>Ga0209061_1000022_pt1 | contig 574853 bp, 499 predicted proteins | sample Coa_R1_10_FD_187157 | JGI IMG/M metagenome (GOLD analysis project Ga0209061, IMG submission 187157) | Surface soil microbial communities from Centralia Pennsylvania, which are recovering from an underground coalmine fire - Coalmine... | ecosystem: Environmental > Terrestrial > Soil >... | reverse complement strand
ACGGGAAGGTTTGGCACCTCGATGTCGGCTCGTCGCATCCTGGGGCTGAAGCCGGTCCCAAGGGTTGGGCTGTTCGCCCATTAAAGCGGTACGCGAGCTGGGTTTAGAACGTCGTGAGACAGTGAACTACCGCGCTGTCGATAAACCTGGCTATATGCTGGGAAGGCCGGTGAATCCTGCGCTACTCGTTCTTGAAAGGTCGTGGCAGTACCGGATCGTATGCTCCGGTCACGGACGGCGAGAACAGTGACAAAGCGACAGGTGCGGTCAATCAGCAGGAAAGGCTGGATGCATACATTCAGGCTTCGTCGCCTGAATCCAGAATCCTCAGAGACCATACGCCAGGCACCTGTGTGAGCACCTCGACCTTCGAGGCGCACGCGCAGGTGAAGAGATGGTCCGATCTGCGTGGCGACACGCAGAGCCGGGCAGAAATGCCCCGGCCCCTACCGGGAGTTCGAGGTCGTTATCGAGCGATTCTCGGTAGCGGTAACAACGATGTCGGTCCCTATCCGATGCAGCCGCAGGAGATCTGAGAAAGGCTGTCCCTAGTACGAGAGGACCGGGACGGACGTAGCTCTCGTGTGCCAGTTGTCCTGCCAAGGGCACGGCTGGTTTGCGACCTACGGATGGGATAAGCGCTGAAGGCATCTAAGTGCGAAGCCCGTTTCAAGATGAGATCTCCCACAGGGAAAGCCTGGTAAGGCCCGTGGCCAGATGACCACGTTGATAGGCCGGAGGTGTACGCACAGCAATGTGTTCAGCCGACCGGTACTAATCGGCCGAGGGCTTGGGATCCGCTCGTGCTCGCTCTGGAACGCTCAAAGGAAGCCAGTCGGTGCCTGATGACCGCACCGCACTGGTGAGCGCAGGGTTTCCGGTGGCCATAGCGGCGAGGAAACACCCGTTCCCATTCCGAACACGGAAGTTAAGCTCGCCAGCGCCGATGGTACTTGGGGGGAGACCCCCTGGGAGAGTAGGACGCCGCCGGGAAATCTCGATGATCGGAGCCCACCATTGCAATGGTGGGCTCCGATCGCGTCTGGCGTCCGTACACTCGCCGATATGGGCCCGCCACCGCACGCCTCTGCACCGGGCTCGGACGCGCGTCGCAAGACACGCGATGGCAGGTCGGGTCGCCGCACGAGCCCTGCAATCCGGGGTGTCGGCCAAGGGACTCGAGCGTCGCTTGCGACCGGGCGGCGGGGCTTTGTGGACAGTGTCGCCAAGGGCCGCGGTCGATCACCGCTGCGCGCGGCGAAGCAGGTCGTGACCACGGTGCGTGAGCCCAAGGGGCGCGCGCCTTCGGGCTCGCCGGCCGCGCGCGGCGGGCAGGCGCAGGGCGGACGCACGCGTCCGGGGTTGCAGGGGCGCCGGCCGCCCGAGGGCCGGGTGAGTCCGAAGCCAGCGCGTGGGCGTACCCCGGGCGCGGCAGGCCGCCATCGACTGATTGCACCCGAGGTGACCGGCGCGGCGCGTCGGTGGGGCGGCGTGGCCCGCCGTGGTGCACGGCAGCTCGCGCAGGTGCCGAGGCGGGCGGGCCAGCGGAAGGCGCCCTCGTGGCCACTGCCGTCGGCACCACCTCCTCCGCCGCCGGTCTGGGTCCCCGCTGACGCAGCGGGCGCCGAAGGGGGATGGAGCAGAGGCTCTGCGCCGACCCTTCGTCACACGCGCGAGGTCGGGGGAAGCCCCAAGGGGTCCACGGCACCAAAACCCCGGCGCGGAGGGTCCCAGGCGCCCGCGCTCCCGCTCGACGTCGCCGCCGCCATCGATCGCGCGCTCCCGGGCGCCTCCAGGCGCCAGGTCGATCAGCTCCGGCAGCGGGCAATTGCCGCGGCCAACGCCTACGACCGCGGCCGCTTCGAGGAGGCCGCGGCGCTGGGACGTTCACTGGCGCGCGCCCTGCCAACGGTCGCACCGCTTCGGCGCTTGGCCGGGCTGGCCGCCTACCGGTCCGAGCGTTGGCGAGCGGCCATCGGGCACTTAGAGGCATTCCGGAGGACGACGTCCGACCTCACCGCTGCGCTCGAGGTCGTTCCGCTCCTCATGGACTGCTACCGGGCGTTGGGGCGGCGCCAGAAGGTGTCCGAGCTGTTCACCGAGCTCCGCCAGGCGTCGCCGCCAGCGGACACCATGGCAGAGGCCCGCATTGTCGCGGCGAGCGCCCGAGCCGACGACGGTGCGCTCGCGGAGGCCGTCTCGTTGCTGACCACCGCCGGTGCCGCCAGGAAGCTCCGCAACCCCGCCGCGCGCCACATTCGCCAGTGGTACGTGCTTGGTGACCTCTACGAACGCGCCGGTGATCTCCCGCGTGCCCGCGAGTTCTTCTCCAGGGTGCAGCGGGCTGATCCGGAGGCCTATGACGTCGAGGCCCGCCTCGAGGCGCTCGGGCGCTGAGACACCCGGTGCCCCGAGGGGCGAGCACCCGGCGAGCCACCGGTGCTGACAGGCCCCGGCCCAGCCTTGGAAGGCTCGTGCTCGGATCGGAGCGCTCCCGTCAACGCGGTCGCGAGGTTGGCATGGTCTGTCGCGCTTGACAGATTCTCTCAGGTTCGCTACGCACGCGACCCGACGAGCAGGGGCGTCGTCTCGAAGGCGGCGGAGGCGGGGGTGTGTGCGGATGGCTCTTGGGTCCGTTCGGACGTTTCACGGCGGAGTGCTCCACGCGCTGCGCCCCAGACCCAGGGAGAGAAGAGCGGCCGACGGTCGATCCCGATCGAGCCCGGCTGGGCTCGCCGGACCGAGGCATTTCCGAGCGACGGGCACGGCCCCGCCGTGGCTCTTGATGCTGGTTGCGTTGGTAGCCTGCCTGCCGTTGCTCACGACGGCCGCGGGCGCTGCCGGCGCCACGACGGCGTTGGCGCGTTCCGGCGTTTTCGAAGTTGACGTCATGAACGAGCCGGTTCGCGGCGGAGAACCCGAGCTCGCGATCAACCCGCGCAATCCGCAGGACATCGTGATGGGTCACACCGTCGTCGGGAACACCTACGCGCACGACAGCCTTGCCGACATGCTGAAGGCCGTTCCGGGTGGTCTGCAGGTCAGCTTCGATGGGGGCAGGACCTGGACGCCCGATGACCGACCGCTTCCCACGCGGGGCTACTCGGAGGGGCCCAACGCCTTCCTGCTCGCCCATGGCCAAGCAGGGGCGGTCGGATTCACCTTGCGCAGCGACGGTGTCGGCGATCCAATCGAAGCGGCCGGTCCCGACGGGTCGATCTACGCGGGCGGGGTCATGGCGTATGCGGCGCCCGGCGGACCGCCGCCCTTCGACATCACCGTCGATCAAGGGGCGATCGCGGTCTTCCGCTCCGCCAATGGCGGGCGGAGCTTCGGCCGGCTGCACGCGGTCTTGAGCGACCAGGACCTCGCCGGCATGGTTCGGAGGGGCATGCACCCCACCGTCGGGGGTTTCGGGGTCAACCCCTTCGACCGTCCCTGGATGGTCGTCGATCAATCGACCGGTGCGGTGTACGTGTCGACGACGGCGCACCCGGAGCGCTACGTGGTCGTCTCTGAGGACAAGGCACGAACCTGGGGACGGGTCGAGGCCCTCGACTGCGACGAGTTGCCGGCACCCAACCCTGACCATCAGGTGCGCTGCGACACCTATCCAGAGTCAGGGGACGGCAACATCGCTGCTGCTCACGGCGTGCTCGCTGCGACCTACATCGCAGGTGCGGCACCAAGGGAGAGTTGCCCGTGCGCGATCTTCGAGACGAGCACCGACGCAGGAGCCCATTGGAGTCGACACGTGGTGTTCGCGGACCTGCCCTCGGGATCGGACGTCTTCGTTGCGGCCGATCCCTCCCGCAAGGGTCGCTACGCCGTGGCCCTGCTGGCTGGGCAGATGGTCCCAGGTGGTCTCGCCGGCCTCCCGGCAACGAAAACCGTTCCCCAGGGTGTCGAGGTGACCACGACGCGTGACAGCGGGCGCACCTGGTCCAATCCGACGGTGCTCGGGGACCAGCCGGTTCCCCATCTCACGAATCGTCCCTGGATCGCGTACGGCCCCACCGGGGTGTTGGCGGTCCTGTGGCGCAATGCCTATCCCCCTTACAACCCGGGATCGTTCCTCGCGCCCGGCGACCAGAACGTGTTCGTCGCGATCTCCCGCGACGGGACGACGTTCAGCGCGCCGATCCGCCTCAACGCTGCGCCCTCGCCCCCGCCCGATCCCCACCAGCTCGCAGAGGATGACGTGTCCTGGGTGGCCGTCACTTCCCGCTTCGTCTACGGCGCCTGGGGGGACTGGCGTCCGACGTCGGGCAACCCGGTGGCCGCGGGTTCCTCACCGCCTTCCGGGGAGCTCAACGCCTGGATGGCTCGCGTACCCCTCGGCAGCTTCAAAGCTGAGGGCCCCTCGTGGTAGTCCTCGAAGCGGCTCCGTGGGCCCTCGCGAGACGCAAGGGGTAGCGAAACCCGATTGCCCTCGCGCATGCAGGTACGACTCGCTGGTGCAAGGGTCGGCTCTTCAAGCGTTCGCGGGGGACCGGTAGCCTGGAGGTGTCGGCTGTTGCGGCTCGGCGCGCCAATGCCGTGCGCGCGGGCCTGAGCAGGTCCGGCAACCGAAGAGACCCACCAGACCCAGGTGCGAAGCGGACGAGCGAGGGCGAGGAGAACCAAGCGCAACGCAAGAGCGCCGGTGTACACCTAGCGATCGCAAAGGAGCCCCCGATGGACATTTACCAGCTTCTCGGCGACGAGGCCGACGACTTGTTGACCCACGAGTGCAAAGCGTTCCCAGCCGATCAGCTTGTGCTCCCCGGCCCGGACTTCCTCAGCCGGGTCTTCGCGGAGTCGGATCGCCCACCAGCGGTGATGCGAAATCTGGCGACCCTGTACGGGCATGGCCGTCTGGGTGGCAGCGGATATCTGTCGATCCTCCCGGTTGACCAAGGCATCGAGCACTCGGCTGCAGCCAGTTTCGCCAAGAACCCCGCCTATTTCGATCCGGCCAACCTCTGCGAGCTCGCCCTGGCGGGGGAGTGCAGCGCCATCGCCACGACCTTGGGCGTCCTCGGCGCCGTGTCGAGGCGCTACGTGTATCGCATTCCCTTCATCGTCAAGCTCAACCACAACGACTTCCTCCATTACCCCAACACCTATGACCAGGTCCTGTTCGCTTCGGTTCGTCAGGCTGCCGACCTCGGTGCCATCGGCGTTGGCGCCACGATCTACTTCGGATCGCCCGAGTCTGATCGCCAGCTCCAGGAGGTCTCCCAGGCATTCGCAGAAGCGCACCGGATGGGCCTCTTCACTGTGCTGTGGTGCTACCTGCGCAACCCGGCGTTCAAGAAGGACGGGGTCGACTACCACGTCGCCGCGGATCTGACCGGCCAGGCCAACCATCTCGGTGTCACCATCGAGGCCGACCTCATCAAGCAGAAGCAGGCCGAGAACAATGGCGGCTACAACGCCTTGCGCTTCGGGCGAACCGATCCGCTCGTCTACGACCAGCTCACGACCGATCACCCCATCGATCTGACCCGCTGGCAGGTCGTCAACTGCTACGCGGGCCGTGTCGGGCTCATCAACTCCGGAGGGGAGTCCAAAGGCGAGGACGACCTGGCGCAGGTCGTCAGGACCGCGGTCATCAACAAGCGCGCCGGTGGTCAGGGCTTGATCGTCGGGCGAAAAGCCTTCCAGCGGCCCATGGACGAAGGTGCCGCTCTGATCCGTGCGGTCCAGGACGTGATGCTGGATCCCAACATCACCATCGCCTGAACGGAGCCACGGCCCCCGGAGGCCACCGACCCACCCTCGAGCGTGAGCTCCGCCAGCCCGCGGGTCGATCGAGGATCCAACCGAGTCCCTGGCCAGGCCAGACAGTCCGTAGGTGGCCGGACACGACGGTATGCTCCGAAGACACCCGAGAGACCACGAGAGCGAAACAGGGATTTGACGAGGAAGCAGGCGAGATGATCTCGGGCTGCTTGCCAGCCCGCTCTGCCGCCAGCGGGGAGCGTGGCATGGCGGGCTCGCCTCGATCGCCGGACAAGGAGTCGGAGCGGCAGTGACAACTGGGACGAGACGGACCACCGATCAACTGGACGACGTCGTCGTGCGCTTTGCCGGTGACTCCGGCGACGGGATGCAGCTCACCGGCGACCGGTTTACGACGTCCAGCGCGTTGGTTGGCAACGATCTGTCGACGTTCCCCGACTTCCCGGCGGAGATCCGGGCACCAGCGGGGACCCTTGCGGGCGTATCGGCCTTCCAGGTCCACATTTCCGACCACGACATCCTCACCCCGGGAGATGCCCCCAACGTCTTGGTGGCGATGAACCCGGCGGCACTTCGGGCCAACGTCGGCGTGCTCCCCAAGGGCGGGACCATTCTCGTCAACGTCGACGCCTTCGACGAGCGCAGCCTCGCCAAGGCCGGATACGAGGCGAACCCGCTGACCGATGGCTCCCTTTCGAGCTTCACCGTCTACGAGGTGCCGATGACCTCCCTCACTCAGGAGGTCTGCAAGGAAGCGGGCATCAAGCCTCGCGACGCCGAGCGATCGAAGAACTTCTTCGCGCTCGGCCTGGTCAGCTGGCTGTTCACGCGGCCGGTCGAGCCGACCCTCGCCTGGATCCAAAGGCGCTTCGCTGACCGACCCCAGGTGGCAGAAGCCAATACGCGGGCATTTCGGGCCGGCTACCACTTCGGTGAGACCGCGGAGCTCTTCGAGTCCAACTACGAGGTCCGCCCAGCCGCCTTCGAGAAGGGCGAGTACGTCCAGGTCAGTGGGAATCAAGCCATTGCCTGGGGGTTGATCACCGCTGCCCGGCTGGCGGGGCTCCCGCTGTTCCTCGGCAGTTACCCGATCACGCCGGCCTCCGACATCCTCCACGAGCTGTCGCGTCGCAAGGAGTTCGGTGTGTGGACCCTGCAGGCCGAGGACGAGATCGCCGGCGTCGGAGCAGCGCTGGGCGCGGCCTTCGGCGGTGCGCTCGGGGTGACGACCACGAGCGGCCCCGGGCTCGACCTGAAGGCCGAGACCATCGGCCTGGCAGTGAACCTCGAACTCCCGCTCGTGATCATCGACGTGCAGCGGGGCGGTCCGTCCACCGGCCTGCCGACCAAGACCGAGCAGGCCGACCTGCTCCAGGCGCTCTACGGGCGTCATGGAGAGGCCCCGGTTCCCGTGTTGGCGCCCAGTACCCCGTCGCAGTGCTTCGACATCGCGATCAAGGCAGCTCGCCTCGCGATCAAGTACCGCACACCGGTGATCGTGCTGTCCGACGGCTACCTCGCCAACGGGGCAGAGCCCTGGCGCCTGCCGGACCTCACCACGCTCGAACCGATCGACCCGGGGTTCGCGACGGAGCCCAACCACCGCGCCGATGACGGCACTGCGGTGTTCTGGCCCTACCTGCGCGACGAGGTGACCCTGGCGCGCCCCTGGGCGCCACCGGGTGTGCCCGGGCTCGAGCACCGGATCGGTGGGCTCGAGAAGGCTGACGGCAGCGGTGACGTCTCCTACGATCCGGCGAACCATGACCGGATGGTTCGTCTCCGGGCCGAGAAGATCGCCGGGATCGTGCGCGAGGTCCCTCCGGTTGTCGTCGACGACGAGGGCGAGGCCGTGCTCCTCGTGATCGGTTGGGGGTCGACCTTCGGGGCGATCGCCACTGCGGTGCAGCGTGCACGGGCGAGGGGCCTGCGGGTCGCGCGTGCGCACCTCGACCACCTCAACCCGTTGCCGGCCAATCTCGGTGACGTGCTCCGTCGCTACCCCAAGGTGCTCGTTCCCGAGATCAACCTCGGCCAGCTGAGCCGCCTGCTGCGGGCCGAGTACCTCGTCGACGTGCAATCGCTGTGTCGGGTGCAAGGGGTGCCCTTCCGGGCATCGGAGATCGAATCTGCCATCGTCGCGATCCTGGGAGCAGCACAATGACGACCTCGGTTCCGGTAACCACTCGCAAGGACTGGTCCAGTGATCAAGAAGTGCGCTGGTGTCCTGGGTGCGGGGACTTCTCGATCCTGGCGGCCCTCCAGATGCTCCTCCCGGAGCTGGGGGTCCGCAGGGAGACCACGGTGTTTTTGTCCGGGATCGGCTGTGCGGCGCGGTTCCCCTACTACATGAACACCTATGGCCTGCACTCGATCCACGGCCGGGCGCCCGCTATCGCCACCGGTTTGGCAACGACCCGGCCGGATCTCGACGTGTGGGTCGTGACCGGCGATGGCGACGCGCTCTCGATCGGAGGGAACCATCTCATCCACGCCCTTCGACGGAACGTGCGGCTGACGATCCTGATGTTCAACAACCAGATCTATGGACTGACCAAGGGTCAGTACTCGCCCACCTCCGAGGTGGCCAAGGTCACCAAGTCCACGCCGTTCGGCTCCCTTGACACCCCGTTCAATCCCGTCAGCCTGGCGCTGGGCGCCGAGGCAAGTTTCGTCGCGCGCACCCACGACATGGATCGGGCCCACATGCAGGAGATCTTCCGCCGGGCTCATGAGCACAAGGGTGCGGCATTCGTCGAGATCTACCAGAACTGCAACGTCTTCAACGATGGTGCCTTCGAGAAGATCACCGGGCGTGAGGCGCGTGCGTCCATGCTGATCCCGCTCCGCCACGGAGAGCCCATCCGATTCGGCGCTGAGGGAGAGCGCGGGGTGATCCAGCGTCGCGACGGCCGGCTCGAGATCGTCGATGTTGCCGACGTCGGCGAGGACGCGCTCTTGGTGCACGACGAGACCCGTGCGGATCCGAGCGTGGCTTTCGCGCTCTCGAGGCTTGCACGGGGTCCCTACGAGCCGACGCCCATCGGCGTCTTCCGCGCCGTCGAGCGTCCCGAGTACGGCGAGGAGATGAGGCGCCAGATCATCGAGGCCCAGGAGCAGCGCGGGATGGGGGATCTCGCGGCGCTCCTGCGCTCCGGCTCCTCCTGGGTGGTCGATTAGGGCCGAGGGGCGCGCCTTGGAACGACGGGTGCCAGAAGACCCCGGTGCTGACGAAGGCCGTGGCCTCGCTCACATCGGCGGTTATGCGCGCCGGGGATCCTCGTCGAGGGCTCGGAACACCATGCCGGTGCGTGGCTTGGGGCTGAAGTAGGTGGTCTTGGGGGGCATCCGGCGCCCCCGACGCGCCCAGTCGCCGATCTGGGCGACGGTGACCGGCCGCAGGAGCAACGCGGCCTCCGCCTCGCCGTTGACGAGGGCGCGCCACACCTCCGCGGCGCTGTGGCGGTAGGTGACGGTGTGGGGCGGAAGCGACCCCAACGCCAATGAGACCATGCTCGTGTCGAGCCCGCGCTCGGATGCCTCGACCGTGGCGGGACGGGGGGCGAGCAGCCAGGCATCCTCGGTCGTGACGAGGGCCAGGGAGGAGGAGTCGGCGAGCGCGCTGACCATGCGTTCCGAGGAGGGCCCGGCCCGCACGACGTCGAACCATTCCCCCAAGCGTCCCGGGAGGTCCGTGCCGGCCGGCAGCCCGCTGATCGTCCGGTGGATGGGGCCCACGGAGAGCTGTTCCTCGCTCAGCTCGGTGACCAGAGCCATCACGAGGTCGTAGCCGCCGGGCCTGTCACCATGCGCCTGACGTTGCTCGGCCCGGTAGGTGCGGGCGGTCTCGTAGCGATGATGACCGTCGGCGATGACGATGGGCGCGCTGGCGACTGACCGAGTGATGGCATCGATGGCGGCTGGGTCGTCGAGCACCCAGAGCTGGTGACGGACGCTGTCGTCGTCGAAGACGTCGATCGCCGGCTCACCCCGGGGATCGAGCAGCGCGGACAAGCCGCTGGCGAGCGAGAGCCCCCAGATCGGGGAGAGGTTCGCTCTCGTCGCGCGCAGCAGCTCGAGCCGATCGGTCCTGGCGCGTGCGATGGTCTCTTCGTGCGGGAGGATCTCGCCCTCCTGGCCAGGCTCGGGCAGGCCGAGCGCTCCGATGACCCCGGTCGAGGAGCGCTGGTCCTGGGTAGTCATCCGGTACAGGTACAGGCTCGGCACCGCCTCCGCGCGCAGGATGCCGTCGACCCGCCATGCCTCGAAGAGCAAGGCGGCGACTTGGTAGCGGTCGATCCCCGCCTTGAGGTCCGGCTCGGGGAGCTCGACGTGCACGGAGTTGACGGCGCTGCGTGCTGCGAGGCGCATGCGCTCTGCTGGTGCGATCACGTCGTAGGGCGGTGCGATGACTTGATCGAGACGGACCTTGTCGGGGTTGTACCGCAGTCCTGGAAAGGCTTCGAAGCGAGGCACGGGGCAAGCCTGGCACAAAGCGCTCCACCGGATTGCCGCCGGCCGCGATCGCTGCGCGCGCTCGTCGTTGGGCGTCGGGGAGCGGTCCGGCGTCGGCGACATCGATGGGGCCGCGGCATCCGAGCGGCTCGCTCCGACGACCGTAGACTCACTCCGTGCGACTGGTTGCCCGGTCCCAGGACGGCACCGGTGGGCCGGGGGACCGTTCTCGGTACCGGGGTGGTGCCGGAGTCGACGAGGAGCGGCGTGCGACCCACCTCGGCGCTACGCCCACTTCGAAGTCGAGTGCGGAGACCCATCGGATCGCAACCGTCCCCAATGCCGTCACCGTCGTGCGCCTGTTGTGCATCCCGCTGTTTGTGTGGCTGCTGTTCGGCGCGACCTCGCAAGCAGCCGCGGCGATCCTGCTCGGCTGCCTCGGCGCGACCGACTGGGTCGATGGCTACATTGCGCGGGCGTGCGGTCAGGTTTCTGCCCTCGGCAAGGTGCTCGATCCGGTGGCCGACCGTCTGCTGATCGGCACCGCCGTCGTGGCGATCATGGTCCACCGTGCCGTGCCGCTGTGGTTCGGAGCGGCCACGATCGCCCGTGAGGGGCTCGTGGGCGCGGTCACCGTAGTGCTCGCTGCCCTCGGCGCTCGCCGGATCGATGTGCTCTGGGTGGGGAAAGCTGGAACCTTCTGTCTGATGTTCGCCTATCCGGCGTTTTTGCTCAGCCACGGCACCGCTGGTTGGCAAGCGCCGTTCCGTACCTTCGCTTGGGTCGCCGGGGGGAGTGGTCTGACCCTTGCCTGGGTCGCCGCGCTCGCCTATCTGCGTCCAGCCAGCGCCGCGTTGCGCGAGGGGCGAGCGGCGCGTCGCAGCGTTGCAGGGGGCGGAGAGGTATCCGTGGCTACCGGGCCGGGGGTCAGTCGATGAAGGCCGTGATCATGGCCGGAGGTGAGGGGACGAGGCTTCGCCCCCTCACCTCGAACCAGCCCAAGCCCATGCTGCCGATGGCCAACCGGCCCCTGATGGAGCACGTCGTGCGGCTGTTGCGTCAGCACGGCTTCACCGACATCGTGGTGACCGTCGCCTTCATGGCGAACGCCATCCGGTCCTATTTCGGGGATGGGTCCGAGCTCGGGGTGCGGATGGTGTACGCGACGGAGGAGACGCCGCTCGGAACGGCGGGATCGGTGCTCAACGCCAGGGCCGAGCTCGATGATCGCTTCCTGGTCATCTCCGGCGACGTCCTCACCGACGTCGACCTCGGCGCACTGGTCGACTACCACGTCGGCAAGGGCGCCGTCGCGACGCTCGCGCTGCACCACGTGCCCAACCCTCTTGAGTTCGGGATCGTCATCACCAAAGAAGACGGCACGATCGACCGGTTCCTCGAGAAGCCCACCTGGGGTCAGGTCTTCAGCGACACGATCAACACCGGCATCTACGTCCTCGAGCCAGAGATCTTCGAGTTCATCCCACCGAACATGGCCGTCGACTTCGCCGGGGACGTCTTTCCCGCCGCGCTGCAGGCCGGGCGCCCGCTCTACGGGTACGTGGTCGAGGGCTACTGGGAAGACGTCGGCACCACCGAGGCCTACCTCCGGGCCCATCAGGACGTCCTCGACCAGAAGGTCCAGGTGGACATCGGTGGCTTCCCTCTGCGCCCCGGGGTCTGGTTGGGAAAGGGCTCGACGATCGACCCAGCGGCCGAGGTGTCGGGGCCTGCGGTGATCGGTGACAACTGTTCGATCGGCGCGGGCGTGACGCTGGGGCCGTATGCAACCCTCGGTGACAACGTGAGGATCGCCGACGGGGTCGAGATCCGCCACGCGGTCGTTGCCGACAACAGCTACCTCGGTGCGGGATCCCGCTTGGAGGGCACCCTCGTCGGGAGATCGTGTGACCTGCGCCGGGGCGTGCGATGCGATCCCGGGTCGGTCCTCGGCGACAACTGCCTGATCGGAGCGGACGCCGAGATCCGCGCCGGCGTCAAGGTCTATCCCTTCAAGACGGTCGAGGCCGGTGCGGTCGTGAACTCGTCGATCGTGTGGGAGTCGATGGGTCACCGCTTGCTCTTCGGTCGTGAGGGGGTGCGGGGCCTTGCCAACGTTGACGTCACCCCGGAGCTGGGGGTTCGATTGGCAATGGCCTGGGCCTCCACGCTGGATCGGGGATCGACGATCACCGCGTCGCGTGACACCAGCAGGGCGGCACGAATGCTCAAGCGGACGATCATGGTCGGGTGCAACGCGGCGGGCATCAACGTCGAGGACCTCGAGGTCGCGACGCTCCCGGTCACCCGTCACCAGGTGCGGAACTCAGCGAGCCGAGGCGGCTTCACCGTGCGGTTGGCCGGCGGCGACCCGCAGTCGGTCGTGATCCGGTTCTTCGACGCCGAGGGCCTCGATCTCGACGAGTCCGCGCAGCGCAAGGTGGAGCGCCTCTACCACCGCGAGGAGTTCCGTTTGGTCCTGGCGAGTGACATCGGCGACATCGACTTCCCCGCTCGCGCGGTCGAGCAGTACACGGCGGACCTGGTTGCCGCCATCGACCTGTCTGCCACGCGACGGGCGGGTTTCAAGCTCGTGCTCGACCTGTCCTTCGGCTCAGCCAGCTTCGTAATGCCCAATCTGCTCTCCAAGCTCGACGCCGACGTGCTCGTGGTGAACTCCTACGCGCAGACCCGGGGGATGATCTCGGCTGATCGCCTCCTCAACGCGCGCCGGGTGGCGGACTTGGTCCGCGCCTCGGGTGCCCAGCTTGGCGCGGTCGTGGATGCCGACGGGGAGCGCCTCACCATCATCGACGACGAAGGAACCGTGCTCTCCGGTGAGCAGGCACTGCTGGTCTTGCTCCGTCTGGTCCTCCAGGGCACAAGCGCGGCGAAGGTCGCCCTCCCGGTCTCGGTCAGCCGCGCTGCGGAAGCGATCTGCGCGGAGCACGGAGCGACGGTCGTCTTCACGAAGCTGACCGCCGCGCACCTCATGGAGGTCGCTGCGACGCCGGGGATCCTCTTCGCCGGGGATCAGAGCGGGGGCTTCGTGTGGCCGGCGTTCCTCCCCGCCTTCGACGCGGCCGCCACGCTCGTGAAGCTGGTGAGCATGCTGGCGGCCAGCGGTCAATCCCTCTCGAAGCTGGTCGCCTCGATCCCGCCGGTCCACCTGGCGCATGCCGAGACGCCGACGCCCTCCGAGCACAAGGGTCAGGTCATGCGATCGCTGCTCGAACGGCTCTCCGATCGGCAGCTCGTGCTCGTCGACGGCGTCAAGGTCCCTGAGCCGGACGGCTGGGCGCTGATTGCTCCGGATCCCGAGGAGCCATCGATGCACGTCTGGGCCGAGGGCCCGAGCGAAGCGGCCGCCGCCGCCCGCACCCGGCACTACGTTGCGACGATCAACGCGCTCCTGCATTGAGGCCTCGTTTTGGCGCTGCTCGGGCGGTCAGCGATGCTCGCGGGCGCTCCGTCGGATATGGTCCGGTGAATGCAGGTTCCCGAGGATCTCCGCTACAGCGCGGAGCATGAATGGGCTCGAGCATCGGGCACACGGGTGCGAGTCGGCATCACCGACTACGCCCAGGAGGCACTCGGCGACGTCGTCTTCGTCGACCTCCCTGAGGTGGGCACCCACGTCGACGCCGGTGGCGCCGTTGGTGAGGTCGAGTCTGCGAAATCGGTCTCGGAGATCTATGCGCCGGTGTCTGGGACCGTGGTGGCGGTGAACGAGGAACTGGCCAAGGCGCCCGAGCGACTGAACGAGGACCCCTACGGACAGGGGTGGCTCTACGAGCTCGAGGTCGCTGACCCCTCGGGGCTCGACGAGCTGCTCGACGCGGACGGCTACCGGCGGCTCGTGGAATCATGAGCGGTGGTCCGACGAGCTGAGCACCTCGCGCGTTGACCGGGGGGCCAGGGACGAGGTGGAGGGAACCGACTACCGTGGAGGCGTGTTCTGCCACAACTGTGGGCACCGCAACCCCGCGGGGGTCAATTTCTGCTCGTCTTGTGGCGCCGTGCTCTCGAGCGAGCCGTCCGAGACGACGGTCAGGCTGCAGCCCGTCGACGAGCACGGGGAGTCGGGGGACGAAGATCCCGGGGTCACCCTGGTCGAGGTTCCCCACGGCGTCGGGATGCTCGTCGTCAAGCGAGGGCCCAACGTCGGCGCACGATTCATGCTCGGGCGTTCCGTCGTGCGGGCGGGGCGGCATCCCGAGAGCGACATCTTTCTCGACGACATCACCGTCTCGAGGCGTCACGCGGAGCTCGAGGCACGTGAGGATGGGCGCGTGGTCATCAGGGATCTCGGGTCACTCAACGGCACCTACGTGAACCGTGAACGCATCGAAGAACAGGTCCTCGTAGGGGGCGACGAGGTGCAAATTGGCAAGTTCAAGCTGGTCTACCTGGTGGCAGGGGACGAGTGAGCGCACGCGGGTACCTCTCGATCGGTGATGTCCTGAGCCTGCTGCGCCAGGAGTTCCCTGACGTCACGATCTCGAAGATCCGTTTCCTCGAGAGTCAGGGGCTCGTCAACCCGGAACGTTCGCCGTCGGGCTACCGCAAGTTCTACGGGAGCGACGTCGACCGCTTGCGATGGGTCCTTCGCCAGCAACGCGAGCACTTCCTGCCCCTCAAGGTGATCCGTGATCGTCTGGCCCAGTGGGACGAGGGTTCCCCACCGGAGGACTTCGCCGGCGCTTCCTTCGCCGGGCCCAACGGGGCAGCGAACGCCCAGAAGGCGGACTGCCTCGATGCCGTCGAGGAGCATGGGGACCGCCCGGTGCCGCGGGTCTCCGAGCCCGCCACCCAACCCGGACCCCACCACGGGCTTGCTCCCTCGTTTGCCGGGGGCCCAGCAGACGCTTCGGAGGCGCTGGCCTCTGGGGCGACGGCACCCGCGCTCCGCGGGGCTCCATCGGCGGGGTCGCCACAGGTCTTCGAGCGCCCGCCGGGACCGCCGCCGTCCGAGCGTGGTGCCCGAGAGCCCGCGACAGCGAGCGCGTTGTGGGCGGTGGAGACCGCCTCGGGACCGGGCGGATCCTCGGAGCCGGTGGCTTCGTCGACAGGGGAGCCGGGGCCAAGCTCCCCGCCTGCGGCATCCGAGGCAGCGGGCGCCGGTGACGAGCACGGGCGCAGGGAGTCCCTGAGCCCGACCAGCGCCTCCGAGGCGCAGACCGGGCAGCAAGCAGGCACGCCGAGCACCGAGGTGGCGTCGGGGTTCTCGGTCGCCGTCGGCGCCTCGGGCGCCAGCCTGGCGCTCGAGGAGCTCTGCGCCGCGAGCGGATTGTCGGCGACCGAAGTCACCGCCCTGGAGGGGTTCGGCCTCATCGAGCCGATGGTGGTGGCAGGCAGTCTCTACTACGACGAAGAAGCGCTCACCATTGCCCGGTTGGTCGCTGAGTTCTCCGAGTACGGGATCGAGCCCAGGCACCTGCGGCTGTATCGCAACGCGGTCGAGCGCGAGATGGGCCTTGTCGAGCAGATCGTGACGCCGTTGCTGCGGCAACGCAATCCGCAAGCCCGCAAGCGAGCCGCTGATGCCGCGGCCAACCTCGCTCGCTTGGGTCAGGGGCTGCGCGCCGCGCTGCTTCGGCGCGAGATCCGTCGCCAGCTCGGCAACTGAGCGCAGGGGCCGCCAAAGGGCCAGCGTGGTCGCGTGATGGGCACATCAGCGCTGTGCGGCGCTACATTGCGAAGCATGGTCGAGGTTCGGCTACGCGCTGTTCGAGTGGACTTGCAATCGAACACCCCGGTCCTGTTGCTCCAGGAAGCCGATGGTGAACGCACCCTTCCGATCTTCATCGGGACTCCCGAGGCGGCGTCGATCGCCTATGCCCTCCAGGGCGTCACGATGCCCAGGCCGATGACCCATGACCTGCTTCGGGACGTGCTCGTCTCCCTCGACGTCGAGATCGAGCGCGTGGTCATCACCGAGCTGCAGAACTCCACCTACTTCGCCGAGCTCCAGCTTCGGAGCGGCAACGTTCGCAAGGCGGTTTCCAGCCGGCCTTCGGACGCGGTCGCCGTCGCCGTCCGCACCGGCAGTCCGCTGTATGTTTCCGACGAGCTCATGGATGCCGAAGGGATCTTGCTGGCGATCGACGGAACCGACGAGGAGGAAGACGACACCCCTCCCGAGGAGTTGGTGGGCAAGTTCCGCGAGTTCCTCGACGCAGTCAAGCCAGAGGACTTCGCCTCCTGAGCGCGTCCGGCTCCTGAGCGCCTCGAGGACCGGCGCGCCGGCCATGGTGACCTGGCGAACTCGCAGGGCGCGGTGAGTGTCGTCGAAGCGTACGGCCGCTGGCCGTCGCCGCTGAGCGTCGGAGAGGTCGCTGCAGGGCGGATCGCGCGCTCGGGCTTGGCCTCCGACGGAACCTTCCTGTACTGGCTCGAGGCGCGGCCCCAAGACGGTGGTCGGGTGGTCCTGATGCGAGCGGCGCCAGGATCGGGGGCCACTCCCGTGCTCCCCGCCGGGACCAGTGTTCGCTCGAAGGTCCACGAGTACGGCGGCGGCGCGTACTGCCTCGTGGCGTCGGGGACGCCGGGGTCGGCACCGGCGGTCGCGTACGTCGACGAGCGGGACCAGCGAATCTACCTGTGGGAACCTGGTGACGGCGAGCAGGGGGGGACCGTGACGCCGCTCACGCCGGCGCCTCCTGAAGGCGAGCGTTGGGCGCACGGTGGGCTGTGCGCGACGGGAGAGGGACGATGGGTCATCGCCGTGCGCGAGCGGGAGTTCCTCGATCCGCCGGGTCGGGCGCCCGATCGCTGCCTGGTCTGGGTCGCGCTGCGACGACCTGCGGGCGGACCCCCGCACAGCGGGGAGCTCCGTGGTGATCGTGACTTCTTCGGTGCGGGACGTCCCAGTCCCTCAGGGCGTTGGTTGGCCTGGACCTGCTGGGACCATCCCCAGATGCCCTGGGACGGCAGTGAGCTGTGGGTGGGGGCGATCGAAGAACGCGCAGACGGCGGGCTTGGCATCACTGCGCCACAGCGCGTCGACGGCGGGCACGACCTCTGGGTGAGTCAACCGGTGTGGCTGTCCGATGACCTCTTGGTCTACCTGTCGGATCGGGAGGCGTGGCTGACCCCGTGGCGGTGGGACCGGGGGGAGTTGCCGTGCCCTTTGGCAGTGCCGAGGGCGGACTTCGGCGGGCCCGACTGGCAGCTGGGGCAGTGCACCCTGGTCGCCCTGGACCACCGGCGGGTTGGGTGCGTGCCCCGCCAGGAGGGCATGGACCGGCTGGCCGTCCTCGACGTCGTGACCAATCAGCTCCAGACGCTCGACCAACCGTGCGTCAGCATCAGTGCGCTCTGCGCGCACCGTGGCGGCCTTGCCTGGCTCGGTGCCACCCCCGTGACGCCACCGGCGGTGTGGAGCTTCGACGCGCCGGAGGGGGCGCCGGCAGTGGTGTCCGCCGGCGCGGAGCCCACCATCGATCCCGATGACGTGTCCGTGGCGCAGCCGATGACGGTCACCACCGAGAGCGGCCGCGTCGTGCACGCCCTCTTCTACCGTCCGAGGAACCACAGCGTTCGGGGGCCCTCACAGGCGCGGCCTCCGCTGATCGTCGTCTGCCACGGAGGTCCCACCGGAGCCGCCGATGCCGGCTTCGACCCGGCGGTCCAGCTGTTCACCACCCGGGGATACGCGGTGGTCGCGGTCAACTATGCCGGGAGCAGCGGCTACGGCCGTGCGTACCGGCGGGCCTTGGAGGGTGGGTGGGGGGTCGTCGACGTCGAGGACTGCGCGGCGGTGGCGGCTGCCCTCGCGGCCCAAGGTCGCGTGGACGGCCGCAGGATGGTGACGCGGGGGGCCAGCGCCGGCGGGTTCAGCGCGCTGGCCTGCCTGGTGCGCACGAGGGTCTTCGCAGGGGCGGTGTCGTGGTATGGGGTCACCGACTTGGAGTCGCTGGCGGCCTCCACCCACGACTTCGAGTCTCACTACCTCGACCGCCTCGTCGGCCTGTTGCCCGAGGCCGCTGATCGGTACCGCGAGCGCTCTCCGCTGCATCGGGTCGACGATCTGGCTGGGGCCGTCCTGGTGCTCCAGGGGCTCGACGACCGGGTGGTGCCCCCTGAGCAGGCAGTGCGCCTGGTGGGGGCCCTCCGCAGCCGCGGCGTGCGTTGCGAGTACCGTGGCTTTGCCGGGGAGGGCCACGGGTTCCGTCAGGCAGCGACCCTGCAGGCTTGCTACGAGGCCGAGCTCGCCTTCTACGACGAGGTCCTGGCCCTCGGCGACCTGGTCGGCGACTGAGACGACGAAAGAAAGAAGGAGCGGTGGATCGGCTTCGGCGGTGGGCAGCGGTGCAGCTGGTCTCGTGGCGGCCGGTCGACGGCGACGCGCTGCTCTACCTTGGGGCGACCCTCTTTGCCTTGGTTGTGCTCAGCGCGTCGACGATCCCGCTGTACCGCCAGTGGGCAGACATCGCCATCGGTCCGTACGCCGGGGCGGCTGTGGTGGCAGCGGTGCTCTCATGGCGGGGGAGGCGCTGGTCGAACCGTGGGCTCCCCGCTCCCCGTTCCCGCACCGGCGTCGCGCCCGGGTACCCGGACCACGGCCCGCGCGACGCGGCGGAATGGAGGATCCGTCGGGGGCTCCTCGTGGCCGTGCTGCTCGGCGCGACCGTGCTGCCGCTGGCGCTGGAGGTGGAGTGGCGCGCGAGCAGCGGGTCGGCGGCGCACGTCCAGCCAGAGGTGGTGGTCATCGAGCAGGCCGCAGCGCGATGGGCCGTCGGTCGCGACCCGTACCACGCGTACGTGCTGGACAACCACGTCGAGTCGGCGACGCCCGGTGAGCCCGCCTACGAATCCTTCGATCCCTACCTGCCGTTTCTGATCGCGCTCGGGCTTCCCAGCACCGTCCACGCACCGCGAGCGATCACTGATGCGCGAAACGTCTTCCTCCTCGTCACCCTTGGCGTCGGGGGCCTGGCGCTGGCATTGCTGCGCGGGTCGAGAGATCGAAAGCTCCGGGTTCTGCAGTTCCTCTGGGTCCTTCCGACCGCGGCGTTGCCACTTGCAACCGGTGGCGATGATCTCCCGGTGGTCGCGGTGCTCCTGCTGGGGATGGTGCTTGCACAACGGCGCTTGCCGGGGCTTGCCGGAGTCACCTTCGGCATCGCCTGCGCGATGAAGTTCACGGCATGGCCGCTCGCGCTGCTGGCGCTGTTCGCAGCACGGGCCAAGGACGGCCGGCGGGCACCGGGGCGCATGGCAGTGGGAATCGTCGCGGTGACGGTGGCCGCGGTGACGCCCTTCGCGCTGCATAACCCGAAGGTGTTCATCACCAACGTCATCGCGTTCCCGCTCGGGCTTTCCGGAGTCGTGTCCCCTGCTGCGAGTGCGATGCCAGGCCATGTCCTCGTCTCGTTGTTTCCCGTCTTGCACACGGTGCTCCCCGTGGTCGCGGTCGTCTTCGGTGGCAGCGTCCTGGCCTGGCGCTTGGTCCGCCGTCCGCCCCGCGGTGTGCGCGACGTCGCGATGCTGGCGGGCTGGGCCCTGACGGTGGCGATCCTCATCGCGCCGGCGACGCGCGTCGGCTATCTGCTCTATCCCATCAACTTCTTCGCCTGGGCTCTGCTGTTCCAGGCAGTCGAGCCACTCGGTCAGGCGGCGTCGCTCGAGGCCTGGAAGACCCGGATCGTGAACCGGGTCAGGTCGTCACTGGCGCCCGGAGCCCTGACCGAACTGGTGCCCACGAAGGTCGAAGGCGAGACGAGCGCCCCCATCTCCCAGTAGAAGCCGTCGCTGCCCGCGAGCTGACCGAGGACCTCGAGGCCGGGCTGCTGGGCGGAGGGACCGCTGCTTTCGATGTGCCAGCCGGCGCTGCGCATCTCGGTGCGGTAGAAGGCAAAGACGCTGGCCTCCGAGGCGTGAACCGAGAACGTGACCTGTTCGTCGAAGTCGCCGGCGCTCAGGCTGTTGTTGGCCACGCCGACGCGCGTCGCCCCCTGGGGGATGACGATGGCCGCGACGACGTTGGCCGGGGGCTCGCCGGCCTGCTCGATCGGCGCGAGCGCACGGGTGGCGGCGACCGCCCGCAGCGAGGTGCCCGTGACCGGCCCCAAGTGGACCGTCGAGCGTGGGGGGGTCGATCCGCCCCCGCCGGAGAGGGCAGAGCCCACGCCGAAGAGGATCAGCAGCACGACGGCGATCCCGGCGACGACCAAGGCCGGCCGAAGGCTCGTGTTCCGCCGCGGCGGGGGGAGAGGGTTGCCGTCGTGGCCAATCGGGGATCCCCCGAGCGTGGCGTCCTCGCCAGTCACGGTGCTCATCGTGGCCATTCTCGTCCCTGGCGCATGTGCAGTGCTCGCGCCACGCCCTTGGCTCAGTCCCCGCCCCACCCCGCGTGCCCGCTTCGGGGCACCGCCGGTGCCCGTCCAGGGGGCTGGGTGGGCCGTGGCCGTTGGGGGGCCGGGGGAGTGGGGAGCTCGACCGGACGCTCGCGAAAAACCTCGGTGGGCGTTCCGTGGTGGCGGAGGGCAAGTGGGTCGCCGTCGACGAGCTCGTAACGGGCCGAGGTCGAAAGCACCGTGACGCGCAGGTGCCGGCCGCGGTGGAGGAGGTTGAAGGTCAGCGCGCTGAGCGCCGGCGGGAGCCGTGGAGCGAAGGACAAGACCTCGGACTCGAGGCGCAACCCCCCGAAGCCGGCGACGAGGATCATCCATGATCCCGCCAGTGCAGCCAGATGCAACCCGTTTCGCGTGTCGTGCTGGACGTCGGCGAGGTCGATCATGGCCGACTCGTAGAGGTATGCGTAGGCCAGGTCGAGGTGGCCGAGCTCGGCGGCGATGATCCCTTGGGCACTGGCGGACAACGAGGAGTCTCGTACGTTGAGCCGCTCGTAGTAGTCGAAGTTGCGGGCCTTCTGCTCCTCGGTGAACGCATCACTGACCTGGTACATGGCGAGGACCAGATCGGCTTGCTTGACGACCTGCTTGCGGTAGAGGTCGAAGTAGGGGAAGTGGAGGAACAGCGGGTACTGCTCGGGCTTGGTGTGCTCGAAGTCCCAGACCGCGTGCTCGGTATACCCCTCCGACTGGAGATGGATCTCCAGGGTCTCGTCGTAGGGGATCACCATGGCCCGCGCCGCGTCGAGCCACGCGGCGGTCTCCTCGTTGGTCACGTGCAGGGCTGCGGCCCACCCAGGATGGCGCCCGACCGCTTCAGCCGCCTGGCGCAGGTTCTGTTGGGCCATCAGGTTCGTGTAGAGGTTGTTGTCGGCGATCGCTCCGTACTCGTCAGGCCCGGTGACGCCGTCGATGCGGAATCGTCCGTTCTTGTCGTGGTGACCGAGGGAGCGCCACATTCGGGCGGTCTCGACGAGCAGCTCGAGGCCGACCTTGCGCTCGAAGTCCATGTCACCGGTTGCCCGGACGTAGCGCACCGCGCTGAGCGCGATCCCGGCGTTGACGTGGAAGGCTGCGGTGCCAGCCGGCCAGTAGCCCGAGCTTTCCTGGCCGGCGATGGTGCGCCACGGGAAGGCCGCTCCGGCGAGGCCGAGGAGCGACGCGCGCGCCCGTGCCGTAGGCAGGGTGCTCTTCCGCCACTCCAGGGCGTCCCGCACCGGCTGGGGGAAGGTCGAGGTGAGGACCGGGAGCACGTAGACCTCGGTGTCCCAGAAGGTGTGTCCCTCGTAGCCGGGTCCGGTGAGGCCCTTGGCGGGAATGGGTTGGCCCTCGGCCCGCACCGCGGCCTGCAGCAGATGGAAAAGCGAGAGCCGCACCGCCTGTTGCACCTCGGCGTCGCCGGCGACCGAGACGTCTGCGTGCGACCAGAATGCATCCAGGGATCGGCGCTGGTCGTCACAGAGTTGGTGCCAACCGGTGTGGCGAGCGAGGGCGAGCGCACCGTGGACCTGGTCACGGAGAGCCGGTTGGGACAGCTCGGTCGACCAGCCATAGGCGAGGTACTTCACCACGCGAAGGGTCTGGCCGGGATCGAGGCGGCTGATGATCGTGGCCTGGGCGACGTCGTCGCTGGTTTCGAGGCGGAAGACCGGGGGCTGGGGTGCCTCGACGTCGTGGACCATCGCGGCACCGAGACGGATGCCGCTGCGGCGGACCGTGTGCATCAAGAGGGCCTCCCCGTCGGGGCCGGCTCGGTGTTCGAGCGCGTCGAGCACGTTGGCCAACATGGGAGCGCTCCGGGGGTCGGGATCCGCGGGTGGGAGCTCCTCGTTGGCGACGAGCTCGGACTCGACGACGATCCCCACCGAGCGGCCCACCGCGGTGACCTCCCAGCTGATGGCCGCGACCGCCCGCTGGGTCAGCGAGACGAGCCTGGTCGAGCGCAGGGCCACGTGCCCGCCGGCCGGGCTGCGCCACTCCACCGAACGATGTAAGAGGCCGGTGCGCAGATCGAGGAGGCGCTCGTGAGAGATCAGTTCGCCTTGGCGCACGTCGAAGAGCTCGTCGTCGACGAGGAGACGGATGATCTTTCCGTTGGTGACGTTGATGATCGTTTGGCCAACCTCGGGAGACCCGTACGCCGGCTCGGCGGAGGGGAGGGGGCGCAGTTCGTAGACCGAGTTGAGGTAGGTGCCCGGGAGCCCGTGGGGCTCACCCTCGTCGAGGTTGCCGCGCATCCCCAGGTGGCCGTTGGACAGGGCGAACAACGATTCGCTCTGGGCGAGGACGTCGAGGTCCAAGGGGGCCTCGCGAACGCACCACGGCTCGGTCTTGAACGAGGGATGCCGGATCATCGGGCGCTGGCGGTTGGTTGCCCCATCAACTCGTCGAAGTCCGCGACGACGACGTGCGCGCCGTGGGCCGCAAGGGCTTCGCGCGCCGTACCCGAGCGGTCCAGGCCTACGACGAAGCCGAAGTGCCCGGCCCGACCTGCGGCAACTCCGGCGAGCGCGTCCTCGAAGACCGCCGCGTGCGCGGGTGCGACCCCTAGGCGGCGCGCGGCCTCAAGGTAGGTATCCGGTGCCGGCTTGCCGGCGAGATGCTGCTGCTCGGCAACGACGCCATCGACTTGCGCGTCGAAGGCCTGGTCGAGCTTGGCGGCCGCGAGGACGGCACTGGTGTGGCGGCTCGCGGACACCACGGCCCGGGGCACGCCGGCGGAGCGGAGCCGTTGGAGGTATCGCGCCGCGTCCTCGTAGACGACGACGCCCTCGGATTTGAGCAGCTCGAGGAAGAGGGCGTCCTTGCGGCGGCTCAGGCCGATCACCGTGTCGGCCGTTGGGGGATCCGTCTCGCTCCCTTGGGCGACGACGATGTGGCGGGACTCGAGGAACGCACGAGCACCGTCGACGCGCGGCCGGCCGTCGACGTAGTCGCGGTAGTCGTTGTCGAGATCGAAGGGGACGAAGGGCTCGCCGGTCGCTGCGCTCCGGCGCTGCAGGAAGTCGTCGAACATCGCGCGCCAGGCTCGCGCGTGGAGGTCCGCGGTCCGGGTGATGACCCCGTCGAGGTCGAAGAGGCAGGCGGAGATCCTCGGCGGCAGACCCGGCGCGGTCACTTCGTGACAGGGCGCGCCACCGTGACCTTCGACAACGTCCCGGTCCGTGCCCACCCGAAGTGATCGATCGGTCCGTGCCCGGCACCCAGGCGCCAGGAGGCCGCATCACGGATCGCCTCGTGGACGAAGTGCTTTGCGCGGGTGATGGCCTCGAGGTGATCGGCACCCTGGGCGAGGAACCCCGCGATTGCTGCCGACAGCGTGCAGCCCGTGCCGTGATCGTTGCAGGTGTCCACGCGTTCGGCAGACAGGCGCCAGACGCCCTTGGCGCTGCACACCACGTCAGGCGAGCCGAGCTGCGACGGCGCGGGTGCCGCCGGCCCGGTCTGCGCTGCGCTGGCTTCTGCCGCCCGGAGGTGGCCGCCCTTGACGACCACGGTCTGGCTGCCCAGGGCACGAAGCTCTTCGGCGACCGCCTCCATAGCCTCGATCGACGCCAACTCCTTGAGGGAGCGGTTCGTGAGCGCCGCGGCCTCCCGAAGGTTCGGGGTGGCGATCGCCGCGTGGGGGAGGAGCAGCTCCCGATACGCGCCAATGCCGCCTTCGTCCATGAGCGGGTGGCCGGTCGAGGAGACCAGGACGGGATCGACGACCAGGTTCGGGAGTCGCCCAGCCGCTGCGAGCTCGGCGACCGCGGCGACCGTCTCGGGGCGGGCGAGCATGCCCGTCTTGACCGCCGCAGGGTCGAGGTCGTCGAGGACGGCCTCGACCTGGTCGATCACCAGCTGCGGGGGCATGGCCTCCACGGCGAGCACGCCGACGGTGTTCTGGGCGGTGACCGCGGTGATCGCGGTCGTCGCGAAGAGGCCGAGAGCGGCAAAGGTCCTCAGGTCCGCCTGCACGCCGGCTCCGCCACCGGAGTCGGATCCGGCAATGGTGAGGACCACGGTCGGGGTCACCGGCGAGACAGGCGAAGAGGGGACGAGGAGCACCGAGGTGCGGACAGGCCGGCCATCTCGGTCACTGCGGCGGCGGTGAGGTACCCGATGGGCCACAGCGTAGGCTGTGCAGCGATGGCAGTGACGGTTCCGTTCAGCCACGCGGATGCAACCGAGCGCGTCGTGCCACCCGGCGAGACCGACGACAGCTTCGTCCTCGCGGGCGAGCGCTTCGAGTCACGGTTGCTCTTCGGGACCGGGGGAATGGCGAGCCTGTCGGCATTGGAATCCGCCTTGGAACACTCTGGGGCCCAGATCGCGACGGTCGCCGTGCGCCGCGTTGATCCGTCCGCGCGAGGATCGCTGATCGAGGTCCTAGAGGACCACGGCGTGCGGGTGCTGCCCAATACCGCGGGGTGCTTCACGGCTGCGGAGGCCGTTCGGACGGCCAAGCTCGCCCGCGAGGCGTTCGAGACCGACTGGGTCAAGCTCGAGGTGATCGGCGACGACCGAACGTTGCTCCCCGATGCCGTCGAGCTGCTGAGCGCAGCCGAGCAGCTCGTCGATGACGGTTTCGTCGTCCTTCCCTACACGACCGACGACCCGGTCCTTGCACGGCGGTTGGCGTCGCTGGGGTGCGCTGCCGTCATGCCGCTGGGCTCTCCGATCGGCAGCGGCCTGGGTCTGCGCAACGTGCACAGCCTGGCCATGCTGCGGGAGGCCGTTGCGGTTCCGGTGATCCTCGATGCCGGGATCGGGACCGCTTCTGACGCGGCCATGGCCATGGAGCTCGGATACGACGCCGTCCTGATCGCTTCGGCCATCAATCGCGCCCGGGATCCTGGGCGCATGGCGGCTGCGATGCGCTCGGCGGTCCAGGCAGGTCGCCTCGCCCGTTTGGCCGGACGGATCCCGCCGCGCTTCTTCGCCGAAGCCTCCACCAGCGCGCTCGGCAAGGCGGAGCTGGCAGGACCCTAAAAACCGCTCGGGCCCTCGCGCGCGGAGGCGTCACGGGCGCTCGGCGACGCTCAGGTCCGCGGTGCGCGCGGCGCCACGGTGGTCCCTTGGATCGAAGGTGTCCCGCAGGGATCGGCTGGCGGCCACTGGGTGGCCCAGCCACTGAGTTACCCAGATGTCGTTTCCGGCCGGCTACAGTCGGAGCTGGAGGAGTGCGACAGAGGGAGGATCCGTGTCGCAGGGCAAGGTGGAGTCGGCGCGCGCGGCGCGCCCGGCGTATGACGATCTTGGCGGCTTCGGTGGGCCTCAGGTCTGCCAACTCGTCGGCATTTCGTATCGGCAGCTCGACTACTGGGCCCGTACGGGGCTGCTTCGACCCTCGCTGGCCGAGGCGCGCGGGAGCGGGACCAAGCGGCGGTACTCCTATCGCGACGTCCTGGAGCTCAAGGTCATCAAGCGGCTCCTCGACGCCGGGGTGTCCCTTCGTTCGGCCCGGCGAGCGGTGGGCTGCCTCCGCGAGGAGCTCGGCGCGGAGCTGTCGTCGGCCAATCTCGTGCTCAACGGCGCGACCAGTGTGCTGGCACGAACTGGCGACGAGCTCGTGGACTTGCTGGCCGGCGGGCAGGGCGTCTTCAACGTCGTCCCGCTGTCAGGGGTCGTGGACGAGCTCGAAGCGGACATCGTCCGCATCAGGCGGCCCAGTGCTCCGGCCGGGACCGAGCGTGCCGGTCGTTCGAGCAAGCCGGCCCGGGCCGCCGGGGGGTGAGCCTGTCGCTGCACGCAGGGGAGTTCCGTCCGCAGCACCCGGCGACCTTGCCGGCGGCCCAGGTCCGGTTCGCGCATCCTTCCGAGCGGGTGTTCGCCGCCCTTCTCGACCTTCACGAGATCCCCTGGGAGTACGAGCCGGTCGAATTCACGCTCTTCTGGGATGATCAGGGAACGCCGGTGTCCGGGTTCCGTCCGGACTTCTGGCTTCCGGAGCAGGGCTGGTTCATCGAGCTGACCATCGCCGAGCAACGCCTGGTGACACGGAAGAACGCGAAGATCCGCCGCTTGCGCGAGCTCCATCCAACAGTACGGCTGCTCGTCGTCTACCAGCGGGAGTTCGTGGCCGTGCTCCTGCGCAACGGGATCGACCCGCGGCGATTCCTCGAGACGCCTGGCACGTCGAAAGCCTGGTCCGTTGCCCGGGCATGGGGAGACGGCGAGCGGCGAACAATGGTGCTCAGTTGACTCTTTGGGGTTCTCGGTTCACACTGTGGCGAGCAGGTCGACGATTGCAACGGCGCCTGCACCCGAGCTGACCCGACAAGGAGGGGGAGATGGCAACTGCTGATGACGCGGGTCTGGCAACTGTCGCCGATGCGGCGCTTCGGAGGCCTGCACCACCTGCGGTGGTGCGGTGGCGAAGCTGGGTGCGGGACCACCCCGTCGGCGGGGCATTGGTCGCAGGCTTCATCGCGACCTGGATCGCCACGATCGTGGGCTTCTGGTTCGCCGGTATCGGTCTCCCCCAAATCAACTGGCCGCGGATCAACGGCTCGATCCTTGCTCCCGGCGCAACCCCGACGGCGCAGTTCGTGTTGGGGATCTTCGTCCACGGGATCACCGGCCTGGTCTTCGTCGTGATCTTCGCACTCGTGGTGTTCCCGTACCTGGGGCGGTCCGTGTCGCCGCTCACCACGATGATCAAGTGCGTCGCCTTCAGCCTCGTACTTGCAACGGCAGCCGTTGGCTTCATGGTGCCCTATGTGTACTTCCCCCACCGTGGCGTCGGGCTCTTCGCCACTGGCCTGGGATGGAAGGTCCCCTTCGCGCTCTACCTGTGGCACCTCGCGTTCGGCATCGCCCTCGGCCTCCTGTACAACCCACTACCTGCCGAACGGGACTGAACGCCGGCGCGAACCGGTCGTTCAGTCGAGGAGGTCCGGCTGGTCCGTGACGATGCGATCGAAGAGCGGTTGGAAGCTCAGGCAGCCAGCCACGTGTGAACCGACCTGATCGCGGGTGAGACGCGCGGCCTCGGGATCGATCAACACACGTGGACCTGCAGCGCTCGCCAGCAGCTGCGCATGGCACGTCCGCTCCATCGTGATGAACCACCACGCCGCCTCGTCGACGGTCTGGCCAACGGTCAAAAGGCCGTGGTTGCGCAGGATCAGCGCCTTGTGGGAGCCGAGCGCGTGCGCAATGCGCTTGCCCTCCTCGACGTCGAGCACCACGCCGGTGTAATCGTCGAACAACGAATGGTCCTCGTAGAAGGCGCATGCATCCTGGGTAATCGGTTCCAGCAGCTGACCGAGGGCAGACCACGCCTTGCCATGGACCGAATGGGCGTGGGCGGCGGCGACGACGTCGGGCCGCGCGGCGTGGACCTGTGAGTGGATCACGAAGGCCGCCACGTTGACGGCGCCGCTTCCTTCGACCACGGCACCACTGGCGTCGACCCTGATGAGGTCCGAGACGCGGACGTGACCGAAGTAACGGCCGAACGGGTTGACCCAGAACGTCTCGGCATGCTCAGGGTCGCGGGCGCTGAAGTGCCCGGCAACGCCCTCGTCGAAGCCGAACAGCGCGAACAGCCGGAGCGCTGCAGTCAAGCGTTGCTTGCGATGCAGGCGTTCCACCTCCACGTCCTCGTAGCGTCCGGTCGGGGGAAGGGAAAGCACCGCTCTCATGGCGCCTCCAGCGGGTTGGCTGCCGATGCCGTCGTCACCGATCTTATGACGGCTCGTGGCGTCGAGGTGGTCCGGCTCCACGCATAACCCGGGTCCCTCATAACTTGACATAATGAACATTATCGGCGGAAAGGAGGTCAGGACCGCGAAGCACGAGCTTCCTGGGTCCGTTCGATTCCCCGGCGTACTTAGCTGCGGCGTTCGGCTGCGTCGTCGCGAATGCGCTGTGGCGGTGCGGAATTCCGGTTTTACGGAGTCGGATTGCTGAGCGGTTGGGGCTCTGATGATGCGCCCCTCGAGCTGGAGTCCTGCCCAGGATCAGCTGCAGCCCACTGTCGGGGACATGGCGTCCCCCAGAGGATCCTGAGGACCGGCGACGCTGAGATTCGGTAGGCGGCCGGCGGGTGGAGTTGCCAAATGCCTCCCGTACACGATGCGCTGCCGCGGAGGCTGAGGCGGCGTTGGCATCGCTCGGCGATGCGTTCGCCAGCGTCGCCCAAAGCCATGGTGCCGTGGGCAAGGATGGGGGCATCGGCGTGTGGATTGGGACCTCCGGCTGGCAGTACCGGCATTGGAAGGGCGCGTTCTATCCACGCGAGCTCCCGCTTGGCCGCTGGCTTGAGGTCTATGGCACGCGCTTTGCCACGGTCGAGGTGAACAACGCGTTCTATCGGTTGCCCGAGGCAGCAACGTTCGAGCGTTGGGCCGCCTCCACCCCAGAGGACTTCGTGTTCGCGTTGAAGGCGAGCCGGTACGTGACCCACGTCCGGCGCCTGAGCGAGCCGCAGGAGCCCGTCCATCGGCTGCTGGAGCGAGCGGAGCACCTCGGGGGCAAGCTCGGTCCGATCCTGGTGCAGTTGCCTGCGACGTTGCCGGTCGCGACAGAGCGTCTCGAGGCCGTGTTGCGCGCGTTCCCCTCGACGGTGCGCGTGGCGCTCGAGCCGCGGCACGCGTCCTGGTTCGAGGGGCCGGTTCGCGCGGTCCTCGAGCGTTATGACGCGGCGCTGTGCCTGACGGATCTGGGCGGGCCTCGCACGCCGCTCTGGCGGACCGCTGAGTGGGGTTATCTCCGCTTCCACGAAGGTAAGGGAATCCCGGTCCCCTGCTACGAGCGGCGCGCGCTCGACGAGTGGGCAGAGCGCATCGTGGATCTGTGGCCCGAGGATGCCGACGTGTTCGTGTTCTTCAACAACGACGGGCGAAGTTGTGCGCCGCGAGACGCTCGACTGTTCGCGGCAGCTCTTGAGCGCGTGGGGCGGTCGCATTCACGAGTACCCGGAGCACACGAGACGCCGCTCAATATGACAGAGCGAACGGTTGGGCCAGGCCCGGTGGATTCCTAATGCCTCGTCAGGTCGCGGTAGCGTGGCCAACTGCATGCCACGCTTCACCGAGATCGAACTGACGAGCCAGACCGAGGGGTTGTGGACCTGGAGGGCAGCCGGTGCCCGGCAGCCGCGAGGCACGGTCGCTGCCGAGCTGGTGCCTGAGGGCGTCCGCGTTGGCGACATCGTTCGCGCCGAGATCGAGTCGGGCATCGACGGCATCGAGGTGGTGGCCATCGCGACACCTGGAGTGGTGCGCGAGCGTGCGGAGCGAGGGCAGCGGATCGAGCTGCTCGGTCCTTCCTCGCGTATCCGTTCTGGCGTCTCGGTCGTGCTGGCTGGAGGAGGCAGGCGCCAGCGGCGAGAGGGTGAAGGTGAGTCGAGGCGACCTGCCCCCAAACGTGAGCGCCGTGAACGGACGCCGGAGGGTTCGAGGCGTCCCGGCGAGCGCGCTCGGCGCGCGAGGCTCGGTGAGCAAGGCGCGGAGCCGTCGCGGGGGCCAGCAGGCGAGGGGGCGTCGCGCGGCGCGCGTGGCGCTGGCGAGGCCGGCGCCGCCAATCGGCTCCCCCGCCGCCCCGGCGGGACGCGCGCTCGTCAGCCGGTCGTCTCCACGACGTATCGGAATGCCGCACTCGCGGCACTGCGCCCCGAGCAGCTCCCCATTGCCGAGCAGCTGCTCCGGGGCGGCCTCCCTGCCGTGCGAGCGGCGATCGACGAGCAAAATGCCGAGGCGCGTCGTGCCGGGCGACCACCGATCGCGGCGGAGCCGTTGATCGCCATGGCCGAAGAGCTGCTTCCGATGATCAACCTGGCGTCGTGGAAGGACCGTGCAACCACTGCGCAGGCTGCAGGCCGCGAGACGCGCCTGCGCGAGCTGCGTTCGATCGTTGCGGCGTCGCGCACCGTGGTCCTCGACGAGGAGGGTCGGAGCCTTGCAAAGGCGCTGCAGGAGGCGCTCGACCAGCGAGTAAGTGCCCTGCGGGAGGAATGGGTCCGCCGCATCAACGCCGCACTGGATGCCGGCAAGGTGCTCGAGGCCCTCGAGATCTCCGGACGACCGCCGGAGCCCGGAACACGCTGCCCTGCCGAGCTGGCGGTTCGCCTCGCGACGGATGCGGGAGCCGCCATGAGCGCTGAGGTGGAGCCGCAGCGTTGGCTGGCCCTGCTTCAGGCAGTGCTCGCCTCCCCCGTCCGGCGCAGCGTGAAGCCTGCAGGGGTACCCAATGCACCCGAGACGCTGCAGGCGGCGCGGCAGCACGCGGGCAGCGTGCCGGAGCTGGCGAAGCTCCTCGGCCTTCGGATCCCTCCCCCGCCACCTCGCCGGCCGGCCCCCGGTCGCGCGCTCATTGCAGCGGGCGGTGGAGGGTCAACAGGCGGGTCTTGAACCCCGTCCCTTCGAGGAGCGCCTTGAGCGAACGGTCGCCGGGTAGGGCGAGCGCGTCGATCTCGGTGCACCCCTGGCCCGACCACAGCGCCAGCACCTCGCGCACCATGGCTTCCCCGACGCCAACCGTTCTCGCTTCGGGCTCGACGTAGCAGCATTCGAGGCGTCCGACGCGCCGTGCCGGCGATGCCAGGATCGATCCGGCGGCGACCCCGACCACCTGAGCATCGATGGTGCCGACCACGAGTAGGCGACCAGCGGTGCTGGCCCACTGCTCGACGAGGCTGGGGGCATCGATTCCTGGGAGCGCTTCGAGGAGCCGATCGCCACCACGTCTGGCGGCAAGGCTCTCGAGCCACTCGCCGACGAGCGTCCGGCACCGATCCAAGTCCTCGAACCGGGCCGGCCGAGCGCCTTCCATTGCGACGCCGTGGGACCCGGCCGCTCAGTCGTCGGGCGCCGGTGGGTGCTCGCGACCGAGGAGCTGCTGGGTGCGGTGCAGGATCGTGCGGCGTCGACGTGTGGCTGCCTCATGTCGGTAGACGGCCTCGAGCTCATGGACGCCGAGGGAGTCGAGTCGGGGAATGACCTGTGACGCAGACAGCGCCGCGTAGCCCGGGATGGCGCGGTCGACCGCTTCCGATGTCGTCGGGTTGTCGTCGTGCTCTTCCCTCGAACTGACGCCTGGGCTTCTTGCCGAGCGGCTCTGCTGTGGGTTCTCGCCGCCGCTGCCGGCCGCCGCCGGGGCTCCAGGGCTCTCGACGGAGTGCTCTCGTGGTGCTGGCGCGGCGCCTTTTGTGAGGCCGGCGAGACGGGCGTCGAGGGCTCGACGGCCCATGGCCAACGCGAGCTGTCCGAGCACTTTGGCATTGGCTACCTGGGTGCCGAAGCGCTCGCGACCGCGAGCGGCGAAATCAGGTGCACGCCGGAGCTCGTCGATGGCGGTGAGGGCCACGCCGGCAGGGCCGAACACGAGCACGTCGAGTGCCCGGTCCGTGAGCGAACGGGATGGTCGTTGATCAGACACAGTCCCTACAAAGCATCTTGTCCTTGTCCGCCAGCTGGCTCGTGTTCTTCACGAGGAAGCAGGAGCGGCAGACGAACTCGTCAGGCTGTTTGGGCAGCACGCGCTCGGCGATCTCTGAGCGATCCTCGGCATCGGTGGGCTCATCGTCGAGGTCCTCGTCCACGACGAGCCGTTCCTTGAGGATCACATCGAGGCTTGCCTCGATGTCCTCCTCGTCGATCTCCTCGTCCTCGTCCTCGTCGATCTCCTCCCCCCGGTCTGCGACGCCCGTCGCAGTCCCGGTATCGACATCCTCGTCGAAGTCGTCGCCGACGTCATCGATGTCGATCTCGGCGTCGGCATCCTCTTCGTCGTCGAGGGCAATGTCATCCAAGTCCTCGCCGAGGTCATCAACGGCGTCGACGTCGAGGGCCTCGAAGCTGTCGTCTTCGAGGTCTTCGAGGTCTTCGGGACCCGTCACGTCATCGAGATCGTCGGGCATTCTCCCCCTTCGGTCGGATGTGCCGCGGGAGCATAGACGGATCCTTTCGAGCCCCACGCGCGGTCAGCACGCGCGTTCGTGGTGGTGGCCGACCGTTCCGTGAGGGTGCCCCTGGAGGCGATGAGAATGGCGATCACCGCATCACCGAGGCGGTTGGGCCCGGGAGTCTTTGGCGCCGTCACGCTCCCCCGCCGACGAAGACGGCGTGACGTTCTCTACTCGACCCCCCGGGCCTGCCTCCGCCTCTCACAACATCGCCCCGGCAGGCGAGTGGGACCTGGCACCCGCGCTCCCGAGGTGATTGGGACCCCGTACGATAGGCCGAAGTCGCCCGGTGTCGTCAAGGGCGACTCATAGGCGTTGAACTGGGGCGATGCCGAACGCCCTGGTCAGGGTTCCGAGGAATTCCCCGGAGCTGGTGACGGCTTCGCCGCCGGCGGTGCCGTGAGTCTCAAAGCCGCAAGAGCTCCTTCGAGGCGGGTCATCCGCTCGAGCGCCTCCCCGCACGTTCGCCTCTGCGCTTCTCCGCCCGACGGACCTCTTCGAGTCGCTCCAAGCGCTCGACGTCACTCCAGCTGTGGTCGGCGTGGACCATCGCCGAGGCGATCGCCCGATGGCCCGCTTGCTCGGCGATCGCCTTGTACATCTGTTGCGCGACTCGACGATAGGCAGGGTGACCCTGCGTGCTCGAGCGAAGCTCGATCACGTGCAACGCTTCCCGCGCGTTCATCTGCACCACGCAGCGGACGCGGAAGGCAAGGGCCACCGCATAGGAAGCCTCGAGCGGATGGGTCCGATAGAGCGCTTCATAAAGCGCCTGAGAACGTTCGAGCGAGTGCGTGAAGGGCGTCTCGATCCCGGCCTCGACGACGATGTCAGGGAGCACGTAGCCGAGGTCGGTGGACAGCGGCTGCCAATCGATCGTGAGCAGACGATGGCGCTGGAGGTCTCGGAATGCGCCGTAGTCGACGACGATCTCGAAGCGATAGTCGGTTCGTTCCAACGCCCGCCCCGGCCGATGGCGGCGATTCTTGCGCTCTCCGACGTAGGCACGCATGAGCGCTGCTCGTTCCTCGCTGCTCAGGGCACGTGTCCGCCTGAGCAACTCGTCCTCGGGGAGCGTCGTGTGCGGAAAACAGGCCGCGGCAAGGACCTTGTCCTCGCCCTCCGGATCGAAGTCGAGCAAGCGAACCTCGGGAGGCTGTGCCGACCCGACGGCGACGTCGGCGCCGTGGCTCACCGCGTCGGGCCAGAGCTCTTCGACCAAGGCGGCGGTGTCCTCGCGCGTCGACGCCAGGTATGCAGACCACTCCCCTCCCCGTTCAGGGATGTCGACGCGCTGCAGGAACGACGGGATGACCTTGCGCAGCTCCGTCAGCATGAGACCCGCATAAATGCGCGCTTCTGGGAGCGGATGCGAGCGCATGCGAAGCAGAAGGAGCTCGTAGGACTGCCCGCTGCCGAACATGCCGACATTGGAGAGCGATGCAGCCGGCAACAGACCGCGGAGGCCGTCGAGGGCCTTGGCGCGGATGGCTTGGCGATGCACGAAATCGCTGTCACCGGGCGCGCGCGGGAAACGGGTGAGAAGCCAGCTCTGGAGCTTTGGCAAGAGCTCCCCGTAGGTGTCGAACATGCGGTCCATGTCACCGACGTAGCGGGCTCCCAGTGGTGAGTCCAGGACCGCTGGCGGTCGGTAGTAGCGGTAGTGGCCGCTCGGGAACCGCCGGTCGTAGCCGATGTAGCGCGTGGACTGCTCGAGATAGGACATGAGCCGTCCCCACTCCAGGATCTTGGTCAAGAGGTTGGACGCCTGCTCGCAGGCGAGGTGGACCGCGCCGAGCTGGGCGACCGAGTCGTCCCCGTAGTCGAAGAAGACGCGTTCGTAGAGCGCTTCGGCTCGTTTCATCCCCACGGTCGCGTCGAGCGTCGCGTCGCCGGCGATCTCGAGATCGCCGACGAACTCGTCGAGGAACAGCCGGCGCAGATCCTTGGGGGATCGCGAGTAGCGGGCGAAGAGCGCGCCCTTGACCACCTCGGGCAGGTTCACGAGTGCGAAGACCGGTCCGTAGACGTTCGTGAAATACCGCTGGAGGATGGCCTCTTCCTCGGGGCTGAAGCGCTCTTCCACGTAGGGGAACATGACGTGGCCAGCGTAGAGGTCAAGCCGGGATCCGCGGTGGACCGCAGGGCCCAGGCTCGCCTGGCGCCGGTGCCAGGAGGAACACCAGCTGAGAAGGGATTTTTGGGGTCAGTCGTCGGCTGACTCAGCGTTCCCTTCGGTGGCAGCGGGGAGTGTCCCGGCAGCCACCACGTCACGGAGGAGGTCGTTGCGTGCGGCGGACGCTGCGGCCGCGGTCGCTGCCTGCGGTGCCACCAGGGAGACCTGTCCGAGGAGGTCGGCGAGCTGGCGTGCCGTCCGCACGAAGTCACCGGGAGCCAGGTCGCCTACACGGCCGGCGGCGAGATCGAGGGCCGTGGCGAAGCTTGCTCCGCGCACCCACGCGGCAACGGGAATTGCCAGGGCCGGCTCCGTCTGCGGTGTGCGGGGGACCAGGTGGACTTCCTCGAGGGCGCGCAGCCGTTCGGCAACCGCTTGGAGGTGAGCGAGGCGTTGCGCCACCTCCTCCCGCCGACGTTGGCCGAGGCGGTCCTTGGACCCAGGGCTGACGCTGCAGGCGGTCGCTCGGTCCTCCTCACGCTGGCGGGAGCGGCGGTGCCCCGCCTCGGGCCGTCGCCGAGCGCGCCGGTGCTCGAAGACGACTGACGAGAGCACCCCGGCCAAGACGGCAGGTTCGGCCCCGTCGAAGACGCCAGCGGCAAGGGCCTCGGCAATCAGCAGATCCGACTCGTGGTAGATGCGAGCCAGACGCTGGCCGGCTGGGGTGAGCTGCCAGCCGGTCACGTAGCCGAGCTCTTCGAGGACCGCCAGGCGTCTTCCGAGGTGCTCGGCGAGCAGCTCTCGTCGTGGGGGGGTTGAGGTGTGGGTTGCCTGCCACTGAGCGAACGACCGTCGTAGGACGTCCAAGGCTCTTCGGCGATCGAAGCGCCCGACCAGGTTTACCGCAAGGTTGTACGTGGGGCGAAAGGCTGAGCGCAGATCCGGGGGTGGCGCGAGCGCGACGCGCGCCATCTCGCCAACCGGGGTTTCCGGGGACCACAGCACGACCGCATGGCCCTCGGCGTCCAGGCCGCGCCGCCCTGCCCGACCGGTCAGCTGTGTGTACTCGCCTGAGGTCAATGGCGCCCGGCCGGCACTCCCGAACTTGGTGAAGCGTTCCAGGACAACGGTTCGCGCCGGCATATTGATCCCGAGCGACAAGGTCTCGGTGGCGAACACCACCTTGAGGAGGCCGGCGGCGAAGCACTCCTCCACCGTTTCCCGATAGGCGGGCACCAGGCCCGCGTGGTGCGCGCCGAGACCCGACTCCAGCCCCTCGCACCACTCCGGGAAGCCGAGCACTCGGAGATCCTCGTCGGTGAGGGTCTCGACGTGGGCCTCGGCGATCCGCCGGATCGTGGCCCGCTCGGAGCGGTCGGTCAATCGCACCCCGTCACGAAGGCACTGGCGTACGGCATCGTCGCAGGCCGCCCGGCTGAAGATGAACACGATCGCCGGGAGCAGGTCGTGGTCGTCGAGAAGCTCGATCAGCTCCACCCGGCGGGGCGCACGAACCGGCAGCGAGGGACGCCGTGCCCCTTGCCACCCGTGCAGATGTCGGGTTCGTGTCGCTCGCCGCCGCACGGATTGGTCGAGCCGGAGTCCCTCTTCGGCAGGTCGGCCATGGTCGAGAAGGGGCAGCAGCACGGCCTGGCCTTCGGAACGGCGGAACACGGCGAGATGGTGCCGGAGCACGATCGGTCGCCGTCGTTCGACGACGAGGGTCGTCGGACCCCGAACCGAGCGCAGCCACTCGCCCAGTTCGGTGGCATTGGCCACGGTCGCGGACAGGCAGACGAAGCCCACCTCAGGGGGGCACAGGACGAGCACCTCCTCCCAGACCCCTCCTCGGTAGGGGTCTTGGAGGTAGTGCACTTCGTCGAGGACGACCGTCCGGAGGTTCCACAAAAGCTCCGAACCGGCAAGGAGCATGTTGCGCAGGACCTCGGTCGTCATGACGACGATCCGGGCATGCGGCCGTATCGCGGTGTCCCCCGTCAACAGGCCCACCGCTTCTTCCCCGTAGGCGCTCGCCAGCTCGGCGAACTTCTGGTTCGACAGCGCCTTGAGCGGCGTCGTGTAGAAGGCCTTGCCGTGTGCAGCCACCGTCCGAGCAACGGCGTAGTTGGCCACGAGCGTCTTTCCCGACCCCGTGGGCGCTGACACCAGGACCGAGTGCCCTTCGTCGATCGCATCGAAGGCCTCGAGTTGGAAGGGATCAGGTGGGAACGGCAGCCTTTCGATGAAGCGGCGCCGGATTGAGCGCTCGTGCCCGGAAGCCTCGGAGGAAGATGGTTGATCAGCTCGAGCCCGGCTCGACGGTCGATCGATCAAAGGAGGAGTTTCCCGATGAGGATGGCCAGGAAGTAAAAGGCGACCAACGGAACGGCGAGTGCGAGCATGGAGAACGGATCCGAGCTCGGGGTGAAGATGGCAGCGATCAGGGTGAGGGAGATGACTGCCCAGCGCCACCAGTCCAGCAACGTGCGTGGTGTGACGATGTGCGCCAGTTGCAAGGCGACCAGGATCACCGGGAGCTCGAAGGTGGAGCCGAAGAGCACCATCATGATGATGACGAGGCTCAGGTACTGGTTCGGGTTGAGGATCTCCCGCAGGCTTGGTCCACCGACGCTTTGGAGGAACTCCAGCGCGTGGGGGAACACGAGGTACGCCAGCGCGCATCCTCCGACGAACAGCACCGATCCGGCGACGACGAAGGGGACGATGACCCGACGCTCGTGGCGGTGCAGTCCGGGATTGATGAAGCGCCACAGCTCCCAGAGCGCGACGGGCAAGGAGAGCACCAGACCGCCGAAGGCGGCGAGCTTGATGCGCAAGGTGAGCGGGTCGAGCGGGGCCGTGTAGTAGAAGCTGCAATGCCCCGGGTTCACCCGGCAATAGGGATGCTGCAACAGGTTGAGCATCTGCTGGTAGAAGACGGCGGCCACGATCGAGGCGGCCACGAAGGCCACCACCGAGATGATCAATCGGCGCCGAAGCTCGCTGAGGTGCTCGAGGAGAGTCATCGCGTTGGGATGGGGCCGCCCATGCCGCTCGCGCCAGGCGGCGACGATGCGCGTGCCCTTCTCCTTGGTGCGCTTCAGCCGGCCGTTCTCGAGATTGACAGCCATCGCTTCGCGGTCTCCTTCATGCCGGCCAGAACGGGAGCCTGTCGCTCGGGCGACTCATCCACCTGGCCCCTTCGCCGAGCTCAGTTCATGTTCGGATCGCCCAGGAAGCCCGAACGCTCTGGCCGCCAGTCCACTGCGGTTCGCGATGGGGTTGGTCCCCAGTGGCCGTTGGTCCGAGGGGCAATGAGATCCGATCCTGTGGTCCCGCTCCCCTCGATCGTCGCTGTGGCGTCCGGGCTGGCACCTCGCTGGTTGCCGTCGCTGCCGGGCTCGGGAGGACGACCCTGCGGGGAGTGCCCGGCGGAGACCTCTGTGGTCGCCTGTTGGTCCTGGGCGTCGGCGAGCGAGTCGAGGACCGAGATCGGCGACCGGGCGAAGCGGGCGATGTCCTGAGTCGAGGGCAGGTTCGGGAGCGTTTCGCGGAGCTCCTGCTCGACCCGGTGGTGGAAGGTTCGCAGCTGTCGCCATCCCGCCCCGAGCTGGCGAGCGAGCCGAGGAAGCTTGTTCGGACCGACGAGGATCAACGCGACCACGAGAACGACGAAGAGCTTCTCTGGGCTCAGCGAGGGCATTGGCAAAAGTCTAGGGCCGCCCCGATGGGCGCCTCTGACGGTCCAGTCCTCTGAGCCGGAGCGAGGCCCGTGCCGGGCTGGGGATGGGGCGATTTGGCGGGCCGAGGCGGCGAGGGTGGCGCGTCAGGACGAAGCGCGTCAGAAGAAGTGGATCCGAGACAGCGGCCAGATCCGCATCACGACCTTTCCCACGATGTAGGACCGGGGCACGGTCCCCCACATCCGGCTGTCGCAGGAGTCGCCTCGGTTGTCCCCCATCACGAAGTACTGGTTTGGCGGGATCTTCTGGGTTCGGATCCCGGTGGTCGTCGTGCCCCGGGGCAGCCAGGGTTCTGGAAGGAGTTTGCTGTTGATGTACACCTGGCCATCGTGATCCGAGATGGTCTGGCCGGGGAGGCCGATCACACGCTTGACCAGGTCCGCCACTGGCGGCCCCGGGCAGTCTTCCTTCGGTGGCCGCCGGAATACCACGATGTCGCCGGTATGGATGCTCCCGAAGTCATAGCTCAGCTTGTCGACGATGATGCGATCGCCGACCTGCAAGGTGGGCTCCATCGACCCAGAGGGGATGTAGAAGGTCTGGAAGACGAAGGTGCGCACCAAGAAGGCGACGAGCACCGCGACAGCGACGATCGCGATCCATTCGATGACCCGCCTGCGGTAGCGATGGCGTCGCTGGACGACCCGCTGGACGCCACTGGGTGGCGTGGGGACCCCGGTGTTGGGGTCCTCGCCATCGAAGGATCCGGCGACCGGTGCCTGCGGGCTGGGGCCCGGCATGCGACCGACCACGACCGGGGTGGTCTCGCCTTTCGGGGTCGCCTCGTCGGTCACGGACCGAGCAGGCTACTCGACGCTGACGTGGATCGGACCTCGGCCGAGGGCAGGTGAATTCTGCTGGCGCTCACAGGGAGGCGATCAGCCGCTCGACGCGTTCGTCATGGGAGCGGAAGGGGTCCTTGAGCAGCACCGTTCGCTGCGCTTGGTCGTTGAGCTTGAGGTGGACCCAATCCACGGTGAAGTCGCGCCGGCGTTCCTTGGCCCGGCGCACGAAGGCACCACGGAGCCGAGCTCGCGTGGACTGTGGAGGCTCGAGCATGGCCCGGGCGATGTCTGCATCGGTGCAGACGCGTTCGACTTCGTCGTGGTCCTGAAGCCGGTAGTACAGGCCCCGGGATCGGTCGACGTCGTGGTAGATGAGGTCGAGAAGGGCCACCTTCGGGCTGGCCAGCGACAGCTGGTGGCGTTGGCGCACCTCTTCGATCAGCCGGTACTTGGCAACCCAGTCACACTCGCGCCACAGCGACAGCGGATCGGACTCGAGGCCTTTGAGGCACCGCTCCCACATGTCGAGCGCCTGGTCCTCTTCTGGAGGGAGCCCGCGATGATCGCGGAACCGCTGAGCGCGCAAGAGGTACTCGATCTGGATGTCCAGCGCTCGCATCTCCCGGCCATTGGCGAGACGGACACGCCGTTGACACTGGATGTCCTGGCTGATCTCTCGGATCGCTCGGATCGGGTTCTCGAGGGTCAGGTCGCGCAGCACCGTCGATGCATCCTCGAGCATGGTGAGGATGATCGCCGTGGCGCCCACCTTCAGGAACGTGGCGTACTCGCTCATGTTGGAGTCGCCGACGATGACGTGCAGGCGACGAAAGCGCTCGGCGTCGGCGTGCGGTTCGTCGCGGGTGTTGATGATCGGGCGGCTGCGCGTCGTCGCCGATGAGACGCCTTCCCAGATGTGCTCGGCCCGTTGGCTCAGGCAGTAGGTGGCGCCTCTCGGCGTGTGGAGGACCTTGCCGGCGCCGGCGTAGATCTGACGGCTCACGAGGAACGGGATCAGGACCTCGGTGTAGCGGTTGAAATCGTCGTTGCGTTCGGTGAGGTAGTTCTCGTGGCAGCCATAGGAGTTGCCTGCTGAGTCGGTGTTGTTCTTGAAGAGGTAGACCTGCCCGCGAATCCCTTCCTCACGAAGGCGCGCCTGCGCACCGCTCACCAGCTGTGCGAGGATCCACTCCCCTGCCTTGTCATGGGTCACCACGTCGCTGATCCGATCGCATTCAGGAGTGGCGTACTCGGGATGGCTGCCGACGTCGAGATAGAGGCGGGCACCGTTCTCCAAGAACACGTTGCTCGAACGGCCCCAGCTGACCACGCGTCGGAAGAGATACCTGGCAACCTCGTCGGGACTCAGGCGACGCTGACCCCTTAGGGTGAACGTCACCCCATACTCGTTCTCGAGCCCGAAGATCCGGCGGATCACGGGGTACCCGCGGTCCCTAGCGGGCGGTTCCTCGCCCGGAGGCGCCCGAGGAGCTTGCCGATCCCGTGCCCGACGAGCCCGGGGCCGCCTCTGCGCCGCCAGAGGCGGCATCCTGGCCTGCTCCGTCCTGCCTCCCATCGGTGGGCTGCTCCTCGAGCAGCGTGACGAGCTCGGCCTCGGTGAGGCGACGGAACGCCCGCCTGCCGTTCTCACGACTGAGGAACGCGACCTCCAGATGCGAGGGGCCGAGGGTGCGGTCGGGCCCTGCGAGCGCTGCGACAGCTGCCCGCAGGGCCTCCCCGAGTGACCAGTCGCTGCGCCAGGCCTGCTCCATTCGCTCCGCGATCGGCTCGGCCTCCCCTCCCAGCACCGCGAAGCGCTCCTCGTCGGTGATCGTTCCCTCGTAGGCGATGTGGTAGAGCTGGTCGTTCCCTGGAACCGCCGCGAGCTCTGCGACCAGGATCTCGACCTCGAGGGGCTTCATCTCGTGCGTGAACACGTTCCCGAGGTGCTGCGCGTAGAGATTGGCCAGGGACCGGGCGTCGACATCCTCTCGGCTGAAGGCGTAGCCCTTCGTGTCGGCGTGGCGGACGCCGGCCACGCGCAGCTGGTCGTACTCGTTGTATTTCCCAACGCCGGCAAAGGCGATGCGGTCGTAGATCTCGCTGATCTTGTGCAGGGATCGGGAAGGGTTATCGGCGACGATCAGCACCCCATCGCGATAGATCGTGGCAACGAGCGACCGGCCGCGGGCGATGCCCTTCTGGGCGTACTCGGCACGGTCCTTCATGACCTGCTCGGGCGCCACGTAGAACGGTACGGTCATCGCAGCTCCCCACCAGAGCTCATGCCACCAGGCCGCTCCTTGCGCTTGCGAGCGATGAGCGATTCGAAGCGCGCCGCAACGTCGGAGTCCTCGAGCTGGACGTAGCCATCGGCATCGACGACGGCCACGAGGGGGTAGATGCCCCTCACGAGGTCAGGACCGCCCGTCCCAGCGTCCTCGTCGGCGGCTTCGAACAGCGCCTCGATCGCCAGGTCGATTGCTTCGTCCCGTGAGAGCCCCTCTCGGTAGCCGAGCTTGATCGTCGTGCGCGCATCGCGACCGCCGGAGCCAGTGGCTTGGAAGTCTGTCTCCTCGTAGTGGCCACCGGTCACGTCGTAGGTGAAGATCCTGCCGGTTTGCCGACGGTGGTCGTAGCCTGCGAAGAGCGGGACGACTGCAAGGCCCTGCATTGCCATGGGGAGGTGCTCCCTGACCATCTGGGCGAGCTGGTTCGCTTTGCCCTCGAGACTGAGGGACAGGCCCTCGACCTTTTCGTAGTGTTCGAGCTGGACTTGGAACAGCCGCACCATCTCGACCGCGGGCCCGGCGACGCCAGCAATGGCGACTGCGGACCAACGGTCACCGGGGAAGACCTTCTCCATGGCCCGGTGGGCGATGGAGTAACCCTCGGTCGCTCGGCGGTCACCCGCCATGACGATCCCGCCGGCGAAGCGCAGGGCGACGACCGTCGTGCCGTGCATGAACGTGCTCGGCGATTGGCCCGTGGCAGACCCCAGCGGGTCTCTCGGGCCCGTCGTCGACGCGCCAGGGAGTGGTGTCGTCGGAACAGCGAGCCCGGTCCGACGCAGCAGTGCTTTGAAGTCCGGCCCCGGGTCTTCAGCCGGACTGAACAGTGGAAGGGGCACTTGCGCCTACTGCCCACCCTTCTGGACGTAGTTGCGGACAAACTCCTCCGCGTTGTCCTCGAGCACCTCGTCGATCTCGTCGAGGAGGTCGTCGAGTTCGGCCTTGATCTTCTCTCCCCGCTCGGAGGACACAGGGACGTCCTCGACCTCGGCCTCCTTGCGTTCGGGGGCGCTTCGGCGCTTCAGCTCACGCTCTGGCATGTCCTCACCCCTTCAGGAGCTCAACCGGTCCACGAGTTCAGCCGGATTGTTGCAGGCTTCGAGAAGTGCTGCCGTATGGTCGGCGGTTCCCTTGAGCGGGTCCATCATAGGGACGCGGCGCAACGGATCGGTGCCAAGGTCGAACACCAGCGAGTCCCAGTTGGCCGTCGCGATCCACTCCGGCCAGCGTGTCAGGCATTGCCCACGGAACCAAGCCCGCGTCCGCGTGGGGGGTTCGACGACGGCAGCCGCGACCTCTGCCGGATCCACCAGCCGTTCCATGCCAAGACGCGCGAAGAGTGAACGTTCCGGCCGCAGATCGTGGTACTGGAGGTCCAGTGCGGCGAGCCGGTGATCCTCCCACCCGCACCCATGACGCTCACGGTAGTGCTCGATCAGCTGCCGCTTGGCGACCCAGTCGAGCTGGCTGGCAAGGCTTTCGGGTGCCGATTCGAGGGCCGTGAGGACTGCCTCCCAGCGGTCGAGCACGAGCTCACCGACCGTCTGGCCCCCGACCACCTCGAATCCGCGTTCCTTCACGTACCGGCGGGCGGCGCCGAAGATCTCCCATTGGACCTCTAGGGCGGTGATCGTCGAGCCATCGGCCGCCTGCAGGGGTCGTCGCAGGGACAGATCCGTCGAGACCCCGTGCATCTCCCGCACGGGGTCACTCAAGGAGAGATCACGGCTCGGAAGCATCTCGTCTTCGATCATGGCAAGCAGCAGTGCCGTCGAGCCGACCTTGAGCAGCGTGGCCACCTCGGCGAGGTTTGCGTCGCCCACGATCACATGCAGTCGCCGGAAGCGCTTGGGATCGGCGTGTGGCTCGTCGCGGGTGTTCACGATCGGCCGCTTGAGCGTGGTCTCGAGGCCCACGACTTCCTCGAAGAACTCGGCACGCTGGGAGATCTGGAAATGGATGCCCGTGCCCATCCCGGCGGTCTCGGAGCCGACCTTCCCGGCACCTGTATAGATCTGACGGGTCACGAGGTGAGGGACGATCCCGGCCGCGATCCGCGCGAAGGGGACCGCCCGATCCATGAGGTAGTTCTCGTGGCAACCATAGGAGTTGCCCTTGCCGTCGGAGTTGTTCTTGTACGTCACGATGCGCGGCGCCTCCGGGAAGGCGGCCTCGGCAGCTGCCATCGCGCGTCGGAGGGTCTCCTCTCCTGCCTTGTCGTAGCGAACGAGCTCGAGGGGATCCGCACATTCTGGGGTCGAGTACTCGGGGTGGGCGTGATCCACGTAAAAGCGTGCCCCGTTGGTGAGGACGGTGTTCGCCAGGTGCGTTTCCACCATCGGTGGCATGGCACCCTCTCTCGAGAAGCCCCGCGCATCGTTGGCTGGCGTCTCGTCCTCGAAATCCCAGCCCGTCTGTCGTTGCACCGATGCCGCGTAGGCATTGACCAACAATGACGATGCGGTGACCGGGTTCCCGTCACCCCCGGAGGTGTGGATACCGAACTCGGTCTCGATGCCACACACCTTTGGAATAGCCACGCCTGGACCCTACCCGGTCCGGCCTCTATCGCCACGCCGCTTGATCGGGCTCCTCCGATGACCTGCGTTACGAAGGCACGTGTCGGACGCGGCGATCGCCCAGGGGTTGCCGGCCACCGAACCGTCACGCGGCACGGACATGCGCATCGAGGAGCTCTGCCCAAGGAGCATGTGACACGCCCTGGGTGCGCGGCAACAACCCGCCGTGCTGATCAGAGATACTGCCCGGTGCCCACTCTTTCGATGGAGCGACCACCGCGCGTCTCTCGGTCGTCGGCCATCAAGGTGCGGACGTAGATGATTCGCTCGCCCTTCTTGCCCGAGATTCGCGCCCAGTCGTCGGGATTGGTGGTGTTTGGGAGGTCCTCGTTCTCCTTGTACTCCTGACGGATCGAGTCGATCAGGTCCGGGACCCTGATCCCTCCGGGTTCGCCCGCGATCTCTCGCTTGATGGCGAGCTTCTTGGCCCGGCGAACGATGTTCTCGATCATCGCTCCGGAGGCGAAGTCTCGGTAATAGAGGATCTCCTTGTCGCCGTTTTGGTAGGTCACCTCGAGGAAGCGGTTCTCTTCGGTGTCCCGGTACATCTCCGCGACGGTCTGCTCGATCATGGCCTGCGTGGCTTTGGCCGGATCGCCTCCCCCGAGGCGCTCGAGCTCCTCGGGGTCGATCGGGAGGTCAGGCGTCAGGTACCGGGCAAAAATCTGCGCCGCTGCTTCTCGGTCCGGCCGTTCGATCTTGATCTTCACGTCGAGCCGGCCAGGCCGCAAGATCGCCGGATCGATGAGGTCTTCACGGTTGGAAGCACCGATCACGATGACATCTCGAAGCGCTTCGACTCCGTCGATCTCCGCAAGGAGCTGAGGAACGATCGTCGACTCCATGTCCGAGCTGATGCCGGTCCCGCGGGTTCGGAAGAGCGAGTCCATCTCGTCGAAGAACACGATCACCGGAACGCCTTCTTCTGCCTTCTCGCGTGCACGTTCAAAGACGAGGCGGATCTGTCGCTCGGTTTCCCCGACGTATTTGTTCAACAGCTCGGGGCCCTTGATGTTGAGGAAGTAGCTCCGGACGTCGGGCCGTCCGGTGGCTTCGGCCACCTTCTTCGCCAGCGAGTTCGCCACCGCCTTGGCAATCAGTGTCTTGCCGCAACCCGGAGGTCCGTAGAGCAGGATGCCCTTGGGTGCTGGCAAGCGATAGGTCGCGAAGAGGCGCCGGTGCAAGTAGGGAAGCTCGACCGCGTCGGTGATGGCCTCGATCTGGGCGTCGAGACCGCCGACGTCGGCGTAGGTGATATCGGGCACCTCTTCGAGGACGAGCTCTTCGACTTCGGGTCGGGGGAGCTTCTCGATGAGGAGCTGGCTGCGGGAGTCCATCAACAGGGCATCGCCCGCCCGAAGCTTCATGCCGATCAGGTCGTGCGCCAGCTCGACCACGCGCTCCTCGTCGGCGCGCGCGTAGACGATGGCGCGGTGACCGTCATCCAAGAGCTCCTTGAGCGTGACGACTTCTCCGGAGAGCTCTCCGTCGCGAACGAGCACGACGTTGAGCGACTCATTGAGGACAACCTCGTTCCCCTTCTCCAGGACGCCTGGATCGATGTCGGGATGCAGCGCCACCCGCATCTTTCGTCCGCTGGCGAACACGTCGACGGTCCCGTCCTCGTTGAGCCCCAAGAAGGTCCCGTAGGCAGCGGGGGGCTGCGTGAGCTTCTCGACCTCCTCTCGCAAGGTGGCGAGCTGCTCCTTTGCCTGTTGCAACGTGAAGGTCAGCTTCTCGTTCTGCGAGATCGCCTGGGCAAGTTGGCCCTTGGTATCGAGCAGGCGCTCCTCGAGCGACTCGATCCGTCCCGGGCTCTCCTGGAGCCGCCTGCGAAGGGTCCGAACTTCCTCTTCGGCATCCGCAAGACGCGCTCTCAGCGCCTCCAGCTCTGCCCAGGGATCGCTGCTTGCGTCGTGATCTTCTGGCCTCGGCGTCGGACTCACCTCCCTCGACCCCGGCTCCTCCATCACCCTACTGATTGGGTGAGTGACTGCACGCGATCGATGTCAGGCTCGGGGGCCCAACAAGGTCCTGCCGCGGGCTCGTCAATCGTCCGGGCGTTCCTGAAGCTCGGAGTGGATCGGCCGGGATCACAAGCTCCACTAACATGGTTGCCTACCACGGGTCGAACGACCCCAGCCCCGACTCGAAAGGGCCACTGAAGTGATCGGCTCAGCTCGGTACGGGGATTGGGTCGGCACCGGCGTTTGACCGGATCGTTGACAGGCTAACCGCCTCTCGTTACGGTCCGGGACCGGCCGGGCCTCGCGGGGATGTCGGGGTACGGTGTCCATGGGGCATACACAGGAAGGCGATGAATGAAGGTCTGGATCGACCAGGATCTCTGTACCGGTGACGGCCTCTGTGAAGAGATCGCGCCAGCGGTCTTCACCCTTCTCGACGACGGTCTCGCCTACGTCAAAGAGGATTCCGACATCAAAAACGACCCGGGTGGGTCGGCGGGCATGGCTCTGGTTCCCGAGGACCTCGAAGATGCGGTCGTCGAGGCGGCTGAGGAATGCCCAGGCGAGTGCATCTTTATCGAGCGAGACTGAGCTCATCGAGCCGGCCCGTTGGGTCCGAGGAACGGCTGTCCGGCGCCAGGGCCAAGACCTGACGGCTGGACAGCCCGTCAGGGGTTTTTCGGTGAGTCCGACACCGGTGTGGTTTCCCCGGGAACGGGGACCCGCCGAGCGGTGGTCAGGAATCCCGTGTGGGCAACCATTCGGTGGTCCGGCCGGATCGAGCGGCGATCGATGTGCCAGGTGCGTCGCAGGATCTCGACGGTCTCTGTCAACCGGAACGGCGCGGCGTCGAGGCATTCCCGGAGTTGTGCGGTCTGGTTGATCGTGGGGAGGTACGCCAACAGGATTCCTCCGGGACGAAGGGCGGTCGCCGCATGCTCCACCACTCGCCATGGTTCTGGAAGGTCGAGCAGTACCCGGTCGAGATCTCGCTCGGTGATCCCTTCGGTGACGTCGCGAATCTCGACGTCGTAAGGGGTATCCGGGCCAAGGAAGGCATGAACGTTGGCGCGCGCTCGGGCGGCGAAGTCCGCTCGGATCTCGTACGCGATCACGGTCGCTCCTGCACGCAACAGCGCCATCGACAGTGCACCTGAGCCCACGCCGGCCTCGAGAATTCGTTGGTTCGGGCCGATGTCGGCAGCGACAAGGATCGCACCAAGATCCTTGGGGTAGATGACCTGGGCCCCGCGGGGCATCTTCAAGACGACGTCTGCCAGGGTCGGTCGAAAGACCAGGAACGAACGACCGGTCGATCCCGTCACGGTGCTTCCTTCGAGCGCCCCGATGATGTCGTCGTGGTGCAGGACGCCCGCGTGGGTGTGGAAGGCGGCGCCGGGGGTGAGGGTCAGGAGGTAACGCCGGTCCTTCGCATCGACGGCGAGGACGCGCTCACCTGGCCTGAACCGCTCACGGGGCGAGACCATGCGTCGGGCAGGGTCGTCAAGCCGGTTCGTGGTGTGCGGCGGCCTCAACCGAGCGGTCGGATCTGTCGCGTACGGTGATCAGGAGGCGGTCACCGGGCACGAGTCGAGACGAAGTCACCAGGCGCTGGTCCTTCGAGCGTGCCCGCCGCAGCAGGTATGCAGCTCCGGCGATGAGGAACCATGCCCAGTGCTCGCCGCCGAGACCGCGGCGTGCAGCGGTCCGGAACAGCCGTCTCAGCAGGTAGTCCATCCTCAGAGCCTCAAAGGTCTCGCAGGGCTGATTGGCGAGCTCAGAGCCGGCGGATCTCGACGACAGCGGAGCGCTTGGTACCCCGGCGCTTCCCGAGGAGGAACGCCAAGACCAGGCTGGCTACTGCGACCGCGGCGGCGACAACCACAGGCGCGGGGATGCCCGCGGTGGTGCGCGGCCCCTCGCCGAGGAGCTTGCCGAACGCCGCCTCTAGGTCGTTGCGTGTGATCCGCCGCCCATTGTTCGTGACAGCATCAGTTCCGAGGGTCATGCCAATCCCTTTCATTCGTTCCGGCCTTCGCTCCGGGCTGCGCGCCGACGGCGGGCAGCCGGACCCCGTGTGATCCGCCAGATGGCCGCACCGATGACCACCGTCGCCAGCGCCATCACGATGAGGTAGGGCAACCAGGAGAGATTTCCGTGAAAGGCGCCGGTCTCAGTCTCGAGGATGCGCAAGATCGCAAGAAGCCAGAGGACGACGGCAATCGCGAGCGAGATCGCGCCGAGAAGTCCGAAGACGAGGGTTCGTGCGAGCCCTTTGAGTGGCCCGAGCGTCTCCTGCTTGAGGTAATTGACGGTGAGGCGGAAGGCGTCTGTGCCCGACTCTCGGATTCGGGATCTGGATGGGCCGCTCTCTCTCTCGCCTGCCATTGCTCGCAGCCTCACTCCTCTCCGCTCCTTGCGCCGTTGCCCGCCGCGAGTTTGTGCTGCGCGACCCTACCGAATACCGGAGCCTTCGCAGGTGATCACCGGTTCCCGGCGCCGACCTGGTCGGCCTGGGCACCTCGTCGCGACTGGATGCCGGCCCCTCCTCAGGAGCATGAACTGGCGGGCAGCCATCCCCTGACGCCACCGCCCCATCGCGGTGCTGCCCGGGTAGGGTGAGCCCAATGTCCCCCGCGGCGCTGATCGACGACGCCGATCTCGAGCAGCTTGGGATCAATGTGATCCGCGGACTGGCGATGGATGCCCCGCAGCGGGCGAATTCGGGCCACCCGGGAACGGCAATGGCCTTGGCACCATTGGCACACGTGCTGTGGACCAGGATCATGCGTTATGACCCCAGCGATCCGTCTTGGCCCGACCGCGACCGGTTCGTGCTATCGAACGGTCATGCCTCGATCCTGCTCTACACCATGCTGTACCTCACCGGCTATGGCCTCACCCTGGAGGACCTCCGAAACTTCCGCCAGTGGGGCAGCCTGACCCCGGGCCATCCCGAGCGCGGGAGGCCGCCCGGGGTCGAGGTGACCACCGGACCGCTTGGGCAGGGCTTTGCCAATGGCGTCGGCATGGGGATCGCCGAGCGCTTCCTGCGTGCGCGCTTTGGTTCGGAGATCTGTAACCACTACACCTTCGTCATCTGCGGCGACGGCTGTCTCGAGGAGGGGATCTCCCATGAAGCGGCCTCGCTGGCAGGCCACCTCGGGTTGGGACGTCTCGTCTACATCTACGACGACAACCACATCACGATCGATGGTCCCACGTCGCTGTCCTACAGCGATGACGTCGCGCAGCGCTTCGAGGCCTATGGCTGGCACGTGGACCCCATCGGGGAGGCGGCGAACGACACGACACTCCTCGAAGAAGCGCTCCGTCGAGCGATGGCCCACGACGATCGCCCATCGCTCATCATCTTGCGTAGCCACATCGGATGGCCTTCCCCGAACCGCACTGATACCAAGGAGGCCCACGGCGATCCCCTCGGGGACGAGGAGATCCGGTTGACCAAGGAGATCCTGGGCTTGCCGCCCGACCAGACGTTCTGGGTCCCCGATGAGGTGCTGGCGGCCTATCGAGAATGCATCGCTCGCGGACGGTCGCTTCGTGCCGAGTGGCAGGCCCGCTTCGAGGCCTGGGACGGTGACCGCGCGGCATGGGAAGCAGCACAGTCGGGTCGAGCCCTGCCAGGCTTGGAGACCAAGCTTCCGACCTTCGAGATCGGTTCATCGGTGCCGACGCGACGGGCGATCAATGCCTGTCTGCGTGCGACGGGCGAATTGATCCCAGGGCTCGTCGCCGGGGCGGCTGATCTCACTGCGAACACCGGGATGCAGCTCGACGGGGTGGGTACCCAGTCGAAGCAGGACCCCGGTGGCCGCCAGCTCTACTACGGCATCCGGGAGCACGCCATGGCAGCCGTCATGACCGGTATGGCGGCCCACGGTGGCGTACTGCCGGTCGGCGGTACCTTCCTGATCTTTAGTGACTACATGCGTCCTGCCGTTCGTCTTGCAGCGTTGTCGCGGGCTCACGTCGTGTACGCGTGGACCCATGATTCGGTGGGGCTCGGCGAGGACGGCCCGACCCATCAGCCGATCGAGCAGCTTGCATCGTTGCGCGCGATGCCCGAGCTTGCGGTGGTCCGTCCCGCTGACGCCACCGAGTGTGCCCATGCGTGGCGCTGTGCCGTGGAAAGTGACGGGCCGGTCGGCCTCGTGCTGACCCGTCAAGGCATCCCAGTCCTCGCCGAAACAGCCGAGCGAGCCCCAGCCGGGGTGGCCCGCGGCGGGTATGTGCTGCGTCCCGAGGAGGGGCCTGGTGGGCTGGACCTCGTGCTCGTCGGGACCGGCAGCGAGGTCCAACTCTGCTTGGAGGCGGCCAGCCTGCTCGCGGCTGAGGGCCTTGGCGTTCGTGTTGTCTCGTTGCCCTGCTGGGAGTGGTTCGAGGCACAAGACGACGAATACCGGCATTCAGTCCTTCCTCGCGAAGTGCCGACCGTGGCGGTCGAGGCTGGTGCTTCACTTGGATGGGACCGCTATGCCGACGTCACCGTTGCGATTGACCGCTTCGGGGCATCCGCTCCCGGGCCGGTGGTGCTCTCACAGCTCGGCTTCACGGCCGAACACGTCGCGGAGGTTGGCCGCCGAGTGCTGGAGCGGGACGCATCGTTGGGATCAAAGGGACGATCGGCCGACCGTGACGGTCTGCCGGGGCCTCGAAACCAAACAAGCGGAGGATCACCACCATGACGCGGCTCCATGAGCTCTTTGCCGATCAGGGTCAGAGTCCTTGGATCGACGACCTTCATCGGGGTTGGCTGTTGAGCGGCCACCTCGGCGACCTGGTGTCTTCCGGGGTACGAGGGGTCACTTCGAACCCAACCATCTTTGCGAAGGCGATCGAGGCCGAAGATGTCTACGACGACCAGCTTGCGGCGGTCCTCCCTGGACGAACCATTGAGGAGGCCTACTGGGAGCTGGTTATCGCAGACGTCTCAACGGCCCTCGACGTCCTTGCGCCCGTATACGAGGCAGGCGGGACCGATGGCTTCGTGTCGCTCGAGGTGTCGCCGGCTCTGGCGAACGACACCGAGGCCACGATCGAAGCGGCGCGCGAGTTGCACGATCGGATTGCCAAGCCCAATCTGCTCGTCAAGGTTCCGGCGACCCCGGCCGGGGTGCCAGCGATTCAGCGCCTGATCGCCGAGGGCCGAAGCATCAACGTCACCCTCATCTTCGGCCTCGATCGCTACGACGCTGTGATGGAGGCCTACCTCAGCGGGCTCGAGGAATACCTGCGCGCCGGCGGGACGCGGGTGGATGCAATCGCCAGCGTCGCTTCGTTCTTCGTCAGCCGTGTCGACACCGAGGTCGACCGGCGACTCGAACGCCTGGCGGGCGGGACGGATGGAGACGAGGCGATCCTGGCGCTTCGTGGGAAGGCGGGAGTCGCCCAGGCCCAGGAGGCGTATCAGCACTTCCTGCGCACGTTCAGTGGTCCTCGTTGGGAAGCGCTGGCCGCCAAGGGGGCCCGGGTGCAGCGACCCCTTTGGGCGTCGACTTCGACCAAAAACCCTGCGTACCCCGACCTGCTCTACGTCGACAACCTCATCGGTCCCCACACGGTCAACACGATGCCTGAGGGCACGCTCCAGGCCTTTCTCGACCACGGAACCGTCGCCCGGACAGTGGATGCGGATCCGGACGCCGCGGCAGCGGTGCTCTCGCGCCTCGCGGATGCCGGCATCGACTTCGGTGAGGTGAGCCAGGTCCTCGAGGAACAAGGGGTGCGCGCGTTTGCCACGTCTTTCGAGGACCTCCTCGGAGTGCTCAGTGCCAAGGCTCCGGGGCTCGTCCCGGGTGCCGTCGGGGCGACGGAGCGTTCCCGGTGAACCTCGGTTCAACGGACAACACCCAGGGCCTGGCGGCGTTGTTGGAGAAGCGCCTGTTCGATCGCGACGCCAGCCTGTGGCCTCCGGGCAACGTCTCCCCCCAGCGCTTGGGGTGGCTGGACGTCCCCGCGCGCATCATGGGCGAAGCCCATGACCTCATGGCGTGGGCGTCAGGCGTCGAGCAGTCGAGGGTGATCCTGCTTGGCATGGGCGGTTCTTCGCTGGGTCCTGCCGTCCTGGCAGCCGTTGGCCGGTTCCCCGCCACCGCTGGAGGGTCGCGCGAGATGGTCGTCTGCGACACCACCGATCCACAGACCGTGGGTTCGCTGGACCTCTCCGATGCTTTCGTGGTCGTCTCCTCGAAGTCTGGGACGACGCTTGAGCCCAATGCCTTGCTCGCCTACGTGTGGTCCAGGCTTCCGGACCCGTCTCGCTATGCAGCGATCACCGATCCGAACACGCCGCTGGCCCGCCTCGCCGCGGAGCGGGGTTTCCGGAGGACGTTCGAGAACCCCCCGGACATCGGGGGTCGCTACTCCGTGCTGTCGTACTTCGGCATGGTTCCCGCGGCGCTCATGGGTTACGACGTCGCGGCACTGTGCGATCGGGCGCTTTCGATTGATCGGCGCCCCGCCATCGCGCTCGGGGTCGAGATGGGTGAAGCGGCCCGGTCGGGCAAGGACAAGGTCACGATCATCGTGCCCGAGCACTACGCGTCGTTCGGGCTCTGGGTCGAGCAGCTGATCGCCGAGTCGACGGGCAAGCAAGGAACCGGTTGCGTGCCCGTACCGACCACCGAGCACGAGGACGGTCACGACCGGTACCTGGTCACTCTGGATCCCAAGAGCCCCGAGGATCTCGGAGCCGAGTTCTTTCGCTGGGAACTGGCCGTGCCCATTGCTGGATCGGTGTTGGGGATCGATCCCTTTGACGAGCCCAACGTGGCGGAGTCCAAGGCAAACACCAACCGGGTGTTGTCCAACTTGCCACTCCCCTCCCTTGAGACGATGCCTCCGGACACCGTCTTTTCGTGGCTCGCCAGAGAGTTCCGTCCAGGGGACTACGTCTCGCTCCAGGCCTATCTGCCCTTCGGGCACGACGCCGCGCTCGAGACGCTGCGCCGGAGGGTGCGCGATCATCTGCACGGCGCGCCGGTCACGGCCGGGTACGGCCCCCGTTTTCTGCATTCGACGGGCCAGCTCCACAAGGGCGGGCCCAACACAGTGCTCGCAGTGCAGATCGTTCGGCGTTCGCCCCAGCCCGTAGTGGCGATTCCTGGGGAGCGCTATGACTTCGGGACGTTGATCGGTGCACAGTCCATTGGGGACTACGAGAGCCTCGTAGCCCATGGTCGCCGCGTGCTGCGCGTTGCCGTCGACGACCTCGACGAGGTGAGCTGAAGGAGGAGCATCGCCGTGCGTATCGGGATGATCGGTCTCGGCAAGATGGGCGCGAACATGACCGAGCGCCTCATTCGCTCAGGCCACGAGGTAGTGGCGTTCGACGTCTCGGCGCAGGCGCGCGAGGCCGTGGGAGCCAAGGGCGCCGTTGTCGCCGGCTCGCTCGCCGATCTCGCAGCGAAGCTGTCAGCGCCGCGAGCGGCGTGGGTGATGGTGCCGGCGGGAGAGCCCACGACGAGCACCATCGACGCGCTCGCGGAGTGCTTCGAGGCCGGCGACGTCATCGTCGATGGCGGGAATTCGAACTACAAGGAAGCCGCCCCGACAGCCGCGCGGCTGGCGACCAAGGGGATCGGCTTCGTCGATGCGGGAACCTCGGGTGGCGTATGGGGACTCGAGGAGGGTTACTGCCTCATGGTCGGAGGTAGTGAGGACGCGGTTCGGATCGTGGAGCCCGCGTTGCGATCGCTGGCACCTGAGGGGGGCTATGCCCACGTTGGTCCGGTTGGTGCCGGACACTTCGTGAAGATGGTGCACAACGGCATCGAGTACGGGCTGATGCAAGCCTACGCCGAGGGCTTCGAGATCATGGCAGCTGCCACGGAGTTCAACCTCGATCTCCATGAGATCGCCTCGATCTGGCGCTACGGTTCGGTCGTCCGCAGCTGGCTTCTCGAGCTCACCGAGCGGGCGCTGCGGCCCGGCTCGGGCTTTGAGGCCATCAGAGGTGTGGTTGCTGATTCCGGGGAGGGTCGCTGGACGGTCGCCGAGGCCATTGATCGAGCGGTTCCCGCCCCAGCGATCTCTGCCGCCTTGTATGCGCGCTTCGCCTCACGATCGCCGGACTCCTTCGGCGCCCGTCTCCTGGCCGCCTTGCGGAACCAGTTCGGAGGTCACCCGGTGACCCTTGCCTCCGGGGAGACCGGGATGGAGACGCTGACCCCGCTAGGGCCACAGACCTGAGCCAGGTGGGACGCGTGACGAGCTGGCGCGCTGAAGCTGGTGGACCTCATGGGCTTCTCGGTGTGAGGGTGCAGCGCTGAGGTGGAGGATCACCCCGTGGCACCCCGTTCCGAGGCCCCGCCGCTGGTCCTTGTCATCTTCGGCGCCTCCGGGGACCTCACTTCGCGCAAGATCTTGCCTGCCCTCGCGACGTTGGCAGACACCGGACAGCTCAACGAGGGCTTCAGTGTGATCGGGGTCGCCCGTACCCCCTGGAGCGACGAGGACTTTCGCAACGTGGCGATTCGAGCTGCGCCACAGGCCGGGCCGCGCTGGCGCAGGGTGGTCGAGCGCTTCCGCTACGTGGCCGGTGAGTATGCCGCCACCGAAACCTTCGATGCCCTCAAGGCGCTGCTCGACGACACCGATCGCCGCTTCGGCACGGGCGGCAATCGCATCTACTACCTGGCGACAGTTCCTGATGCCTTCGCGACCATCGTCGAAGCACTCGCCAAAGAGGGGTGCAATGTCCCTGGTTCCCAGGGAGCCTTCGCTCGTGTGGTGATCGAGAAGCCCTTCGGACGGGACCTGGCGAGCGCGCAGGCCCTGGATCGCACCATCCATGCGGCATTCGACGAGGACAAGGTGTTCCGCATCGATCACTACATGGGCAAAGAGACCGTGCAAAACGTCCTCGCGTTGCGCTTCGCCAATGCCATCTTCGAGCCGATCTGGAACCGGCGATATGTCGAGCAGGTGCAGATCACGGTGGCCGAGAGCATCGGTGTCGAGCACCGTGGTGGCTTCTATGAGACCGCGGGAGCGCTACGAGACATCGTGCAGAACCACGTGATGCAGGTGCTCTCGCTCACCATGATGGAGCCTCCGACCCATATGGACGCCGAGCACATCAGGGACGAGAAGGTGAAGCTGCTCAAGGCCATCGCCATCCCCAGTCCTGACGAAGCCGTCGACCGCTCGGTCCGTGGGCAATACACCGCCGGGGTCGTCGACGGGCAACCGGTCGTTGGCTACCGCCAAGAGGAAGGTGTCGCTCCGGACAGCACGACCGAGACCTACGTGGCCCTCCGGCTGGCCGTGGAGAACTGGCGTTGGGCTGGCGTCCCGGTCTACGTACGCACGGGCAAGCGGCTTCCGGCGCGCGTCACCGAGGTCGTGCTCCAGTTCCACAGAGTGCCCTTCCTTGCCTTCGAGGGCCTGATGAGCCGTGAGCTGCAGCCCAACACGCTCGTGTTGAGGATCCAGCCCAACGAAGGCATCGAGCTGCACTTCGGGGCCAAGGTGCCTGGCGAGGCGTTTCGCGTGCAGTCGGTCTCCATGCACTTCGACTATGGCGAGGCGTTCAGCGGCGAACAGTTCGCCGACGCCTACCCGCGTCTGCTCCACGACGCCATGGTCGGTGACACCACGCTGTTCATCCGAACCGACGAGGTCGAGCAAGCATGGCGGATCGTCTCTCCATACCTCGAGGCGTGGGCCGAGCCCGGCGGTGGCCTGCATCCCTACCCTGCGGGGACATGGGGCCCGCGGATCGCGAACTTGCTGCTCGAACGTTCAGGGAACGCGTGGTGGGACCGGGTTCCTGGGGCAACGGAGCGATGACCCAGGGCACGACCCTCGCGGAGCTCGCGCCGGTCCCCAGCGTTCCCGAGGCCTTCGCCCTGACGTTGGCGAAGGCCTTCGCCGCTCGCAAAGGTGCTCGGTTCGCCCTGATGCTCTCGGGTGGGCCGACAGCAGCGGCGTGCTATGGCGCAGTGGCTGGGCTCCCCGAAGGGACGATCGACTGGCCGATGGTCGATATCTACATGGGCGACGAGCGTTACGTCCCCGCGGAGCATCCCGACGCCAACCAACGTCTGGTGCGCGAGACGCTCATCGACCGGGTCGCTCCGGTGGGCTCCTTCACGCCCATACCCACCGACGGGCCGCCGGCGGACTGCGCTCAGCGCTATCAGGCGGTGGTCGCTGCCCTCCTTCGAGGTGGCGGCATCGACATGATCCACCTCGGGCTCGGAACCGACGGCCACACCGCGTCGTTGTTTCCGGGAGGTCCGGAGCTCGATGCCGGTCCTGAGGCACTCGTGGTGGTCTCCCGGGATCCCAACGGCGTCAACGAGCACCTTCGGCTCACGATCACGTATCCGGTCATCGCTGCAGCGCGCCTCGTGGTCTTCACCGTGGCAGGCATTGCCAAGCGCGACGCACTGGCGCGGGTGCGCCGCGGCGCGGATCTCCCGGCGACGCGGGTCCGCGCCTCGAGGGTCTGTTGGATCGTCGATGCAGCGGCGCTCGGCGAGGGAGGACTACGGTCGGATCGGTGAGCGAAGCATGGCACGAGGTGGGAGCGCGGTGAAGCAACTGCCAAGCGAGCGGCTGCTAAGAGGAGAGATGGCGACGCAGACCAGCGAGGTCGATCAGCTCGTCGGCGCCACCGCAGCCGAGCTTGCTCGAGAGGCCTCAGCGCTGCGGGATCGAGTACACGGCAGGCGCGTGACCTTTTCACCCAAGGTATTCATCCCGTTGACCATGCTCTGCAGGGATCGGTGCGCCTACTGCACCTTCGCCAAGGCACCTGCCCGCCTGGACGCGCCGTACCTCGGCCCAGACGAGGTCCGCTCGATCGCTTCGATGGGGCGTGAGGCTGGATGTCGCGAAGCGTTGTTCACCCTCGGTGAACGGCCCGAGTTGCGCTACCCCGCCGCGAGGCAATGGCTGGCTGAACACGGCTACGCATCGACGGTGGCATACCTGGCGGAGATGTGCCGGCTCGTCTTGGAGGAGACGGGGCTGCTGCCGCACGCCAATGCCGGTGCGTTGCTTCCAGAGGAGCTCGCCGTCCTGCGCGCCGTGACTGCCAGTCAGGGAATGATGCTCGAGACCTTGGCGCCGGTCCCTGCGCATCGGCGAGCTCCGGACAAAACTGCCGAACGCCGCCTGCACACCCTTGAGGCGGCGGGGTCGCTCTCGATCCCGTTCACCACGGGCCTGCTCGTCGGCATCGGCGAGACGCGACGTGATCGGATCGCCGCGCTGCGCGCCATTGCCGCTGTTCACGAACGTCACGGCCACATCCAAGAGGTGATCATCCAGAACTTCCTTCCCAAGCCCGGCACGGCGATGGCGCAGCATCCCCCTTGTCCTGCCGAGGAGCTGTGTTGGACGATCTCGGTCGCTCGCCTGCTCCTTCCAGCCGATGTGCACGTGCAAGCGCCACCGAACCTTTCCGACGAACTCCGGCCGTTGCTCGAGGCGGGCATCGACGATTGGGGCGGGATTTCGCCGGTCACCATCGACCATGTCAACCCCGAACGTGCCTGGCCACACCTCGACGTGCTGCGGGAGGCGACGGAGGCAGCGGGACACGAGCTGGTGCCCCGCCTGACGATCTACCCCGCGTATGCGTTGGAGCCCACCCGCTGGCTCGATGAGCGGCTGCACTTCCCGGTGCTTGACCTGAGCGACGCTGAAGGCCTCGCGCGGGAGGACTCCTGGGTCTCCGGGGGCGACAGCCCGCCGCCGCTGCTCGTGGGGACCGCCTCGGCACAGGGTCCGAGGGAGACGCTGCGGGCTTTGGTGACCCGAGAGGAAGTCCCGCCGATGGCACGCGGGGGACTCCGCCGACCGGGCCGCTTCGGGCGGAGCGCAGTCGATGAGGTCCTCGATGGCGTCGTGGCTGGCCAGGAGGTGGGTGAGGACGAGATCGTGACCCTCTTCGGCGCGCGTGGCCGGGAGGTCGCTGCAGTGGCCGCGGTGGCGGACCAGCTTCGTGCGCAGCTCGTCGGGGACGAGGTGACCTTCGTGTCCAACCGCAACATCAACTACACCAACGTCTGCACGTTCAAGTGTCGCTTCTGCGCCTTCTCGAAGGGCCCCCTTTCCCTCAACCTCCGTGGTGCTCCATACCTGCTCGACCTTGAGGAGGTGACTCGGCGGGTGGCCGAGGCGGAAGCGCAGGGAGCGACCGAGGTATGTCTGCAGGGCGGGATCCACCCGAGCTTCGACGGCGACTACTACCTGGCGGTACTCGAGGCGGTCCGCGCCGCCTCGGATCGGATCCACATCCACGCCTTCACCGCATTGGAGGTCTTCGAAGGCGCGCGCCGCTCAGGGGTCGGGCTCGCCGAGTACCTCCGCAGGCTCCAGGCCGCGGGGCTGCGTACCCTGCCGGGCACCGCTGCGGAGATCCTCGATGACGAGGTACGTGCGGTTCTGTGCCCCGACAAGATCCGCACTGACGAATGGCTCGACGTTCATCGGACAGCCCACGCCCTCGGATTGCGCTCCAACGTGACGATCATGTTCGGTGCGATCGAGCAGCCTCGCTCATGGGCTCGTCATCTCGTCCGGACGCGAGCCCTGCAGCGGGAGACCGGTGGGTTCACCGAGTTCGTTCCGCTGCCGTTCGTGCACATGGGGGCACCGCTGTACCTGCAGCGCCGCGCCCGTCGAGGGCCGACGTTCCGTGAGGCCCTTCTCATGCACGCGATCGGCCGTATCGCGTATCGGGACACGATCGAGAACATTCAGGTGAGCTGGGTCAAAATGGGCCCGGACGGTTGCCGCCAAGCGTTGGAAGCGGGTGCCAACGATCTTGGGGGGACCTTGATGGATGAGAACATCTCCCGTGCGGCGGGTGCCAGCCACGGCCAGCGAATGGAGCGTGAGCAGCTGGAAGCCCTGGTCGCTCCCCTCGGCCGACCGCTCGTCCAACGGACGACGCTCTACGGGCGGGTGGAGCCTGCCGCTGCCGCGCCGTGAACGGCCCCCCGCCGTTGACCGCGGCGATCCCAGCACTTCCTCCGCTTCCCTCACCCGACCCCGAGGCAATCGAGCGCTCCCTCGAGCTCCTGCTCGGAACGCTCGAGGTCCGCCCCTCACGACGCAACCTCCTCCGCTCGATGTTGGAGTCGATTTGGGCCCTAGCGCGCGAAGGGGCGGGTTCTGGAGATCTCAAGATCGTCGATGCGGCTTTGGGTGAGATGGCAGAGGCCTTTCGCGTGTTCATTCCCTATCGCAACGTGAGAAAGGTCACGATGTTCGGCTCTGCCCGGACGCGCCCCGACGACGAGGTCTACGTGCTCGCCCGCGACGTCGCCGCGCGGCTCGCCGATGCCGGTTGGATGGTGGTGACCGGAGCGGGTCCGGGGATCATGGCAGCCGGTACGGAGGGAGCCGGCCGTGAACGGTCCTTCGGTGTCAACATCCGCCTCCCAAGCGAAGAAGGGACCAATCCCTTCATCGCGCAGGACCCGAAGCTCGTCGAGATGCGCTATTTCTTCACGCGCAAGCTCATGCTGATGAAGGAATCACACGGGTATGCCTTCTTACCCGGTGGATTCGGGACGCTCGACGAGTGCTACGAGTTGCTGACCCTGCTGCAGACCGGAAAGGCCGTTCCTGCGCCGGTCGTCTTGGTCGAGACTGACGGGGGGACCTACTGGCACGGCTGGCGTAGGTTCCTCGAGGAGCAGGTGGTGCGACCCGGGTACGTGTCTCCCGAAGACTTGGCGTTGTTCCGGGTGGCGAACAGCGCGGAGCAAGCGGCTCAAGAGATCCTGAGCTTCTATCGCAACTACCACTCCTGTCGGTGGGTGGGCGACCTTCTCGTGCTGCGGGTGCGCGTGGCACCGAGCAAATCGGAGATGGCTGAGCTCAATCGGGAGTTCTCTGACATCGTCACCTCTGGCTCCATCCGCTATGCCAGCCCCCTGCCGCCCGAGCGGGCCGATCGTGACCACCTCGACCTCCCTCGCCTCGCGTTGCGGTTCGACCGCTTTCACTACGGCCGGCTCCGACTCCTCATCGATGCCGTCAATCGCTATGGCGACTGAGCGGATCAGTCCGCGCGTGAGGGGCTGAGAAAGGACACCGCCCGCTCGATTGCCCGGCGAGCACGGGTGAGGCGCCGCTCGGCGGAGAGGGCCCCGGCACCCTCCTCGCTGCCATCCGACTCCGAAACGACGCGCAAACGGTCGAGCGCGAGGTCGCTGAGCTGATCCGCGATGTCTTGGAGTTGCGCAACGAGCGCTTCGAGCAGCGCTGAGTCCGGCTGTCCAGCGCGTGGCGCGTTGTCTTCGAGGTCGCCGGTGGACCCCCTGAAGCCGTTCCTACGACTCCAGGCATGGCCTTCCACGGCCTGCGAGCCTAGCGGTCCCGACCGTTCCGTTCGTGGCTCGGATCGCCATCATCGCTGTTGGAGGGTGCTTGGTTCTCGCGCTGGTCCTAGGGGGGTGTGTCGCACTGGTGGCGAGCGGTTCGAATGACGATCCCGGAGGAGCCGCAAGCGTGGGCCGGGGTCCTGCGGGCGATGGCCCGGCGGTCCCGGCGTCCTGGGAAATGCTCGATCAGCAGGCGGCTGCGACATGTCCCGGTCTCCCCTGGCCGGTCCTCGCCGCGATCGGAAGAATCGAGAGTGACAGCGGTCGGTCGACCCTTCCGGGTGTCTCCAGCGGCCACAACGCTGCTGGTGCTGAGGGTCCGATGCAGTTCGAGCCTCCAACGTTTCAGGCGTACGCCACCGTCGGCCCGGGCGGAGCGGTTCCTGCCTCGCCCTACGACGCGATCGACGCGGTGTACACGGCGGCGACCATGCTCTGCGCCAACGGCGGCAGCCATCCGAGCACCCTTCCCGCAGCCGTTGGCGACTACAACCACTCGCAGCGCTACGTCGACACGGTGCTCGTCCTCGGGCAAGCCCTTGGCGCGGACCCTGCGTTGCGCTCGTGGCCCGCGATCGCCATCGCGTTCGCCGGCGCTCAGCTCGGCACCCCTTACGAATGGGGAGGGACAGGCAAGGGTGGCTTCGACTGCTCGGGCCTGGTGTGGGCTGCGTACGCATCGGCAGGGGTGCGGCTGCCTCGCGTCGCCCAAGATCAGTTCGATGCCGGGCCACAGGTCCCCGACCGGACCGAGGTCGAACCCGGCGATCTGGTCTTCTTCGGGAGATCGACCCGCACGGTCGACCACGTCGGGCTCTATGTCGGCTACGGCGAGATGATCGATGCCCCGCACAGCGGTGCAGTGGTCAGGGAGGAGCCCGCCGGCTGGCCCGACTTTGTTGGAGCGACCAGGCCGGGCTGACAAAGGAGGCGAGCTCTAGCGACTTCAACCTGAAAAAGGCTGATTGAGAACTCGCTGCCCACCAGCGCGTTTGTCTGTGCGCGGTGCTCGCGATTCTGCGCTTCTGCCGCATCGCTTTTGCTGGGAGCGTTCTTCATCCCACCACGCTCATGAAGAGCACTTCACGCGGCGGCGAGGAGGTCGTGGCTGCGTTGAACGATGCCCTGGTGACAAAGGCCGCCGAGGCGAAGGTGCTGAAGTTGACCAAGCTGCACGCCGACACCACCGTGGTCGAGGCCAACGTCGCTGACCCGGTCGACTCGAGCCGCTTGGCCGAGGGCATCGACCGGCTGGTGCGCCTGTCCCCGTGGCTCGGGAAGGCCGGCCGGGCCACGCGAACCACGGTGACCGACCGCATGGCGCACCGTCGAGCCGGCCTGGCTCAACGCCCTGCGTCGCAAGCGCGAGCTGGCCCGCGACGAGCTCCGGCGCCGCACTGGCGGCGATGGCCGCCACGACCGTCAAAGCGGCCCAACCGGTCGCCCGCAACCCACGCTGGGCCGACGCCTGGCCAAGGAGCGGGCCATGCTGGGCCGACTCGAGGAGCTGGCGAACAGGGTCGAGCGGATCGCCGAGCAGACCCGCCAAGGGGTCGTCGACGGCGTGGTGCCCGAAGGCTCGAGCCGGATCGTTTCGCTGCACGATCCCGACGCAGGACCGATCCGCAAGGGTCGTCTCGGTCGTCCCGTGGAGTTGGGCTCCAAGGCCCAGGTCGTCGACAACCCTGACGGCATCGTCGTCGACTGGCAGGTGGAGCGAGGCAACCCGCCCGACGCTGCGATGCTCGGGCCTGCGCTCGAGCGCCTCTGTGCTCGCACCGGGAAGGGGCCACGCATCGTCACCGCGGACCGCGGCTATGGCGAGGCGTCCGTCGACAGCGCTTTGCACGATCTCGGCGTTCACAGAGTCGTGATGCCGCGCAAGGGCAGACCCGGTGTGGCGCGCCTGACCGTGGAACGATCTCCCACCTTCCAAGGGGCCAGGACATGGACTGGCCACGGGATCTTCGCCCACAACTTGGTGAAGATCGGATCCCTCATGAACTAACGGGCGGGAGGCGGGTCGCCGAGCCCACCGGCATCACGTCCGATCGTCGGGAAAGCCCTTTTTCAGGTCGAAGGAGCTAGCGCATCGCGAGCTGACCAGGGTGGATGGGCGCCGGAAGGTCGCTCTCCCCCATCAGCCAGCGGTCGACCGCAGCCGCCGCAGAGCGGCCTTCAGCGATCGCCCAGACGATGAGGCTCTGGCCTCGAGCAGCGTCCCCGCAGGCAAAGACGCCTTCGACGTTGGTCGCCCAGTGATCGTCGACCCGCACCGTGCCTTGGGGCGTGAGCGACAGGCCGAGCTCAGCGACTACTCCGGAACGTTCCGGCCCCGAGAAGCCCAGTGCAAGCAACACCAGTTCACAGGGCAGCTCGAACTCGCTCCCGGGGACCGGTTCGAACTGCGGTCGCCCGTTGTCGAAGGTCGCCTTGACGCGCTGCCCGCGCAGCGCCCGCACGGCCCCCGTGCCGTCGTCGATGAACTCGGTGGTGGTCACCGAGTAGAGACGCTCTCCTCCTTCTTCGTGGGCGCTGGTCGTGCGAAGAATGATCGGCCAGGTGGGCCAGGGATTGTCGGGGGCCCGGGTCGGGGGAGGTTCGGGGAGGATCTCCAGCTGGTGCACGTGGAGCGCTCCCTGCCGATGCGCGGTCCCCAGGCAGTCGGCACCGGTGTCCCCGCCGCCGATGATCACCACGCGCTTACCACCGGCATCGATTGGCGAGGTCGCGAGCGCGCCTTCGCGGACAAGATTGGCGCGCTTGAGGTACTCCATGGCGAAATGCACGCCTCTCAGGCCCCGGCCGGGCACCGGTAGGTCCCGGGGAACGGTTGACCCCGTCGCGAGCACCAGGGCGTCGAAGCGCTCGAGGAGCGCTGCAGCAGAGAGGATCGTCACGTCGGGGGCGTTCGCCGTCCCGAGCCCTTGCTCCATCCCCGGTTCCCAGCTGCTCGACGCGAGGGTGCCTGAGCTCTCGGGGTCATCGGTGCCCGGAACAACGGGGCGGCTCCCGACGGCGGTCGAACAGCGGAACTCGACGCCTTCGGCTCGGAGTTGGGCAAGGCGGCGATCGAGGACGCGCTTTTCCATCTTGAACTCGGGAATGCCGTATCGGAGCAGGCCACCGGGGCGTTCAGCGCGCTCGTAGACCACCACGCTGTGGCCGGCGCGGGCGAGCTGCTGCGCGCAGGCGAGTCCAGCAGGGCCTGAGCCGACCACGGCGACCCGCTTGCCCGTCCGCTCAGGCGGCACCAGTGGGGTCACCCAGCCCTCGCCCCACGCTCGCTCGATGATCTCGTACTCGATGCGCTCGATGGTGACCGGCTCGGCATTGATGCCTAGCACGCACGAAGCTTCGCAGGGAGCCGGGCACAAACGGCCGGTGAACTCAGGGAAATTGTTCGTGGCGTGGAGCCGTTCGACCGCGTCGTACCAGTCGTCGCGATAGACCAGGTCGTTCCATTCCGGGATGAGGTTGCCGAGCGGGCAACCTTCGTGGCAAAAAGGGATGCCGCAGTCCATGCATCGGGCGGCCTGCTCGCGCGTCGCTGACTCCTCGAAGGGTTCGTACACCTCGTGCCAGTCCCGCACGCGTACCGGCACCGGCCGGCGCCGTGGCAATCGCCGGCCGAATTCGATGAATCCGGTTGGCTTACCCATGAGCTGCTGCCATGACAGCTTCCTCGACGGGAAGACCATGCGCTTGGGCTTTTGCGGTTGCCTCGAGCACACGGCGGTAATCGCGTGGCATCACCTTGATCATGTTGGCGACCGCGCGTGGCCAATCGCAGAGGACCCGCTCCGCGACCGGAGATCCGGTGTCCGAGCAGTAGCGCGCGAGCACCCCCCGGAGCCACTCGGTGTCATCGTCGTCGAGAGGCTCAAGCTCGACCATCTCGGGGTTGAACCGCTCGCCGAAGACCCGATCCGGGTCGTAGACGAAAGCCACCCCGCCGGACATCCCGGCTGCGAAGTTCCTCCCCGTGGGCCCGAGCACGATGACACGGCCACCGGTCATGTACTCGCAACCGTGGTCACCTACCCCTTCGACCACGGCGAGTGCGCCTGAGTTCCGCACGCAGAACCGCTCACCGACCTGCCCGCGGATGAACGCCTCGCCACCGGTGGCGCCGTAGAGGACGACGTTACCGGCGATGATCTGGTCCTCCGCAGCGAATGGCGACCGTTCCGGTGGCCTGAGGATGAGCCGGCCGCCGGAGAGGCCCTTGCCGAAGTAGTCATTGGCATCGCCGAAGAGGCGCATTGTGATGCCCTTCGGGACAAAGGCCCCGAAGCTCTGCCCTGCAGAACCGTGGAAGGTCAGCCTGATGGTCTCATCGGGGAGGCCCTTGCCGCCACAACGACGGGTGACCTCGTAGCCGAGCAGCGTACCGACGCTGCGATCCCCGTTGTTGATGGGCAGCTCCACCTCGACGGGCGTGCCTTCGGCGATCGCCGGCTCGCAACGCGCCAGGAACTGCTGGTCCAGGGCGCGATCGAGCCCGTGGTCCTGTGTCTTGGTGCAGCGAGGAGCGACGTCGTACGGCGAGTCCGGTATAGCAAGGATCCGCGAGAAATCAAGACCGGCAGCCTTCCAGTGGGTGATCGCCTCGGTGGTGTCGAGCAAGTCGACCCGCCCGATCGCCTCATCGAGTGAACGCAACCCGAGCGCGGCAAGGTGTTCACGAACCTCTTGCGCGATGTACTCGAAGAAGGTCGTCACGAACTCGGGTTTTCCGCTGAAGCGCTTGCGCAGCTCGGGGTTTTGTGTCGCGATGCCCACCGGACAGGTGTCGAGGTGGCAGACGCGCATCATGACGCACCCGGAGACGACGAGCGGAGCCGTTGCGAACCCATACTCTTCTGCGCCCAGCAGCGCGGCGATAACCACGTCACGTCCGGTCTTCATCTGCCCGTCGACCTGGACCACGATCCGGTCGCGCAGCCCGTTCATCATCAGCGTCTGCTGGGTCTCGGCAAGCCCGAGCTCCCAGGGGATCCCGGCGTGCTTGATCGAGGTCAGCTTGGCGGCACCAGTCCCACCGTCGTGGCCCGAGATGAGCACGACGTCGGCATGCGCTTTCGCGACGCCGGCGGCCACGGTCCCCACGCCGACCTCGGCGACGAGCTTCACGTGCACCCGTGCCCGCGGGTTGGCGGATTTGAGGTCGTGGATTAGCTGGGCGATGTCCTCGATCGAGTAGATGTCGTGGTGCGGCGGAGGCGAGATCAACCCGACCCCAGGGGTCGAGTAGCGGGTCTTGGCGATCCAGGGGTAGACCTTGGTGCCGGGGAGCTCGCCGCCTTCGCCGGGCTTTGCCCCCTGGGAGATCTTGATCTGAAGGTCGTCGGCGTTCACCAGGTACTCGCTCGTCACCCCGAAGCGTCCTGAGGCGACCTGCTTGATGGCGCTTCGGCGCAGGTCTCCGTTGGGATCAGGGGTGAAGCGATCGGGGTCCTCTCCACCCTCCCCGGTGTTCGAGCGGGCGCCGATGCGGTTCATGGCGATCGCCAGGGTCTCGTGGGCCTCCTTGGAGATCGATCCGTAGGACATCGCGCCGGTCGAGAAACGTTTCATGATCGATGCCGCCGGTTCGACCTCCTCGATGGGCACGGGTCCGCTCTTCGACGGCCGCAGCTGCAAGAGGCCTCGCAGCGTTGCCAGCTTGCGCGACTGGTCGTCAACCGCAGCGGTGTACTCGCGGAAGATGTCGAACCGCTTCGCCCGCGTCGCGTGCTGGAGCTTGAAGACCGTGCGTGGGTTGAACAAGTGGAACTCGCCCTCGCGGCGCCACTGGTACTCGCCGCCGGTCTCAAGCTCGCGGTGCGCGAGCTCGGTCGGGCGCTCCAGGTTCGCAAGGCGGTGCCTCGTGGCCACCTCGGCGGCCAGCACGTCGAGACCGACGCCGCCGATCCGGCTCGGGGTGCCGGTGAAGTACTCGTCGATCACCTCAGGGTCGAGCCCGACCGCCTCGAAGACCTGCGCACCGGTGTAGGAAGCGATGGTGGAGATCCCCATCTTGGACATGATCTTCAAGACGCCCTTGGTCGCCGCTTTGATGTAGTTCTCATGCGCTTGACGTGGGGATATCCCATCGAGGCGTCCGCTGGCGATCAGGTCATCGATCGACTCGAAGGCGAGGTAGGGGTTGACCGCGGCCGCGCCGTAGCCGATCAGAAGGGCGATGTGATGGACTTCGCGTGCGTCCCCGCTCTCCACGACGAGGCCGACCCTGGTGCGAGTCTTCTGGCGCACGAGATGGTGGTGGACCGCGGCGACCAGCAGCAGCGACGGAATCGGTGCAAGCTCGGAAGTCGCGTTGCGATCCGAGAGGATGATGATGTTGGCGCCGTCCTCGATCGCGTCGGAGACGCGGCGGCGCACCTCGTCGATGGCGCCGGCGAGCGCACGGCCGCCTTCGGGCGTCGGATGCCCGATCGAGCCGGCGCCTGCCACCGGGAAGAGCCCGTCGATGGCGAAGGACTTGAAGCCTGGTGTCTCACCGTGCTCGTTGACGTACAGCAGCTTCGCCAGGTCGTCGCGGTCGATGACCGGACACGGCAGCACGATCTGGCGACACGCACCTGGTGCGGCGTCGAGGAGGTTGGCCTGCGGACCGATCGTCGCGGCCATCGAAGTCACGAGGACCTCGCGGATGGCATCGAGCGGCGGGTTGGTCACCTGCGCGAAGAGTTGCGTGAAGTAGTCGTAGAGCAGGCGTGAACGGTCGGAGAGGACGGCGATCGCCGTGTCGGTGCCCATCGAACCGAGGGGTTCCTCGCCGGTGCGCGCCATCGGGGAGATGATCTGGCGAAGCTCCTCGGTCGTGTACCCGAAGAGGCGCTGATGGGTCACGACGCTCGCGTGCTGGGGGGTGAGCATCGTCCGCGAAGGAAGGTCACGGAGCGCGACCTGGTCGCGCTCGAGCCACTCGGCGTAGGGATGTGCTGCTGCGAGCTCCGCTTTGATCTCGGCATCATCGACGATGCGACCCTTCGAGGTGTCGACGAGGAACATCCGGCCGGGCTGGAGGCGGCCCTTGCGAATGACCCTTGCAGGATCGACATCGACCACACCAACCTCGCTGGCCAGGACGACCAGGTCGCTATCGGTCACCCAGTACCGGGCCGGCCGGAGCCCGTTGCGGTCGAGCACGGCGCCGGCAACGGTGCCGTCGGTGAAGGCGATCACCGCAGGCCCGTCCCAGGGCTCCATCAGGGAGGCGTGATAGCGGTAGAAGGCGCGGCGCGCCGGGTCCATCTGTTCGTTGTTCTCCCACGCCTCAGGGATCATCATGAGGACGGCGTGCGGAAGGGATCGACCGCCGAGGTGCAGGAGCTCGAGCACCTCGTCGAAGGAGGCCGAGTCGCTCGCTCCAGGCGTGCAGATCGGGAAGCAGCGCGCGAGATCTCCTGGGATCAGATCGGTTTGCAGGAGGGCCTCGCGTGCCCGCATCCAGTTGCGGTTCCCCGCCAAAGTGTTGATCTCCCCGTTGTGCGCGAGGTAGCGGTAGGGGTGCGACAGCGGCCAGCTGGGAAAGGTGTTGGTGGAAAATCGCGAGTGGACCAGCGCGATGCCACTCTCCATGCGCTCGTCGCTCAAATCGGGATAGAACTGGGTCAGCTGGTGTGCCGTCAGCATCCCCTTGTAGACGAGGGTTCGCGCGGACAGCGACGGGAAGTACAGGCCCTCGGTGGTGTGCTCGATCCGCTTGCGAACGACGAAGCCTAAGCGGTCGAGCGCCAGGGGGTCTGGGCCGCCCCGTGCAGAGGGCGGGAGCGGGCACGCGGCGGAGGGCACCAGGAACGTCTGCTCGATGGCCGGCTCGCAGCGCCGGGCGGTCTCCCCGAGGGTCGAGTCGTCGAAGGGCACCTTGCGCCAGCCCAGGACGCTCAGGCCTTCCTCGGCGGCGATGTCGGCGAACTGTGCCTTGAGCTTTGCCGCGTCCTCGGGATCGGTGGGCAAGAACGCGATGCCCGTGAGGTACTCCCCGGCATCGGGTAGGTCGATGCCGACCTCGGCGGCTGCCGGCTGGAGAAAGCGGTGCGGAACTTGCAAGAGGATTCCTGAGCCGTCGCCCGTCGCGACTTCAGCCCCGGACGCACCTCGATGGGCAAGGCGCTCGAGCACGCCGAGCGCCTGGATCACCAGTTCGTGGCTCTTCCTCCCGTGCAGGTCGGCAACTAGGCCGACCCCACAGGCGTCGTGTTCGTATGCCGGGTCGTACAAGCCGGTCGAGCGGTCGTGCGCGCGAAAGGCCATGGCCATCCTTATTTCGTCAGCAAGGGGGGCTGCCGCCTGGGACGACGCTGGCCCTGGAGCAGGTCCCTCCAGGATACAGCGATCGACGGAGCCAAGCGGCGGGGACCGAGGGCACGCGCTCGCCGGCCTCCAAGGGCGCACGGACCGATTCGCTCGAGGCTCACGGACCCGGCACTGGGCTCGTAGGCTCAAGGCGTGACCTCGCCACTGGGCAGCGTTCCCGACGCGATCATCGTCGGCGGGGGTGTCATTGGGTTGTCCGCCGCATGGCTCGCTGCGCGCGCGGGGATGCGCGTCAGCGTCGTCGACCCGGCCCCTGGCCGCGGCGCTGCATGGGTGGCGGCGGGCATGCTCGCTCCCGCAGGAGAGGCAGCCTATGGCGAGGAGGCGCTCACCCGGCTTCACCTGGCGGCCGCGGCACGCTGGCCCTCGTTCGCCGCCGATCTCGAGGAAGCGGCCCAGGACCAAGTGTGCTATCGCGCCTGTGGCACCGTCGCGGTGGCCATCGATGCTTCGGACCGCACGGCGCTCGAGGACGTGCTCGAGTTCAAGCGCTCCCTGGGCCTGCGCGCCGATCCCCTCTCGGCCAGCGAGTGCCGGCGGCTCGTGCCGGCCCTCGCGCCGGGCATCAGAGGCGGTGCGGTGTTCCCCGACGATCATCAGGTGGACAACCGGCGCCTGGTGACGGCGCTGATCGAGGCGTGCCGGCGCTCCGGCGTCGAAATGGTGTCCGAGGAGGCCTCTGCCCTGCGTCGGACGCCGACCGGCGGGGTCGACGGCGTCGAGCTGCGCGACCATCGTTTTCTGCCAGCAGGGGCGGTCGTGCTGGCGATGGGTTGGCGCACGAGGACGATCGGTGGCGTTCCGCCGGAGGTGCTCCCTCCCGTGCGGCCGGTCAAGGGCCACATCCTGCGTTTGCGAGGAGACCCGGCTGAGCCGCTCCTCGAGCGCACGGTTCGCGCCCTCGTCCATGGGCGATCGTGCTACCTGGTGCCGCGCCTCGATGGTTCGCTCGTCGTCGGCGCGACCGTCGAAGAGCGCGGGAGTGACGAGCGGCTCCAAGCCGGAGCGGTCCACGCGCTCCTCGACGATGCCCGCCAAGCGGTTCCTGGCCTTGACGAGCTCGAGCTCGAGGAGTGTGCGACGGGCCTGCGGCCGGGGTCTCCGGACAACGCCCCCTTCGTGGGATGGACCAGTCTCGAGCGCCTCGCTGTTGCCACCGGCCACTATCGAAACGGGGTCTTGTTGGCCCCGGTGACTGCCGACGGCGTCGTTGCGCTGCTGGCGGGCGCCGACGTCGCGCCCGTGCTTGCGCCGTTTTCTCCGGACCGTTGCCTGTGATCGTGCCGATGACGGGAAGTAGCGAGACGGTCGAGGTGCGGCTGAACGGCGAGGCGGTGTCGCTGGCAGCGGGGACGACGCTGAGCGAGCTCGTCGCGCGATGGTGCGGGAGCGATCGCGGGGTGGCGGTGGCGGTGAACCAGGAGGTGATCCCGCGATCGGTATGGAGCGATTATGTGGTCACGAACGGCGCTGCCGTCGAGATCGTGACGGCAGCGGCAGGGGGCTGAGAGGCGACGCGAGTAGTGGACCTTCGTAGAAGCGTTCTTCGGGCATGAAAACCGCGCTCGTCCTCGCTGGCGGCGGCGCCAAGGGTGCCTTCGAGGCCGGAGCGATCCGCTATCTCGTCGAAGAGCGCGGGCTCGTTCCCGACATCATTACGGCCACCTCAGCGGGGGCGGTGGTCGCGGCCGTCCTTGCGCAGGGCCGTACGCTCGAGGAGCTCATCGAGTGCTCCAACCAGCTCCGTCGGAACCTGCTCGCCCTCACCCATACGCGCCTGCTCTTCGCCAAACAACCGTGGGCGGAGGCGCTTGCCGGCACGTACTTCGGGCGCCTCCTCGACACCTATCTCACCGAAGCACTGCGGCCACCGGTTCCAAGCCTCGACAGCTTGGCCTCCGCCAACGGCGGCCCCTCAAGGGCGGACTCTGCTGCAAGGAGCGCTCAGGCTGCGGAGCCGCGTGCCGCCGGCTCCCTCGAGGCGGGATTCGGCCGCAGGGGACTCCGTGGCGCCGTCGGCCTGGCTGTGGAGATCGCCCGGGTCCTGCCGCGCATCCCGTGGGTGCTGCGTGGACTCCGCCGGGATCGCAGCTCGATCCTCACCCTCGAGCCACTGGGCGTCGCGCTCCGCCACGGAGGTCCCAACGGCCTGTTGCCGATCGATCCGCTGCGGGTTGCTCGTCCGGGCCTCGAGCTCCGCCTCGCGGTGACCGCCCTCGGTGCAGGCGTGCTCCGCTACGTCACTCAGGACGGCACGATCGTGGAGAGCGATGCCATCACCCCAGTGGCCGGGAGCTGTGGCAAGGTCGATCTCGTCGAAGGGGTCCTCGCGTCGGCCAGCGTCCCGATCGTGTTCCCACCCAGAGCCTTGGGCGACGACGTCTACAGCGACGGCGGGGTTCTGCACAACGTCCCGGTCAAGGCTGCCGCCCGCCTCGGGGCCGAGGAGATCATCGCCGTGCTCGCCGTGCCGCTTGCCCAGGCGCCGAGCACCCACGACTTCACCAAGGCGAGCTTGGTCGAGGTCTTCCTGCGGACCCTGGGCGGCATCGCGTTCGCCGATCGCCAGGTGGCGAACCTTCGATACCCGCTCCCACCCTCCACGCAGTTGACGATCGTGGATCCCGTCACCGACATCGTCGGCCCCTTCGAGGTCGCGCCGGGGCTCATAGCGATCGACATGGACTACGGGTGGCTCCGCGCCGCAGACGTCCTCACAGCACTCGACGAAGCCCGACGCGCGGCCCTCGTCCGAGCGACCGAGACCTTGGTTACCGCGCGCGCCCGGGCATGGTACGTCGAAGAGCAGCTCTGGCGCGCTCCTGGCGATCAGCGTGCACGCCTGAGGGAGCTTCGGCAGCTCAAGGTTCTCGTCAAGGAGGCCCTCTGCGTCCGTGACAAAGAAGGGCTCCCCGCGGTGCCGGGCGCCGATGCCTGGTGGGGTGGCTATGAGGTCCACGTCGCCGAGCGCCCGCGTTGGTTGCCGCCTGAGGGCTCGTTGCTCGACTGAAGCCTTGGCGACCCCTTCGCGGCTGGTTCCGCTCCTCGACGCTCGGGCGCTGGGCTGGGTCTCACGCGTTGCAGGAGCCCGAAGCCGAGCTGGAAGCGTCGGGGTTGATGAGCGCGTCTGCCATCGCGGAGAAGCGGAGTTCCATGGTGAGGCGGACGACGCCGGGGTGCGGGAGGTTCAGCTGAAGCATCCCGTCGCGGGTGGGCCCGACGCAGCCGCTGGAGGGATGCCAGTACGGTGACCATCGCTCGGCGATCCGGTACTGTCCTGGCGCGCGGAAGCGGATGACGATGGCCTCGACGCCCGCGCGCAGTACCCGTGCGGGCTTCGGACCGGTCACGATCGGCTCGGGGTGCGGAAGGGCGTAGACGGTCTCGTTGGGTGCCGAGAGGACGGGGACGAGCCCCGAGCGACCGCTGTGCAACAGGCGTGCCTCTGAGCGAGCACTGGGATCAAGGGGTGCGTTGGGCAACACGACGTAGTCGACTCCCTGGCTCCGCAGCCATTGGCGGTATGACGCGGGGTGCAGTGGTCCATCGGCGTACAGCAAGTCGTTCGTCGGGAAGTCTGCCTGGCGGAACCATCCGCGCACGAGAGGAATCCCGGCAAGCGGGAAGTAGTAGGAGCCCCAGTGCTCGACGGTGTCGACGACCTCGACTCGGTAGTCCGGCGCACTGTGGTGGTGCACGAAGGTGATCGCCGGCTGCCAGAATGCCGAGCTCGCTTCGTCGAATGGCCGGGTGAAGTTATCGACGGTCGGTGAGGCGACCCACACGACCGTCGCGGCCAGACCGGCTGCACAGAGCGCCCTGGGTCGCCAGTGGCGAACCGTCGCGATGAGCACGACGGCCACGATGGCAGCGAAGCGGATGCGCGAGAGGTTGGCGCCGACCGGTGAGGGAACGACGAACACCACGAACGTGACCACGAGCAACGCGATGGCAGCGTCCGCCAGCAGCCGGAGCTCGCGGACCCCGCGGCACAGAACGAGGCACAGGATGCCAAAACCCGTCACCTCGGCGAAGTTCGAGAGCGGGAAGGGGTACAATCCCGCGCTCGAGAACATCCGCATCGTCAGGGCCTCTGCCCCGCCGAGGACGAGTACCACCGCCAGGACCAGCCAGTCGCGGCGCCAGCTGCGCCTACGGACAATCGTCACGACGACCGCAGCGGCGAGGGCAAGAAAGGCCAGCGCGCTCGCCGCCAGGGAGCACAGGGCCATGAGGAGGAACGCCGTGAGGGCGAGGCCCTTGCGCCAACGGGACCGCCGATCACCGAGGGAGCGATCGAGCGTCCCGTCGGTGGCGTGCGCGAACGCCACCAAGGCGAGCGCGGCGAAGGCCGAGGCAAGGATGAAGGGATACTCGGAGCTGAGCACGATGAAGGGCCAGGTCACTGCCAAGGCGACGGTGGCCGGCACGGCCCTTGGGCCCCAGCCTCGCCGAAGGACATTGCTTCCGGCGGCGGTGCCCACCGCGACGCTGATCACCGCCAGCCGACTGATGCCGGTCAGCGCTGCGAGTGGATAGTAGAGAACGCTGTAGTTCACGAAGGCGTACATCCCGTCGTACCACTGGGTCGTCCACAGGCTGAGGCCGTCTTGTCGAAAGAGGGCGAGCCGGTACACGTGGGCTGGGGTATCGGGACCTGGGTGGACGAAGACCACCAGCAGGCTCGCGATGGCCGCTGCGGCCAGCGCCGCCACGGCATCGTTGCGCAACCCCTGGAGGTGAGCGGATCCAGCGCCTCTGGCCTGGCGGCTCGCCAGGGTCCCTTCGAGGGACTCGGCTTGCTGGCGACGGATGCCCGCTGACGTCGTCTCAGCGCTCGCGGAGGCCACCGCGTTCGATCGATTCGGCCGCGGGTTCCGCCTCGACGGCCACTGGCGAGAGCGCGTTCATCTCGTGGCGCACGCCGTGGAGTTGCTGGAGTAGCGCGAAGGCGAACCCCAGCCACGCCACGGCCACCCCGGCAAGGATGTCGAGGAAGAAGTGGTTCGCGGTGACCAAGACGACGAGGGTCGTCGACACCGGGAATGCCCAGGCAAGCGTGCGCACCACGATGTTTCGTGCGAGCAACGCCACGACGACTGCGGCCCAGATGGCCCAGGCGACATGCAGGCTGGGCATCGCGGCATAGGCGTTGCCACCTTCTTTCATGAGGAACCGCACGGAATGGGGCAAACCGCCGATCTTGCGGATGGTGTCGACGAAGCCGTAGGACGCTGGCAAGAGCCGAGGCGGCATGACCGGGAAGCACGCGTAGACGACCAAGGCGATCGCGGTGATCCAGCCCAGTGCATTCCTCATGCCGCGATAGCGATCACGGAATCGGAAGAAGGTCCAGACCAAGACGGCGATCGGCACGATGAAGTGCGCGATGCCGTAAAAGGCGTTGGCTGCGGAGATCCACCCTTCATGATGCAGTGCAGCACGCTGGATCGCTTCTTCTCGGTAGATGCCCAGCCACTTCTCGACGCCGATCTCGGCGAGCGCGTCGACTCTGGCGCGTACGGGGTTCGAGCCAATGGAGTCCCGGATCAACGTGTAGACGCCGTAGAAGCCGGCGACGTACACCAGTTCACGCCAGAACTGGATCGGCCGCTGGTTGCCCACCACGGGCCATCGCCGTGCCCTACCCACCAACCCCTCGCCGCTCCTCCGCCAGATCGCCCCCCAAGTGTACGAGCAACCCCACGCACCGACTCAACTCCGACGGCCCTCCCCTTCGACGAAGGACCTCAGGGCTACCGGTGCGGGAGCGTCCGACCAGGACCAATGGTGTGACCCCAGATCGGGTCGCCTGCGCATCAGTCCCGCCGGGAGCTCATCAGCCCACGTGGCTCATCCAGGTGGCGTACATCTCTGCGAAGCGCCCCTTGCGCTCCATGAGGTCGAACGGGGTGCCGACCTCGACGACCCTGCCTCCGTCGACGACAACGATGCGATCGGCTCGCATCGCGGTCGACAAGCGGTGCGCGATCAACACAGCGGTTCGGTTCTCGAGGAGCACGTCGAGGGCGGCCTCGATCTTGGTCTCGGACTGCAGATCGAGATTGGAAGTCGCCTCGTCGAGCACGAGCACTCGTGGGCGGGCAAGGAACGCCCGGGCAAGGGCGACGAGCTGGCGTTCCCCTGAGGAAAGCGACTGCCCACGTTCGTGGACCGTGGTGTGGATGCCGTTGGGCAGGCGTTCGATCACCTCGACGAGCCCAACCGTTCGGAGCGCCTCCCAGACCTCCTCGTCGCTCGCCTGCGGGCGAGCGAAGGCGACATTGTCGCGAATCGTTCCCGCGAAGAGAAACGGCTCTTGGGGGACCACCCCGAGCTGTCGCCGCAACGACTCGATGGTGACGTCCCTCAGGTCGTGACCGTCGATGAGGATCCTCCCAGAGGAAGGGTCGTAGAAGCGCGCGATGAGCTTGGCAAGGGTGGACTTCCCCGCTCCCGTCGGGCCCACGAAGGCAACGGTCTCACCGGGTGCGATTCGCAGGTCGATGTCCTCGAGGACGACGGTGCCCGGTTGATAACCGAAGCTGACGTGTTCGAAGACGATCTCGCCGTTGATCGCAGGTAGCTCGCGCGCGTCGGGAGCTTCCTGCACCGTGGGCTCGGTTTCCAGGAGCCCACGGAGCTTGACGATCGAGGACTGGCCCTGCTGGAGCGAGTTGTACTGCTGGGCGAGGAGCTGGATCGGTTGGAAGAACCGGTTCAGATAGAGGAAGAAGGAGATGAGCGCACCGATCGTCAGGCTGTGGTGGAGCACCATCTCGCCGCCGATGGCCAGGAGGGCAGCCTGGCCGAGCCAGCCGATCATCTGGGTTCCCGGGCCGTACACGGCGGCGATCTGGGCGGTGAAGTTGTTTGCCGCGCGGTAGTCACCGACGACATTGCGATGATGGACGATGTTGTGACGCTGCCGGTTGTGGGCCGTCACGATCCGCACGCCATGCAGGCTCTCGGAGAGATCAGCCAAGACGCTGGCAATCCCGTCACGGACCCGCAGGTAGCCGCGTTCGGATTGGCGACGGAACCAAAGGGTCAAAACCGTCGTGATCGGGATGATCAAAAAGACGGTGATCAAGGCTAGGCGGACGTCGAGGACGAAGAGCACAACGGTGATCACCGTCATCGTGAGTGCTTGCAGCACGAGTTGTGCCAAGCCGTCCTGGAGGAGTTGCTGAAGGTTCTCGATGTCGGCAGTCATGCGGCTCATGATCACGCCGGCCTTCTCGTCGGTGTAGAAATCCAGCGACAGGCGCTGGAGGTGTAGGAAGACGCGAACTCGCAGGTCGTTCATCACCGAGGCAGCCAGCCGACCGGTGGTCTTCGCTTGTCCGCGCTGACCGAGGGCGGCGAGGATCGTCGTGAGTAGGTAAATGGCGGCGACGACGCCGACGACCATCATGCTCCGGTGTCCGGGTGCCATCCCATGATTGATGGCGATGCCGGTCAACGTGGGGCCGGCTTGCTGGGCGACCGCGACGGTGATCACGAAGAGGGTTGCAGCGACGAGGAGCCAGGGGTACTCGGTCAAAAGGGTCCACAAGCTCAGCTTGGTGCGCTCCTCCGGGGTGGGCCGCTGGCTGAACTCGGCGGCGATCGGGCCGTGGTCGGGCTCGGTCGCGAGGAGTCGGTTGACGCCTTCCTGGAGCTCGCTGGGGATGCCCCCGAAGGGCAGCCCATTGACGGGTCGGCCTGGTGGGCCGATCGCTCCCCCGCCGCCGAACCCTCCCCCGCCCCAGGCCATCAGAGCACCCCTCGGGACTCGCCCAGGTCGATCTGCGGGTTGACGTCGATCGGGGTCGCACGCGCCGCCCATCCTCTGTCGAGGGCGATGCCACGGTCGTGGGCCTCGGCGTCGCGTTCGGCCCCCTGCGCGAGGACCTCGGCGTACAGGGGGGTCGTTGCCAAGAGCTCCTCATGAGTTCCCTGCGCGACGACGCGGCCGCGATCGACCAACACCACGCGTTCGGCCAGGGCGATCGTGGAGAGCCGGTGCGCGATGATGAGGGTCGTTCGTCCTGCCATCAGCGTGGCGAGCGCAGCGTGGATCTCTTGCTCGACCTGCACGTCGATTGCACTGGTCGCGTCGTCGAGGACGAGGATCGGTGGGTTCATGAGCAGGGTACGGGCCAGGGCAATCCGTTGGCGCTGCCCGCCGGAGAGGGTGTAGCCGCGTTCGCCGACGACTGTGTCATACCCTTGAGGGAGCTCACGGATGAACCCATCCGCGGCTGCCGCGATCGCCGCAGCCCGCACCTCGGCGATGTCGGCATGGGGGCGCCCGTAGGCGATGTTGTCCCGGATGGAGGCTGAGAACAAGAAGGGCTCGTCGAGGACGATGCCCACGTGTGCCCGGAGGCTCGCCAGGGTGAGGTCTCGCACATCATGCCCGTCGATTCGCACCGCACCCTCATCGACGTCGTAAAAACGCGGGAGTAGACGCGCTGCGGTCGACTTGCCCGATCCGGTGCGGCCGACGAGTGCCACCGTTTCCCCGGGGCGGATGTGGAGGTCGAAGCCATCGAGGACTCGGGTTTTGGCGGGTGCGGTGGTCGAGGGTCGCTTCGCAGATGGCGAGGACGCGGTCGAAGGGATCGTTCCCAGCGCCGGCATCTCGTAGGAGAAGCTGACCGACTCGAAGCGGACGTCGCCTCGGCAGTTCTCGAGGTCAATGGCGCCCGGGCGGTCGACGATCGTCGGCGGCTGGTCGAGGATCTCGTAGATCCGTCCAGCCGACGCCTTCGCCCGCTGCCCCATCATGACGATCATTCCGAGCATCATGAAGGGCACCTGGAGCATAAGCAGGTACGCGCTGAAGGCGAGGATCGCTCCGATCCCAAGATGGTGCTGGATGACGAGGTAGCCGCCGAACACCAGCACGAGGACCATGCCGAGCTGCGGGAGGCCCTGGACGACCGGTGTCCATGCCGCCCGGATGTCAGCATCCTTCACGTAGCTCCACCTCAGCCGCGCCGCCGCACGAGCGAGGAGGTTGAGCTGCTGGCGCTCGGCAGCAAAGGAGCGCACGACGCGCACGCCATTGACGTTCTCGTCGACGATGGTGGCGACGTCGGCCAGGCGCGACTGGATGAGCCAGGAGACCGGGAAGATCGCTCTGCGCATCCGCACGCCACCGAAGTACACGAGGGGCATGGTTGCCATGGCAACGATCGCCAACGGAACGTTGATCGAGAGCATGAAACCGAAAGCGACGAGGGCAATGCTGCATTGCACCAGGACCGACGGCGCAAAGGCCATGTACATGTTCACGGAGCGGATGTCCGAATTCGCCCGCGAGATGAGTTGTCCGGTCTGGACGGTGTCGTAGAAGGGGAACGAAAGGCGCGAGAGGTGCTCGTAGATGATGTTCCGAAGGTCGTATTCGATGTTGTAGGCGGTCTTGAAGAGCAACAGCCGCGAGATGAAACCAGCGAACCCCCCCACCACCGCGAGCCCGACGACCCACCAGACATAGTGGCTCAGCGGCACGGCGCGTGCCGCTGTTGAAGGAACCATGCTGGCCACAATCGAGTTATTGATCGCACGGTTCAATAGGTTCGGAATCTGCACCTGCAAGACCAGACCCACGAAGGACATGACGAGAGAGGTGATGAAGGTCCGCTTGTGGGCCACCAGGAGCGGGAGCGCGCGACGCAGCCATGACTTGGAGCGATCGGGGTCGATTCCGGCTCGCGGCGGTTCGTAGCGTGACGTGACTGCAACCGGCACATAGGGTGAATCCGCCAACGACTCGACTTGCACGTCGTGTTGGGAGACATGTGCCGACCCCAGCATCATCGGATCACCGCGTCATCCGGTTGCGAGCCGGGCTCTGAAGTGCGCCGTAATTGCCTGCTGCCACAGCTGAAGGCCTTCGAAGGCATGGTCGATCGCGTCTTGGTCGGGCAGGGATCGAGCGATCTCGGCGAGCCGGTCGTCTACAGCCTGGTCGGCTTCGGCAAGGAGGTGCCGGCCGGCCGGCGTGAGCTGGTGGGAGACGGTGCGACGGTCGTCTTCGTTGTGGCGCCGCTCCACCAATCCCCGGCCGACGAGGCCGTCGATCAAGGAGCTGACCGAGGGGGGCCGCACGGCGAGCCGTCGGGCCATGATCGATGAGATCGCCGACCCCTCCGACAACAAAGCGAGCACCCGATACTGAGGGACCGAGAGCCCGACGTCGGTGAGGCCAAGCTCGACTTGCTTGCTCAACCAGGCCGCTGCCCGTCCAGGGGCGACCTCGGCCTGCCCGCCCACCACCGCGATGTCTTGCAGCGCATCTCTTTCGGGGGCCATATAGTTAGAATACCTTCTTATCTCCGCCCCTCGGCGTGGTTCCTTCGTCGGCACACCGATGCCTGGTCACCAGACCTGCAGCGGGGCAGGCGGCCTCACTCCGCGGCTTCGGCAAGGGCTTCGACGAGTGCGGGGTGCACGAACATCGACTCGACGATGTCGGCAACGCGAAGCTCTGCGGTCACCGCCAAGGCAATCACCGAGATGAGCTCGGCGGCCGAGTGCCCGACGATGGAGCCTCCGAGCACGACACCAGTCGCAGGGTCCGAGATGATCTTGACGAAGCCTCGGGTGTCGTTGTCGATGAGCGCCCTCGCCGTCGAGGCGAACGGGACCTTGGTGACACGCACTTTGCGCCCCTCGGCGAAGGCCTCGGCCTCGGCGATCCCGACGTCGGCGATCTCGGGCTCGGTGAAGACGGCGGAGGGTGCCCGGGCGTAGTTGAGGTGGCGATGGGCAATCGTGTGACCGATGGCGATGTGCTCGGCGATCTTGCGACCTTGCATCGATGCCACCGAGGACAACAACAGCGTTCCTGAAACGTCCCCGGCGGCATAGATGTGGGCAACGTTGGTCTGGCAGTGGTGATTGACGGGGATGAACCCCGAGGCGTCCGTCTCGACGCCTGCAGCAGGCAGGTTCAGGCGGTCGGTATTGGGAACCGATCCGACCGCGAGCACGGCGTGGGACGCTTCGACCGTCCTGCCGTCGTCACAGGCGACTCGGACCCCCTCAGGGGTGCGAGCGATGCCTACGGCGCGCGCCCCTTTGAGGAGGCGCACGCCGCGGGCCAGGAAGGTGTCCTCGAGCGCCGCGGCGACCTCGGGGTCCTTGTTGGGGAGCACATGTTGGCGGCTCACCACGAGGGTGACCTCGGAGCCCAGCGACGTGAACATGTGCACGAACTCGACGCCGGTCACCCCGGAGCCAATGACGGCGACGTGGCTCGGGAGCTCCTTGGGCGGGTAGGCGTCGCGCGTGGTCAGGACGCGATCGCCATCGGGCTCCGCCCAGCTCGGGACGCGAGGCCGGCTCCCGGTGGCGATGAGGATCGCGTCCGCTTCCAGGCGAACGGGACCCTCAGCGGTATCGGCAACCACGACGTGCGGTTCGACGAAGCGTGCTTGTCCTCGGATCAAGCGGACGCCTTGGCGGGTCAACAGCTCGGTCACGGCGGACGCTAGACGCGTCTCGATCATCTGCACCCGGGTGGCCAGCGCCTCGAGGTCGAGCTGCGCGCGGGCGTCCGCGAGTCCCATCCCGGGCATCCGGCGCATCGCAGAAAGGGCACCGCCGGTGGCGATCATGGTCTTTGACGGGATGCAGTCCCGCAGGTGGGCCGCCCCGCCGATCACCTCGTCTTCGACAAGGGTCACCTGGACGCCCAGCCGCGCTGCCTGACTGGCCGCTTGGTTCCCTGCGGGACCGCCCCCCATGACAACGAAGTGCACCGATCTCACCCTCCACCCGGGTCGCATCCGCTCTTGGAGCGGCCTGTCCTCGACGCTCGAAGGCGAGCAGGTTGCCCGCAAGCGACGGTCCCCAGGATAGGAACTGGCGAGTACGGACCTAAGATGGCGAGGCGTTGGCGATGGAGCTCGCCGAACCGCCCCACAGGGCTGATGGCTCCTCCACCTGCACCGGCAACGACACGACGAGGACCGGTCTCGTTGGGTTCCGCGCGCCCCGAGTGGCGTCGATCGGAGGGAGGTACCCATGGGCGGACGCCCCGAGGGATCCAAGGTCACCAGTTGGCCCACCGTGGCGCCTGCAGGGGACCGATCACCCCTTCCCGGCGACGTCTGGCTGGATGCCACCAGCGCGGAGGTCAAACAGCTGTGGTGGTTCCTCGACGGTGCGATCCAAGAGCCCCATGTCCGTCAGCAGCTCTGGCGGAGCTGGGGATTGTGCTCGCGCCACGCATGGCTCCACGCCGTGGTCGAGACCGAGCTTCGGAACCAGCCCTTTTCCACCACGATCCTCTACGAAGACCTCGTCAGCAGGGCCGCGGCGACCCTGGAGCATTCCGTCGGCCCCGCTTGGGCACGGATCAGGCGACTCCGCAGTCGCGGGAAGTGCTTGACGTGCAGCGACCTCACGTTGGCGGGCCCGCCCGACCCTTCGTTCGAGTCCCGCACCTGGCGGGTGAATCGGCGGGCGCGCATTGGCCGCCTCCTTGGAGGGGCCGTCACCGAATGGGTCCTTCGGTCCTGTCCCGAGTGCCTCGGAGGCGTTGGACCCCTTTGCCGGCTTCACCTCCTCGCCGGAGCGCCGGCCGAGCCGCGCCCGGTCGCTGACGCACTGGTGGAGCTCGACGCGCGGTTGCGTCACTTCATCAAGTCCATGACCTGGGACGGCCCGACGGCAGGTCCCGAGCATCACTCGTCGTGGATCGAAGCCCTGGGATGGTGTGGCGGTTGGGCGTATGCGGCGCAGCTGCTACAAACTCAATATTGCTGATCCCTCTCCCCCACTATCGGCTCGTTCCCCCGCTCGGACCACGCGCCGCCCTGCGGTCGAGCGTGGGGCGCACGCGGAGCGCAACGCCCGGCTCTTCGGGCCGCTGCTGCGCTCCGGGCGCTTGGTCGCGGCCCCCTCGGGTCAGAAGCGATGAGGCTGCACCCGAGCACGTCGCGCGGGTCTGCTGCGCTGCGCTTCGTGGTGCTCGTCGGGGTCATGAGCTTGTTCGCGGATTTCACCTACGAGGGTGCCCGGAGCGTCATCGGTCCGTACCTGGGGCTCTTGGGTGCCGGTGCATTGGCGATCAGCACGGTGACCGGTGCCGGTGAGTTCCTTGGCTACGGCCTTCGTCTCGTGTCCGGTCCGGCCGCCGATCGCAGCCAACGACATTGGGGCGTCGCCATCGCGGGATACGTCGTGCAAATGGCCGTGGTTCCGCTGCTCGCATTGGCGGGCAGCTGGCCGATCGCCGCGATCTTGATCATCTTCGAGCGCGTCGGGAAGGCAACCAGGAACCCCCCGCGCGACGCCATGCTCTCCTATGCCGCCAAGGAGATGGGGTACGGCTGGGCATTCGGCCTTCACGAGGCGCTCGACCAGTTCGGGGCGATGCTCGGCCCTCTCGTGGTTGCGCTCGTCCTCGCCGTCACCCACGGGGACTACAAGCTGGCCTTCGCGGCCCTTGCGGTCCCTGCGGCGATCACGCTGTTGTTGCTCGGAGTCGCTCGCGTGCTCCACCCACGACCGCGAGACCTCGAGCCAGCAGCCATGACCCTTGCGACGCCACAGTTCCCTGGGGTGTTCTGGATCTATCTCTCGGGCGCCGCGCTCGTGGCGGCGGGGTTTGCCGATTTCCCGCTCATCGCGTTCCATCTCGAGCGGTCGAGAATTGTGGACGCGACGCTGGTGCCGATGTTCTACGCCACCGCAATGGCGGTGAGTGGTGTCGGCTCGTTCGTGTTCGGGCGGATCTACGACCGCGCCGGGATTGGGGTCCTTTTGCCACTGACCGTTGTTGCGACCGGGTTCGCTCCACTCGTGTTCCTCGGCGGCTTCTGGGCGAGCCTGGTCGGCGTGTGCCTTTGGGGCCTCGGGATGGGAGTACACGAGTCCATCATCCCCGCTGCCGTCACGCCGATGGTTCCCCAAGAACGCCGGGCATCAGCATTTGGACTGTTCACTGGCGGCTACGGCAGCGCCTGGTTCCTCGGAAGTGTGGCGATCGGGGCCCTATTCAACCTGTCCCTCGGCGCCGTCGTGGGGTTCTGCGTCGGGGCAGAGGTGCTCGCCCTCCCGCTCATCTGGCGAGTCCGTCATCTGGTGGAGCGACCGGGAATCCACGCCTGAGGCTTCGTGCCCCCGGGCGCTGCAGCACCAGCACGGCGAACCAGGGGACGAGCAGAAGCGACCGGGTGGGGTTGACCCTGGGATCGTCTCGAACCCCTTCGGAGGCGGGCGCAGCGGTGGTCGGCGTGCTGACGGAGCGCTTATCGAAAGCAAACCCGAGACCGGCCGATCGATTGCTCTGTTCGGGAAGCGAGCAGATGGACACAAGGGTGGGTCCGTGCTCGCGGCACGCCAGTTTGTTCCGTGCGCCGCGATGTTCGCGCTTGCCACCGGGGTGGCGAGGAGCCGTTCTTCGCCTGTCGATTTCAGCACGTAGGCCTGCTTTGAGACCGAGGGGCGCCGGAGGCAGCGGTACGCGAGCGACGCGGCGGATGTCAGTGCCGGGATCCGAAGGCCTCCGCCGCCTTGGGCCGTCGTCGGATCCTGACTATGCACCGGCGGCCGCGAGCAGTCGACCGAGGGCGCTCGGACCCGTCGAGGGGAGCCGAAGCCGCGGATGTCGAGTGATCGATGGACGACTCGAGGCTCTCGCATTCGTTATGCTGGCTGCGCCGGATGAGGCTCCGGTGAGCAACCGCTGACGGGCGCTCGAACCGCCGCTGGCTGATGGCCTCTACGCCGATTTCGACGTGGAGGAGAGCTTGGCCGGTATCGATCTCACGCCCGTGCAGATCCAGGTTTTCCAGGTGCTCGCCATCGTCGTCCTGGCTCCGCTCCTCAGCGGAGCCATTGAGCATCTCGAGGGACGGCTCCAAGGCCGTCGCGGTCCTCGGATCCTCCAGCCCTACTACGACCTCGCCAAGCTCTTCCGGAAGGAAACGCTGCTGCCAGAAGACGCCGGGTGGGTGTTCGTCGCCGGGCCGCTCGTGGCGTTCATGTGCTACCTGGTCGTGCCCTTGCTCATCCCGGTGCTCACCGCGTACCCCCTTCCGCTCGGCTTCATGGGCGACATCCTAGGCGGGGGGTTCATCTTGGGGCTGGCCGGATTCGTGGTCGCGCTCGCCGCAGCGCAAAGCGGCGGCCCCTACGCCCAGCTCGGGAGCAGCCGATCGATGACCTTCGGCGCGTTGATCGAGCCTTCGATGTTGTTCATCACGTTCACGGTCGCGCTGGTCACCACCACCGATCTCCCCTACTTCGAGGCAGCTGCATCCCGGGCATCGCTCGGCCAAGCGGTGCGCCCTGCCCACCTGCTCGCTGCTGTGGCGTTCTTCCTCGTAGTGCTCGGCGACACGGGGCGCATTCCCGTCGAGACCCATGCAAGCACGCTCGAGTTCGGGATGATCGACGAGGCGCGGCTTCTCGAGCACTCCGGTCCGCTCCTTGCCTTGCTCAAGTGGGGCTCGGCGATGAAGCAGATGATTCTCTACACGATCTTGGTGAACGTGTTCGTTGCCCCATGGGGACTGGCGGGAAGCCGCGCGCTCTCTGCGGTCCTCCTCGCCATCCCGGTCCTTATGGGGAAGGCCTTCGGGGTGGGAGTGGTCTTCGCCGTCATCGACAACAGCTTCTCAAAGCTTCGCCTGTTCAAGATCACCGAATTTATGGCTGGCGCATTCCTTTTGGCAGCACTGGCCGTCGTCGTGCTCTACCTGGGGAGCGGGTGAGATGCTGCGATTGGCGACACTGTGGACGGCCGGCGTGCCGGCGGTGGCCCCCGCCTTTTCCCCGGGTCCGTCGAGGTATTCGAGCGTCACCGAGGCGATCACGCTCGTGGTCTTGCTCACTGAGTTCGCCATGTTGCGTGCTGGACTGTCGAGATCTCAGGTGCGCCTCTACGCCTTCCAATCCTTCGCAGTCAGTGTCCTTGCGGTGTTCGTCGCGGCGAATAACGGCATTGGCGAGCTGTACGCGGTGGCGATCCTGGCGTTCGTGCTCAAGGTGGTTGTGGTCCCGGCGATCCTCACGAGGCTCCTGCGCGACGCGTACGTGGGCTTGGTTGCGAGCCATCGCCTTCGCGTTGCCACGATGGTGTTGATCGCCATTGTTGTTTCGGTGCTCGCGTTCATCGTCATCAAGCAACTCCCCATTCGCAGTCCCTCACTGCCGACGGCAACGATGGGCATTGCCTGCGCGGTGATCCTCGTGTCGTTCCTCCTTGTGATCCTGCGCTCTGATGTCGTCTCTCAAGCCGTGGGGACGTTCTCGTTGGGCAACGGCATCGACGTGGCGAATTTCATCATCGCTGCCGGCCTACCGCTCATCCTCGGGGTAGTGCTTCTCTTCGATCTCCTCGTCGCCGCCGTCGTCTTCGGGCTGCTGATCCGCGCCCACCACGGTCGCGCGCGGACGCTTTCGACCGAGACCCTCGAGCAGCTGCGGGGCTGATGCGGACGGGCATGCAGTTGGAGAACGGAGGCCAATGGTGGGCTGGGAACTGATCGTGGTGATGGTGGTGCCCTTGGTCGTCGGGCTTGCCTCGTGGTGGACACCGGCGAAGCTCTCCCGGGTCCTCTCGCTCGCAAGCGGGCTCCTGAGCTTCGTGCTCGCGCTGACGCTCATCCCTGCGAGGAGCGCGACTGCACTCTCGGGTTGGCTGCGAGTCGATGCGCTGTCGGTCGTCTTCATGGTCACGGTTGCGTTCTTGTACATGACGACGGCAGTCTTTGCAGCGGGCGACCTCCGCCCTGGCGGCGACAAGCGCTACCTGCGTCGGTTCTTCGCGGGCTTCAACCTGTTCGCGTGGGCGATGCTCATGGCAACCGCGGTGAACGGCTTCGCATTGCTGTGGGTGGCGATCGAGATCACGACGATCATCTCCGCGCTCCTCGTTGCCATCGAGGGCACCGACACGGCGACAGAAGCGGCGTGGAAGTACGTGGTGATCGCCTCGATGGGGCTCGGGATCGCCCTGTTCGGCACCATCGTGCTCTACGAGGCTGGCACCGTGGTCTTCGGGAGCTCCTACGAGCCCTTCTACTCCGAGCTTCTCCGCGCGGCAGGTCGCTTCTCGCCCGAGCTGGTGCGCCTCTCCTTCGTCCTGGCAGTTCTGGGCTTCGGCACGAAGATGGGTCTCGTCCCGCTGCATACCTGGCTGCCCGACGCACATTCCGAGGCGCCGACTGCGGTTTCGGCGCTGCTGTCTGGAGCGCTTCTCGCGGTGAGCTTCTATGCCATCCTGCGCTTCTACCAAGTAAGCATCCGGACGCTCGGGCCGGCATTCCCCCGTGACATCCTGCTCGGCTTCGGGCTGGCCTCGCTCGTCCTTTCGTCGCTCTCCCTGGCGAACCAGCGCGACCTCAAACGCCTCTTCGCCTATTCGAGCATCGAGCACATGGGCGTGCTGGCCGTCGGGATGAGCTTTTCCACTCGGATTGCCGTTGTCGGGGTGCTGCTCCACGTCCTGGCCCACGCAGCGGCCAAGAGCACGGCGTTCTTCGGCGCCGGCAGCGTTACGAACACCTTCGGGACCAAGGACATGCGCAGGATCCGCGGGGGGACCGCTGCATTGCCGTGGAGCGGCCCGATGTTGCTCCTCGCGGTCCTGGGGCTCTCAGCGATGCCCCCGTTCGGTTTGTTCCGTAGCGAGTTCTTAATCGTCTCGGGCGGGCTGACCGACCCCAAGGACGCGGTCGCTGCAGTCCTCCTCGTGCTGGGGAGCGCTGCGACCCTCGGGCTCTCGTGGTTCGCCTCCCAGACCATGCTCACGCCGGCAGGCAGGCGACCCCCGAGCGGGACCGGGGTCCGGGGCAGTTCCGAGGAGCTCGCCCCGGCCGAGGCCTGCCCGGCTCTCCCGGGGTCGCCTCCTGCCCGAAGCAGCGCATGGATCGTGGCCGCGATGGCGACCGGTCTCGGCGCGCTCGCGCTGCTCGGCGTCCACCCACCTGGCGTGCTCTCCGGGCTCCTCGAGCGAGCAGCCCGTGAGCTCGGGGCACTCCGATGAGCCCTCCGAGCACGACGCCTTCGAGCACCACAACGGTGGTCGAGGCCTCGGAGATCGCTGAGACAGTGGCTCGTGCCGTGCGCGAGGGCGGGCGCTTCGCCGGGCTCCTCGGCGCGGCGCGTCCGGATGCTCCGCCCGTGCTTCGCGCCATCCTGGCCTTCCCGGAGCGCTTCGAGATCTACGAGAGCGCGTTGGCGACGACGCGCCGGTTGCCAGCACTCACCCCGCTGGTTCCGGCAGCCGCCTGGTACGAGCGTGAGCTCCACGACCTCCTCGGGATCGTGCCGGTCGGGCATCCTCACCTCGATCCGCTGGTCATCCCCTCCGACGATCGTTCGTTACGGCGAGGAGAAGAAGGAGAGCGTGGGCGCGCTGGCGGAGCCACCGCTCGCGTCGGGGGGACGGGGGTCTTCTCCATCCCCTATGGGCCGGTTCGATCGGGGGTGTTCGAGAGCGTTGAGTACCGTATCGAAACCACCGGCGAGGAGATCCACCAGCTGGCTCCCCACGTCTTCTACAAGCACCGAGGCCTCGAGCGGCGTTTCCGCGAGTTGCCCTACGAGGATGCGCCCTTGCTCGCCGAGCGCGTCGAAGGGACGTGCTCGGTCGCCCACGCCGTGGCGTTCGCTCGGGCACTCGAGTGCCTCGGCGAGGTCGAAGTTCCGCGACCGGCAGAGCTTTTGCGGGTTCTGCATGCTGAGCTTGAGCGGATCGCCGTTCATCTCGACTCGGTCATCCGCCATACCGAAGGCGCAGGACAGGCAGAGGCTTTCGCGCGGCTGTCGCTGCACAAGGAGCGGATCCAGCGCCTGCGCGCACAGCTGTGCGGGCACCGCTTCGGCCGTGGCGTCGTGGTTCCCGGAGGCGTGTCGGGACCGCCGAGCGCTGACGGACGCCGGGTGCTCGACGAGGTGCGCAGGATCCAAGCAGCGCTGGCCGACGACCTTGATGCGTTGATGTCGACGCCATCGTTCCTGGACCGGTTGCACGGGACGGGGGTCCTGGCGCCAGAGGTCGTCGAGGCCCACGGTGCCCTCGGGCCGGTCGCGCGTGGGTCCGGACTCGCTGAGGACAGCCGGCTCGCTCGCCCCTACGGCGCGTACCGCGATCTCGATCTCGAGCCAGCTGTGCTGACCCGTGAGGGTGACGCGTTGGCGCGCCAGCAGGTCCGCCTCTTCGAGATCGGCCAGTCGTTCCACCTCGTTCGCCAGGCCCTAGACCAGCTCGTCGAAGGGGCCCAGGGTCCGTGGCAGATCGAGGTTCCGCCGTCACGGGGGCTGGCGCTCTCCTGGGTCGAAGCCCCTCAGGGCGAGCTGTTGTACCTGGTCGAAGCGGAGCCCGGTCACCTCGTCACGGTGAAGCCCCGAACAGCGTCGTTTCACAACCTGGCACTGTTTCCTCAGGCGTTCGGGGGGGACATCTTCACCGACTTCGTCTTCGTCGAAGCCAGCTTCGGCCTGTCGATCGCCGGGGTGTCGGGGTGATGGCCTGGGTATGGCGGGGGCTGCGAGAGGGCATCGTGACCACGCGCTATCCCCGCCGCGACGACGGCTACGGTCCTGGCTACCGAGGGTCCGTTCGTGTGGCTGCGGGCGCTGATCCGAGCGTGCTGCCTGCGAGGCCTGTCGAGGCGGCACCGAGCGAACAGGTCAGTGGTGCTGAGGGTGTGATGTCGGGGCCCGACGCCGGCAGTGGCGGGGGTCCTGGCGTCCTCGGGCTGAGCGATGTGGTCGATCGGTGTCCGACGGGCGCCATTGGCATCGCCTCGAGGATCCCCGGATCCGAGACCCTCCAGATCGATCGCGGCGGCTGCATCCTGTGCGGTCGCTGCGTGGATGCGCGCCCGGACCGCTTCACGTTCGATCCGCGCGTCGAGACCGCTGCGCTGAGCCGCGCAACGTTGGTCGTCCCTCAGCTCGATGCCAGCATCGGCGAAGCGCAGGCACTGGAGGGTCTCCGGTCGGACCTCTGGCGTCGGGTGAAGGCACTGCGCCGCTCCGTGCACATCCGCCACGTGGACGCCGGCTCTGACGGCTCCGAGGAGTGGGAGGTCGCAGCGCTGACCAATCCTGTCTATGACGTCGGGCGGCTGGGGATCTTCTTCACGGCGAGTCCCCGTCACGCCGATCTGCTCCTCGTGACCGGCGTCGGAACTGTCGGGATGGCATCGGCGCTTCGCGAAACGTTCGCGGCGATGCCAGAGCCCAAGATCGTCGTCGCCGCGGGCACCGACGCCACGAGCGGCGGCCTCCTTCGCCACGACGCGGCCAACTGCGGGGTCGGTGCCATTGTCCCGGTGGACGTGTGGGTGCCGGGTTCACCGCCGAGCCCCTTCAGCATCCTCCATGGGATCCTCCTCGGGCTGGGGGTGCTCCTGAAGATCAGGAGCACCCAGTGACCGGGTTGCTGCTCCTCGTCACAGGGGCGAGCTGGGGTGTAGGCGCCGCTATCGACCTGGTGGTCGGCACCGGCCGCCGATGGGCCAGGTCAATGCCGTATCTCCTCGGCCTTGTGGGATCCGTGTCGATGGCCGTGGCAGGCGTGCGAGCGGTGCTCGGTGCAACGACGACCCTGGAGCTCGGCTCGACGCTCGGTGTCGGAGAGACCGTGGTCCGGATCGATCCGCTGGCAGGACTCTTCCTCACCTTGGTCGCCGTTCTCGGCGTGGCCGTCTCCGGTTCCCTGGTGGGTTGGGTTCAGCCAGAGGGCAGGGTGCACGGACGGGGCGTGGGCGCCGGCTACCTGCTGCTTTTGGGCGCGGTCGTCGTCGTCGTTGTTGCCGGTGACGCGTTTACGTTCCTGTTTGGCTGGGAATCGCTCACGGTTGCCTCGTTCATCCTGACCGGCGCTCGACGAGGCGACGCCAGATCGGCACGCGCGAGCTGGGCGACCCTGGGTGTGGGCGTACTTGGCGGCGCGGCGCTGCTTTTCGGTTTGCTCCTGATGGCCGCGGGAGCTCACAGTGACCTGTTGTCCGCATGGAGCCGCCTCGGACCCGGCCCTGTACACACGATCGCGTCCGTTCTCGTCATTGCAGGGGTCGGGGCGAAGGTGGGCATCGTGCCCCTGCAGGTGTGGTTGCCGCTGGGGTACCCCTCTTCGCCAGGACCGACGCGCGCGGCTATGGCGGGGATATCGGTCAATGTCGGCTTCTATGGCTTGTGGCGCTTCTTTGGGATCCTTGGGCGACCGCCGATCTGGCTGGCGGTCGTGGTGTTGGTCCTCGGGGGTGCCACAGCGCTCCTGGGCATCGCGTTCGCCAGCGTCCAGGGCAGCCTCAACCGGGTGATCGCGTACTCGAGCGTCGAGCATGCCGGGATCATCTTCGTCGCATACGGCGTGGCCCTTGCTGGAGCAGCGACGCAGCGAACCGGGGTCATCGCGGTTGGCCTGCTTGCTGGCAGCCTCCAGGTGCTCGCCCACGCGGTGGCGAAATCGGCGCTCTTCGCCTCGTCGGCGTTCTTCGAATCGAATTTCGGTAGCGACGACCTCGAGCGCCTGCGTGGCGTCGGTGTCGGGCATCGAGCGAGCGCGACTTCCTTCGCGATCGCCTCGGCGACGTTGGCCGGACTGCCCCCGACCATCGGGTTCGTGTCCGAATGGTTTGTCCTCGAGGCCCTGCTGCAGGAGTTTCGTCTGCAGGTGCTCGCGGTGCGGTTGGCAATGGCGTTGGCAGGCGCCCTCGTCGCGCTCACCGCTGGCATCGCGTCACTGTGCTTTGTGCGCCTGCTCGGCCTGACGCTCCTCGGGAGACCAGGCGCCTGGAGGCCTGGTCGAGCCCCGAAGGCACGGCATCGTGTCGACGGGGAGGGCCTGGGGTCCTTCGGGTCGCTGTTCATGGCGACGTGCTGCCTCGGACTCGCAGCCGCCGCGCCATGGGTGATCCGCTACCTGAGCCTCGGGTTGGCACCGATCGTGGCGTACCATGCGACGATCGGATCACTGAAGTCGCCGTGGGTGCTCCAACCGGTCTACTCGAACTTCTCGATCCTCTCCCCTTCATGGTTGTTCGTGGTGATGCCCGTCGGCGTCGCCATCGTCGCGCTCGCCAGCGTCGTCTTCTCCCGTGGGCGTCTCCTTCGGGTACGGCGCGTGCCAGCCTGGCGTTGTGCGAGCGCGGGGTTTGACGATCGCGCTCGCTATAGCGCATTCGGGTACGCGAATGCCTTGCGTCATGTTCTGTCGAACGTGTTGGGAACGAGGAGCGAGACCATCACCGTCGACGAGGCCGCTGCCGAGGCGCCCTGCGTGCAGGTCGAGGTGCGCTCGAGCGTCGTCGAGCCCGTCGAGGCCTACCTATACCGTCCGACGAAGCGGGCGTGGCTGTGGCTGTCGGCGCGCGCCAGACGGTTGCAGTCGGGTCGCCTCGACGCGTACGTGGGCTACATGCTGGTGGCGCTCGTGGCCCTGCTCGCTGTCGTCGTGGCAATGAAGTAGCTCACGGCGTCCTGGGACTCCTCGTGTCGGCCCGCGGTCGCCGCGGCGATCTTCGGCGGAAGGACCCAGGCGGGTCGGTCTCGGGTGCATGGCGGCGCCGCCATGTCGCTTCGATGCGGCGGCTCCGATGAGGCAGTGAGATCGCCGTTCGTCGGGGTGAACGGCCAGTGGCCGCGTCAGTTGACGCCGGTCCAGGACGTACGCGTGATCTCGAGGGGTGTGGCTCAGCTCAGTTGCGAAGGGTCTGGCTCCAGGGGATGTCGCGGTCCACGGCAGGCTCGCGAGGCAGGCCGAGCACCCGGTCGCCGATGATGTTGCGCTGGATCTCGTCCGTTCCGCCTGCGATCGCGATCGATGGGCTCGCCACGCAGCCCATCGGAAGGCTGCCGCTGTTGCGCTCCAGGATGGGCGCGGTCCGGTCCTCTGGAGCTGGTTGGTATCCCTCGATGAGGACTCCGGCCGGGCCCAGCAGGTTGGGGGCCCACTCCGCGAGACGGCGATTGACAACTGAGGTCGCGAGCTTCCCGAGCGATCCCTCCGGTCCAGAGCTGCCACGCGCGCGAAGTGAGGCTGCTCGCATCTGCAAGAGCCGGAGCACCTCTGCGTCAACCCAGTGACGCATCAACTCGGCCCGCAAGCTGCGCGCGTGCGGCGAGCTGTGATCCGAACGGGCCTTCCACGCAGCGACGACCTTGGCAATGGCCCCCTGTCCTCTGGCTGGCACTCGACCCATGTTGTAGCGCTCGTAGACCAAGAGGTGTTGGGACACGCTCCACCCTGCTCCGACCGGACCGAGCCGTTCACTGTCTGGGATCCGGACGTCGGTGAGGAAGACCTCGTTGAATTGCGCATTGCCCGTCATCTGGCGTAGAGGGCGAACCTCGACGCCGGGCGCGTGCATGTCGAGCACGAACTGGGTGAGGCCCGCGTGCTTGGGGACGTTCGGATCTGTCCGGGCCAAGAGGATGGCAATGTCTGCTCGGTGAGCCCCTGAGGTCCAGACTTTCTGGCCGTTGACGATCCATGCGTCGCCATCTCGGACGGCCCGAGTGGCGAGTGACGCGAGATCGGAGCCGGCGCCAGGTTCGCTGTAGAGCTGGCAACCCAGGAGCTCGGCCGTGAAGAGCGGCCGCAGGTACCGCCGCTTCTGGTCTTCGGTGCCATAGGCAAGGATGCTCGCCGCGCCTTGGCCCGCCGCGATCGCGTTGGTGACGCGCCCGCTGGGTGGTGCGCCGGCAGCTTCGAGACGGTCGTCGACGTAGGCCTGGAGATCGATCGGTTCCCCGAGGCCCCCGTAGCCCTCGGGGAACCACACATAGGCGAGCCCGGCATCGAATTGGGCTCGAAGGAAGGTCACAGGATCCGTCGTGGCCGGGGGGAAGTTGGTGAGAAGATTGTCGATCGCTGCGTCGACCCGGACGCGACCGACGTGGTCTTCTGTGGAGGTGCGGTGAACGGGGGCACGGGTGTCTGCCATGGCATTACGTTCACAGAGATGCCAACGTGTGGCAAGCTCGCCGGGGTGCGAGAGCCGAGCGAACCGCGTGCCACGGACGCTGGGCACGGACGGGGCGTGGAAAAGGCACGGTGATAGAGATGCCAGTGAAGAGATGAAGGTGCAGATCGATCCAGACCGATGCACGGGTCATGGCCGTTGCTATTCACTCGCGCCTGATGTCTTTGACAGCGACGACTCGGGCTATGGGTTCGTCCGGATGCCAGAGGTGCCCGAGTCCTTGCGCGAGCACGCGATGCTCGCGGTCCAGAACTGCCCGGAGCAGGCAATTTCCATCGTCGACGACTGATTCCATCGTCGACGGCTGAGCCTGCATGGCCGGCGTGCGTGCTGGGAGCCACCGACCGCTCCAGTGGGGGGCCAAGGGCTCGACGGCCTGTGCCGGCGCGCAGAGTGCTCGTGCGAGCAAGCGGGGCGCTAGGGGACGACGGCTCCAACCGGGCGGTCGTTCGGGACAACGGTATTGACCAGGTGAACGATCGGTGCACCGAGCCCTGACTGCGACGGGAATCCCGCGGTCGTGGGCCGAGGAAATTGCGGCATCAACCCGCGCGGTCAGCGTCGCACGACGGCGAGCGGTCATGGGCAAACGTCGGATCCGCCCGCGGGCAGGTGCCCGGCGTACGGCATCGGCGCGTCCGTGGACCGTCGTGCGCTACGCGCCGATCGGCTGAGCGCCAACTCACGCCCAGCTCAGCATGAGATCCTTGACATGACGCAGTCCGGGAGGGAACTCGAGCTGCTCGTGCCCTGGGGTCAGCCAATAGTTGGGAATTCGCTTGTGCCACTCGCGTAGGGTCACGCGGAGCTCGCGGCGGGCGAGATGGCTGCCAAGGCAGCGGTGGACTCCCCCTCCGAATGCGATGTGAGGGTTGACTGCTCGGTCGAAACGGACCTCGAAGGCGTCGGGGAACACCGTGGGGTCCACGTTGGCCGCTCCGTAGCTGGGAATGACAGCGGTGCCGGCAGCCACCTCGACGCCGTTGGGCAAGGTGACGTCTCTCGTCGCCACACGGGGAGGTCCGCTCGGAACCGGGCTCTCCCAGCGCAACAGCTCCTCGACCGCGGCAGGGATGACGGCCGGGTCGTCGACGATCGTCCGACGATGATCGGGATGGGTTGCCAAGAAGGCATAGAAGCAAGTCAGCGAGTCGCTCACGGTGTCGAGGCCGGCGATCATGAAGAGGAACATGATGTCGAGGATCTCTTCGCGCGAAAGCCGCTCACCGTTGACCTCGGCCGCCAGGAACCTCGAGACGATGTCGTTGGTGGGTTGCTTCTGCCGTTCGTCGATCAGGGCACCGAAATAGTCATAGATCTCCGCCCCCGTCGCGTTGAGAACCGCCGCGCGCCGCTCGAAGTCGGTCGTGGAAGCAGGGTCGATCTTCTCGGGGTGCAAGATCCCGTCCCGCATGTGCATGAAGGTTTTCAACTCCGCCTCGGGCAGGCCCATGAGGCCGAGGAAGATCGATGCTGGGAACACGTCGGCAAACTCTTCGCTGAAATTGCACCAGCCACGATCGATGAACTGATCGATGAAATGGTTTGCCCGTCGGGTGATGTCGGCTTCCTGCTCGTCCATTCGCTTCGGCGAGAAGAGCGGATCGAGGAGCTTGCGATATTTGGCGTGCTGGGGGGGATCGACGTTGAGCGGGATGAGTGGCCGCACGTTGCCTAGGTGCATTTCGACCCGAGAGGAGAACACTTGGTGGTTCCGCAGGACGAACTCGGTGAGCGGTGCCGCGAAGGTGAGGGCGAACTCGGGCATCGGTTGCAGAAAACCGCCTTGTTCGATCAAGGTGCGGTACCTTGGCTGGGGATTGGCAAGGTCGAGCAATGTCTGCATGCCGAGCTGGCTGTCGGCGGTGTCCTCGACGTGATGTACCGTTGCATTGGCTGTTGCGCCAGGCTCGGTCGTCCCGTAACTCATGGGCATACCTCCAGGTTGCGCTCGACAGCATCGTCGGCCCAGTCACCGACGCTGCTCCGTCGACAGCGGGGGGTGTAACGGCCGAGTATACGCCATCAAGCGAACGTTTGTCGGAGCCGGTTGGGTCAAGCTGCCGATTTGCTCTGGCCGTCGGTGGGCAGCGGGAGTCTGCGGACGTTGCCCTGGCCGAGTCCTCCTGGTGATCAGGCTGGCGAAACTCCCGAGGTACCATCCCGATGGTGGCGGAGACCCGTGATCGGGATCGAAGGGCCAATGAGACGCGTGCTCGGATTGCCGAAGTAGCGCTGGATCTCTTCGTCCGCCAGGGTTACGCAGAGACGACGATCGACCAGATTGCCGCGGCGGCACATGTCGGCCGACGGACGGTCTTTCGGCACTTTGCCTCCAAGGAGGCCATGCTCTTCGACCATCTCGTCGTCCGTCGCGAGGTGGCCCTCCGCCTCCTTCGGGAGCGGCCAGAATCCGAGCCGGCTCTCGTGAGCTTGCACGCCGTCTTGAGGGAGCTGTGCGTGGAAGGTTACGACCGGCGTCTGCTCGCTCAGATTCGTGCAGTGCTCGCGACGCAACCGCGCTTCGCTGCAGAGCAACTCTCGGTGGGAATCCGAGAGTTCACCAAGGGCATCGTCTCTACGCTTGAGAATCGTCGAGGCGACGAGCACTCAACGCTCGAAATTCGGGCGCTGACCCTGATGGCGATGGGTTGGTTCGTGGCTGCAGCCCATGTCTATCTGGTCGAAGGCAGACCGTCACTCGTCGAATGCTTTGACGAGGTCGTGGCAACGTGCATCCATTCCAGTGTTCGTGACCTGAGCCCATCCCTCCAGGAACCGCTGACGCCCTACGGTGCCGAGGGGATCCCCTGGCGTCGGACCGCGTCGGCGATCAGCCCCTGAGGCTTGGTGGGCCTGCACCAGGCTGTGGTCGGGCTGGCCGGATTTGAACCGGCGACCTCTTGACCCCCAGTCAAGCGCGCTAACCAAGCTGCGCCACAGCCCGTGTTCGCCTCTGCGGCTCCGCGCGGAGATGTCGAACTCGCCTACCCTACTGCGGGCCGGGTGACATCGGTCACGACCCTCGCACCACGATTGCTGAGCGAGTGGCTACCGGCAGCGTCCTGGCGACACCCGCTCGTGCACGGAGGGTGCACGAGCGGGTGCACAGCTACGGATCCGCATTCGTGCCCGGAATCGATGCTCGAAGGATCGCCGTCGGCCGGAAGCATTCGTAGATGTACGCATGTTCTCGGGAGACGCTCATCGGTGACACTACTGTGACGAACTGGTGATCCGTTCGTGGCGACCGGCGTCTGCGACCTGCTTGCAGTCGCGCGGGTCGTGCGCGATCCCCTTGGGGCGATGCAGTCGTCGATCCCTGACCGATCGATGACTGCCAAGCCACGCGCATTCGCCGAGGCTGTCCGGCCGCCGTGGATGGAGCGCAACCTGGCGATCGTGCTCGGGGCACGAGCGTCCATGAGTGCAGCCCGCAGCGTCGCCGGCGTGATCACCGCGCTGTACTTGTCGGCAGAGGGTTTCTCAGGCCTGCGCATCGGGATGCTGTTCCTGTGCGTCGCGTTGGCGTCGGCAGTGATGTCGAGCGCGATCGGCGTTGTCTCCGATGCGCTCGGGCGCAAGGTCTTCCTCGTGGTGGTCCCCCTCCTCGCCTCGATCTCCGCATGCGTCTTCGCCCTCGACCGGACGGCGCCCCTCCTCTTCGTCTTCGCGGCATTCGGGAGCTTCGGGCGAGGAGCCGGGGCCGGGGCCGGGAACGTCGGGCCCTACCAGCCGGCGGAGGCCGCGTTCGTGGCCGAGAGCGTGCCAGAGGGACAGCGCACCGATGTCTTCGGGCGGCTGGCGTTCGTCTCGGCGCTGGGGGCACTGGCAGGTGGGCTCTTGGCAGGACTGGCCAGGCCCGGGAGGGCGACGGGGCTTGCCGCGGAGCTCGCGTACCGGCCGGCGTTCCTTGCAGCGGCCGTCCTGGCGGCACTGGCCGGCATCGTCGCCCTGGGCCTCTCGGAGCCTGCTCGCCCGCCGCGCAGCGGGGACAGACGCGTGTGGTTCGTGCTGCCACGTCGGTCATGGGGAGCGCTATGGCGCTTCTGGATCACCAACGGCCTCAACGGGCTGGCGATCGGGATGTTCGGTCCCTTCGTCAGTTATTGGTTCCACCGTCGCTACGGCTCATCGCCTGGTGAAATCGGCGTGCTCTTCGCCGTCGTCAACGTTGCTACCCTGATCTCCTCGTTGTCCGCAGGGCACATCGAGAGAAGACTCGGAACCCTGCGTGCCATTGTCGGCGTCCGGTTCCTCCAGGCTGCGCTCCTTGTGCCACTGGCCCTGGCGCCAGCATTCTGGATCGCTGGCGGCATCTACCTGGTTCGGATGCTCGTCCAGCGTGTCGGATTGCCGCTGCGCCAGTCGTTTACCCAGGCAGTCGCCGATCCAGCCGAGCGTGCCGGACTGGCTGCCCTCTCGAACCTGCCGGCCCAGGGGAGCCAGGCTGGCAGTCAGGTGTTGGCGGGTTACCTCTTCGACGAGGTGAGCCTGGCGGCACCGATGCTCCTCGCGGCCGGCCTCCAGGCCCTCAACGCCGTGGCGTACGGCGCGCTGTTCCGGTCCGTGCCGTCTTCGACGGCGGTGCCGTCAGGGGTCTCCGGGGTCGAGGAGGCGAATGAGATCCCGGGGGTCGGCACCGGTGCGACGTAGCCGAGGGGCGCCGAGACGCCCAGCAGCGGTACTGCCATGCTAGGGAGGACCATGATGCAGTCCTTGCTTCCCTCACTGCGACGCCGCTTTCGGGGCACCAGTGCCTCATGGTTCGCGGCCGTTGCCGGACTGGCGACCGTGGCCGTCATCGCGGCGGGGTGCTCGAATGCCGGCTCGGTGAGCGGACCCGTGGCGACGCCGACGACGACCCCAGGGGTCCTGTTGGCCACCGAACCCTCCCCGGTGGGGAGGATCCTCACGACGGGCTCGGGTTATACGTTGTACGAGTTCGCCATCGACACGCCGACCCATAGTGCCTGCGTGTCCGCAGCGTGCGTCTACTACTGGCCCCCGCTGTTGAGCAACGGCTCGCCGATGCGCGTGGGTAAGGGCCTTCGACAATCCTTGGTCAGCACCATCGTGCGACCTGACGGGGCGCGCCAGGTCACCTACAACGGCCATCCCCTCTACCGCTGGCGATCTGATACCAAGCCCGGGATGGTCCTTGGACAAGCGCTCGACAACCTTGGTGGTTATTGGTACGTGCTCAGCCCGGCAGGTCGACCCATCACGACGCAGTTCATGGTCACCTGAACCACGCTCGCATTCCCGAGGTCCGCCTGGGCACGAGGTGCGTCGTCATCACTGAGACCTCATATCACTGAGACCTCATCGGGATGCTCTCGGCAGGCTGGTGCCCTCGAGGCCATAGAGGCGCAAGGCGTTGTCCCAGAGGATCTTTCGTTTGGTTGCTGCATCCACGCGAGGCAGCTCGAGGAACGACTTGAGCGCATTGGGGTACTTGGCGTCAGGGTGAGGAAAATCCGTCGCGAAGACGACGTTCTGGGCACCGAGGAAGTCGACGACCTGGTAAAGGAGCTCCTCGCCCGGATCGCAGGAGATGAAACACTGGCGCTTGAAGTACTCGGTAGGCGTTGCGGTGAGGGAGGGGGCATCCTTCCAGGCGACGAGCTCGGCATGCTCGTCGAGGCGGTGGAGCCAGGCAGGGGCCCAGGCGGCCCCGGACTCCAAGAACGCGACCCTTAACCGGGGATGGCGCTCGAAGACCCCTTGCACGACGAGCGACGCCAGGAGCATCTGCTGCTCCATCGGGTGGACGCAGGCGTGCTGCTCGAACCACGTGCTGTGTCCGAAGCGATCGGTCCCGATGTTGTGCATCAGCGAACCGGAGCCCTCATGGAAGCAAAGCGGGGCGTCCAACCCTTCGATGGCATCGAAGATCGGATCGAAGACCTGCTCCCCCAGCATCCTCCCGCCTACGGGGTTCGGTCGGGTCCAAAAGGCACGCAGGCCCAGCTCGTGAACGGCGTAGTCGATCGCTCGGAGCGCAAGCTCGACGTCGAAGAACGGGATCGGTGCAGCACCGAGAAGCCGCCCGCCAGCGTCCGCTATGTATTCGACCAGCCATCGGCTGTAGGCGCGGGCGATGGCGTAGGCAAGTTCGGGATCCATCCCCTCGATCCAACACTCATACAGCGGGCCGTAGAGGACGGAGACGTCGATGCCTTCGACGTCGAGCGCTCGTCGCACGGCCTGCGCGCTGAAGTGGTCGGCGGCGATGTCACCGAAGCGTTGCCCGATGGTTTGGGGATCGAAGCGGAGCGCCTCGAGGGCACCTGGGGGGTGCTGCATCGCCGGCCGACCGTCGATCAAGGGTCCGGACGCGTGCTCCCCGATGCGGCCCCGATACTTCTTGTCGAGGTAGCGCTCCAGCAGGTCACGCGGCTCGAAGGTGTGGCCGTCGGCATCGATGACCAAGAGGTCTGGGGGATCTGCAGTGGTCATCGTGTTCAACGTGGTCCTCCAGTGCGCTCGCGACAGGGAGCTGCCGATGCTGCAGTGCACCCAATGGCTCAGAGATGGTGCGCCACCCAGGTCAGGCCCTGGTAGATGCGGTAGCCGAGATAGCCGACGAAGGCGACCAGCATGAACCGGAAGGTCCAGGGGATCGGGCGCCGCTGCGGCTCGACGAGGGTCGTGCCACAGGTCGGGCAGAGGCAGTCCTCGGCCAGTTCCTCGTCTTCGACGATTTGGTCGCACCGGTCGCACCAGGGCATTCAGCGCCTCACCCCGCTCTTCGTCCGACCCTCCACACGGACGCGCAGCTTGATCGGCGTCGGTCCGATCCCGAAACGCTCGCGCAGCCCCCGTTCCACGTAGCGCAGGTAGTGCTCGGCGAGGCGCGCCGAGGCGAACAAGGTGAAGGTTGGCGGTTCGATCGCGCCCTGCACGCCGTAGCGAATCCGTGCCCCTTTGGGCGGCACCGCCGCTTGCAGGTCCTGCAAGGCGCGGTTGAGTGCTCCGGTCGGGATCCGCTTGCGGTACGAACCGATCGCGGCTTGAAGGGCGGGGAGGATTCGCTGCACTCCACGGCCGGTTCGAGCAGAGATCCGGAGCACTGGCGCCGGCCCGATGAACGCGAGGCGGTCCGCGACTCCCTCGAGCACCAGTTCCCGCTCTTGCGTCTTGACCAGGTCCCATTTGTTGAGCAGCACCACGACGGGGCAGCCCACGGCTTCGATGCGTTCTGCGAGCCGCTGATCCTGGTGGGTGACCCCGACAGTGGCGTCGATGACGAGCAGCGCCACGTCCGCGGTCTCGAGCGAGGACAGCGCTCGCAAGACCGCGTAGTGCTCGGTGCCTCGCTGGGTTCTCGAGGGCCGTCGCATGCCGGCGGTATCGATGACGCACAGCGGCCCGAGCGCTGTTTCGATCACGGTGTCGATGGCATCGCGGGTCGTTCCTGGGATGTCATGAACGATGGCGCGTTCTTCACCGACCAAGCGGTTGAAGAGCGTGGACTTGCCCGCATTGGGGCGCCCGACGATGGCGACCCGGGGCGTTCGTGCCCCCAGGTCTTCACGCGTTCCCCCGTTACCGTCAGCGAGGTTGGAGTCCGATCCGTTGCGCTGCGCAGCGTGGCGCATTGCCAGGTGCGGTTGGCGTGGGGGCTCCCCTCGTGGCTCGTGGTCCAAGAGGCCGACGACGGCATCGAGCAGATCACCGCTCTGGCGCCCGTGGAGCGCGCTCACCGTGATCGGGTCGCCCAGCCCCAGCGAGGCGAACTCCCAGGCGTGCAGCTCGCGCCGTTGGTCATCCACTTTGTTGACGACGAGGAGTACCGGCACCTCGAGTCGGCGCACGACCTTGGCCACTGCGAGATCGTCCTCGGTCACGCCGACGTTCACGTCGACGACGAAGAGCACGACGGCAGCCTCCCGCATGGCTGCTTCCGCCTGGGTGGTCACCTTGGCGGTCAGCTCGTCGCCGCGTGCCTCCCATCCGCCCGTGTCGACGATCGAGAAGCGAACCCCACGCCACTCGGCCTCGATCGCGTTCCGGTCCCGGGTCACGCCAGGCTCCGCTTCGACGACTGCGACCCGGCGACCGGCGATCCGGTTGAACAGGGTGGACTTGCCCACGTTGGGGCGCCCAACGATGGCAACCACGGGCAGCTCCGGGGATCGCATTGGTGCCTGGCTCATGGTGCCGCGTTGGTACCTGTCAGCTGGTCGGGACGTTCCAGGGCGAGGCGAAACGAGCGCCCGTCGGAGGGGACCACCTCGACTGCCCTGGGGAGGTCCGCAACGGTCACCCCGTCGAGGAAGCGATCTCCCGAGAGGCAGGCGTCGGGCAGCAGGTAGCGGTGGCCTGCCGGTTCGTTCTCGAGGACCGAAGCCACGTCGGTTCCGGTGAGCAGTCCGGCGACCCCGATGTTCCCGCCGAAGAAGCGGTTCTCCACGGTAATGAGCCGGGCCTCGACGCGTGCCCGGCTGATGCAGGGTTCGAGCACCTGGGCCCCGTAGTGCCCGGTGACCACCGCGACCGGAGCATCTTGCCCAAGAGCTTGGCGCTGAGCGGCGACGTGGCTGCGAGGGGCACGGTACCCGGCTGGCGGGGCACCGTCCACCCAGGCAAAGAACCCGGCGCGCACGCCCGAGGCCCCACCTTCACGACTGCACGCCGCACCGTCGAAGGCCTCCTCGAAGGCGCGAACCATGCCGATCCCATTCTCGTGCTGGGGGAATCCTTCGTACGCCTCGGCGGGAGGGAACGGTTCCCCCGCGAGGAGGTAGTACTCGTCCGCGGCGAAGACCAACCGCCGGCCGAGGACCGAGCGGTAGATCTCCTGCCACTCGCTCACCGTCTGGCACACGGCTGCGGCCTCTTTGGGGCTATGGGGCCGCAGATCAGGCTCCGTCGAGAAGCGGCTCAGGCCCAGCGGGACGACGCCGAGGGAAGCCAGCCTCGGGTACTCGTCGAGCACCCCGCACAGCGTGTCTTCCAGGACGTGGCCATCGTTGATCCCGGGACAGACGACGACTTGCCCGTGGACCTCGATGCCGCCGTTGAGCAAGGCGCGCAGCCACCGGAGGCTCGTCGCTCCCTTCGGGTTCCGAAGCAGGGCGGCACGGACCAACGGGTCTGTCGCGTGGATGGACACGAACAACGGACCGAGGCGCTCTTCGAGGACCCGTTCGAGGTCGAGCTCGGTGAAGCGTGTCAACGTCGTGAAGTTCCCATACAGAAAGGACAGGCGGTAGTCATCGTCTTTGAGGTAGAGGCTTCGCCGCATTCCCTTGGGGAGCTGGTAGATGAAGCAGAAGGCGCAATGGTTGTCACAAGTCCGCACTCGATCGAACACCGCGGCTGAGACCTCGATGCCCAGCGGCGCCCCAGCCTCCTTGTGAACCTCGACGCGCCGGTGAACGCCGGCGCCACCCCGGCGAACCAGGATTTCGAGGAACTCGGCGTCGACCAGCTGGTGGTATTCGATGACGTCGGTGGGCTGGCGTCCGTTGAGCGAGATGATCTCGTCCCCCACCGCCAGGCCTGCGGCCTGCGCCGGCGAGCACGGCGCGATTGCCGTGATTCGGGGCGCTGGCATGGATCCAGGCTATCGGCGCCATTCCGGCGCCTTTCGCCGTGGCCAGCTCCCGCAGGCGGGGGCGTCCCGGGAGCGCCCGGCCCGGCCGGTAACCTGGCGTTCGTGGCGGTCGATCGCGTCCTTCTTGCAGAACCACGGGGTTTCTGCGCGGGCGTTGAAAAGGCCATCAAGGCGTTGGCGTGGATGGTGCGGGTCTTCGACGGCCCCGTGTACTGCTATCACGAGATCGTCCACAACCAGGCAGTCGTCGAGCAGTTCCGGGCACAGGGAGTGGTCTTCGTCGACGACGTCTCCGAGGTGCCCGAGGGCGCGCCCCTGATGCTCAGCGCGCATGGCACGGCACCGGATGTCGTCGAGGCGGCGCGCGGACGCGCCGGCCTTGTCATCGATGCCGTGTGCCCGCTGGTGACCAAGGTGCACCATGAGCTCAAGACGCGGAGCCGCAAGGGCTACACCGTGATCTACGTCGGCCACGCGGGCCACGAAGAGGCCGTCGGGACGATGGCGGTGGCCCCGGAGGCTGCCCACCTGGTCCAAAGCGAAGAGGACCTCGCTGCGGTCGCGGTTGCCCCGGGTACGCCGGTGGCGCTGCTCGCTCAGACGACGCTGAGCCACGACGAGTGGCAGGGTCTGATGGAGGCCGCTCGGAAGCGCTTCCCGGATCTTTGGATGCCGGGCCGAAGTGACCTGTGTTTCGCCACCACGAACCGCCAGGCCGCACTTCGCCAGATCGCCCGAAGGGCCGATGCCGTCGTCGTCATCGGCTCCGCCAATTCCTCCAACACGGTCGCCCTCGAGAAGGTGGCGATCGCGTCGGGCGCCGCACGAGTCGTCCGGGTCGATGCCGCCGGAGAGCTTCCTGGGGATCTTGAGGGCACCGTTGGGGTGACCGCCGGCGCTTCTGCCCCCGAGGCGCTCGTCGAGGCAGTCATCGAGCGCCTCGCCCCGCGCCATGGCGTCGAGGTCGTGAGAGTCACGACCGAGGACGAGTACTTCCCGCCGCCTCCAGAGCTGCGCGAGCTCTTGCGTGCCCTGGCCTTGGTGCTCGGCGTCCTCGTCGGTGCGCCGAGGGGCGAGCAGGAAGCGGGGTTCGAGCCGCTGTCCGAGGATCGGGGGGTGTCGGCGGCTTCGGTCTTGCTCGCGCTGTCCTCGTGAGCGACGGCGACCGCGGCGGGCTCGAGCGGCAGGTCGTCGCTGCCGCCCTTGCTGATTTCCACGACCGGCACCCGGACTTCCACCTCCATCCGGTCACTGCGCTCATCTGTGCCTACGATGAAGCCGGCACGATCGGAGACGTCCTCAAGCGCATGCCGGCAGCGGCCTTGGGCCTGCCGGTCTCGGTGCTCGTCGTCGTCGATGGGGGAAGCGACGGAACCGATCGCATCGCCGTGGCGTCGGGAGCCCTGACCGTGGTGTTCGAGCGCAATCTCGGTCACGGCGTCGCGCTGCGGGTCGGCTACCAGCTCTGCCTCGAGGGTGGCACCGAGTACGTGGTGACCCTCGACGCCGATGGCCAGAACGATCCGATGGAACTGCCCACCCTGCTCGAACCGCTCGTTGACGGCCGCGCGGACTTCGTCGTCGCCTCGCGACGCCTCGGGGTCGACCAGACCACCGATCGGGTTCGCCGGATGGGGGTGGTGGTCTTCGCCTGGTTGATCAACCGGCTGACGGGTGCCCGCCTGACGGACACCTCGAATGGCTATCGAGCCCTTCGGGCCACGCTGTTGGCGGACGTCGTCGCACGGCTCGAACAACCCCAGTACCAGACGGCCGAGCTCCTCATTACCGCACTCAGTCGAGGGTGGCGCGTCGCCGAATGCCCGACGGTTTGGCGGCCACGGGCCGCGGGGGGATCGAAGAAGGGATCGAACCTGCGCTTCGGCCTGCGCTATGCCCAGGTGATCATCCGAACCTGGGCGCGGGAACGCCGAGCAGCTCAGGCTCGCGCGGCATCGTAAGCAGCCTGGATCCGCGCCCGGAGCTCTTCGGTCAACCGGTGCACCTCACGGCGTGGGGTGCGGGTGAGGGTCTTCGACCCGCTCCCCGTCGGGTCGTTGGCCTGGCGCCGCGGGCTCTCGGTGCCACCTGGCGCTTCCCTACCGAGGCCACGGGAGGAAGAGGGCACGAGGGGGTCGCCGACCACGACCCGGACGCGGGTCGGTCGCGGGAACACGCTGCCCTTGGGCATCGCTCGATCGGACCCCCCGATCCCCAGTGGCACGATCGTGGCGCCCGTTCGCAGAGCGACGAACGCTGCCCCCTCCAAGATCTCCTTCACCGTGGCTCCTGCCTGGCGTGTGCCCTCGGGGAACATCACCAGGACGAGCCCGCGACGGAGGACCTCCTCGGCTCGGTACAGGGCGTCCCGATCCGTGCCGCTGCGATTGACGGGAAACACCCCGAGCCGTTCGAGCACCCATCCGAGGAGGCGGCTGTGCCAGAGCTCCTCCTTCGCCATGAAGAAGAGCTTGCGAGAGGTGACGAAACCGGCAAAGCCGAAATCGATGAAGGAGCGATGGACCGGTGCGATGAGCACAGGCCCGGAGGGAGGAACCTTTTCCCGGCCGACGACCACGGGACGGAACCACAGTGCCATGAACACCCAGAGCCCGCCGCGAAGGACGCGATAGAGGAGCGAACGGCGAGCATCTGGGTGGAACGGAGCTCGCCCGGGGGCGTGGGTCCTCAGCACCACGAGAGGATCTCGTCGACGACGTCTTCCACCGTGCGGCTCGTGGTGTCGATGATGTGGGCATCGGGCGCGGCGCGAAGGGGGGAGGCGGCCCTCGTGGCGTCGAGATGATCGCGGCGGGCGATGGTTGCCGGTGCCTCGTCCCCGCGACGGCGGGCACGCTCCTGCGGCGAGGCGGTCAGGAACACCTTGAGGTCCGCCTCGGGAAAGACGACGGTCCCGATGTCCCGCCCTTCGACGACCCCACCGTGGTGCTGTGCTGCCCAACGTCGCTGGCGAGCGACGAGGGCGCGACGGACAGCGGGGTTCGCAGCGATCGTCGAGACGACCTCGTTGACCTCGGGGGAGCGAATGGCCTCGGTGACATCGACCCCGTCGACGGTCACCCGCGCCCCGACGACGACGTCGACGGAGGCTGCCAGCGCGCCGAGCGCCTCAGCGTCCGCTGGATCGACCCCGCGCTCCAGTGCTGCCCAGGCGACTGCCCGGTACATGGCGCCCGTGTCGAGCCGCTGGAGGCCGAGGCGCTGGGCGACGGCCTTGGACACGGTGGATTTCCCGGCACCTGCAGGCCCGTCGATAGCGATGAGTGGTGCCCGGCCCGGCTGGCGCTCGCGCTGGCGGGCGGAACGCGCTCGGTTGTCCGCGGCTCCGATCTCGGCGTCAACGGGGTCCGCTGTCGTGGCGCCGTGGTCGACAGGTTCGAATGCCGAGGCGCCTGCCAGGCGACTGAGGTCGTCGAGGAAGCCGGGGTAGCTCGTCATGACGCCGCCGAAGCCGGTGATCGTGCTGGTGCCCTGCGCGGCGAGGGCGGCAATCGTTGCTGCCATCGCCAGACGGTGGTCGCCGGCGCTGTCGAAGCAGGCTCCCGACAGCGCAGCGCGGGGTCCCAACCCTTCGACGACGAGCTGGTCCCCGACGGCCTGCGCACGGGCCCCGAACGCTTGGAGCATGGCCACGGTGGCGGCAAGGCGATCGCTCTCTTTGACCCGCAGCTCCCCCACGTCGGAGAAGATCGTGGTGCCTTCCGCGACGGCGGCAGCGACTGCCAGCGCTGGGACTTCGTCCAAGGAAGGGATCTCTGCAGCCTCGACCCGAGTCGCCCGCAGGCGACTCCAGCGCGCGACGAGGTCGACGATGTCCGCTTCACCGGTCCGCAGCACCTCGATGCGCGCCCCCATGCGCGAGAGGACCTCGAGGAAGCCGCTGCGTTCTGGCGAGGAGTGCAGGCGGGCGACCCGCACCTCGCTCCCGGCGATGACGGTGGCGCCCACGACCCAAAAGGCCGCTTGCGACGGATCGCCGGGGACGTCGAGGTCGATCGGGCGGAGCCTCGAGCGGTGGATGCGAACGGTTCGCCCCTGCGCCGAGCCTTCCACGACGACGTCGGCCCCAGCGCGGGCCAGCAACACCTCGGTGTGGGTCCGAGTCGGCACCGGCTCGTGGACCACCGTCTCGCCGTCGGCGCACACCCCGGCGAAGAGAATGGCCGACTTGACCTGAGCGCTCGCAATCGGCGGCGTCCAGGTGATGCCCCGAAGCGCTCCCCCGATGACCTCGATCGGCGGGAGGCAGCGCGTGCCTTGACCACTTACCGTGGCGCCCATCATGCGGAGAGGCACCGCGATACGGTCCATCGGTCGCCTCGACAGCGAGTCGTCTCCGACGAGGACGGTCTTCCACGGCATCGCGGCGACCACACCGGCCACCAACCGCATGGTGGTACCGGAATTGCCGCAGTCGAGCGCACCGGCCGCCTCGTGCAGACGGTCCCTGCCCCCGACGATCCGGAGCCCAGGGTGGCCGGGCTCGACCGCGGCGCCAATTGCCTCGATCGCGTTCCGAGTTCGTCGCACATCGTCGCCGTCGGAGAGTCCTCGCAGCGTGCTCACGCCCTCTGCGAGGGCCGCAACGAGCAATGCTCGGTGGGAGATGGACTTGTCGCCGGGGACTTCGAGGCTGCCGGTGAGCGTGTAGCCACCGTGCACGCGGACGGTCGAAGGAACCATGGCAGGGTCCGGCACGTCCGTCACGACAGGTCGCCGACCGTGCAGGCGTAGCCGCGTTCGGCGATGGCCTCGCGCAGGGCTCGAGCCCGATCGGCGTCGACGAGCATGACGAGGACCCCGCGTTGGCCCTCTGCCGAGTGGGCGACCTCGATGTCGACGATGTTGACTCCGAGGCCAGTCGCCAGCGTGGTCAGCTCTGCGAGGACCCCAAGGCGATCCGGCACGGGGACCCGGAGCTCAGCGAGGTGATCGGGCCGGGTGGGCGCTCCGGGCAGGGCCCGGCGAGCCACGCTGGCCTGGTGGAGCATCTCGAGAATGCCGGCTCGGTCGGCACCCGCTACTCGGTCGCGGACACGGCGTAGGTCGACCAGCAGCTGGTCGAGTGCGGCGACGATGGCATCGGCGTTGTCGACGCAGACATCAGGCCAGATCGAGGGCTGGCCGGCGGCCACCCGGGTCATGTCCCGGAACCCCCCGGCGGCAAGGCGCAGCAGTGCGGTGTCCGCGCGCGCCGCCGCGGAGGCCTCGTTCATGAGCGTGGCCGCCACCAGGTGGGGGACGTGGGACACCATCGCGACCAGGCGATCGTGGTCGTCGGGGGTCAAGGCGACCACGTCGGCCCCGAGTTCGGTCACCACCGAGTGGACGCGCGCCAGGGCGTGGGAGTCGGTGGTCGCAGTCGGCGTCAGCACCCAGGTCGCGCCGACGAAGAGATCTGGGTCGGCGCCGTCCAGGCCGATCTGCTCGGATCCCGCCATCGGGTGCCCGCCCACGAAGCGCGGGTGCACGAGCTCTCGGGCAATGGGGCCCTTGACGCCGCTGACGTCGGTGACCACGGTGTCCGGACGATCCGATTCGGCCAAGAGCTTCCGGGCCAGCGGCACGACCTCGCTCACCGGGGTGGCGATGAAGGTGATCGTGGCACTGGGGTCGTCCCCCACGGCGTCGAGGGCACCCGCAGTCAGCGCGACATGGGCTCGCGCTTCGTCTGCGTCGAAGCCGCTCACGTACCAGCCCCGGCGTCGCAGGGCCTTTCCCAGGGAGCCGCCGATCAGGCCGGTCCCGATGACGAGCGCGCGTTTCGCCGAGGCGACGGAGGCCTGCACCGGGAAGGTCATCGCTCAACCGGGAAGGTCATCTCGCAGCCCCTTGGCGCCGTGGAGGTAGACATGGCGCAGCTCGTCGCGCGGGCGGTTCGTCGTGACGTGCAGGAGAACCCGGAGGCAGCGGGGAGTGGCTCCGGTGACAGGGATCTCGCTCGCACACAGCAGCGGGACGGCTCCGAACCCGATGTCGCGGGCTCCGGCTGCCGGGAAGGACGAGACGATGTCCGGCGTCGCCGTGAAGATGATGCTGATGATGTCGTCTTCGACCAACCCGTTGCGTTCCATGAGGCTGAGCAGCAACTCCTGGATCCGAGTCGCGACCTGGGCGGGGGTGTCCTCGTCGACGGTTGTCGCACCGCGCAGGGCACGAACGGTGGGAGTGGCGAATGCAGCTGAGCCTGACACGCAGGTGGATGCTATCTTCGGGGGCCTTTGTACCGGGTCCTTGGTGCTCGGGCCGCCTCTGCCAACGCTCGCACCTCCGAGGCGGTGAGCCTGCGCCAGGAACCCGGTGGCAGGGCCGGGTCGGTGAGGGGTCCCACGCGGGTGCGCACGAGCCGTCGGACGGGATGACCGATCGCTTCGCACATGCGCCGGACCTGTCGATTGCGCCCTTCATGGATGGTGATCCGCAGGACCCCTGGAGCCAGGACGCCGACCCTGGCAGGTCCCGTCGGGCCGTCGGCGAGGAGCACGCCGTGGCGGAGCTGGCGCAGGGCACCGCGCGATGGGATGCCGTCGACTTCGACGAGATACTCCTTTTCGACCCCTGCGGAGGGGTGCGTCAGGGCGAACGCCAGGTCGCCGTCGTTGGTGAGCACGAGGAGTCCTTCGCTGTCGACATCGAGACGACCGACGGGGAACACCGGTGGTTCGTCGGGGACGAGGGCAACCACGGTCGGTCGACCTTGCGGGTCGACGCGAGTGGTGACCACACCCCGAGGCTTGTTGAGCAGGTAGTGCACGAGCCCCGGTGCGCTCGCTACGACGATGCCGTCCACCGCGAGCCGCTGGCGCGTCGCGTCGACGCGCTGGCCGAGACGGGCGGGCTGGCCGTCGACGGTCACCCGACCTTGGGCCACCAATGACTCGCATGCACGACGACTCCCGAAGCCCGCGCGCGCGAGCACCTTCTGGACGCGTTCACACGGAGCCTGCTGCGCTTGCGGCATTCCTACAGCATGGCCGGTTCCGCGCGCGATGCCCCCGGCCTTCGGGCTCGCGACATGCCCCCGGCGTCAACCGGGTGCGCCCGCCCCGGGGCCGTGAGGGCGGAGCTGCTGCTCAAGGCTCGCTGCAGTCTCCGGGCCGGGCAAAAAGTCCTCGATCCGGGGCAGCTGATCGAGGGAAGCGAGGCCCAGGCGCTCGAGGAACAGATCAGTCGTGCCGTAGAGCACAGGTTGCCCGGGGCCTTCGGCACGCCCGACGGCGTGGATGTAGCCGCGCTGTTCCAGCAAGCGAACGACCCCGTCGACGTTGACCCCCCGGAGCGCGGCGATCTGAGATCGGGAGACGGGCTGGCGATAGGCAACGATCGCCAGCGTCTCCAATGCTGCGGTCGAGAGGCGATGGGAGACATCCCGGGTGGCGAAGCGTTCGACGTAGGGCGCGAGGTCAGGGTCGGTCATGAGCCGGAAGCCCCCTGCGACCTCGACGAGCCGGAAGCCGCGACGCGCCGAGCGGTAGTCGGCGGCCAACTGCGAGCAGATGGTCTCGACCCGCTCCACGGGTTCTTCGACCAGCTCGGCGAGCAACCCGACAGGCACCGGCTCGAGCGCGACGAGAAGCACTGCCTCGATCGCCCGAGCGACCTCGAGATCCGTCATCCGTCGTACTCGTCGAATCCAGCGCTGCGAGCGGCGGCCCCGACGAGCCCGGGCGCCTCGACCTGGTACTCACCGATCCAGGTGACCTGGAGCTCCCCAAAGGTCTCTCCCTGCCCGAGATCGACCTTGCCGATCTTGCACAGCTCGAGCAGCGCGAGGAACCGGACGATGATCTCGATGCGCGTGCCAAGGTGCGCGGTGAGCGCCCGGAAGGTCGTCGTCCCCTGGTGCGGAAGCACCGCGACGAGCTCTTCGACGGCTTCCGCAACGGTGACCTTGTCGACGGTTACGTGGGAAAGGTCGAGTCGTGGTCGCGGCCGCTCCGCGGCCACCGCGAGGTAAGCCGCGGCTAGGCGCTCAGGGGTCACGCCTGCGAGCAAATCCGGCGGGTGGACGACGAACCCCTCGTCGAGGCCGGCTTGACGAGGGAAGGAGCGCGCGGCTTGGTCGAACATCGTGACAAAGCGGTCTGCGACTGCCGCGTAGGCACGGCACTCCAGCAACCGGGCCAAGAGCAGGTCGCGCTCACAGGACCCGAGGAGCTCCTCCTCCGGCTCGACCGTGTCTGGTCCGGGGAGCAAACGCTGCGACTTGAGCTCGACCAGGATCGCTGCGACGAGCACGAACTCTGAGAGCGTGTCCATCGCGCAGTGATCCTGGGCTCGCGTCACGTGGCGGACGAACCCATCGACGATCGGGGTGAGCGGGACATCGAGGATGTCGACCTCGTGGCAGTTCACGAGATGAAGCAGCAGGTCGATGGGACCTTCGAAGACCGGAACGGTGACCGTGTAGGGCACGGACCGACCCTACCGAACTGCACCTTGAAAATCGCGCACCCTCAGTACCCACCGAGATCGCTTCGAGCTTTAGCATGTCCCGCCATGGCGAGAGTGCTCTCGGGCGTGCAACCCTCCGGTGACTTTCACCTCGGGAATTACCTGGGCGCCTTTCGCACTTGGTCGGAGCAGCAGCACGAGCACGAGTCCTTCTACTGCATCGTCAACTTGCACGCGCTCACGGTGGACCCGGATCCGGCGGCACTGCGTGAACGGACGACGAACGCTGCGGTGCTCCTCTTGGCGGTCGGCCTCGACCCGAAGATCTCCACGATCTTCGTGCAGAGCCAGGTGCCCGAGCACCCTCGGCTCGCGTGGTTGCTCGAATGCACGGCGACCATGGGTGAGCTCCGTCGCATGACCCAGTTCAAGGAGAAGGCAGGTGGTTCGGAGGGCGTCCGTGCTGGCTTGTTCACCTACCCGGTCCTGATGGCCGCAGACATCCTGCTCTACCAGGCCGATCGGGTGCCTGTGGGGGACGACCAGCGTCAACACCTCGAGCTCGCCCGGGAGCTGGCCATCCGTTTCAACCACCGCTACGGCGAGATCTTCACCGTGCCCGAGGCGTTCATCCCCAAGGTCGCGGCCCGGGTCATGGATCTCCAGCACCCCTCGCAGAAGATGTCCAAGTCGCTGCAGTCACCACAGGGGACCATCCGCCTGCTCGACGACGACGAGGCGATCGATCGCAAGGTGCGGCGAGCGGTCACCGACACCGAGACCGAGGTTCGCTACGACCCAGCGGCCAAGCCCGGTGTATCGAACCTTCTTGAGATCCTTGGTGCCGCGAGCGGGAAGGATCCCGCTGAGCTTGCCCACGCCTACAGCAGTTACCGCCAGCTGAAGAGCGATGTCGCCGAAGCGGTGGTGGAGATGCTGCGGCCCATCCGAGCACGCGCGCGTGAGCTCACGGACGACATGGCAACCGTTGCGGCCGTCCTCGAGGAAGGCGCCGCTCGAGCCCACGAGGTGGCCTCCGCCACCTATGCCAAGGCCGCCGAGGCCATGGGGATCTGAGCCCCGATCGCGCCTCCTGACCACCTGAACTGAGCTCGCGCACCGGCACGGGAGGCTGCCGTGGCTAAAAGCGGGCGGCTGTGCCTCGGAGCTATCGCCTTGCCCGGGGTGCATCGGGTCGAAGCGAGCATCACGTAGCGAAAGGGCTCAGCCTTGAAGGGCTGGTCACGCCAGCCGGACCGAAATGGGCCGTCGGCTCGTCGCATGCCGCCCCCGGGTGCTCTTGAGGCGGGAGCCGGTGACGATCGTCCCATCGCAAACAGCTGCTCCGTCCTCAATGCGGTCCATGGAATGAGGAGGAAGCGCGGCGTGCAAAGCTATTCTATAGATCCATAGAGTATATCTAGAATGGAAAGCCGCAAGGCCGTTTACGAGCAGCTGGCGCGCATCGGCAAGGTGGTGGTGCACCCCAAGCGGATCGAGCTGCTCGACCTGCTCTGCCAGGCCGAGCGCAGCGTGGAGGCGCTCGCGGAGGCGACGGGCCTCAAGCTGACGACGGCGTCCGCGCACCTGCAGGTCATGCGCCAGGCGCGCCTCGTCGAGACCCGTCGGGAGCGAACCCGCGTCATCTACCGCGCCGCGGGCGAGGAGGTCTGTCGGTTCGTCGGCGCGCTCAACGACCTTGCTCGCGCCCGCCTCGCCGAAGTCGATCAGATTCTCCGCTCGCTGGGCACCGATGCGGCGGGCACCGAGCGGGTGAGTCGGGAGGAGCTCTTGGCAAGGGTGCAGGCTGGGGACGTGGTGGTGGTCGACGTGCGACCCGCGGAGGAGTTCTCGGCCGGCCATATCCCGGGCGCCCGCTCGCTTCCCTTGGAGCAGCTCGAAGCCCGGCTCGACGAGCTCGACCCTGACCTCGAGGTCGTCGCCTACTGCCGCGGGCCGCTGTGTCTCCTTGCCCCAGAGGCCGTTGCGCTGCTTCGGAGCCGGGGGCGGAGGGCGCGCTGTCTCGAAGACGGCCTGCCTGAGTGGCGCCAGGCTGGCCTCCCGGTCGAGGAGGGTGTCAGCCCACAGGAAGGATCCAGCGAAGGGGAACGAGGTCAAGGACCACCGTGATCGGCGATCGTCGCCGGTTGGGTGGCGGTCGTGACGAGCAAGGGTCCGGCCGCTCTGGCTCGAAAACAGGAGGAAACCAGTTATGCCCGAGGGTGGGGAAACCTCCATGTCTCCTCGGCGTGGCGTCCGAAACCCATTGAGGACAAGGAAAGGAGTGCTTCGATGAAGCTCCTTATCGTCTTGAACGATCCGCCCTATGGCACGGAACGCGCTTACAACGGCCTGCGCCTTGCCGGCGCGCTCTCCAAGCGTGAGGGTGTCCAGGTGCGGGTGTTCCTCTTCGGCGACGCCGTCGGTTGCGCGATCAGGAACCAGAAGCTTCCCAATGGCTACTACCACCTCGACCGCATGGTCAGCGCGATCGTCCGTCACGGCGGGGAGATCGGCTGCTGCGGCACGTGCATGGACGCCCGGGGTCTCACCGACGAGCTGCTCGTCGACGGCGCCCATCGTTCCACCCTGGAGGAGGCGACCGACTGGACGATCTGGGCCGACAAGGTGGTCACGTTCTGATGGGTCCCGTGCGCATCGTCATCGTCGGCGGCTCCTTCGGCGGGTTGACCACCGCCTACGAGCTCCGCAAACGCCTCGCCCCCGAACGTGCCGAGATCACCCTCGTTGCCAAGGACGACCACTTCCACTTCGTCCCGTCGTTCCCGTGGGTGGCGACCGGGCGGCGCCGCCTCGAGCAGATCTCCTTTCCCCTCGCCCCTCCCCTCGCCTCGCGCCAGGTCCGCTTCGTGAACGAGACGGTCACCCACATCGATACCGCCGCCAAGGTGGTCGCCACCGACGCCGCCGAACACCGCTACGACTACGTCGTCATCGCGACCGGACACCGCAGCGCAAACGAGGCCGTCCCTGGTCTCGGGCCCTTTGACGGCCCCGGCCACTCGCCGATGTCCGCCGAAGAGACCGAGGAGCTCGCCCAGGCGATCCGGCGCCTCCTTGCCGACCCGGGACCGGTCGTCATCGGCGCAGCCCCCGGAGCGAGCTGCATCGGACCCGCCTATGAGCTCGCCTTCGGACTCGACCACCTGCTGCGCCGCCGCGGGCTTCGCCATCAGGTCCCCATCAGCCTGCTCACCCCCGAACCGTTCCTCGGCCACATGGGCATGGGCGGCGCCGGCACGATCCGCCAACTCCTCGAGGCGGCGCTCGAGGAGCGCGACATCACCTATCGCACCTCGACCGCGATCACGGCGATCACCGAGGACGCCGTCGAGACGGCTGACGCGGCTCCCAGCCCTGCGGCGTGCTCGATCGTCATCCCGCCCCTCGCCGGCGTCGAGGCGGTCGCCGCAAGTGAAGGCCTCGTGAACCCAAAGGGCTTCATCCCCGTCGACGACCACTACCGCCATGCGGTCGCCGACGGCGTCTACGCCGTCGGCGTCGCTGTCGCCCTCCCTCCGGTCGACGCCACGCCGGTACCAGTGAATTTCCCGAAGACCGGCCACATGACCGAGCAGATGGCCAAGATCGCTGCCGCCGATCTCGCGGCGCGCCTCGACGGTCGCGAGGCGTCCACCGCCGAGTTGTCGGCCCGCTGCATCCTCGACATGGGTGATCGCGCCGCCTACCTCGCCGTCGACCCGGTCCGTCCACCGCGGAACCGCATCCCGACGGTCTCCGAAGGACGTCCCTGGCTCGTCGCCAAGGTAGCCTTCGAGCGCGTCTACCTCGCCTTCGTCCGGCGCGGGAAGCTGCCCCCGACGACGCTCGGGTGGTGAGGCCGTCCTCGCGGCCGGCTGGGCGTCGTGAGCACCGGCAGTCATCGCTCTGGGGCTCGGGCGAAGCGCCCATCGTGGTAGCTGCTCCGCCTCCGGTCAGGACTTTTGGCCCTATGACGTGATCAGCGCCAGCTGCAAGCTGGGGTCGTGAGCGTCGGTGCAGAACGAGCGGAGTCCATCGGCGGAGCAGTGGGCGGATGGGTCCCTGAGGGGACCGATCCGCTTCGGGTTGCCCTCCGCCTCCGGCCGCCTCAGCGTCGGGGCGTCGAGGAACGTTTCACAGCCTCGGACCCTCCTCGAAGCTGGGATCTGACCCGGAACCGAAGGATCGCGCGCCTGGTTGGGGATCGTCGCTTTCAGTTCCTGCTCATCCTTCCCAACCAGATCATCTTTTGGACGGTCATCTTCGTCGGATTCCTCGGGACCGCGGATCCAGGGCTGAACTTCGCAACAGCGATCACCTGGTACATCTGGTTCGCGCTGGTCTTCGTGATGATGGTCCTCGTTGGCCGGGCATGGTGCGCGATGTGCCCCTTCGGCGGCTTCGCCGAGTGGGTCCAGCGACGCAGCCTCTGGCGGCGGACCCAGAAGGCCCTCGGGCTCGGCCGCACGTTCCCCGAGCCGCTCGCTCGCTACGGCTTCCTGCTTTCTGTCGGCACCTTCCTCGGCCTGACCTGGATCGAAGAGTATTTCAACATCGCCGGGCCGGGATCGCCGGCCGCCACGAGCTGGATGGTCGTCGGCATCGTGGCATCGGCTCTCACATTCTTCCTCGTCTTCGAGCGACGCACCTTCTGTCGGTACCTGTGCCCCCTGAGTGCATTGATCGGGACCGTCGGTTCGGTCGGGTCGGTAGCCGGGTTCCGCACGCGCGACCGCGAGGTCTGCCTTGACTGCCGGACGAAGGACTGCATGCGCGGCGGCGAGGAGGGATTCGGATGCCCGTGGTACACGTGGCAGGCGAGCGCCGATTCGAACCTCTCCTGCGGCCTGTGCTCGGAGTGCTACAAAGCCTGCCCGGAAGGAAACGTGGGGCTGTTCCTTCAAAAGCCCCTCACGTCGGTCATCACGCCGCGAAGGCGCAGAGTCGACATTGCATGGGCGGTCGTGGTGCTCTGGGGGCTCGTCCTCTACCAGCAGGTCAATGCAACCAACGCGTTCGCCGCCGCGGATAATTGGCTCAACAGGCACCTCGGCTTCCCTCACTATCCCAACCCCGTCGACTACGTCGGCTTCATCGCCATCGGCGCTGCGGCCACCGCTGGTGTGGCCTGGCTGATCGCAGGGATCTTTGCGAGCAAGACGATCTCCTTTGTCACCAAGGGGCCCTTCTTGGAGCGCACGAGCCGTTTCCGCAGCTTCTTCGTCCCGCTCGCCTATGGGCTCATCCCGGTGGTCGGCGCGGACTACTTCGCCCGCCAGCTTCCGAAGTTCTTCCAGCACGCACCGCGCATCGTCCCCTCCGTGCAGCACATCTTCGGGTTCTCAGGCGTGGGTTCACCGATCTATTCGACGGCGATCCTCTCGAATCCCTGGATCGTCGCAATCCAAGTGGTGGTCATCGCACTGGGAACGCTCGCGTCGTCGTGGGCCACCGTACGCATCGTCAACCGCGAGCTGGTTCCGCTGAGCACCAGCCCGATGGGCATTCGCATTGCCAGTGGGGTCTTCGTGGCAGCGTGCGGTGTGGCTGCGGCGGTGCTCTACGTGATCATGCACGCAGCGGACTGACCGGACGGGCGATCGAAGAAGGACTGGTTGAGCGAGACAGAGATGAGCGGGAGGTGATCGTGGCGACCGCAACCGGGCAGGCGGTGACCGCAACCGGGCAGCCGCAGGTGACGGTCCTCGTGGACCGCTGTGCAGGATGCCAGGAGTGCGTGATCCGCTGCCCGACGGAAGCGCTGAGCATGGACTTCCAGCACTGGGTGGTCCGCGCCGATGAACATCGCTGTATCGGGTGCCGGCAGTGCGTTCGCACCTGTCCGTTCGCCGCCATCACCGTCGGAGGCCCGTTGAGGGTTGCCGACCGCAGGGACTCGGCGCCGAGGCGCGCCGCGGGTCTCGTCGGCGACTTCGGGGAGATCCACGAGGGCTTCAGCTCCTGGGAAGAGGCGATCGCCGAGGCACAGCGGTGCGTGAATTGTCCTGATCCGACCTGCGTTCGAGGGTGCCCTGCGCACAACGACATCCCGGCCTTCATCGAGGCCATTCGGGCGCGGGATCTGGCCAAGGGCCACGAGGTGCTGCGTCGCACCTCGGTGCTCCCCGACATCTGCAGCCGGGTGTGCAACCAGGCGGCACAGTGCGAGGGTGCCTGCACGTGGTCGCTGGCTGGGGGCCCTCCGGTCGCGATCGGGCGACTGGAACGCTTCATCGCCGACCACGCCCCGATCCCACCACCCAGGCTGCCGTCGAAGGCGAGCGGGCTCTCGGTCGGCGTTGTCGGCGCAGGACCTGCGGGAATCGGTGCCTCTTGGGAGCTTCGCGAAGCCGGCGCGTCAGTGACCGTGTACGAGAAGGACGCCGTCCCTGGAGGCCTCCTCGACTGGGGGATCCCCAGGTTCACATTGCCGAGGGCTGTGGCCTCGAGGCCCTGGGAGCAGCTCGTTGCCGCGGGGGTCGACCTTCGTTGCAACACCGAGGTCTCCCCCGAGGTGCTCGAGCAGCTCCTGGCCACCCACGAGGCGGTCATCCTCGCGCATGGCGCGACGTTGCCGATGCGCTTGAAGGTCCCCGGAACCGATCTGGAAGGCGTGACGGATGCCACCGTCTTCTTGCGAGGTGCAAGGGAGTGGCTCGCCGAGCGGCCGACGGGCGCTGAGGGCTTCGTGCCCGGCGCACACTCCGATGGTGCCGATGCGCGATCGGTGCCGTTGGTGCTCGTCCTCGGCGCAGGCAACACCGCGATGGACGTCGCGCGGACCGCTCGCCGGCTGGGTTTCCGGGCGGTCTGCGTCGATTGGCTCGACGAGCGGTTTGCGCTGGTGCGCCCCGACGAGCTCCATGAGGCGCGCGAAGAAGGAGTGGAGGTGCGCTTCTCGCGGACCTTGGTCCGGCTCGACGGTGACGCGCGCCGAGTGCGACGCGCGTTGCTCGCGCCGACTCGGCAGCGGCGGCCGAACCGCTCCCCCAAGGTGCTGCGGCGGGGCTTGGAGACCTTGGACGTCGATCTCGTCGTCATGGCCATGGGGTATCGCGCGGACCCTGGGTTCGTCTCCGTGGTGCCAGCCACTTCGCCTCGGCGCTCGGTCGTCGGATTCCCGGAACGCACGTGGTTGGCCAGCGGCATCCTGGCCGGTCCCGCCTCGGGGTTCGCCTACTACTACCCCGTGGGCGCGCTGGCGTTGGCTCGGGAGGAAGGCCTGCGCCGTGCGTGGCGACCAGCGCGGGACCGCGTCTGGGTCGCCGGCGACGCGCTCGTCGGCCCGTCGACCGTCGTCGAGGCAATGGCCCAGGGACGCCGGAGCGCCCAGGCGGTGATCGCCGCCTTCAGGGGGACCAGCGGCCGGTAGGGGCGCTCGCCCGCTGCTGGGCGACGGGCCCGTGGCCAGCGGTGATTGGCGGCATGGTCAGGTCGGGGCTCCGAGGAGGTGCAGCCACCAGTTCTCTGTGTCGACGGAGAACCGGCCCAAAAGGCTCGTCCCGCCCGTGTGGACGTCCGCGGCGATGATGACGGCGATCACGACGATGGGCAGCATGAAGCGGCGCAGCCGCAGGTATCTCGGCCACCAGCGCGCCGGGAGCGCACGTTCTACCAGGACCGAGCCGTCGAGTGGGGGGATGGGGAGCATGTTGAAGATGGCCAGCCACATGTTGACCAGGCCTAGGGAGAAGAGGATCTGCGCCCACAACGGGGCTGGAGCACCTGATTCGAGGATGCTCAGCCCACCGAAGGCACGGAACAAGACTGCGGCGAGCCCAGCGAGGATGATGTTGGTGAACGGCCCGGCGAGCGACACGATGACGCCTTGGTTGCGCGGGCTCCGAAGTCGAGCGAGGTTGACCGGCACCGGCTTGGCCCACCCGAACCATCCGAATCCACCCAGGATCATGAGGGCTGGAACCAAAACGGAGCCGATGGGGTCGACGTGGGCCATCGGGTTGAGGCTCAAGCGACCGGCCCGCTTCGCGGTGTCGTCACCGAACGCGAGCGCGACCCAGCCGTGGGCCAGCTCGTGGAGGATGATCGACGGAAGGATCACGCAGAAGAGGACGACCTCGGTGCTCGTGATCCGGTGTGCCGAGAGCAGGAGCAAGCCCAGTGCCACGAGGGCGATCGTCCAGATCCAGCGCCGCCCGCGCATCGGAGGGGACGGGCGAGCTCCCGACGGTCCACCCTCCGGCGCGCCCGCCCGCCCGTTCTGAGCGCTGCCTGCGCGCCCCGACCATCCGCCGCTGGTGCCCGGCCGAAACGCACCCGGTGGGTAGTACCACGTACCGGATCCGTCGGTCCCGGTCGAGGACCGTTCCCGACCGGGACCGGTCGTGCTGCGCTGCGGCCGGGACTCAGGCGGCGGAGGTGGCCAGTGGCTGGAGCGGTCGGTCAACGGTTGCTCGACTCAGCTCCGCGACGCGCAAGCAATGCAGAGTCGAGCGGCCGGCATCGCTTCGAGCCGAGCAGGGCTGATCTCGTTCCCGCAACGCTCGCACCGCCCGTAAGTACCCGCGGCCAACCGTTGGAGGGCTTGCTCGACCTCGCTCAGTGCTTCCTTGAGCTCTCCCGCCAGTGCCTCGGCCTCGCCGCGTTCTGCGGTGACGTGGCTGGTGTCGGCGAAGTTCGGGTCGTAACGAAGGGTGCCCTCGTCGCCGTGGCCGAGTTCGGACAGCTGACGCAAGAGCTCGCTCTGCTCGGCGCGCAGCAGGCTCTCGTAATCGGTGGCCGGCGGTCCGTATGCAGAGGCTTCACTCGCCATGCGCGTCAGCCTAGAGGTTGGCGAACCGCTCTACCGCTCGGTCGGCGCTGACGTGCGTGGCCGTGGGTGCGCCCGGGGATGGGCGGCGAGGTATGCGGACCGGAGGTGCTCAGGCGACACCTTCGTGTAGATCTGGGTGGTGGCGATCGACGCGTGGCCCAGGAGCTCCTGGACGACTCGGATGTCTGCCCCACGGGCGAGCATGTGGGTGGCGCAGGAGTGCCGGAGCACGTGCGGGCTGATCGGGCCGATTCCTGCCGTGTGCGCATGGTGTCGGATGATCGCGAAGGCCCCTTGTCGGCTGAGCCGACCCCCGCGGGCGTTCAACAGCAGCGCCTCAGCGTCCCCGCGCCGACGCCACCGCTTGGGCGCGAGCAGCGGGCGCCCAAGCGGTCCAAGCCATTGCTCGAGGGCGACCGCAGCGCCGGACCCGATGGGCACGAGGCGCTCCTTGGAACCCTTGCCATAGACGCGCACGAGACCTTCGTCGAGCGCGAGGTCAGCCAGATCAAGGCCCACGATCTCAGAGACGCGCGCTCCGGTTCCATAGAGCAGCTCCAGCAGTGCGCGGTCTCTCCGAGCGAGGGGTCCGTTGCCGGAGGGGACGTCGAGGAGACGGCTGACCTCGTCCTCGGTCAGGGCCTTGGGAAGGCGCACCGGCAGGCGCACCGCATCCATGTCGTCTGCCGGATCGAAGGACCCCAGCCCCTCGTCGAAGAGGAAGCGATGCAGCCCGCGGACCGCCGAGAGCGCTCGGGCCACCGATGCCGGGCTCCGACGAGCACGGCGGAGCGCGGCCACATGTGCCTCGACGTCGTCGCTGCCGGCATTGCAGGGGTCCCGGCCCCGCGTCGCGAGCAGCGCCTCGTAAGCGGCCAGATCCCGTCGGTAGGCACTGATGGTGCTTGGCGATCGGCCACGTTCGACTGCAAGCCACGACAGGTACTCCTCGGCACCCTGGGAAAGCGCAGTGGGCACGGCCCCGCCCCGCACTAGGAGCCTGAGGGCTCCGGTGAGCTCGAGGTCTCAGGCGGACTCGACGCCAAGACGTGGCGCGCGAGCAGCAGGCCGACGATCGTGGTGGCGTCGGAGATTTCCCCGCTGAGCACGCGCTCGACGACGTCGTCGAGCGCGATGTGGGCGACAGACATCCACCGCTCTTCGGTCCCAGCCCGGGCGGGGGTGGTGCGGGAGAGCTCCGTCGCCAAGAAGAGGGTCGTCTGTTGGTCGCAGTAGCCAGGGGAGTTGAAGACGGTTGCCAGCCTGCGCAGCCTCCCTGCCCGAATGCCTGCCTCTTCCTCGAGCTCTCGTCGAGCGGTCGCCTCGAGGTCCTCGCCATCGCGGTCACAGGTTCCGGCCGGCAGTTCGAGGATCTCCGCAGCGACCGGTCCGCGGTACTGGCGCACGAGCGTTGCCATGCCCGCTCCGTCGACGGCGACGACCGCGACCGCGCCGGGGTGCCGGACCACGTCCCGCTCGAAGGCTTCACCGTCGGGATCGACGAAGCGGGCCGTGTGGAGGGAGAACACGTGTCCACGCCACAGCGTCGTGTCCTCGACGAGGCCGAAGCGCGAAGGGGCCCGATGTGCTGCCACGGCCAGGACGGTCAGGGAACGTCGCCGAGCTGGATGAGGTGCGGTTCGCGGCCTTCGGCTCTTTCGATCGCCGCTGCCACGAGCTCGCGAAACAACGGATGCGGGCGGTCTGGCCTGCTCTTGAACTCCGGATGGGCTTGCGTACCGATCCAGAACGGATGATCCGGAAGCTCGATGAACTCGACCAGTCGCCCATCGGGAGAGACGCCGGAGCAGCGCAGTCCTGCTGCTTCGAGCTTCCCGCGATAGCGCGAATTGAACTCGAAGCGGTGTCGGTGGCGTTCGGACACCACTGTGGTCCCGTAGATCGCTCCGACCCGGGAGTCGGCGTCAAGCATCGCAAAGCACGCACCCAGCCGCATCGTGCCGCCCATGTCCACCACGCCGACCTGCTCGTCCATCAAGTCGATCACCGGGTGGGGGGTGCTCGGGTCAACCTCGCGGGAGTTGGCACCCTCCAGGCCAGCCAGGTTGCGGGCGACGTCGATCACCATCACGTGCAGTCCGAGGCACAGACCGAGACAGGGAACGCCGTTGACCCGCGCGTAGGCGGCAGCGCTCACCATGCCCTCCACGCCCCGCTCCCCGAAGCCGCCAGGGATCACCATCGCATCGAGCGCTCGAAGGCGATCGGCGGAGAGCAGTTCGGGAACTTGCTCCGCATCGATCCAATCCAGGTCGAGCACCACGCTGTGGTGGAAGCAGGCATGTCGGAGGGCCTCGACGACCGAGAGGTATGCATCGGGAAGGTAGACGTACTTCCCGATGATGCCCACGCGAACAGGCCGCTCGGCAAGCTCGGCTCGAGTCACCACGTCTTCCCACTCCGAGAGGTCCACCGGACCGAGCGTGTCCTCGATGCCCAGGGTCTGGCACACGTAGTCATCGAACCCTTCCTCGTGGAGCACAAGGGGGATCTCATAGATGTTCCGAGCGTCGACCGCTGAGATCACCCCTTCGACCGGCACGTCGCAGAGCAACGAGATCTTCCGTTTGAGCTCTGCGGAGATGGGCTGATCGCTGCGGCACACGATGACGTCGGGCTGGATCCCTCGACTTCGGAGCTCGGTGACCGAGTGCTGAGTGGGCTTGGTCTTCTGCTCTCCCGAGGGTGCGAGGTACGGCACCAGCGTCAAGTGCACGTAGCACACGTTGCTGCGACCGATGTCCTGGCGAAGCTGGCGGATCGCCTCGAGGAACGGCACGATCTCGATGTCACCGACGGTTCCTCCGATCTCGACGATCACCACATCGACTTCACCGTCGTCGAGTCGCCGAATACGGTCCTTGATCTCGTCGGTGACATGGGGGATCACCTGTACGGTCTTGCCGAGGTAATCGCCTCGGCGCTCCTTGGCGATCACCGAAGAGTAGATGGCGCCTGTGGTCGCGTTCGAAGTCCGCTTGAGATTGACGTCGATGAAACGTTCGTAATGTCCGAGGTCGAGGTCGGTCTCGCCTCCGTCCTCGGTGACGAACACCTCGCCGTGTTCCCCCGGGTTCATCGTCCCCGGATCGACATTGATGTAGGGGTCGAGCTTGCACATCGTCACGCGCGCGCCGCGCATCTTGAGCAGCCGGCCGAGCGACGAGGCGGTAAGGCCCTTGCCGAGTGAGCTCGACACCCCCCCGGTTACGAAGACGAACTTCGTCACCGGCGGTGAAGGAGAATTCGCTGCGGCACTCTCACACGCTAATCGACGACCCGGCGCGTCGTGGTGGACTGGGTGCGGCGCGCGGCAGTGAACGCGCGTCCAGCCTTGAGCAGCTCGTCGGCATGCGCTCGGGCGGTGGCGCTGTCGGGGTGACCCGAGAGCATGCGCGAGAGCTCGACGATCCGCTCGGTGCCCGAGACGCTGAAGGCCTCCGTCACCGTCGAGGAGCCCACGGTGCGTTTGCGAACGACGATCTGGTGGTCAGCGAAGGCGGCCACCTGAGGGAGATGGGTCACCACGAGCACCTGGCGATCCGCAGCCACCTCGGCCAGCGCCTGAGCGAGCGCGAGGGCAGCCTTCCCCCCGACCCCTGCGTCCACTTCGTCGAAGACCATCGTCGGCGGGCCGCCCACCGCGACGAGCCGCAGCGCGAGCATGGCACGGGCCAGTTCGCCGCCGGAGGCGACTCGCGCCAATGGTCGCAGCGGTTGCCCAGGGTTGGCGCTGAAGAGGAACGTGACCTCGTCACCGGCCGCATCGGCGCCGACGGAGATCTCCAAGCGCGCCCCGGGCAACGCCAGGTCCCTCAATCGCTCGCTCGTCTCGGCGCCAAGACGTGGCGCGGCCGCCGACCGGGCGGCCCGAAGCTGGCCTTCGGCCTCCGCCAGCTCCGCTTGGCAGCGTTCGAGTTCCGATGTGATGCGCTGCGCCTGGTGATCGGCCTCCTCGAGCATCGCCAGCCGGGCGCTCGCCTGTGCACGGAACGCGAGGGTCGCTTCACGGGAGCCGCCGTACTTGCGATGAAGGTCGGCGAGAAGACGACGACGTTGCTGGACGGCCGCGAGGCGATCGGGGTCGTCGTCGCCGCGTTCGAGCACGGCGCGTAGCTCGCTTGCGACATCGGCGACCTCAGCAGCGAGCGCTCGCAAGCGTGCAGCGATGCCCGAGAGTGCGGTGTCGGAGGCGGCACCGATGAGTGCGGCAACGGCAGAACCGAGGGCGTCGAGGGCGCCGGGCTCTGACCCCGTCAGGTCGGGGTCGAGGCAGCGAAGGGCGCCGGCAGCCATCTCCTGATGGCGCGCGAGATCCGACAGCCACGCCTCCTCTTCGGCGAGACGTCGTTCCTCGTCGGGGTCCTCGAGGCCGGCGGCATCGATCTCTGTGATCTGGTGACGCAGAAGCTCGATCTCCCGGGCGCGCTGGTCGCGCTCGCCGCCCAAGGCGTGCAGCTCCTCACCGAGTGCCTGGGCGCGGCGCCGCAGCGTGTCGACGCGCGCAGGGTTCGTGCACCCGTAGTCGTCGAGCAGGCGGCGCTGCCCGCTCATCGTCATCAAGGACTGCTGATCCTGCTGACCGTGGATGTCCACCAGTTGGGGTCCGAGCTCGCTCAAGGCCGTCAGTGGCACCAGATGCCCGTTGAGCTGGCACCGGGAGCGTCCGGAGGCAGGGATCGTGCGGGTCACGATGAGCTCGTCGTCTCCGGCATCCTCGCCTCGAAGCGCGCCGCCACAATCCCGGTCCGGCGGTCCTTGCCGGCCCTCGATGGCATCGGTGAGGAAGCGTCCCTCGACGGTTGCCTCCTCCGCTCCCCCCCGTACGAGACCCGGATCCGCGCGCTGACCGAGGAGCAGCTGGAGTGCCTCGACGAGGAGGGTCTTTCCTGCTCCCGTCTCGCCGGTGACCGCCGTCATCCCCGGGCCGAAGCGCACGAGGACATCTTCGATGACTCCCAGGCTCCGGACTCGGAGGTCGACCAGCATGATCGGGATCAGAGGTCGCGTCCGTCGACGAGCGCCGTGCGGAGGCGCCCGGCGAAGCGTTCCTGGCCGAAGGAGATGAACCGAACTGGATGACGAGCGGCGCGGCAGGTCACGGTGCCGCCGGGGGCCAGCCGTCCGACTTCGCGGCCGTCGACGACCAAGACGGCCGGCCGCGTCTCGAGCACGGTGATGGAGACCTCCTGGTCTCCTTCGAGCACGATGCTTCGATCGAAGCCCAGATGAGGTGCGATCGGCGTCACGACCATCGAGCGCAGACCGGGCGCGAGCACCGGCCCGCCGGCGGAGAGGTTGTAGGCCGTCGATCCGGTCGCGGTGGCGACCAGGACCCCGTCGGCGGCGTAGACGAGGAACGGGTCACGGTCGAGCGCGGTCGCGAGCCGAACGGTGTGGCCTGGCACCGTCTTCTCCGCCACGACCTCGTTGAGGGCCAGCCACCAGCGCTGGTCGGGGTCCCCCGCCGCGCTGGTCGGGTCGCCGTCGAAGAAGGCGAACTCGGTCCCGCTCTCTGCGAGCACGACGTCTCCGCTGACGCGTACCTCCAAGGCGGTGCGCTCCTCCACCTTCGACTGACCCGAGACCGCCGCCGCCAAGGCCTTGTTCAGGTCGTCGGGTTGGACCTGGAGGAGATAGCCGAGGCGGCCGAAGTTCACGCCCATGATGGGGATCCGCTCCGGATAGGCCAGGCTTACCAGCCGCAAGAAGGTTCCGTCCCCACCGATGCTGAGGGCAAAGTCGATCCCGTCGAGCTCGCCGGCTGCCAGGGTCCTCGGATGGTGTCCATGGGAGATGAGCCACTCCGCCGCGGCGGCAGCGAGCTTCCCCGCCTGCTCGTTGTGGGGGTTGGCCAGGATTCCCACTGTTGCCATGGTGTCGGTCCGCGCGCCGGCTACCGCGACACGATCGCTTGCTGGGCGAGGCGCTCGATCTGGATGGGGGTGCACGTGGGAGCTCCTGCGCGCGCGTGGATGAAGAACTCCACGTTCCCCGATGCGCCCGGGATGGGTGATCGCACGACGTCAATGATGCCGGCTCCAGCGACCGACAGCGCAGATGCCGCGCGTTGGACCGCCGCTACCCAGATCGCCGGGTCGACGATGACCCCTCGAGTGCGGGAGACCTCGGCTCTGCCCGCCTCGAACTGAGGCTTCACGAGGACGACCAGGTCACCGCCGGGACGAACGAGGGGCCCGGCGAGGACCGGGGCCACCGTGACGACCGAGATGAACGACAAGTCCGCCGTCACCATGTCGACGGGCTCGAAGGCGGCCTCCGGGGAGGAGAGCTGCGCCGGGGTGAGGGTGCGCAGATTCGTTCGCTCGAGCACCGATACCCGGGGATCGGTGCGCAGCCGTGGGTGCAGCTGCCCGTAACCGACGTCGACGGCATAGACATGGGACGCCCCGCGCTGGAGCAGGCAATCGACGAACCCGCCGGTCGATGCGCCGGCATCGAGGACCCGAAGGCCAGCGACCTCAATCGAGAGGGCCTCGAGTGCGGCGTCAAGCTTCTCGCCCCCTCGCGAGACGAAACGGGGTCCATCTCCGGTGAGGACGACCGCCTCGGCCGGGGATACCAGGCGCGATGGCTTGTCCGCGATTGCTCCGCCGACCAAGACGCGTCCCCGCGCGATTGCCGATTGCGCTTGACGGCGGCTCGAGACGAGCCCCCGGCGAACGAGCTCTTGATCGAGCCGGCGTCGGCGTGCGGTCAGCGTCCCCTTCCCGTCATCGTGGCGGCCCAGTTCACGGTGCCGGCTGCTGCGACGGCCGCACGCTCCTGGGGGGCGCCGGTGCCGCAAGCTTCGCAGCCTTCTTCGGAACCGCTGTGGCGGCTGCCTTCCTCGTCGCGGGCTTCTTGGGAGCGCCCGCTTTCTTCGCGGTGGTCCTGGGGACCTTCTTGGCGCTCGGCTTTCCGACGGCGGGGCCCCGCGGACGACCGGCCGCCTTCCGCGAACCCGAGGCCTTCGTCGCCGAGCCCCTTGCTGCGGGGATCGGCTCGGTGGTTCTCTGCTCAGCTCCTCGATCTGGCGTTGGAGCCTCGCGGATTCGTCGCAGCACCTCACGGAGAAGATCCTCGGCGCTGCCCAAGCCCCAGGTCTGCAGTTGTTTGGAGACCTCGTCGCCGACGAGCGCAACGAGGTCCTGTGCCCGCCGACGGCTGCGCTCGAGCAGATCCTCGACCCAGCGCTGCGCGTGGTCGCTCGGGGCACCCCCCTCCTCTAGGAGCGCTCGCATGACCGCTTCGGCGCGCTCGCGCGTCAGCTTGCTGATCGTCATGCCCGCCTCGAGGTAACGGCGCCACCGATCAGTGCTGTTCATCGAGCTCCACGGTACTCGTGGGGAGCCGCTCTTGGACCCACCGAGCCACCAGGGACCCGAGATCCGCAGCGGTGATCGCCGGCGGGGGATGGGGATGTGTCCCCGGTGGGGTCACGCCCGAGTAGACCAAGGCGAAGGGACGGTCCAGTGCCCGCGCCAGTGCGCCATCGGTGGATGGACGGTCCCCGACCACGAGGTGGATGTCGGCGGCTCGTGAGCGGACGAGTGCGACCATGGCCGGGTTGGGCTTGCCTGCGATCTCGGGGCGCGTCTCTGCGGCCGTGGCGACGGCGGCAAGCAAGGCACCGGAGCCCGGGAGCAGACCCTGAGGCGTCGGGTGCGTCGGGTCGTCGTTGGTCCCGATGAGGCGAGCGCCGCGGCGCACGGCGGTCGCAGCCTGCGCGAGTCGGTCGAAGTCGAAGCGTCGAGTCCAGCCCACGAGCACGACGTCAGCGTCGCCGTCGGCGACGATGCGCGCCCCGCGCGCTTCAAGCGCCTCCCGAGCGCCGCCTTCGGCCAGCGCCAGCACGGTCGAGCCAGGCGCGACGAGTGCTGCTGCCGCTTGCGCGGAGGTGACGAAGTCCGAGGCATCGACGGCAATCCCGCAGTTGGCCATCCGTGCCCGGAGCTCGGCGATGGTCGGAGCCGAGTTGTTCGTCGCGAACAGCAACCGCACGCCGTGCGCTCGGAGCTCTTCGATCGCTGCAGCGACGCCCGGAATCGCCTGCCCGGCGAGCCAGACGACGCCGTCGAGGTCCACGACCCAGACGTTGCTGGCCTTGGCGGTCGGCGAGCGGGTGGGCTCCGGTTCTTCGAGGACGGGGGCGGTCACGACCGTGCAGGATTGCACACCGCAGGGATGGCGCCGCCACCGGGGGCGCCATCCCGAGTTCGCAGCGCTCGCGTGTGCGGGGTCCTTGGTTTGGGGACGGGTGGGGGCTAGCATCGGCCCGACCAGGGGAAGCATTCGTCGTGTCCGCTGTCGGTCGATGGCGTGGGCATCGTGGCGTCGTCGCTCGAGGAGCTGGACGTCAGACGGATGGCAATGCACGCCTGACCGTTGGCTATGACGCGAGAAAGAGGTGGGCCCGAACTGCCGGTGCTGCGCACCCGGCGCTCGCCTCGATCGTCGGGTGGCGATCGAGATCTGCGCCCGCGGGCGGACGCGAGGCCCCGAGACGATGACCGTGCGCGGTACCTCGCCGACGGCCCCCCGGGGCGCAGCGCTTCCGCGGCGATTCGGCCAGAGGGGGGCCTCGTCGCGCGCAGCCGCGAGTTGGCGCACCTGGACCACGTGCTCTGGAAGGCTCGGGCCGGGTCGTCGAGCGCGGTCGCGTTGCGGGGTGAGCCGGGCCTCGGCAAGAGCGCCCTCATCGAAGCGACGGTGGCGCGCTCCGCCGACTTCTCGGTCATCCGCCTCGCTGGAGCGGCGCTCGAAGTATCCGGAACGGTCCCTCCTGGTTGGCCCGGACCCGTCGTCGAGCTGCTGAGCGCCCAGGACCCCGACACCCTCCCGGCCCCGCCTGCCCGGACCTCCGAGCGCCGCCGGGGGGCGCGACCATTCGTCGGGACCGTGGCTTCGGCAGCCCCACGGATGGTCCTCGCTGCAGCCGATGCCCTCAGCGCGCTGCAGCGAGAGGTTCGCTCTCCCCTCCTCGTTGCCGTTGACGACTGTCACGTGCTCCCCGCTTGGTTCTCGGCGGCCCTGGCGCAAGCGGTCACGGATCACCTGCGCGATCTTCCCGTCGTGGTCCTCCTCGCATGGCGTGATACCCCCCATCTGCCCGCTCTCGAGCTCCCCAGAGGGGTCGTGACCGAGCACTGCCTCGGTGGCTTGACGCGCGCCCAGGCCGAAGTGTTGCTCCGGCACCGTTTCGGACAGGTGCCCGTCCAAGCGGTCATCACCGCCTTGGTCTCGGCGACGGCCGGGAACCCTGCGGCATTACTCGATGCCAGTAGCCGCTTGGACGCCGATCAGCTCTCCGGGTGGCGTCCGCTTCCCGAACCGCTGCCGATCGGTGACCAGCTCGCCGCTGCCTTCGCGCGGCGCCTCGAGGATCTCTCCGACGACATCCGCCGAGCCCTCGCGGCTGCGTCCGCGGGTCGTTTCCCAGTCAGCGTGCTGGACGCGGCGCTGAACGAACTGGGCTTGGGCGTCGGGATCCTCGAGCCCGCCGAGGAGGCGGGGATCGTGGTCGTTCGAGGGGAGCGGATCGACTTCGTGCACCCGCTGGTGCGCGCTGCAGCATTCCGCCAGGTGCCAGAGGAGTTCCGCAAGGCCATCCATGACGCCGTCGCGAAGGTCTTTTCGGCCCAGGGCCGGGTGGAGCGCAGTGCGTTCCACGCTGGTCAGCGCGGGGGGCGCGACGACGCCGTAGCCCGTCTGTACACCCAGAGCGCCCGGGTCGCGCTGGACCGCGGAGAGCCCGAGACCGCGGCTCGCTACGAGGAACTCGCATCGGATTTCGCCACCGACGGGGACGCCTCGGCGCTGCACCTGGCGCGTGGCGCGGCGTTGTGGTTGACCATCGGCGAGGCGCAGCGATCGCAACACTGCATCGAGCGTGCCCTGCGGCTGGAGCCCACGGCGCGGGTGGCGGCCGAGGTGCAGTACCAACAGGCGAGGGTGAGGGCCACCGCTGACCTCTCAAAGGCGGTGGCCGACGCAATGCTCGAGGCCGCGTCACGCTGCGAGGCCGACATGCCCTATCGGGCGGTCGTCATGACAGGCGATGCCGTCGCCTGTCAGCTCCTCGGCGCCTGTTCAGACGATTCCGCGCACATTGCCCATCGAGCGACGGAGCTGGCTCGCGCGGTCGGCACCCATGCGGAGGCATTGGGCAAGGCGACGCTGGCCTGCGCGCAGATCCTCGAAGGCGATGACCAGGTCCCGCCTGTGGACATCGTCGCTGCGACCTCCTTGCTCATTGGGCAAACCCAGCAGTTCGCTGCCTCGCCACACCTGGCCTATGTCATCGGAGAGGCGCTGCTGCGTATCGGGGAACGCTCGCACGCTCGTCGCTGGTCTCGCTGGATCGAAGACTGCGCGCGTTCGGTCGGGGATCGCGCCCTGAGCGCGGTCCCACCACTGCTCGAAGCCCTTGACGCCATGGGCGGGGGCAGAATCACCGAGGTCCTGAGCCATGCGGGAGCGGCAGCGGACATCGCGGAGCGCTGCAGGCACGATGTGCTGCTCGCACGGGCCCTCGGCATCCTCGCGCAGGCCCATGCGGCACAAGGCGCCTATGACCGCGGGTACGAGTGTGCCGCGCGGCTCTTCGCCATGAACAGCGAGGTTGGCCGTGGCCCGCGTGTGCAGACCCTGGTTGCGCTCGGCGCGCTCGAGCTGCAGCGAGGTCGGCCGGCATCTGCGATCGCGTGGCTCGGCGCGGCGGATGACGACGCGGTGCCAAGGGTCGGGCCGCAGGCAGCGCACCCGGCCCACGACACGGTCCGTGCAACATGGGCACCGGAGGCGGCCGAGTTGGTGCTCCTCGCCGGTGGCGCGTATCCGCTGTCCCAGCTCCTGGCGGTCGTCGAGCGTGCGTGCACTGCTCGGGCAGTACCAGCGGGCTGGCGCCCCTGGATCGCAGGGATCTGCGAGGCGGACCTCGACGTGGCATCGGGGCACTTCGAGGCGGCGGCCCTGGCATTTCGCGACGCTCCGCTGTGTCGCGCACTGGTCGAGCTTGCATGGGCAACGAAGCTCGCTGGCGCGGGCCGGACCGAGGAGGCCCAGGAGCACTTCATCGAATCGATGACGAGCTTCGAGGGCCTCGGAGCCACGGGTTGGGCAAAGCTCGCAGAAGGTGCCCTGGCCACGCTCCCGGCCCAAGGACCCGACGTCGGCCGTCACCTCGTCCTCCACGCCACGACCAACGACGGCCACACCGGCGCAGACCCCCTGGGTGAGCGAGCAACGGGCCCTCTTCATGGCGCCGAGCACCCCCGAAGGACGCGGGACCTCCAGGTGGCGGCAGCGCACGCGCCAACCGAGCATCCCCGTTGGGAGCTCATGCTCTTGGGTACCTTCGAGCTGTGGTACCTCGGCGAGGTCGTTCCGCTCCCGGTGAGCCTGGCGGCCCAAGCAGTCAAGATCGTGGCCCTGCAGCGCAGGATCCCTGTGGACGAGCTCGTGGAGCTGCTGTGGCCCGAAGCCGCCCCTGGCGTCGGCTCGCGCCGTCTGCGCAACGTCTTGTGGCGGATCCGTGCCGTTGCAGGTGAAGTCCTGGAACGAGATGGCAACTTCATCCGGATCGCCTCCGAGGCGCTCGTCGATGTCGTCGAGTTCCAGCGTCTGGCCGAACAGGCGCTCGCGCACAACACCCCACCGGAGAAGGCGTTGCAGTTGGCCCGTGAAGCACTCGTCCTGTACCGTGGCGAGCTCCTTCCTGGTGACCGCTATGCCGACTGGGCTGCCGGGCACAGGGAACGCTTCGCCCGGCTGCATCTCCAGCTGGTGGAGCTGCTCCTCGAAGACGCCATCAGGCAGGGACGCCTCCAAGAGGCGCTCGATCGGCTTGACGACCTGATCGGTGCTGAGCCCTACGAGGAGCGCCACTACCTCCAGGCGGCAGAGTTGGAGGCCCAGATGGGCAATCGGCGCCGGGCCTTGTCGACGCTGGATCGAGCCGAGCGCATGCTGGCCGATCTCGGGGTGCCGCCCTCGCGCTCGCTGCTGCACATTCGTGAAGCATTGACGCGAAACTGATCGACATGGCGATCCCTGCAACCGATCACCCTGGTCAGCTGCGCTGGCTACGACCAGCCTGCTGGCTCCTGGGGATCCTCGGGGTCGCGGCAGCGATCACGATCGCCGTCGGTCCCCTGCCCCGACCGGCAGCCGGTGGCACCTGCGGTCCCGGTGCGGGATCCGAGTCCGCGATCACCGCGTTCTTCGATCCCGGTTCCATCGGTGCCGGTCGGCAGCCGCCCTCCACCGATCTTGTCGCCCGTGAGAACTGGCTCGCGTTCGTCGGTGAATGCCAGTCGTCCACCGATGCGCGCATGCTCCTCGCGCTCTTCGTCCTGGCGCTCGCTGTCGCCGTCGCGCTCGGGGTTCCCCCGCTGGTGGGTCGCCTGAGCGCTGGGCGCCGGCATCGCGAACGCACCGGGGTTGATGCCCCAGGGCCGGCGAGTCCCCGCGAACCCTATCAATGGGCAAGCGGTGAGGCGTGGGGAGCGCGCGGTCCGCCCTCCCAGGCACCGGCCTGAACCAACCGGGCACGGATGTGGCCTCCGCGCTCGGCCGCGGCGATCTCGAGCGGTTCGAGCCACTTCCGGGCGGCAGCGTCGAAGTGCGCCGCGTCGAACTGGCTGGTACACGTTCGCAGGTCGCCGGGGTGCCATTGATGCTCGAGGACCCAGGCGATCGCCGCCGCCCAGTCATCGACGTCCCACCCGTCCACGAGGAGACCCGTCCGTCCGGACACCACGGTTTCGCTCGCTCCCCCGCGCATCGACGCGATGACCGGCCGCCCCGCATAGCCGGCTTCAAGTGGTACGAAACCGAAATCCTCGCTTCCCGGACAGATCACGAGGCTGTGCGTCGCGTATGCCTCGGCGAGCGCCGCGTCGCTCAGTACTCCCCGAAACGTGGTCGACGACGATGCCATCGACTGAAGCCGGACCCGTTCAGGCCCGTCGCCGACCACGGTGAGTGGGAGACCAAGGGATTCACAGGCCGCGATCGCCACGTCGACCCGCTTGTAGGGCAACAGCCGGGAGACGACGAGTGCTCGAGGAGATGCCGGCGGGTTGGTGAGCGCCCCGAGGTGTGAGCCGTCGAAGGGTGGATGGATGACCGTGGCCTCGATGCCGTAGCAGCGGCGGAGCCGTGCTGCCGTGCGCAGCGAGTTCGCGCTGTGCAGCTGGTGCGCAGTAGCCGCACGACGGTCCCCCCGCCGCAGGCTCCATAGCGGCAAGGAAGCCACGCGGCCCGCGAAGGTGGAGTGGAGGTACGCGCCCGGGTCGTACAAGAACCTCGGCGGTGTGTGCCAGTACACCGCAGACAGCGGATGCCGAACGTGATGCGCGAAGGCGGAGCTCGAGATGATCGCGAGATCGAAGTCCGAGAGGTCGAAGGACGCGAACTGTTTCGGGTAGGCAAGGACGTGGCGGCGGAAGTGGCGCGCGTCGTTCCCGTCGACCCATCGGTGCGCCATGACCTCGAGCGCGCGGAATTCGGGATAGGTCTGCTCTGGCGCGTACAGCGCCGTGACGATGACCGGGTCGGCCAACGTGCGTGCGAGGTGGAGCACGACGCGCTCGGCACCGCCGCGTTGAGTCAAGAAGTCATGGACCAGCGCCACGCGCACGGGGGCATTTTTCCTCTCGGCCGTCTCTTGGGCGTCACGCTGCGAAGCATCTGTTGCGGGACGCGCGTGGGATGCGCATCTGGCATCTACACAGGGTGCGATCGTTGTTGGTGGCCAGCGCAGGCGGCCACTTGGAAGAGCTGTGGTTGCTTCGCCCGCGGCTGACCGGGATCGGCGACGAGGTGACCTGGGTAACCTGGGACACTCCCCAGAGCCGTTCGCTTCTCGTGGGTGCGGATCGGGTGTTCGTGCGCCGGGCAAAGCCTCGCGACCCCAGGACCACGCTCGCCAATGCCCGCCATGCGTTGCAGCTGCTGGCACGAGGCGAGTGGGATTGCGTCGTCAGCACCGGATCGCTGCCGGCGGTGCCGTTCCTCACCGTCGCGAGGGCGCTGGGCATCCCGTGCCACTTCATCGAGAGCGCTGCCCGTGTCGAGGACCTCTCGCTGGCAGCTCGCATCCTCGAGCGAGTGCCGGGCGTTCGCCGCTACGTCCAGCACGAGGCCGTCGCCAGGGGCTCTTGGACCTACCGCGGCTCGGTCTTCGACGGGTTCAGCGCCGTGACCGCCCCCTCGGGCCCGCTGCGGCGCGTCGTGGTGACGGTGGGGGCCAATGGGTTTGACTTTCGGCGCATGATCGCCGCCTGTCGGAGGGCGCTGCCTGGGTCGGCACAGGTGCTGTGGCAAACCGGCAACAGCGATGTCGGTGATCTCGGGATCCGCACGCGCCAGCACCTGCGTCCTGAAGAGCTCCGCGAGGCGATGGAGGACGCAGACCTCGTTATTGCGCATGCTGGCGTCGGATCGGCGCTCGCAGCGTTACAGAGTGGCCACCGGCCGATCCTGATCCCTCGAAGGCGCGCCTTCGGGGAGCATGTCGATGACCACCAGGCCGAGCTCGCGCACCGCCTGGCGGTGCGCGGTCTTGCGATCGCATGCGAAGCCGATGCGCTCACCCCTGCGGTCATCGAAGAGGGGCTGAGTGCTCGTGTCATCCCCCAGGAGGATCCGGCTCCGTTCGTGCTGGATTGAGCGCCGCGGCTCCCTGCGTGCCCTGGGGCGAGATCACCCCAGCGCAGCGTTCGCCGTGGTCCCGTGACAGATCATCAGTCGGCGCGCGAGCCGTGCTGCCACGAGCTCCCCGCGGGTCATGCCGAGCCTGCCCACGAGGCCGCCGAAGCCCAGTGCTCCCCGCGCGAGGACCGGGCCGAGACCGCTGCGCCCGAGGTGGTAGATCGCTGCCGCACCGAGTGGCCCGAGCCCTTCGGTGACCACCGCCCTTTCTGTCGGTCCGCAGTGCTCGGGGTGCAGCTGCTGCAAGCGCGCGAGCCCCGCTCCCCTCAGCTCCGCCTCGCGCAGGAACGCAGAGGCACGACGGTCGTGGAGGTGCACAGCTGCCAGACTTTCGTCATGAACACCGACCAGGCCGGCTTTCGCCAGACGAAGGCCGAGTTCGCGATCGCAGTGGTACAGCGCGGGGAAATCTGTGGAGGTGAGACCGATGCTGAGCGCGTCGGTGCGGCGGAGCGAGACGTTCCCCATCCACAGGTGCTCGAGGACCGCGACCTGGCCCTGCACGATGCGTTCCCAGTGGGCCGCGTACTCCTTGGCGTACAGCAGGGTGGCCGGCGAGGCCCGGTGTGTCTGGGGAAGGCGAACCGGCATGGGTCCGACGACGACGAGGCCCTCTCGTTGCGCGTGATGGCGCGCATGTCCGGTGGCCAGGTGACACAGTGGGAGTACGTCGTCGTCGAGGAGCAGGACCACCTCGCCCTGGCTGCGCTCGACGCCGGCCTCCAGCGCGCCGAGCTGGCCGCGGTGATCGATCTGGGTGACCACCAAGCGCGGCAGTCGCGCCGCAAGCTTCCCGAGGAGCTCCATCGATGCGTCGTCGTCCCCGTCCACCACGACGACCAGCTCCGAGGCATGGGGATCGCTGCAGACCGCGTGCACCACAGGCTCCACGAGATGCGGGCGGCCCCGCGTGGCTACAACCACGCTGACGCTGGGTAAATGGTGCTCCGCCGGAGGAGCCGGGCGGTGATCGAGGACCGCCAACGTCGTCATCGCGGGCTGACCTTCATCGCGTGGGGAGCGGTGGGCGGGCGCTCGCTGGAGATCGCGGAATCCCTCGGGGGCGAGGCGCGCTGCTTCTATCCCCCCGGCGCCGCGCGCCGACCGCCCGTTGTCCTGCGATACCTGCTTGCTTCGATCCGAACGTGGCACTACCTCCTTCGCAGGAGGCCCGAGGTCGTCGTGGTCACGAGCCCACCAGTCGTCGCGCCGCTCGTCACGTTGTGCTGTGCGCGCGCGATCGGCGCGCGGGTGGTGATCGACAGCCACCCCGGCAGTTTTGGCGCGCAAGGGGACCGGGTGAGCGCGCGGTTGCAGCGCTTGCACCGTTGGCTGGTCCGCCGTGCGGCACTCTGTCTGGTCGCTGAGGACAGCTGGCGGTCCTTGGTCGAGTCCTGGGGTGGCACGGCGGTCGTGGTCCACGAAGCCCCTGGTTCCTGGCAGGCCACGAGCCCTCGCCGCCAGGGGCCCTTGCGCGTGCTCGTCGTCGGACGATTCGGTGGCGACGAGCCGCTGGAGGTCGTCCTCGGCGCCGCTCGGGCATTGCCGGGCCTGGAGTTCTCGATCACCGGCAACCCGGCGGCGTTTCCGCGGGAGCTGCGCGCCCTGGTTCCCCCCAACGCGCGCCTCGTCGGATTCCTCGACCCGGAGCGCTATCGAGCGGCGATCGTCGCCGCTGACGTCGTGGTGACCCTCACGACGGAGCCCGCCTCGGTCATGCGTGCTGCCTACGAGGCCGTGTACGCCGGACGGCCACTCGTCATCAGCGACTGGCCCGTGGGACGAGCGCTGTTCCCGTACGCGTGCCACGTCGCCAACACCCCCGAGGCCCTTGCCGCCGGGCTCCTCGAGGTCGACCAGGCCTACGCGCGCTTTGCTGCCGCGACCGCCGACGCGCGCGCGCTCCAGCTCGCTCGATGGGAGGCGCAACGGCGGGAGCTCTGCGAGCTCCTCGGCCTTCCCTACCTCCCCACGCCCTGAGGTGTGAGCCAGTTCGGTCTTCTCGACGCTGGATCGACCCCCACCGCCACGCAGGAGTCGCCCCGGGGTGCGAGCCAGGATGCGCAAGTCGCCAATAAAGGACCAGGTGGTGACGTACTGGCAGTCCAGGCGGCAGAGCTCGTCGAAGCGCAGGTCGTGCTGTCCGCACACCTGCCACAGTCCCGTCATCCCGGGTCGAACCTCGAAGCGTCGAGCAGCCCACGGCGGAAGGGCCTCGCATTCCTCGGGCACGAACGGACGCGGTCCGACCAAGGACATGTCCCCCTTGAGCACGTTGAGCAGCTGGGGCAGCTCGTCGATGCCCAAGCGCCGCAGGACGCGCCCGACCGTCGTTACCCTCGACTCGTCCTGGGGGAGCTCGGAGAGCGGCTTGGGGTAGCTGCGGAGGACTCGGGTGCGGGCGCGCCCGGTTGGTCCCGGTCGCATGGTGCGCAGCTTCAGGATCTCGAACTCCCTGCGGCCCTCGCCGAGGCGGACCTGTCGGAACAGGACCGGGCCCGGTGAGGTGAGCTTGATGCAGACGGCGGCGACGAGCATCGCCGGCGCTGCGAGGACCAGGCCAGCGGCTGCGGCGGCGAGGTCGAAGCTTCGCTTCGCGGTTCGCATGATGAAGCCTGGGGCCCCCCCGTCCAGGCTCGTCACGGGCAAGCCCGCGAGGTCGTGGAGGCTCGCTTCCCAGCTCGTCAGCTCGAAGTAGCGGGGAACGACGTCGATCGCGACGGTGCCGGCAAGCGCTCGGAGCGCGTCGGTCGTGCGGGCCGGGTGCAACCGGGAGAACGCGACCACAAGGCGGTCGATCCCCAGTGTCCGGCAGATCGCTGGCAGGTCACGGAGGCTCCCCAGCACGGGCTGTCCCGGCGCCGGGTCGTCGTCGACGAACCCCACGAAGTCGACCTGTCGAGAGCGCAGCAGCCGCCTGGCGACGTCGGTGGCGACGGTCCCGGTTCCGACGACCGCAACGCGGGTCGGCCGCGTCACCCAGCGACCGAGCGCAATCGCCAGTGCGCCCCGCCCGAGCGGCAGGACGACGGCGCAAGCGGCGAAGGCGACGAGGATGCCTGGTGGGGACAACGCCGCGGCGAGCGCGCCGCGGACGCCCGCCGAGATGGCCAGGGTGAGCAATGCGGTGAGCGCCACCGCGCCGAGGACGGCACCAACTTCGTCTGCCGGCGCCGGCGTGATGTGCCGGCGCGCGCGCCGGTAGACGCCGTTGATCCACAGAGAGCACAGCATCGAAGGCCAGGCGATGGCGACGAACTCCCCCCTCGCGAGCGCCGTGGTCGAGATCAACGCGGTGCCGAAGGCGAACGCGCCGAGCACGCCGAAGGACAGCGCCGCGTCGATCCAGACCAACCAGTGCCACAGGGGGCGTCCGTGCGTCCCCGTGCGCGCGGCCCTCGACACGTGCCGAGCGGTCGTCAGTCGATGAGCCTGCACTCCCATCCTCACCAGTCCTCGTCTTCTCGTCCTTGTCGGCTCGATGCGTTCGCGCCAGCGAGGACCTCTTCGGAGACGGTCTCGCGGATGAAAGCCGCGAGCTGTTCGAGCGATCGAATGGCGAACCGGTGACCAGTGGCAACAGCCTCGACCTCACCGACGAAGCGGCCATCGCGGACGCTCTCGGGTCGGAGCCGAAGAACGTAGGACACGAACATGCGGGCACCCTACGAATCTCCCGTCCATCGCCCGTCCCGACAAGGAGGCCTCCGAGGATCGGTGTTGCTGGGACACCGGAAAGACGCGGCCGGGACTCGCCTTTCGTATCGTCTGGACATGACGTCTGCGCCTGATCCGCTTGACGAGCCAGCAGAAGAGGTCGTCGCTGAGACCCTCCGGCTAGCGCGCGATCTCTGTATGGGAACTGCGGCCTTCGTCGTCTCCACTGGGGGAACGGTTCGTGTCGACCTTCCGCCTTCCGCTGCACCGGAGGCACGAGGGCGGATCGAGGCACTGGCTCGGAGCAGCCTCAGCCGGCCAGGTGCACAGGGTCGCGACTTGTTCTGGAATGCCGAGATCCTCGGTGAGAACGCTGCTGCCGACGAAGCCTTCGCCTGCGTCGTCGCACAGGTCGTCGCGAACGAGCGCGTGACAGGGCTGCTGGGTGTCGTCGACACCTGGCTTCCCGAGCTCGACGAGGAGCAGCGCGCGGGGCTCCTCCAGCTCGCCTCGACACTTGGGGCACTGGTGGCCTCTTCGGGTAGGAGTCTCGACGAGTTGCTCTCGGCACTGCCTGCGCCGCCGGAGCTCGTCGACACCGGGCCACCGACCATGCGACCTCCCGGCAGCGCGAAGCCAAGCCCAGCGGCCCCGGCGGAGAGAGCTGAAGAAGCGGTCCCTTCGGTTCCCTCTGCCGCGGACTTCTTGACCGAGGTCACCGAGCACCTTCCGGAGGCGCTTCTCGTCGCTCGTGACGACGGCACGATCCTCTTCGCGAACGCCGCACTGAGTCAGCTGAGCGGTCGTCGCACGGAGGAGGTCCTCGGTGCCGACGTGTCGACCCTGCTGCACCAGCCTGGGGCGGGCGTCGGGACCCCCGAGGACGAAGCCGTCCGTGCGAGTCTGCTGGGCACGCCGGTTCCAGGGCGCCGAGCAGAGCTCTCGGTCAGCTCGGGGGGAGCCATCCCCGTCGATGCCGCAGGCTCCCGCTTCACGAGCCGGGTCGCCGGGGACTGTTACGTCACGCTGCTCAGGCCGCCGGCCGCATCGGGGACTGCAGGCGGGACCAGCGAAGCGGCACTGGGGGGCCCCTCGCTGGCGACCCTGCTCGAAGCCCTCGACGAGGGCATCGAGGTCTGCGATCACCAGGGTGTCGTGCTGCTCGCCAACCGGGCGTCGCGGATACTCCAAGGGCTTGACGAAGACGTCGAGCTCGTCGGGCATCCGTTTCCGCTCTCCCCTGCGCTCCATGGGTCCGACGGCTCGCCGCTCGCGCAGGCGCACCACCCGCTCGTGCGCGCGCTGAACGGTACGGTTGTCCGCTCTGAGCAGCTCCAGCTCGTCAATGCCCAAGGGGAGCGCCGCCACATCGTCGCCTCGGCAAAGCCCTTCCCCCTCGAGAAGGAGATGGGGGCCATTCTCGTCATTCGTGACGTGACCTCCCAGCTGGAGGAGGAAGCGTGGCTGATGCACCTCGCGTTGCACGACCCGCTGACCGGTCTGGCCAACCGCTACCTCTTGCTCGACTACCTGCGCCGGGTCCTCGTCCAGTTCCGCTCACGGGGGGGCTCGGTGGCCCTTGTGTTTCTTGATCTGGACGATTTCAAGATGATCAACGATCGTTACGGCCACGACGTCGGCGACGAGGTCTTGATCGCGGTCGGTCGCCGGATCCAAGGAGCGGTGCGCTCGAGCGACGTCGTCGCACGACTCGGGGGCGACGAGTTCGTGATCGCGCATGCGACCTCCGAGGACCCCTCGGAGATCGAGCTCGTCATGTCCCGGATCCGCAAGACCCTCACGGCGCCCTATCAGGTCCGCGGGCAGACCCTGGCGATCTCTGCCTCGATTGGTTGGGTCATGGCCGATCCGCGCCACGAAGACCCCACGAGCCTCCTCGTGCGCGCCGATCGTGAGATGTACCGCCGGAAGGCGGCTCGGAGCCGCGGGGAGTCGACGCCATGACCGCGATGCCACTGGGCTCTCCGGGAAGCGCCGCGATGACGGGAGGTACGAACGCACCCGTGAGCGAGGCTCGGGCCAGCGGGCGCCGCCTTGCGACCCATCCGCTGCTGACGGTCCGCGCGGACTCCGGGTCCGCGGCAATGCCCGAGGTGCTCCAGGATGCTCGGCATCTCCTGAGCTCCGAAGGAGTCCTCGCTGACATCTTGCGCATCCGCGAAGGCTGCGCGGTGGTTCGGGTGCGGGCTGGGCGCGAGCGCTCGCCTGCGGGCGCGTGCGAGACCGCCAAGGGTCTTCTCGAAGCCCTTCCCCAGGTGGCCTGCGCCGTTCCGGGCACCGTGATGGAGACCACATGTGCGGACCGAGGCGCCGATGCCTGCCTTTTCACGCTGCTGTGGGAGCACCCTGGTACCTCGGCGGAGCCTGCAGAGGCCACCGTGACAGCGAACGGCCACGGCGAGCTCGGCGTCATGGGGCCCGGTGGCTCCGTCTCCCCGGAGGGTGCGGTCGCCGAGGATCGGGCATCCGCCGGAACGGCCGCGGCCCCCCACGATGCGCCGTCGGCCGATGCGGGGCCGCTCCGCGCGGTGGCGAGCCGAATCGCTCCGGGCCACCTCGAGCCGGCCGGTGCGACGACGGAGCCAGCTGCCCCCTCGATGGCCTCCGGCACCCCGAGGCTCCTGCGGATCCACGCGCGTCCTGGGCCGGTGGAGGGCATCGGGCATTCCCCCAGACGCGTCGGAGTGCCAGCATGGCTCGGGCGTCGGGCTTGGCTGCTGGTCTTGGCGCTCGTTGCCGGATCCGCAGGGGGATGGTTCGCGGGGAAGCATACGGCCACCTCGTACCACGCAGCGGCGACCCTGGTCGTCCAGTCGGGCGCGAGCCGGGTCGGACCTGGGAGCGCCAACGACGCGGAGGCACTGGCGACGACCTACGCGGCCTTGATCCCCAAGGACCAGGGACTGCTCCAGGCGGCCGCTGCGCGCCTGGGCATGACGAGCGCAGCCGTCGGCAAGGCCGTCACCGCCTCGGTCGAGCAGGGGACTTCGCTCGTGGTCCTCGGGTTCTCTGCCCCGACCGCGCAGCGCGCCATCGCCGGCGCGACTGCGATGGCGCGCACGGTGACCAGCGTGATCCCGATCAGCCCAGCGGTCGCGGCAGGGTCGATCACAGTGGTGAGCCTTCCGACTGCGGCGTCGCAAGGGGGGACGCTGCACCGTCTCGGCCTTCCCCTCGGTGCGGCGATCGGGTTGCTCGTCGGGTTGATCCTGGTCATGGTGGCAGAGCGGACCGATCCACGTATTGACGACACCCGCGCGCTGGCTGAGGGTGCGAAGTGTCCGGCTTCGGCGGTTCCCGAGGGCCAGACCCCGGCGGAGCTGGCCCGGGCGCTGCTGGTGGCAACCGAAGCGGAGACCACGCTCACGGTCGTGCCCCTCAGCATCGGCGACACCGCGTTGGCGATGGCGCTTGTTCGCCACTTCCATTTGAGCTGGCCGCCCCCGGGTGAGGGACCAGCAGTCGCCGTCAGCCCTGCTTTCGCCTCCGGTGCCGTCGAGCTTGCGCGCGGTTCAGGTCCGACGGTGCTCGTCCTGCGGGCCGGCACTCGCCTGCGAGAGCTGAGCCTGGCGGCTGAACGCCTCCGTGCGATCGATCGTGGTCCCATCTGGGCGGTCCTGGTGGGGCGCGGCCGACGCGCGATCGCGCCAGATGGGCCCTGAGGGCCGATGGGCTGAAGGGAACGGGCATGACGATGCCAAGAAGCCGCTGGCTGCTCTGCCTCACTCCCTCGGCGACGAGGGCACCGGTTGAGGCGAGCTGGCTGACCTCGCGCTCGCGGCCGCTGCTCCTCGGGGTGACGGGCGTCATGGCGGCGTTCGTCATGGGCGCCGTCGCCGTCGTGCACCTGCGCTTGGCCATGGCCCTGCTCCTCGGTGCCGCCGCGGTCGCGGCCACCCTCGTCAGCCCGCGCATGGGCGGGCTGCTCCTCGTGGCGCTCGTGCCGATCACCTCGGGGTTGGCACCGGGGACCCCGGTGCCCAACGTGCGGGTCTCAGAGGCCCTGATCGGCGCGATCGGTGTCACCGTCTTGGTGTCGGCCCGCCGCCGCGACGCGGTTCCCTGGACGGTGCTCGACTGGCTCCTGCTCGGCTACGGCCTCGCCTGGGCAGGCACCGGAATCCTCGACGCCAGGGCGCTGGGCGAGCACCTCTCGCTCAGCGAATGGGGCACCATCGCCGGCCAGTTGCAGTTCTTCCTGTTGTATCGGGGGGTCCGTGTCGCCCTGCGCAGCCCCGCCGAACGACGGCTCGGCGTCTTCGTCCTGCTCGGCGCCAGCGTGCCGGTCGGGGTGCTCGCCATCTTGCAGAACCTGCACTTCCCGGCCGTCGGGCGATTCATCAACACGATCACCGGCGGCGTGTACGGCCTGCAACCCGGTGTGGCGGTCACTCGAGCGACGGGACCCTTCGACAACTGGGCGGCCCTGGCCGGGTACCTGTTCCCGTTGCTCCTGGTGCTCCTGGCGCTCGCGATCGCAGGCGAGCTCCGCCACCACCAGCGCCGCCTGTGGGCCGTCGCGGGGATCGCCGTCGTGGCATTGCTGCTGACGAGGGAGCTTTCGGCGATCTTCTGCCTCGTGGTCGGGGCTGGGTTCCTCGTGACCCGCTATCGCGGCGCCCGCCGGGTTCGTCGCTGGCTGGCACCGGCGCTTCTCGTCGGTGTCCTGGTGGCCGTTCCGTTCCTCGGAGGTCGGCTGGACCAGCAGTTCGCACCCACCCCTGGTACCGGCCGGCACGCGTGGGTGCCCCAGACGCTCGGTTTTCGCGCCGAGGTCTGGTCGAGCCAGTACCTTCCGGCGATCGCCGCACGGCCACTGTCGGGCTACGGCGTCATCATCCCGCCCCGGATCAGCTGGCAGTACCCCGAATCGGAGTACATCGAGCTCCTCACCCACGGGGGAATCCCCCTCCTCGTGGTGTTCGCGCTCCTCGGGTGGGCCATGGTGGCGCGTGCACGCGCCGTCGCCCGCGCACCTGATCCCTTCGATGCGGCGCTGGGCTGGGCGCTCCTCGTCTCGGTCGCCGGCTTGCTGGCGATGAATGTCATCTGGCCCTACCTGAGCAACGGCGGGCTGCCGCAAGTCCTGTGGTGCCTCTTTGCCCTCGCGGGACCGCTCCCAGCTCGATCCCCCCATGCCGGGGTGCTCGCGGTCCCGACGCCCGCCAGGGGCATCGAGGCACTGGCTCCGTGACCCTTCGCCGATCGGTTCGCCGGGCTGCCCGTCGTGGACTTCGGCGCATCGAGCGGCGCTTCGGGCGGGCACTGCTTCCGGCGCTCGGCGTCGTGGTGGCGCTTGCCCTCGGCGCCGGCATCCTCATCTGGGCACAGCCGGCGGGGCTGGCGCCTCCCACGGCCGCGCATCGAGCTGGAGGCATGAGCCACCCCCCTAGCTCCCGGGACCGGGACGATCACCATTCCCGGGTGTCGTCGATGAAGGTCGCCTCGCAGAGCGCGCTCGTTCCCCTCGGGGTGTACGCGGGCCCCGCTGCGCCGGACGCCGCGGAGGCTTTCGCTGCCGACATCGGGGCAGCGGTGCCCTACGCCATGGACTACCTCGACGCCGGCAGCTGGCAGTCGATCGCCGATCCGACCTGGATCCTCCAGCGCTGGAGCGGGTCCGGCTTCCGGATGATCTGGGGCGTGCCGATGCTGCCCGACACCGGGACGGCAACCCTGCAACAGGGTGCGAGTGGCGCGTACGACGCCGAATTCGCCAGCCTCGGGGCGACGTTGGTCGCCCAAGGTCAGGCCTCGGCGCTCCTGGTCATTGGCTGGGACCCCCAGGACCCCAGTGTGCCCTGGTCGGTCACCGACGAGGCCGGCGCACGGCAGTACGTGGCGTACTGGGACCAGATCGTCGACACCCTGCGAGCGGTGCCGGGGTCGGACTTCTCCTTCGTCTGGGACGTCGGCACGGACGGAGGCAGCGTCACCCCGCCCCAGCTCTACCCTGGGGACGCCATGGTCACCATCGTGGCGACGGACGCGTTCGACTTCGTGCAGGCGCCTGCAGCAGATGACTGGACGACGATCGCCAGCGCCCCCTACGGGCCGGATTGGTTCCTTTCCTTTGCTCGGCGCCACCACAAGCCGATGATGCTTGCCCACTGGGGGGTCGTCCCGGTCGACCAACAAGGCGCTGGTGACGATCCGCGTTACGTGGCGGACCTGGTGACCTGGGCGAGCGAGCACCACCTCTTCGCCGCGGTTGCCTGGGACTTCTCGGGGTGGGCGATCACCGGCGGCTCGTTCCCGCGCTCGGTTGCCGAGCTTCGGCGCCTGGCGAGCACGCCTTTTCCCCCTGGCGCCTAGCAGGCCGCTCTGTCCAGCGCGCGGGGATCGCCGGGGGTTGCCCCGACGGGCTCCTCCGAGGCCCCGTTGCCGCTGGGACGCGGACGGCGGCCAAACGTCGCCGGGACGCCGGCTTCCTACGCTTGTGGCGGAACGTTATCCACCACGTCAGCGGGCAGCGCTGCTGGTCGCTGAGCCTTGACCGACGAGGAGCACGATGGACACCACCACCCACGGAGGCGTCGGCCACCTTCTCAAGATGGCGAAGACCCAGTGCGCCGCCGCGGTCGCTTTCGCCGCGCTTCGCAAGCCCGATGGCGGCTTCGCCATCGCGACGTTTCCGAACCTGACCTCCGACCCGACCTGGACGGTGGAGGCGATCGACGACCTCGTCCGGCAGACCTGGGAGGACCCGTTATTGACCGGCGGCCAGGTCGTCGTTCGGAGCGCCAGGGTCCTGCGAGGCCTGTGGTCGGGACAGGCGCACGCGACCAAGCTCGCGGCCGCGGCGCTCGCAGATCCCGACGCGCTCGACCGCCCGTGGGGTCTGCTGTGCGTCGCAGAACCGCTCGTCGGTCATTTCGAGCAGGATCAGCTCAACTTGCTTGCCAGCCTGGCAGCCCGCCTTGCCGCGTACCTTCGTGCCCGCCAGGAGCTCCTCGAACCGATCGCCCAGGGCGCGGGCTCCCAATCGGCTGCGCAGCCCCAAGGGGAACCCTCAGCTGCTGAGCCGGCGCCAGCGAACGCTCCGGTCCCTCCCTCGCCAGCAGCCGAGGGAGGGTTGGCCGCGAGCGCGCCGAGTCCGACGGTCCTTGGCGCCACAGCCCTCGAGGCTCCCGTGCCGGCGCAGGGCGCGCCAGGCACCTCGCCGCAGCCCGCTCCTGGGGGGAGCTGGGATACCGGCGCACCGTCCGCGGGCGCCCAGGGATCCGCGGAGCCCCAACCCCGGGTGGAACAGCAGGCTGAATGGGTCGAGGCCCGGCCGGAAGCAGAGCGCCCCTTTGCCGCGCCGGCCGCTCCCCCGCCGGCCGCCTCCGAGGGAGCGGTGCCGGCCTTGGACACCCTTCTCGGGCCGGATCCAGCGACGGGATTGCCGACGCTGCCGACCCTGCTCGGGTTCTTGGGTGAAGGTCTAGGCCGAATCCGCAACGGCGAAGGAGCCGTGGCGCTGATCGTCTTGACGGTCAGCCCTGTCGACGGGGCGCCACTTCCCGACAGTGCGGCTTTGGCGATCGCCGGCCGACTTCGCAACCGCGTTCGCGAGCACGACCTCGTTGCCCGGGTCGCCCCAGGGCTCTTCGCTGTGGCCACGCGTCTGCGTACGGCCGCGGTTGACCCCGAGACGATCCGCGAGCGGCTGGTGAGTGGCATCACCGGCGCGACGTCGAACGCAGGCGAGCTGACGGGGACCTCCGCCGTCGCGCTCGCGACCCCCGAGGACCCCGTTGGCCCAGAGGAGCTCTTCCGCAGGGCCACCGACCGGCTCGGCTTCCCATGACTGCCTCGGTCGCCGGCGAACCCGGCCCGATCGTGGCTCCTCGAGGCGCCGCCCTCCCCGCCTCCGCCGGCCGACGCGTCGCGCCTTGGCGCGCGGCCTGGCGTCCCGGTCTCAGCGGGCGCCCCGGCTCGTTCCTCGAGTGGAGCCTCGAGCGATGCAGCTTCGACCCCGAGGCTGTCCCAGCTCGCCGTTCGAAGCGGGGGGTACCTGTTCGTGCGAGAGGCGCTGGGCATGGCGATCCGGTTGCTCGGCGTGGTCTTCACGGTTCGCCTCATTGGTCCGACGGACTACGGCATCTACGCGGGTGCAGCCGCCTACGTGCTCTTGGCCACGGTGGTCGCCCAGATGGGGAACGAGATCTACCTGATCCGTCAGCCCGGCGAGGTCGCACGCCACACCTACGACGAGGCGTTCACCTTCTTGCTCGTGACCTCCATCGTGGTCAGCGGAATCGCCCTCGGCCTTACCTTCGCGGCCGGCCCGCTCCTGCGCCCGGTTGGGGTGCTGGTCCCCCTGCGGGTCCTTTTGCTCAGCGTGCCGATCAACGTGCTATGGGCACCAGCGCAGGCGGCCATCGAACGCCAGTTCCGCTACCGACGGATGGGATTCCTCGAACTCTCCGGGGACGTTGTCCTCTACGGCACGGCGATCCCGCTGGCGCTCGGACATGCCGGGGCATGGTCCCTCGTTGCGGGCAACTTCGCGTGGCAGAGCTGGCTCCTGGTCGGGAGTCTGGTCCTCTCGGGGCTTCGCCCCCGCCTCCGATGGTCCGGTGACGCCATGCGAGCATTCGCCAGACACGGTCTGACGTTCTCCGCCTCGTCGATGCTCGGTCGCCTCGGCGGCTTGGTCAACCCGTTGGTGGTGGGGAGCTTCGCAGGGGCCAGCGGGGTCGGGTACGTCGCGTTCGCCCTCCGGCTGGTCGACACCGTGGGCTTTGCCCAGCGCGGCGGTGCGCGGCTCGCGACGGTGGCGTTTTCGAAGATTTCCAACGAGGAGCGGGCTCGGCTGCGCTACAGCGTCGAGGAGGGATCGCTGTTCCAGCTCCTCGCCGCCGGTGTTGCGTTCGCGGGATTCGCCCTCGGGGCACGATGGATCATTCCCGGGGTCTTCGGGCACGAGTGGACGCGCGCGATCTCCGTGTACACGCTCCTCGCGCTGGCATTCGTGTGCAATGCCGCGGGGTCCATGCAGATGACGCTGTTGCTGAGCAGGGGCCGAAACCTTGCGGTCGCAGGTGCGGTCGCCGTCCAGGAGCTCGCGTTGGCCGCGGCCGCCGTCCCGTTGGTTCGTGCTTTCGGTGTCGAAGGATTCGGCATTGCCGCGCTGATCGCCCTGGTCGACCTGTTGTACCTGGACCGGATGGCTCGCAGCATCGTGAGCTTCAGCTACCGCAGGATGGCCCCCTTCGCGCTGGCGATTCTCCCGCTCGTGCTCTTTCCCCTCGTCCCCTTGCCCTGGTGCGGCCTTTTGGCGCTTCCAGGGATTCTCACGCTCTTCGTCCCGGCGATGCGATCCGAGCAGCGTCGTGTGGCGACGGTCGTCGCTTCGGCACTCGGGCGGTCGGTGTCGTGATGACTCGCGACCAGTTCGCCTCGAGCCTCGCGGCCCTGGAGCGGGCTGTGGCGGGCGACGTCGGTGAGGCTCTGCGGGTTGGGATCGACTGCGTTCAGATCGCCGAGGTCACCGAGGCGGTCGCGCGTCTCGGGGCCCGCTACCTCGAACGGGTCTTCACGAGGCAAGAGATCGAGTCCTCAATGAACGCTCACGATCGATTCCACGCATCGCTGGCTGCTCGCTTCGCAGCCAAGGAGGCGTTGCTCAAGATCTTGCGCCCCTGTGGATCGCAACCTGAGTGGCGGTCGATCGAAGTCCTCCGTCGGCCTTCTGGGGCTTGCGATCTCCTCCTGCACGGAGAGGCGGCCCGCCGCGCATGCGGCGAAGGCCTTCGAGCGCTGGCGGTGAGCCTGACCCATGACGGCCCGGTCGCCGCGGCCGTCGTGGTGGCCTTCGTTGCGGGACGTGCCAACGGCTCTGCTCGCGGCAGAGGTGACCTGGTTGGGCGGCGCTCGGCGACATCGAACCTTGCATCAGTGGTTGCGACCGGAGGTTTGCAAGATGTCTGAAAGGAGAAAGGACATGGAAGACGAGATCCGCAGGGTTCTCGCCACCTACGCACGTCTGCCCGTGGATGCGATGGCAATCGCGCCGGACGCGGACCTCTTCCGGGCCGGGATGACCTCGCACGCGAGCGTCAACGTCATGCTCGGCCTCGAGGAGGCCTTCGACATCGAGTTCCCAGAAGCGATGCTCCGCAAGGCCACGTTCGAGTCCATCGCGGCAATTCGCGACGCGATCGAAGAGTTGACTTCGGTCGGGGTGTCGCGATGAGCGTCATGCTCGATGGCCGTCCGGTCACTTCAAGTGCGCAGCAGTGCGCGAGTGCGTTCGCGCATGCAGTCGATCGGGAGGCGCGCTTTCCCGCGGAAACCGTGGCCGCGCTGCGATCCGAGCGTGCCCTCTCCCTCCTGGTCCCTCAGGAGCTGGGCGGTGCCGGTGCAACGGTCTGCGAAGCGGCCGAAGGCGTCTTCAGGATCGCTCGCCACTGCGCCTCGAGCGCCATGGTGCTCGCGATGCACCACCTCCAGGTGGCGTGCCTCGCACGTCATGGCCGCACGCCCGCCTTGCGCTCATACCTCTCCTCGGTGGCGAGCGAGCAGTTGCTTCTGGCGTCGGCGACCAGTGAGGCAGGGGTCGGTGGAGCGCTGCGGACCAGCCGCTGTGCGCTCGAACGCGAGGGGGGACGCTTTCGCCTGCAAAAGCAAGCCTCGGTGATCTCCTACGGGGCCTTCGCCGACGGGGTGCTCGCAACCTGCAGGCGTGGTCCTGATGCTCCGCCGAGTGACCAGGTGCTCGTCGTGTGTGCCCCTCCGGGCCTTGAGCTGACCCAGGTCGGCGAGTGGGACACCCTCGGGATGCGTGGCACGGTCAGCCCGGGGTTCCTCCTCGCCGCAGAGGGGCCGGAGGACTACGTCGTGCCGGATCCCTTCGGCGACATCGCCTCCCAGACGATGATGCCGGTCTCCCATGTGCTGTGGTCTCACGTCTGGCTCGGCATCGCAGCAGCCGCCATGTCCAAGGCCCGCACCTTCGTGCAGCACCAAGCGCGCAAGAACCCCGGGACCACGCCTGGGGGGGCCGGGAGCCTGGCGGAGCTCGCCGTTGCCTACCAGCAGATGGAGGCCCTGGTTCGGGATGCGACGGCGAGCCTCGAAGCCAGCTGGTCGACGCGAACCGAAGGCCTTCGAAGCGTAGTGTCGTTCAACTCGCTCAAGGTCGCGGCGTCCACCCTCGTCGTGGAGATCGTGACGCGCGCGTTGGCGATCTGCGGCATGGCCGGGTACGCCGAGCGCTCCCCGTTCTCCCTCGGTCGCCAGCTGCGGGACGCGCACGGCGCGGCGTTGATGGTCAACAACGAGCGAATCCTCGCGGACAACGCCCAACTGCTCCTCGTCTCCAAGGAGGCGCGATGACGGTGCAGAGGGCGTACCCGACGAGGACCGCCTCGCAGAGCTCCTTGAGGGACCCCCACGCAAAGCTTTTGGAGTCGCTGATCGAGGCCGAGCTGCTGTTCCCCTCGGGGGTGTCCGGGCTCTACGCGCGCTCGGCCGCCTACCAGCAGGTCACCGATGCGCTGGGGCGGCAGGTCCACGCCTGGGCGAGCTCGCTGGGTGCCACCACGATCTTCGTGCCGCCGGTGATCTCGCGTGCGACCTTCGACCGCACCAACTACCCGCAGTCGTTCCCCGATCTCATGGGCTCGGTGCACGTCTTCGAGGGCGGCAACCGCGAGCACGGCGAGCTGTTCCGGCGTCTCGAGGCCGGCGGTGACTGCTCCGCGCTCTTCGTTCCCTCCGAGGTGGTGCTCTCCTCGGCTGCCTGCCACGCCCTGTACCCGATGTGCACGGGCACGCTCCCGCCGGGCGGCCGCACCTTCGAGGTCCAGGGCTATTGCTTCCGTCATGAGCCGACTGAGGACCCGTCGCGCCAGCAGGCGTTCCAGATGCACGAGGTCGTCTTCGTGGGCGACCAGGCGGGCGCCCGCTTCCATCGTGACCGTGGCCTTGCAGCGGGCTTGGAGCTGTTGAGCCAGCTCGGCCTCCAGATGACGGCCGTTCCCGCCAATGACCCGTTCTTCGGACGCCTCGGTACGGCGCTGGCCGCCCAGCAGCGAGCCGAATCGCTCAAGATCGAGGGGATCACGCCGATCTTCGAGGGTGCGCCGGAGACCGCGGTGCTCTCGGCCAACTGCCACCTCGACCACTTCGGGGCGCCCTTTGGGATCCGGACCGCAAGCGGCGAGACGGCCCACAGCGCCTGCGTCGCGTTCGGGATCGACCGGATCGCCGTCGCCTTGTTCGCCGCCCACGGGCCGGCCGTCGACGCCTGGCCCGCGCCGATCCGGGAGCAGCTGTGGCCATGAGGTTCGAGGTGCTCCCGATCATTGCCGAGGCCTACCGCTCCCATCCGTTGCACGGACCCTCGAGAATCTGGTGCGAGACCAACTGCGCCGCGGACCTCTGGATCGAAGCGCTGCATGCGCTGGGAGCGGAGCCGCTGGCCGCGCTCGCCTTCACCTTCAGCACCGACTTCGACGGTGACCAGTGGCGGATGTTCAAGCACCCAGCGGAGGACCTCCGGCGCCTGTTCGGGATCGAAGTCGCCGAGCTCAACGTGTGGAGGCCCCTCGTACACCACGTGGCAGAGCAGGTCGGGATGGGTCGCCTGGTCACCGTCGACGTCGATGCGTGGCACCTCCCCGACACCGCCGGCCTCACCTACCGTTGCGCCCACCAGAAGACCACGGTGATGGTCCAGATGATCGATGTCGAGGCGCGTCGGCTCGGCTACTTCCACAACAGCGGGTACTTCGAGCTCGAGGGAGAGGACTTCGACGCGCTGTTTGCCGAAAACCGAAGCTCCGTCCTTGCGCCCTACGTCGAGAGCATCCGGCTCGACCGCTTCGATCCCGCGGACGCGGCGGTCCGGGCCGTTGCCCTGGAGCTTTTCGGCGAGCACCTGGAGCGGCGTCCCCCAACCAATCCCGTCGCTCGAATGGGTCGGCGCCTGCGCCTCGACCTCCCCTGGCTGCAGGCGAGCGGGCTCGAGATGTTCCACCGCTACGCGTTCGGGACGCTGCGCCAGTGCGGTGCCAACGCCGAGCTCGCGGCCGCCTTTTTGTCCTGGTTGCGCGCACTGGAGCCACGGGGTGCCTGGAGCCCTCGGGCGCTCGAGATCGCCGCGCAACGTTTCAATGCGATCGCGGCCGGCATGAAGTCCCTCGAGCTCAGCGTGGCCCGCACCGTCAGCCGGGGCAAGGCCTGCGATCTCGACACGGCCTTCGGCCAGCTGACGCGCTGCTGGGACGAGGCCTACGGCCTCTTGGAGCGGAAGCCGTGCCATGCCGGTTGACCTCCTCGACCAGGCACGTTGGGAGTGCTGCTGGAGCGCCCCGGGCGCCATCACCCATCCGGATGAGCTCGACCGTCATGGGGTGGCGTGGATCCCGGCCGCGGTTCCCGGCACGGCCGCGGCAGCGCTGCGCGACGCGGGGCGCGAGGCGATGGCGCCCCAGGACTACGACGCGCTGGATTGGTGGTTCCGCTGCCACTTTGCCGTGGAGCGTGGGGTGCCGCGTGGGCTCTTCGTGCTCGAGCTCGACGGCATCGCCACCATCGCCGACGTCTGGCTCAACGGGCGCCACTGGCACCACGGGGAGAACATGTTCCGCTCGACCAAGCTGGAGGTGACGCCGTTGCCGGGAGCCAACGAGCTCGTCATCCGCTGTGGCGCGCTGACCAGCGTGCTCGGGCGCCCCAGGCCCCGGCCGCGCTGGAAGACCTACATGGTCACCCACCAGAACCTCCGTTGGATCCGCACGAGCCTGCTGGGTCGCATCCCCGGCTGGGCCGTGACGCCGCCTGTGGTCGGTCCGTGGCGGGCCGTGCGTCTGCGCGCGCTCGGCGCCCGAGACCGGCTCACCGGAGCCCTGACGCTCGAGGCGCAGTGCCAGGGACGCGATGGTGCCGTCGTCGAGGTGATGCTCGAGCTTTGGGGGGCGCCTGTCGAGCAGCTCACGCTGGCGGTCCAAGGACAGCGGGCGGCGTTCGAGCTCGAGGCAATCGGTCCGTGGCGGACCCGTGGCAGCGCGCGCCTGGCCGTCCGAGACGTCGACCGCTGGTGGCCGCATACCCACGGTCCCCAACCGCTCTACGAGGTCCTGGCGCTGACCGACGACGGGGCACCGCTGTCCCTGGGACGCGTGGGCTTTCGCACCGTCGAGGTCAACCGCGCGAGCGGCGGTTTCGAGATCGTGGTGAACGGGGAGCCGATCTTCTGTCGCGGTGCGTGCTGGCTCCCACCGGATCCCGTGGGTATGGTCCCCCGGCGGCCAGCGCGTCGGCGCCTGCTCGAACTGGCCAAGGCCGCGAACATGAACATGCTGCGGGTCGCCGCAACCGGGGTCTACGAGGACCGCACGTTCTTCGAGCACTGCGACGAGCTGGGGATCTTGGTGTGGCAGGACTGCATGTTCGCGTTCGTCGATCCCCCCGAGGACGAGGACTTCGTCTCTGAGGTGGAGGCCGAGCTCACCGAGGTGTTCGCCACCGCGTCCGGCCACCCCAGCCTGGCCGTGGTCTGCGGCAATCAAGAGGTCGAGGAGATCGCGGCGATGAACGGCCTGCCACCCTCGAGCTGGCGGAGCGAGCTCTTCGACAAGACGATCCCCGCCCTGGTGGAATCGGAGCTCCCCGGGGTTGCCTACCTCAGCTCCAACCCCACGGGCGGTGCCCTGCCGCTGCAGATGGACGTCGGCGTGAGCCAGTACTTCGGCGTTGGCGGGTACCTCAGGCCGATCGACGACGCGCGCCGTGCCGGGGTGCGCTTCGCCGCAGAGTGCCTCGCCTTCGCGACCCCGCCCGAGCCGGCAACCGTCGAGGAAGCCTGCGGCGGGGCGTGGCGAGCCGGGCACGACCCAGCCTGGAAACAGGCCGTGCACCACGATGCCGGTCGTTCCTGGGACATGGAGGACGTCCGAGAGCATTACCAGCGGCTCCTCTTCGGTGGCGATCCGTTCATGGAGCGCTACCGGGATCCGGAGCGGGCGCTGGAGCTCGGGCGAGCCACGAACGCAGAGCTCATGGGGGCGGTGTTCAGCGAATGGCGGCGACCGGGGTCGCTGTGCGCCGGGGGGCTCGTCCTTGCCCTCGCGGACCTCCGTCCAGGGGCGGGGTGGGGCCTCATCGATGCCCTCGGACGCCCGAAGGCCCCCTGGTACGTCCTGCGGCGCGTCTTCCGGCCGCTCGGCCTGCTGGTCACCGACGAGGGGCTGAACGGCCTGCGGCTCCATGTGGTCAACGACACGGCGGAACCCTTCACCGGCGTGCTCCGTTTGGACCTCTACGCCCGAGGCGAGGTGCATGTCGAGGGCGCCACCCGCTCGGTGACGGTGGGCCCGCGACGCTCGCTGGTCGTCGAGTCCGTTGGCATGCTCGAGGGCTTTCGCGACCTCACCTATGCCTACCGCTTCGGTCCCTGCGCCCACGACGTGGTCGCGGCGTCACTGCTGTGCCCCGACGGCACGGTCGTCGCGGAGGCTGTCTACCTGCCAGGGGGCCAGAGCCGCTCGGTCGAAGACGACCTGGGACTCCACGCCTGGTTCCTCCCTCCGAGGGGGAAGGCGGAGCCCGACTGGCGCGTCGAGGTGACCACCCGGCGCTTCGCCCAGTGGGTGGCCCTCGACGTCCCCGGTTACGTGCCCGAGGACTCCTGGTTCCACATGCTGCCAGGGTCAAGACGCGTGATCCGTCTCGAGGCCGAGGGCACAACGCGGCCGCCGCGTGGGCGTCTTCGGGCGCTCAACTCCGGCTCCCCGGTCCTTATCGGGGCTCCCCGATGAGTCCCGCGCCGGATCTGTTCGAACAGGGCACGCCGCTGTGGTTCGGGCCCGCCGGCCGCCCCCTCGCAGGCTGGTTGCACCGACCGCAGGGTGCCCGCTGCAAAGGCGCTGTCGTGCTGTGCCCGCCGCTGGGCGTCGAGCACACGAGCGCGCATTCCACCTTCCGCCGCTTGGCGGTCACGCTGGCGCACAAGGGCCTGGTTGCGATCCGATTCGATTACGACGGGACTGGGGACTCGGCGGGCTCTGATGCCGACGGCGCACGGGTCAGGGCGTGGATCGCCAGCGTGGAGCATGCGACCCGACTCGCTCGCGAGAGCGGCGCACCGGCCATCGGCGTGGTGGGGATGCGCATGGGCGCATTGCTCGGGGCCGCGGCAGCGCAACGCATCGGCCCGCTCCATGCTCTGGTGCTGTGGGACCCCTGCGTCACGGGCCGGGCCTTCCTTCGGGAACAGCGGGTGCTGCACGGGTTCGACACGGACGATTCCCAGGGCGCGTCGGGGAGGGTGGAGATCCCCGGGTACGTGTACCACGCAGAGACGGTTGCGGATCTCCAGACCCTTGCGATAGGGGATCTCGGCCCCCATCTCGCCGCCCGCACCCTCGTGCTGACCCGCCCGGATCGGGCGCACACAACGGCGGGCATGGCAGCGCCTCGTGGCCCGGAGGCCTCGAGCATCGAATGGCGCGAGGCCCTCGGGCAAGCGGCCCTGCTCGACGTCGATCCGTTCCATCACGTCGTTCCCACCGAGACCCTCGAGACCGTCGCGGATTGGCTCTCGGAGGTCTTCGGCGACGAGCGCCGTCCGTGCGCGCCGATGTCTTCCCTCAAGACGAGACTTCCTGCGGAGGTCCTCGTCGAACGTCGGGGCCCGCAAGGGATCTGGGAGCGTCCGCTGTGGTTGGGTGAGGTCGGCTTGTTCGGCATCATGACCTCCCCTGGGCCCTCGCAGCGCTCTTTCGCGCCGACGGTCCTGTTCCTCAACTCCGGGTACGAGCGCCACATCGGCCCCAACCGCCTCTGGGTCGCCCTTGCTCGCCAGTGGGCGTCATGGGGGATCACCAGCGTCCGCCTCGACCTCAGCGGGCTTGGCGAGAGCCCTGTGCGGCCTGGCCAGCACCCGCAGGTCGTCCGCGCGCCGGAGGCCTTCGACGATGTCGTAGAGGCCGCGGCCGCGGTGTCCCCGGGCGATCCGCGCAACGTCATCTTGGTCGGGTTGTGCTCCGGCGCGTACCAGGCGCTGGAGAGTGGGCTGGGTCTGCACCCCCGCGCCGTATGTGCCATCAACCCCTTGCTCCGCTTCGCGCCACCGGAGCTGGCCACCGGGTCGATCGATCCGCGCCGCCGGCTCTGCCGGCCGCCGGGTGCCGCGGCGAGCGCGTACCGTCGCCTCCCGCTCCCCGAGCTCCGGCGGCGGCTGCGCCCGGTGGTGTGGGCCTGGGCGAACCGCATGCGCCGCGCCAGCTCCCCGATCCACTGGCTCGAGGAGCTGGCGGAGGCCGGCGTCGACACCGTGCTGTGCTGCCGCTCCGACGAGGCGACGCCGCTGCTGCGCGGCAGCTGGCCGGCCGTGCGCCGCCTGCGGCGCTCGGGCCGGTTGCGCATCGAGATGCTCGACGACGCCGATCATGCCCTCTTGCGCGCCCATCAGCGACAACGGGTGACAGACGTCCTCACCCGCCACCTCGTCGAGCGCTTCGGCGCCTCGGCGCTCGAGGGCATCGCAAAGGAGCACGACGAGGCGGCTCGAGCGGCCGTCGGAGCCACCGACGAGGTCGTCGCATGATGCTCCGCTGGGCCACGCGGTCGGGGGCGCGCCTCGCCGGCGGCTTCAGCGGGAGCCTCCTTCCGGTCCGGGGGCTCTCCAGCGCCGAGACGGCGTCCTGGGAGGACCTTGCCCTCCGGGCGGTCGAACCGAATCCGCTCGCGGAAGCGCACTGCGTCATTCCGGCAGCGCGCCATCAGCCCTTCGGCGCCGAAGTGGTCCTTGCGGCCGTCTGGGAGCGCGGCCACCTCGTCGCCTGCGTTCCGCTGCGTACGGTGCGTCGGTGGTACACGCTGGCCTACCCCGTCGCAGCGAACCAGGTCCGGCGCAGCACCTACGTGGGCACGCCGCTTTTGGACGCGTCCTGCGCCGAGGAAGCCGCCGTGGCGCTGCTCGAGCTCATCGCTGGCAAACGCCGCGACCTCGGTGCCCGGCTGCTGGGGCTCGACTCCCTGCGCCTGGGCGGACCGGTCGAGACCGTGCTCCGACGCGGGGCGCAGCGTCTCGGGTTGGCATGCTCGCCGTGGGAATCCTGGGAACGCGGGTACCTACTCCGGCGTTCGCAGAACGCGTACGCCGCGCATCTCAGCGGGCGCTTCCGGGCCCACCTTCGCAAGCAACGCCGCCAGCTCGAAGAGCACCTCGGGGCGCCCTCGGTGGTCCGTGACCGCGCCGGCGACCCCACGGTCATCGAGCAGTTCATCGCGTTGGAGGCGGCGGGCTACAAGGCAACCACCATTGCGCTCGCCGCCGCCCCTGGCGAACCGCAGTACTTCACCGAGATGTGCCGGCGATTCACGGCGCAGCAGCGGTTACACGCATTGACGCTCGAATGTGGCGGTGTGACCGTCGCGATCCTGATCGCACTGCGCGCCGAGAGGGGGTTGTTCCTCATCAAGGGGGCCTATGACGAGCGGTATCGGCGTTTCGGCCCGGGCACGCTGCTGCACGCAGCCTTCTTCGATTTCTTCCACGATCACACTGATGCCGCCTGGGTGGACACGTGCGCGAGTCCGAACAACGCCACGCTGCTCAAGCTCTATCCCGATCGCACGGAGATGTCGACGCTGCTGTTCTCGCTGGGCACGCTGAGCGATGGCCTCTTCGTGTCGAACCTGTCGAGCATCCGAGCGGGCTACCGGAGGATCAAGCGGGTCGCCAGGGTGCTCGCCGCTCCCAAGGAGGTCAGAGGATGAGATCGAACCTGCGTCACCACGGTTGTCCGACGGTCAGCATCGACGCGTTTCCTGAATCCCTCGTCCGCTATCGCTCGGTGTCGACGATCGTGGCCGTCGACGTCATCCGGTCGACCACCATGGCCGTCACCGCCGCGGAGCAGGGCTGGAAGTGCTATCCGGTCCCGACCCTCGAGGATGCGATCGCCCGCGCCGACACCCTGGAGTCGCCGCTTCTGGCGGGCGAGCTCGGCGGCCAGGTGCCCTATGCGTTCGAGATGGATAACAGCCCGGTCGAGCTGCTCGAGCGTCGTGACCGGCATCGACCCCTCGTGCTGCTGTCGACCTCGGGCACGCGGGTGATCTGCGGTGCCGCACCGGGCCAGAACGTCCAGGTGGCCTGTTTGCGCAACTACCGGGCGACCGTGGGAGCGCTGCTTGAGACCCAGGAGGCCGTCGCGATCATCGGTGCTGGCGCAAGGGGGGAGTTCCGCGACGAAGACGCCCTGTGCTGTGCCTGGATTGCCCGAGACCTGGTCAAAGAGGGGTATGTGCCCGCCGACGCCAGGACCGCGGCGCTCATCGAGCGCTGGGACGGCGTGGAAGTCAGCGAGATCGTGGCGAGCCCCAGCGCCGAGTTCCTGCGACGGACCGGACGCCACGGCGATCTGGCGTTCATCGTCGACCACGTCGACGACCTATGTGGCGCGGTGTGGCTCGCCGGCGGTGCGCTCGCCTACGGCAGGTGCCCATGAGGACCACGAGCACCCGAGCACGGCTCCGGACCCGGGCTGGCGACCAGCCCGCAGCGGTGATCTTGAAGATGGTGCCCGATTCCTACGCCCATGGCCGGCTGTGCGCGATCAGGACCTTGGGGAAGATGGGGGTTCGAACCGTCGTGGTCACCGAGCGCCGGGTCGACCCCGCGAGCCTCTCGAAGTGGGCAGATCGCATCGTCGTCATCCCCTTCTCCGCCACCCCTGGCGAGGAGGCAAAGGACGCGCTCGTCGCGCTCGGTCGCGAGCTTGGGGATCGCCCCGTGCTGCTGGCGACCGACGACGTGGGCGCGCTCTTCGTCGACGACCACGCCGACGCGCTCTGCCAGGTCTACCGCTTCCCTATCGGACCGCGCGGACTCGCACGCTCCCTCGCGGACAAAGGGAACCTCCACGAGCTGAGCCGCCAAGCCGGCATCCCCACCCCTGAGGCCTACTTCCCCAAGGACCGCCGGGACGCTTCCTTGTTCGCAGCCCGGAGCAGCTATCCGGTCGTGCTCAAGAGCATGGACCCGCAGCTGATGCGTCGCCGGCCCGGGGCGCGCAGCGTGGTCATCGCGAGCGATCCTGGGGCCCTGCTGCGGGGCTACGACGAGATGGAGGTCGAAGGGGACCGGCCCAACGTCATGTTCCAGGAGTTCATCCCGGGTGATCCGCTCACGGTGTGGATGTTCAATGGGTACTTCGACGCGTCCTCCCGCTGCCTGGTGGGCTTCACCGGGCAGAAGCTCCGCCAGTACCTGCCGGCAACCGGAGCGACGAGCTTGGGGGTCTGCCGGGCGAACCCCGAGGTTGCCTCGCTCGCATCACGGTTCCTCGCCGCGATCGGCTACCGCGGCATCGTGGACATGGGGTTCCGCTACGACGCCCGGGACGGCCGCTACAAGCTCTTGGACGTGAACCCGCGCATGGGTGCCACGTTCCGCCTGTTCGTCGGCTCGGGAGGGCTCGATGTCGTGCGGGCCATGTACCTGGACCTGACGGGACAGCCCGTTCCCGCCGAGGAGACGGTGGAGGGCCGACGCTGGGTGGTCGAGCCCTTCGATCTGCGCAGCTACACGATCGAGCACCGCGCCGGAGGGATCTCGACGAGGGACTGGCTTCGCTCGCTTCGCGGAGTTGACGAGTGGGCGTGGTGGGACCCGTCGGATCCCTTGCCTGCGCTCGCCGTCGCCGTGGCGATGGGCGCGCAGTCCGCGCGCGCACGACTCCGCCGCGCTCGGGGGGTTGGCCTCGGCCGGTTCCCGAGCGGCGAGCCCGAGGCGGAGACCATGAGCAACCCGGCGCTGACCGGGCAGCGGACATGACGCGATCGAGGGCAACCGGCACCGAGGCCGTGAGGGACCTCTTCGATGCCACCGCCCAGCACTGGCGCCAGGTCTACGAGGTGGGGACGACCGAGGCCCGCATCTACCAGCGCCGCCAGATGGTGGCGGTCGAGATGACTCGCCACGCCGCCGCGGGTGCGCCGGGGAGGGCCCTCGAGGTCGGCTGTGGTGCCGGGGCGATGACCGAGCAGCTCGCCTCGGATGCTTGGCGTGTCGATGCCATCGACCTCAGCGAGGCGATGGTGGACCAGACCCGCCGTCGCGTCGAAGCGGCAGGGCTCGCTGAGCGAGTGTGCGTGGCGGTCGGCGATGCCGAGCACCTGGATCGACCAGCGGGGCACTACGACCTCTGCATCGCGCTGGGCGTGCTGCCGTGGGTTGCCGACCCCCGCCGCGTGCTCGCAGAGCTGGCGCGAGTGACGCGACCCGGCGGGTGGCTGGTGGTGACCTCGGACAACCAGCTGCGGCTCACGCACCTTGTGGATCCAGCGCTCAACCCCGTGTTTCGCCCGCTTCGCCGGATCCTCGGAGGGCTCCTGCGCGGGATCGGCGTCAGGCGCCCGTTGCCGCTCGCGCAGGAGCGACGCTACCGCGCGCGCACTGTGGACCGGATGTTGCGAAGCGCCGGCTTCGAGGTCGTGATGCGCCGGACCACCGGGTTTTGGCCGTTCACGCTCTTCGAACGTCAGCTCTTCGGCGAGCAACGAGCCCTGCAGATCGACGAGCGCCTCCAGCGCTGGGCCGACGGGTCAGTTCCGTTGCTTCGCGGCGGTGGCAACCACTACGTGGTGCTCGCGCGCCGCAGCGCTTCGGGGTGCCCAGGGCGCAGGTGAGGACGCCCGAAGGCGTCGGAGTGCAGGCCACGGCGGTAGATCTCAACCCGGAGGATCTCCTCGAGCCGGACGTTGCCGAGGCGGACCTCCGCGCCGAAGTGGTCGATGAGGGCGAACTGGCTCGCTTTGGTCGGGGCCTCGAAGATCACGGTCTCGATGCCGAAGGCGTCCACGAAGCGCTCGGCACTGTCGGTATCGAGGGTGCCCTGGGCATCGAACACGCCGACCCCGGCAGCCGACTCACGAGCCTCCACCACCAGCTGCACTGCTCCGGCATCCAGCCAGGCGCGACCCTGAGCAATGAGCGCATCGGTCACGTCGCCGCCGAAGGTGCCCCCGTGCTTGTCCCCCAGCTCGAACTGGAGTTCCAGTCCACGGCTCGAGGTCATGGCCCCGATCTCCGCAGGGCTGAAGGGCAAACGGGTGAAGCCCTCGCCGGCTTCGACTCGGGCGACCCCCATCTCTGCACACAGGTCGAGGTATGCCTCGAGCCGTCCCTGCGCCGCGGCGATCTCGAATGGCCCGCCGCCGGTGACCACCGGCACCGAGGCTCGCTGGCAGGCCGCCAGCTTCGCGCGGGTTGCCGCCTCGGATCCCAGCATCCAGCACGCCATCGACAGCTTGAGCATGGCGATCAGATGACCGCTCTGCTCGAGGTGCCCGGCGAGGGTGGGAGCGTCGTACCCGGGGTCGAAGGGGACCGTGCAGGGAGGCAGCGCACGCACGCCCAACGACGCGAGGAACTCGCCGGCCAGCACGGGTCGACCTTACCCCAGCGCCCCGGCCCCACTGGGGACCAAGGCTCCCCCAGGCTGGGGATCAGACGATGCGCCACCACTCGAGGCGGCTGCCGAACGTGGTCTCGTCCCAGTTCTGCACCATCCTCCTCGGGAGCAGGAGGCGATTGCTCCACCTCGTCACACGACCGTCGACGGTCGTGCACGCCGTGGCGAACCCTGCGCGGGCAACGGATTGCACCGAGGCGCGGTCGAAGCTCGCGGCATCACCGAAGGGGTAGGCGAAGTGGTGCACCTCCACGCCGAGGAGGTCCTCGAGCTCGGCCTTCGACGCGCTGATCGTGGCGTGTTGCTCGGCCGCTGGTCTGAAGCGCAAGCGGACATGGTCGGTGGTGTGGGCGCCGATCGTCACCAACGGGCTCGCCGCCAGCGCGCGCAGCTCTGGGACATCGAGGGTGCGCGCTCGCGACGACGTCGCCGTCCCGAGGTTCCCCGGTGCCCAGTGTTGGGTCTGTGAGGCCGCCCGTTCGGGGACCAAAGGACCCGTGCCTGGCGCCGCGCTTCGAGCGCCGAGCTGGGCTGCCAGGGTGTCCACGAACTCGTCGATCACCGTTGGCGGCAGCGATCGAAGCTGTTCGGCGAGGAGGTGGAGCACCCTGCGGCCGGCCCCGGGCCCGCGGGCATCGACCCGCAACGGCGCGCCGGGGAGCTCGAGGGCGGCCCTGACTTCGTTGCGCCCGCACAGCGTCTCGGCCAGACGGTCCCACCAGAACCCCGAATCACGCCCTAAGGCCCGGCTGGGGACGAACACGGTGATGGGGATGCCGAGGCTCTCGACGATCGGCAGGGCGTGCGTCAGGTTGTCGGCGTACCCGTCGTCGAAGGTCACCGACACCTTCGGCCGATCGCCGACGGTGAGGATCTGGTCGAGCCTGACGACATCGGCGACGTCAGCGAGGAGCTCCATCTGGCGGGCAAAGCGTGCTGGGGAGACACACAACGTGAACGGATCGTCGGCGACGTCAGCGACGCGGTGGTAGACGAGGATGTTGCGGCTCCGCCGCACGCCCCGGCGGTGGCGCAGGCGGGGCATGCGCACTCGGCGCCGACCCCAGGCCTGGCGCACACGCGCGCGGGTCCCGGGATCGCCGATGTCCACGAGGGCAGCGAGCTGCCGGGTGCGCTCGGAGACCGTCACTGGCTGGCGACGAGCTCGCAGGTCCCCGCGTGCAGAAACGAGCCCGAAGCCCAGCGAGCCCGGTCTGCGGTGTCGCCCCGAGCGACTTCACCGTAGAGGGCCTCGTAGCGTCGAGCCATGGCCTCGACGCTGAACCCGCTGCGCATCCGTCGGCGTGCCGCCGCGCCCATGGCACCAGCGCGCGCGGGGTCGGCGATGAGCTCGTCGATGCCACGCGCCAGGGCTCGGGGGTCTTCGGGATCGACGAGGACCCCTGTCTCGTGGTCGACGACCAGCTCGGGGATTCCGTCGACGCGGCTGGCGACCACCGGGACGCCCTCGCGCATGGCCTCGATGACGACCAACGGCGCGGCATCCCGGCGGGAGGGCACGGCCAACACCGCCGGTCGGAGCAGAGCCCATGGATCGTCGTGCCAGCCGAAGAAGGTGATGCGATCGTCGACGCCCAACGCCCGTGCCTGCGCCTCGAGCGCTTCGCGCTCGGCGCCGTCACCGACGAGTGCCAACCTACAAGTGGGAAGGAAGGCCATCGCCTGGATGAGGATGTCGAAGCCCTTCTCGTGGGCGCACCGACCGATCGCCGCGACGAGGTTGGGCTGGGTCGGACGCGGCGCAGGTGGCCGGTCGGGGACCCCGTTGGGGATGACCGCGATCCGGCTGGCGGCCAGATGCAGCTCACGCTCGAGCGCGGTGGCGACGAAGTGCGAGACGCCGACGACGCGATCGGCCCTGCGGATGACGGCGGTGGTCAGGAGCCGCTGGCTCCGGTTCTTGGACGGGAACACCGCGTGTGCGACGCCGACCACCGGGATCCGCGCCAAAAGCGCTGCGACCACCCCGTACTGCCCGGACCACAGGTGGCGCTGGCTGACATGGACCACGTCAGCCCCCGCAGTCCGCAGTGCCCGTGCATGCTTGCGGATCGTGGCGAGATCGTGGCGCCCACGGACGTGAGGGACGACGACGGCGCCACTGCGGGGGCGCTTGGCCACGAGCGCGTCGACCACCGCAGCGTCGACGCCGATGACGACCGTGGCGATCGCCGGGTCGAGAGCCCCGAGCAGCTCGCGGGTCATCAGCTCTGAACCTCCGAGCTCCGGGGAGTCGACGTAGAAGGCGACGCGGAGGGCGGGCGAGGTGTCGCTGGGCATGTCGCAACGATCCTAAGGGGTCGGGGCCGACGGAACGGTGGACCATCGGGACGCAGCCGGTGTTGCTTCAGTACTCGCCGGTGGCTGCTGATCGCCACGGTTCGGGGTCGATCTCGAGCTCGCAGGGGATCTGCAGGTCGACGGTCCCGGGCGACACCACCCGGATCCGCGCGCCGAAGCGCGTCGGCCCGGGCGGGGCGTGCAGGGTCACCGTGGCCACACCGGCAGCGTCACCGCCGGTCGTCACCGGCCGTTGATCGAGGAGCGCGGCCCCGGCCCAGAGCTCCACGGTTGCGGCGTGGCAGGCGGCCCGCTCGCCCCCGCTCCAGCGCACCGGGATGCGGAAGCGGAACTCCCCAGGCGGCAGGGCCGTCCAGGGTCCGATGAGCACTTCTCCGGGTCGGCCGCGTGCAGCGAGCACGTGGGTTGCGCCGGTGGAGTCCTTCTCCAAATGACACCCGGGCGCCGGGCGCAGGCGATTGATTCGTTCCTGCCATGCAGCCTCGAAGATGCTCCTCAGCGCGTCGCGGAGGGCCGAGGCATCGGGTCGACGGGCCTTGCGGGCCTCTGCCCACCAGAAGAAGGAGTCCTCCGGACGCTTGCCCGCCAGGGCGAGGCGCCGGAGGACCCCCGCAGGGCCCGTCGGATCCTCCAGGGGATCGAGGGGAAGGACCTCACCGTCGCGGCGGCACAGCCACAGGCCCTTCATCGTCTCGAGCTCGAACCCCGCGAGCTCGATCAGCGTTGCGGCTTCACGAGGCGTGAGTTCGATCGTGTGCTCGGCCATGCTCCACCCGTAGGCCGCCGTGAGGTCACGGTTCGGGCTGTCGAGCACGAGCCAACCGCGATCGGTCAGCACGCGATTGGCCTCGAGGAAGAAGCGCTCCATCTGCAGAGGCCACAGGTGCTCGATGTTCTGGCCAGAGAAGATCAGGTCGATGCTCCCCGACGGGAGGGCACGTACCCCACCAGGGCCCGAGACGTCCCCTTCGATCCACTCGACGTTGGGCGGCAACTGGCTGGGGCGCGCCATGAACGCTTCGACGCCGATATGGCGTTCCACGTGGCCGTAGCAGTCCTCGATCCAGTCGAAGTACCACGCGCCGTTGGGCCCTGGGCTCAGGATCGACTTGGCGCCCGAGGGCATGTCCGCCAACGCGAGGGAGCGCGCCTCGTGCAGGGTCGCATGCAGATCGACGAAGGCTCGGGGCGGCGGCTGGTTCCACCAACCGTCGACGGGTCTTGAGAGCCGTCCGACGATCTCTTCGACGTAGGGGCGCACGGATCGGTCAAGCAGCGCACGCACGCGCTGCTTGAGCCGCGCGCGCGGCTTGAGCCGTCCGAAGACGCCGCTTGCCGCGCTCATCCTCCCAAACCCCGTCGCGCGCGTCGTGGCGACCCTCCGGCATCGCCGACCGCAGCATCGACGGGCCCCTCCGTCCCGGTCGATGGCCACAGCTCCTCGAGCTCCTTGCCGCGCGTCTCGGGGAGGAAGGCGAAGAGGCCCACCGCGAGGAGCATGGGGGTAAAGGTCGCCACCGCGCCGTCGGCGAAGCGGTTCCCGATATCGGCGATCGCGCCGAACGCCAGGAGCCCGACGACCGCGCCGAGGACGCTCGCAGCGATGCTCCATCCCGCAACCGACGCGCGCACCGACGTGGGGAACAGCTCGTTGAGGAGTGCACCGCCGGCCGGAGCCAGGACGGAGGCTGCGAGGATGCCCAGCTCGTACCCGACGATCAGGCCAAGACGCGTGCCGCTATAACTGAGGACCCCGGTGCAGATCATGGCGGTCATCGCCAGCGCTCCGGTCGGACGGCGACCGACACGATCTGCGAGCCAACGACCGACCAGGAGCCCGAGGAGGCCGAAGGCCCCTGCCACGACGACCATCCCGGCGATCACCGCTCCCGAGAGCCCCCTCACGTTCTGGGCGTACACAAAGACGAAGCTGTTGGCCGGGCCGGTGACGACATTGACCGCCACGAAGAGCGCGGCGACGATGGCAAGCCTCCGACGGAACGGGCGTGCCACGGCGCCGAGGACCGGCAGCGGATGCGTCGGTGCCGTGGCCTCGATGGCGAACCGCGAGGGCTCGACGAGCCAGCGGCGGACGACGATCACCATGAGCAGCGGGAGCGCGGCGAGCGCGAAGACCCCGCGAAACCCGATGTCGCCGACCAGGCCATGGATCACCGCCGTGAGTCCTGATCCGACGCCGTAGCCCGCGGCGATTAACGCGATCGCCTTCGCCCGGTCGGAGGCGGCGGTCTCCTCGGCGGCTCCGACCTGGGAGACTGCGTTGGTCGTGGTGAGCAAGGGCCGGCCCATGGCGAAGATCGCAACGAACCACCAGTATCCAGGGCTTGCCGCTGCCGCGACGGTGAAGAGGAGCCCGAGCACCGTGGCAACCACGAGGACGCTTCGCCGGCCGAAGCGATCGGCAAGTCCCGACAGCGGCAGGCTGCCGAGCGAGGCAAGCCGAAGCACCGCAAGGCCGATCCCGAGCTCGGTGCCCGACAAGCCCGCGCGGTCGGCGAGGGACGCCCCGTGGACCGCATGCCCGAAGGCCTTCGCGACGTCTCCCAACGCCGTAACGGCTCCGAACTGGCCGAAGCCTGATGCCAGTGCCATGCACGCCAGTGCGATGATCGCCGGGTCCCGCCAGCCACGCAGGTCCAGCCGCACGCGCGGCGCTTCAGGCGGGGGGCATCGAGCCATGTGGAGGATGGGAACCGGTCATCGCGCGGCTCCAACCCTAAGACGCTGGCGCAGAACAAGTCGAGCAGCCCGCAGGTGGATCACTGCGCGAGGCGCCCGACGAGCGCCGAGGACACCACGACCCCGACGGCCAGCGCGGCGACGAGCACCAAGAAATCCTCGCCGAGGTGCGCATGCGATCCGATCAGCATGCCTCGGAGGGCGTCGACCTCGTAGCTCATCGGATTGACCGTGCTCAATCCCTGGAGCCATCCAGGCATGACCTTCACCGGGTAGAGCGCGTTCGACGCGAAGAACAGCGGCATCGTGATGAGCTGGCCGATGCCCATCAGGCGGTCGCGTTTGAGGACGACGCCGGCCACGGTCATCGAGACGCACGAGAAGAAGCCTGCGCCCAGCATGACCGCGAGAAAGGAGCCGAGGATGGCCAATGGGTTCGCGCTGAGCGCGACCCCGAGGATTGCTGCGAGCACGAGCACGACGCAGACCTGGGTCAACGCACGGATCCCCGCTGCGAACGATTTGCCGAAGATCAACGCTGATCGAGGTGTGGGGGTGACCAGGAGCTTGGTGAGCACCCCGGAGTCCCGCTCCCAGATGATCTGAATGCCGTAGAAGATGGCGACGAAGAGCCCCGACTGGGCGATGATCCCCGGCGCCAAGAAGTCGATGTAGGGGACGTGGCCGGTGGGGATGGCGTGAAGCTTGTTGAAGGTCTCGCCGAAGATGACTAGCCAGAGGACCGGCTGGACCGCCCGAGTGAAGACCTCCGTCCGATCGTGCCGGAGCTTCTGGAGCTCGACGAGGCAGAACGTCGCCCCGCGGAGCGGATAGTCGATCCAACGTTGGTGGTCGGGTCGGGCTTCAACCCGTTCAGTTCGCGCTTCGACGAACGCTGCGGATCTCACGCAGTCCTCCTTTGCGCTCCGTGTCGTCATCGAGCACTGCGCCGGTGAAGTGTCGGAACACATCCTCTAAGGTCGCGCCCGGCCCCAGCGCTGCCTTGAGCGATTCAGGGGTGCCCTCTGCCCGGATGGTGCCGAGGTGCATGAGCGCGACGCGGTCGCAGAGCGCTTCGGCCTCTTCCATGTAGTGCGTCGTCACCAACACGGTCATGCCCGTCGCGCCGCGCAGCTCTTCGACACGCCTCCAGACGCTGTCGCGCGCCACGGGGTCCAAGCCGATGGTCGGCTCGTCGAGGAGCAGGAGTTCGGGGCGGTTCACGAGCGCCTGTGCCAGTTCGAGGCGGCGAATCATCCCACCCGAGTACGTGCCGGCGAGCCGGTCGGCGGCATCGGAGAGACCCATGACCTCCAGCGCTTCCGCCACGCGCAGCTTGCGTTCTCGTCGAGGAACGTCGAAGAGCCGCGCGAACCAGCTGACGTTCTCACGCCCGGTCAACGAGGTCTCGATCGAGAGCTGTTGGGGAACGTAGCCCAACCGGCGCCGGATCGAGAACGCAAAGCGGCGTACGTCGTAGCCGAGCACCTCCACGACGCCTTCCTGGGGCTTGAGCAGCGTGTTGAGGATGCGGATCGTCGTGGTCTTTCCCGCACCATTGGGGCCGAGCAAGCCGAAGACCGTTCCGCGTTCGATCGTCAGGTCGATCCCGTCGACGGCGACGTGGTTCCCGAAGCGGTGGCGCAGCCCGCGGCATGCCACGGCAACGGACCGAGCGACCCCAGGGACCGCGGTGCCAGCGGGGCACGTCTCGGTCGTCACGGAGCTGGCTTCTCCGGCTCCTGGGCGCCCACCTCGAGCCCGCCGTCAGCGTCCTCGAGGTGGGCGGCCAGCTGGGTCAGGATCTCCACCACGTCCTCGAGGCGCTCGCGCTCGGCAGGCAGAAGCCGGTCGAGCGCGGCCACGACGGCCTCGGTCTTGCGATCTCGCCATGCGCTCAGGCGGTTGCGCACGGTGGGGTCGAGCGCCAAGCGCACGATCCTGCGGTCCTTCGCGTCGACCTGGCGAACGAGCATCGAGCGATCGCTCAGTGCTCGGAGCAGCGTGCTCACGGTGTTGGGGGCGACGCCAAGTTGCGCGGCCGCTTCGGCAACCGAGAGCCCGGGGTGTCGACGGATCACCCTGACCAGCTCCACCTGGGCCTCTGTCAACGAGGACAGCTCCGGCGGTCTCGTTGCGATCCGACGAGTCGCCCGGCGGATCGCCGAGATCGCGTCCAGCAGACTGGACGCGAGGGCCGCGGCGTCGCGGTGGTACCGGGAGCCAGCGCGAGCCTGGGGAGCTTGAGCCCGCGGGCCAGGATCGGCTCCTGCGCCTGGCGTCCTACGAGCCTCGAGCACCCTGGGGTCGGGGCGGGTTCGTACGGGCGTCGTGGCGGCGTGCTTCACGGTGCGAGAGACAATAGCTCTGTAACAGAGCTATTCGTCCATCCCGATCTCCTCGTGACCCCATGGGACCGCCTGCCTGGGCCGCTTCGTCGAGTGCTCCGAGCTGCGGTTCGCAAACGGCGGCGACAGGGCGCGACCGGGAGCAGCGTGCGCTGTCAGCCGCGCGGCCTCCAGGATGCCACGCGAGCGCTCAGGAGAGCGCGCCGGGCGCGTTGTTGGTCGATTGGCCCCCTGCTCCACCCGAGCAGACCGACGTGCCGACCGTGCCCGTGCCCGCGTGGCCCGGAGCGGGTCCGTACCCTGGGTTCGTGCGGACCTCGACCACGTCGGAGAAGGTTCCGCTGATCAGCGGACCGGACTGGATCACCTGATCGGCGACGAGGACCAAGACCGTGGCGGGGACCGACGCCGGTGGATCAGCGCTGTCCCCCGTGCGGGCGACGAAGCTCCCGGCACATGGATTCCCCCCTTCGAACGTCACCGTATCAGCGAACCCCTTGAAGGAATCGGGTGCCTTCCCCGTCGTCATCGGGTTGTCGGCCGCCCATTGGGCCCCCCAGTACTCGACCGAGCTCCCCGTGGCAGCTTCGCTGTTGCCGATCACGAAGTACACCGTGCTCGTCGACGATCCGTTGCGGGTCGCGCTCGCGGCGGCGAACCCCCCAGGAACCAGCAGCACCAGCGCGCTGAGGACCGGCGCGCAGCACAACACTCGGATGATGGACCACCGCATCTGGCCTCCTCCCCGCGTCCTCTCCCGACCGCCAGCGTAGCCCGTGAAACGCGGAGGGTGGTGGACCAAACGCACTGCGCGTTCATCGCAGCGTTGGATCGGCGGTGCGAACGACGGTGGTGCGCGCCTGCGAATCCCGGCGCGCGGGTAACATTTCCGCGCCTTTGACCAGCAGAGAGCCGGTTCGGCGCCGCCGTCGCGCAGGGGTCTGCAGTCACTGGGATCGCCTTCCGAAGGAGGGGGTGGAGGTGTCCTCGAGATTCGCGCTACGGAGCACCGCGCGGATCGTCATGGGCGCCCTGGTGATGGTCACGCTCCTGTGGCTCAACACGACGGTGGTTGCCGCTGCAGCCACGGTCGAGCGGCTCGCGGCCGTCCGTATCGGCCGGCCCGGGGTGGTGCTGATCCGGGGACAGAACGTGCCCGACCCCTTCATGACGCGTGTCGGCGGGCGTTACTACCTGTTCTCCTCGCAGGAGGCGTTCTACGGCCCCCACATTCCCGTGCGTGTGTCACGTTCGCTCACCCATTGGGGTCGGGCGGCCGTCGATGCGCTGCCCGAGCTCCCAAGCTGGGCGGCCAACGGCTACACCTGGTCACCTGACGTTCGTTTCGTCGACGGCCGATGGGTGATGTGGTTCAACGCCCTGCTTCGCGGCGTCGATCCCCCACTGCAGACCAAGTGCATCGGGGTCGCTGTCGCCCGCCACGTCACGGGCCCGTATCACCCGGTCGGTCGGCGGCCTGCGATCTGCCAGCTGGCGGACTGGGGATCGATCGACCCCCGGACGATGCTCGGCCCCAACGGCGGGCTGTGGCTGCTTTGGAAGTCCGACAACAACGCGAATCCCTCCGGGCGCTTCGACACGAAGATCTTCATCCAGCGGCTGGCAGCCGACGGTATCCATCTGGTGGGGAAGCCCACGGAACTCATCTCGGCAAACCAACCGTGGGACTCAGGGATCGTCGAAGCCCCCGACATGGTCCACGCGGCCGGGCATTACTGGCTCTTTTACTCCGCGGGCTGGTTCAACCAGCCCACCTACGCGATCGGCGTCGACCGATGCGCGAGCCCCCTCGGGCCGTGTCGCCCGGCACGCGATGGGCCGTGGTTCGGGTCGAACCGCCAGGGAGCAGGCCCCGGGGAAGCCTCGATCTTCGATGACGGCACCCGATGGTGGATGCTCTACACGGTCCGTGCCGCGAATCCGGTGACCGGCGGGGGGGTCCGGCCGACGGCCATCGCACGGCTGGAGTTCTCTCCTCGCGGACCCACGGTGATCCCTCCTGGGTCACCCCGCTGGGCGGCGCCGCAGAGCGGTCCGCAGCTGCCGGGCATCGCTGGAGCGAACGGCGCCACCGTGCCCGTGCCAAAAGGCCCGGTCGATGGGAGCCCGGTTCCCCTGCCGGGCCGAAGCTCCCCTAGGGTTCGACCCGGCGCCGAGGGAGCACCGCCTGGAGTACCCCGGCATCGATGATCCGGTAGGGGATCTTCAAGCGGTCCAGGCGGTCGAGGAAGGTCGTCTCGTCGACGCCGCCCGGCCCGGTGATCCCCTCGCCGAAAGGCTGGGCCGCCCGTGCCGCCTCCGCGGCGGGGATGAAGAGCCATGCCGGCGAGCGAGACCGGCGCACCTGGCGGTCGAGCGCTGTCCATCGGTCGGGCTCGGAGGCGCCGACCGTGATGGCAAGCCGATCCCCGCTCAGAAAGTCGAGCTTGTAGGCCACCCAGTAGTCGGCAAAACCGGTACGGATTCCCTGACGCTCGAGGCTGGCGATCGTGGCGTGGGTGAGCTGATCGGGATCTCCCCAGCCGTTGAAGAACGACGCGAACCCCAAGCCGAAGGACTTGCCGAAGGCGAGCAGGCTGAGCACGATCGATCCGGCGAGCACCGTTGCCATCAGCGCCCTGGGGACCCGCGGCGCCCGACGCGTGGTCATGATGCGGCGCCATCGATCCCCGAGGATCGCAACAGGAGCGCCGAGCCGCCTCCCGAGCTCCTCGGCCCCTGCGACGAGTGCCAAGGCGAGCAACGCCTCCAGCGCGATCGCGTACCGCCCGTCCTGCCAGAACCAGCTCCCCGGTTGAGCGGCGACGAGGAACGGGAATGCGATCACCCCCACGGCGATGGCAACGGCACGGTCGCGACGCAACACGCAGGCCGCGAGTGCGGCAGCGACGACGAGAAGGACCACGACGATGACCGCGATGAGGATCACCCGGTGGGAGATGCCCGTGCCGGCCGGCCCGACGATCCAGACCCCGCTGTCGATGCGACGGAGGTCGAGCTGGAGCGGGAGGCTGTCGTGGAAGAAGATCTTGAGCCTGCCCCCGTACCCTGGGTTCAGCGGGGTGTTGGCACCGGGGAACATCTTGGCGTTGAGCGAAGCGAACCCCGATCGCACGTTCTCCCAGATCCACGGGAGCGCGCCGAGGCAGAATGCCACGACCGTGACGGCCCCCCGCTTCGCCCACCCCAAGCCACCGATTTCCCGTGCGCTCACCACAGCGCCCAGGAGGATCAGTCCCGCAGGGAGGAAGAAGTAGACGACCTCCGGGAGGGACCACCATCCCAGTCCGGCGAACAGCCCAAGGCCTGCAAGGTCGGCGAAGCGATGGTGGCCGTCGAGGATGCGGAGGCAAAGGAGCAGAGTCGCCATGCCGCACACCATCACCACGCCGCGGTAACCGTCCTCGATCGTCGATTGGTAGATCACCGCCAGCGGTGCTGCCCAGAACAGCGCAGCGCCGAGCGCGGCGAGCGCTGGGTCGCGGACCAAGCGGCGCGCGACGCGCCAGAAGAGCACCGCGGCGATGACCGAGAGCAGGACCGGTGTGATCGCGAGGGTCAGGCCGCTCTGCCCGGCGACGGCGAAGACGGCTGCGACCACGTACGGCTCGACGCCTCCATAGGGCTGCCCCCAGTTGAACGCGTAGAGGTGGCCATGAAGGATCTGGCGAGCCATCAAACCGATGACTGCCTCGTCGGAGCTGATCCCGTGGTGGAAGAGCAGCCACCCCCGGAGCGCGCAGCCGACCGCGATGGCGAGCGCGACGGCGAAGCGGACTGCCTTGGAGGAGGACGCATCGAGGACCTCGGGGGTCGCCTCCGGATTGCGTCCCTGCCGGGCGCGCGCGCCATCGCCTGGACCCCAGCCCTCACTCGGGCCCATGAGCTTGGCGTCCGCGGTCGTCACGCTGACAGCCTCGGCAACGCCTCAGCCGTTGGAGATGCCGAGGCGCGGACCATCGAGCGCGAGGACCTGGCCGCGCATGGAGGCGGCATCACCGGCGGACAAGACGAGGGCCTTCGCCATCTCCTCGGAGGCTCCTGGGCGTCCCAACGCTGTGCTCGCCCCCGTCTCGGCCGCATCGATCTTGGATGCCCGCCAGGCTTCGACGGCTTGCTCCGAGGCAATGAGGCCGACGACGGTGCAATTCGCTCGAATGCCGTAGAGCCCCCATTCTGCAGCAGCGACGGTCGTGCACATCTGCAGCGCCGCCTTGGCGACAGCGTCGTGCGCCCCTCCGCTGACCTCGTCCGGACAGCCGCGGACGGGGCGTCCACGATGGCGCGGCCACCGTGCATCGCGAGGCAGCGGCCCACTCCCCTCCGGCGGAGGGGGGCAACCCGGACGTCGGGATCGACGGCGTGCACGGCGCTCGCCGAGGTCGGGCTCAGGGAGCCCATGGGGAGCGACGCGCTGCCTTGTTCGCCGAGGCGTCGCCGCTCCCAAGCGCCACCAGGGTCGGTCAGACCGTCCCGATGACCGGGGTTTGCTGCCGAGGTCGGTGCGCACGACGACACGTCGCCGCCCGGTTCCGCCCTGGATCACGGCGGGGGTCCGTTCGAGTTGACCGACCCTTCGGGCGCACCGATCGCGTCGGCACCACGGCCCCCAAGATGCCCGACGCCTCCGCGCCGGTCCGTTCTCCCTGACGATGCCGACGGGGCCGGAGTCCGAGCGCGGTGCACCCGGCGAGTGTGCCATAGCCTGAGGGCATCCCCTCGGCTCATCGATACGCCATGAGCCGGCTCGCAACCGCTCGTTCGATGCATTCCTCGGTCCTGGCAACCGCTCGCCCTTCGCCGAACTCCTCGACGAGGGAGACGACGGTCATGCCCCGAGGGACGACCGTTTCCTCGCGGACACGCCCCACCACGGCCAGTACCGGGATCCGGTAGCGGGTGCCGAGCCGGTGCACGGCGCCGACGACCTTGCCGTCGAAGGAGTGGCGGTCGAGCAAACCCTCGGCGGTGACGAGCAGGTCAGCACCGCGGACACGCTGCTCAACGCCCAGCTCGCTGGCGACCAGGTCGAAGCCTGGCACGAGGCGTGCGCCGGCGCACAGCAGCCCACCGGCGAGTCCACCTGCGGCCCCCGAGCCGGGCACCTCGCCGACGGCGATCCCGTAGCGCCGTTCGTAGTGCGAGGCGAGCCGTACGAGGCGGCGATGGAGCAGCTCGACCTGCTCGGGCGTCGCCCCTTTCTGCGGCGAAAACAAGCGGGCGGTATCGACGAAGCGTGTCGTCACATCGCAAGCGACGACCAGTTCGATCTCACGCAGTCGATCAAGTGGTTCGAGCGCCCGTAAGGCACCGAAACCGCCATCGGTCGTCGCAGATCCACCGAGCCCGACAATGATCCGCCGACTGCCCGCTGCAACGGCAGCTGCGATCAGCTGGCCCGTGCCCAACGTCGACGCGGCGATCGGGTCGTTCACCTCCACCAGGGCCAAACCCGAGGCCTGTGCCATCTCGATGACGGCGCGCTCACCGTTGAGCTGCCACGGTGCGACGACGTCCCTGCCGAGGGGATCCGAGACCGTCGTCACGCGATTCGCGCCGCCGAAGGCCTCCAGGGTGCCCTCCCCGCCGTCGGCGAGCGGGATCTGCTCGCAGGCCCATCCGCCGAGCGCCGCACCGCGGGCGATTGCCGACGCGACCTCGGTCGCCGAGGCCGTCCCACGGAGCTTGTCGGGCAGAGCAACGACTCTCATCGGCCGATTGTGAATCGTGCGCGTCACGACGGCCTCACCGGTAGTGTCCGCCGCCATGGCGGACGTGTCTCCCTCCTCACCTGTCGAACCAGCGTCTCCGGTCGCGACCCGCATCGGCTGGGTGGGCACGGGCGTGATGGGGGCAGCGATGTGCCGGCACCTCCTGCAACGGGGCTATTCGGTGACGACGACGACGCGGACGCGTTCGCGAGCCGAGCCGCTGCTCGCCGAGGGCGCGCGATGGGCCGAGACCCCGGCGGCGGTCGCGGCGGCGAGCGACGTGGTCTTCACCATGGTGGGGTTCCCCGAGGACGTGCGGGCGGTCACCCTCGGGCCCGTGGGAACGCTTTCGGGAGCCCGCCGCGGCGCGGTGCTCGTCGACATGACGACGAGCGAACCGACGCTTGCGATCGAAATCGCCGAGCGTGCGGCGTCCCAGGGGGTCCACGCGCTCGATGCCCCGGTTTCCGGTGGCGACGTCGGCGCTCGCAACGGATCGCTGTCCATCATGGTCGGAGGCCCGGTCGAAGTCTTCGAGGCGGTCCGGCCGTGCTTCGAGGCGATGGGCACGACCATCGTGCGCCACGGCGGGCACGGCGCCGGGCAGCACGCCAAGATGGTCAATCAGATCCTGATTGCCAGCACGATGGTGGCGATGGCAGAGGGGCTCGTGTACGCGTCCCGTGTCGGCCTTGACGTCGAGGCGGTTCTCGCCTCCGTCGCCAGCGGCGCCGCCGGGAGCTGGTCGCTGTCCAATCTCGCTCCTCGGGTCGTGGCAGGGAACTTCGCACCGGGCTTCATCGTCGACCACATGGTCAAGGACCTCGGCATCGCGCTGGCGGAGGCGAAACGGGCGCAGTTGGCGCTCCCGGGCCTGGCCCTCGCCGAACAGCTCTACGTAGCCCTCCAAGCCCAGGGTCGTGGCCGTGACGGCACCCAGTCCCTGGTCCATGCGCTCGCAGGGCTTTCGGGCCTGAGCTGGCCACCACCGCCCCGCTGATCGCAGGTGGTGACCGGCCGACCGGAGGTCGACGCTCCGGGCGACCAGTGTCTCGCCGACCAGCAGGTCTGCGAGGCCGCGCCCCGGCGCCAGTGTCATCCTCGTTGGGTTCCTAGTGCCAGTAGCGTCGGGTGGCCTCATAGGCACGACGCATGAACGCGGGGATCGGGAGCGCTCGGAGTTCTTCGCTCAAGACCTCCACGCTCACCACCCCCTCCCATCCGCGCTCGAGCAGCGTCGTCGAGAAGCGCTCGAGGTCGAGGACCCCCTCCCCAGGCATCGTGCGTCGGTTCATGGTCTCATTGAACAGATCGTCAGAGCACGGCGCCAGGGCGTCATCGAACTGCACGTAGGCGATCTTCTCGAGCGGTACCCGGCGCAGATCGCTCCACGTGCTGTCGCCAAAGCAGAAGTGCCATGTGTCGATCATCACTCCGGCGCGTTGCGCGCCGGCGACGTCGACCACTTCGAGGCCCTCTCGGATCGACCCCACGGGTCCCAGGGGACTGAATTCGACCGCCATCCCCGCGCCAGCCTCGGCGAAGAGGGCTGCGCAGCGCCGGATCAGCGGGACGGTCTCGGTGTTGAGGCCGTTCGCAAAGACGGTGAGCACCCATCGCGCCCCGAGGAGCGCCGCGGCCTCCGCCAGTTGCTGGGCCCTCGAGAGGGTGAGCGCCGGGTCCCCGCCGATACTGAGGGCAAGCACCTCGTGGCAACGGATGTCGGATCTGGCGCAGGCAGCGACGGCATCAGGGCCCGCGCGGCTGGCGGCCACACCCAGCGTCGAGAAGCCGGCCTCCTTCGCCGCCTCGATCAACGCTTCGGTGCCGATCTCCCATCGGCTATCGGCGGTCAACCCGATCTCAGCTGTCATGCTGGCGTGCCTCCCTTCGTTGTGGTGCCTCCCACTGCGGTGCCAGTGCGCCGCCGGGGCCCGTGCCTCCTCGACCGTCGCCTGAGCCCCGAGTTCCGACCGCCTCAGGCGCCCGCCAGCCGCTCGATCACCGGAGCGAGTGATTCGGGTGCAGCGGCAACCGGTGCGACGAAGTAGCTGATGCCGTAGGCGTCGCGCGTCTCGAGCAGCTTCTCGCATACCTGCTCGAGCGATCCAATGGCAACCACTGGCGAGGAGAGGACATCCTCTTCGGTCATGGTCCGCGCGCCCGGGGTTCGCGCGGACCTCGAGGCGAGCGCAGTGAGGAATTGCTGGGCTGCCTGCGCGGGCTCCTTGGTCACGGTGACGTTCAGCAGGAGCGCACCGAGCTCGATCTCCTCGAAGCGCTGACCGGCGACCTGCTCGATCAACTCCAGCTTCTCTCGGTACGAGCGGGCGGTTATTTCGGAGAGGTCGCTCGAGCCGTGCTCACCGGGGTTGCGCGGGATGACCTGGATGATGTCGGCGTGGCGCGCCGCGGCGCTGAGCAGTCTCGGTCCACCACCACCGATCATGATCGGTGGTCGGGGTCGCTGGATCGGGGTGGGGGTCCCCGTCAACTCGGTGATCGCGAAGTGACGCCCGCGAAAGTTGAACGGAACCCCCTCGAAGCAACCCTTCAAGATTGCTACGACCTCCTCGAGCCGCGCGATTCGGGCAGAAGCCCCGGTGAAGGGGATTCCGACCTGCTCGTACTCGGACCGCATCCATCCCGCACCGATGCCGACCTCGAGACGGCCATCGGAGAGGACGTCGAGGGTGGCGAGTTCCTTGGCGAGCACCGCGGGATGTCGCAGGTCCTGGTTCAAGACGATCTGGGTGATCCGTATCGTGTTCGTTGCTTCAGCGACTGCTTCGAGCGCGATGAGCGGTGCAAAGGGCATCGTCAGATGGTCCGGCATGCCGAACGTCGAGTACCCCAGCGCTTCCGCCTTCCGTGCCGCCGCGACGAGGGCGACTCGGTCACGAGGTCGGGCAAGGCCAGTGCCGAAGCGGATCGGCCGGGGTCGAGAGCCCACGCATACCTCCTCGTATCCGGTGGGAGGGCTCGCATCTGGTGGGAAGGCGCTCCGGTCGGGAACTGACCCACCGCAAGGCCGGCGTTGCGCGCAAGGCCGCTGCCGGGGCCCATAGAGCGCCAGTATTGCGCGACGGGCATCGGCACTGCTGGGATGCAGAGCGGTTCCGATGGAGTGGTCTTCGGCGGGAAGGAGGGGTGATGGCAGCGCCAACCCGGGTAGGGATTCTCAACGACACCTCCGATGGCCCGCCGGGACCAAGCGACCTCGAGCGATGGCTGCACCTCGCGGTCGAGGAAGTGGCCAGTGCTGGTCGCATTGACCGCGAGGTGACCTTCGTCCACTCTTGGGGGCTCGGCCTCCCCGCAGGGACGGCCGCCGCCGTGGAACGTGCCTATAGCGAGCTGGTCGACCAGGACGTCCTTCTCATCGTCGGCCCGGCCATCGGCGACAATGCCCTCGTGGCGACCCCGCTCGCCGATCGCGCTCGCGTGCCCACGATCAACTGGGCCGGCTCCGAGCGGGCCAGGAGCGAGTACATGTTCCACCTTCAGGTCGGCTCCCACGAGGAAGAACCGGTCGTGCTCGTGGGACACCTGGCGTCCATCGGCGTCAAGCGCCTGGGCATCGTGTACGACCGTTCCCCCATCGGACGGCGATACCTCGAGTTCTTCGAGGATCACGCGGACGTGTTGAGCCTCCGGCTGAGCGCGGTCAGGGCGCTTTCTCCCATCGCCGAGGACGCGACCGCAGAGGTGACCGAGGTGCTCGAGGCGAATCCGGAGGCGGTCGTTTACCTCGGCCTCGGTCTTGCGGTTCCAGCGGTCGCTCGAGCACTCACCGCCGCCGGTTGGCAGGGACCCAAAGCCATGAACACCGCGGGCATCCGTGGTCATGCACCAGAGTTCGCGTCGCTCATCGACGGTTGGCTGTACATCGACATGTACTCCGACCACAACAGCACCTTCTCCGCCCTGCGCGACCACCTCGGGGGGGCTCCGAGCCACCTGCCGGCCGCCGGCTACGACCTCGGTCGCCTCGTCGCCGAGGCGGTGGCACGCGCACCGGAGCACACCCGAGACGGGCTGAAGGCTGGTCTCGAGCGGATCAAGTGGCTCCCCGCGGCCGAGGGCCATGAAGGAACGATGCTCGGCTTCGGGCATCACGACCGCGGTGCGCTGCATGGGCGTTATCTCGTGCTGCGCCAGTGGGTGCAAGGCCGCTCCGTCGAGGTGGTCAGCCCCGTCTGAGCGTCGCCGCAGCGCCCAGGCGGTAACCGGCGCAGCTTCGGGCGAGCGACGATGCTGGGTCGTTGCCCTGGCACCAGCGCTCGGGCGGCGCTGGCGCCCGCAGGCGCATCGGACGCCTCGGCGATGTGCTCGGCTATCGTCGCTTCGATGACCGAAGGAGAAGTGCCCGAGGCCGACGCCCTCGAGCAGCGCCAGCGTGTCGTTCCCGACGCCGCACTGGCGCCTCCGTCGTCGCTGGACGAAGTGCCAGAGGCCGACGCCCTCGAGCAGAGCGAGCCGGTCGACGGCGAAGAAGGGCCTCTCGCGCCAAGGACGGATTTCGAGATCCCCGAGGCCGATGCCCTCGAACAGGCCGAAGAGGTCGTTGGGGACGAGGACTACTGAGGCCTTCTCACCGGCCACGGGACCCGGCAGTGCGGTCCTCGTCGGAATCCCCCAGGCCCGCCGCCCGCGCCTCGCGAGCGACGCGCCGGGCTTCTTGCAGCGGGACCGGTGTTCTCGCAGCATTGGTGGACGCCGACAGGACGACGTCGACGGCGGTCTCTGCATCGGTGCGCCAGCCAGCGTGAACCGCCACCGGTCGCGCACCTTGGCGCGTGCACACCCAGTAACCGACGAGATCGCCGTCGAGGAGCAGGGGGCTCTTTGCCCCGCGGACCGACGGTGGGAACCCTCCATGGGCGAGCAAGGGGCGGTGGGTGACGCCGACGGTCGGCAGCTTCGTGACCGCCCCGAGGTGGACGGCCAGGCCCGCACGCCGCGGATGATCGACGCCGGTGCCGTCGACGAGGAGCACGTCCGGGAGAACCCGGAGGCGGCACACCACCTCGGCGAGGATCGGCCCGCTGCGCAGGGCAAGCAGGCCGCCAACATAGGCGCCTGCGGCATACCCTGCGACGACGACCTGGTCGTCGAGGTCCAAGGCACGACGGGGCGTTCCCGTGGCGCCACGCAACGCCTGGTCGCCCCGGCGGGAGGGCGCTGCGCCGGTGGAGCCCGGTCGCGGCGGCGTCCAGACCACCGCTGCCGCCCAACCAGGATCACCCGCCCCCCCGGGCCCGTAGCGAGGCTGGGCATAGGCGACGAAGCATCCCCCGACTCGGATGCGTACTTCGGGGCTCCAGCGCGCCGAGCCGGCGAGGCTTGCCGCTTCTCGAGCCAGCGCTTGCTGGAGCTGTCTCAGCTCCGCTTCCGTCGACGGCCACCCAGGCGCAGGCATTCCCCCAAGATCCCACGGGATGGCTCAGCGCCGTGACGCCAGGAGGCGGGGCTCGGCGTGGACCGGTCCCCTACCGAGGAGCCGGAGCTCGATGGGCACCTGGGACCGGCACCGTCTCGGTGTCGCGACCGGAGCGCAGCAGGCGCCCGGGAGTCACGCCCGTGAGCTTTCCCTCAGCGACGACGGCTTCACCGTTCACGAAGACATACTCGATCCCGGTGGACTCGGTGTAGAGGCGGGAGGCACCGCCCGGGAGATCAGTGCGCGTGGTCTCGGGTCCGAAGCCCACGGTGGCAGGGTCGAAGACGACCAGGTCGGCCCGCCATCCCTCCATGATCCTGCCTCGCTGCTTCAACCCGTACAGGCGTGCGGGAGCGTCGCTCAGCATGTGCACCGCTTCTTCGAGGGACAAGGGGCGCCGTGTGGCGACCGAGGGCGCTCGATCTCCATGCGCGCCGCCATGGGTGCGGACGTGGGCAAGCAGTGCAGTCGAGTACGTGGCCCCGCACATCTGGTCGAGGTGCGCCCCGGCGTCGCTGCCGCCGATCATCGTCCGCGGGTCGCGCCAGATCTCGACGCGTAGCTCGCGGTCCTCCTCGGTCTCCACCGGTGCAGGAGGTCGCAAGCCGGTCCGCAAGCCATCGGCGATCACGATGTCAAGGAGCGCGTCGAAGGGCTCCTGACGCCGCGCTGCGGCCACCTCGGCGACCGAGCGTCCCTGGTACTGGCGGGTGGCGGGCGAGAAGGTCTCCACGAACTGCAGGACCGGCCAGTTGGCGATGCCTCGGAGGATCCCAGCCTCCTCGGATGCGGCACCCGCGGCCAGCCGGCGACGGACCTCGGGGTTGGAGAGTGCTCTGATGCGCTCGTCGACGGGCAGTGCGATCACCTCTCGCCAGCCAGGGAGGCCGTCCAGGGGTGCTCCGGAAAGGAAGGTCATCCGCATTGGGTTCCCCGGAGGCAAGGTGAGCGCGATCACCGTTGCGCCCCGGTTGGCTGCGATGGTCGAGGCGTGCAGTTGTCGTTCGCAGAACGCGCGATTCGCTGCCGACACGCCGAGAACGTTCCAGTTGACGGGGCGATTGGCGCCGAGCGACATCGCCGTCATGAGTTCGATCTCTTCCTCGGTGAAGCCATTGAGCGATCCCGCCAGGATGAGCTCCAGGGTCGTCCCCGGATGTTCCTTCAGCACCGAAGCCAGCGCGATCATCTCGTGTCGGCTGGCCGCGCGCGATGGCACGGGTTGTCCTGCCCCGTCGTTGTGCGGTGGTGCCGTTGACGTCGAGAACCCCATCGCCCCGGCAGCTAATGCGCGTGCGAGGACCCGTGCCATCTCCTCGATTTGCGCGGGAGATGCCTCGCCCCCGACGGCGGCCTCACCCATGACGGAACGCCGGAGTGCCGAATGGCCGCAGAGGAAACCGGCGTTGACCGCGAAGGGACGGTCAAGGCGGTCGAGCCATTCGCTGAACGACGACCAGTCCCACTCGAGGCCCTGTTCGAGCGCGGCCAGCGGCATGCCTTCGACCTTGGCCATCATGCGCATGAGGTAGTCACTCGCCGTTCCCTCAGCCGGTGCGAGCGAGAAGCCGCAGTTCCCCCCGAACACTGTGGTCACCCCGTGGAGGGGCGACGGGCTTGCGGTAGGGTCCCAGAAGAGCTGCGCGTCGTAATGGGTGTGGATGTCGACGAATCCCGGTGCGACGACGAGCCCGTGCGCGTCGATGGTTCGTCTCGCGGATTCCTCGATCGTGCCAATCTCGGCGATGCGCCCGTCGCGCACTCCGAGGTCGGCGATCCTGGCGGGCGCGCCCGTCCCGTCGACGACGGTCGCACGGCTGATCACCAGATCGAACATCAGCGCCTCCTCAGCGGACCGTGGGCCTTGGCGAACATTCGTCGCGGGTCACGACGCCTGCCGTGACGCACCAGGGCCAGGGACTCCCGCGAGCCATTCGGGGGGCGGAAGCGGATGGCGGAACAGTGTCGCGGCATTTTCATGGGTCACCTTCGCCACGTCGGAATCCGGGAGCCGGCTCAGGCGCTGGCGGAGCAGGTCCTGGGTGTCCGGCCAGCTCGAGTCTGCATGGGGATAATCGCTCTCCACCATCACGTGATCGACGCCGATGCGGTCCAGGACCCGCAGTGCCGAGGGATCGTCGATGCTGCAGAACCAGAAGTTCCGTTGAACCACCTCGCTCGGCATGAGGTCTCCGTGCCAGGCCGCGTCGCCTCCGAGGCCCGAATGCGCCATCACGTAGTCGAGGCGGTCGAGCAGCATCGGGACCCAGCCGATCCCCCCTTCGGACAACGCGATGCGGATCCGAGGGAAGCGAAGCGGAACGCGCGCCCACAACCACTCGGCGGTCGTGATGGCACCACTGACGGGGAACAGGGTGGTTGCCTCCTCAAGCGGCGCCTCCGGGGATCGAGTCAGTGCCGAAGCAGCGGATCCGGTGTGGAGGCAAATGACCGTCTCGGTCTCCTCGCACGCTCGGAGCACAGGGTCCCAGTACGTGGTGTGCACCGAGGGGAAATCGAGGTTCGCAGGGTTTTCGGGGAAGCTCAGGGCTTTGAAGCCTCGCTCCGCGTTCTTGCGGATCTCTGCTGCAGCGACCTGGGGATCTCGTAGCCAGGTGATCTGCAGCGGGATGATGCGTTCAGGGTAGGTACCGGCCCACACCTCGTGGTGCCAGTCGTTCCAAGCCCGCACGCAGGCCAGGCCAAGCTGCGGATCGCGGCTGCGGGAGAATACGGTCCCTGCGAACCCGGCGATGAGCGACGGGAAGCACAACGATGCCCAGATCCCCCCGGCGTCCATGTCCGCGATTCGCTCGTGGATGTCGAAACAGCCCCTGCGCATCTCGTCGAAACGAGCAGGTTCCATCGTCCATTCGTCCTTGGGACGGCCGACGACGGCGTTCAAGCCGATATTGGGGTACGCGTGCTCCTCGTAGATCCAGGCCTGTTTGCCGTCGGCGGACTCCACCAGCTTGGGTGCCTGGCCGGCGAGGCCCTTCGGCATGCGTCCCTCGAAGAGGTCTGGTGGCTCGATCAAATGATCGTCCACCGAGATCACCGGGAAGTAGCGAGGCCTGGGTTCGGGGTCTGGGAGAAGGGTCATCTCAGCGTTTCCTCCGTGGTCCTCGTGCAATTCGTTGGTGGGCGTCTTCGGTCGGCAGGGCTCATGAGGGACTCAGTTGGTCGGAGTGGGGGATCAGCGTTCCGCATACCGGGCGCCCGTTGGCGGGAACGGGAACGAATCGGTTGCCCTGAAGCCGTACGAAGTACTCGCAGTTCCGCTTCGGCGCATGCCCAAAGTCCCGAAGAGAGAAGTTGCTCGGCGTGGGCAGCAGTCCACCCGCGGTGTAATCATGGAGCCTTCTCAGTGCAGCGATGAACGACGCCCGCGTGAGCTTCCGGCCGGCCAGCTCGAGTCCCTTGATGAACAGGTCAGCGGACAACCAGCCATTGGTGTACCCGGCTCCGATCACGCCGCTCACGTGCGCGTACTTCTTGAAGGCCGCCCTCTGGGCACGCACTGCAGGGTCGTTGACCTCGGAGGGAACCTGGCGAGTGGTGAAGTAGGAACCCTGCGCGGCCTGTACGGCAGAGCGATCGCCAAAGAGCGACTGCCCGTAGCCGTCGGGCAGCACTGCGACCCGCAGCGGCACGCCGGCCTGCTTGGCCGCGGTGACCAACGCGAGGGAGGTGTCTGCCGCCATGGCCATGTAGAGGCCGTTCACATGGGCAGACTTCATCTGAAGCGCATCACTGGTCACGTTGACCCCGTTGAAGGGGACGGTGTCGTTCAAGTACCCGACCTTGAGTCCGCCTTTGCGGGCGGCGAAGGCGAGCCCCCTGGCGCTTGCGGAGGAGGTGGGCGAAATCCCGTAGCCCAGGGTCGCCAACGTGGTCACGCCATGTTGCTTCATGAAATCGACGAGGGTCGTGTACTGCGGGAGCCCCGGATCGCAGTCACCGCTGATCGGGAACATGTTCGTATAGGGCTTCGTGCACCACTCTTCGCCGTCGTCGGCGTCGCCCACCACTGGGATGTCATTCTGCTGCAAGAACTTGGCGGCGGGGAACAGCAGGCCGGAGGTGGAGAGGAGCGCAAAGGCGTTCCGGGTCTCGATGGCGGACTTGACGGCAGTCAAGGCGGTGGTCGGACTCGATCCGTCATCGGCGAGGATCAGACGGATCTTGCGCCCGTCCACCCCACCTCGGGCATTTTGCAACGCGATCCGAACCTTGGCGCCGATGGTCGCGTCGATGCCGTCGGAGGAGGTGTTGTTGAAACCCGTGAGCGACGCCAGTTGGGCAACGGTCACCGAGTCTGCCGTCACGCCAGGAACACTCACCTGCTGAGCGCCACTTGACGCGCCGGCTGCCGAAGGGTCCGCGAGCGCGAGCAACGAAGTCGCGACGACGGCAGCGAGCAAACGGCCGGGGCGTGCACGTCGGGCGCCGCGCCGGCATCGGTCGCGCCGACCTCGCGCGTCGAGCGCCCTCGTATCTTCTCGCCGGCCCCGCAGCGCAGCCATGCGATCCCCCCGTTGTCCAGCGGTTGCTTTTGAAAACCCTACTACCGAAAAGGTGCTCGCCTCGATAGGATGGTGGCGTTCCCGAGAGCACCGTTGCTCCGGCGATTGGCCCTCGGGATCGAGGGGGTCTTCGACCCGATTGCGCTCGGGGAAGTGCCTTCCGGGCAGGCTGCTTGCACCATGAAGTACTGACGAGACAGGAGGGGGCAATGGGCATCACCAAGAACTTCGCCGTCTTCGACTGTGACGCGCACATCAACGATCCCACCAAGATCTGGGATTACGTGCCAGCCTCCAAAAAGGAGCTCGTCCGCAACACCTACTGGCGCAGCGACGACGAGGCCTGGCTCAACGGCACCCAACCGGTGATGGGCGGGGGCAACGGCCACTTCACCGGCTACAACCCGATCTGCATCGCCGGGCCCCAGATGAACAAAAAGATCATGCGCAAGCTCAACACGATGGCCTTGACCGAAGAGCAGAAGGCCTACTTGCACCACGACGGGGCCCTCGACCCCCACGCACGGGTGAAAGAGATGGACCTCATGGGCATCGACCAGGTGCTCGTGATCCCCACCATGGTGATCATGCATTTGCCCTTTGCGACCAACGCCGAAGGGGTGGAGGCTTTCTGCCAGGCCTACAACGACTTTTTGGTCGACTGGTGTGCCGAAGAGCGCGGGCGGCTCTTCGGTGCCGCGCTGCTCCCGGTCCAAGACCCCGAGCGGACCGCGAAGGAGATCGTGCGTGCCGCCGGCTTGGGGCACCCCGTCGGGCTCATCCGTCCCATCGACGCCAACGCCCGCTACCCCAACGACGACGCCCCCACGATGCTCTCGGGCGGCGGGCCCTATGACCCGGTGTTCCGGGCCTTTGAAGAGACCGGCATGGTGCTTGGGATGCACACCTTCCCCGCACCGAGCTACCCCCACCCCTTGGGGGTGGAGTACCTCGCGTCTCCAGGGGAGCTCTTCTCGCGGGCAGGCACGGACTCCCAGACGTTCTCCTTCATCCACGAGATGCAGGTGTGGCTGGCCCAGGTGCTGCTCACGGGGTTCTTGGACCGCTACCCCAAGCTCAAGATGGCGGTGTTTGAGTCCAACGCCGAGTGGCTCGCCTACACGCTGGAGACCTGCGACCGGCTCTTCCGCCTCTACGCCAAGGAGCGGCCGCCGTGGGCCAAGCGCCTTCCCTCGGAGGCCTTCTACGACCAGTGCGTGATCAGCTTCGAGTCCGACGAGATGGGCGTCTTCTACCAGTGGCGCCAGTACCAAAACATCGGGATCTGGGCCTCTGACGCCTACCACCACGACGGGGCGGACTCGTGGTCAGCGATCGCCAACATGACCAAAGCGGGCGTTCCCCCCGAGGTCCAAGAGCAGCTGCTCGGCGGCAACGCGCGGCGCATGTACGGCATCGAGCCCAAGCTCTTCGTCACCGAGGAGCCGCCCCCGATCGAGCGGCCGGCGTGGTTCCCCCAGGGTCCCGAGCTCGACGAGTGGGCCGAGATCGTCGCCCATCCCCGCGAGCACGCCGAGGAGCTGGCGAAGATGGCTGCTGCGGCGGGCAGCGCGGTGACCTCGGGGGGCATGCGGACGAGCCGAGGCGGTTACTGATGGCCGTCGTCGACGTCGACAGCCACGTCTATGAGCCCACGGCGATCTGGGACACCTACGTGGCACCCGGGGACCGGGCGTTGGCCAAGGCCGCCTTCTACCACGAGGTCGACGCCGAGGGGAACCGCCTCACGATCCTCAACGGCGCCGTGGCGCGTGAGCTCAACCGCTCTCGGCTCATCCGCCAGGCCATCTGGCGCCCGGGGATGACCCCGGAGCAGATCGGGGCCTTGGACCCTGACAGCTTCACGCCGTTGAACCCTGGGGCCTTTGACCCCGAGGCTCGCGTCAAGGACATGGAGGCCATGGGGGTCGACCTCGCCGTGGTCTTCCCCACCCTCTTCGCCGAGTACCTCCCGTTGATCGAGAACCCCCTGGCCGCAGCGACCCTGGCCGCCGCCTACAACGACTGGGTGTGGGACTTCTGCGCCCAGGGGCGCCGACGGCTCCACCCCGTCGCCTTGCTCCCCATGCACGCCTTGCTCCTCGCCCAGCGCGAACTGGATCGGGTCGCGGCGAAGGGCTTCACCTCGGTGATGATCCGCCCCGCCTTCTACGCCGCCCCCCGCATCGAGGGCCATGACCCTGCCAGCCAGATGCGCCAGGGCCTGCGGCGGATGCTGGCGGCGGCCAGCGGCGGGGCGGACTTCGGCGAGCGCGTCTTCGTCGAGGACCTCCCCTACCGGCCCTTGTGGCGCCAGCTCGAAGCGCTCGACGTCGTCGCCTGCGTGCACCCGAGCGCAGGGATCACCGGTCCCGACGCCGTGTCCTCGGGGGGGTTCGCCGAGCGGGTGTCCCAGCGCCTCGGGGCGACCCACACGGTGGCCGAGCCCATCGCCTACATGCAAGACGCCGACCTGTTTGTGACCGCGGCCTTGTTCCACGGCTTGTTCGAGGACCATCCCCGCCTGCGCCTCGCCATCTGCCATGCCGGCACCACCTGGGTCCCCTTGGCCTTGGAGAAGTGCGAGACGTACCTGTGGCTCTCCCCGCAGTTCGCCTCGGCCCAGGTGTCCCTCGAGCCCGAGGAGGTCTGGGAGCGCCACCCCATCGTGGTGAGCTTCGACGGCTGGGAGAAGCCTGTCGCCCGCATGCCCGAGCGCCTGGGCACCAAGGCCGCTTGGGGTTCGCGCTATCCCCACCACGACACCTCGACCCCCCAAGAGGCCAGGGCCATGCTCGAAGCTGAAGGGGTCGAGGCCTCGACGATCGAGGCCCTCTTGGGCGGCCATGCCGCCGAGCTGTTCCGCCTCGAGGTCCCCGTCCAGGCATAGGTGTCGGCGGGCTGGCTGCCCGTCCGGGTCGGGGTGACGCACGGACCTGTTGGTTTCGAGTAGATTACAAATCTAGCGTTTCAGTTGCATTTTGCTCGCGGTTTCGCGTTTGGGCGGTTGGTACCGAAAGGCCACGATGCGTCGACGCCACGGGTGAGAGAGGGGGTTGCAATGAGCAGTCGCTGGATACGGCGCTGGGCTGTTTTCGCGGGGGCTGGATGTCTCGCCATGGGGTTGTCCGCGTGCGGCTCGTCATCCGCCGCGGCACCACCAAGAGCGGGGTCGGGTTCGGTCATCAAGATCGGTCTCGTCCTGCCATTGACCGGTGTGGCGGCCTCAAGCTGGGTCGGCGGTCAGTACGGAGCCTTGGCTCGCATCGACGCGCAGAACGCCGCCGGCGGGGTCAACGGCCACAAGCTCCAGCTCATCGTCAAAGACGATGCATCCAGTCCAACGGAGAACACCACGGTCTCACAGGATCTCGTCGAGACCGATGGGGTCTTCGGGGTGATCAACTTCTCGCCGTTCACCTTCGCTGCAGCCCCGTATCTGCACTCGGCAGGAGTCCCGGTCACCGGGTACGCGATCGACGGGCCGGAATGGGGGGAGCAGCCGTATACGAACATGTTCGACGTGAGCCCGCCGACCCTGGCCGAATTCGGCGGCCACTACTATTACTACGACAGCGGCGTCGTGAAGTTCCTCAGGTCCCTCGGGGTCACGAGGCTGGCGGGGTTGGGGTACGGCATCTCGCCTTCTGCGACCCGTGCGGCTGAGCAGCTCCTCCAGGCCGCACAGCGGGACGCGCACATTGCGACCTGCTACAACAACACCTCGGTGCCCTTCGGGGCGACCGATTTCACCGCAACAGTGCTCTCCATCAAGTCCGCCCACTGCAATGGCGTCAACGCTGCCTTCGTTGACAACTCCGACGTCGCGCTCAGCTCGGAGCTCAAGCAAGGCGGCGTTCACGCGGTGCAGTACTACTACGAGGGCTATGACCAGCAGGTCAAGGACAGCCCAGCGTCGATGGCCGCCCTTGAGGGTGACTACTTCCCGATCAGCTTCAACTTCATCCGGCCGAACCGACCGACGGCCACGATGCTGGCGAACCTCGAGCGCTATGACCCCAGCTTCCACGCGGGTGACATCCCGAGCCTCGGGATGTACGGCTCCTACCTCGCGGCGGACCTGATGATCAAGGGCCTCGAGCTCGCCGGAAAGAACCCGACTCGCCAGGCGTTCATCTCGAACCTGCGAAAGGACTGCAACTACACCGCAGGGGGCATCCTCAGCTCGCCGACGAGCATGTGCCATTTCGCGACCCTCAATATGTTGCCGAAGAAGGAATGCACCTACATCGTGCAGCTGAAGGGGAACAACTTCGTGCTCGCCGACGGTGGCAAGCTGATCTGCAGCATCCGCCAGGCCCAGACCTGAGCCCGAGGGCAACCGTCGCATCGCGTAGCGGTCCCCGACGCGGCATCCGGTGGTGCCGTGGCGTCGCGCGCCGAGAACCTCGCTAGAGGTGGTAGAGGCGGGTCGCGTTCCCCGAGGCGATGAGCTCGACCTCCTCCGATGGCATTCCTGCGAAATGTGCTTCGAGCACCGCCCGGCTGTGGGGCCAGGTGCTGTCGGGGTGCGGGTAGTCCGTCGCCCACATCAGGTTCTCGACTCCGATCAGGTCGAGCAGGCGCATCCCGACGCGATCCTGCTCGAAGGTGGCTGCCATATTCCGGTGCCAGTAGAAGCTCGGCTTCTCTTTGAGCGCGTGGCCAGAAAAGGTCTTCCAACCGTGGTTGTCCACCATCGTGTCGAGGCGCTCCAAGAAGTACGGGATCCAACCGATCCCCGCTTCGACCAAGACGACGCGGAGGTCAGGCCAGCGTTCGAGCACGCCGCTCACCGTCCAATCGGCGATGCACTCGGCCATGAAGATCGGCGGTAAGGATTGGAAGATCCCCTTGTAGGGCGTGGGGTCCTCGGGCAAGACGTCCTCTGTCAGGTACCGGGAGCTTCCCACGTGCTGGCTGACGGGGACCCCGGTCGCGCTCAGGACCTCCCAGAGCGGGTCGTAGGCAAGATCCCAGTACGGCGGCGCACCGACCTCGCGGGGCACGAGGGGGAGCTGGACGGCCTTGCCGTGCTCGGCCACGACCCGCTCGACCTCCTTGACGGCGACACCGATGTCCTCGATCGGCAGGATGTAGACGGGGAGCAGGCGCTTGGGGTCCACCGATGCCCATTCGAGCGCCGCAGAATTGAGGGCCCGGATCGCCTCGAGGCGGTCCTTTGGCTCCAAGGTCGCGAAGGACGCGCCGCCGGAGCCGACGTAGAGGATCTCGGCCTCGACCCCGTCGATGTCCATGTCCTTCAGGCGTTCGACCGGGTCATACCCGCCCGCTCTGCCTGCGGCCGGCCAGGGACACCAGCGCCCATGTTCGGCAACCCCCTGGGTGCCCGTTGCGCTGCGATCTCTTCCTGCTTGGCCTTCTGTGGCTTCGCCCGAAGGTTCTGCGCCGCGAATGCCGCCTCCGCCGCCGCAACCTTCTCGCGCAGCGTCGGGGGGAGTTGCGCGAACAGTAGGTCCTTGGGGATCGTGACGTGGGAATCCGCAGAAATCATCCGAATCTGGTCCATGGCCCCTCCCTTTGTCCTTCGACGAAGCAGCGCTGCAAGATGCGGTAGCGGTGCTCGCGACGCTAGCGCAGGAGCGACGAGCAGGATCACTTTGAAAGCAGATTTTTCAATTCCGGTGCCGTCGAGGCAGACTGGCGACGGGAACCCGGCCCGCACTGAAGGTTCCCGAGAGACCAGCAACCGAGTCCTGACCATCGAGGTGTGACTGTGAGCATCAAGGATCGGACGGCGATCGTCGGCGTGGGTGCGACGCCCTACTACAACCGAGGCCAATCGCTCCCCCAGACCCCGCTGCAGATGGCCTGCACCGCCATCCGGGCAGCGCTCGACGATGCCGGCTTGAGCGTGAAGGACCTCGATGGCTTCGCCATTTTCGCCTCCGCCTGCGACCCGGCCCAGGTCGCGGCGACGCTCGGCGTCCCCGAGGTTCGCTTCGCAGCCTCGCTCACCTCGGGCGGTGGCGGCTCCGCCGGCTCAATCGGACTGGCATCGGCGGCGATCGTGGCAGGGATGGCCGAGGTGGTCGTCACGCTCATGACCCTCCAACAGGCAACCCGACGCTTGGGCGGGTCCGCGGTGGGCGGGCAGAGCCTCTACGGTGTGGGCGGCCGCGCCGGCCCCTATGGCGCAGGCGGGGTCGCCCCTGAGGCGGCCTTCTCGGCGAGCTCGGGACTGATCTCCCCTGGCCACAGCTTCTCGCAGCTTGCCAGCCGTCACATGCACCTCTACGGCACCAAACGAGAGCACTTTGCGCACATCGCCATCACGCAGCGCAACAACGCCATGCGTCGCCCCAGCGCGTTGAAGCGGAGCCCGCTCACGATGGAGGACTACTTCAACGCTCGAATGATCTCAGATCCGTTGTGTCTCTTCGACTACACGCTGGAGAGCGACGGAGCAGTCGCGGCCGTGGTCACCTCGGCAGAACGAGCCCGAGACCTTCGCCAGCCGCCGGTGTACGTCATGGCATCCGCACACGGTGGTCTGGGGCGGTGGGGCCCTGCCATCTTCAGTTACTTCCAGCAGCCCGACGACTACTTCGCCTCCTCGGGGCACAGGCCGGTTGCGAAGCGGCTGTACGAGATGGCCGGGGTCGGCCCGGCCGACGTCGACGTCGCCCTCCTCTACGACCACTTCTCCCCGATGGTCCTCATGCAGCTCGAGGATTATGGATTCTGTCCGATCGGTGAGGGCGGGCCGTTCGTGGCCGAAGGCAACATTGCCTGGCCCGACGGCAAGATTCCGGTCAACACTCACGGGGGCCATCTGTCCGAGGCGTACATCATCGGCATGACCCATGTGCGCGAAGCCGTCGAGCAGCTTCGCGGGGTTGCCGTCAACCAGGTGGCAGGGGCAGAGATCGCCCTGGTGACCGGTGGGCCGGCTTCGCTGCCGGTCAGTGGCACATTGCTTAGGAGGTAACGATGGCGATCAAAGGGGTGTTTCCCGCGGCGCTCGACGACCCATATGCCAACGAGGCAACCCAGCCGTTCTGGGACGCTGCCCTGAGGGGGGTCCTCACGGTTTCCCGTTGCCGCACCTGCGGCAACTGCCTGCTGCCTCCAGCCCCGGTCTGTTTCCAGTGCCAAGGTGAGGCTTTCGAGTGGGTCGAGCTTCCCGGCACCGGCACCATCTACAGCTTCACGGTCGTTCGTCATCCATTGCGGCCCGATCTCGCCGATGTCGTTCCCTACGTCTCGGGGGTGATCGAGCTCGACGGCACCCAGGGAGCCGGATGCCGAATGATCGCCAACATCATCGAGTGCGATCCAGACTCCGTTCGGATCGGCGACAAGGTACGGGTGGTCTTCGATCGGGTCAGCGACACGTACGCGGTCCCACGGTTCACCCCCTTGTGAGCGCCCCGCGGGCAAACGGCATGCGCCGTCGCACTATCGACATGCCTCAGCGCTGACCGCCGAGAACGCCTTTGGAACGGAGCTCAGCAATCCTTGAGGCGTCGTAACGGAGCTCGGTGAGGACGAGGTCGGTGTCCTCGCCGAGCAACGGTGCCCCAGGGCAGCATCCTGCAGCACGGGAGAAGCGCACGAGTGGCTTGAGGCGCGGGTATGGCCCGATCACAGGGTGCTCGAGGTCGACCAGCTCACCTTCGATCCGAGCGAGCGCCTCTTCGCCCTCCATGAGCACGGCCTCTGGAGGTCCGGGGGCGACAGCGACACACGCGACGTCCGATCTGGCAAGCTCGCCCTCCCACTCGGCTGCCGGTTTCGTGGCAAAGATGGACGCCAGCGCTTCGGCCAAGGCCTCCGCGTGCCTTTGGCGAGCGGTTGGTGTCGCGAAGCGTGCGTCTGCGTCGAGGGCCCGATACGCGGCGAGCGCCCTGGCGAGTTGCTCCCATTCGCCGGGCGCAGCCGCTGCCAGGAAGACCCACGTCCCCTCCGCTGCACGGTAGAGCCGGTACAGCGGGCCGAGCCCATAGAGCTCCTTGTCAACCGTCGGCGCCGGCGCTCTCCCCTCGTACTCGACCATGTCCTCCGATAGGACGTGGGCCATGGTGTTGAGCATGGTCGTCAGCATGGACTGGCCCGGTCCCCCGCGTCGTTTGACGAGAAGGCCCAAGAGCATGCCGGTCGCGACGGCAAGCGCAGAGTTGGCGTCAGGGTTCGAACCGCTCATCGCCGCGCCGGCGAGCCGGACGGCATGGGTCTTCACTTCGTCCATGCTGAGGTCTGCACTCTGGACCATGGTCGTGCCGAGGTTGCGTGCCGCCTGCCCTGCGCCTGCGCCGACGGTCGGGGCATAAGCAGGGCGGTGACCATACGGTCCGTCAACCCCAAAACCAGGAGCGTTGAGGTAAACGATGTCAGGGTTCACCTGGCGCACGCTGGCATCGTCGAGACCGAGGCGCGTAGCGACACCGGCTCGGAACGAGCACAGCACGATGTCTGCTCGACGGAGGGCTCGGAGAACAATCTCCTTTCCCTCCGGTGTCCGGATGTCGACGGCCACGCTCTGCTTGCCCGAGAGAACCTTGACCCCGCCGACCTCTGGGAACGGAACGATCCGGCGCATCGGGTCGCCATCAGGCTGCTCGAACTTGATCACCCGCGCCCCGAGATCGGCGAGGAGGGTGGAGCCGAAGGGGCCCGCGTAGAAGGTGCCGAGCTCCACCACGGTGACGCCAGCCAAGGGCGGTGCGCCGACCGGTGCAGGCTTCGAGTGGCGTGGCCGCGTGTGGCGCGCCCGAAGAGCCGCCCGGTGGCGAAGCTCGTCGCCGTGGGCATCGAGACCCGGAGCGGGACGCGAGAGGTCAGCAGGGGTGGCGTTCATCTTCACCAGCGCGCCCGGTTGGAGGACGGGGCCGAACTCAGGATCCCCGATGACCACCGTCTGGCCATCGTGGAGCATCTGGGGGTGGTGCAAGAGCTCCGTGCCTGAACGGAACACCTCGGCGAACACGTCGGGGTGGGCGTCGAAGATCTCCGACCATTCTGCGAACGTCTTGGAGCGCACGGCCGCGAGCATCTTCTCCCAGTACGCCTCTCGCCTGTCGATGTCCTCGGAAGAGTGCCCGTCCTTCCATTCGGGGTCTTCGAGCATCCACTCGAGGCCGAGGACGCCCATGAAGGCCCGCCACAGCCGATCAGAGGTCTGGGAGAACTGGAGCCAACGTCCGTCCTTGGTGAGGCCTACGAGAAGGGCGTAAGAGAGGAATCCATTGGGGACGCGCCGCGTCTCGTCCACAACCGGGACGGCGCGGTAGGCATCGGGATAACGATGCGCGACCACCCGCGTGAGCCACGTCCAGCAGTCATGTGCGGTGTACCCCTGCCACAAGGTGGTCTCCACGTGCTGGCCGGCCCCAGAGGACTCCCGTTCGTAGAGGGCGGCGAGCAATCCGTGCAGCAGCGTCTGGGAGGCGCTGAAGCACGCGACCGGGACCATGCAAAAGCACGGACCGCCGCGCTCGACCAGACGAAGCGAGCCGAACGCACCGATCTTGGCCATGACGACGCCCTCGTAGCCTTTCACCCGCGCATTAGGGCCGTCGCGCCGGAAGCCGGTCACCGAGCCGTAGACGAGGCCAGGGTTGTCAGGGGCGAGCTGGTCGTAGGCGAGCCCGAACCGCTCTGCCACGCCGGGACGCCATGCCTCGATGACGACGTCGGCGTCGAGGATCAGCGATCGCGCGACCTCGGCCTCCGCGCGGGTGTTGAGGTCGAGGGCAATGCTCTTCTTGCCCCGAAACCAAAACGGCGCGGCGGGTTGGTTGCGCAGCGGATGCCCGTTCGGTGGCTCCACCATGACGACTTCCGCGCCGAAGTCCGCGAAGAGCTGGCTCGCTAATGCCCCGGGAAGCGTGGTCGATAGGTCGACGACCACCAATCCGTCCAACGCTGCGCTCATCGGCACCTCAGCTTGACCGCGAACCCATCGCCGGGTTCCCCACGGACCGAACGCGGTGGTCGCGTTAGCTCCGACGATCGCGTGGAGCTCGGCATCGGAGACGCGGCGAACTGCTGGGCAGCGACGTCTTGGGAACTGGGCCACGTGCCCTCCGGGTGCAGGTAGTCGTTCCCCCGCATGAGGGTCCCGATGCCGGTGACCTCGCGATTGCTGAGCGCGACCGGGTCGTACGTGAAGGTGGCCGCGCATTGGCGAGGGATGAGCTCGCTGGCGTTGAGGGAGAAGGTGAGGGGAAGGCCCAGCCCGTCTGCAACGGCCCAGAACCCGTCGTAGGCGGGGTTGTAGGGCGATCCGGGCACCGGTGCCAGGAGCTCCAGCGCACGAAAGCCAGCCGCCGCGAGCCAGCGCGCTTCGTCGATGGCCTCGTCGACGTCGGCCATGGGGACAAGTCGGACAGCGAGGAGCCGTGGGTGGCCGGAGAAGACCTCAGCCGCCCAGCTGTTGTCGGTCCGGCACAGCTGATGCTGCAGGCGAGGGTCGCTGGAGACAAAGCAACACGTCAACGCGACGGTGGGAAAGACGACCTCGGCGCTCACGCCGTCAGGGGCCTGGTCACAGCGCCGAGTGTGGGGATCGAAGCCGCCGATGACCGCGAGCTCCAGCTCCGCGGCCCTTATGAGCTCGCACGGTCGCGCACCCTCGACGACCAGGGTTCGCCGGTTCCCGTCGACCACGATGCGGGGCACTTGGTCCCCGTACTGCGAATCGACCCGCTCTTCGTACAAGCTGATCAACTCGGTCACGTGCGCGTCAGCAGAGACGAATCGCGCCCGTCGGTCGGTGCTCGTCGGGGCCGTCAACACCTCGGTCATCGATGTTCCTTCCTGGTCGGGTCACTCGAGACGCTCGCCAAGGAGGCCTCACGAAGCGGAGAGGGCGTCTGCTGCGCCACCGGGCGCACGAACTCGGCACACATTGAAAATTCTACTTCCATATGTCAAGATCGGCGGGGGGCTGCAGGACATCTGCAACGTCCCCTTCGGTGCGTGAGCCCGGTCGTGGGCGGGCCCGAAAGGGGGGTCAATGGAGGCGTGGTGTTGCTTTCGGCTCTTGACGACTGCGAGCGTCCTGTTGTTGCTTGCGGGCACCGGAGGCATTCGACCAGCCGGCGCGACTTCGGCGAAGCTCGTCGCGAGCGCTCCGGGCGTGACACCCAAGACCATCACGATCGGGTTCATCACCTCCCAGACCGGAATCGCATCGTCGAGCTTCTTCGATTCGGCCACTGGTGCGCGGGTTCGCATCGATGCCCAGAACGCTGCCGGTGGCGTCGATGGCCGCAAGATCAAGCTGATCGTGGTCGACGACCAGTCGAGCCCGACCCAGAACAACACCGCGGTCAACGACCTGCTCTCCAAGGGCGTGTTCGGGGTGATCGAGTTCTCGCCACTGGCATTTGGCGGAGTGAAGACCCTTCGACAAAACGACGTCCCGGTCACCGGTGGCGCGTTCGACGGGCCGGAATGGGGTGAGCAGCCCTATACGAACATGTTCTCCTATAGCGGGGGCATCGATCCCCACGAGCCCGCGAGCACACTGTACGGAGTATTTCTCAAGAGCCTCGGCGCCCACCGGGTGGGAGGCATCGCGTATGGGATCTCGCCGTCGTCGCAGGACAGCATCAAGGATCTGAAGGAGGCGGTGCAGGCCGAAGGCCTCCAAATGGCCTACGAGGACCTGTCCTTCCCCTTTGGCAGCGTCGACACGTCCGTTCAGGTCCTGGCAATGAAGTCGGCGGGAGTCGATGCAGCCGTATGCTCATGCGTGCAGAGCACCAACATCGCCCTCATCGTCGGCGCCAAGCAAGCCGGGCTCAACCTCAAGGCAGAGGTCTCCTTCTCCGGCGCCGATTCCTCGTTGTTCGAGAATCCCACCGCCACCAAGGCCGCCCAAGGCGCCTACTTCCCCACCACCATCGTTCCCCTGGACGTGAACAATCCTGCAGACCGCCAATTCGTTGCCAGCATGAAGCGCTACGACCCGTCGTACAGGGGCGGGTATCCCGATTACGGGTTAACTGGCTCGTATTTGTCGGCGGACCTCATGATCAAGGGCCTCGAGCTCGCTGGGAGGAACCCGACCCGGCAGGCGTTCATCTCAAGGCTGCAGAAGGTGACCAACTACGACGCGGGCGGCTTGCTTCCCAACGACGCCAACTTCACCCATTTCGGCCATCTGAACAAGACGGGGTGCTCGTACTTCACGAAGGTCGTGGGCACCCAGTTCGTGACCATCAACCACAAAAAACCCTTTTGCGGCAAGCTGATCCCCCACTCTGACGTCGCGTAGCAGCCCGCGGGTTGCGTCCGGCGCTGCCCCCTGGAACGCCCTCGGAGGACTCGAGCGCTCGTCGGTCCTTCGTCGCTCGAGGGCCTTCGTCTGCACGAGGACTGGTCCGGGCGCTTTTCTCCTGAGCCGCAGGGGCACGCCGGAACGGTCGACGACGCGCGGTTGAAGGCCATCTGCGTCCGGTGCCGTCGGGGCGGCGCCGGATGGGCCGGCGACCGCAGCGACATCTCGGATCGCCCGGGGCACGCGGGACTACCTGCCAGGGCGCTCCGGTGTCTGAGCGCGCGGGCGCGCCGGCGGACCCGGGGACCACGACGGTGGGACCTGGGGCGCAGCGTGCTCGGAAGGCCAACTCGAAGGGCGTGACCACGCCGACTGCCCGCCGGCCGCCGAGCGGCTGGTCCCCCGGGCGCGATGTGCGCCGCGTACTGCCCCAGTGGCCAGGCGGTACGAGCGCCAGCGGTGTGCGATCACGAACACGATCGCGATGAGGGCAAGAGCGCCCAACACGTAGCCGGCGTCGCTGAAGGCATGGACGATGCGGTGCCAGTGGCTTCCCACCCCGTAGCCGATGCCGGCCATCGCTCCGTCCCAGATCAGGCTCCCGATCGCGGTGAGGAGCCCGAAGGGGACGAGAGGCACCGCGGCGACGCCCGCAGGGAGGGCGACGAAATTTCGGATGACCGGCAAGAGCCGGCCTCCGAGGACCCCCCAGCGCTCGTGGCGCGCGTACCAAGCTTCGGCCCTGTCCAGGTCATGATGCGTGAGCAGGAGGTACTTGCCGTACCGGTCAACGATCGCGCGTCCGGCGGTGCGACCGATGAACCACGCGAGGTACGCGCCGATGAGCTCGCCCGCGGTCCCCACCAAGATGACCCCGAGCAGGTTGAGATGCCCGGTCGCCGCAAGCGCTCCGGCGAAGCCGAGGGTCAGCTCCGAAGACGTCGGGACGCAGCAGGACTGCGCGACGCTGAGGACGAAGATCGCCAGGTAGCCGAACGAACTGACGAAGTGCGTCGGGGTGATGAGCGCGTCCATCGAGAACTCCCAGGTATGCCTATTGGGCGGCCGCCGGCCGGCACGCCGTCGCCACCATCATGGCCCACCGAGTTAACAACAGCGTGAACACCAGGCGAGCCGCTGGTTGCACGTGAGGACCCACCGTTGGGGACCACCCCGGGCGGAACACGGCCTTCAACGAAGGTGGCCACCCGCGTACTGCTCGCACGCCATGGTGGTTACCATCGAGATCCTGAGGGGCAAGCTCGGGCCCACGAATTTGAACGCGAGCTCAGGGAGAACGCGAAGGAAGCTCGGACAAAGGAGCCCTGTGGCTCAGCTGGGGATCGACCTCGGTACCGCGAACACCGTCGTCAGCCTGGGGACCAACCACGTGGTTCTCGATGAACCGTCGGTGATGCTGGTCCGGGTCGACAGGGGCCCGCAAAGACCGGTCGCCATCGGGCGCCAGGCCCGAGCGCTGCTCGGAAAGACTCCGAGAGGGCTGGCGGTGATCCGTCCGCTCGCGGACGGCGTCGTCCGCGACGTTGAGCAGACGCGCACCTTCCTCGGTGAAGTGGTCCGGCGTGTCCTCCCCCACCCTTGGCGGCGAGCCAGGGTCAGGGCGGCGCTCGGCGTGCCCTTGGGGGCGACCACCCTCGAGCGCCAGGCGCTCATGCAGGCCGCCGACGACGCGGGATTGCACCGAGCAGTGCTCGTGCCTGAGCCCATTGCCGGTGCGATCGGGTGCGGCATCAATCCATTCGACGCGCGGGCGCACATGGTCGTCGACATCGGCGGTGGGACCTCCGAGGTCGTCGCGTTCTGCTACGGCGGCATCCTCACCGCGACGACCTGCCGTGTCGCCGGGGACGAGATGATCGCTGCATTGAGTCGCTACCTGCGAGAACAGCACGGCGTCGTCGTCGGCGACCTGGACGTCGAGGCGATGGAGATCGCGGCGGCCCGCGGGGATACGGCCTCGTTGGTGCTCGAGGGGCGTGACACCATGAAGGGACAGCCCTGCATGGTCGCGCTCTCCGCCGACGAAGTCGCCCAGGCGCTCCGCCCGGTGTGCGAGCTGATTGTCGAATCCCTCGCCCCTTGCGTCGACGAGCTGCCTGCACAGGCTGTCGCCGACATCCGGCGGGAGGGCCTCATCGTCTTCGGTGGCGGCTCGTTGGTGCCAGGGTTCGACAAGCTGCTCGAGGGCGCGTTCGGCTTCCCGCTCCGTCCCGCCGAACAGCCCCTGACCTGCGTCGCCGAAGGTGCGGCGCTCGCCATCGAGCACGCCGAGCTCTTGGGTGGGTACGCGGTCGCCTAAGGCCCCGCGGTGATCGCCGCCTCGTGGGCGAAGAAGTACAGCATCGCCTGATCGACGACCGGACCTGCCACGGCGTTGCCATCGGAACCGCCGTGGACGAACGCGGTCACCACCACCGAAGGCGCGCTCGCTGGCGCGGCGGCCGTGTACCACGCGTCGGTGCCACCGGGTGCCGTGGCGTCTTGTGCGGTACCGGTCTTCGCTTCGGCCGGGACCGGGAGGTTGTCGATGGCGGTGTCGATGCCCGAGGTCACGGCCTCCTGCATCCCCTGGCGCAGCGGCCCGAGCGCGCTGGCGAAGGGCAACGGTTTCGGTCGCGCTGCACCGAGGAGCACCATGTGGCCACCGGGTTCTTCGTAGGCCAACCCGAGCCGGGGTGTCACGACCGCGCCGGTCGCCACCGCGGCGGTCCAGCGTGCGTCCTGGAGCGGCGTGGCCGCCACCGAGCCCTGGCCGATGCCGAGGATCACCGTCGAGCCCAGGTACCACGTTCCGCCAGCCTTGGCCACCGACGCGGGAGTCTCGAGGTAGCCAGCGTCTTCGCCGGGAAGGTCGATCCCTGTCGGCTGGCCGACGCCGAGCTCGGAGGCGACGCTGTCGATCCGTTGAGGGCCCAAGGCGACCGCCAACTTGTAGAAGTAGACATCGTTGGACCAGGCGATCGAGGTCGGCAGGTCCATCGGTCCGAGGTCGGCCCAGTTATGGAAGGTCGCCCCGTCGATGCTGTAGCTCGCTCCGGTGGGCACGACCTGTGCGGGGTTCACGACGTTGTCGGCCAGGTCCGCGGAGGCGACGACGAGCTTGAAGGTCGACCCCGGGGGACCGATGACCTGGGTGGCGTGCTCAAGCATCGGAAGGCCCGGAGCGCGTTCTTCCTGGCTCAGCGCGACCGCATCGACGGGCGGGCCGAACAGGTTGTCGTTGTACGCGGGCACGCTCGCCATTGCGAGGACCTGGCCCGTTCGCGGGTCCATGACCACCGCAGCACCCAGATCGCCACCGTGTTGCACCGCAGCGGCCAGCGATGCGGTCAACTGCTCTTGCAGCCCGAGGTCAATGGTGAGGACGAGGTTGGCGCCGGCCATCGGTGCCCGCCTCGGTCCCTCGGCAACCGGAACGCCCGCGGGGTTCACGTAGAAGCACTGCTGGCCGTCCACCCCCCGGAGGAGCGCGTCGTAGTACTCTTCGATCCCAGCTCGTCCGACGATCGTGCCAGGGGCCAGTCCTGGCGAGCGCTCGAGAGTCGTCGGCGTTGCGAGGCCGACATACCCCAAAAGCGGCGCAAGCAGCGGACCGTAGGGGTAGCGTCGGGTGAAGTTCTCGAGGACGAAGACACCAGGCAGGTGCGCGGCCTGGACCGCTCGGGCCACCTGCGTGCTCACTTGGGCGAGCCGCAATGAAAGGTCGGTAGAAGGAGCTGTCGCGACGCGATGGCGGAGCTGTCCCAAGGGCACGCCGATCCACGATGCCAACCGCGCCTCAGTTTGGGGATGACGCGCCAGCATCGCCGGTGCCGCAACGACCCAAGGCTCGGGGACATCCAGGGCGACCGGGACACCGTGGCGGTCGGTGATCAGGCCTCTCGGTGCAGGCAGGCTGACGCATCGCGTCATCTCGGCGAAGCCGGCTTGGCGATATTGGGCACCGTCTGCGCTCTGGAAGTGCCACACATAACCCCCGAGCGCTCCGAAGAGCGCGAGCCACGCCGCCGCCATCGCTCGCGCTCCCCGGGGAGCGCGCGACGTGAAGTTGCCGAGCCGAAGATGGCGGCGATTGCCCGCTCGGCGCAACCCCAAGGTGATCCCCAACGCCGCGAGGTAGATCACCGCGGAGGTTCCCCCTTCGCTGAGCAACGGATACGGGACCCCTGCCAGGGGGAGGAACCCGAGGCTCCCGGCAAGAGAGATCGCCGCCTCGACCCCGAACACCAGGGCCAGGCCAGACGCCACCAACCCAGCCACGGGATTCGCTGCCTTGCGGCCTGCGACTGCGGTCCGCCACACGACGAGCGCGGTGGCGAGTAGGACGACGATCCCTGCGAGCAGTCCGAGCTCCTCGACCACGCTGACGAAGGCCAGATCGGTCTGGCTCGTCGGGAGGTATACGGCAAGCAAGCGATGAAGGGGGCTGTGCGCGATCCCGAACCAGCCCCCCGACGCCAGGGCAATGTGGCCCTGCAGCAGTGCCCAGTTGTAGGTGCCTCCTGCCGGCCCTCCCGACAGAAACGAGCGCAGCCGCGTGAGTTGGTAGGGCTGGAGGAGCCCAACCCCCAGAGGGAGGAGGGCGACCCCGAGGGCCAGGATGGGGGCGAGTACACGCAATGGCGCACGACCGAGCACGAACATTCCGATGGTCAGCGCCGCAAAGAGCGCGGCCGTGCTGAGGTCGGGTTCGGCGATCGCAAGCAGAATGGGAACGAGCGCGAGTAGGAGCGACTCCCCGACGCGCCGCCACGCAGGCCGATCGGATCCCAACACGTTGGCGAGGACGAAGAGCAGCCCCAAGAGTGCGAGGTCCGATGGCTGGAAGGTGAACGAACCCACGGCGATCCAGCGCCGCGCCCCATAGGCACGGACGCCGACGAAAAGGACTGCGGCCATCATGAGGACGGCCACCCCGTAGGTGAGCCAACCGAGAACTGCAAGGAAGGCCGGCCGCCGGGACGAGGCCGTGATCGCATAGGCAACGCAAAGCACGAGCAGCCCGAACACCGCAGCAACGAGCTGGTGCAAGGCCGCAGCCTGACCACTCACTGCCGCGAGGTTGGCCGTTCCCAGACCCACGAGCGCGACCGCCGCCACCAGGGCGGCTGCGTCGAGCCCAGCGTCTCCGATTCGCAGGAACGCGCGCCGTTGGCGGAGGGCCCCGGCCGTGGGCAATGTCCGCCGCCACGGCGCGTTGCGCTTCGACCAAGACCGGTCCCACTGGATGGTCGTGCTCACGGTTGCACCATCCCTTCGTCGCGTGGGCCCAGGCTGGCGATGCGTCCATGGCGTTGTCGCGCTGCTGGATGGTCTCGGTCACGGCCGGCTCGCCGCGACGGCTCATGCTTGGGGGTCGGCGTCAAGAGTTGCGAGCTTTTGACAAGGATCAGCCCCCGAGCATCTGGCTCCGCAGTCGCGTCCAGGCCGCGCTCGCCCCGCGGCGAAGCCGGGCGCGAGCGCCTGGCGATCGGGCGTGCCACCCTGGCCATGCACACCTGCTTCTCGACGACGGCCGCGCTCGGGCATAGCATCGAAGTCACGCCCCGAAGGTTCGTGCCGCGTGGGTTCGACAGGTTCCGCTACCTGTCCGCAACGCAACCGGCGTCGACGACACGCCGTAGGGCTGGACGACAGCGGACAGCGAGAGCCACGTCGTGGCGGGAAGCCTGGTCTTCCCCAGCACGACGAGCGACGGCGCACCAGCAGGCACGCTTGCGCTCCCGCCGCCTTCGACGACTGAGCGACCGCCACAGCGTTCGACCACGACGAAGTGCCACGACAGCGTCTGTGGACGTGCCTGAGGTCGCAGGTCGAGCACCAAGGCGAGCTGACAGCCCTGGTTGTTCGTGCACGCGCTCAGCGGTCGGACCTCGACGCCTGAGATGAACCCTGCACTCGTCGGCCCAAGCGCAGCGAGCGGCGCGGGTGCGTTTGATGCACTGGAGGTCGGCGAGCTGGCAACCAAGCGATGCAAGTCGGCGGCGACCCGTCGGTGGAGTGCCTGGTAGCCGCCGGCGAACGCAGCGAACAGAACCATGGCAGCAGCGCCCGAGCGCGCCAGCAGCCTCCGCCGGCTTTTCTTCGCTCCGCTCTTCCGCTCACCGGGAGCAAATGGCGACCTAGCGGCGACGGCTGGGTGCACGTAGGGCTCGAGGGCCATGCCGATCCGTTCTTCGGCGGTTCGCCGCACTCCTCCGACATCGTGGTCTGCGACCAGTGCCGCCAACGCGCCGAGCTCTCGCCGAGCACGCGCCTCGTCGGGCGAGGGCCCCGGAAGCCGGCGGGCCAGCTCCTCCACCGTGGTGTCGTGCGCTTCGAGTGCGAGGGCTTCGAGCGCTGCTCCGAGGGTTGCGTTGCCGGACGACGGGAACGGCAAGGTTGCCTTGGCAATGCCTTCCAAGGTCGCCGCGAGCGCACCGATGTTCATCGACGAGCCCTCGCCGGCTACGACCCGGAGATGTCCGTCGCAGCCCACGACGACTTGCCCGCGCGGATCGCTTGCTGCGTCGATGGTCCGAACACAGTTCAGCAGGTCTGAGGCCATCACGATTGCTTGGTTGGGAGTCAGCCGAGCTCGACGAAGGACTTCGTCGAGCCTCGCCTCACCTTGGGCGACCTCCGGCGCCATCATCTCCCTCCAGTTTCTCTCTGAGATCCGCCCATTCGTCGTCGCCCCTACCCGTTTGTCGCCGGCCTCACACGAGGTTCGCGCTCACGATGCGACGATGCGCTCCGCCTGTGGCAAAGATCAGGGACGCGCTCGATCGGTTCGAAGTGGCGGCGAACCGAGGTCAGGTTCCAGGCGTCTCGAGGAGGCCCTCACGATGGCGTGTACTTCGTGGACGAGCCGGTCGGCGCAGAGGACCCGAGCGTCTCGAGGAAGCCGTGCAACGTGACGAAGTGGTAGCCGGCCGCCTTGATGCCTGCGATGACGGCGGGCAAGGCGTCGGCGTCCAAGGTCGTGCCATCCGGCGCCGACCCGCAGTGCATCAGGATGATCTCCCCCGGTGTCAGCGATCCGAGAGCCCGTTGCTCGACGCTCTGTACGCTCTGGCCGCCCGGACTGCTGGAAGTGGGCGTCGTTCCCTCCCATCCAAGGGTGTCGACGGTCCAAAAGAAGCTCCCGTACCCAAGGCTGTTGACCATTTGGAGCAGCTGGCTGTTCCAGGCGCCATAGGGAAAGCGGAAGATCGGTTGTGGATTGCGCCCGGTCACGCGCTCGATGATCGCGGCTGCTTGGGTGACTTCGTTCTGCGCCTGGGCCAACGACAGCGTGGTCATGTCCATGTGGTTGTAGGTGTGGTTCCCGATGTCGTAACCGTCTGCGGCAATTTCTCGGGCGACCTGGGGATAGGTCTGCGCAAAGACGCCGGTAAGGGTGAACGTCGCGGTGGCACCCGAAGACCGGAGTGCCGAGAGGATGGCCGGCACGCCGGCGTCGTTGGAACCACAATCGAACGTCAGCGCGACTTCGGGCTGGTTCGTGGGAAGACTGCTCCATTGGGTGCCGATGAGTGAGGGTGGCACCGGGAGCGGCCCGTTGGGTGCGGTCGTCGTGGTCGAGGACGCACGCGTCGAGGACGGGACCGACGCAGCAGTCGGGGCGCTGGATCGATGGTGGGTCGCCGACGGCACGCCAGCGCTGCAGGCTGCAGCGATGAGCGCAAGGGCGCTGCACAACGCACCTCGGGTCGCTGGCCTTCGAGCGCGATCGAGAGGGGCGCGCGCACATCCGCCGGCCCGGGGGCCACGATGGGAGCGCAGCACGGCCCAACCGGCCACGACGATCCGACGGGCGCGCGCCCGCCGACCCCTCACCGCATGTCGTTCATCCCACACCACCGCACACTTACCCAACACGGTGACGATCGATGACCTCGCGGTCAACCTCGACCCGCGGCAACGGATCAAGGCCGCTGCTGGTCGTCGCTGCGGTCATGTCGGTCGCTGCGCTGCACATCGGTGCGAGCGCGGTTGGCACCGCTGGCGCGCCCCATGCATTGATCCCTGCCCCGGTGCTCCACCTGACGGCAGCGAGGCAGCATGCGCCACCCCCGGAGCCTATCGACCCGTCGTTCTTCGCGCCGGGGGCGTGCGTCGCCTACCCGCCGACCACGGTGGTTGCCCGGCACCGAACGGTCTTCCTGGACGCCGGTCACGGAGGGATCGATCCTGGTGCAACCGGGGTCACCGAATCTGGGCGTCAGGTCTTCGAAGCAGACCTGACGCTGGCAGTGGAGCTCGACGCCACGGCACTGCTGCGAGCTGCAGGATTTCGGGTCGTTGTTTCGCGCACTCGGAATTCGAACGTCATTCGCCTTACCCCGGCGGATGTCGACGGCGGGGTCCTGTCAGTTCAAGGCGTCCGCGACGACGTCGCCGCCAGGGACGTGTGCGCGAACCTCGCCAAGGCGAACGTCCTCGTGGGGATCTATTTCGATGCCGGCTCTTCCCCGCAGAACGCCGGATGCCTCACGGCCTACGACGCCGATCGGCCGTTCTCGGCACAAAACCTGAGGCTCGCCACGCTCGTGCAATGGAACGTGCTCAGCGAGCTCAATGCCAGGGGTGCCGATATCCCCAATGATGGGGTCGTCTCCGACGTCGGACTCGGCGGACCGGCGCTCAGTCCTGTCGATGCCGCCTACGGACATCTCCTCCTCCTCGGTCCTGCGAACCCCGGCTACTTCAATACCCCGAGCGAGATGCCCGGCGCGTTGATCGAGCCGCTGTACGTCACCGATCCCTTCGAAGCGACCATCGCCGCGAGCAGGGCCGGCCAGGAGGAGATCGCGATGGGTATCGCCAGGGCGGTCGAGGAGGACCTTGGCACGGGACCCTCGCACCGCTTGCGATCGCCCGGCGGATCGTTCAGGCGACCTGCTCGCCACGGCTGAGGGTCCGTGACAAGCTCGCTCGAGCCGCCTAAGGCGGTCAGGACCGGCGCGATCACCGCCAGCGCCGCCAAGAACAGCACCGCCGCGGTGAATCCATGGCCCATCGCGTGGGTGCCCGAGAGGCTCGCGCCCGCGTAGGGCGAGAACACGAGACCCGGGAGGGCCACCCGAGCGAGGTCCCCATCCCGCGCGTCATATTGAGCACTCCGCTCGCGACCCCAGCCTGGCGTGGCGGCGCGGCACCCATGATGGCGGCGTTGTTTGGCGGAACTCAACAACCCGAAACCGACGCCAACGAGGGCGAGGACGACGAGCATCGCTCCGGGGAGCACCATGCCCCCCACCGTCAATGGGCGTGGGCCAACCTTGTCGACCAAGCGCCCGGTGAGGGGTGCGACCAGACCCAGCCGGAAGGGCATCACCATGAGTTCGAGCCCAGCTCGGCCCAAGGGCACCCCGAGTCAGCGCTCGAGCAAGTAGGGGACGACGAAGAGCACGCCGAAGCACACCGCGTCAGGGAGGGGCCCACTCGAGATCCCCGCGCTGAACGCGACGTGGCGGAACGGGCGCAAGTCATCGTGGGCGCCGATGCCCGGCGCTCCCTGCGGATGGAGACGCCGGTACCGAGGAGTGCGATGGCGAAGAGCACGATGACCGCAGCAGAGCGCCATCCGAGCTCATTGCCGTAGGAGATGGCAAGCATGCGAGCAACGGCTGGCGGGACCAACAACGCGAGCCCAGCCCAGTCGAAGGGCGCGGGTTCGGCGAGGTCCCGACTGCGCGGGATGAGGAACCATCCCAGGACGGCTCCGACCATCCCGACCAGGACGTTCACGTAGAAGATGAGGTGCCAGGCACCGGCTGCGCTGAGAAGGCCCCCCGAGCGCGGGGCCGAGCGCCTGGGGAGCCCCCTGGACCCCGATCCCCCGGCCGCGCTCGGCACGCGGCATCGCCGACACGATGGTGGCCACGCTGCTGGCTTGCATCATCACTGCACCGAAACCCTGGAAGACCCGGAGCACGACGCGCGCAGGGAGGTTCGGAGCCAATCCGCACAGTGCGGATCCCACGATGAACGCGAGAAATCCGTAGATGTAGAGAAGCTTCCGCCCGGCGACGTCCCCCATGCGCCCCACCGCGGCAAGGACGCGAGTCCCACCCGCTGCACCGCGCCGACACTGGAATGAACGTCGCGTTAGAGCGGGGGGACGGCCTGGGTCACGATCCTGGCGTCCAGCCGTCCCACGAACGCGCCCAGGTACACCGTCGCCAGACGAACCACTGCGCGTTGGGCCGCTCGCGGATCGACTGCGGCCGACGTGGCCCGGCGAGCAGACGTTGGCGAAGACGATGGTTGCCGGCCACCGTCACGACCCCGATCGATGCCGGTCGTCAAGGTCGTAGGCCGATCGAGCAGGACGCAACGGACGAATCAGCCAATAGGGCCTGCGCGTCCCGTCGGGGCTGACGTCGTGCGCGGGTCTGGTCATCTCTAGCCAGTGCCGATACGCCTCGTGAGCCTTGGCAGTGTCGACGCTGATGTCGCCTTCGCGATCGCCTCGACACGCCGGGCGCACCCGGACCGCCTGGTGCCAGCAGTGCATGCCCGAGATCGGGTCGGGATGGACCGGGAAGGTGAGGTTCTGATGGACACCTCCGTCTCTCCACCACAGCCGTGCGGTGTCGGGGTCTGCCGAGCGATATGGAGAGATTCCCGCGGTCCGTCGCAAGGACCAGCATCCGCCGTCGTTTTTGAGCGCCACCGTCGCCATCATCTGCCGTTGGCCGGCCGCCTCCTCGGGTCGCCATCGACCCATGTGGTGGCTGCAGGCCACGACCCCGGGTCGAATGCCTTCGGTGATCCAGGCCTTGAGGACGAAATGGCCGATCTCGGTCTCAACCCGCACGAGCGCTCCGCTGCGGTGGATGCCGAGCGCGGCCGCATCCGTTGGGTGGATCCACAGGGGGTTGGTGTGCGCGAGCTCGTCGAGCCATTTCGCATTGGCCGAACGGGTGTGGATCTGGGTGGGAAGACGGAAGGTGGAGATCAGCACCAGCTCGTCTTGGGCAAGTTTGCGTGGGTGAACGTGGCTCTCGATGTATCCGGGCGTGGCATGTTCAGGCCAGCCCCAACGAGCGAGGGTCGAGGACCAGAACTCGAGCTTCCCCGAGGGGGTGGGGAATCCGCGCCGCACCACCCCGTCGACGAGCACGCCGACCGCGCGCCGACCCTCGCCATCGCCTTCGGGCTCCCCGGTGGGCACGATGTTCGAGTCAGGCTTCGAAGAGACGCGTGCATAGACGCGCCCATGGGCGCCGATCAGCATGTCTGCGAGCTCCTCGTCGGGCACCACCTCGTCGTGGCGAGCACCGACGCCACGACGGACCTCGAATGCGCCGTAGCGGCGCATGTACGCCAGTGGGCGCAACCCTTCCGTGGCCGCGCGCTCTGGGAGTCCAGGGACCGAGTGTTCGAACATCCACCCGTAGTACTCGTCGACGCTGAGCTTGGTGCCCGGTCGCGCGACCGATTCGTGGTAGCGGCGGATACCGAGGCGCCCGTCGGGGTCGATCCGCCAGGAGAGCTCGATCCAGAACTCGTTTTCCTCCCACACCTGACCGGGGTTCACCTCCCTTGTGTCAGAGACGTGCTCGCCGAGGCGCTCCTTTGCGGCGCGGATCACCGGTTGGCGAAACGCGATCCACTGGCCGTCGTACTGCTCGTAGGAGTGGGTGTCGTGGCGTTCTGGAGCATGACCCACTGGCAAGACGTAGTCGGCAAAGAACGCGGTCTCGGACCACGTAGGGGTGAGCGCAACATGGCACGCCACCTTTTCTTCGTCGGTGAGGACCTCGATCCAGCTCATCCCATCGGGGTTGGTCCACACGGGGTTGTAGACCCTTGTGAAGTACATCGAAAGCCTCCCCCTGCCCTCCTTGAGAAAGTGGGGCAGGAGAAAGGAGAGTTCGTTCTGTGCAAGCGGGTACTCCGCCGGCCACGTGAGCTCGTTCCACATCCCTGGATGGGGCGGGAGATGGATGGGGCGGGGCACGTACTTGTTCCAGGCGTTGGGGAAGGTCCCGCCTTCAGTCGCTACCGCCCCCAAGAGTGCGCTCAGGAGGAACAACGTGCGACTGACCTGCCAGCCACCCAAGTTGCCTGCGGCAGCTGATCGCCACGTGTGTGCGGAGAAACGGTGGCCGGCCGAAGCGACGAGCTCGGCAACCTCGGCGATCGTGGCAGCAGGGACCCTGGACTCCGCCGCGGCGTACTCGAAGGTGAAGCGCTTCCAGAGTCCTTGGAGGATCTCTTCGAAGGCCTCGAAGCGCGGTTGGACCGAAGGGTGACACGCTTCGAGGTACTCCTCCCAGTTCCACCACTTCCGGACGAATTCACGGTCGTAGCGCTTGGTGACGACGATGTGGTTGGCGATGGCCAGGTTGACGGCCGCTTCCGACCCGGGCCAGGTCGCCAGCCAATAATCGGCATGTGTTGCAGTGTTCGAAAGGCGCGTATCCAACACGATCACCTTGGCGCCTCGGGCGCGGGCCTCGGTGATTCGCTGGGCGTGGGGATTGAAGTAGTGACCCGACTCGAGGTGCGCGCTGATGAGATAGATCACCTCCGCGTTGGCGTGGTCTGGACTCGGTCGATCGATGCCCATCCAGAACTGGTAGCCGGCCCGACCGCCCGAAGAGCAGATGTTGGTGTGGGAGTTGTGACCATCCACTCCCCAGCTCGCCAGCACCCGTTCGGTGAACCCATCCTCACCGGGGCGCCCGATGTGGACCATGATCTCGTGCTGACGCCCCGCTTCGATGGCGGATCGCACTCGGCTGGCGATGTCGTCGAGTGCCTCGTCCCAGCTCACCGGGACCCACTTCCCCTCACCACGCCGCCCCGCCCGACGGAGGGGAGAAAGGATGCGCTCGGGGTCGGTGATCTGGTTCAGCGTTGCGGGACCCTTGGCGCAGTTTCGGCCACGCGACCCGGGATGCTCCGGATTGCCTTCGAGCTTGCGGATCTGCAGGGTCTGTCGGTCGACGTACGCGAGAAGCCCGCATGCCGACTCACAGTTGAAGCAGGTCGTCGGCACCAGCATGCAGTGTCGCTCGGAACGCTGCGGCCAGGCGGCGGAGTCGAGCTCGACCCAGTCGTCCCACCGCTCCTTCGGGGGGTAGGCAGCGAGCTGGATGCCCGAGGCACCCGGATAGAACGTCTCGGCCGGGTTGTTGCCTGAGGACGACGCCCCGCGGTCGTTCGGGGTGGCCGATGCCGAGGCGTCGGGTCCCTTCCCCGGCACTGTCCCAAGGGTCCCCTCTGCTCCAGTGGGCACGGAGGGCGTCTCTGTTGTCGCGGTTGTCGTGGTGCTCGGTGCCTCGGCAGCTTCGGGGTGGTTCATGCCAGTGGGACCGCCTGGGCAGCTTGGACATAAGCGTGCTCGTGGGGCACGAGCGCAATCAGTGCAACGACCCCGGCCCACCACCCGGCGAACGGGGCGAGGATGCCGAGTGCGAGACCGAACGCACCGATCCAAAACGGCAGGGCATAGCGACCATGGGTCATTTCCCGTGCAGCGAGGCGTGCATGGGCGGTGGGGTGATGGGGGGTCGTCTCCGCAACCCGGAGCAGCAGATGCGCGGCAGCCGAGAACGCAACGAGGACCTCAAGGGGATGGAGGGCCCTGTGGGCTAAGTGGGCAGCCGCAGGCAGGAGGGCGCCCGCCCCAACCAGCAATGCCTCGATCGCCAAATGGGGACCAAGGATCGGGCTCTGCCACAGGTCCCGCCCCCGGGCCTGCGCGAAGAGGTACGCGGTGTAGACAGCAGCCATCAGGCTGACCGGCACCCCCACGCCTGCAAGGACCTTCTCGGCCTCTGTCGATCCCGCGACGGCGATGAGGAGTTGGGAGACGAGGACGGCTCCGAACAGCCCCAAGATGCACGCGCCGCGCACCAACCAGCTTCTCCACTGATGTCGAGTGAAGAGCAGGTAGAAACGCCGGGGGTGTTTCAAGTCCCAGACGAGAAGCAGGCCAGTCAGCCCGAGGAATCCGAGCGCGACCAGCGGGCCCACGAAGCGCAGGAGCGACGAGGACCAAGACAGCGAAGCGAACACCGCCAGTAGGACGGGCACGAGGTACGCACCGGCTGCCACCCCTTTGGTCCAGGTGTACAGGCTCACCCGCCATCCCCAGGGGATCGTGTGCGCGACGTCGTAGGAGATCACCGCAGCCGCCGATGCGGTGTGTGCGCCGTGGTTCCTGGGGTGGCCCGAGTGCACCACGTCCATGCCGGATCGCATCTCTGCCCAGGCGTACGTGCCGCCGTCAGGGCGCGTCGCGCCGAGGGGATCCAAGGTCGACTGGTGTGCGCCCTTGTAGTACAGGCCAGGTCGCGTGTGCTTCTCGGGGCGTCGAACCGCTACGGCCTCGCGCTGAACGAGCCGGGAGACCACCGAGGTGGGGTCGTGGAGATCTCCCACCAAGATGGCCTCCGTCGGGCACGCCACGACGCACGCCGGCTCGAGCCCGATCTCGATGCGATGCGCGCAGAAGTTGCATTTTTCAGCCGAATGGTCTTGGGGATTGATGAAGATCGCGTCGTAGGGGCACGCCGCAATACAAGCCTTGCAGCCGATGCAGATGCGCTTGTCGAAGTCGACGATGCCGTCCTGGCGTCGGTACATCGCTCGGGTCGGGCAGGCGGTCACGCAAGGAGCGTCCTCGCATTGGTTGCATCGGGTCACCTGGAAAGCCCGTCGGACGTTCGGGAAGCGTCCGACATCGACGGCCTTCACGTAGGTCCGGTCCACGCCGACCGGCACCTGGTTCTCGGATTTACACGCGGTCGTGCACGCATGGCAGCCGATGCAGCGGGTCTGGTCGAGGACCTTAACCCAGCGAGTCGGACCAGCCACCGACGCCAGGTGGTGAGCCGGCGACATCGCCGAGACCGGGGCTGACGGATCAGCCTGCATCGAGTCCGGCGGCATCAGCCGGTCCGAACCTCTCCGAGGCCCTCCGCTCCGTTCATGCGACATTCACTCCACTTCGCGCGAGACACCCGATCGGGATGGCTCATTTGTCCGTACGATTAACGCATGGTACCCCTGTCGCTGGCGGACGCCCAACAACCCCGGCGGCCGGACCCCTCGGCGGCACAGCCGCTGTGGGCCCAAGTGCTTGCCGACCTGCGACGTCGCATGGCGGCAGGATCCTTTGCCGAGTCCTTCCCCACCGACGAGGCGCTCGTTCGCCAATACCGCGTCTCTCGCCACACCGTGCGCGAAGCCGTCCGCCACCTCGTTGCCGAGGGCTTGATCGAGCGGCGCCGGCGGACCGGAAGCCGCTTGCGGCCGCCGGAATTCGAGCAACAACTCGGGTCCCTCTACAGCCTCTTCCGCGAGATCGAGGCACAGGGCACCACACAGACGAGCAACGTTCAGGCCCTTGAGCGGCGCCGCGAGCCGGCGGCCGCACGCCGCCTCGGCCTGGCGGACGACGCCGAGCTCGTGTACCTCGAACGGATCCGCTTCGCCGGTGAGCTCCCACTGGCCCTCGACCGTGTCTGGCTCCCCTTCGATCTCGCCGCCGGCATCCTCGAGGCTGACTTCGCACGCACCGCCCTCTACGACGAGCTGGCCACGATCTGTGCCACCGGCCCGGTCCTCGCACGCGAGGAGATCCGTCCGGTCATCCCGAGCGTCGCCGAAGCGCGGCTGCTGGGTCTGGGCGCACCCAGTGCGTGCTTTTCGATCGATCGGACCTCCTGGACCGGGGAAGGGCGAACACTGGAATGGCGAGTGACCTTGGTGCGCGGCGACCGCTACGCCTTCGTTGCAGAGTGGTCGGGCGGCGTTCGGGAACACGAAGTCCCTGGTCGATGGACGGCCACCGCTTCGCCGCGGACCGGGCGTCCTCAGAGTCGATGAACGCACCCAGGGCCCAAGGCCGGCCAGACCCTCTTTCAGATCCGGTTGGTCCACCCTCCGTCAACCGAGAGGTTCTGCGCCGTCACGTACGAAGCGGCATCAGAGACGAGGAACAAAAGGACGCTTGCCAGGTCCTCGACGCTGGCAGGTCTGCCCATGGGGACGTGGCTCGCGGTGAACTCGGCAATGTAGGCGCGAGCCTGCTCCTCGCCGGCAAATCGGTTCAAGATCGACTCCGTCACGGTCATGCCCGGCGAAATTGCGTTCACCGTCACCCCGGAGGAGGCAAGCGCCCGTGCGTACAGGCGCGTAAGACCGACAACGGTGAGCTTGGTCAAGGAGTAGAGGTTGCCAGTGTCGTAGTACACGGCGGCTGAGGATTGGTTGACGATGCGGCCCCACCCCTTGGCTTTCATGACGGGCGCGACCGCCCGGCAGCAATAGACGATGCTGTCGACGTTGACCGACATCGCCCGCCGGTACTGCTCCATCGTGCCCTCGAGCGGGTCCCACCCGGTCGGATTGAACTCGACGTCGTCGCCGAAGAGGGCGGCGTTGTTGACAAGGATGTCCACGGTCCCGAATTCGGCCAATGTGGCCTGGACCATGCCCTCGACCGCCCCGGGGTCGGCAACATCCACCGATACCGGCAACGCCGTCCCGCCAGCATTGCGGATCTCTTGAGCGGTCGCCTTCGCGGCCGCCTCGTTCCGGTCGGCGACCACGACACGATGACCGTGGTCCGCCAACGCACACGCATATCCCTTGCCAATGCCCCGGCCACTGCCGGTCACGATGGCAACCCGGCTCATCGAGACCCTCCTCCCTGGCACGCTTCCTACAGCGTCGAGCGAGCACTCACTCTACAGATCGGGCAACCTCCCCTCGAGACAGCGTCTCGCTGAGCGCTCGCAGGTCGGTCGAGGCCGCGTCCATGGAAGCCGCACGAGCCGCGAGCTCGTGATCTCCGGCGCGTTGCCACGAGATGGTCCCGCTGAACCTCGACATGACCACGGCACGCGCCACCGCCGGGCTGGCCGGAGCAGTTTCCCTCCATCCACCGCGTTCGCCCTGGGCTTGTTCCCGCGCCATACTGGCAACAAAGCCTGCACCAAGGTGGGCGCAGTTGCGAGGTAGGAGTTACGAAGCCATGCGCATGGATGACATGATTCTGGTCAGCATCGACGACCACATGATTGAGCCTCCGGATATGTACAAGAACCACGTACCGGCGAAGTGGCTCGACGAGGCCCCCAGGGTCGTGCGCAACGAGCAGGGAATCGACGAGTGGGTCTTCCAGGGCGAACGGACCTCGACTCCTTTCGGCATGGCCGCGACCGTCGGCTGGCCGAGAGAGGAGTGGGGCTTCAACCCAGGCGCCTACTCCGAGCTCCGGCCGGGTTGCTTCGATGTGCACGAGCGGGTGCGGGACATGAACGCCAATGGCGTGTTGGCATCGATGAACTTCCCCACGATGGCAGGCTTCAATGCTCGTACGTTCACCGAGTCGCGCGACAAAGAGATCGCTTTGGTCATGCTCCAGGCCTACAACGACTGGGCTATCGACGAGTGGTGCGGGGCCTATCCTGCGCGCTTTATCCCCCTGGGCATCGTGCCGATGTGGGATGTCGATCTCGCCGTCAAGGAGGTGCACCGCCTCGGGAAGAAAGGTTGCCGCGCGATCAGCTTCTTGGAGACCCCTCACGTCCAGGGCTTCCCGAGCTTTCTCTCCGGATACTGGGATCCGATGCTCAAGGCGCTCTGTGACGAGAACATGGTCCTTTGCCTCCACATCGGTGCGGGATTCGAGGCGATCAGGAAGCCACCGGAAGCACCGATCGATCACCTCATCGTGCTCGCGTGCCAGATCAGCGCGATCACGGCCCAGGACCTGCTCTTCGGGCCGACGCTCCGGCGCTTCCCCGAGCTCAAAGTCGCGCTCTCTGAGGGCGGGATCGGATGGATCCCCTTTTACTTCGATCGCGTCGACCGCCATTACCGGAACCAGGCCTGGCTCCATCACGACGAGGACTTCGGGGGCAAGCTTCCCTCGGAGGTGTTCCGCGAGCACATCCTTGCCTGTTACATCACCGATCCGTCGGGCCTGCTCCTTCGCCACCGCATCGGTATCGACAACATCGCATGGGAGTGCGACTATCCCCACACGGACACGACGTGGCCGGAATCGCCGGAGTTCGCGTGGGCCGAGTTCCAGGAGGCGGGCTGCACCGACGAGGAGATCAACAAGATCACCTGGGAGAACGCCTGCCGCTTCTTCAGTTGGGACCCCTTTGCGCACACCCCGAGGGAGCGGGCCACAGTGGGTGCGCTGCGGGCCCTCGCCAAGGACGTCGACACCACGCGTATGCCGCGGGAACAATGGCGGAAGCGCAACGAGGCTGCGGGCATTGGAGTCTTCTCCGCGAGTTAGACCCCCCAGGGTCGCAGCTGGTCAAGCGGCACGTCGGTGTCGAGGGGATAGCGGTGCACCCAGGCGATGATCCCCTCGTCGCTGCTCCGACCCTGGATGCCGACGAGGCGGTTGCCGCTTGCCCGTAGGGGCCTGGTGGTATCGGTCTCCGGCCGCTCTTCGCTTGGCCGAGGCGACGTGCGTGGTGACGTGCCGGCGTCGTTGTTCTGAGCCTTGGCGCTGGCGTAACGAGCGGGGGCATCTTCGAACTCGCCGGGCACCGAGGCGCCGAGTACATCATCGACTCCTGGCAACGAGCACATCATCGACTCCTGGCAAGATGTCGGCGTCCGGGTACTGCGCAAAATGCTCCACGAGGGCCGACTCGAGCTCGGCGATCTGACGGTTGAGCTCGCCGATGACCGCACCACTGCCTTGGTGGTGGCGGCGAGGGCTGCGACCAGCGCCGCCGGTGCGGCCAGCTGCTCACCTCAAAGGACCACTTGGATCTCAGCGGCACGTCGATCGAGGTTGCGTTGGTGACCCCGCGTGGGAACACCGAGCGAAGCTCACTGACCGATAAGGCTGCGCCCAACGTGGGTGCTCCTTCGCCCGTTCGCCTTGCCCAGAACCTCGGGCTCTACGCCGCGGTCGGCCCGACGCAGTTGGATCCGCTGCGTCAAGGCCCGTTACAACTGGTCGAGGCGTTCGCCCCCTCCGACGCTCGAGCACGATCGGCGTGATCGGTCGATGCTTCCAGAAAGGATCTTCTCGCGTTTTCTGCATCTCCGACCCGCTCCTGATCGGTTCGGGTTGCGTCAGTCCTCGCACGTGGCGGCCTGCACCGCGACGACGTGTCAGTGCTCGGACCATCGCTGGCGCCGACGCCAGCCAGGGGTGAGCAAAGCTTTTTCATGACCAGCCTCGACTATGCGATCCGATGTCGATGCGTTGAACGCCAGCGACGCTGTCGATCCTTGAACCCTTCTGAAATCGTTACAGCCGCATGATCCAGCCGCCGTCGACAGAGATCGATTGGCCATTGATCCAGGAACCGGCGTTCGAGCAAAGCAAGAGCAACGTTCCGACAAGGTCCTCGGGAGGACCGGACTTCTGCCCCGGGATCGACATCTCAAGTTCGGCGCGCACGGGAGAGTCCTTCGGGAGGCTTGCGTAGCCGCTCTCGCTTTCGATCAAACCAGGCGCGATGGCATTGACGTTGATGCCCAGCGGACCCAGCTCACTGGCGAGACTTGCTGTCAGCGCGTGGAGCGCGAGCTTCGACACGCCGTAGATGCCGCCCATCTTCATGAACGCCCCCGCGGAGAGTCCATTGATGATCCGGCCACCGCCACGTTCGGTCATCGATGGCACCACCGCCTGGGTGCACAGGAGTGGGCCTTTGACGTTGACGCCCATCACGCGGTCCCACTCCTCTGGCGGCATGTTGCTGAGGCGGAAGGGTGGCAGGTCGACCATGATCGCAGCATTGTTGATCAAGATGTCGATGCCACCGAATGCTTCGATTGCGGCCGCGGCCATGACCTTCGTCGACTCCGCATCCGTGACGTCCACCGTGACACTCGTGGCGCTGAAGCCACTTGCTCGAAGTGCAGCAGCGGCATCGTTGACTGCGCCTGCCTTGACGTCGGCGAGCACGACATTGGCTCCGACCTCGCACAGGGCGCGCGCGTAGACGCGGCCGATGTCGCCGGCACCGCCAGTGACGATGGCGACCTTTGCGCTCAGGTCGAACAGCTCGTCGGGTCTCATGGCATCCTTTCAGCCGGTAGAAGCCAGCGTGGGCGATGCGTTGCACTGCAAACGCCATTGTCCGCCCCTGGACACCAATCAGTCAACTGCTTTAGGGTTGGGTCAACGAAGTGGGTCATCGATCCGAGGGGGCGACGTGGACGAGCGGGCACTCGCGACGTACCGGGAGGTCATGATGGCGGATCCCCCCTCGGGTTTGACCCCTGCGGAGGAGGCGCGCCTGGAGCACCGTTTTGGCCAGGTGTGGTCGCGCCCGGGGATCAGTCGCCGAGAACGCCGACTGGTCACCTTAAGCTGCGCGGCGTTCGCTGTGACTGCCCAGCCGCTGATTGATCACACCTACGCGGCGCTCAAGAGTGGGGACCTAAGCATCGAGGAGCTCCTCGAAGTCGTGCTCCACTTCGCCGTCTACTGCGGGTGGCCGAAGGCCTCCAACCTTGAGATGTACGTCCGCCAGTCATGGATGCGGCTCCAACAAGAACGCGGCGGAGACCCCACCTTGCCGGAGCGACGCAACGACGAGCTCGGCGAGAATGACTGGGAGAAGCGCTTGGAGCGCGGAGCCCAGGAGTTCCGAGAGGTCAACCTCGTGCCGGCTCCGGGTCGCGACACCCCCTACCAGCACGCCGGGATCCTCAACTTCGTGTTCGGGCACGTGTGGAGGCGACCCGACCTGTGCCGCCGTGATCGACGCTTCGTGACGGTTGCCTGCGTCGGCCTCGACGAGGCACCGATTCCCATTCAGTCCCATGTGGGGTCCGCGCTCAGGTCGGGTGACCTCTCGAAGTCGGAGATGGACGAGCTCATCTTGCAGTTTCGCGCCTACGACGGTGACGCGCGTGCTGACGTCCTGCAGGCGACCGCCGATGCCGTCTGGGCAGACCTCCAGACGGGCACCGTGAGCGCCACGGCAGCACCGCCGCAATGAGGGGGCGGTTCAGGCCATGACCTTCGCCGTGCCTTCCTCGCGTCTCGTCGGCAGTCGGATCAGTCGCAAGGAGGATCCTCGGCTGCTCACTGGGCGCGGGCGTTACGTCGACGACGTGCGCGTGCCCGACATGCTGCACGTCGCCTTTGCCCGCAGTGACATCGCCCGGGCTCGCGTCGTGTCCATCGACTCAGCGGCTGCCGCAGCCCTGCCCGGCGTCGTCGCGGTCCTCACGGCCACTGATCTCAATCATCTGCTCGCGGGCCCCATCGCTGCCACCCCGACGCTCGACATGGCGGTCCCCGGGCCCTACAAGGTCCTCGCCGACGACGAGGTGCGCTACGTCGGAGACCCCTATGCCATGGTCGTCGCGAAGAGCCGCGCCGTCGCCGAGGACGCGATCGATCTTCTCAAGCCCACCTTGGAGCCACTGGCGCCAGTGGTCGACTACACGACGGCGCTCACCAGCACCGAGCGGGTCCACCCGCACCTGGAGAGCAACCGAGCCGGTGGGATGCCGGTGCCCCTCGACGACGAGCTCCGTGCCGTGCTGGAGAACGCGCCGAACGTAGTCACGGATACCTTCGTCCAGAACCGATACCTTGCCGTGCCGCTGGAGGCCCGTGGGATCGTGGCCTGGTGGGACCCCGCTCGCCAGTTCTTCGATCTCTGGGTGTCCACCCAGTCGCCGCACGACGTCCGCGCGGTCGCCGCCCGGATCACCGGTGTACCTGAGCACCAGATCCGCGTCCAGATGGGCGACGTCGGTGGAGGGTTTGGACAGAAGGCCTACCTGGCTCGAGACGAGCAGATCGTCATTCTCGCCAGCTATTACCTCGGCCGCCCGCTCAAATGGATCGAAGATCGGCGGGAGAACCTCATGGCAGCCACCTCGGCACGGGCAGAGCGCGCCACGGTTTCGATGGCCGCCGATCACAGTGGCAACATCCTTGCCGTCCGGGTGGACCATCTCGACGACGTCGGCGCCTACCCCATGGCGGGAAGCGCAGCGGTGATGGGCGCGGTCATCTTTTCAGGGCCATACCGAATCCCGAGGGTCTCCTTCAGCAGCGAGTCGGTCTACACGAACACCTGCTCCCGGGCTCCGTACCGGGGTCCCTGGCAGATCGAGACCTACCTACGAGAGCAGGCTGTCGACAGTCTCGCCCGAAAGATGGGCCTCGACCCGCTCGAGCTCCGGCGCCGCAACGTCCTCCAGCGTGACCAGCTGCCGTATTTGCTGCCCGCGGGGTTGCCGCTCGACCACGTGTCTCCGGCCGAAACGCTGGAGCAGGCCGCGACGATGATCGACTACGACGGCTTCCGCGTGTGGCAGCAGGATCAGCTGCGCGCAGGACGCCTCATGGGTATCGGGATCAGCCTCTACGTCGAGCCACAGAGCATGATCGGCCCCTACGGGACCGAGCCGGCGCACATCCGCATCCAACCCGACGGCAGCACCGACGTCTACCTCGGGTCCGGCTCCCATGGCCAGGGCATCGAGACGACGACCGCCCAACTCGTGTCCGAGCACCTCGGCGTCCCCTTCGACAGCGTCACCGTCCACCAGGGAGACACCAGTCGCACCCCCTACGCGTTCGGCACCGGGGGCAGTCGCAGCGGTCCGATCCTGGGTGCCGCGGTCCAGCTTGCTGCCGAGGACCTTCGCGCCAAGGTGGTCCAGATCGCAGCGCACCTGCTGGAAGCGGCACCCGAAGATATCGACGTCACCGAGGGCGTCGCGAACGTCCGTGGTACGCCGACAAGGACCAAGACGATCGCTGAGATCGCCCACCATGCCTACCTCGACCCCGGGTCGCTTCCGCCAGGCGTCGAACCGGGGCTCGAGGTCCTCAGGCGCTACAAGGTCGACGAGCCGTTCGTGTTCTCCAACGCGTGCCACATGTGCACGCTCGAGGTCGACGCGGCTACAGGAGCCATCCGAATCCTGCGCTTCGTCGTGAGCGAGGATTGCGGAGTGATGATCAATCCATCGGTCGTCGAGGGTCAGATCGCTGGCGGTGTCGTCCAGGGCATCGGGGGCGCCCTCCTCGAGGACTTCGTCTACGACGCCGACGGCAACCCATTGACGACAACGTTCCTTGACTACCTGCTCCCGACCGCAGGCGACGTGCCGCTCCTCGAGTACGGTCACATCGAGACCCCTTCGTCGACACCCGGAAGCTACAAGGGTGTCGGGGAAGGTGGTGCCATCGGCGCACCGGCGGCGGTGGCGAACGCCGTGAACGACGCTCTTGCCCTTGTCGGCGCACAAGTGCGCGTCGCGCCGTTCACGCCGTCGCGGATCATCGATGCGCTCGAGGCGGCCGCCCGGTAGCACGCTGGTTGGCCATCTCGGGTGCCGAGCGTGGCCAACACCGCAGGTGTCAGGTGTAGTCCCTGATCACTCGCTCGAGGTAGGCCTCGATGTCGTTCCCGCGTTCGCGCAGCTCTACGGCGGGTTCCTGGGTCGTCAGGATGAGGAATCGCCCCGCAGCAACCCCCTCAGCGACCAACTCACCCGCAAGGTCGGCATCGATCACGCCAAAATTCGGGGCGCGTGGAGGCTGTCGTTGGTCGCCGTAGAAGGTGATGTGCTCGATGATGTTCGTTCTCACACCGGCAGGGCAAAAGCACGACACGCCGATGCCCTTCGGGCGCAGATAGACGGCGAGCGACTCGGAGAGCCCGACGATCGCGTGCTTGGTGGCCGTATAGGGAAGTCGGTCGTAGCCGTAAGGGAAGAGACCTGCCGTCGAGGCGGTGTTGACGATATGCCCAGAGCCCTGTGCCAGCAATCCTGGCAGAAAGACCGAAAGGCTGCGCACGACGCTCATCAAATTGATGTCCACTACGCGGTCCCAGGCTTCGAGCGGAATCGCTTCGACAGGACCCACCGCGAGGACTCCGACGTTGTTATGGATGAGGTCGACGTGCCCGAAGCAGTCGATCGCAGCTGCTCGTGCGGCTTCGAGGTCCTCGATCCTGGTGACGTCGCAGCGGAGGGACATTGCGACGTCGCCGATCTCGGCGGCGACCGTCTTGGCTCGCTCCTCATCGATGTCGGTGACGACGACCCGGGCGCCGCGCCGCGCGAAGGCGTGGGCGCAGGCACGCCCGATTCCGCTGCCTGCGCCGGTCACCACGGCGACGGCATTGGCAAGGTCAAGGGCCATCGGGCTCTCTCCTCTCCCTTACGAAGTCGAGGGGCACTCGGTGTCGTTGCGCCTCCCACACTCGAGCGCTGCTCTGGTCTCCCGTGAGACCGGCGCCGTGAGCAGGCCGACCATCGCGTCCACGAGGTTCCCGACTTCGAGCGCGAAGGGGAGCAACGGTTCGCCCCGGCGCCGCGCGCGTTCTCGGGCTGCTGCAGCATGCACGATGAAGGACATCACCTGGGCCAAGCGCAACGACTGCAGCGGCTCATCGAGATTGGTCAGGTGCGAACGAAGTTGGGTTTCGAACTCGAGCCTCGAGTCTGCGAACTCCGCTGGAAGGTGCCGGAAGCCCTTGACACCGTCGTGCTGGTGGAGTGACGCGACGAAGCTCATGTAATGGCTGTCTTCGAGCTCACTGTGCTCGAGCACCGCACGAATCTGACACTCGAGCCACCCGCGCAGGTCGGACGGACGCCGCTCCTCGATGAGCAAGGCACGCCGGCCACGAAGTCTCGGCAGCCGGTACGCAAAGATGGCCTCGACAAGCTGCTCCTTGGTTCCGAAATGGTATTGGACAGCAGAGTTGTTCCCGTTCCCTGAGGCAGCCCCGATCTGGCGGAGCGAGACGCCCTCGAGTCCGTGCGCGGCGAACAGCCGCTCGGCAGCGAGCACGATCTCTTCCTTCGTCGAGCGCGGCACGCCTGCCATCAGGAGGACATCTGATCAGCTTTCTGACTCGAAGGCAAGCGACTTATAGTTGAGCCGCGCCGAGCAAGAGGCGATCCTTAGGAGGAACCGACCGAGAGCGTCCTGCCACAAACCGGCTTGCCGTTCGAGGGCACGGTCACGAACGTGTCGCCCGACACCTTGGCGTACCAACTGCACTCAACCGACGGTGCCTTGCCGAAGTCCTTCAGGCTGAGATCGATCGGCATCGGCAGCAAGCCACCCGCCGTATAGCCCTTCACCTTGCGCAGGTTCGTAATGAACGACTGCCGGGTCGGGTTCTTCCCCGCCACCTCGAGCCCCTTGATCATGAGGTCGGCCTGCGTGTAGCCCTCGTAGCGACCGAAGCCAGGGATTCCTGAGAAGCCCTCGTACTTCTTCAGCGCAGCCCGGAACGCTTTCTCAGGGGCGCTATTGAGCGGTGGTCCTTCCTCGATGAAGTACGACCCGGGGATCCTTGCTGCCGCGAGCGCCGAAGGGTCGTTCAAGAGCGACTGGCCGTAGCCGGTCGCTGAGATGGCGGCCTTGAACTTGAGCCCCGTTTGTGCTGCCGCGGTCAGCACGGCGAAGTTCGTGTTGTTGTCCATCTCGAGACCAACCGCGTCGACATGCGCGGCCTTCATCGCCAGCACCACCGGCTCCACGTTCACTCCCCCGAACGGGATCGTCGTGTTGAGGTAGCAGTCCTTGAGTCCGACAGCGGCGGCAGACTTGACGTACGCAGCAGCGGCCGCCGACGAGGACGGCGAGATGCCGTAGCCGAGGCCTGCGACGCATTTGGCACCTAGCTCCTTCATGAAGTCGACGCCACCGGTATTGACGATATTGAAGGTCGGCGCCGAGTCGCCGGTGGTCGAGAACATGTTGTAATCGGGCTTGAGACCCCATTCAGTGCCGTCGTACCCGCCACCCACAACCGGGACACCCTCTTGAGCCGGAAGCTTGTAGGCCTCGAAGAAGAAGGGGGTCCCGACAATGATCCCGAACACACCCTTTGCCAGCAGGCTCTGAACGATGGTGATGTCTGCCGTCGGGTTCCCACCATCATCCTCACTGATCAGCTTGAGCTTGCGACCGTCCACGCCCCCGTGCGCGTTCTGCAGATCGAAGCGGGCTTGGACTCCTTGGCCGTAATGCACGAAGTTCGGGCCGGCCACGCCGACCGTCGATGAAATGAATCCGATGGTGATCGTCTTCGCCGTCACACCTGGCGCACTGGAAGCGGTGGCGGTGGCCCCCGCCGGCACCCCCCATGTCACTGTCGTCAAGAGTGCCACGATGCCGCCGACGGTCGCGGCCCACCAACGCTTCGGCCTCATTGATTCCCTCCCCTTCTGGCCCGAATCGGCGCCCACAACGACCGACTCCGTAACCCCCCAACGTGTTACGGATTACCGCGCATTTGTTACAACCGAGAATCTAGGGGTCCGGCGAATGCTGCACAAGCCGCAGTCGCGGTTGATCACGCTGGATCCGATGCATTGGCGTCGGCCCGGGAGCGCGGGGGACGGTTGGTAGGGAGCTGGCGAGATGCTAACCCGTAGGCGGCGCCGGGCTCAGATCCCTGGTTCCCAGGGGCGCCAGCTTCGGCTGCCGTCGGTGAATCCGCTTCGAGCTCCCCCGCGACCGGAACGGCGAGCGCAAACGACGGATGAGCGTCGTGGGCATGGTGCCCAACGACGTCGCCGTCACCAGAGTCGTGACGCGTCCTCGTCGAGTTCCACGACGAGTGGGCGGTCGCCACGACCTCTTCGAGGAGTTTGTCGCGAAGAGATGCTTTGAGCTCCCCGTCATTGTGCTCGCTGAGCTGCAGGTGGTGCGGGCATTGTGTCGGAGTGGGACTGCCCACCTGCGGCACGCAACGTCCTCTTCGAACGGCCGCCTTTGAGCGCTGAGTGGCTTGTGGGCCCTTGGTGGTTTGCGTTGTTCTATCTGTACTCGGGACATGCAGACGGCCTTGTCCCTGCCGGACGACCGCTACGAACGTGCCGAGCAGGCGGCCCAGCGGCTGGACGTGAACCGTTCCCAACTCTACGCACGAGCCCTGACCACGTACCTCCAAGACATCGGAGCGGACCCGGTAACGGAACGACTCAACGAACTGGCCACCGAACACGCCAAGAAAACGGACGACTCCCGAATCGTCGGCGGGGACTCGTCCGATGACCGACTCCGGCACTGGGAGTGGTAGGACACAGACAGGTCTGGTGGAGCGACTTCGGTGATCCAGTCGGTTCGTTGCCCCGGATACCGCAGACCAGTCGTCGTAGTCTCCTCCGACCACTTCGACCGCCCTCGAATCCACACCGTGATCGTGGCCGCGATCAGCTCGAATACTCGGTTGAGCCGTGCGCCGGGCAACGTGACGCTGCCAGATGGCCTCTTGCCCAAACCTTCCGTCGTGAACGTGACAGCCCTGTTCACCCGTCGATCGCGACCAACTGGTCGACGACCTTGCGGAGCTTCCGGCGCTCGAGTCCGCGGCCTTCGACGATGGCCTTCGCCTGGTCCTCGACCTCTGACACCCCGTCGAAACGCGCGTAGCAAACCCGTGGCCCCGCCCTCTCAGGGTCGCGGGCGTTCAACTCCGTGTCGGAGGGGGGACTTGAACCCCCACGCCCTTGCGGGCACCAGCCCCTCAAGCTGGCGCGTCTGCCGATTCCGCCACTCCGACGAGGCGTCCGGATACTCCGGAGGAAGTGTCCGATGATGCTACCGGCTCCTGAGGGTCGCACCGGTGCCCGCCAGACCCGGCCGGTCCACCCGGCAGCCAGGGCGACCTTGGCGCAGCGAGGCCTTCCGGCTTCACTGCGCGCTCCCGGGCGTCGTGTAGCGGCCCACATGGGGCGTACCCTTGAAGCCCACGGGCTCCTTCACCTGGAGCGCCCACGTCGTCACTTGCCAGAACAGGCCTCCTGGGAAGGGGTTCGGACTGATCCCGCTCGTGAAGTCCGACCATGCCAACACGCTGGGCTCTGCGAACAGCGGCAGCGAAACCATGTTCGTCCACAACAGCTGGTCGATCTGGGCATACAAGGGCTCGGCGGCCACCGGGTCGAGCTCCTGCATCGCCTGCTGGAACAATGCGTCGACCTTGGCGGAGTCGTAGTTGCTCCAGTCCTCCGAGCCGCCCTGTCCGGGTGCACCTGCCATCGGCGAGAACCAGGTGCTGGTCTCACTCATGTAGGGACCCGCGACGGTAGGGATGAGCGCGAGGTCCGCTGCCCCGCTCGCAAGCTGCTGACCCGCAGCCGTTGCCGTCGGAGCCTCGGAGACGGTGACGGAGATCCCGGCTCGACGGAGCTGTCTGGCAATCAGTGCACCGGCCCGGAGGTCCCAGCTGTCACCGGAATCGAGCACGAGCCGAACGCTCAGGGGCTCGCCTTGCCCATCGACCCAGGTGCCGTTCGCAGCGACGTGAAAGCCAGCCGCGGCGAGCTCCCGACTCGAATCTTGGAGATCGGCGCCGCTCGGGAAGGGCGCGCCTGTGGTCGAGGGCACGGTCGTGGTGGTCGTCTGGTTCGCGGGCAAAAACGTCGGGGTTGTCGGATAAGCGCTTTGGGTCTGCAGGTACAGGTGGCTGTTGGAAGGGACAATCTGGATGTTGGCCCAGCCCACGACCGCGTTGAGCAGGGCCTGACGATCGATCGCGTGGGCAATTCCCAGGCGGACGTCAAGGTCGCTGGTCACCGGCGAGGTCACGGAGAACTCCAGTTGCAAGAACCTCGACGAGATGTTCGCTTGAACGGTCACGAAGGGCATCCCGGCGACCGCTTGGAGGAATGTGGGATCGAAAGCGCTGGGATCGGCAACCTGGATCTCACCACTTTTGAGCCATGACGCCAATTCCGACTCGTTGTCAGCGACCCGGACGACGATGCGATCGAGGCTCAACGGCTGGCCCCACCAGCGCGGATTGCGAACCAGCACGATCCGGTTGGGTGCCACCGATGCGATCTCGTACGGACCACCGGAGAGGTCGACTGCGGGATCGAGCGTCGAGCACGGGGGGCTCCAACCGGTGTGCTCCAGGACGTGTGCCGGGAGCAGGTAGTTGAACAGGCTTTGCCAGTCTGCGAAGGGCGTGGTGAAGACCACCGTCACGGTTCGGCCGTGGTTCGAGCCAGTGATCGACTTGATGTCGTCGTAGCCCGCAGTACTGGCGACGTCGGCAGGCGAACCGTCGAGCAGGGTGGCCGAGCGCTGCTGCTCCCAGGCGTACTTGAAGTCGGCGGCGGTGATGGGAACCCCATCCGACCACACTGCCCTGGGGTTGATGGTGTACACGACGGTCTCCGGCGAGGTGCCCTGGAGCTCTGCCTGCTCGATGACTGCGGAGTCGTAGTGGGCGTTTCCGGTATCGCTGACGAAGAAGGTGCTCGGAAGCACGGGCTCGAGGAGCAACCGGTCGGCCGAGGTGTCGCCGGTGGCGGTATTGGGATTGCAGCCCGTCGGTGCACGGTCGATGCCAACGGTCAGCGTGCCCCCCACGGCGGGGACGTAGGTGGCACTCGGCGAGGGGGAAGACCCCACGGGCTCGGCAGACACCGCGGGCGCGGGTCCCGGCCAGCACACTGTGAGAACGGTCAGCGCCAGCCCCCCCACCGCGGTCCACATCGCCCGGCGCCACCCAACGGGGTGGCAGCCTCGGCGACTCACTGCAGGCGAAGATCCAAGGTGAGCGAGGTCAGCGCAAAGATGATGGCGACGGTGACCGTGATGCGATCGAGATTCCGCTCGACGACGGTCGATCCCTGGGCTGCGGCACCGACGCTCCCACCGAACATGTCGGAGAGCCCGCCACCTTTTCCGCTGTGCATCAGGATGAGAAAGACCAGCCCAGCAGCGGTAATGATCTCGATGACGACATAAAGGATCGTCAGCACTTCGACCGGCTCCCTCCAGACGCGATCTCAGGCGGCATCCGAACGGTAGCAGGCCACGACGGCGCGAATGATGTCGTGGAAGCTCGCCGCCTGCAGGCTGGCCCCGCCGACCAGAAGCCCATCGATATCGGGCTCGGCGAGCAGTTCGGCTGCGTTCTCGGCGGTCACGGAACCGCCGTATTGGATCCTGACGGATCGGGCCGCTTCGGCGCCGCCGATCTCACCGACGATCCCGCGCAGGAACCCAGCGGCGTCTTGGGCATCGACTGGCGTCGCGGCCCTGCCGGTGCCGATCGCCCAGATCGGTTCGTACGCGAGCACCAGCGACCCCAGCTGCTCGGGACTCAGTCCTGCAAGCGCCCCCCGGAGCTGGGCCTCGAGGCGAGCTTCGGTTCGGCCAGCGTCACGTTCCTCGGCTGACTCCCCGACGCAGCAGATGGGCGTCAGCTGATGACGCAACACAGCCACCAGCGTCGCCGCCACGACCTCGTCGGTCATGCCGAATAACCGGCGCCGCTCCGAGTGGCCCACGATCACGAACCGGACGCCGAGCCGCGCGAGCATGCGCGGGCTCACTTCGCCGGTGAAAGCCCCTGCATCCTCGGTGTGACAATGCTGGGCCCCGAGCATGACCGGAATTCCCTCCCCTTCCAACAGCACCTGCACGGTCCGAAGGTCCGTGAAGGGCGGGTGCACCGAGACGTCGACCAATGCGGCCTCCTCCCGCTTGAGCCTGAGGCCGAGGTCCCGTACGGCGTGGAGCGCCTCGATGTGGTCGTGGTGCATCTTCCAGTTTCCGCTGACGAGCGGACGCCGGGCCGTGCGCGAAGCACCCTGCTTTGCGCTCACCATCTGATGACGCAGGATCCATGGGCCATCGGCTCTCGTGGAGTCCGGTGGGCCTAGCGGGACGGGGCGTTCGGCGCTGCGCGCAACGCGGCAAGCCCTGGCAGATCGCCGCGCTCGATCAACACCAGCGACGCACCCCCACCAGTGGAGACGAAATCGACCCGATCCGCCAGGCCGAAATGGTCGAGCGCGCTCGTGCTGTCGCCACCACCGACAACGGTGAAACCTTGACACCCAGCAACCGCTTCAGCGACGCGTCGGGTGCCGCCCGCGAAGCGCTCGTCCTCGAACTTGCCAACGGGGCCGTTCCAGAAGACGGTTCCTGCCTGGCTGACCGCCCGGGCGAACGCCTCGGCGGTCTCCGGGCCGATGTCGAGTCCCTGCCAGCCGTCGGGAAGCGCGCGGCTCGCCACCACCTTGGTGTCCGCCACCGGGTGCAGACCAGAGGGCACGCGGTCCAAAAGACCGCCCGGCTCCAGTGCGACGACGTCGGTCGGCAGGAGGATCTCGGCACCGAGCTGGAGCAACGACCGGCACTCTTCCACCCGCTCCACGTCGACGATCGAGGACCCGACGTCGTAACCCATGGCGTACAGGAAGGTGAAGGCCATCGCACCGCCGACCGCGAGGACGTCGGCGTTCTGGGCCAGCGACCGAAGGACCCCGAGCTTGTCTGCGACCTTCGCCCCCCCGACGACGGCGACGAAGGGACGCGCGGGATCCTCGAGCAACCCGCCGATCACCTGGACCTCCTCGGCGAGGCGAAGCCCCGCGGCGCTCGGAAGGGTTCGCGGCGGTCCGACAATCGAGGCATGTGCACGGTGGGAGACGCCGAAGGCCTCGTTGACGTAGGCGTCGCAGCCCTCGACGAGCCGCTCGACGAAATGCGGGTCGTTCGCCTCCTCCCCGGGATCGAATCGGAGGTTCTCGAGCAGCTCGACCCCTGGGCAGAGCACGGCGAGCCGGTCTCGCACCGGTGCCATCGCCCAGCGCGCGTCGGCAGCCCCGTGTGGTCTCCCCAGGTGCGAGCAGACGCGCACGGTGGCCCCACGGGACTGGAGCCATTCCAGTGTCGGGAGCGCCGCGCGGAGCCGGAAGTCGTCCGCGACGACCAGGCGGCCCTCGCGTTCTTCAAGGGGCACGTTGAAGTCGGTCCGAACCAGGACCGTGCGCCCTCGGATCTCGGGGAGGTCCCCCAGCATGGGAACCCCCTGCAAGCTGGCCGGCCGACGCCCCTGGTTCATGCTGACCTCCCGACCAGTGCGGGCCTCCCGACCATTGCCGTCACGTCGACCAGTCGGTTCGAGTAACCCCATTCATTGTCGTACCACCCCTGGACCTTGACCATCGTGAGTCCCGGGCCCAAGGGCTGCACCATCGTCAGGGCGGAGTCGAAGATACACGACGCTGGGTTCCCCACGATGTCCGAAGACACCAGCGGTTCCTCCGAGTACTCAAGGATGCCCTTGAGGGGAGCGACGGAGGCTGCATGGGCGAAGGCGGCATTCACTTCCTCGACCCCTACCTCCGCGCGCACCGCGGCCGTGAAGTCAGTAATCGACCCATCGGGCACCGGCACCCGGAGCGACACGCCATCGAGGCGTCCACCCATCGAGGGCAGGACCATGCCCGTCGAACGCGCGGCGCCAGTCGTGGTGGGCACGATGTTGGTGGCAGCTGCACGAGCACGGCGGAGATCCGAGTGGGTCAGGTCCAGCAGGTTCTGGTCGTTGGTATAGGCATGGACGGTCGTCATCAACCCCCCCGCGATCCCGAAGGCGTCGTCGAGCACCTTGACCATCGGGACGAAACAGTTCGTCGTGCAGGAGGCGTTGGAAACCACGATGTGCGTCACCGGATCGAAGGTGTGGTCGTTGACGCCCATCACAAAGGTTGCATCCGCGTCCTTCGAGGGCGCCGAGATCACCACCCTCGAAGCGCCGGCCTCGAGGTGCGCCGCCGCGGCCGTCCGGCTGGTGAACCGACCGGTCGATTCGACCACGATCTCGACGCCCAGGTCCTTCCATGGCAGGGCGGCCGGGTCTCGCTCGGCAAGCACCCGGACCCGCCGATCACCGATCACCAGATCGGAGCCATCGATGCGCACGGGCTGGCGCAGGCGCCCGTGCGTGGAGTCGAACGCCAACAGATGTGCATTGGTCTCCGGCGAGGTGAGGTCGTTCACCGCGACGATCTCCAAGTCCGCATCCGCTGCGAGCGCAGCCCGGAGGAAGAGCCGGCCGATCCGGCCGAATCCGTTGATCCCGACACGTATGGTCATCCTGCTGCCCCTAAGCTCTGCTCAGCCAGTTCGGCGAGCGCACACGCCAGTTTGCCAGGATCATGCACCAAGCCGTTGGAACCGGCCAACCTGCGGTCGATGGCGGGCACCTCCAGGGCACCGAGCGGCAAGCCCGACGCGGTGTCCACCAGTACCACATCGACGGGAACGCCGTGGTCGGCGAGGGCGTTGACGTGCCGTGCTACGTCGTACCCCTCCGTCTCTGGCAGCTGGGGTCGCAGATTGCAGACGAACACCCGCTGTGCCCGTGCTGCCTCGATGGCAGCAGCCAGCGCCGGCACGGCGGCTGCCGCGAGCACGCTGGTGTAGAGCGAGCCCGGCCCGATGACGATCTGGTCCGCCTCCGCCACGGCGGCGAGGGCAGCCTCGGGAGGCGCCGCATCGGGCGGGTCCAGCGAAATGGTCCGAATCCCACCGCGCCGGGACACCGCGACTTGACCCGCGACCTCACCGCCGGCGGCGTCGGCCTTGAGGGTGACGGGCCGGGTCGTCGCGGGCAGCACACGGCCGACGGCACCCAGGAGCTCTGCCGCGGCATCGATCCCGCGCACGAGATCACCGGTCACGTCGACCAGGCCCGCGAGCACGAGGTTGCCGAGCGCGTGCCCGGCGAGCTCGCCCTCCTCGAAGCGACGCTCGAATGCCTCGGCGAGCACCGAGCCGCTCCGCGCCAGTGCCACCAGGCACTTGCGCATGTCACCCAAGGCAACCACGTCGAGGAGCTCACGAAGCCGTCCGCTGGAGCCGCCATCGTCGGCCACGGAGACCACCGCGGTCACCGACCGGGCGTACTGGCGGATGGCACGAAGGCTGACTGCCGTTCCATGACCCCCGCCGATGGCGACCACACGCGCAGCACCGAGAAACGGTGCCGCAGTGGCGGTCGAGGGGCTGGGTACGTCCGCTGGCGTGCCCAGCGTCGCCGCGCTCACCGATCGATGTCCCGGTGGAAGACGCTGGCCTTCACGCCAGTCGTGCCGAGCCGTTCGGCGAGTGCGTCCGCCAGCACCACTGACCGGTGGCGCCCACCGGTGCAGCCCAGGGCAACGGTCAGGTAGGACTTCCCCTCACGAACGAAACCCGGGATCAGCGTCGCAACCAAGTCGCCGACCTTGTCGAGGAACATCGTGGTCTCCGCCTGGCCGAGCACATAGGCCCGGACCCGCGGGTCGGTACCGCTTCGATCGCGTAACCCCTCGACCCAGTAGGGGTTGGGAAGGAATCGACAGTCGAACACCAGATCGACATCGAGGGGGATCCCGTACTTGTAGCCGAAGGACACAATCGAGGTTTGCAGCTGCGCGCCACTCTCGCTGGCGAAGAGTTCGAGCACCCGTGTGCGCAGCTGGTTCACATTGAGCTCGCCGGTGTCGATCAGGATGTCTGCCTCGGATCGGAGGCCCTCAAGCAGCCTCCGTTCGTCTGCGATCGCCTCCTCCACCCCTCGCCCGCCAACCGGGTGCCGCCGACGCGTCCCTTCGAACCGCCGCACGAGCACGTCGTCGGGCGCGTCGAGGAACAAGACGCGGACTCGGTGCCGACTCTGCCGAAGCGACGCGAGGGCAGGCCCGACCTCCTCGAGGCCGACTTGCTCGCTCCCGCCTCTGCCGATCACCAACGCGACCCGCTCGTTCTCGGACCCGGGCCTTCCGACCAGCTCGGCAACCTTTGTGATCAGCTCGACGGGAAGATTGTCGATGACGAACCACCCGGCATCCTCGAGGGTGGCCGCACAGGTCGACCGGCCCGCTCCCGACATACCCGTGACGACGAGGAACTCGCTCATCGGTGACTTGCCTCCGGTGTCACACCGTGGAGGCGCGCGAACAGCTCCTCTGCGACGCGCTCGGGCAACCAGGAGATCGCACGCAGTTGCTCCTCGGACAGCGCGGTCAGCGCCCGGACGCTTCCGACCTCTCTCAGCAAGCGGCGTCGACGGGCAGGACCGAGACCCGGAACCGTGTCGAGAACGCTCGCTTTCATCCGCGCACCCCGGCGATGGCGGTGGTACTCGACGGCGAAGCGATGCGCCTCGTCGCGCACCCGCTGCAGGAGGTAGAGGGCCTCGGAGCCTCGTGCGATCCGGATCGGATCGTGCGAACCAGGAACGAAGAGCTCTTCGAACTGCTTCGCCAGCGCAGCAATGCCGATCTCGTCGGTCAGACCGAAGCGCTCGAGCACGCGGGCACCGACCGCCAGCTGCCCCTTGCCGCCGTCGAGGAGCATGAGGTTCGGGGCGTAGGAGAACCGTCCGTGAGCACTGCGGCGCCGTCCGATCTCCTCGATGGGCACGTCATCGTCCACCGTGGCACCTCCGAAGCGTTGGTGTGCTTGTTCGCGCGCCACCTGCTGGGCCTCCCGGTCAGCGATGAGGTTGGCGATCCGGCGCGTGAGCACCTCTTCCATCGCGCCGTAGTCGTCGTTCCCCGCCACGGTCCGGACGCGGAAGCGACGATAGTCCGACTTCTTGGCCAGCCCGTCTTCGAAGACGACCATCGAGCCCACGTAGTCGGTGCCCTGCAGATGGCTCATGTCGAAGCACTCGATGCGCAATGGCGCCTGGGCCAGCCCCAGCTGCTGCTGGAGCTCGGTCAATGCGCGAGCGCGCGCGTTGTGGTCAGCGGCACGTCGGAGCCGATGCCGAGCCAGGTCCTCGGAAGCGTTGCGCGTCACCATCTCCTGGAGCGCCCGCTTGTCCCCCCGCTTGGGGACTGCCAGCCGTACCGGTCCACCCCGAAGGCTCGACAGCCATCGGGACATCGTCACCAGGTCCTCGGGCGCACGGGGGAGGAGCACTTGGCGGGGGACCTCGCGGCCGGGGCTGGTGTAAAGGTCCTGGAGCACCCGCTCCACAAAGGCGCCGGGGCTCAGGTCCTCCACCTTGTCGGCGACCAGGCCGCTTCGCCCGACGACGCGACCCCGGCGAACGTGGAACACCTGGATGGCCGCCTCGAGGTCGTCTTCGGCGATCCCGATCACGTCGAGGTCCTCGGGTCGCTCGAACACCATCTGCTGCGCCTCGATCGCCTTGTGGACCGCGGCCAGGCGGTCCCGAAGCCGCGCTGCCCGCTCGAACTCGAGCGCCTCTGCTGCACGGGTCATCTCTGCGCTCAGGCGAGACACCACAGCGGCGGTATCACCGCTGAGGAATCCCGTCAGCTCCTCGACCAGCTGCCGGTAGCGGTGCGGTTCCACTGCTCCGATGCACGGACCCGAACAACGCTCGATGTCGTAGAGCAGGCAGGGCCGTCCCAGGCGTTCGTGACGCCCGAACTTGGCATCCGAGCAGGTGCGGAGCGGGAAGCTGCGGATGAGCAGATCGAGGGTCTCTCGTAACGCCTTGGCGTGCCCGTACGGGCCGAAGTACCGAACGCCCTTTCGCTTGCGCCCGCGATAGACCAACGGCCGGGGCCACTGCTCCGAGACCGTCACTGCGAGCCATGGATAGCTCTTGTCGTCTTTGAGGCGAACATTGAAACGCGGTTGGTGACGCTGGATGAGGGAGTGCTCGAGGATCAAGGAGTCGACTTCGGTGGCGACGACCACCCACTCGACCCGCTGGGCCAACGCAACCATCTGTGCTGTCCGTGGCGACAGCGTCGCAGGATCGGCCCAGTACGCCGGCAAGCGATGCCGCAGCGACTTGGCCTTCCCGACGTAGAGAACCCGATCGTCGGCGTCATGGAACAGGTAACAGCCAGGGGCGTCGGGGATCGAGCCGGTCTCGGGACGAACCTGCATTGCTCCCACTCTCGCGCCCAGAAGCCCTCCTTCGAGCACCTGTCCCCGTCGGGCGATGACACCGAGCTGCCGCCGGCAGTGCCCTGCATCGGGTGGGGTCCTTTCGGGTCTTCGCAACGCGCGGTGCCCGGGCTACAATGAGGTCACGCCGGCCTGGTATTCCGGCGTACCACATGCTCCGAGGCCGACATCCCCGCGGATGGGCGACCAGGCTGTCCCCGCCGGCCCGATCGGAGCCGTCCCCAAAAGGGGGTACAGATGATCCGGCTGCAGAGTGTCCTGCCCTCCGAATACACCAGCGCGTCTGCCGACGAGCTGGCGGGTCGCATTGGCGCTGCCAAGGCAGCGCTGGGATCGAAGCTGCTGATCCTCGGCCACCACTACCAGCGCGACGAGGTGATGCGTTGGGCTGACGCCCGGGGCGACTCCTTCGGTCTCTCGAGGATCGCCGCAGCGCGCCGTGATGCGCGCTACATCGTCTTCTGCGGCGTGCACTTCATGGCCGAGGCCGCCGACATCTTGACGGCGGACGACCAGATCGTGCTCTTGCCCGATCTCAACGCCGGATGTTCGATGGCGGACATGGCAGACATCGACGCAGTCGAGGAAGCCTGGGAAGACCTCGGCGCGATCACCGACGTCGAGCGGGTCGTCCCCATCACCTACATGAACTCTTCAGCAGCCCTGAAGGCGTTCGTCGGCCGCCATGGCGGCTCTGTCTGCACCTCCTCCAACGCAAAGGCCGTGCTCACTTGGGCCCTTGGCCGACGCGCCACCGATGCGGACCGGGGGAATGCATCAGGACCGGGCAGCGCTGTGGGCCACGGAGACAAGGTGCTGTTCTTCCCCGACCAGCACCTTGGGCGCAACACCGGGTACGACCTCGGTTACGGACCCTCCGACATGGCCCTTTGGGACCCGCGCCGGGCACGAGGCGGCCTGAGCGAGGCGGAGATCAAGGCGGCCACGCTGCTTCTGTGGCGGGGTCACTGCTCCGTGCACCAGCGCTTCCGTCCGGAGCACATCCATGCGTTTCGCGCCGCGCACCCCTCAGGCACCGTCATCGTCCATCCCGAGTGCGCCCACGAGGTCGTCGAGCTCGCCGACCAGGTCGGATCGACCGACGCGATCATCAAGGCCGTCCGCCAAGCCCCTCCGGGTTCGGTGATCGGTGTCGGCACCGAAATCCACCTCGTCAAGCGTCTGGCCGACGAGCATCCTGACCGCACCGTGATCTGCCTCGACCCCTTGATCTGCCCGTGCTCGACGATGTTCCGCATCGATGCCGCACATCTGGCATGGGTGCTCGAGGGCCTGGTCGCCGGTGAGGTCCGGAACCGCATCACCGTCGACCCCGAGACGGCGCGCTGGGCCCGGGTCGCGCTCGAGCGGATGCTTGCGACCACCTAGCGAAGGGGGAACCATGGCCGGCACCATCACCATCTCGGCGTCCTTCGGAGCCGGCGGCAGCATCGTGGGGCGCCGAGTCGCCGAGCGTCTCGGTCTCCCGTTCTTCGACCGCGCGATCCCGGCCACCGTGGCCCAGCGGCTGGCGATCCCGATGGACGAGGCCGAGGCCCAGGACGAACGTGCTCCATCGGCCTGGCAGCGCCTTGCCCAGGCCTTCGCAAACGTTGCGACGCCCGTCGGACCGCAGCCGGTCCCTTCGGTGCCGGGAGCGCCCAGGAGCTTTCGCGAAGAGACCGAGCGCTTCCTGCGCCAGACCTGCGAGTCCACCGGGGGGGTCGTGTTGGGCCGTGCCGGGATGATCGTCCTGCGCGATCGCCCAGACGTCCTGCGCGTGCGCCTCGACGGTCCACCCGAAGCCCGCTTGGCGCAGTACCTGCGGTTCGAAGACGTCGACGAGCAGACCGCCCGTCAGCTCCAGCGTGACGTCGATCGTGCCCGAGAAGGGTACGTGCGCGTCTTCTACCACGCGCGCCAAAGCGACCCGCGCCTGTACCACCTGGTCATCGATAGCACAGCGGTGTCGCTCGCCACCTGCACCGACCTCATCGTCGAGGCCGCCCAGGACCTTTTGGCTCGGAGCCTGCTCAGCCAGAACGACTCCGCCGCCCCCTTGTGAGCGTCGAGCCCGATACCGGCCTCGTACCGTGCTCGAGCACGGTGCGCAGGACCTCACCGGTATAGCTCCCCTGGGTCTTGGCCACCTGCTCCGGCGTGCCCTCGGCGACCACGCGACCGCCCCGATCACCACCCTCTGGGCCCAGGTCCACGATCCAGTCGGCACACTTGATGACATCGAGGTTGTGCTCGATGACCACGACGGTATTCCCCTGGTCGACCAACCGCCCGAGCACCTCGAGCAGGCGGCGCACGTCCTCGAAGTGAAGGCCGGTGGTGGGTTCGTCGAGGATGTACAGCGTCTTGCCGGTCGCCCGCCGGCTGAGCTCCGTTGCGAGCTTCACCCGTTGCGCCTCGCCACCGGAAAGCGTCGGTGCTGGCTGACCGAGGCGGATATAGCCGAGCCCCACGTCGACCAAGGTCTGGAGGTGCCGAGCGATCACCGGTTGGTGCGCGAAGAACTCAAGGGCGTCCTCGCAAGAAAGGTCGAGGACGTCTGCGATGTTCTTCCCCCGAAAGGTGACCTCCAGGGTGTCGCGGTTGTAACGGGCCCCTCCACAGATCTCGCAGGGCACGTACACGTCGGGAAGGAAGTGCATCTCGATCTTGATGGTCCCGTCCCCCGCGCAGGCCTCGCAGCGACCACCGCGGACATTGAAGGAGAAGCGACCCGGTTGGTACCCGCGCACCTTGGCCTCGGGCGTCTGGCTGAAGAGGCGCCGGATGTGATCGAAGACCCCCGTGTAGGTTGCCGGGTTCGATCGGGGCGTCCGACCGATCGGCGCCTGGTCGACGTCGACGACCTTGTCAAGGTGCTCGACGCCGAGCACCTTGGCGTGCCGGCCGGGGAGGGCCTTGGCCCGATGCAACTGCTGGGCCAGGGCGCGCAACAAGATGTCGTTGACCAACGTCGACTTCCCAGACCCCGAAACACCGGTGACCGCGATGAAGCACCCCAAGGGGAATTCGACGTCGATGCCCGCCAGGTTGTGCTCTCGGGCGTCGACCACGGTCACGACGTCGCCGTTGCCACTGCGTCGCCGATCCGGTACCGGGATCTGCCGGAGGCCGGCAAGGTACTGGCCCGTGAGCGACTGGCGATTCTCGAGCAAACCACGCGGGCCATCCACCGGGCCGGCATGGATGATTCGCCCCCCGTGCTCGCCTGCGCCGGGGCCGATGTCGACCACGAAATCGGCCGTGCGGATCGTCTCCTCGTCGTGCTCGACCACGATCACCGTGTTGCCAAGGTCGCGCAGGCGCAGCAGGGTTCCGATCAGCCGCTGGTTGTCCCGCTGATGGAGGCCGATCGAGGGCTCGTCGAGGACGTAGAGCACCCCGACCAGGCCGCTGCCGATCTGGCTCGCCAGACGGATCCGTTGCGCTTCGCCGCCCGAGAGGGTCCCGGCCGAGCGCGCGAGCGATAGGTAGTCAAGTCCCACGTCGACGAGGAACTGCATCCGTTCATGGATCTCTTTGAGCACTCGGTCCGCAATGAGGTGGTCTCGCTCGCTGAGCTCGAGCCCGTCGATCGCTGCCAGGCAACCGCTAATCGACAGGCGGCACAGCTCGAAGATGTTCATCCCACCAACCGTCACCGCCAGCGATTCCGGCCGAAGGCGCGCTCCGCCACACGCAGGACAGTCGACCTCGCGCATGTACTGCTCGATCTGCTCACGAGACCAGTCCGACTCGGACTCGGCGTGGCGGCGTTGCAGCCACGGCACGACACCCTCGAAGTGCGCGAGGTACGAGCGGCTGCGACCGAAGCGATTCCGGTACCGCACGTGGACCTGGCGCGCTCCTGTTCCATACAGGAGCATCGTTCGATCCTTCGCTCGAAGCTTTCGCCACGGGGTCGACGTCGAGAACCCTCCCAGTTCCGCCACCCCGCGGAGCAAACCGGCGAAGTACTCGGTCCGCCCGCCTGCCCACGGTGCAATCGCACCCTCGTCGAGCGACAGCGAAGGATCCGGCACCACGAGCTCAGGGTCGACCTCAAAGCGCGTCCCCAGCCCCGCGCACGTCGAGCAGGCCCCGTAGGGCGAGTTGAAGGAGAAGTTGCGAGGTGCGGGCTCCTCGAAACTCAGCCCGCAGGAGGTGCACGCAAGGTGCTGACTGAAGGTGATCGTTTCCGACAGACCGCCCTCTTGCTCGTGGACCAGGACCTCGGCCGTCCCCCCGGTCAGGGACAGCGCGGTCTCGATCGACTCCGTCAGCCGCTCCCGGATGCCTTCGCGGCGGACGAGGCGGTCGACCACGATCTCGATCGTGTGCTGCTCGTAGCGCGCGAGCTCGAGCGCCTGGCGATTCGCCAGTTCAACGGGAACGCCGTCGATGCGCGCCCGAGCGAACCCCTGCTTGGCAAAGTCCTCGAGCAGTGCCGAGTACTCGCCCTTGCGCCCCCGCACCACCGGCGCGAGCACCTCGAAGCGGGCACCGTCGGGGAGCTCCCAGACACGATCAACGATCTGCTGGGGCGTCTGGCGCGCGACCGGGCGACCGCACTTGGGGCAATGCGGTTTCCCGATGCGAGCGTAGAGCAGCCGAAGGTAGTCGTAGACCTCGGTGATGGTCCCCACGGTGGAGCGAGGGTTGTGCGAGGCGGACTTCTGGTCGATCGAAATGGCCGGAGACAACCCCTCGATGAAATCCACGTCGGGCTTGTCCATCTGGCCGAGGAACTGGCGTGCATAGGCAGAGAGTGACTCGACATAGCGCCGTTGACCCTCGGCATAGATGGTGTCGAAGGCCAATGAGGACTTTCCCGAGCCTGACAGCCCTGTGAAGACGATGAGGCGATCCCGGGGCAACTCGAGCGAGACGTCCTTGAGATTGTGCTCGCGCGCGCCGCGGATGACGAGACGGGAGGCCACGTCAGTGGATCCGCTGAGCGCTGCTGAGCGAACGGGCCCGTCCCGAGGACCCCTGCGCGGTTCCGGCCGCCGCGACGGGGTCGCCAGCAACAGAAGCCCGAAGGTCGAGCAATTCGTCTCGCAGGAGCGCAGCCTCCTCGAATCGCAGCTCGGCTGCGGCTCGTCGCATCTCGGCTTCGATCTCGGCGATCAGGACGTGGAGCTCCCCGGGACGACCGGCTGCCTCGGAGCGATCGCCACCGGGCGCGTCGGTCGCCGGTGATGCGCGCTCGGGGCGCAACAGCCCGGCACGGGCGCGCTGAGCCCTCGTGCCCTGGCGCGATCGTGGACCGGCGTGGCTCCGCCGGACGCGCTCGCCCCCGTCCCCCTTGCTGCGCAGGCGTTCGAGGATGTCGGTAACCGCCTTGCGGATCGTCTGCGGATCGATTCCGTGCTCGGCGTTGTAGGCCATCTGTCGCTGACGTCGCTGCTGGGTGATCGACACGGCCTCGCGCATGGAATCGGTGATGGTGTCGGCGTAGAGGACCACCCGGCCGTCGACGTTGCGCGAGGCACGCCCCATGGTCTGGATGAGCGACGACGCCGACCGGAGGAACCCTTCCTTGTCGGCATCGAGGATCGCCACCAGTGAGACCTCGGGGAGGTCCAGGCCCTCGCGCAGCAGGTTGATGCCGACCACGACGTCGACCTCGCCCAGGCGCAGCTGGCGGAGCACCTCTACCCGCGTGATCGTGTCGATGTCCGAGTGCAGGTACTGCACGCGCACGCCGGCATCGGCGAGGTAGTCGGTGAGGTCCTCGGCCATCTTCTTGGTCAAGGTGGTCACGAGGGTCCGTCCACCCTTGGCCGCGACGTCCTCGATCCGTGCCATCAGGTCGTCGATCTGACCCTTCGTCGGACGGATCACCACCTCGGGATCGACCAAACCGGTTGGCCGGATCACCTGTTCCACCACCTGGGAGGAGACCTCCAGCTCGTACGGACCTGGCGTCGCGGAAACGAAGATGCACTGGGGCACCCGAGCGATGAACTCATCGAAGCGCAGTGGCCGGTTGTCGAGGGCGGAGGGCAGCCGGAACCCGTGTTCGACGAGGACCTCCTTGCGTGACCGATCGCCGGCATATTGGCCGTGCAGCTGGGGTACGGCGATGTGGCTCTCGTCGATCACGACGAGGAAGTCGCTCGGGAAAAAGTCGAGCAGGGTGTAGGGGGTCTGGCCCGGTGCCCGGCCGTCCAGGAAGCGGCTGTAGTTCTCGATCCCTGAGCACACCCCGGTCTCGGCGAGCATCTCGAGATCGTGCTCGGTCCTGACGCGGAGCCGCTGGGCCTCGAGGAGCTTGCCTTGCCCTTCGAGCTCCGCGAGCCGCTCACGGAGCTCTGCCTCGATGCCCGCGATCGCGCGCTGCATCGTTTCCTCGCTTGCCACGTAGTGGGTGGCAGCAAAGACGGCGACATCCTCGAGCTCGGGCCCGATCTCGCCCGTCAGCACGTCGAAGGGCACGATGCGCTCGACGGTGTCGCCGAAGAGCTCGATTCGGAGCGCAGTCTCCTCGTAGGCAGGATGCACCTCGATGGTATCGCCACGCGCCCGGAAGGTCCCGCGGACGAGGTTCGCGTCGTTGCGCTCGTACTGGAGGTCGACCAACCGGCGGAGCAGCTGACGGCGGTCGTAGTCCTCGCCGACCTGCAAGGCCAGGATGCGGTCCCGGTACTCAGCGGGCGATCCCAGGCCGTAGATGCAAGAGACCGAAGCCACCACGATGACGTCCCGGCGCATGAGCAGGGACGAGGTCGCAGCGTGGCGGAGCCGATCGATCTCGTCGTTGATCGAAGAGTCCTTCTCGATATAGGTGTCCGTCGATGGGAGGTACGCCTCGGGCTGGTAGTAGTCGTAGTAGGAGACGAAGAACTCCACGCGATTTCGTGGGAATAGCTCACGCAGTTCGGTGGAGATCTGCGCAGCGAGAGACTTGTTCGGTTCGATGATCAATGTCGGACGCTGCACAGCGGCGATCGTCCATGCGATCGTGGCGGTCTTCCCGCTGCCGGTGATGCCCAGCAGCGTCTGGTAGCGATCGCCACGCCGGACCCCTTCAGCCAGCGCCGCAATCGCTTCGGGCTGGTCACCGGCCGGTTCGAAGGTTGAAACGACCGAGAATTCCGGCATCGCCGCGATGGTACCGGTCGCCTCCATGCGACCGACCCGCCTGCTCGAAGCCGAGACCAAGGCCTGGGGCGGGACGAACCGTCGTACCCGCTGCACGGAGTCCTGCGGTCGGCCCGGATAGGCTACCCCACCGTTCACCGACCGACGAGCGTTGCTCCCACCCGGCGGACCGCCTCGGCCTGGTCTCTCTCGCAGCGCCTTGCGCGGACAGACCCGGTACTCCGTTGGACGGTCGTTCTCCTCGCGGTCGCGTCCTACCTTCCGTCCTTTCTCACCAAGCCGGGAATGATCGCGGCCGACACGAAGCAGTACCTCTACCTCGACCCCGGCCGGCTCATTCAGAGCGCGATCTCCATGTGGAATCCCGATATCGCCGCCGGAACGGTGACGCACCAGAACATCGGGTTCCTCTTTCCGATGGGCCCGTACTACTGGGTCGTCCAACAGCTCCACATCCCGATGTGGGTCGGCCAGCGCTTCTGGATGGGAAGCCTGTTCTTCCTTGCCGGCAGCGGAGCGATCTTCCTCGCGCGGCTCCTCGGGCTCGACGGATGGGGCGCTGCCGCAGCAGGCGTGACCTATGCACTCACCCCGTATGTCATCGACTACATCGCACGCATCTCCGCCATCGTCATGCCGTGGTCCGCATTGGGCTGGATGGTGGGGTTCGTGATCCTTGCCGTGCGCCGTGGTGGCTGGCGCTACCCGGCGCTCTTCGCTGTGGTGATCGCCCTCGTCGGTGGGGTGAATGCCACCTCGATCCTGCTCGCCGGCCTCGCTCCGGTGCTGTGGATCCTCTATGCGCTGGCGGTCACCCGCGAAGTTGATTGGCGCCGTGCGCTACGGGCAGTCGGTCGTCTCGGGGTCCTCACGGTGGCGGTGTCGTTGTGGTGGATCGCCGGCCTCTGGGCAGAAGGGACCTACGGCATCAACGTGCTCAAGTTCACCGAGACGCTCCCCACCGTCACCAGTACCTCGCTGTCCTCCGAGGTCGTGCGCGGCCTCGGCTACTGGTACTTCTACGGCCAGGACAAGCTGCAGCCGTGGACCACTGCCTCGTTGACCTACACCCAGTCCCTCTGGCTGATCCTCGTCAGCTTCTCCGTCCCTGCGTTGTGCATCATCGTCGGTGCGCTCGCGCGTTGGCGATACAAGGCCTTTGCCATTGCGCTCGTGCTCCTTGGGGTCACGATCGCGGTCGGCGCCTATCCCTTCGATCACCCCTCGCCGATCGGCGCGCTGGCGAAGGCGGCGGGGTCGGACTCCACGGTTGGGCTCGCGATGCGTTCCTCGAACCGGGTCGTGCCACTCGTCGTGCTTGGCTTCGCCCTGTTGCTGGGCTCGGGGCTGAGCGCGATCATCGCCGCTCGGCGCACGGTCGGCCTCGGCATGTTCGGCCTGGCGGTCGCGCTCGTTGCCACAGACCTCCCACCGTTGTGGACGGGGAACCTCGTCGCTGACAACTTGGCACGACCCTCAGCCCTGCCCTCCTACATCACTGAGGCCGCCGCGTACCTCAACGCCCACGGCGGCGACACGCGGGTCCTGCAGGAACCCGGTGAGGACTTTGCCTACTACCGCTGGGGAGTCACCAGCGATCCGGTCTGGCCGGGCTTGCTGAACCGGCCCTTTCTCGAACGTCAGGTGGTGCCCGCAGGCGAGCCAGCAAGCGTCAACCTGCTCCAAGCCCTGGACGAGTCGATCCAAGACGGGGTCTTCGTGCCCTCGACCCTGGCGCCGATCGCGCGGTTGTTCAGCGTCGGCGACCTCCTCTTCGAATCCGATCTCCAGTACGAACGCTTCGACGATGCCCGACCGCAACCGCTGTGGTTGACCCTCGACTCTTCGGCCACGCCCGGGTTGGGCAAACCGGTCACCTTCGGGAAGCCCGAGCCGGTAAAGACGATCAAGTACCCGCTCCAGGACGAGACCCAGCTGGCGATCCCGACCGGCGCGCCCTTGCCGCCGCCGGTGGCCGTCTTCCCCGTGCCCCATCCCCGCCCCATCGTTCGTGCAGAGCCCACCGCCGACCCACTCGTCATCGCCGGCGACGGACAGGGTCTGTTGAACGCCGCGGCAGCCGGCCTCCTCGACTCGAACCCGACGATCTTCTACTCGGCCTCCTACGCCAAGAACCACAAGGGCTTCGAGCAGTTGATGGCCGACGGAGCCACCCTGGTCCTTACCGATACCAATCAGCGCCAGCGCGACACCTGGGGTTCGACAAACGACAACTACGGCTACGTCGAGCAAGCCCACGAGAAGCCGCTCGGCTACCAACCTTCAGAGGTCGCCCTCCCTGCAGTGCCCGGCGCGCCGGTGGACACCCAGACGGTGACGGTCCTCACCCCCGCCAACCCGAAGCTCGTCGGCATTGCCTCCGTACGAGCCACCGCCTACGGCAACCCGATCACCAACACCCCGGAGGACCGCGCCTTCAACGCCGTCGACGGCAACCCCCAAACGGCGTGGACCGAGGGTGCCTTCAGCCCCGGGACCGGCGCCACCCTGGAGATCGACCTGGACCGAGCCGTCCGCGCATCGCAGATCACATTGCTCCAACCCCAGACCGGGAATCCGGATCGTTGGATCACCCAGGTCACCCTCCGCTTCGACGGGCACCACCCCGTGACCGAAACCCTCTCCAGGCGCTCCCTGGTCGAGCCAGGCCAAGTCGTTCGCTTCCCCGCTCGCACCTTCCGTCGTCTGGACCTCACCGTCGACGCCACCAGCGTCGGCGTCCGCAAGACCTACGAGGGCATGAGCGGCGTTGGGTTCGCCGAGGTCTCCATTCCCGGGGTCTCCCCGGCCATCCAGACCCTCGCCATGCCGAGTGACCTCCTCGACCAGGCCGGTACCGCTTCGCTCTGGCACCCCCTCGACATCCTGATGAACCGCCTGCGGGCCCCGGTCGTCCCCCCGCGCAGCGACCCGGAACTGACCATGCGACGGAGCTTCCGTCTGCCGACGGCCCGCAGCTTCAGCGTCGGCGGGATCGCCCGGATCTCACCGCTGGACCCCGACCAGGTCATCGCGCAGCTCACCGGCACCACGGCAGCGCCGATCGCCGGAGCGGCGGAGGTGGTCGCGGCGAGCTCCTCGGGCCGGCTGCCCGGTGACCTGCGGGCTGGCGCGGACGCTGCCATCGACGACAATCCGAAGACGGCCTGGATGCCCGGATTCGGCAAGCAGGTCGGTAACTGGCTCTCCTACACCTTCAGCCGTCCGATCACCCTGAACCACCTCAACCTCCAGGTGGTCACCGACGGCCGCCACTCGGTGCCCACCAAGCTGACGATCAGCACCGAGAACGGCAGTCGAACAGTCCGGCTTCCAATGCTTCCAATGGGCAACGGCCGGCCGCAGGGGTCGACTTCAGCGGCAACCGTGTCGTTCCCTCCCCTCACCGGCCGGGAGCTGACCGTCACCATCGACGCCATCCGCCCGCACCGCCAGCTCAACTACTACTCCAATCGCCTCCAGACCTCACCGGTCGGCATCGCCGAGCTGGGCATCCCCGGGGTTAGTCCCCCCACGACCCCTTCCACCATCCCGAGCAACTGCTACTCGGACCTGCTCACCATCGATGGGAAGCCCATCGACGTCTCGATCAGTGGCCCGACGAACACCGCACTCGACAACGGGGGCCTCGTGATCCGCGGGTGCGGGAACGCCGCCAACGGCATCACCTTGAGCGCCGGGACCCATATCGTCCAGACAGCCGGCTACCAGGTCCAGGGACTTACCATCGATTCCCTCTGGCTGTCCTCTGCCGCCGGCGGGGCACCGCTCCCACTCACCTCCACCGGCACGCTCTCGCTGGACGCTGCCCCCGGTGCGGCCGGCGGCGCGCGCTCGCACTCGACTTCTCCCCAGCCTTCCTCGGTGGCGACCAGCGTCGAGGCGCCCCGCGTGACCATCGTGCACCAGGATCGAACCGCGATGACGGTCCGGGTCGCTGGAGACGGGCACCCCTTCTGGCTCGTCCTGGGGCAGAGCCAGAGTGCAGGGTGGCATGCCAAGATCGTCGACGGCCCTTCACTCGGGTCATCACGCCTGATCGACGGCTATGCGAACGGCTGGCTGGTGCCCGGCACCGAGGCGCCCCGTCCGATCACCATCGCGCTCACCTGGACGCCTCAGCACGTCGTGAACCTCGCCATCTTGGCCTCTGCCGTGGGCCTCGGAGCGAGCGTCGCTCTGGCACTGCTCCCGAGCAACCTTGTGGCCTGGGCGAATCCCCTCGAGCGTTGGCGGCGCCGACGCGGTCGCGCTGCGAGGAGCTCCGGCACGAACCAGCTGAACGGCAACCAGGCCACAACCCTTGCTCGACGCCAGGATTCCTCCGGTTCCGTCACCACGAAGCCCGTTGCGACGAGCAACCGCCAACCCGACCCAGCGCTGCTCGCCCCGGAGCGCCCAACGTGGCCGCCGCTGTTCAAGGCCGAGGGGGAGTCCCCAGGATGGTTGGCCACCCTGTGCTGGGCTGCCGTGAGCGGCGGCCTGGCCGCGCTGATCACCGCCCCGATCGCGGCACCCTTCATCGCTGCCGTCGTCGTCCTCGGTCTTCGCCTTCGATGGACGCGCCTCGCCCTCGTTTTCGCACCCGGCGCGTTCGTCCTCGCGACCGGGGTCTATGTGGCGGTTGAGCAAGCCCGTTACGGATACGTGCCGGACATCACCTGGCCTGCGCATTTCCCAGCGGCCAACACCTTGACCTGGATCGCCCTCTGCCTGCTGGGTGCACTGGGCATCACCGAACTCGCCCGGCTGCGGCCATGGCGCAAGGCGACGATCCGTCCCCCAATGGAGCAGTCAGGGCAATGAGCGAGCCCGGGAACGTCGGGCGGTCGCAAGGGCGGTCAGTGTCCCGATTGCTGTACGGTCCCAGCTGAACTGCTCGGCCTGGCGACTGGCGTGGATGCTCAGACGCCGACGGAGCATCGGATCACGGATGACCGCATCAGCCGCATCCACGAGCTCTTCGACGGTGTTGACGAGAATGCCGGTCTCCCCATCGACCACGGCGTCGAGGTGTCCGGCGATCCGGGTCGCGACGGCTGGCGTCCCGCACGCAGCGGCCTCGGTCAAGGTCATCCCCCATCCCTCCCTCAGCGAGGTGGACACGACCAGCCAGGCCCGCTGGTAGAGGTCGATCAGGGCATCCTCGGTCAGTCGTCCGGGCAGCGTGAGCCAGCTTCGCGCCCCGGCCCGCTCGACGTGAGCTTCGAGCGCAGGGCGCTCATAGCCTTCCCCCACGATCACGGCCCGAAGTCGTGGATGGCGGCGCCGGAGGGTCGTCATCGCCTCGATGAACCAGTCGAAGCGCTTGACCGGCACCAAGCGTCCAACGGCAATCACCAGCGGGTCGGCATCCTTTGCTAAGCGACTTCCCGCCTCCTTGAAGCGTTGGTCGATGCCGGGGGGAACGACGCTGATCTGGCTGGCAGCGAAGCCCAGCCGCTCGACGAGCTCAGCCTTCGCGGACTCCGAGAGCGTGACGATCCGCGTCGAACGATAAATGGGTGGGGCGACCCGGTGCTCGATGGCATACCCCAGCTTTGCTGCCCAGCGCGAGAGCACCATGTGCCACATCTCGGCATGGACGTGGTGCAAGAAGACCACTCGCGGGCACCGGGCCCACAAGGGGGAGAAGAACGGCATCCCGTTCCAGATCTCCACGAGGCCGTCGCCGCAACCGATCTGACGCCGCAGCCCCGCCAACGCCGTGCGCGGGAAGACCGCGTAGCGTCCGGCGCGCCGGCTCACGACGTAGCCATGCCTGGAGATCTCGCGTGCCGCTCCATCGACACGGGAGGTCCACGAGCGCACCGAGATCCCGGCCTCTGCCCAGCGGCGCATGACTTCGTGCGCGTGGAGCTCGGATCCCCCTGCCTCCGGGTCGTCGAGGTCACGCCAGGCGACCACGTCGACCTGACGAATCCCCGCATCCTGTGCGATCCGGGCGAGCTTCGCAGTCCCGGTCTCTTCGCCTCGGTCAGGTGCTCGGACCCTGACCTTTTCTTCGGATGCCGGGCTTTGCGGCGCCGGACGCAAGTCGGGCATGGCTGGTCAACCTTAGTTGTCCTCGCTCAGAGGTGCCGTGGCCGCTTCGGATCCTGGGAGTTCTCCTGTAATTCTCCCTCCGAACCGAGACGACCAGGCACCGAGATCCGCCCCAGGTAGGGTGGAAAACGGCCGTGTCCCACAGAGTTCGCTCGCGTACCGACACTCGTACCACCTGGCCAGCGCTCGACGGTGTTCGTGCGCTCGCCATCGCGCTCGTCATCGCCTATCACCTGGGCCATCTGTCCTCGGGGTGGATCGGGGTCGACGTGTTCTTCGTGTTGTCGGGGTTCCTCATCACGACCCTGCTGCTCGCGGAATACCGTCGGGCAGGGCGCATCCGGCTCCGCGCCTTTTGGGCCCGTCGTGCCAAACGGCTCCTCCCCGCGGTGATGCTCCTCCTCGTCGGTGTCGGCATCTACGCCTGGGTCGGCGGTCCGGGCATCGTCGGGGCGCAGCTGCGTGCCCCGGCGTTGGCGACCCTGTTCTACGGGGCCAACTGGCAGCAGCTGGCCGTCTCGCACAACTACTTCAACCAGTTCAGTGCACCCGATCCGCTCACGCACACCTGGTCGCTGGCGATCGAAGAGCAGTACTACATCGTTTGGCCGATCCTCCTTGTGAGCCTCTTCGCGCTCACCCGCCGACTCTCCAAGGCGGGTTCGAGCCCACCGACGCCACCGAGGGCGTCGGCACAACCGCTGTCAGCGCGCCGGTCGCGGCGAGCGGAGCGCTTCACAGGCCGGCGACTGCTCATCGGGGTCACCACCGTCCTCATGGTGGCATCGGTGGTGTGGATGGCCGTTGCGGCGCATCTGTGGGGCGCCAACCGCGCCTACCTGGGAACCGACACCAGAGCCTGGGAGCTCCTCCTAGGCGGACTCGGAGCGATGATCTGGCCGCCTCCGACGGAGGATCGACCGGTTCGGCGCCGGCCCTCGTGGTCGGCACTGGCTCTCCTAGGCGCTGCCGGCTTCGGTATCGTGCTGGGCTTCGCCGGCACGACCAGCGCCGGCGCATCCCCTCCGTCGTGGATCTGGAGCGGGGGGCTCTTCGCTGCCGGGGCCTGTGTCCTGATCATGATGGTGGGTTCGGTTCGCGCCCCCGGAGCGCTCCTGGCCCGGCTCTTCTCGCTGCCGCCGGTGCGCTGGCTCGGCTGGATCAGCTACTCGCTCTACCTGTGGCACTGGCCCGTCATCACCTTCATGACCGGCGACACCACGGGGCTGTCGGGAGCGACCCTTTTGATCTGCCGGCTCGCAGCGATGCTCGTCGCGGCCTGCCTGAGCTACTACGTCGTGGAGAGCCCGCTGCGGCGGGCCGACTGGAGCCAGTGGTGGCGCCGCAGCTTGGTGCCGATCGGCGTCGCGGCGACCGGTGCGGTGATCCTCGCCGGTACGGTGGTGCCACCGATCGCCGGAACGGGTGCCGCGATCTCGCGTGGGCCGTTGCCGCTCCAGGTGCTCGCCGAGGATCCGCTCCTGACGACGCACTCCCCGGCGAGCCAACTCGTCGCAGCCGAAGCCGCAGCCGGGCTTTCCGGGCATGGCCATGCGGTGGCCACCGGATCGGTTCCCCGTGTCCCGGAGGCATCGATGCGCATCCCCGGACTCCCGTTGCCGGCCTCGACGGCGAATCCCCTACGGGTCTGGATCTTCGGTGACAGCGTGATCCAGGACTCCTCGCTCGGCCTGATCGCTGCGCTGCAGGCAACCCATGAGGTCAACGTCGTCGCCAACAGCTCCTTCGGGGGTTGGGGTCTCACGACCGACCACAGCTGGGCCAGCGACTTCCAGCAGCTCATCGCGCAGTACCACCCGCAGATCGCGATCGGGAGCTGGTCGTGGGACGATCAGCTGGCCACCTCGAACCCTGCTGACTACACCCGCCTCCTTCGCTCTGCGCTCTCCACCATTCTCGCCCCAGGGGACGGCGTCGACCTCGTCATCTTGCTCCAGTATCCCCAGCCCGGGCCCGACACGAACATCTCGGACCCCTCGGCTCGGCGCCAGCACTGGATCGAGACCGTCGGGGAGCAGGACAACTGGAACCGGATCGCCTCCCAGGTCGTGAAGGACTTTCCCGGACACGCGCTCTACCTGCATACCGATGCCCTCTTCGCTCCCGGTGGGCGGTTCGTCACCTGGATGCGAACCCCTTCAGGGGCCTGGCTCCGCGCCAGGAAGCTCGACAACGCCCACATGTGCCCCTACGGCGCGGCGCTGTTCGGCCAATTGCTGGTCAACGAGCTCACGCCCCTCCTCGGTCTGGGTCCCCTCCAGCCCGGTTGGCAGAACGGGTCCTGGACCAAGGATCCCCGCTACAACGACCCGCCCGGCGCCTGCCCGGCCGATCAACCACCTCCCCACTATCGAGGGGTCCCGGTCCCCAGCGCGTTGCGTTGACGCGCCAAGGCATGGGGGAGCCCGAGGGCGGCGAGCTCCGGCAGGATCAGCGGGCGCAGGTACTCGCCCCCGGCCACCGAGATGTGCTCCTCGTCGGGCCAGCGAACGCGGATCCCGTCGATGACGTTGGTGTAGTGACCAGCGGGGTCGAGCAGGCGATTGAGATCGATCACCGTTGCCGTCTTGGGGTGCTGGGCTGCGGCCTGACGCACCAACGCGTTGAACTCGTTGGTGCGCTTCGGGCGATCGATGTCCCAAGGCTGGCCGTTGGGCTGGGTGAAGGTCTGCTTGATGTACGGGAGCGTGAAGAGCACGACGTGGGCACCTCTCCGGGAGACCACCGAGATCGCCTCGCTCATCAGGTGCACCATGAGCCGGTTCAGGACCGGGGCACCGAAGCGGACCCAGTGACCCCCGACGATGCGGTTCTCCACTTCCCAGCGGCCCACCTCGATCGCCACCACGTCGGGATCGGTGCGGTCGACTAGGCGCGTGAAGAGTTGCGGCCAGCCCAGGCACCCCTGGCCGGGAATCCCATCCCCGGCAACGGTGATCGAGCCTTCGTCGTCGATCACGCTCCCGGCATCGAGGTCGCAGCCGAGGCGGCCCTGGTCGTCGATGCTGACGTCCCAATGGCGATCGTCCACCCCAAGGCCCTGACCGAGGGTGAGCGCGATGGAGTCCCCGAGCAACAGCACCCGGACCGGGTTGTTCGGGGCGAGGCCGGCGGCTGCCGCGGTGGAGGGGGTGACGCAGGGAGCCCCCCGAGCGGCCAGGGACGCACACGACACGGAGCGGTCGCGCTCGGCACGCACCACTGCGGCCGCGCTCCCCTCGGCGACCGGGACGCCGGAGGCGACGAGCAAGGTGGCCACCGTGCCGGCGACCGCCACCGGCACGAGCGCCCCCGCCCGCCAGCCTCGAAGGAAGCTCCCGCGCCGGATGGGCGCCTCCAAGAGATGGTAGGAGAGCACCGAGACGGCCAGCGTGGCGCCGGTACGGGCGGCGGCCAGCTGCCAACCGAGCAGCCCAGCGCGGGTGCTCGTGAGCATGAGGGAGATCGGCCAGTGGTACAGGTACAGGCCGTAGGAGATCTGCCCGATGTACGCGAGGGGACCGAACGAGAGGACTCTGGCGAGCGCGCCATCGCGTGTGCGGGTCACCGCCAGGATGAGGGCGCCCACCCCGAGCGCCAAGGCCAAATAGCCGCCTTCGTAGAGCACGGGACTCGTCCCGGAGGCACTGTGGAAGGCCCAGCAGGTTCCCGCCAACCCCATCAGCCCCAAGAGCGAAACCGCGGCGTCCAGCCAGCGGCGTCGGGGTGCCTCGATGCTCCTTAGACCCGACGTGGCCGCTGGCTTTGAGAGCGGGAGGAGGGCCCCGAGCGCGGCGCCGACCATCAGGGACTGGGCGTGGACGTCGGTGCCGAAGTACAGCCGGGTGTTGGAGGCCCCGTTATGGAGGAGCACCGCGGTGTCCACCGCGGAGGCAACCGCACCGATTGCCGCGGTGAGCGCCAGGCCTCCGGGACCCTTGCGCTTGAGCACCCAGACGGCGACGGCCGGCCACAGCAGGTAGAACTGCTCTTCGACCCCGAGCGACCACATGTGCAAGAGCGGGGACGGTGGCCCCGAAGCCACGAAGTAGCTCTGGTGGCCGAAGATGAAGCGCCAATTCGCCACGTAGGCCAAGGTGGCGAAGGCATCGCCTCGAATGGTCTGGAGGGTGCCGGCCTGGGCGAAGTAGGCCGCGAAGAGCGCGACAAGCACGAACATCCCGAACAGCCCCGGGAGCAGCCGCCGAGCGCGCCGAGCGTAGAAGGCCTTGAAGCTCACCGTGGCGCTGCGTTGGTACTCGGCGACCAACAGCGCGGTGATCAAGAACCCCGACAGCACGAAGAACACGTCGACGCCGAGGAAGCCCCCGCCGAAGCCGCCGACGCCGAAGTGGTAGGCCATCACGGCGCCGACGGCAATGGCTCGGATCCCGTCCAGCGCGCGCACCCGCCGCACCGACCCCCTCCTCGGCGCCGCTGGTTCGGAGGCGCCGGGAACCACTACCTTTCCGGCCCCTCGCCTGTCGGCTCCCTCCGCCAGGTGCCCACGTGGGCGGGCGGGAAGCCGAACCGACCGTGGACGGTGCCCCGACACCGCGCGCGGGCCAACCTGGCCCAGGAGCTCTTCCCCACGCTCAGCGCCGCCATGGAGAGCGTCGATCCCCACGATGCTCCCGGTGACCTCCCATCGTCGGCGACCGATCATCGGGTGGCACTTGCCACCTCGACGTGATGGCTCCGACGTTGACGCGCCAAGGCATGGGGGAGCCCGAGGGCGGCGAGCTCCGGCAGGATCAGCGGGCGCAGGTACTCGCCCCCGGCCACCGAGATGTGCTCCTCGTCGGGCGAACGGACGCGGATCCCGTCGATGACGTTGGTGTAGTGACCAGCGGGGTCGAGCAGGCGATTGAGATCGATCACCGTTGCCGTCTTGGGGTGCTGGGCTGCGGCCTGACGCACCAACGCGTTGAACTCGTTGGTGCGCTTCGGGCGATCGATGTCCCAAGGCTGGCCGTTGGGCTGGGTGAAGGTCTGCTTGATGTACGGGAGCGTGAAGAGCACGACGTGGGCACCTCTCCGGGAGACCACCGAGATCGCCTCGCTCATCAGGTGCACCATGAGCCGGTTCAGGACCGGGGCACCGAAGCGGACCCAGTGACCCCCGACGATGCGGTTCTCCACTTCCCAGCGGCCCACCTCGATCGCCACCACGTCGGGATCGGTGCGGTCGACTAGGCGCGTGAAGAGTTGCGGCCAGCCCAGGCACCCCTGGCCGGGAATCCCATCCCCGGCAACGGTGATCGAGCCTTCGTCGTCGATCACGCTCCCGGCATCGAGGTCGCAGCCGAGGCGGCCCTGGTCGTCGATGCTGACGTCCCAATGGCGATCGTCCACCCCAAGGCCCTGACCGAGGGTGAGCGCGATGGAGTCCCCGAGCAACAGCACCCGGACCGGGTTGTTCGGGGCGAGGCCGGCGGCTGCCGCGGTGGAGGGGGTGACGCAGGGAGCCCCCCGAGCGGCCAGGGACGCACACGACACGGAGCGGTCGCGCTCGGCACGCACCACTGCGGCCGCGCTCCCCTCGGCGACCGGGACGCCGGAGGCGACGAGCAAGGTGGCCACCGTGCCGGCGACCGCCACCGGCACGAGCGCCCCCGCCCGCCAGCCTCGAAGGAAGCTCCCGCGCCGGATGGGCGCCTCCAAGAGATGGTAGGAGAGCACCGAGACGGCCAGCGTGGCGCCGGTACGGGCGGCGGCCAGCTGCCAACCGAGCAGCCCAGCGCGGGTGCTCGTGAGCATGAGGGAGATCGGCCAGTGGTACAGGTACAGGCCGTAGGAGATCTGCCCGATGTACGCGAGGGGACCGAACGAGAGGACTCTGGCGAGCGCGCCATCGCGTGTGCGGGTCACCGCCAGGATGAGGGCGCCCACCCCGAGCGCCAAGGCCAAATAGCCGCCTTCGTAGAGCACGGGACTCGTCCCGGAGGCACTGTGGAAGGCCCAGCAGGTTCCCGCCAACCCCATCAGCCCCAAGAGCGAAACCGCGGCGTCCAGCCAGCGGCGTCGGGGTGCCTCGATGCTCCTTAGACCCGACGTGGCCGCTGGCTTTGAGAGCGGGAGGAGGGCCCCGAGCGCGGCGCCGACCATCAGGGACTGGGCGTGGACGTCGGTGCCGAAGTACAGCCGGGTGTTGGAGGCCCCGTTATGGAGGAGCACCGCGGTGTCCACCGCGGAGGCAACCGCACCGATTGCCGCGGTGAGCGCCAGGCCTCCGGGACCCTTGCGCTTGAGCACCCAGACGGCGACGGCCGGCCACAGCAGGTAGAACTGCTCTTCGACCCCGAGCGACCACATGTGCAAGAGCGGGGACGGTGGCCCCGAAGCCACGAAGTAGCTCTGGTGGCCGAAGATGAAGCGCCAATTCGCCACGTAGGCCAAGGTGGCGAAGGCATCGCCTCGAATGGTCTGGAGGGTGCCGGCCTGGGCGAAGTAGGCCGCGAAGAGCGCGACAAGCACGAACATCCCGAACAGCCCCGGGAGCAGCCGCCGAGCGCGCCGAGCGTAGAAGGCCTTGAAGCTCACCGTGGCGCTGCGTTGGTACTCGGCGACCAACAGCGCGGTGATCAAGAACCCCGACAGCACGAAGAACACGTCGACGCCGAGGAAGCCCCCGCCGAAGCCGCCGACGCCGAAGTGGTAGGCCATCACGGCGCCGACGGCAATGGCTCGGATCCCGTCCAGCGCGCGCACCCGCCGCACCGACCCCCTCCTCGGCGCCGCTGGTTCGGAGGCGCCGGGAGGCGGCCGCACGACGCTGGCGGAGTCGCTGGCCGACGCGCTCACCCCCACGCCTCCGACCACCTGGGAATCGTCCCACACTTGCCGATCCCCCAGCACCTCGGTCCCTCGCCCAAAGGCGCCTGCGCTGCCGCTACGATCAGGCGGGCCATCCTCGCCCACGGAGGATCTCGTCGTTGCGCGTCACCATCCTCGGCCACGCCGGCCTCTTCGTCGAGAGCGAGGCGACGACCATTCTCGTCGATCCTTGGCTGTTCGGCTCCTGCTACTGGCGGTCCTGGTGGCACTATCCGCCGAGTCCCAGCCCTGCTGACGAATGGCTATCCCCCAGCTACCTGTACCTCAGCCATCATCATTTCGACCACTTCCACTACCCCAGCCTGCGCCGGATCGACAAGTCGAGCCATGTCTTGATCCCGTACTTCGGCAACGACGTCATGCCCGAGGAGCTGGCCAGGTTGGGCTTCTCGACCATCACCGAGATCCGCCACGGCACCCCCCTCGAGCTCGCTCCCGGTCTCGAGGTCACCTCGTTCCAGTACGGATTCGACGACAGCGCGCTCGTCGTGGCCGACCACGATGCCGTGGTGTTCGACCTCAACGATTGCAAGATCCGCCCCGCTGACCTCGAACGGCTGCGACGACGCTTCGGCTCGCCGGACCTCATGGCCAAGAGCCATTCCTGGGCCCAGGGCTACCCGAATTGCTACAGCGCGGACAACCCCACCGACCTGACACTGCTCAGCCGATCGGACTACATCGCAGATTTCGTTGCCTCGGTTCGGACGCTTCGTCCGCGATACGCGCTTCCCTTCGCCAGCATGGTCTGTTTCCTGCACCCCGACAGCTGGCCGCGCAATGCCGACGTCATCACGCCGCCTGAGATCGCTGATGCCCTGGCCGAATCCCCCGTCCCCGGGACCGAGGTCTTGGTTCTCGGCCCCGGGGACACCTGGGAGCACCGCTCCGACGGACCAGGGGCAGGGCCCGCCACCACCTCGGTCATCCGCCGGGCTGACGTTGCCGACTACTACGCGGCACGCCACGAACGGCTGGAGGCGCTCCGCGTCCAGGCATCGCCTGCCATCGATCGATCCTTAGCCGAGGAGGCCACCGAGGTGCCGGACGTTGCCACGGTGACCGACTATCTCGATCGCTTCCTACACGCCCTTCCGCTGGGGATCGGCGTGGTCCTGCGCCGCCCCGTCCTCCTCCGGATCATCGGTGAGCGCGCGTGCTGGGTCCTCGACTGGCGTACACGCCGTGCCGAGCGGGTCGAGGCCCCTCCTGTAACGTTCGCGAGCTGCGTCGAGCTTCCTGCCGCGGTCCTGGCTCGAGCCATCCGTGACCGGATCCTGCACTTCGTCCACATCTCCATGCGCTTCCGCACCCATGTGCGCGAGGGGGGGATCAGCATCGACTTCGCGTTCTGGAGCTTGTTGGCGATGTGGGAGCTCGGCTACCTCCCCCTTCGTCGGTTGGTCAACCGACGCTTCGTCTCCGTGGCTTGGCGCCGTCGCGCCGAACTCCTCGCGTTGGCTGGTGCCGCTCTCGGCCAACGCGGCCCGCTGGCTGCACGCATGGCTTCCCGGTTCATCGCCAGCGAGGAACGGCCCGCTCGCCGATCATGACGCTGGGGGCCTCCACGACGCCCAACGCCGGCGCCACGCTGCGCACCGCGGCGGCTACGGAACCCACGGAGCCTCCGCTCCCCCGGTGACCGCCCACCCGCTCGGGGCTGACTGGCTGGGAGCAGGCGCATTAGGCTGGATTTTCATCCGTGATTTCCTTTCCGCCGCCATGATCTCCCACGCCCACTTGGCCGCTGGCGTGGCGATCACGATCCTTTCCGCGATCCTCTACAACATCGGGTTCGTGATCGAGAAGCGGGCCCTCAGCGGCTTGCCGCCGGTGCACCTGCGCCGCCCCGGGCACCTGGTCCGCTCCCTCCTGTCGTCACCGCTGTGGCTCTGGGGCTTTTGTGCGATTCTCCTCGGGCTCGCCCTCCAGGTCCTGGCCCTCTCGGTCGTCTCCATCTCGGTCGTCCAGCCGATCTTCGTCTCGGGGATCGTGCTGCTGTTGGTGCTCTCGCATTACTCCCTTGGCGAACGACTGGGGCGCGGGGAATGGATCGCCATTGGAACCGTCGTCGGCGCGCTCGTAGCGATCAGCCTTTCGCTGGACACCGCGAGCGACCGCGCGAGCAGTCATGGGGCGCTCGGCGCGCTCGTTGCTGCAGCCCTCCCCACGGCACTGGTCGCGCTGATCGGCGTTCTCGGAACCGAGCGGCTCGAACGGGTCCGCCCCCATCGGGCGCACCTGTGGACGCGAGGGCTCGCCGTCGCACCGGGCCTCATGTACGGGATCGCCGGCCTGGCGATCAAGGCCGTCTCCGCGCAGGTCCAGCGTTACGGTCTGGTGGCGTCGATTCCCCATGTGTTCAGCGCGGCATACCTCTACGCCGTGGCCATCGCCTCCGCAGGTGGCCTGGTCCTGTTCCAGACCGCCTTGCAGCGAGCCCAGGCCTCGGTCGTCGTCCCGGTGACCAACGTCGTCTCAAGCGCGTACGTGATCACCGTCGGCAGCATCATCTTCGGGGAGCACCTTCCGAGCGCCAGCTGGAAGCTCGCCCTTCGCAGCGTCGGCTTCGCCTGCGTGCTCCTCAGCGTCCTGCTGCTCGCCGCGGCACCCTCGGGCGACCAGGCTCTTCCTCGCGCTGGGGCGGGCCAGCCAGCGGATACCTCTCTCGAGGCGGTGGAGCCCATGGTGCCCGAGTCGGTCGTTCCGGGCATGGCCGCAGAGCGTTCCGCGGTCGATCGCTGAGATGCCTCCGTTGCATGCACCAACGCTGAGACGGAGGCGAGCAGGTTCTCCCTCGCTGCGTTGGTGGATCTGGACCGGCATCTTCACGCTCGGCGGCCTTGGGATCCGGCTCGGCACGGTCTTCGGACGCCCGAACCGCCAGCCCGGCGACGACGCGTACTACTACCACTACGCGGCAAATCTCCTCGTCGAGGGCAAGGGCTTCATCAATCCCTGGTACTGGAACGCCTACCACGAGCACATCCAGATCGCGGCATGGCCTCCCCTCTTCGTGTTCGTGCTCGCCATGACCTCCGTCGTCGGCCTCAAGAGCTTCTTCGCCCATCGGATCTGGTGTTGCATCGTCGGTGCCGCCGCCATCGTGATGACCGCCCTTGCTGGTCGCGAGATCGCCGGCCGTCGTGTGGGCTTGCTCGCAGCCTTCCTCGTGGCGGTCTATCCCAACATCTGGATGAGCGACGAGCTCGCCCTCTCGGAGACGATCAGTCCGCTTCTGATCGCGTTCGTTTTGTGGGCCAGCTACCGGTTCTGGAAGCGACCAAGCTGGCAGCGCGCGGTCGTGCTCGGGGTGGGGATCGCCCTCACCGCGCTTGCCCGGGACGAGCTCACCGCCTTGGCGGTGCTCATCATCCTTCCGGTGACCTTGTTCATCGCCAAGGTGCGCTGGTCCCGCCGCTTGGCGTTCTGCGGCCTTGCATTGCTCGCCTTCGCGGCGGTGATCGCTCCCTGGGTCGGGTACAACATGAGCCGGTTCAAGGATCCGGTCTTCATCACCGACGGATTGGGGACCACCCTGGCCTCCGCCGATTGCGCCCAGACGTGGAGCGGCACGGGTGAGGGCTACTGGTCCTACGCGTGCCAGCAGGCCGCGTCTCCGGCACACTGGACCGACGAGTCCGTTCGGAACAACATTGCCTTGCACCACGCGCTGAAGTTCATCGAGGCGCACAAGAACCGTTGGATTCCAGTGGCACTCGCAAAGATCGGTCGGGGGTTCGGCTTCTTCCATCCGATGCAGCAGATCAAGCTGGACAGCACGATCGAGACACGCCCATACCACTGGGCGCTCGTGGGTCTCGGGATGTACTACGTCCTCTTCGCCCTCTCAATCGGGGGCACCGTCGTCCTGTGGCGCCGAAAGATCCCGGTGTGGCCGTTGCTGGCCATCGGGGTCAACGTCGTCGCAGCCATGGTGGTCGCCTTCGGCAACACCCGGTATCGCACACCGTTCGAGGTTTCCCTCGTCCTCCTCGCCGCTGTCCAGCTGGAATGGATTTGGAGCAGGCTCTCGCGCCGTCGGCGCTCCTTCGTCGGGGCTTCGGGCGACGGCGGGGCCGGGGAGCGCTCCCTCGGGGAGGGCGCGCTCGGCACAGACGCGCCCGCCCTCCCCGGCGTCCCCGATCACCCTGACGGCGGGAGCATCCAGATCCGCAGCCCGTTGGCCGGTGGCCACTGACCACCATGCACGGCCCTTCGGGAGTGCTGGTCGTCCTCCCCGCACTGAACGAAGCCGAGTCCGTGGGGGTGGTGGTCAAAGAGGTCAAGGCGGCGGTGCCCGATGCCGACGTGCTCGTCGTCGACGACGGCTCCTCCGATGCGACGGCAGCGGCCGCCCGCGAGGCAGGGTCCCAGGTGATCTCGAACGTCTTCACCTTGGGCGTCGGTGGAGCAATGCGCGTCGGGTTCCGGTTCGCGCAGGCACGCGGGTACCGGGTGCTCGTCCAGGTCGACGCCGACGGTCAACACGACCCCAGGGACATCCCCCGGCTGCTGGCGGCCCTCGGCGACCACGGACGTCCCGACGACGATCGGCCCCTCACGATCATCGGTGCGCGCTTTGCCGGCGAAGGCACGGTCAGCGTACCGGTCCTGCGACGCTGGGCGATGTGGCTGCTTGCGACGTACCTCTCCCGGAGAACCGGGACCCGGCTCTCCGATGTCACCTCGGGCTTTCGCGCACACAACCGCGCCTCGATCGAGCTGTTCGCGCGTCACTACCCTGCGGAATACCTGGCCGACACCGTCGAGTCCTTGATCATCGCCAGCCGGGCCGGGGGTCGCGTGGCTCAGGTCCCCGTCGCGATGCGCCCACGCCACTCGGGCGAGCCGAGCCAATCTGCGCTGCGCGCGACCGCTTATCTCCTCCGTATCGTGTTGATGCTGTTGCTGAGCATCGTCAAGCGGCCGGATCACCGTCGTAAGACCGGGCCATTGTGACGAGGCCAACGCGCCCGTCACGCCCCTCGGTACCCACGCACGGCCACCGCCTGCAACGGCCCATCGTCCCCCAGAAAGGAGGATCATGACCGGGGTTCACATCATCGCTCTCGTCAGCGCCGTCGTCACCTTGACCGTCATCTTGGAGCTGTCCCGGCGGCGCCACCTCCACGAGAAGTATGCCCTGCTGTGGCTGGGCGTCGGAGTGGTGATCGCGATCTTCGCCATCGCGCCGGGACTCTTCAACGCCATCGCCCACTCCCTCGGGGTCAAGAGCCCGCCGAGCCTCCTGCTCGTCTTGGCGTCGCTGTTCCTCCTGATGGTGTGCGTCTACCTGAGTTGGGAGGTGGGCCGCCTCGAGGACAAGGCCAGAGTGCTCGCCGAGGAGCTCACCTTGCTGAAGAAAACGGTCGAGGAGCAGGCACCGAGCGCCTGAGGCTTCGAGGACCCCCACGGCAGCGCCGCCCTGCGGCCGACGCCGGGGCCGCCGCAGGGCGGCGCTTGCCCTCAGCGTTGGGGTCTTCGAGGAAGCACGGGCGCCGCGCGCCCGGTCCCGGAAGGACCCCTGCGCGCCCGTGCCGGGTCGTCTCCTTCCGTGCTCGCCCACTCCTCGTGGTACTCCTCCTCGACGTTCACCGCCCAGATGTCGTGCTCGGCTCCGTTGATGTTCTCGACGGTCAGCATGGCGGTGTACATCGAGTGGTCTTGGTTGTTGTACTTGTGCATGCCGTTGCGTCCGACCGGGTGCAGGTTGGGGGCGGCCTTGGCAAGCCATGCAGCGATGGTGGAGACGTTCCGTTGGTAATCGAAGTCGTAGTAGGGGTAGGCCTTCGGCATCCGCACCACGTAGCCCTGCTCCACTGCGGAAGCGGGCACCAAGCCCAGGGCATCGAGCTCCTTGGTGGCCAGGGCGACGAGCTCCTCGTCCTCGGCCGACCACAGCTCGTCGCCCTCGAAGACGAAGTACTCGAGCCCGAGACACGTCCGACCGTCTTTGACCATGAACGGTGACCACGCCCCGAAGTTCTGGATCCGGCCAACCCGAACGTCTGCGGAGTGGATGTAGATCCAGTTGTCAGGGAATCCGGCGGATTCGGGAACGACGAGGGCAACGGTGAGGTGGTCTCGGTAATGCAGGTCCTTGCCCGCACGCTGGACCTCGTCGGGCGGAGACGGATCGATGCACGAAACGAGCTGGGACAGCGGCATCGAGGAGATCACATGCGAAGCCGGCTCGACCCACTGCTGCCCGTGGTGCTCCAAGGTGACCCCCGTTGCACGTCCGCCCGAGAGGTGGATCGCCTGCACCGGCGTCTCGAGGAGGACTCGCCCGCCCTGGGCCTCGACGCGATCGCGACAGACCTCCCACATCATCCCCGGCCCGTACTTGGGGTAGTAGAACTCCTCGATGAGCGTGGTGATCTCCTTCTGGTTCCGGCGCGGGGTCAGGGCATTGATGATGGCTTTGCCCAGGTCCAGGTTCTTCACCCGTTGGGCCGCCCAGTCGGCCGGCATCTCGCTGACGGGGACGCCCCACACCTTCTCGGTGTAGGTCTTGAAGAACGTCCGGTAGAGGCGCCACCCGAAACGGGCGACCAGCCAGGCCTCGTAGTTGCTCTGGTCCTTGGGGGGGCGGATGCGAGCGTTGAGGTAGGACAGTCCGCACAAGAACGCCTCCAGCGGCCCGAGGTTCTTCAAGGCGTTGAGTGCCCGCAGCGGGTAGTCGAAGTACTTCCCCCGGTAGTAGATGCGACTCATTCGTGGCCGCAACAGGAAATCGTCGGGAAGGATCTCAAACCACAGGTCCTCGACGGCCTTGACCTTGGTGAAGAAGCGGTGGCCACCGATGTCGAACCGCCAGCCGTCACGCTCAACGGTGCGGCTAATCCCACCGACGACGCTGTCGGCTTCGGCGACGATGACGTCCCTGCCTGCCTTGACGAGCTGGTAGGCCGCGGTCAACCCGGCTGGTCCCGCGCCGATCACGATCACCGGCAAGCTCTCGACCCGATCAGGCACGCCCGCAGAGGTTACAGCGTGTGGGCTCCTGGACCGCACGGCGTGCCCTGGGGTCACGTCCCTCACGGCACTGAGAGGTTCAAGAACGCGAGCAGGGCATAAACGGTCAGTCCCGAAACGAAGAGCGCGAGGACCGACCGCTCGACGCGCCCAGACGCGCAAAGGAGCCCACCGGTGATGACGAGGGGGAACGCGCTCAGGGCGTATCGCTCGAAGGAGTCCAGGTTCGTTCCGCTCAACGCGGCGGCCACGACGCCGGTGGCAAATGCACCGTAGGAAGCGGGCAGGCGTCGCCAGCAGATCACGAGGAGGACCACCACGAGGAGGACCCAGGGCACATGGAGCGCGGTGCCGAAGTGATGGTGGAAGGCACCTCGCGCATCGTGCACGAGCGTGGCAAGGGGATCCGCTAACCCACCGTGATGACCGGCAGAGGTCTGGACCCGGATCGGCAGGAAGAAGTCACCGAAGACCGCGGCCGACCAGCCGAGGAAGGTCGCGATCCCCGCGACCGGAGACAACACCGCGACAGAGGCGGCAATCCGTTGCCGGGCCGTGCTTGCACGCCAGTGACGGAGCGCTTCCACGAACACGGCCAGCGCCACGAGGACCCCCAACGGCCGGGTCAACGCCGCCAGGTACCCGAAGATGCCCGCCCACACCCATCGCGGCTGCGCGCCCCGTGCCGGCCGGATCGCCAGGAAGGTCGCGGTCGTGAACACGAGCAGCATCCCTTCTGAGTACCCCATGACCAGCGTGAACGCGGGCGGTGCCAGCGAGAGCAGCCACACGGTCCGCTTCGCCAAAGCCCCGTCGCCACAGTCGTTGCGCACGAGGGCGACCAAGGCCATGCTGGCGATCAGGGCGCTGAGATTGGCGATGAACACCACCGCAATGCCGTCGGTGACCCCGGAGACCTGGGCGACGAGGCGGCTGACGATCGGGAACAGCGGGAAGAAGCGCACTGCCTGATGACCCAGCGGTACGTAGCCGACGCGCGCAATGGTCTCGTACCAGCCTGCGTCCCACCCCAGCAACCCCTCGTGCACCCGTTCGGCGACCCCCGGAATGGCCGGGTGGGTCCGAGTCACGATCAAATGCGCGAGCGCCAACGTGCCGCCGACGACCACGCGGCCGAGCAGCCACGGGAGCCACACGATCTTCGCCAGCTCCAAGCAGCGCCTGCTTCGGATCTCGAGCCACCGAACCCACCCAGGCGTGGGGGGAGCTCGTCGGGGGCCCTCGGTGCCCCGCGCACCTCCGCCATCGCTCAGTGCCGCCCGACGGAGCACCTGAACGGCGGACCACCGGCGAGCATCCACCTGCACGGGCGCTACCCAGAGACCGGGGTGAACTCGGTCAGGTACATCGGCTCGTAGTACGTGCCCGGTTGGGCATTGACCCATTGATGCGAGCGATAGCCGGGCGCCTGGAGGAGCTCGGTTGCGATGGTCTCGCATCGGATCCCAAACCCCCGGTAGCCGGTTGCCCAGACCAGCCAGATCCGATGACCCTTCCCGGCTCTTGCCTCGATCGAGGAGACGAACCCCGCCGTGCTCGCCTGATTGATCACCCGGGTGTAGTTGATCCAGTTCACGAAGGCCGGGCTCGTCCGGCGAGGATAGGTGAGCTGCTGGTACCCGCTGTTCGCCGTCAAGCGATACAGGGCGGGTCCCAGCTGGTCAGGGCAGTACGCGACGACGTCGCCGCTGCGGGCATGCGCGGCGAGCACCGCCGCCACTTGCGGGGCCTGGGTGCGCTGCGTGGTCACGTTCTGGGCGGCAACCATCAATCCGCTCGCCGCTGCCACCGCCATGATCCCGGCACGGATCCGGGCGTCGAGCACCGTGAGGACGCCCAAGCCGACGAGTACGAGCAATGGCAGGAACACGACCGAGGCGTACCGCCCGCTATACCCGCTCTGGGAGATCAGGCCCCCGGCGACCGCGGCGGCCAGGGTCACTGCGACGACGAACGCCAGCGGACGCCCCTTCGGCCGGGTTCGTACGTCCAACTCGATGTGGAAGCGGTCGCGAGCCATACCGAAGAGCCCCAGGAACGCCAGGACCAGATAGCACACCGCCAGCAAACGGCTCTCGTTGCTCGGAACCGTCGACAGCACCGCCTGGTTGTCGGTGAAGCCGGTGATCGCGTTGATGACCGCAGCGAAATTCGGCGGTGCCGCCCAAGGAGTCCCAGTGTGCTCGGCTTGGAAGATGAACGTCGGAACCCAGGGGACAAAGGCCACGCAACCGAGGATCACTGCGCCGAGGGACCAGCGCGCTCCGCTTCGGAGTCGGTGGTCCTGCTGGCGACTTCTGGCGAGCCAGGCGAGCCAGATCACGACCGTGCCGACGAGGTACAGCGCCCAGTAGTGCGTGTACAGCAGCGCAGCGGTCACCACCACCAGGGCGAGGAGGTTGCCCGCGCGCGGCCCGACCAGCGAGCGCTGCAGGGCGACGATCCCGCAGGCGGTGAGGAACATGACGAGGGAGTACATGCGGGCTTCGGTGGCGTAATAGACCGCGAAGGGAGCTGTCGCCAGGAGCACGAGGACGATCCATGCGCCTTGACGCCCGAGGTGCCGACGTGTGGCGATCCAGGCGACGGGCAAGGTTGCCACCGAGATCACGCCCGACAGCGAGCGCACCCCTTCGTTGGAGGTGCCGAAGACCTTCATCCAGAAGTGCAGGAGCACGTAGTACAGCGGCGGGGCGCCATCGCGCTTGAGCGCTGCCGGCAGCTGGTGCAGCGGCAAGCGGGCGATGTCGACGGTCAGTGCTTCGTCGAGCCACAGCGCCGAGCGCGTCCAGAAGCGCAGGACGACCCCGGCGAGCACGATCGCCGACACGGCGAGCGCCGCCACCGCCAGCCAGCGTCCCTCCAACTGGGCGTAGGGGAACCGGCGGGCGAGCTCGTCGCCTGCGGCATCGTCGGCAGGCGAGTGCACGTCGGCGGGAGCTTCTCCGGCCCGAGCACGCTCGTCAACCGTCGCCCCTTCCACGGTCGGCAGCGGCATCGAAGGCAATGGTATGCCAGGTGCTGGGGCTGCTCCGGGGCGAGGCCTGTTACTCGCCCGTCCCGTCCAGCGGGGATTCGCTTGCCGGATCTTGCTCCTCGGAGCCACTTCCGGGCTCCTCGGCCCCGGCGGACGCTCGCATCTGGGGCGCGTAATCGGCCCAGGCGGCTTGCGCTTCGGTCTCCGGCGTGAAGGCGGCATCGCTGTAGTCGTAGGCACCGATGTAGTTGCCCTCGGCGTCGTAGGCGTGCTCACCGAAGGCTTCGCGGTATTCCTCGGAGACCTCGCCTCCCTCGGCCGCCTGCTTGATCGACAGGCTGATCCGCCGTCGCTGGAGATCGATGTCGATGATCTTCACCCACAGCTCCTCGCCGGGGCTCACCACCTGCTCGGGAAGATCGACGTGGTGGACCGCCATCTCGGAGATGTGCACCAGGCCTTCGATACCGTCACCCACCTGCACGAACGCACCGAAGGGCACCAGCTTGGTGATCCGCCCGTAGACGAGCTGCCCAACCTCGTGGGTGTCGGCGAACGCTTGCCACGGATCGGTCTGCGTCGCCTTGAGCGAGAGGCTGATCCGCTCCTTGTCGAGGTCGACGTCGAGCACCTCGACCTCGACCTCGTCGCCCACCTGGACCACATCCGAGGGGTGATCGATGTGCTTCCAGCTGAGCTCGGAGACATGAACGAGCCCGTCCATTCCACCGAGATCCACGAACGCCCCGAAGTTCACGACGGAGGAGACAACCCCCCGCCGGCGTTCGCCCGGTCGCAGGTTCACAAGGAAGTCCCCTCGCTGCTCCTTCTGGGCCTCCTCCAGCCAGGCACGGCGGGAAAGGACGACGTTGTTGCGGTTCCGATCGAGCTCGATGATCTTCGCCTCGATGACCCGGCCGACATAGGGCTGGAGGTCCCGGACACGACGGAGCTCGACCAAGGAGGCCGGGAGGAACCCACGAAGCCCGATATCGACGATCAGTCCGCCCTTGACGACCTCGATGACCTCACCTTTGACCGCCTCGTCCTTTTCCTTCTTCTTCTCGATGATCGACCACGCCCGCTCGTACTGGGCGCGCTTCTTCGAGAGGATGAGCCGACCCTCCTTGTCCTCCTTCTGCAGGACGAGTGCCTCGATGTGGTCGCCGAGCTGGACGATGTCACTGGGGTTGACGTCGTTGCGGATGGACAGCTCGCGTGCAGGGATCACGCCCTCGGACTTGAAGCCGATGTCGAGCAGCACCTCGTCGCGGTCGATCTTCACCACGGTGCCTTCGACGAGGTCGCCGTCATCGAAGTCGACGAGGGTCTTTTCCATCGCTTCTTCGAGCGACGTCGCGCCCATGTCGTCTTCGGTGATCTGCCGCGGGATGTAGTTCCCCTCCTCGTCGAAGCCTCCCATGGCCTCGGCGGAGAGCAGAGCGGTCGCTGACTCGGTGGGCATGACGGGGGGCGGTTCTCCTTCTCGTGGGTGTACGCGTGGCACCACGGCTCAGCGCACGGGGCAAGCCGGCGGCGAGGCCACATCCATCGGTCCGTGGCGTCACCGCAGCGGACCAGGCCTGTCAGGTTACCACCGCACCGACGCTCAACCAGCCTTGGCAGCGGCCCAGGACGAGCCCCACGCCATCGACACCTCGAGCGGCACCCGCAGAGCAGCAGCGCCGGTCATCGACGACCGGACGAGCGCACCGACACGCTCCTCCTCGCCGGCGACGACTTCGACGATGACCTCGTCGTGGACCTGCAGCACGAGTCGGCTCTGGTAGCCACCCTCGAGCAGTCCCCGGTCGATGCGGACGAGCGCCGTCTTGAACAGATCCGCCGCCAGCCCCTGGATGCCAGCGTTCATCGCCTGGCGTTCCGCCGCCTGGCGAACGCGGTAGTTGCGGTCCCTGAGCTCGGGCAGGGGGCGGATGCGGCCGGCCAGGGTCCTCGTGAACCCTCGCTCGCGCGCCTCGGCGACGGTCGCCTCCATGTAGGCGCGCACACGCGGGAACGCCGAGAAGTACCGCTCCATGATGTCGGTGGCCTCGTCGACGCCGGTGGCAAGCCGCCGGGACAACCCGAAGGCCTCCATCCCGTAGGCCAGCCCGTAGGAGACCATCTTCGCCCGCTCCCGCTGGGCGCGGGTCACCTCCTCCGGAGGGATTCCGTAGATGCCGGCAGCGACGCTGCGATGGACGTCTGCGCCCGTCGAGAAGGCCTCCACGAGTCCGGGGTCGTCGGAGAGATGCGCGATCACCCGGAGCTCGAGCTGGTCGTAGTCGGCGACCAAGAAGCTGCAGCCCTCGGCGGGGACGAACGCTCGGCGGAGGCGGCGCCCGGCCTCGGTTCGCACGGGGATGTTGTGGAGGTTCGGGCGCTCCGAGGAGAGACGCCCCGTACGGGCGACGGTCTGGCGAAACGTGGCATGAATGCGACCGTCAGCAGCGACCTCTGCGAGGAGGCCCTCCCCGTAGGTCGAGCGAAGCTTCTCGACCTCGCGGTAGCGCAGGATCGCATCGACGATCGGGTGCTGATCTCGAAGCGATTCGAGGGTGGCGGCATCCGTGGAGTACCCGGTCTTGGTCCGCCTGCCTGGGGTGAGGCCGAGTTCGTCGAAGAGGACCACCCGCAGCTGGGGGGTGGAGTTGACGTTGAACGCGTGCCCGGCGATGCGTTGGATCTCGGCCTCCAGTGCCTTGCAGTCCGCAACGAGCTCGGCGGCGATGCGCCGGAGCTCGGCCACGTCGACGCGGATCCCAACGACCTCCATTCGTGCGAGCACGGCGACGAGCGGAGCCTCGATCTCGTCGTGGAGGGCTGCCAGCCCGTTGCGTTCGAGCGCGTGCCGGAGCGGGGCCTCCAGCAAAAGCGCCCGGAACGCCGCGTCTGCAGTCATGGTCGGGTCGTCGAGCGCCTGCGCGTCGTCGAAGCTCAGTTGGCTCTCGCCAAGCTCGACTTGCGGTCGTTCGGGCGCGGCGCTCGTTCCGAGATACGACTCGACGACGGCTTCGAGCGGATAGTCGTCGGCGGAAGGATCGAGGAGGTAGGCAGCGACCGCGGTGTCCATCGCCGGCCGGTCGCCACGCAGGCCCATGGCGAACAAGGAGCGGAGGAGCTCTTTGATCTGATGACCGACGATCCGCTGGCTGGCAAGGAGCCCTGAGAGGACCTCGCGCAGCCCGGCGTCCTGGAGCAGGCCGGCCTCCAGCCACAGCGCGACGGCCGGTCCCGATGCCTCGGGCGCCGCTGCGAAGGCCACGCCGACGAGCGGGGAGCGACCCGGTTCCCCGTGAAAGCACCCAGCCATCCCGATCAGTGTCGAGCTGCCGCCAACGGCCTCGGCAGCTCCCCCACTTGGATCGCCTTGGGGAATCCCGCTGAGGAGCTCACGGAGCATCCGAGCGCCTTCCTCGGGATTCTGCGGACGCTGCACTGAGACGATCCCCGAAGCCTGGAGACGAGAAAGGCCCGTTGCGCCGAGCGCAGTCTCGCCGCCGGTGTCGTCGACCCCCGCTGCCTGGCCGCTGGGAAGCCTGGAGCCCGGCGCCGGTGGCCCGAAGCTACCGTCCGCCAACAGCGCCGACACCCGTGCCCAGAGGGTCTTGAGCTCGAGCGCGTCGAAGCGCTGCCGGATCGCCTCCAGGTCCCATCCACCGAGCTCGAGATCCTCGACGCTCACCTTGAGGGGCACGGTGCGAACCAACGGCGTGAGCGCAGCGTTGGCGCGCACCTGGGCTTCGCTCGCTGCCAGGTTCTCGCGCAACTTCGGACCGAGCGAGTCGAGGTGAGCGAAGATCCCGTCGAGGTCGCCGTAGGTCGCGAGCAGCTTGGCGGCCGTCTTGTCGCCGACGCCCGGGACTCCGGGCAGGTTGTCCGAGGGGTCGCCGCGCAGCGCGGCCAGCATGGGGTAGCGCCATGGTTCGACCCCCGTGCGGGCCCGGATCCCGGCTTCGTCGTAGAGGGTGCAGTCACTCACCCCACGGCGGTTGTACAGCACGCGGACGTAGGGGTCCTCGACCAGCTGGAAGCAGTCGCGGTCGCCGGTGACCACGAGGACCTCGCGTCCTCGTTCTCTGGCCTGGGTGGCCAGAGTGGCTAGGACGTCGTCAGCTTCGAACCCTGGCACCTCGATGACCGGGACCGCCATGGCGCGCAGGATGTCCCGGATGAGGTCGAACTGCGGCGAGAGGTCCTCAGGGGTGCTGGCGCGCCCGGCCTTGTACTCGGGCATCGCTTCGTCGCGAAAGGTGTCGCCCGGCGCGTCGAACGCCACCGCGAGGGCACTGGGACGGTAATCCCGGATGATGTTGACGACCATCGAGAAGAACCCGTGGACCGCATTGGTGACTATGCCCGTCGTGGTCGCCAGCTCGGGCGGAAGGGCGAAGTAGGCGCGATACGCCAACGACATGCCGTCGACGAGGACGAGCGGTCCCTTGCGTTCGCTCATGGGACCCAACTCACCCTCGACGCTCACGCGAGGACGGCGCGCATCAACCGACCCCGTCGGGGACGATGGTCCCTTCGACCACCTCACGGGCGACCTCACGCATGAGGCGACGGGTCCGCATCGCGGTCTGCTGGATGAAGCGGAACGCGGAGGTCTCGTCCATGCGGTGCGCGCTCATGAGGACTGCCTTTGCCTCCTCGACCATCCGGCGCGTCTCGAGCTTGTCCTCGGCCGCCTGCTGACCCAAGCGCTCAGCCTCGGCGTCGATCGCCCAGGTCTCGTCGCAGGCGGCGAGGACCCGCTCGATCCGCGGAATGAGCTCGTCTGCACGGAACGGCTTCACGAGGTAGGCCGCGACGCCAGCATCACGCGCAGTGTCGATGAGGTCGCGCTGACTGAAGGCTGTCAAGATCATCACGGCGACCTTCCGCCCGCGGGTGATCTCCCGGGCCGCGCGCAGACCGTCCATTCCGGGCATCTTGATGTCGAGGATCACCAGGTCCGGCTCGTGTTGCTCGACGAGGGCCACAGCCTGATCGCCCCGGCTGGTCTCCCCGACCACCTGGTATCCGGCCCCGGTCAGGATCTCCTTGAGGTCGAGGCGGATGATCGCTTCGTCCTCGGCGATCACCACCCGGATCGGCCTCGAGTCACTCGCCGACGAGCTCATCGCGCCAGCTCCGCATCTCGGTGCAGGAGTCCTGCACCGGAAGGCATCAGTGTTTCCGCCATCGGTGACGGCGTGCGCCGCCCCATCGGACTCGTTCGAAGGACCTCGCTCAACGCGATCGGTTCCCTGCTCGTTCGAGGAGGTCGTCACGACGCCGTTGCAGATCCTCGATGGTCGCCATCAACGCCAGCCTCGCGCGGGCCATGGCATCGGCATGACGACGGACCTCTCCATACTCGTGCGTGGCGAGCGGTGTCTCGGAGACCAGCGAGCGGATCCGGGCGTCCTCGGCCGCATCGGAGACCACGGCGAGCTGTTCGTCGATGACCGCGAGTTCCTCGCGGGCCCGTAGCAGCCGGAGGTGCAGGTCCCTGATCCGCCGCTCGAGAAAGAAGCGCTGCATGGACGGCCGATACTATGCCGGAACGTCCGCCGGCGATCCCCGGCGCGGACTCAAACGGACCTCGGGGCCTTCGGGGCCTCAGTGCACAGAGAACCAGACCCTGCTCACCGTGCACCGTCGAAGCACCTCGGACCTGGGCCTGGCCCCGAGCCCCGGCGCGTCGAGAAACGTGACCATGCCCTCGTGCATCGGGAGATAGCTGAAGGGGTTCTCCTCGAGATACGTCGCCGGGTCGCTGAGGTCCCCCGGCAAGCCGAAGGAGGGCAATCCGCAAAGCGCGGCATTCGCGCAGCGCCCGAGACCGGTCTCGAAGAAGCCGCCGACGAATGCCTCGACGCCGAAGCGACCGCACAGCTCGCTCGCAGCACGGGCTGCGGCAAGCCCTCCCAGGCGAGCCGGCTTCACGCAGGCGATCCTGCACGCCCCCGAGGACAGGGCCCGCTCGAGGGCCTCAAGGGAGCGAAGCGACTCGTCGAGGGCGACGGGTGTCCGCAAGCATGCGGCAAGCCGGCGATGCCCAGCCAGGTCATCGGGGGAGAGTGGCTGTTCCACGCACGCGATCTCCAAGTCGTCGAGCATGACGAGCCTTCGGGCGTCCATCGGCGCGCCGGGATCGTCGGTGAAGCGGTACGCACCGTTGGCATCCACTTGCAGCACCAGGTCGCCGAAGTGTTCCCGCACCGCGCGCACTGGCTCGAGGTCCCAGCCCGGGGCGATCTTGAGTCGCACCCTCCGCATGCCTCCCGCGACCACACGGGCGACGTCGTCGAGCAATGCGACGCGGTCTCGCGCCGGGGGAATCCCGACCACCCCTCCGATCTCGACCGCGTGACGCTCGACGCCCAGCCATCGTGCTAACGAGAGCGATTCCGCCTTCAGGGCCGCGTCGAGGAGGGCCATCTCGATCGTGGCGGCGCACATCCGCCCGATGGCCCCGCGCAGGATCAGGTCGGGCACCCCTGTGGCGTGCCCGTGGTCCTCAACCGAGGGGTCAGCCACCACTTCGGAAGCCTCGATGATCTCGCGGCTCGAGGGCATCCCGGTCCGCTGCCATTGGCGACACAGTCGAGGCACCACCTCGTCGACCAACGCCCGGTGAACCGCCCTCACGTCTGGATCCACCGTGGTGGGAGCGGCGAGCGCCCCGCACTCCCCCCATCCGACGACGTCGCCGATCACGACGCGCACCAAGCACACCGGTCGCAGCTCGTGAACCTCCGTCGCCGTCACCACACGGCGCGACATCACCAAGTTCACCAGGAGGACTTCGATCCCCGAAGCGTTCATCGCGTAGGCTGCGCGTCAGTGACGCGCGCGAGCCATCGCGTGTCGCGATGGGCCCGGATGGTGAAATCGGCAAACACGATAGACTCAAAATCTATTGCCCGAAAGGGCTTGCGGGTTCGAGTCCCGCTCCGGGCACAGCGAGCGCCAACGCGGGGCGCTTTGTTTGCAGCGGTGCCGTTGGTTGTGCTCCTCACCGCTGCCGCGCCCGCCTGCAGGTGCTCGCGACAGCGGCCTGGCCGAATGGGCCGGCACCATCGATCAGCTCCGAGGAAATGGCATGGCGCCGTGGGCCGCCATCCATCGGGAGTGATCGGGCACTACCGTCGTCGTCGTGCGAGGCATGCTCATCCGTTACCGCGTCATGGCTTACGTGACCGCGACCTTGCTCTCGATCCTGGTGTTCGCCGGGATCCCGCTCCAGGTCGCAGCTGGTCGCCCGCAGCTGGTCAACGTCGTCGGAACCATTCACGGAATGTGCTACATCGTCTACCTGCTGACGGCCTTCGTCTTGACGAGGAGCCTCAAGGTCCCCCTGGGCCGCATGGTGCTCGTCCTCCTCGCCGGCACCGTGCCGCTGGCATCGATCCTCGCGGAGCGCAAGCTCACCAAGCGTTACCACCACCTCGTCGGCGACGATGCCGCCGTCGCCCAGCACCGCAGCGTTGAGCATCCGTCGGCTCGGTCGGCGACCTCTTCGTTCACCAGCTCCTAGGTTGCCGATTCGGTCCCCAGCCAGGCCAGGCCTGCTGGATCGGACGCGCTGCCCGGCGCGCCCTCGGGGAGCGTCGTCGCGCAGGCGAGCACGACTCCTGGAGCCCGAGGCACGGTAATGGTCGGGGGCTGGTCGGCCGTGCCACACTGACGCCCGTGCTGGCGTTCACCTTCCCGGGCCAAGGATCGCAACGGCAGGCGATGGGTGCCGCGTGGGTCGACCATCCCTCGTGGGAGCTCGTCCCCGAGGCCTCGGCCGTCGCGGGGCGAGATCTCGAACGCCTCCTCCTCGAGGCACCCATGGAAGAGCTCACGGCGACCGCGAACGCGCAGCTCGCCACCTTCGTGACGAGCCTCGTCGTCCTCGACGCCGTCGAGCGCGTCGGGCTGGCGCCCTCTGCGTGCGCCGGCCACAGCCTCGGCGAGTACAGCGCGCTCGTCGCCAGTGGTGCGATCTCCTTCGAGGACGGGCTTCGCCTCGTGATCGCACGGGGCGAAGCCATGAACCGGGCCGGAGAGGACTCCCCGGGAACGATGTCCGCCTTGATCGGGATCAGCGACGACGATGCCGAGGCCGCCTGCCAGCGTGCAGAAGCCGAAGTCTGGGTGGCGAACTACAACGCCCCCGGCCAGACCGTGATCGCCGGCACCGTCGAAGGCGTCAATGCCGCTGCGGCGGTCGCTCGCGAGCTGGGCGCACGCCGCGTGCTCCCACTGCCGGTCTCCGGGGCGTTCCACACGCCGCTGATGGCCTCGGCACGGCCAGCGCTTCGCAAGGCCATCGGGGACGCGGTCTTCCTGACACCGGAGATCCCCGTGGTCGCCAACGTCGACGCTCGAGTCCACACCGATGCCACCGACTGGCCGGGATTGCTCTCCGCCCAGCTCTGCAGCCCGGTCCGCTGGCGCCAGTGCGTGGAGACGCTCACCGGCCTCGGCACGACGATCCTGGTCGAGCTCGGTCCAGGAGGAGTCCTGACTGGCTTGGCGCGCCGGGCCGCGCCCGACATCGAGGCGATCTCGGTCGCGACGCCGGCGGATCTCGATCGTCTCCTCGAGGCAGTCGCGTCGCCGGGCGGGCCGCGCGGCACCGACCGCGTGGCACCGGTCACCCACTACGGGGAGCACCTCTACATCTCCGAGCGGGTCGTGGTCAGCCCAAGCGCCGGAATCTTCGCTCCGGAGCAATCGCTCTCGGCGCCCGGGGTCGGGCTGCTCCCCGGCACGGCCCGTCACGGCACGGGCGAGGCCGATCAGCCGCCGTCCATGGTCTCAGTCGGCGACCTCGTGGGTCGCGTCGGGGTCACAGAGGTACGAACGCCTTTCGGTGGTCAGCTGGTCCGCTGGCTTGCCGCCCCGGGCGAGCGGGTGCAAGAGGGCCAGCCCCTGTTGTGGCTCCATGTTGCTGGTGAGCCCTCGTGACCGCCGGTTCCGACGGCGCCCCGCGGCCGTTCGCACCGACTGGGCGAGTCGTCTTCATCACCGGAGCGGCTCGAGGCATCGGAGCCGGGTGCGCGCGTTGGTTCGTCGCCAACGGCGACCGGGTCGCCGCCGCCTACCGCTCGGAGAAGCCCCCCAACCCTCCGGAGAGGGCCACCGACGACTGTTACTTCGCGCTACGTTGCGACGTCACCGCGCCCGAGGACGTCGACGAAGCGTTCTCAGCGGTTGAGCAGCGCTGGGGGCCGGTGGAGGTCCTCGTGGCCAACGCCGGGATCACCGACGACAACCTGTTGTTGCGGATGAGCGAGCGATCCTGGCACGAGGTGATCGAGACCAACCTCACCGGCTCCTATCGGGTCGCCCGGCGCGCCGTGGCCAAGATGCTGCGAGCCCACAACGGGCGCATCGTCTTCATCTCCTCCGTCGGCGCCTTCGTGGGCCTCCCGGGCCAGGCGAATTACGCAGCCTCGAAGGCAGGGCTCGTGGGGATGGCGCGGGCCCTCGCCCGGGAGCTCGCCAGCCGCCGCATCACGGTCAACGTGGTCGCGCCGGGCGTCGTAGCCACGGATATGATCGCGGCTCTGGGTGGAGACCGGCTCGAGCAGCTCACGGGAATGGTCCCGCTGGGAAGAGCAGCCTCTGTCGACGAGGTCGCCGAGGTTGTCGGCTTCGTGGCCTCCCCCGGTGCCGCCTACGTCACCGGTGCGGTCATCCCGGTGGACGGTGGCTTGGGAATGGGACTCTGAGCCCCCGATGCGGGGGGTCGACCGACGCAAGGAGCACTAAGAGTGGACACCGAGGCAGCGTTCGAAAAGTTCCGCGAATGCGCGGTCGAGGTCTTGCAGGTTCCTGCAGAAAAGGTAACGCGGGAAGCTCGGTTCGCTGACGACCTCGACGCCGACAGCCTCGACCTCGTCGAGCTCGTGATGGCCCTCGAGGAATCCTTCGACATCACGGTCGAAGAGACCGAGCTCGAGGACATTGAAACCGTGGGTCAGGCCTTCGATCTGGTGAGCTCCAAGCTCTGATGCTCGTTGCCCGGGGACCTGATGGCCCGATCGCCGGTCGCAGGGTCGCCGTCACCGGAATGGGGGCTCTCACCTGCTGTGGCGTGGGGATCACGTCCCTGTGGGAGGGCCTGCAGCGCCCCTGGGCGGGGGCGGAGCGTCGCGTCCCCGATTTCGATCCCACCGATTGGTTCGGACCGAAGGAAGCCCGCCGGCTCGACCGCTTCGCGCAATTCAGCGTCGCGTGCGCGGAGCTCGCCATGCGCGACGCAGGCGCAGTGGAGGCCGATCCCCAGCGATCAGGGGTCATCTTCTCGAGCGGCGTCGGCGGGTTCGACACCTTGGTCGAGCAAGTCGTGGTGTTCGAGACCAAGGGCGCCAAGCGCGTCTCGCCGTTCCTCGTGCCGATGATGATGGCCAACGCCGGCGCAGCCAACATCTCCATGCGCCTCGGGTGGCACGGACCCTCGGAGGCGGTCGTGACGGCCTGTGCCTCCGGCTCCCATGCCATCGCCGCTGCGGCACGCCTCGTGGCTTCCGGGGTATGCGACGTTGCGATCGGTGGCGGCTCGGAAGCCTCCCTCCATCCCGTTGCAGTGGCGGCGTTCACGAACATGACCGCACTGTCGACCTCCGGGGCGTCGCGACCCTTCGACGCGCGCCGTGATGGTTTCGTCATCGCCGAAGGTGCCGCCGCCCTCGTCCTCGAGAGCTGGGATCGCGCACGCTCCCGCGGGGCACGCATCTACGGGGAGATCGCGGGCGCTGCAAGCACCGCCGATGCCCACCACATCACCGCCCCTGAGCCAGCAGGCGTCGGCGCCGTCGCGTGCATGGAGCTCGCGTTAGAAGACGCCCAGTTGCGTCCCGAGGACATCGTGCACATCAACGCGCACGGGACCTCGACGCCGCTCAACGACCTTGCCGAGGCCCGCGCGATCAACAAGGTCTTCGGCGAGCCCGGCCCACCGGTCACCTCGATCAAGGGCGTGACCGGCCACGGATTAGCGGCGGCAGGGGCGATTGAGGCCGTGGCAGCACTGTTGACGATCCACCACGCCCTCATCCCCCCGACCGTCGGCTACGAAGAGCCGGATCCAGAGATCCACCTCGACATCGTCCACGGGGCGGCTCGGCCCTTCGAGCCGGGGCCCGTGCTTTCGAATTCCTTTGGCTTCGGGGGCCACAACGGCTGCCTCGTGTTCACGCCGCCGCGTTGAGCTGAGCTTGACCGCGCGACAGCCCACGAACCTGCCGGTCTCAACCGCAGGGGAGCTCCCCATACCACGACGGGGGCGGTGCCGGCGCCAGCAACGGGCGCGGACCGACCGCATCTGCGTGTGAACGACCAAGTGCGGCAATCCACGGAAGCAAGCGGGCGCCGATCCATTCACCGCCTTGCGGGGTGATGTGCACCCCGTCACCGCAGCGAAGATCCACGCCGTCAACGGCAGCCGTGTAATGCCCCGACGGTGCGGTGAGCTTGGTGAAATCCACCACCGAGACCTTGCCCGGATCCGCTCGTGCCACCGCGGTCATGAGCGCTCCGTCGACCACCACGCGTGCGGGGTTGTTCTCCGGCCAGGGCTGGCCGTTCCCCTGGCGACCGCTGTCGTAGTAGGGGGAGGTCAGGAACACGACCTTGGCGCCTTCCGAGCCGAGGACCTGCACCGCCTGGCCGAGGCGGCGCTGCACCCATCGGTCGAAGGCAGGCTCCCCGAGGTGCTGCCAGCTGCCTGACACTTCGGTGTCGAGGGTCTCGCTGCGTGCGAGGTACACCACGACGTCTGGGTCGAACTCCCGAACCCAGGCCCGCATCCGCGAGAGCAGGGCGTCGGGACGGTCGGGAACGCAGGGAGGACCGGGCGGCACCGTGTACCAGAGGACTCGCTCCGCCTGGTCCGAGGCGAGCGAGCAACCGCCCCCACCGCGGTTGATCACCTCCACGTCGTAGCGCTTGGCGATGAGCGTGAGCCCGACACTGAGCGAGCCAGCCATGGAGTCGCCGACGAGCAGCATCCGGACGGGAGGGGCTGCCCGCGCGTGCGGCGCAGGGAGAGCCTGCAGGTGCGCTCTGTCGGGGAACGGCGAACGCAACTCGCTGCTCGGGGGCCTGACCGACCACGGGAGCGAGGGCAGCATCCCCACGCCGGCAACGTCGACCTCGGGGACACGAAGGGTCGCCGAGGTCACGGCCGGGCGGTTGCGATGACCGGCGCTCCCTGCGATGACCGGTGCGGCGCCGCTGGTGATCGTCGAGACCGCGATTGCCGCCACGGCGAACCCGGCTGCTGCCGGGGCACCGACGATCTCGCGCCACCCCGAGAGTGCCCCCCGCCGCACCGGTGTCTCGACGAAATGGAACGAGATCGAGGCGATGCCCATGATCACGCCGATCTGGGTCGCCACGAGCAGCGGCCCGCGCATGTGGGTCCGTTGCGCGCTGAGCACCAACAGGGTCGGCAAGTACCAGAGGTACATGCCATAGGAGATCCGACCGATGTAGCGAAGGGGTCGGGCGGAAAGCAGCCGAGCAACCGGGGCCTGGGGCACGCCGACAGCGGCATAGATGAGCGCTGCAGTTGCCAGTGCGGCGAGGAGGAACGCTCCGTGGAATGCCAACGGTGCGCTCTCGGGCACGAGCACCCACACCAGCACGAGTCCCGCCAAGGCGACCGTCGCCCCGGCACTGGCGGCGAACCTTCCCCGTCGAGATCGCGCGGGGCCAAAGTACGCCATTGCGGCCGCAAGTGCTGTTCCGACGAGCAACGCCTGGGCACGGGTGTCCGTGCCGTAGTACACGCGGCTGGGGTCGCCGCCTGCCGGCGGCGCAAGGATGGCCATCTCGATCGCAGACGCCGCTGCCCCGGCGACCGAAAGCAACAGCACCGCGAGGAGTCGCCGCGGAGCCAGGCGATCCTCCCGTGGTCGGACACCCTCCCGCCGTCGTGCGAGAAACCCGCGCCTGGGCTTCCCGATGGCCAGGATGCCCAGCAGCGTGATCGGCCACACCAGGTAGAACTGCTCTTCGATCCCCAAGGACCAGGTATGGCCGAGCGGCGAAGGGTTCGAAAAGGTCGAGAAGTAATTCGTGTGCTCCAGGGCGAAGTGCCAGTTGGCCGAGTACGCCAACGTGAACAGCCCGTCGGCCAAAAGCTGCGGCGTGCCCAGGACCGTGGGCCATGCCGCCGCGACGATCCCGATCACGGCGAGGAGCACGAAGAGCGCGGGGAGCAGCCTCCTCGCTCGGCGCAGCCAGAACTGCCGCAGCGAAATCGTCCCCCTGCGCTCCCACTCGGCCAACAGCAGCGAGGTGATCAAAAAGCCCGAGAGGCAGAAGAAGACATCGACGCCGTAGAAGCCACCGGGGAACTGCGCAGTCGCTGCATGCGAGAGGATGACCGCCAAGACCGCGAACGCTCGAATGCCGTCGAGGCCGTTCACGTGGCCGGCGATGGTCAACGGCCGGCGCTGGCCTCCTGCCCCCATCGAATCCGAGGCTATGAGCACATGGTGCTCACGACAAGACGGTGCACACGACCGCAGCACCGTTTGGCGGTCCGAGGCTCGCCGACCCCGCAGCGGCAGCGCCAGGCTGTGGCGCGACGGCCAACCCTCACCGCAACGAGTCGAGCGCGTCTCGCATCTCGGTGACCAAGCGTGCCGCCGCCTCCGGGCCACCCTCGAGGACGCGACGGACCAACGCCGACCCCACCACCACCCCATCGGCGAACCGACACGCCTCCACCGCCTGGTGCGGAGTGGAGATCCCCACCCCGGCGCACACCGGAAGGTCGGTAACCGCGCGGACCCTGGCGACCGTCGCCGAGAGCTCAACGTCCAGATCGGGGCGCTCCCCGGTCACCCCCATCCTGGCGACCGCGTAGACGAACCCCCGACAGCGCTTTGCGATCTCCTCGACTCGAAGCGGCGGCGTCGACGGCGCCACGAGGAGGACGGTCTCGATCCCGGCCGCCTCAGCCTCGCCTGCCCACGGGTCGAGCTCTTCGAGGGGGAGATCCGGAACGATCGCGGCTGCGACCCGTGCCGAGGCGAGAGAACGTGCCATGCGCCGGTGTCCAGCGCGAAAGACCAAGTTGTAATAGGTCATCACTGCGACGGGAACGTCGATCTGGACGCGGGCCAGCTCGTCGATGATGGCGCGCGGCGTCGCACCACGGCGCAGCGCTGCGTTCGACGCCTCCTGGATCACCGGCCCGTCCATCATCGGGTCCGAGAACGGAAGACCCACCTCGATGGCGTCTGCCCCCGCAGCCACCACCGCTTCGAGCGAACGCAGCCAGTCCTCGGTCATTCCGCCGGTCAGGTAGGGAATGAGCAACTTCGCACCCTCGGCGCGCCGGCGCCGCAGTGCGGACTCGAGCGCGCCGGCGCTGATGGCTCTACCTTCCTTTCTCAACGGGAGCTCCGGTGGGAATCGCTCGCGGCGCTTGTCCTTCGAGGACTGAGAGGAGACGGCGACCTCGACGGAGCGTCCGGGAGGCCTGACGCCCACAACGGTGTCGTCCCATGGGGACTGCTCCATCAGCACGGCGCCGTGCCTGTCGCAACCTGGTCGGAGGATCGAAGGAGGTTCGGTGCTCGGAGTTGGGATCGATCTCGCCTCCGAGTTCCACCTGGTGGCACCCGGAGGGCCCGGCGAGGGGGTGATCGAGCTCCGCCGGGTCGAGCACGCCCCCGAGGACCGGCGCCGGCTCGTCGACGCCGACTCCACGGTCGTGGCGGTGAACCCCGACCTCGTCGCACGCCGCAGGGGTCCGGCGAAGAAGAAGGACGATGCCGGGAACGCCCGCATCGCCTGTGTGATCGCCCACGACGACGAACGAGCGGCACGCGACGAACGACGGCTCTTGAACCGGCTGCGCGCCGAGCTCACCGCGCCCTTTGCTGCGCTCGAGATCGGCGGCGAGGTGCTCGGAGCACCGACGTTTCGCAAGCTCCTCGAGGCATGGCCGACCGCTGAGGCGCTCGGCGCAGCCTCGCGAGACGAGCTCGTCGCCTTTGCTCGACAGGGCCACCACGGCTGGCCTGAGCGCTTCGCCGACGAGGTGGAGGGGGCGCTTCGAGCCGACGGGTTCGTCGCCCGAGCGCACCTCGGGTGCGCCAAGGCGGCCACGATCCGTCTCAGCGCCGTCCAGCTCCTCTTCGGCGCGCAGCGCAGAACCGGGGAGCGACGGATGGGCGAGCTGCTGCTCGGGGACCCTCGCCGCGGCCGCAGCGCGAAGGCGCTCCCTGGCGGCGAGATCTCCCTGAGCGTTCCCGGCCTTGGTGAGCGTCTCGCCGCCAGGGTTGCCGCTGAGATCGGCGACCACATCGAGCAGTTCGACCCGCCGGCCTCGCCGCAACGCGACGCCGCCAACGCACCGGTCACTCGACGCTCGGGCACACGCGCGCTCGTCGTCTGCTTTCGCCTCGCCTCCAAGCGCGACCTGCGCGATGGCCTGCAGCAGTGGGCGTTGTGCAGCCTCAGCCGCTCCGAGTGGGCCACCGAGTCCTCCGACGCCAAGCGCGCCCGTGGCCAGAGCCACCACGCCGTTGTGCGAGCGCTCGGCAACCGCTGGCTCGAGGTCCTGTGGCACTGGGTGACCAAGGGCGTCGCCTCCGAGGAGGAGATCCACGCGGCCAACCGCAGACGCTTCATCAACGCAGCGTGCGGGGGTGGTTGACAAACGGTGTCTCATCGCTTGGCGGTGTCGCACGTACCGGTCACCGGGGGCTCCGAGGCGTCTCAGGAAGCGGACTGCGCGCTGGCGCGGCCGAAGGCGCCAGCGCGCAGCAGGTCGCGAACCTGAGCCACGTCCTTGTCGCCACGTCCCGAGAGGGTGAGCAGCACCGTTGCGCCACGAGGCACGGCTCGGCCGGCTTCCCTGACGAGCCATGCCAACGCGTGCGCCGGCTCGAGGGCAGGGATAATCCCCTCGGTCTCCGACAGGAGCCGGAACGCCGCGACCACCTCTTCGTCACTGGCCGTGACATAGGTGGCACGCCCCAATGCTGCCAGATAGGCGTGCTCAGGCCCGATCCCCGGATAGTCCAGCCCCGCGGAGATCGACTCGGCCTCCTGGATCTGGCCGACCTCGTCCTGGAGAAGGTGGGATTTCATGCCATGGAGGATTCCCGGCGCTCCACGCGTTGCCGCGGCACCGCCGAAGGCCTCGACACCAACCAGCCGGGCACCAGAGTCGACGAACCCCGCAAAAGTACCGGCGGCGTTCGAACCTCCCCCGACACAGGCGACGACGACGTCGGGATCGGCACCGCCCAGGAGCTCCCGACACTGGGCACGCGCTTCGTCTCCGATCACCCGCTGGAACTCTCGAACCATGTAGGGGAACGGGTGGGGACCCATGACCGAGCCGATGCAGTAATGGGTGTGCCCGACCGTGGCGACCCAGTCCCGTAAGGCGTCGTTCACCGCATCCTTGAGGGTCCGGCTGCCGGAGCGAACGGGGCGAACTTCTGCCCCAAGCAGCTCCATGCGGAACACGTTGAGCGCTTGGCGCTCAGTATCGACCTCTCCCATGTAGACCGTGCACTCCAGGCCGAAGAGCGCAGCGGCGGTCGCAGCCGCGACACCGTGCTGCCCGGCCCCGGTCTCCGCAACCAGCCGCCGCTTGCCCATTCGGCGCGTCAGCAAGGCCTGGCCGATCACGTTGTTGAGCTTGTGGGATCCGGTGTGCGCCAAGTCCTCTCGTTTGAGCAGCACCTCGACGCCGAGGCGCTCGGACAGTCGGACACATCTCGTCACCGGGGTCGGTCGTCCCCCGTACTCCCGAAGGATGCGCGAAAGTTCCGAACGGAACTCTTGGCTCGCCCAGGCCTCGTCGAAGGCTTGCTCGAGCTCCAGGCAGGCAGGCACGAGCGACTCCGGCACAAACCGGCCGCCGAACTCGCCGAAGCGCCCGTCGGGGGCGGGACGAACCATCAGGTTGCCCTTGACGCTCCGTTGGGTCTCGGCCTCGAGTCCTCCGCGGGACCCCGCACCGGCGCCACCCCCGAATCCGCCAGCGCGGCTCACGACTCCATCCAGTCGTAGGGTCCATCGGGGGCGCTTGGCGCCTGCCCTCGCTCCTCCGCCAGCCGTGCTGCTGCCCGACGTGCCTCGACGATGAACTCCCGCAGGCGCTTAGGGTCCTTTTGGCCCGGCCGCGACTCGACCCCGCTGGCGACATCCACCCCGAAGGGGTGGAGATGGGCGATGGCCTCGCCGACGTTGCCGGCATGCAGACCGCCCGAGACGATCAACCGTCCGTGGTCCGCGACACCTTCAGCCAGGCGCCAATCGAAGACTTCCCCTGAACCGGGGCTCTCCGCGTCGATCAGCAGGTAATCCGCGCCGAACTCCTCGAAACGCGGGATCGCCCGGTCCCCCGCTGGGAACGCCTTGATCGTGCAGCGCACGCGCTCGGCCACCCACCGGCACTCTTCGGCCGTTTCGTGGCCATGCAGCTGGACCGCTCCGAGGCCGATGGCATTCGCGATCTCAACAGTCCGCTTGGGTGACTCGTCTCGAAACACCCCGACGGTCAACACCTCCCTCGGGAGGCGCTTCACGATGTCGGCAACCGCAGAGACCACCATCTGCCGGGGTGAGGGGGCGAAGATAAAGCCCACGCCATCAGCGCCGAGCGCGACCGCCAAGAGGGCGTCGGTCTCCGAAGTGATCCCACAGATCTTGACGAAGATCTGTCCTGGTTCCGGCGACACGGTGGTCATGGCGATCCTCGCAGCGATCTCGGCGCCGGTTCGTCCCGGACGCGCCGCTCCCTCACCGCAGCCCTGCCGAGCGCGCGTACCGCAGCGACGCGATCGGGGGAACGAAGGAGGGATTCTCCGACGAGCACGGCCTGGTAGCCGGCATCGGCAAGCCGAGCCGCATCGTCGGGCCCCCGGATCCCCGACTCGGCAACGGCGACGAGGCCTTCGGGAATCCGCTGCACGAGGGCCAACGCACGGTCGGCGTCGACCGTGAAGCTACGGAGATCCCGTTGGTTGACTCCGATCATCTGGGCACCCGCGGCGAGTGCACGCTCGAGCTCTGCTTCGTCATGGACCTCGACCAGCGCGTCGAGGCCGAGATCCGTTGCCACCCCGAGGAGCTGGCAGAGCTCGTCGTCCTCCAGGGCGGCGACGATGAGCAGCACGGCGTCGGCCCCCATCAGGCGTGCGTCGCAAAGGTCCGCGACGCACACGGTGAAGTCCTTGCGCAGGATCGGGAGCTCCACCGCGCGCCGAGCTGCGAGGAGGTCGTCGACCGAGCCACCGAAGAACTGCTCGTCGGTCAACACCGAGAGGCACGTAGCCCCACCGGCAGCGAATGACCTCGCCAGCGCGCCCGGATCGAGATCAGCGTCGAGGATGCCCTTGGATGGCGAGCGTCGCTTGATCTCGGCGATGACCGCAAGGCCCGCTTCCGATCGTTGCCGCAGGGCGGCAGCGAATGGGCGGGCCGGCGGCATCTCCTTGGCTCGGCGGAGGCGCTCCGCGAGGTCGCCTGCACCCATGGCGACCGACGCCTGCGCGCGGTGCACGGCGAGGATCTCGGCGAGATACCCCTGCACGCTGGGAGGAGGTCCGGCCACGGCCACCCAGCGTAAAGCCTTCCGGAGTGCGTCGGGTTTGATCGTGGGTGGCTCCGCGCGGGTGACCGATAGGCACCGGCCTGCGCCTGAGCGCTCCAGCCCCTCGAGGCCGCTTTCCCTCGAACGCGCGGTGTCCGTTGCCCAGGCCAGCCAAGCGTGCCGGTCGGGTTCTCGTCGAAGCACGACCGGTGGCTCGACGCCGTGCCCGGCGATCACCGTGCCCCGCCAGGACGACTGCTGCTCAGCCGAATCCCGGCTCGCCAGCGGCTCCTTCGACCGATGCCCGTCTCGGCGCGAGGCGGCGTGCCGCTGCCGCGCGTTGGCCGCTCCGCTCAGCAACCCAAGCCTCCCCGTGAACGCTCGGACCGACCGGACGCCTGGGGTGACCCGGTTGCCCTTCTGTCGACTGGTTCAACGCAACGGGAGTTCGCGCACCTCGGCGAGCAGGGGCTCGATGCCAACGACCTGCGCCAGGGGGTCGCTGTCTCGGAGATGGCCCGCCCCCAGCGCGGTGTCGGCGGCACCACCGCGAGGAGGCCCCACCGAAGGAGGCGTGGGACGCGCGAGCTCGAGGCGTGAGGGAACGGCGACGCTGCGGTGGACATAGCCGAGCGCCACCACGGCTTCGAGCCCCGGGGACCAGGCTGCCGAGGTGATCCGCCCAACCGATCGTTCGCCCTCCCCCGACACGAGCTCCGCACCCACGAACGCATCCGCGAGCGCCGTAGCGGTCAGTGGCGTCGCAATGACGATCCCCCGCAGGTTGCGGGGGACACGGGCGCCCCGAGCATCGATCCTCGCGACGAGCTCTTGCCCGGTGTAGCAGCCCTTGGTGAAGCTGACGGCACGGCCGACCAGCCCTGCCTCGGCGGGGATCGTCTTTTCGTCGAGCTCCGCACCCATCGCCGGGATGCCAGCTTCGATCCGGCAGGCCTCCCAGGCCGCCTCGCCGCACCAGCGGAGCGCTGCGGTCACGGTGATCGATTCCCTCGGGCCCAAGAGATCGAGGCCCGCCCATCCGTTCCAGTCCACCGGAAGGACGACCTGAGCCCCGACAGCCCCGCTGAGCTCCATGGTTCGAGCGCCACGGAGCGCGACCACGGCCCAGTCGAGCTCGGTCATCTCAAACCTCGAACGCAGCTTGAAGCGGGCAAGGCGGTCGCGCACCACCGCCCCGTGGCCACCGTCGACGTCGAGGAGATAGGCGTCCTGAGCCAACCTCGTGACCCGAATCAGCGCGATCACCCGACCTTGCGGAGCGAGGAGGAGGCTGTCCGCCGCCTGGCCAACCGAAAGGGCCGCGACGTCCTGGCTGCACTGCCCCTGCAGGTAGTCGCAGGCGTCGGGACCGCGCACCTCGATCAGATCGCGCGGCACCAACCGAGCGCCGACGCCGTGGCGGAGCGCTTCATAGTCCTCCGCGAGGGCCGCGTCGCTCGCCCTCGGATCCGTCACCTCACCTCCGTGCTCCTCAAAGCGGTCACCACGATCCCTGTCCGCTTGGATGGCTCAGCACGCAGCCAGCTCCTCTGGAGTTCGTACCGGCGACTGCCGGCGCGCTGCGGTCATCCGCTCGGCTGCACCTGCTGCAGCGAGCAGTGCTGCCGCCTTGTGCATGCACTCCTCGTCCTCGGTCCTCGGATCGCTGTCCGCGACGATCCCGGCACCGGCCTGCACGCTCGCGTTCCCCTCCGGATCGACCACCATGGTCCGGATCGCGATCGCGGTGTCGAGGTTCCCCGAGAAATCGATGTACCCCACGACGCCTCCGTAGATCCCGCGCTTGGTGGGCTCGAGCTCGTCAATGATCTCCATGGCGCGCACCTTCGGCGCCCCCGACAGCGTCCCTGCCGGAAGCGTCGCGCGCAGGACGTCGATCGGGCCCTTGCCAGCCTCCAGCAGCCCGGAGACCTGCGAGGTGAGATGCATGATGTGGCTGTAGCGCTCGACGGTCATCAACTCGTCGACCTGTTCGGTCCCGAACCGCACCACCCGTCCGACGTCGTTGCGCGCAAGGTCCACCAGCATGACGTGTTCGGCGAGCTCCTTGGGATCCTCGACGAGCTGCCCTGCAAGGGTCCGGTCCTCCTGCTCGGTCGAGCCCCGGGGTCTGGATCCTGCGATCGGCCGAGACACGACCACCCCGTCGCGAAGGCGCACCATGGGCTCTGGCGACGACCCGACGACGGTCACCGCGGGGAACCGCAGGAAGTACAGGTAGGGGCTCGGGTTGAGCAGCCGCAGCGCGCGGTACACGTCGAAGGGTGGGGCCTCGAGACGGAGATCCACTCGCTGGGAGAGCACGACCTGGAAGATGTCCCCTGAGCGAATGTACTCCTTGGCAGCCTCGACCGCAGCCATGTAGGCAGCGCTGCTCATCCGACGTTGCCCCGAGGCCCTCGGCTCGCCCGGCTCCGGTACTGGCAGCGGGGGCGACACCACCGGGCGGACGCAATCCTGGGCGAGCCCGGTGAGGCGGGCACGGGCTGCCTCGTAGGCGTCGGCCAACGCGGCGTCATCACGCTCCTCGCCAATCACCACGTTGTCGATGAGGACGACCCGCTGGCGCCAGTGATCGAAGGCAGCGAGCTGACCGATCACGTCGAGACACGCGTCCGGGAACCCCAAGTCGTCGGGTGGGGCGGCGGGAAGCCGTTCGATCTCTCGGACGACGTCATAGCCGAGGTATCCCACGAGTCCCGCGTACAGCGGCGGGAGCTGCTCGAAGCTCGGAAGCCGGTACATGGCCAGCAGCTCCTCTACCACGCCCAGGATGCCCTTCCCAGCGCCTGCGGGCACCGGGAGCGGCCCTGTCGCCGTCACGTCGTTGCCCGTTGCGACCAGGCGCGCCAACGGGGATCTTCCGACGAAGGAGTAGCGCCCCCAGCGCTCGCCACCCTCGACCGATTCGAGCAAGAACCCAGGCTGATCACCCACGACGTGGAGGAAGGTGCCGACCGGCGTCAGCGTGTCCGCCACCACTTCGCTCCAGACCGGAACGATCGAGTGCGACCGGGCGAGCTCGATGAACACCTCCAGGCTGGGGTTGAGCCGCATCGGCGACTCCTTTTGCATCCGAGACAGTGCGGGCCCTTCTGCGCTAGTCCTCTTCGGTCAACCGCTGCTCGTCTGTACCCGCAGGACGCGAGATCACCCGGCGCGGTGCGGGGGTCGCGCGCGCAACCCCGGGCCCGGTCCCGATCACCCGCGCGAAACAGCTCCACGAACCCGTGTGGCATGCGCCATCGCCGTGCTGGTCCACGACCACGACGATGGCATCACCATCGCAGTCGACTCGCACCTCCCGCACGTACTGGACCGCGCCCGACGTCTCGCCCTTCGGCCAGAGCTCCTGGCGGCTTCTGCTGAAGAACCACGTTCGGCCGGATTCCAGCGTGCGGCGCAAGGACTCGGCATTCATGTAGGCAACGGTCAGCACGGTCCCGTGCTCGGCCTCCTGGACCACTGCGGGAACGAGACCGTTCTCGCCGAAACGCACCGCAGAGAGCACGGCGTCGTCGACTGCGATCGGGTTTTGCATCCGGGTCACAGGTATAAGCCCGTACTGCCGTCATTGCGCTCGGAGGCAAGCGCATGCACGTCGCGTTCGCGCAAGATGATGTACTCCTCCCCCTGGACCTCGACCTCGAAGCGGTCCTCGGGGTTGAACAGCACCTTGTCCCCGGGCTTGATCGCACGAACGTGCGGACCAACGGCCACGGTTTCGGCCCAGACGAGCCGACGGGAGACTTGTGCGGTTGCGGGAATCAAGATGCCAGCACGGGATCGGCGCTCACCGTCGCTGGCGGGAACGCGGACCAACACCCGGTCGAAGAGGACCGTGATCGGCTGTTTGATCTCTGGCGGCGCTGCCGGATCGCGTGTAGCCACATCAGGCACCGTACCAGGCAGGAGGGCGCACGGGAACTCGATGCTCGGCCAGATACCCCTTGGCCTCGGCGATGCTGTGCTCGGCCCGATGGAAGATCGACGCGGCGAGCAGCCCATCGGCACCCGCTGCCGCTCCCTCGAGGAGATGCTCCAAGCTCCCCACCCCACCGGAGGCCACGACGGGCACCTCGACGGCCTCGACCACGGCACGGGTCAGCGCCAGGTCATAGCCCTCTCGGGTGCCGTCGCGGTCCATTGAGGTGACGAGCAGCTCCCCGGCGCCCAGCTCTGCGCAGCGAACAGCCCAGGCGAGCGCGTCGATGTCGGTGGGCCTCCGGCCGCCGTGGGTGAAGACGACCCAATGGTCACCGCTGCGACGAGCGTCGATCGCCACCACCACGCACTGGGCACCGAACTCGTCGGCCAGCCGAGTCACGAGCGTGGGATCCTCGACGGCCGCGGTGTTCACCGCTACCTTGTCGGCACCGGCACGCAGCAGGGCCCGAGCGCCTTCAGGGGTGCGCACACCCCCGCCGACGGTGAAGGGGATGAAGACCTGCTCGGCGGTCTTGGCGACGAGCTCGAGCATCGTGCTCCGAGCGTCCGCCGAGGCGGTGATATCGAGGAACGTGAGCTCGTCGGCGCCTTCTGCGTCGTAGCGGGCAGCGAGGGCCACGGGATCGCCTGCGTCGACCAAGTCCGCGAAGCGCACCCCTTTGACGACCCGGCCGTCGGTCACGTCCAGGCATGGGATCACTCGGACGGCGCGCACGACGCGATCGCTTCTTTCATGCCGATCCGTTCCTCAAGGAGTGCCTTGCCCACGACCACGCCGGCAAGTGCCCGCCCGTGGTGCCGGGAGCGGAGCTCGCCGAGCGCCACGAGGTCCGCGCGGTTGCCGACACCACCGGATGCGATCACCGGAAGCGCCGTTTCGTCCAGGACGTCACGGAATCCGCCCAGGTCCGGCCCGCGCATGGTCCCGTCCCGATCGATCGCGGTGACGACGACCCCAGCCAACGGGAGGTCCTCGGCGAGCCCCAGCACCGCCTCGAGCGAGCGGCCCGAAGCCTGGAGCCAGCCGCGCGTCGAGACGACGGGCTTGCCCTCGGGGCCCCTGCGGTAGTCGAGTCCGAGGACGACCTGGAAGGGGAAGGCTTCGGCGCAGCGGACGAGCTCCTCGGGATCCTCGACCGCTGTCGTCCCGATGACCACCCGATCGGCTCCGGCCGCCACCAGGTCGGCGACGTCGGTTCGGCTGCGAACCCCGCCACCGACCTGCAGGCGAACACCAAGACCCGAGCTTGCGATTGTCGTCACGACGCCCCGGTTCACCGGTGCACCGGTGCGGGCCGCGTCCAGATCGACGACGTGCAGACGCGTGGCCCCCGCCGACGCGAGCCGATGCGCGAGCGCGAGCGGCTCGCCGTAGTCGTGCAACTGCGCGAAGTCGCCACGAACGAGGCGAACCGCTCGACCTCCCGCGAGGTCGATTGCCGGCCAAAGGTCCATTCCCAGCCCCTAGGAAGCTCCGTCAGGCTGCGCCGGAGCTCGAGGCTGCCGGCCCGAAGCGCTTCGCGCCGAGGGTGCCGCCACCGTGACCCCGCAATGTCGAAGGAAATTCGCCAGCACCGCTAAGCCCGTGACCCCCGATTTCTCGGGGTGGAATTGGGTGCCCCACACGGCGCCCTCCTCGACTGCTGCAGCGACCGCCCCGCCGTAGTCGCAGATCGCAACGGTCTCGTCTCCCACTGGCGGTGCGAAGGAGTGCACGAAGTACACCCAGGGTTCGGCACCGAGCCCCGAAAGCAGCGCCGAGGAGCGGCCACCGACTGCGACCAGGCGATTCCATTGCATCTGCGGACGTTTGACGCCCGCCGGGAGCCTCCGGACGACGCCTTCGAACACCCCCAGGCCGCGCGCATCGGGGCTCTCCTCCGATCCCTCGTAGAGGAGTTGCAGGCCGACGCAGATACCGAGGAAGGGCACGTGGCGCGCGATTGCCGCTCGGGCGGCCTCGCCCAGTCCCGATGCCGCCAATGCCTGGGCGCAACGCCCGAACGCCCCCACGCCCGGGAGGACGACGCCGACGGCCGTCGCCAGCTCGTCGGGCTGGTCGACGAGCCGCGCGTGCGCCCCCAGGTGCTGGAGCGCTTTCTCCGCAGAACGGAGATTGCCGATGCCGTAATCGACGACCGCGATCATCTGCTCCCCGTGCGTCCGCGGCGCATGGGAAGTGCCGGAGGCACTCAAAGCGTGCCTTTCGTCGAGGGCAGCGTCGATCCTTCGCGCCGCACCGCATCGTGCAGTGCCCGTGCCACCGCCTTGAAGCAGGCCTCGACGACGTGGTGCGTGTTCTTGCCGGCGCGACGGGAGACGTGCAGCGTCAGCGCCCCACTGGTGACGACTGCCCGCCAGAACTCCTCGGTGAGCTGCGGATCGAAGGGTGGCGATCCCAAGCCCGGGGTCTCGGGGGCAAAGGCGACGTCGAAGGCCAGGTACGGGCGACCCGACAGATCGAGGGCGACTTCGACCAGCGCCTCGTCGAGGGGGACCAGGCTCGAGGCGAAGCGCCGGATGCCCACCTTGTCCCCCAGGGCCTCGGCGAGGCACTGACCGAAGACGATGCCGACATCTTCTACCGTGTGGTGCGCGTCGACGTGAAGGTCCCCATGGGCGTGGACCGTGAGGTCGAAGCCGGCGTGGCGACCCAGCTGCTCGAGCATGTGGTCGAAGAACGGCAGCCCGCAGTGGGCTTCGGCGAGACCCGTCCCGTCGAGGTCGAGGTGCACTTCGACAGAGGTCTCCTTCGTCGTGCGCGTCCGACTGGCGCGCCGTGCGGCTCCCCCAGGGCGTCGATCGGTCATCGGCACGCGTCCTTCCTCGCATCCATTCGGTTCACCGCAAAGCGACCTCCAACGCGGCGAGGAAGCGATCGTTCTCCGCGGGCGTCCCGATCGACACCCGAAGGCACCCCTCGAGCCCAGGGCGCGTGGAGAAGTCACGGATCAAGACGGAGTGCTCGAGCAACGCCTCCCACACCTTGCGTGCAGGACGTTCAAGGGGCCGGAACAGCACGAAGTTCGCGTCGGAGTGCCACGTTTGCACCGCCATCGTTGCGAGCGCCCCCGTCACGCGATCTCGCTCGGATGCGATGAGCGCCACGCGTGCCTCCATGTCCGCCCGATAGCGCAGCGCGAGCACCCCTGCGGCTTGCGTGTAGGCCGACAGGTGATACGGGAGCGCAGCCTGCTCGCAGCCGGCGACCACCTCGGGATGGCCTACCAGGTACCCCAGGCGCGCGGCCGCCATTGACCAGGTCTTCGAGAAGGTGCGCACGACGACCAACGCTGCTTGGCCGTCGACCTCGGGGCCGCCGTCCCGGGCGTGCGTACCCCGCAGGGAGAGCGCGGAGACCGGCGCGAACTGGCCGTATGCCTCGTCAACCACGAGCAACCCCGGGACTTGACCGACGAGCACGCGCAGCAATGACGGGGGCTCGGCTCCACCGCTCGGATTGTTCGGGGAGCACAGGAACGTCAGGACCGGCTCCGCCTCGCCGACGACGGCAGTGGCATGGTCCGGGTCGATCCCGAAGTTGGCGTCTCGTCGCCCGCTCACGACCTCGGTGTGCGTCAGCCGACAGATGTGCGCGTGCAGCGCGTAAGTCGGTTCGAACACCACCGCGCGTTTGCCCGGACCACCGAAGGCCAGCAGCAAGCACTGGAGGACCTCGTTCGACCCGTTCGCGCAGAAGATCTCCTCCGCGTCGATGCCGTGGAACTCAGCGAGCGCCTCGCGCAGGACTCGGGCGTGGCGGTCCGGATAGCGATTCGCCTCGACACGGGCGACCTCGCGTTCGAACGCCTCGCGCCATCCCTCGGGGGGAGGAAACGGCGACTCGTTCGTGTTGAGGCGGACCTCTGCAGACACCTGGGGGGAGTGGTACCCCTCCATGGCCTCGAAGTTGGAACGGACAGGGATCGCGGCGCTCAATCGTCACCTCGCAGACGGCATCGGATCGACTCGGCGTGCGCCGGGAGACCCTCGGCCGAGGCGATCTCCACCACGTGGTCGCCGAGCACGCGCAGCGCCCGGCGATCGGCCTCGACCGCATGAATGTGGCGCCGGAAGTCTTCGACTCGAAGTGCCGACGCGTAGCGCGCGGAGCCCGCGGTGGGCAGGACGTGGTTCGTGCCCGCCAGATAGTCCCCCAGGCTCGCTGGTGACCATGGCCCCACGAAGACCGCCCCGGCGGCGCGTACGAGCGGAAGGAAGTCCCTGGCGTCGTCGAAGAGGAGCTCGAGATGCTCAGGAGCGATCGCATTGGCCAGCGCGATCGCCTCCTCGACTCCATCGACGACGCACGCATAGCCACCCGTCGAAAGCGTCGCCTCGAGTTCGGGGCGCCGGGGCGAGTCCTCCACGAGCTGGGCAACCCGCTCCTGCACCTCGTCGATGAGCTTCGGCTCCCAGCTGATGAGCCATGCCCGACCTCCGGGCCCGTGCTCCGCTTGCACGACGAGGTCGATCGCTGCCAGCTCAACCGGGGTCCTTGGGCCGGCCACGACGACGACCTCCGAGGGCCCCGCGTACGCCGCCGGCACGCCGACCCAGCCGCAGACCTGGCGCATTGCCTCAGCGACGTAGCGGTTCCCTGGGCCCGCCACCACGTCGACGCGGCGAACCGACTCGGTCCCAAACGCCATCGCGGCGATCGCCTGGGCGCCCCCGATGGCAAAGACCTCCTCGACGCCTGCGATTGCCGCTGCGGCGAGCGTCGCATCGTCGACGGTGCCGTCGGGGCGCGGCGGCACGCACAGCACGACCTCTGCAACGCCTGCCACGCGTGCCGGCACGGCACACATTAGGACCGTCGACGGATAGCGTGCTCGCCCCCCGGGGACATAGCAGCCGGCTCGGTCCACGGGCCTCCACAGGTGCTGCACCCTGACTTCGCCGTCGAAGAAATCTGGCGGTGGCGATAGGGCATGCGAGTGGTACGCGGTGATCCGTTCGTGGGCGACCTCCAGCGCTCGGCGAAGCCCCGGCGCGATGCGGTCGGGCGCGCCGCGAACCGTCGCCGGCGCCACCCGCAACTCATTGAGGCGGGCCCCGTCGAAACGCTCCGTGAGGGTTCGCAGCGCGCCGTCCCCGCCGTCTCGGACCTGGCAGATGATCGATCGCACCTCGGCCTCCACGCCCTCGTCGCGCGTGGGCAGTTGAGGCAGGACCGCGTTGAATTGGTGGACCCGACCGCGCAGGTCGATGCGCTCGAGGAGCATGGTTCTTCGATGCTAGCTGGGGAGATTCCGAGCACCGGGCGCCGTCGTCGGCCCCGGCACCCCGAGGGCTCGGCCGGTCCCCGGTGTGGCCCGGCCAGCGCCGAGACCTGCTCGACACCGCCCCCGCCCCCCCCGGCGTGCCGGACGCTGCCCTCGGCCAAGCGCTCCTGGCTGTGCGGCGATCCACGCGACGCCGCCTGCGCGTCATGATCATGGGATGGTCCCGACTGCCGAGCTGTCATCGCTTGCCTCCACGCTCGAAGAGCTCACCGCTCGCATCTCCGCGCTCGCCGACGGCGCGCAGTCGGCGGCCCAGGACGACGTCGCCACGGAGCTCTTCGGGCTCGAGCGCACCCTCACCGGAGCGCTCCGACGGCTCCGCCGGCTTGCGGACAGCACCCGGCGGTGACGGCCACCCGCTCGGCTCCTCGCCGCGCCCCACCCCCATCCGTCCTCCTCAGGCGCCCTGTCGGCCCGTGCGCGCCCATGCAACGCCGGCGGACCATCGGCTCACACCGCGTACAGCACCAGCCGGTGCCCCAGCAGGCGCGCTGCTGCAGTCAGCGCATTCTGCCGGGATGCCACGACCGCGCAGTTCCGCTGGACGGCGATGTCCGCCAGCGCCGCGGCGAGCAGATCGGTCGAGGCGATCTTTGCGGCCAGCTCGCCGGCATGCCGAGCGGCATGCAGGTCGAGGGGCGCGACCTCTGAGCCCTCCAGCAGGTGGGCCAGGCGGTCACCCCGTGCTTCGGTCCGAAAGCCCTCGGCGACCGCCATGGCGGGCACCACGGGCACGATGCCGTTCATGAGCGCGGCTCGATGCAATGCCCACATCATCCGCTCCCCGCGGGCTGCCGCCCGCAGCGCCCCTGTTCCGTAGAGGAGCCCGGTGCGCGTCGTCGCCATTCAGCGTCTGCGCACCCGCGAGGCGACCCCAGAGACCCCGACGCGTGACGCCACCCCCGACACACCGGACAACAGCCGCGCCAGGAGGGCCTCGCCAGCGGCGATCTCCTCAGCGGTGAGATCGCCGGCCTCGGCCTCCCATGCAGCGACGCCGCGCAAGCCCTGACGGATCCGCAGCTGCCGCTCCGCGGCAGTCGTCAGCCACGCACTGAAGGACACGCCGTCCTCGGCGGCCGCAGCCTCGACCGCCCGGGCGACCTCGTCGCTCAACGACACCGACCGCTTCGTCACCATGTCCGTCATGGTAGCACCAAGAGTGCTACCCCTTCGAGGCGTCTTCGAGGGAGCTGGCCTCGATGCCGTCACCGTCGCCAGGAGCGATCGTTGGCCTCTGCCGCCGCGCCGACCCAGAAGAAGACTGTGTGGAACCAGCAGGCCCCGACGCGCGCCCCGAGCGCCTCCGAGCGCCCGCGGCCACGGCACCGATCGTGAAGGCCGAAGGACAGAAATCGGCCAGGACGCACCGATCGCATCGCGGGGCACGTGCCGTGCAGACGCGGCGGCCGTGCAGGATCAGCCGGAGGCTCAGCGCGCCCCATTCCGGGGGAGGCACCAGGCGGTTGACGTCGGCCTCGACGCGATCGGGGTCGGTGGCCTCGGTCAGGCCGAGGCGTCGGCACAGCCGCCCGACATGGGTGTCGACGGCAAAGCCGGGCAGGCCGAAGGCGACCGAGCGCACGACATTGGCTGTCTTGCGCCCGACGCCGGGGATCGTCACGAGGTCTTCCATGGCGCTGGGGACCTCGCCGTCGAAGCGCTCGAACAGCGCCCGCGCCATCCCGACCAAGCTCCGCGCCTTTGCTCGGAAGAACCCAGTGGAGCGGATGATCTCCTCGACGGCACCGAGCTCGGCGGCAGCGAGGCTCTTGGCGTCGGGGTAGGCGGCGAACAACCTGGGCGTGACCATGTTCACCCGCACATCGGTGGTCTGCGCCGAGAGGATGGTCGCCACCAGCAGCTGAAACGGGTTCTCGAAGCGCAGCTCGCAGAGCTCGGCGGCGGTCCCGGGGTATTCGGCGGCGAGCCGCTCGACCGTTGCGCGCGCACGACCCTTGGGTGAGCGTGGCACGCCCTTCCGCCCCGTGCGCTCGGGCGCCGGCGCCGCCTCAGCACCCCGAGGGCCAGGGGGAGACATCGTTGCGGCAGGGGGATCCGGCACCACCCGAAAGGCTATTGCGATGGGCGAGGCGGAACCGGCTACCCTGCGGAGACGTGCCCACCGAGCCGCCAGCGCGAGCGGTCCGGCAAACCCCCGAGGCTTCCATCGCCGTCACCGAAGAACTGACCGGGGCCCAACGCTCCGCCGTCTACGAGCTGCTCGACGCCGCTCGCCACTTCGATGATCACGAGGCACTCGGCGAGCCCAAGCGGATCGACCTGCGCAGCGAAAGTGCCTCCTTCGTCGCATTGCTCGCCTACCGAAACGGCACGCTCGCTGCGTACGGCCACATCCACCAACAGCGCACCGACCAACGGCACGTTCACCACGGCACCGACGCGAGTGGTCGCGATGCTGGCTTGCTCGACCAGCCCGGACCGCGCGACGAAGCGTCACGGGAGTTCGCAATCGAGATCGCGCTCCACCCCGACGAACGTGTGCAGGGGCACGAATGGCGAAGGCGCCTCCTGGCCGCCGCGGTCGAGGAGATCGCCCGCCGCGGGGGTGGGATCGCACGCTACTGGTGTGCGCGCGCAACTCCCGACGACGACGCGGACGCCGGACAGCTCGGCTTTGTACGCGAGCGTGACCTGATCCAGATGCGCGTGGCACTGCCGATTCCCTCCGAGATCGCCCGAGCGCATGCCCGCGTCGCGGTCCGGCCCTTCAAGCCCGGAACGGACGAGGCCGAGTGGCTCGAGGTGAACAACCGCGCCTTCGCGACCCATCCCGAACAAGGCCGCTGGGACCTCGCGACGTTGCTCGCGCACGAACGCGAGCCGTGGTTCGACCCCAACGGCTTCCTCGTGCACGAAGAAGGGGGCCGGATCGCCGGATCGTGCTGGACCAAGGTGCACAACGACCATTCCCCCCCCCTGGGCGAGATCTACGTGATCTCCGTCGATCCGTCGCACCAGGGGCGTGGGCTCGGCCGCGCGCTCACCATCGCCGGCTTCGAATGGTTGGCCGCTGCCGGCATCCGCCACGGGATGCTCTACGTCGATGCCGCCAATGAACCAGCCTTGTCGCTGTACACCGAGATCGGCATGGTTGCCGACCACCGCGATCGTTGTTACCGGCGCGCGGTCAGTGCACGTTGACCCCGATCGCGCGCCCGACCCCGAAGGTCACGCCAGCAGCGAGCACCGAGATCAGCAGCTGGCGTAACGCAGCCCGCAGCCAGGACCGCTGTGCGAGGAGGCCAACCAGCGCTCCGAGACCGAGGGCCGCCAGCACGCCGATCACGATCGAGGCGACGATCGCTGGCGTCCCCGAAGCGAACAGCCATGGCAACAGCGGGAGCAACGCTCCGAAGCCGAAAGTCGCGAACGACGAGCCAGCGGCCTGCAACGGAGCCCCCAGGCTGGCAGGACTGATCCCGAGCTCCTCCCGGGCGTGGGTCGCCAACGCGAGGTCCGGGTCCGCCATGAGCTTCGCGGCAATGTTCTCGGCGACCTCGGCTTCGATGCCCCGCTGCTGATAGATCGCCCGGAGCTCCGCCCGCTCTTCTTCGGGGCTCCGGCGCAGTGCCTCGCGCTCGACCTCGAGTTCGCGTTCGAGCAACTCGCGCTGAGCGGCCATCGAAATGTACTCGCCCGCCGCCATCGAGAAGGCGCCGGCGACCAAACCGGCGATCCCGGCGAGCCGAACGAAGGTCCCACTCGGATGCGCCCCTGCAACCCCGAGGATCAACGACACGTTCGTCACGAGCCCGTCGCTGGCTCCGAACACCGCTGCTCTCGCCCCACCACGCTGGATCTCTCGGTGGTGCTCGGCTCCCGCACGGTACTCGGTGAGTTTCCATGGACGGCGCAGCACGAACCGAGCGTAGGCGACGAGCCCGAAGGAGGCGACCGGGCGCGCGGCCAGTGGGTGCAGGGCAACGGGCGACCTGCGCCCGGCCGCTCGGTGCTGGCAGAATCGCCATCGTGGCCCGTAAATGGTTCGATCCCTCCCAGCCCCAGACCCTCCAAGCGGCGGTGGTGCTGTGCTACCTCGATGCCGCCCTGGGCATCCTCTACCTCCTCGCGCTGGGCACAGCGTTGCCCGTGATCCTCATCGCCGCCGCGATCGGGGCGAATGGCATCGCCAACGACCGAAAATGGGGGTATTGGCTCGCGGTCGTCTCGTCGTGCATCTATTTGCTCGCCCAGGTCGTCGCGTTCGTCACCTTCGCTCGGGGTTTGGGACCCCTGCTGAACGTGGCGTTCGCGGCCGTGCTCGTCGTCTTGCTCCTCCATCCCCTGAGCCGCCAGTACCAAAGGATCTGGTTCCGCTGAGGGTCCCGACAGCTCCGGTGCTGCCCACGGGCAGAGAGAAGACGACGCGCGTCCGCGCGATGTTCGACGCGATCGCTCCTCGCTACGACCTCGTCAACCGGATCATCAGCCTGGGCCTGGATCGGCGGTGGCGGCAGCTCGCCGTGGACGCGCTCGCCCTGCCCCCCGGCTCGCTCGTCGTCGATGTCGCGTGCGGCACGGGCGACCTCTCCCGGATCGCGCAGGCGGCCGGGCTCCGGGTGGTGGGCATCGACCTCAGCTGGGGCATGATCGCCGCCGGCCGCGCACGCGGCGCCCAAACTGTCCTCCAGGCTGACGCGACGACGATGCCCTTCGCTGACCGGTCGGTGGACGGCATCGTCTGCGGGTACGCGCTGCGCAATCTCTCCGATCTCGATGCCGCGTTCGCCGAGATGGCCCGGGTGCTGCGCCCGGGCGGGCGTCTCGCGCTCCTCGAGGTCGGCGACCCACCCCCGGGCCCCGTGCGGCTCGGGTACCACGCCTGGTTCCACCACGCCATTCCGCTGATCGGTGCGCTGCTCTCCGACAAGGAGGCATACCGCTACCTGCCACGCTCGACGGTCTACCTTCCCGACCCAGGCTCCCTGCGCCGCATGCTCATGAACGCAGGGTTCTCGACGGTCGGCCACCGCCACCTGACCGCAGGGTTGAACCAGCTCGTGACCGCCACGCGAGCAGGGCTGCCGTGCACCGGATGACCCTGATCGGAGCCGCGACGATCTTCGTGATGCCCATCGGGACCCGATGACCGTCGTTGGCGCCGTCACCCGCCCCCTCGAACCCGGCTCGGCCTTCGACCGCTTCGAGCTCGCTCGCAGCGCCGATGTCGTCTTCGCCAGCCAGGACCTCACGCTCGTCGGATTCGGCATCGCCATGCGGCTCACCCTGCCCGGTGGACTGGCAGAGGCCTCGGGTCGCCTCGCACTGCAGCGGCGGCTCGCCTCGGTCGTGTGCGACGACGTGTTGCGCCGACCCGGAACCGGTGTCGTGGCCCACGGGGCTCTTCCCTTCGATGCGAATGCCGCGTGCACGCTCGTGGTCCCCTCGCTGACCTACGGAGCGAGCGCCGACGGAGCCGAGTGGGTGACCGTCGTCGCTGAGGATCCCAAGCTCCCCGACGTCGTCAGCCGCGAGCGACTGGTCACGCGCCTGCGCCGATCCCCCTCGAGGCCGAGCGGACCGCAGCGTCCTCCCGGGACACCATCCTCGGGGGAGGAGCTCGTCGCCACCCCCCGGCTCACCGGCGAGGCCTACGCAGCCGCCGTCAGGGAGGCCATCACCGCGATGGCGAGCGGCCCCCTGCAAAAGGTCGTCCTCGCCAGCCGTGTCGATCTCTGGTTCCCCAGACCCGCGGACCCCCTCGGCGTCCTCGCTCGCCTCGCCGACGACGGACGTTCGGGCACCATGTTCGTGCACCCCACCGACGACGGGTGGTTCATCGGGATCTCCCCGGAGCTGTTGGTCTCACGCCGCCATGCGGCCATCGAGAGCCACCCCCTCGCCGGCACGGCACGGCTCCGCGGCGGCTCGGGCCCGGAACGCCTCGCGGCAACGCAGCTCCTTGGGTCCGCCAAGGATCGCCTCGAGCACGAGCTCGTCGTCCGCGCGATCGTGGAGGTGCTCACGCCGCTGTGCGAGCACCTCGAGGTGCCCCCCGGGCCCTTTTTCGAGATGGAGTCCTCGGCGATCGCGCACCTGGGCACCCGCATCCGTGCCACCTTGCGCCAGCCGGAGGTCGGGCAATCCGGGGTCCTCGAGCTCCTCGCTGCGCTGCATCCCACACCCGCGGTCGGCGGCCTCCCGCGCCCCGCGGCCCTCGAGACGATTGCACGCCTCGAACCCTTCTCGCGTGGACCGTGGGCGGGACCGGTGGGATGGATCGATCGCGACGGCAACGGCGACTGGGTGATCGGTATCCGTTCGGCGATCGTCGGGCCCCGGCGCGCGACCATCTACGCCGGCTCGGGAATCGTCGCGAGCTCAGACCCCGAGGCAGAGCGCGCGGAGACAGCCTTCAAGCTCGGGCTCGTCCTCGACGCCTTTGCCCCCGGTGCTGCCCGGCAGCTGGCGTCATCACGTGCCGGTCGAGCTGGTTGAGGAGCTGAGCTGCTCGAGCGCCCCTGCGCTCGGGACGCCGGGCCTCGCGCCGGGCGGGCCGGCTGCGTCCTCAAGGGGGATCTCGACCCGAAACACCGTTCCCTCCCCAACCACCGAGTCCACCGAGGCGGTGCCCTCGAGTGCGAGCGCGATGGCCCGCACGATCGCCAGGCCGAGGCCCGTCCCTCGGCCGGTCCGTGCGCTGTCGGCACGGTAGAAGCGATCGAAGACCCGAGCTGCTTGTTCTGGTTCCATCCCCGGACCCTCGTCGCGGACCTCGAGGATGCCCATCGCAGCGTCGCGCCGCACCGCAACCTCGACCCGGGCCGAAAGCGGCGTGTGGTCGAGCGCGTTGCGCACCAGGTTGTGGGCGACCTGGCCGAGCCGGTCGCGATCGCCAACCACCACGACTCGCTCCGGTGCCACGAGGTCGATGGGCCGGGACGGTTGGACCGCCCGTGCGTCGTCGACCGCGTCGGCAGCGATCCGCCGCAGGTCGACCGCGACGCGCTCGAGCGGGCGACCTTGATCGAGCCGGGCGAGCAAGAGCAGGTCCTCGACCATGGCGCTCATGCGTTCCGCTTCGCGTTCGACGCGGCTCAGTGCCCGATGCCGGCTCGCTTCGTCCCCGAAGGCCCCTTTGCGGAGCAATTCGGTGTATCCCCGAATCGACGTCAGCGGCGTCCGAAGCTCATGGGAGGCGTTAGCGACGAACTGGCGCAGCCGAGCCTCCGAGGCGGACTTCTCCTCGAAGCTGGCTTGGATCCGGCCGAGCATCGCGTTGAAGGCGTTCCCGAGCCGCCCAACCTCGCTCTGGGCATCGTTCGCCGGCACGCGACGCGTCAGATCGCCTCCGGCGATCGCCCCGGCCGTGCGGGTCATCTCCTCCAAGGGCCGAAGGCCGCGCCGCACCACGAGGTAGGCGAGCCCGGTGATCACGACGAGCGCGAGGCCCGAAGCGATGAGCTCGATCCGCAGCAGCGACGAAAGCGTGTCCTGCGTGGGGTTCAACGAGACCGCGACGACCAGGATCCCCTGGGGGACACGGACGGCGGTGGCGCGGTAGGCCGCGCTGTGATCACCGACGGCACCGACGTCGAAGCTGTCAGCCGAGGGGCGGTACGCGCGGATCCGTTGCCCGAAGCGGTGCCTGACGAGGGTGGGCTGGGGTCGCAGCGCCGCCGGGAGACGTGGCTGGGGATCTGGGTGGCTCTGGTTCCCCGAGGGGCTCCGCGCCCCCGAGGGGAGCCTGACGATCACTTTGTTGCTGGGACCCAGGACCATGACGTAGACGTCGGGGCTCACCCTGCTCGCCAGGCCTCGTCTGAGCTCCCAGAGGGGGATGTCGAAGCGGCTCGCAAAGTGCAGGTAGGTGAACGCCTGCTGCTGGGCGGCGTCGAGCTGATCGTCCACCTTGCCGTAGAGGAACGAGCGCAGCTGGGTGTATGCGACGACGTCGGTCACCACGAGGGCGACGACGAGGAGTACCCCGACCGTCAGGGTGAGCAAGCGCCGCAACCGCACCGGCGGTCCTCACGCCCGAGGGAGCCGGAAGCAGTACCCCACGCCGCGCACGGTATGGATCAGCGGCGGCTCCATTTCGTCGACCTTCTTGCGCAGGTAGCTGATGTAGGTCTCCACGATGGTTGGCTCGCGGTCAAGCTCGTAGTCCCAGACCGCGTCGAGGATCTCAGACTTTGACACGACGCGACGTGCATTCTCGACGAGGAACTCCAACAGCTTGAACTCCGTGGGCGTGAGCTCGAGGAGGCGGTCCTGACGCCAGGCTTCGTGGGCCCTGACGTCCACGACGACGTCGGCATAGGTCAGCACCCCAGGCGGGGAACCCTCACCGTTGGGTCGTGCACGTCGGAGCACGGCGCGCACGCGCGCAACCACCTCGCTCAAGCTGAACGGCTTGGTGATGTAGTCGTCCCCCAATGCCAGGCCGGCGACCTTGTCCTCCGTGGCGTCCCTGGCCGTCACGAAGACGACAGGGACCGCGGAACCCCGCTCGCGCAGGCGCCGACAGAGCTCCGTGCCGTCGAGATCGGGCAACATGACGTCGAGCAACACCAAGTCGGGCTCGCAGCGCGCAGTGGTGGCCAGGGCCTCCTCGGCGGTTGAGGCGACCTCGACCCCGAAGCCCTCAAAGCGCAGCCCCGCAGAGAGCAAGTCGGCGATGTAGGGCTCGTCGTCGACGACCAGGATCGTGGCGCTCGCCGCCCCCGGCGCCTGCAGTGGCGCGCTCATTGCCTCCATGATCGCACGGGAGCCGCATCGACCTCGGCCGCCGCGCCGACGGCGGCTTCCGGCTCGTGTTCACCGCCAACGGAACCCCTTTGGCCACGACGTCGCAGGATCACCCCTACCTTGGCCATCCATTGCCTGGCCGCCCACCAGGTGACCAGGCCGAATGCCTCGACCACGATCGCGGTCGACATCTTGGACTCCCCCGCGACCCGATCCACGAAGCTGATCGGCACCTCCACGATCGTGGCGCCGGCGCGCTTGGCTCGATAGGTCATCTCGATCTGGAAGCCGTAGCCTTCGGCGCGCACGCTGTCGAGCTCGATCCTGCGCAGGATGCTCGCCCCGTACGCCCGGTAACCAGCAGTCGAGTCCGCCACCTTGAGGCCGAGCATCGCCGACGCGTACCAGTTGCCCCCGCGCGACAACAGGTAGCGGAACCACGACCAGTTCGGAATGGAGCCGCCCGGCACGTATCGGGATCCGATCGAGACCTCCGCGCCTTGCCGTAGTGGCGCGACCAGCGAGGGAAGTGCACCGGGGTCGTGAGACAGGTCGGCGTCGATCTCCACGAACGCGTCGAACCCGCGCTCGAGCCCCCAGCGGAACCCTGCCCGGTACGCGCTCCCGAGGCCGGCCTTGCGGGAGCGCCGCAGGAGGTGCACGCCCTCGAGCCCCAGTTGGGCCACCATCTCCGCGGTCCCATCGGGGCTCCCGTCGTCCACGACCAGGATCTCGGCCTCCGGCAGCGCACCACGAATGCGGTCGAGGACCGTTTCGATGTTCGCCGCCTCGTTGTAGGTCGGGACGACCACGAGGACTCGCACGGCGGGCAGCTTAGAGCCCGAGCCGGTGCCTGGCCTGGGCGCGCCACGCCGGTTGGTCCCGTGCGCAGCGGTCGCCCTGATCGGCTCAGTCCCGAACGTGCAAGCATGAGGGAATGGCGAGACGGCAACGGCCCTGGATGCGCCACATCCGCTGGACCGTGACGGTCATCGTGTTGGGCTTTGTCATCGAGTACGTCGTGCTTCCCGAGGTCGCTTCGGCACGCAAGTCGATCCGCCTCCTCGGGAAGGTCAACGTCGCCTACCTGCTGCTGGCCGTCGCCCTTGAGGTCCTCGCCCTCGTGTCCTACGCCGGCCTCAGCCGGACGGTTCTCTACCCGCGCAGCCCGAGCCGATTCCGGCTTCTTCGCATCAACATGGCGACCCTTGCCATCTCCCACGTCCTGCCGGGCGGGACTGCGCCGGGGACGGCGCTCAGCTACCGCCTCCTCACCGACTCCGGCGTCCCCGGCTCCACGGCCGGCTTCGGGCTCGCCACGCAGGGCGTGGGGTCGGCGGTGGTCCTCAACGCCATCTTCTGGCTCGCGCTCGTGGTATCGATCCCGCTCCATGGGTTCAATCCGCTCTACGGGATTGCGGCTGCAGCTGGTGTCGTGCTCATGGCGGGGTTCGCCGGAGCGGTGCTGCTGCTGACCCGTGGGAAATCCAGAGCCGTCGGCTTCATCCACGCCATCGCCACCCGCCTGCCGTTTTTGCGCGCGGATGCGATCTCCGACCTCCTCCAACGCCTCGCGGATCGCCTCCACGAACTGACCGACCACCCGACGCTGCTCCGACGTGCCCTGTGGTGGGCGGCGGCGAACTGGTTGTTCGACGCCGCATCGCTGTGGGTATTCCTCTTCGCCTTCGGGAAGGCCCTCCTGCCGATCGACCTCCTCGTCGCCTACGGGCTGGCGAACATCCTCGCCGTGATCCCGATCACCCCAGGAGGACTCGGAGTCGTCGAGGGCGTGCTCATTCCCACGATCGTCGGCTTTCGCACGCCGAAGGCGATCGCCATCCTTGGCGTCATCAGCTACCGCCTGGTCAACTTCTGGCTCCCCATCCCCGTCGGCGGCATCGCCTACCTCTCGCTGCGGATCGGCTCGGGCCGGCGGAACGGTTCGGGCACCGTCACGCCGGGCGCGGATCGGGCTCCCGGCGGCGCCTGGCCCGCTCGATCGCCAGTTCCCTGAGCTTGCGCTGGAGACTGATCCCCTTCACCGTCTCGATGCGTCGCCAGCAGCCGTCAGGGCCCAGCGCCCACGAGTTGGTGTCGTCGGCGAACACCAGGTCGAGGACCTCGAGCAGGCGAGCCTGCAGGCCTGCCTCGCGCACCGGCGCCAGGAGCTCGATGCGGCGATCCAGATTGCGCTCCATCAGGTCCGCCGAACCAATGAACAGCCGGAGCGGGCCTCCGCCGGTGTCGGTGCCACCGAAGCGGAAGATCCGGGAGTGCTCCAAGAACTCCCCGACGATCGACCGCACCGAGATCGTCTCCGACAGCCCGGGGACCCCTGGGCGCAGACAGCACAACCCCCGCACCGCCAGATCGATCGGCACCCCGGCGATGGAGGCCGCGTAGAGCGCATCGATCACCGCTCGGTCGGTCAGCCCGTTCACCTTGATCACGATCCGGCCGGAGGGGCCCGCGGCCGCTTGTTCGTCGATCATTGCCAGGATCTCCCGGCGCAGCGTCACCGGCGAGACGAGGATCTGGCGATACCCGGCATGGCGGCTGAACCCGGTGAGGTAGTTGAACAGGTCGCCGATGTCGGCACCGATCTCCTCGTCGGCAGTGAGCAAACCCAGGTCCTCGTAGGTTCGCGCCGTCTTGGAGTTGTAGTTCCCGGTTCCGATGTGGCAATAACGGCGGATCCGGTCGTCTTCTCGGCGTAGGACCAGGCAGGCCTTGGAGTGCGTCTTCAGGCCCACCAGGCCGTAGACGACGTGCACACCGGCCTCCTCGAGCGCGCGCGCCCATCCGATGTTCGCCTGCTCGTCGAAGCGCGCCTTGAGCTCCACGAGCGCCGCGACCTGCTTGCCGAGCTCGGCGGCACGGATCAGGGAGGCGACGATGGGACTGTCCCCGGAGGTGCGGTACAGGGTCTGCTTGATCCCCAGCACGTCGGGATCCTCGGCAGCTTGGGCGACAAAGGCCTCGACCGAGGTGGTGAACGAATCGTAGGGGTGATGGACCAACACGTCGTGGTGCCGCAGCACCGAGAAGAGGTCCCGCGGCTCGTTGCCCGCGGTCGCGAGCTCCGGAGGGGTCATCGGGGCCCATGCCTCGCCGTGGAGGTCGGGGCGATCGAGCGCGTACACCGCCCATAGGCCGCTCAGATCGATCGGTGCCTCGACGTCGTAGACGCTCTCTGGCGCGACCTCGAGCTCCGCCGCGAGCAGCTCTCGGACCGGCGCTTTGGCGCTCGCCGCGATCTCGAGCCGAACCGCGCGACCGAAGCGACGGCGGCGCAGCTCCATCTCGACCGCGACCAACAGGTCGTCTGCTTCGTCTTCCTCCAACGCCAGATCGGCGTTGCGCGTCACACGAAACGCCTCGTGCGCGCCGATCGTCATGCCGGGGAACAAGGCGTCCAGGTGCGCGGCGATCACCTGCTCCAACGGGACGAAGCGCTCCCCGTCCGGCATGACGACGAACCGTGACAGAAGCGGCGGCACCTTCACCCGTGCGATCCGTTGCTCCCCGGTCTCGGGATCTGCGACCTCCACCACGAGGTTCAACGACAGGTTCGAGATGTACGGGAATGGGTGTCCTGGGTCGACCGCGAGCGGGGTGAGCACGGGGAAAATCTCCCGACGAAAGACGTCGACGAGGTACTCGCGGTCCTCTTCGTCCAGCGAGCTCCAGTCCGAGAGGCGGACGCCGGCCTCGGCCAGCTGAGGCACGAGTTGGTCGAGGAAGATCCGATCCTGGCGTGCGACGAGGGCCTCGACACGAGAGCGGATGGCACGGAGCTGTTCTCGGGGGCCGAGACCGTCGTCCGAGCGCGTCCGGACCCCTGCTGCCAGCTGATCGTCGAGGCCTGCAACCCGAACCTGGAAGAACTCGTCGAGCATCTCCGAGAAGATCGCCATGAACTTCACCCGCTCGAGGAGCGGGACCTGCTCGTCCTCGGAGAGATCGAGCAAGCGCGAGCCGAAGTCCAGGCGTGAGAGCTCGCGGTTGAAGAACCGGCGCGGCCCGAACGCCTCGATGAGCGACCTCGGGTCCTCTGCTTGCCGGATCGAGGGCGGCTCCTCGAGGCCAGCTTCCCGATCCCGAGGGGCCAGGGCGTCGAGCCCATCAGCAGACTGCCTCGGCTGGTCGGCCTGGCGCGAGGCTAGGGCTGCTGTCCGATCGGTCTCCATGATGGGGCTCCCGCGTGCACGGCCCCCTATACGATCGCCGGGTGGCCACCACCCGGCTGGGGTCGCTTCCATGGTATCGGCGCGTTCCCCCTTACCAGTGGGGACCGAAGGTCCGCCGCCGCACCGAGCTCGGGCTCCTGTTGCTCGGTGACGCCATCGTCGTCGCCTTGTACGTCCTCGCCTCGCTCGCTGAGCGCTCCCGGATCCCCCCCCACATCGGTTGGTTCTTCGCCATCCTTCTCGCCCTCACCATCGTCCCCCACCTGGCGAACCGGTGGCTGGCACCCGAGGCGAACCCGATCATCCTTCCGATCGTCGCAGTGCTCAACGGCATCGGTTACGTCGTCATCGCGCGCTGGGACCCCGCCGACGCCAAAGCCCAAGCCGGCTGGACCGCCATCGGCGTCGTCCTCTACGTGACGACCCTGCTCGTTGTCCGGCGACCGCGGGACCTGGACCGCTACCGATACCTCCTGCTCCTTCTCGCCGGCCTGCTCATCCTGTCTCCCCTCTTCCCCGGGATCGGCGAGTCGGTCGGGGGCGCTCGCCTCTGGGTGCACCTGGGGTCCTTGAGCTTCCAGCCGATCGAGCTCGCCAAGATCCTGCTGTGCATCTTCTTCGCGTCCTATTTCGCCGAGAACAAAGAGCTCCTCTCGATCCCGACCGCGCGGGTGGGTAACCGACTGGTGGTCGATTTCCGCCCGCTCATCCCCATCGTCATCCTCTGCGGCCTCGCCTTGGGCGCCATCGGGCTCGAAGGTGACATCGCGTTCGCCGTCATCATCTTCGTGCTCTTCGTCGCGATGCTCTGGACCGCCACTGGCCGGCTCGGGTATCTGTTGCTGGGCTTAGCGCTCTTCGCGGCAGCGGCACTACTTGCCTCGCACCTCTTCACCCAGGTCCACGTCCGCGTCGCCGACTGGCTCGACCCCTGGAGATGGACGAGTTCGAGCCCCCAATGTGCCACCCCGACCCAGCTCGCCCGTCACCCCCTCTGTGGGACCGGCGACCAGCTGGTCCAAGGTTGGTTTGCCATGGGCAACGGAGGGATCGGCGGCACGGGGATCGGACTTGGCGTGTGGCCCCAGTACCACGGCATCTACCTCTACAGCATCACCAGCGACATGATCTTTGCCGCGATCGGCGAGGAGCTCGGGCTCCTCGGCACGAGCGCCGTCGCCTTGGCCTTCTTGCTCATCGTCGGCGCCGGGTTGCGCATCGCGCAGACGGCCCGCTCGGACTTCTCACGGCTGCTTGCCACCGGGCTGACGGTTGTCCTGGGCTTCCAGGCGTTCTTCATCATGGCGGGGGTGACCCGTCTCCTCCCCTTCACCGGCATCACCCTGCCCTTCATGGCCTACGGGGGTTCTTCGCTCATCGCCAACTACATCCTGATCGCCATCCTCATGCGGATCTCCGAAGAGGGCGCTGCCACGCCAGCCGAGCGGCGCTCAGGGGTCAGCCAGCCGGGGGAACGAGCCTTCGTCCGTGCCATGTGATCCTTGGCTTGTGCGCGCGACCATCGCCGTAACGACCAACGCGCGGTGCCGTTCCCTCAGGCACTTCGCACACTCGGAGCATGGCCACGCCCGCTGCCCCGCAGACGGCCCTGCTTCGAGGCCCACACTGCCAGTCGTCGCCGACGACGCCAGTCATCTCGGCTGACCGTACGCGCCGCGGTTTCGGATCCGTCGAGCAGTGCTGGCGTGAGGCGCGCCGAGACCGCCCTCGCGCTCTCGGGCGCTCAGCCGTCGTCGAGGGTGTCGTCGGCAGCGACACGGTCGCCTACGCGTTGGCGAGACCCCGGTCGATGCGCGACAGCGTGCCCTTCAGCTGGCAATGGACGTTGTGAACCCGGCCACAAGCCGGGAGGAAGGCACCCGCTCGAACCAGGGTCGGGCTTGGCGCGCTGGAGCGAACCGTTACCCCTTGAGGGTCCATGCGCTCGTTCGCATTTTCGGGATCGCCGCGTCTTTGGACGCCCGCCCCCGCCAGTTTGATGCCCCGCCGGATCTGTCGGTCGGTGAGATCATGCGCTCCGTGGCAGAGACGATGCTCGCCAGCGGCGACGCCCGGCGACCTCGAACATCAAGGCCGTGGTCTCGCGGGTACCACGCCGCGCGCCCCTGCGAGGCTCCCCGCTACGACGACAGTGATCGGCCTCGTCAAGCCCGTCGACGAGGCGATCTTCGCCCACCTCGAGCAGGTGATGGGCGATCTCGTGCGGTGCTGGATCGCTGCCCTGCCGGACAACCCGCGACCAGGCGCTGTCGATCAGACGCCCACGGGCGCTCCGATGAGCCGCCCCGCGAGCTCAGCTCGCCCGGGGTGGCGAAGCGGGCTCGACGTCGCCGTCGTCGAAGAGGCGCGTGTCGACCATGATGGGCGCCGGGACTCCTTGTCGAAGGGCGAGCGTGATGCCGTCGCTCGGGCGGCACGCAACGACCTCGGTGCCACGCGGAGTGCTCACATCCAGTTCTCCCAGGTAGGTCCCCGCTCGCCGACCGATCACCCGCACGGCTGCGACACCGGCGCCCAATCGTCCGAGGACCGCAGCGAAGAGCTCGTGCGTGAGCGGTCGCGGGGTTGGGATGCGGCGCCACGCGTGCGCGAGGGCAACCCCTTCGGAGAACCCGATGGGGATCACCAGCTCGCGCGCTGGACGCCCGGGCTCGCCTGGAGCGCCGCGCCGGGCAATGCCGGTTCCGCCCCCAACAGCCACCTCGTCGAGCAACTCCTCGCGAAGCGTCATCGTCGGGTACTGCGAGGGCAGCTCGATGGCCACATCGACGAGATGGACCACCACGAGCGCTCTGGTCGGCACCGAGAGGACAGCCCGTTCAGCCATAGCCGAATCGGCGAGCCGCGCGACGCCGGTAGACGCTGAGGGTCAAGCCGACGCACGCGAAGCTCGAGACGATCGCAGAGCCACCGTAGCTCACGAAGGGCATCGGGATGCCGGTGACCGGCATGATGCCCATGGCCATGCCCGCATTCTGGAAGGTGCTGTAGGCGATGAAGGTGAACGCGCCGGTGCAGAGCAACCGCCCGAACGGATCCAGCGCGAGCTGGGCCGCTCGGAGGACCCGCCATGCGATCACCGTGAGGAGGCCGAGCACCAAGGTAGCGCCGACGAAGCCCAGCTGCTCGCCGACGGCGCTGAAGATGAAGTCCGTCTGCTGCTCGGGAACGTAGCCGAGGTTGGTGGCGGCACCGTGCCCGAGGCCGGCGCCGAAGATCCCACCCGCGCCGATGGCGATCTTGGACTCGACGACGTTGTAGATCGCCGGCGTGTTCTTGATGACGGTGGCGTTGTGGGTGTCTTGATGCAGGAAGCTCGTCAGGCGCGAGATCTGGTAGCTGTGCAGCAGCCCGGCCTTCAGCGCGATCACGAACAGCACCGCCGCCCCCACGACCAACATCACCAGGATCCGCACGGGAAGGCCCGCCACTGCGAGCATGACGAACAGGACGATGGCCATGACGATCGCGGTCCCCAGGTCGGGCTGCTTGGCAACGAGCAGCATTGGCACCCCCGCCATGGCCAGGAGCTTGCCCACGTCTCGCCAGGTCAGGCCCTCACTGCGGCGAGAACAGTACGTCGCGACCGCGACGATGAGCCCCAGCACCGCGAACTCCGAGGGCTGGATCTCGAAGGGTCCCAGGCTGAACCAGCGCGCCGAACCCAGCGCGCTCCGCCCGAGGTGGGGAACCAAGACGACGACGAGCGCGAACACGCTCAGTCCGTAGATCGCCATGCCGACGAGCTCGAGACGCCGGTAGTCGATGGCAGCGAGGAGGAGCATCGTGGCGATGCCGACCACCACGAAGATGAGTTGGCGCTTGACGAAGTAGTGCGGGGAGAAGCCTTCGGCCACCAGGGTTCCCCTCGTGGCGGTGTAGACCATCACCGCACCGAGCATCGCCGCCACCAACGTGGTGAAGACGAGGACGAGATCAATGCCGGCGAGGCGCCGAGCGCTGACGACGGGCTCTCTCAGGGTCACCACGGCAGCTGCACCGCCGAAAACACTATCGACCCGACGTCCCTCGCCAGGATGCAGGCTTGCCCCCTCCGGCACGCGTCGGGGCATGGGTATCAGGTGCTGAGGGTGCCGACGCGCCCCCCTCGTGCGCACCCGGGGTGGTTGCCTCGCGGGCGGCAGCCCACATCGCCTCAAGGGGTGCCTCGACTCCGATCCAGCGTTCGAGCTGGCCGGCTGCCTGATGGACGAGCATGCCCAGGCCCCCGAGGGTGGTTGCGCCTGCTGCCGCCGCCTCCGACAGCCACCGCGTCGGATACGGGTCGTAGATCAGGTCCACGGCAATCTGGCCCTGCATGAGGCGATCCCCCGGCACCGGCAGCTCGGCATCTTCGGCCGGGGTACCGTGCATACCCACCGGCGTTGCCTGGACGATCAGCTCCATGCTCGTGGCCATCGGCCCGACCTCCTCGGGGGTCGCCACCCGCCCCCGCTCCCCGGCCAGCCCGGCCGCCGCCTGTGCCTGCGCCTGCCGGCGGGCCCACACGGCTACCTCAGCGGCGCCGGCCTCAGCCAGCGCGAGCACGACGGCACGAGCGGCTCCCCCGGCACCGAGCACGAGGCACCTGCGGGCCGCCGGGTCGAAGCCGGCGCCTCGACGGAGCGCCGCCAGGAAGCCCTCCCCGTCGGTGTTGTGCCCGACGAGCAGCGCTCCGTCACGGACCACGCAGTTCACCGCGCCGAGGCGGCGAGCCACCGGCGAGCAGCGGTCGACCAAACGGGCCGTCTGGGACTTGTGCGGCATCGTCACCGACAGCCCCCGGATCCCCAGGGCACGAACGCCCGCGAGCGCAGCACCCGCCGAGCCGGCAGGGACCCGGAACGCGACCGACACCCAGTCCAGGCCGAGAGCCGAGAAGGCCGCGTTGTGGAGCAACGGGGAGAGGGAGTGGGCGATCGGGTCGCCCATGACCCCCACCACGGTCGTGGTGGCGGTGGGGGTCATGGGAGTCCGCGACTGGCCGCGAGGGCCTCGGCCGCCAGTTGCTGCGCGTAGGTATCCGAGAACTGCTCGGTCCCGTCCTTGCTCACCAAGGTGAAGTACAGCCACGAACCCGGTGCGGGGTGAAGGGCTGCGACCAGGGCGGCCTTCGACGGCACACAGATCGGCGTCGGCGGCAGGCCGGTGTGCAAATAGGTGTTGTACGGCGTGTTCACCTGCTCCTCCGCAGGCGATACTGGGCCGCCGTCTTGCCCTAGGGAGTACAGCACCGTTGAGTCCATCTGCAGCGGCATGCCCCGTGCGAGCCGGTTGTAGATGACGCGGGCGACCTTGCTCATGTTGTCGGCGATGTACCCCTCCTTTTGGACGATCGATGCCACGGTCACGACCTGGTACGGGGTAAGCCCGAGCGCTGCAGCGCCTGCCTGCAGGTCGACGGCAGCAGCGAGCCGATCGAAGCGCTGCAACATCCTGGCGACCAGTGCCCGGTCACTCTCATCGGGCAGCAGCTGGTAAGTCCCCGGAGCTACGAATCCTTCGAGCTCGCCGGATCCCTGTGGGATCCAGGGCGATTGCTTCGCCGCGGCCGCTGCCGCGAGGGCGAAGGCCTGGGGGTTACGCCGCGGGAGGGCGCCGATCTGGCGGGCAAGCTCTGCGACGGTCAACCCGGGGACGACCTTGACGTCGAAGACATCCGGTGGCTGTGCCAGGACCGCCTTCACCGCAGAGAACGGCTGGTTCTGGTGGAACAGGTAGCCACCGGGTTGGGGGGTCGGCGTGCCGTGCAGGAGGAGCCACAGGCGAAATACCAGCCCGTTGCCGATGATCCCTTTGTCCTCGAGCTGGCCGATCACCGCGTCCGTGGGTTCGCCGGGGCTGACGTTGACCACGACCGCGCGTCCGGTCGGCCCAAACGGATGTGCCTCAACCTCGTAGAAGGCAACGAAGCCAGCGAGCACGACCGCCAGGGCGACCGCCCCGCTCCACGCGGCGCGCCAGCGCCAGCGGTTGGGTCGCCGTCGTGCTCGCCGGCGAGCAAGCGCGCGGGGTTCGTCGGCTGCCCGCCCGCTCGTCGAATCGGCACCGAGGCTCGTCAGCGGCGCGGTCACGCGAGCGCCTCACGGTCCAGCCAGCTCTGGAGCAGCACGGTCGCCGCGGCAGCGTCCACCGGAACCCGACGACCCTGCCGGGGCGAGCTTCCGGCCTCCCGCAACGCCGCTTCGGCACTGCGGGTCGTGAAACGCTCGTCGAAGAGCTCGACGCTGATGCCGTTTGGGCGCAGGGCGGCATCGAGTCGCTCGGCCTCGGCTGCCGCCCGACGAGCCTCAGGCCCCCGCCGGCCCGACAACGACAGCGGCAACCCAACGACCACTGCGCTCGCTCGCAACTCGACGACGAGGCCTGCCATGGCCCTGAGGTCTGCGTCCACATCGCCGGAGCGCTCGAGGACCCCGTAGGGGAAGGCCAGGCGGCGCGCCGAGTCGCAGCGCGCGACACCGATCCGTCGTGCCCCCAGGTCGAGCGCGACCACCGCACCGGCTGCGCCGTGCCCATCTGCTCGGTCCTGCCCTGAAGGCACCGTCGGCTGCACCAGCGCCGTTGCCGGGCGCGACCGCTTGCGAGGCAGCGCCCGGGCGTTCATGGTGCCTCGAGGAGGACGCGACGGGCCACCTCCAGGGCGGCGTCGAGTCGTGAGGGATCCTTTCCCCCGGCGACCGCCACCTCGGCCGAGCCGCCACCTCGTCCGCCGACCACCTCGGCGACCTGGCGGACGAGGGACCCGGCGTCAGGATCTCCGCCGGTGGCGGCCGCGATTGCGACCTTCGAGCCATCGCTCGCGCCGGCGATCACCACGGCCCGGATTCCCTCCCGGCCGCGCACGGCTTGAGCGAGTGCCCGAAGCTCCTCGGGGTTCCGCCCGTCACGTCGCGCGACGACGACCTGTCGGTCGGCGCCGCGCGCGAGCTCGACGGCCTCGGACTGCAGGGTCGCTTCGCGGAGTACACGAATCGTGCGCTCCGTCGCCCGTTGACGCTCGAGCAATCGATCGAGGGCCTCGAGCACGCCATCGGGCTCCGTCCGCAGCACGCCGGCGATCTGGTTCATCGTCGCGTCACGCTGGATGCTGCGCTCGAGGGATGCCGCACCGGTGACCGCCTCGATCCGGCGAGTGTTCGCACCGATCGACCCCTCCGACACGATGGCGATCGGACCGATCTCCCCCAGCGCATGGACGTGGGTCCCCCCGCAAAGCTCGAGGGAGTGCTGCCCTGCCCGCACCACGCGCACCGTGGTGCCGTATCGCTCGCCGAAGAACGCGATCGCGCCCATGGCCTGGGCTTCCACGAGGCTCGTCTCCGTCGTGACCACGGGCTCGTCGCTCAAGACATCGGCATTGGCCATTCGGACCACCGATGCGAGCTCCTCCGGAGCAGGGGCGCCGTGATGGCTGAAGTCGAAGCGCAGCCGGTCGGGCGCGACAAGCGACCCCTGCTGACGGACGTGGTCGCCGAGGACCGTGCGCAGCGCTGCATGGAGCAGATGCGTGCCGGTATGACTTCGCCGCAGGGCCTCCCGCCGACCCGCATCGATCGTCGCCACCGCATCTTGGCCCGGGAAGATCTCGCCCTCGACGATGCGGGCGCGGTGCGCGATCAATCCGGGGAGCGGGGCAACGGTGTCGTAGACCTCCGCCCGACCGGTCTCGGTGACGATGGACCCAGTGTCGCCAAGCTGGCCACCGCCCTCCGCGTAGAACGGCGTCCGGTCGAGGAAGATCTCGGCCGTCCCGGGCTCGGTCCCGGCGAACGTGGCGACCACACGAGCCGCGATGGTGTACGCGTCCGCGGTCCAGCCTACAAACGGTGTCGGGCCGTTCGCATCGAGCAGCTTCTGGTAGCCCAGCTCGTCGGCGAGCACCGGGGCGCGCGCTGCGCGCCGGGCGCGTTCGCGCTGTTCGTCCATCGCGCGCTCGAAGCCCTCCCGATCGACCAAGAGCCCCTCTTCGCGCGCGAGCTCCTCCGTCAGCTCAATGGGGAAGCCGTGGGTGTCATGCAGGCGGAAAGCGACCTCCCCGGGGACCACGGCGCCATCGTGGCCACCGGACGACGCGCTCTTGGCCTTTGCCGCCTCGAAGGCCTCGCTGAGGACGGAAAGACCAGCCCGCAGCGTGCGATCGAACCCGGACTCCTCCGCCTCAAGCACGGACTGGACGAAGTCGAGGTCCTCTCGCACCTTCGGATAGGCCTCGCCCATCGCCGCCACCGTCGCTTCGGCGAGCGCCGGGGTCACCAGCGTTTCCACGCCCACGCGCCGCGCTGCGAGCACTGCCTTGCGGACCAGACGGCGCAGCACATACCCCCGCCCCTCGTTGGACGGAAGGACGCCATCGGAGATCAACATCGTCATCGCCCGCCCATGGTCCGCCATGACGCGCAGCGCGACGTCGGTTTTGCGGTCGCTACCCAATCGCTTCCCGCTGAGGCGCATCGCGGCCTCGATCATCGGCGCGAACAAGTCAGTCGAAAAGATCGACGTCTTGTCCTGGAGGACGAGCAGGATCCGCTCGAGGCCGGCGCCCGTATCGATGTTCTTCTTCGGGAGCTCGACGAGCGATCCGTCGGCCGTCCGGTTGTACTGCATGAACACCGAGGTCCAGATCTCCAGGTAGCGATCGGGATCCCCGGCGGCAGGGCCCCCGCCTGCATCGGCCGAGGGAGCGAGGTCCGCGTAGATCTCCGAGCAGGGCCCGCACGGGCCCGTCTCCCCCATCTGCCAGAAGTTGTCGGCACCCATGCGCTGGAGCCGGCCCACGGGGAAACCCACGGCATCGGTCCAGATCTCGGCAGCCTCGTCATCGCTCTCGTGCACGGTGACCCACAGCCGATCGGGGTCCACCCCGAGCACGCCGGTCACGAACTCCCAGGCGAAGGGGATGGCCTCCGCCTTGAAGTAGTCACCGAAGCTGAAGTGACCGAGCATCTCGAAGAACGTGCAGTGCCGGTTCGTCGCCCCGATCACCTCGATATCGACGGTCCGGAAGCACTTCTGGACCGAGGTGGCCCGCGGCCAAGGTGGCGAGTCCTCGCCGACGAAATAGCGCTTGAAGGGCACCATGCCGGCAATGGTGAACAGGAGGCTCGGGTCATTGGGCACGAGGCTCGCCGAGGGAACCGCAACATGGCCTCGTTCGAGGAAGAACTCGACGAAGGTCGATCGGAGCTGGTTGGCGTTCATCTGCGGTGCTTGGGATTTTCTCCACGTCCTCGGGGGACACGAGGGGTCATCTTCGTCTCCTGTGCATCGCTGCGGGCTCGCGGTTCCTCCAAGTGCCGCGGGCACCGGCTGCGATTGCCAGCGCCCGGACCGCAAGGAGCCTATGGGCCCGTCGCACTACGCATCCCCCGCCGAAGTCGAAGGCTCTGCCGAGCTGCGTCGGCTGGCACTGCCTTGCCCCTGGATCCGCCGAGCGATCTCGGCCTCCTCCCCGAAGGCCGAGGGTTCGTAGTAGATATGGCGCTCGAGGGCCGCTGGCCGGTACTGCTGCTCGACCCAACCACCCGCCTCGTCATGAGGATAGCGATAGCCGGTGCCATGGCCGATGGTCGCCGCACCCCGGTAATGGGCGTCGCGCAGGTGCACGGGGACCTCGGCGCGCGGTCCGCAGGCGACGTCGGCCTTCGCGCGACCCAAGGCCACCGTGACCCGGTTGGACTTGGGTGCCGTCGCCAGGTAGACGACCGCCTCGGCGAGGTTGAGCGAAGCCTCCGGCAACCCGACGAACTCGACTGCCTGAGCCGCTGCCGCTGCAACCAACAGCGCCTGGGGGTCCGCCAGGCCCACATCCTCGCTCGCCAGGATGACCAGGCGACGGGCGATGAAGCGGGGATCCTCACCGGCCTCGAGCATGCGGACCATCCAGTAGAGGCCCGCGTCGGGGTCGGAGCCACGGATGCTCTTGATGAGCGCACTCACCTGGTCGTAATGCTCGTCGGCACCCTGGTGGAACAGACGCCCGCCCCGCGCACGGCTCAGGTCGTCGCGAGTGATCCGTGCCCTTCGCCCAGCAGGCTCGGCACCCTTCGCCGGGCCCGCGCCTGGGGCACCTTGTGCACCCGTGCCCCGCTGGCGGGCCAGGACCGCTGCGAGCTCCACCATCGTCAGTGCCGCACGGGCGTCGCCTTCGGCAACTGCGATCAGCGCACCGACGGCGTCCGGCTCGGCCTCGACCCCCTCGGCCTCGAGGCCCCGCCGGACGACCTCCGCCAGGGCCGCCTCGTCCAGGGGCTCCAGGCGCCACAGGGTCGACCTGCTGAGGAGCGGGGCGTTGAGCTCGAAGAAGGGGTTCTCCGTGGTCGCGCCGATGAGCACGATCAACCCTTCCTCGACCGCCGGCAATAAGACGTCCTGCTGCGCCTTGTTGAAGCGGTGCACCTCGTCGAGGAACAGGATCGTGCCACGACCGGTTTCGGCACGCCGGCGACGGGCCTCCTCGAGCACGCCGCGCACCTCTTTGACCCCGGCAGTCACCGCGGACCCCGGGACGAAGACCTTCGAGGTGTACTTGGCGATCAGCCGAGCGAGGGTGGTCTTGCCGCTCCCTGCCGGACCCCAAAGGATCGCGGAGCCCACGCGATCGCTTTCGATGAGCGTCCGCAGCGGTGCCCCCGGGGCGACGAGGTGCTGTTGGCCGACGACCTCATCGAGCGAGCGCGGCCGCAGGCGCATGGCCAGCGGTCCCCCGGTCGCCAGGTCGCGCTCAGCGCTGGCACTGAACAGGTCGGTCGCAGCCGACCGCCGGGACGCTGACCCGGGCACCCTACCCGCCCGATCTGTTCGCAACCACGCGAATTCCCAGCTCAGCGAGGGTGCTCGGTGGAAGCTCCGCTGGTGCTCCTGTGAGCGGATCGGCCCCGGACTGGGTCTTGGGGAACGCGATCACCTCCCGGATCGCCTCCTCGCCGGCGAGGATCGCGACCAGTCGGTCCAAGCCGACGGCGAAGCCCGCATGGGGCGGTGCGCCAAACCGGAAGGCTCGAAGCAGGAACCCGAATCGTCGCTCGGCAGCCTCCTCGGAGATCCCGAGCGCGGCGAAGACCCGACGTTGGACGTCGGCTTTGTGGATCCGGACGCTCCCGGACCCGAGCTCCCAGCCATTGAGGACCAGGTCATAGGCGAGTGCTCGAACCCCGAGCGGATCCTCCTCGAGCTTCTCGAGGTCCTCAGGGTGGGGCATGGTGAATGGGTGGTGCGCCGCAACGGGGTTTCCCGCCTCGTCGACCCCTTCGAACATGGGGAAGTCGACGACCCAGGCAAACCGGAGCGGACCTTCTGCGACGCCGAGGCCCCCGAGCTCGGTGCGCAGCGCGCCGAGCACGCTGCAGGCGACGTGCTGATCGTCGGCGACCACCAGAACGAGGTCCCCAGGGCGGCTCCCGGTACGCGAGAGGATCCCATGGCGCTCCTGCGCGGAGAGGAAGCGCTCGAGCGGTGAGTCGAGCCGGGCCGCGCCGGCGTCCGCGGCCAGTTCGGGGCCCGCCCCGGTCGCTCCGGGGCCCTCGGAGGGTTTCGCTGCTTCCTCGGCCTCCGCCGTCTCGGCCGACGCCGCGGGGAGCACCCGAAACCATGCCAGTCCGCTCGCGCCGAGGCGTTTGGCGTGGGCGACGAGAGCGTCGAGGCGAGCGCGTCCTGTCTCGGCTCCTCCGGGAACGCGGATCGCCTTGACCGCAGGTGCCGCGAATGCCCGGACTGCGGTCTGCTCGAACACCGCAGTGAGATCGACGATCTCCATCCCAAAACGAAGGTCCGGCTTGTCGGTGCCGAAGCGCTCCCGCGCCTGCTCCCAGGTCATCCGCTCGATCATGGCTGGTCGATCGGGCGCGACCGCCCTGGCGGCAGCAATGACGGCGTCGCTGACGACCCCCATGATGTCGTCCTGGCCGACGAAGGAGGCCTCCAGATCGAGCTGGGTGAACTCGTACTGACGATCAGCACGCTGGTCCTCGTCACGCAAGCATCGAGCGATCTGGTAGTAGCGGTCCAGACCGCCGACCATGAGCAGCTGCTTGGCGAGCTGTGGACTCTGCGGGAGGACGTAGAACGAGCCGTGATGGAGGCGGCTCGGAACGGCGAACTCCCGGGCGCCCTCGGGCGTGGGCGCCCACAGTAGCGGGGTCTCGACCTCGCAGAACCCGTGGCGCTCCATCGCGGCCCGAATCGCAGCGTTCACCCGCGCCCGCAGCCGTAGGTTCGCCTGCATCCTCGGCCGACGAAGGTCGATGAAGCGATATCGCAGGCGAACCGACTCGTCCACCTCGACGCGGTCGTCGACGAGGAACGGCGGTGGCTCGGCCGCCGAGAGCACCTCGACCGAGCAGTCGGTGACCTCCACTGCGCCGGTCGCAAGACGCGGGTTGGCCGTTCCCTCCGGGCGATCGCGCACGACGCCGCTCACAGCGATGACGTACTCACTGCGCACATCGACCGAGCCGTCGACCACGCACTGCACGACACCGCTGTGGTCGCGCAGGTCGATGAACGCCAGGTGCTCGCCGTGCTCCCGCCGTCGGGCAACCCAACCGCACAGCCGGACGCTCATCCCGACATGGCTGCTCCGCAGCTCTCCGCATCGGTGCGTGCGCATCGAGGTGCTCGATGCAACGGGCTCGTGCTCGTTCATCACCCTCGCCTCGTGAGCACCTCGGTGACGAACTCGACCACCTCGGCGCGCGGAACCGTCTCCTGGCGGCCGCCTTCTCCCATCGCTCCATCTCGCATCGCTCGCACCGTCACGACCTTGTGGTCTCGCTCCGTCGGTCCAACGATCATGGCGAGCTGAGCTCCCGAGCGGTCGGCGCTTCGGAGCTGCGCCTTCATCGAACGGTCGTCGAAGGAGCGCTCGACCCGCCACCCCGCCCGGCGGAGCTCTCCGGCGAGCCGGCGCGCCTCGGATCCCCCTGTCAGGTCCACGACGAAGACGTCGACCATGGCGGCGTCGAGCTCGAACACCTTCTCGGCGTCACAGGCGAGCAAGACCCGCTCGATGCCGATCCCGAACCCAACGCCGGGGGTCGGAGGGCCACCCATCGCCTCCACGAGGCCGTCGTAGCGACCCCCGCCACCGATGCCGTTCTGGGCCGCCTCGATCGCGTGCGAGGCGAACTCGAACGTCGTTCGCGTGTAGTAGTCGAACCCCCGGACGAGTCGGTGGTCGATCACGTAGCGGATCCCCAGGTCGTCGAGCCCGGACCGGACATGATCGAAGTGCGCACGGCAATCGCCACAGAGGTGGTCCACCATGTGGGGAAGGTCGGCCGTGGCGGCCTGACATTGGGGGCGCTTGCAATCCAGCACGCGCAACGGATTCGCCTCGATTCGGTCACGGTGCTCCTCGCACAGTTCGCCGCGCCGCGCCCGCATGATCGTTCGCAACAGCTCGACGTACGCCGGACGGCAGCGCTGATCGCCCATCGAGTTCAACGACAGCCGGTATGCACGGATCCCCACTTCTTCGAAGAACTGCTGGGCGAGGCCGATCACCTCGATGTCCAGCTCGGGGTCGGCAGGTCCCAGTGCCTCGATCCCGACCTGATGGTGCTGACGATAGCGCCCTGCCTGTGGCCGCTCGTGGCGGAAGGCGGCCGTGACGTACCAGGCCTTGAAGGGCAGGACCGGACGGTGCTGTAGGAACGCCCTCACGATGGACGCAGTCCCCTCCGGCCGTAGTGCGAGGGTGGTCCCGTCACGGTCGACGAACTCGTACATCTCCTTGCCGACGACGTCGCTTCCCTCGCCGATGCCGCGACGAAAGACCGTCGCATCCTCGAAGACCGGGGTCAACGTAAGACCGTATCCCGCCCGCTCGACCAACGTAGCGAAGCGTGCGACGAGGCGCTCCCAGCGCGCCGACTGCGGCCACAAGACGTCGTGGGTGCCGCGCGGGGCGCGCAAGGACGGCGATCGATCTGTCATCGGCTGCTCACGCTCGCTTGCCGGGAAGCTGGCGGTAGGCGTCGAAGACGCCGTCCAAGTGCTTCAAGGAGCCGACGAGGGAGTGGAGGTGGGTGGGGTCTGCAAGCTCGACGTCGAAGGTCATGCGGCTCACCCTGTCGGGAGTCGTAATTGTACGAGCGGCGACGATGTTGAGGTGGTGCTCGGACACTACGCGGCTCACGTCAGCCAACAAGCGCGACCGGTCGAAGGCGAGGACCTCGATGGTCGCCACGAAGATGGAGTCACCACCGCCGTCCCACTCCACCTCGATGAAGCGCTCCTGGGAGCGCCGCTCCAGGGCCATCGCGTTCGAGCAATCCGAACGATGCACGGAGACTCCACGACCCTGGGTGACGAAACCAACGATCTGGTCTCCAGGCACAGGGGTGCAACACCTCGCCAGGTGCACCATCACGTCATCGAGACCCTCCACGTACACGCCACCGGTCGAACGTGGCCCGCGTCGGGAGCCGCCCGACACGGTGATCGGCAACTGCTCGGCTTCTCCCCCCCGGAGCTCACGGGCCAGCCGTTGGACCACCGCTTGCGCGGAGAGCTGGTTCTCGCCGATGGCCACGAAGAGGGCGTCGACGTTGGACATACCCAGCGCGGTCGCGACCTGGGCCAGCGCGCTCGAGCCCATCAGCTTCTGGAGCGGCAACCCACTGCGCCGAAGCGCCTTCATGAGCTCGTCCCGACCGGTCTCCATCGCATCCTCGCGACGTTCCCGGCTGAACCACTGGCGGATCTTGTTCCGTGCTCGCGACGAGGCCACGATCGATAGCCAGTCCCGGCTCGGCCCGGCGTTCGGAGACTTCGACGTCACGATCTCGACGGTGTCAGCCGAGGACAATCGGGTGTCGAGTGGGACGAGACGACCATTGACCTGGGCCCCGATGCACCGGTGGCCGACCTCGGTGTGGATCGCGTACGCGAAATCCACCGGAGTCGAACGAGCCGGCAGCGCGATGACCTTGCCCTTGGGCGTGAAGACGTAGACCTCGTCCTGTTCGAGGTCGAGCTTGAGCGCCTGCAGGAACTCCACCGGATCGGTCGTCTCGCGCTCGACGTCAGCGATGCGCTGCATCCAGGCGACCTCCTCCGCGGCAGGCGCGCCTTCCTTGTAGCCCCAGTGCGCTGCGATCCCGTACTCGGCGCGCCGGTGCATCTCCTCGGTGCGGATCTGGACCTCGATGGGCTTGCCCTCGTCGCTGATGACGGTGGTGTGCAGGGACTGGTAGAGATTGAACTTGGGTGTGTTGATGTAGTCCTTGAAGCGCCCGTGCACCGGCGCCCAGATGGCGTGGATCGCGCCGAGTGCAGCCCAGCAGTCCTTCTCCGACTTCACCACGACCCGGATGCCCACGAGGTCGTAGATGTCGTCGAACTCACGACCCCGGACCACCATCTTCTCGTAGATGCTCCACAGGTGCTTCGGGCGACCGGTCACCTCCGCATCGATGCCCACCGCGTCGAGCCGCTCGCGCACGGCAACCAACACCCGCGCCAGGTCCTCCTCGCGCTGGGGAGCCCGTGATGCGACCATCTGGGCGATCTCCGCATAGCGCTTCGGGTGCAACGTGGCGAACGCCAGATCCTCGAGCTGCCACTTGACCTGTTGTATGCCAAGACGGTGGGCGAGCGGGGCGTAGACGTCGAAGGTTTCCTGCGCGATGCGGCGGCGCTTCCACTCGGGCAACGCGTCCAGGGTCTGCATGTTGTGCAGGCGGTCCGCGAGTTTGATGAGCAACACCCGCCAGTCGCTCGCCATCGCGATGAGCATCTTGCGGATCGTGGCGGCCTGCTGGGCCTCCTTGGAGTCGAACTGGAGCCGATCGAGCTTGGTCACGCCATCGACCACCCGTGCGATGGCCGAACCGAACTCCGCCTCGACCGCCTCCAGGGTGAGGGGAGTGTCCTCCACTGCGTCGTGCAAGAGAGCGGCGGCGATCGTCGCAGCTTCGAGGCCCAGGCTCGCGGTAATGCGAGCGACGGCAACCGGGTGCGTGATGTAGGGCTCCCCAGAGCGCCGAAACTGCCCGTCGTGTGCGGTCCATGCCATTGTGGCCGCGCGCCAGATCAGCGATGGGTCCTCACCCGGGCGCCGTGCGTGGAACTCCTGGAGGATCGGCTCGATCAGTTCGGCGATCGTCGCCTCGGCGCTCGTGGTTCCCTCCGGATCCGCCTCGGACGCCGGGGAACTCCCTGCAGCTGCGGTTCCACGCCCGGCAACATCGGAACCGTGCCCATCGGGGCGCTCGCCGATGGCCCGACGGGTTGCCTGCGTGGTTCCGCTCGTGGTTCGGGTCGCAGCTGACGAGACCCCTGTCAGGGTCACCATTGCTCCAGGCTACTCGACTCGGCGGCCACAGAAGCGTTCCGCAACGACGACGGGTACCACGCCCCTGCGTCAGCGACGCTCGGCCACCCAGGGCGTTCCCTGCCAGCGATCCTGACCGTTGGAGGCACCGAGGCGGTCAGCGCCGCTTCCGAGACCGTCGGCTCCGGCTGGCACTCGTTGACCGGCGCGCGGAACGGGTCGACGACCCTGCGCGCTGGCCCGCGGCGCGTGGAGGAGCACCACGGCCTGACTGCCCACCTCTGGTGCCAGCGCGCTCGAGGGGCTCGGGGCGCGCTGCTCCGGCGGCGGATCGGCCGTCACCAGCAGGGGAACCGTCACCGCCAGCAGATGCCGTCGAATCGCCATGTCCGTTGTGCTCGGAACCCTCGATGGCGACCTCGTCCACCGAACGCCCGTTGCTAGGGCGGCCTCCGGGCAGGAGCGAACGTGACGTGCCTGCGAGAGCAAGTTCCGCAGCGGCCGCCGGCGTGAGAATGCCGAGGCGCTCACCACGCGTCTCGAGACGCTTGGCGATGTTGCGGTAACGAGGCTCGCGTTCTTTCATGAGTGCGAGGATCGGCGACGCGATGAAGATCGAGGAATAGGTCCCGCTCACCAAGCCCACGAACAACGCGAGACCGTAGTTCTGCAGGGTGATCGCACCAAGGAGCTCCGCGCCCACCGTGAGCACGGCCAGCACCGGCAGGATCGCGACGAGAGAGGTGTTGATGGAGCGGGCCAGGGTCTGGTTCATCGAAAGGTTGACCATCTCGGAGTAGGTCATGCGGCCCATCGAGCCGAGGCCCCTGGCGTTGTCGCGCACCCGGTCGAAGACGACGACGGTGTCGTAGAGCGAGTAGCCCAAGATGGTGAGGACAGCGATCACCGCGTCAGGGGTCACCTGGAATCCGGCCAACGAGAAGACGCCCGCGGTCACCAAGAGGTCATGCAGGAGGGCCACGAAAGCCGCCAGCGCCATCTTGGGCTCGAAGCGGAGACTGATGTAGACACCAACCGCAACGAAGAACACGATCAGCGCCGTTACCGCGCGTTTGGTCACCTCCGAGCCCCATGTGGGCCCGACCGTGGAGATCGACACGTCCTGGCCGGGAGCTAAGCGTCGAAGTGCTGCCACCACCGCATTGGAGATCTGTTGCTGCTGCCTGGCGGGCATGTTGTTGAGGTCGGCCTCTACCTGGGCCGTCTTGCCGCCCAGCACGACCACCGTCGGTTGGCTCAGGCCCGCTGCCTCGACCGCGCTCAGAACCTTGGACTGGGAGATCCCCGGCCTGGACACGGTCCAGGAGGTGCCGCCCTTGAAGTCGATGCCGAAGTTGAATCCTCGGATACCGAGCGAGGCGATCCCAGCAACGATGATCAGGGCCGAGAGACCGAACCACCACCGGCGCCTGCCGACGAAGTCAAAGGACGTCTCGCCTCGATAGAGCCGCCCGAATGCGCCGATCCGCCACCGCCGTCGCCCTGACGCCGCCAGCAGGCGCCGCACCGCCTCGTCGTCGGAGTCCGCCGGGTCCAGCCCCCTCGCGAGCTCCTCCTCACTGACCGCCGGCTCGCTGGTGCGCCCAGCGGCAACCACCTGATCGCTCGACGCGCCACGCCCTGGTGCCGCCGGTGCTCGCCGCGCTTGCGAAGGCTGCCCGCCCGACCCTGATTCTGGGCCCGCCTTGTCGACACTGGTCGCTTGCTCTGACTCGGCGCGCTCGACTGCGAGCTGCGCTTCGTCGGGACTCCGGGGAGCGAGCGCGTCACCAGGGCCCGCATCGCTACGGTGCTGGCTCTGTTGCGCGCGCCGAGCCGCTCCCGGCCGCAACAACCCCTCGCTACTAGGACGCTCTCGCTCTCGCCTGCTCACGTCTGCGCTCCCCCCAGGCCGACCGCCAATCCCCGCGCGATGCCCATGCGCCGTGCCCTGGTGAGCCGTTCGTTCCGCGCCAGGAGCAGGACCAGCGGCCTCGTGAAGAAGTAGGTGATGAACACGTCCATCAAGGTCGAAAGGCCAAGGAAGAACGCGAAGCCCTTCACGCTCCCGACTGCAAGCCAGTACAACAGCACCGCGGCGAGCAGCGAGACGAAGTCGGCAGCCAGCACGGTGCGAAAGGCGCTCTTGAACCCTCGGTCCGCACTCGTACGCACTGTTCGGCCCGCACGCGTCTCGTCCTTCAGACGCTCGAAGTAGACGATGTAGGAATCGACGGTGATCCCGATCGACACGATGATGCCGGTCACGCCCGCGAGGTCGAAGCTCGGAGCGACTGAGGTGTGCCCCAGGGCCGAGATGATCACCCAAAGCAGTGCCGCGGTGACCGCCAGCCCACTGACGACGACGACCCCGAGGAGGCGGTAGTACGCGATGGTATAGAGCAGCACGAGGATGAGCCCGGCGATCCCAGCGCCAAGCCCTGCGTCCAGTGAGGCTCGCCCGAGGGTCGGCGAGACCGTCTGGGTCGTGAGCTGCTTGAGCGGCACGGGCAGGGCGCCATAGTTGAGCGCAACCGCAAGCGCCTGTGCCGACTGCTGGGTCAGGGCTCCTGAGATCTGCACCGATCCGTTGAACGACGTGAAGGTCGACTGGGTGGGAAGGGTGATCGGCGCGGACTGGACCACGCCGTCGAGCTCGATAGCGATGATCTCGTGGAAATAGCGCTGTGCCATTTGGTCCCACTGCTTGGCGCCGGAACTCGTGAGGCTGATGTTCACCGCCCATGCACCGGTCTGGGTCTGGGTGGCGTACGCGCTCTTCACGATGCGGCCGGTCAACTGCGCGGGGCCTGCGAGGTAGCGCACCGGCGGTGATCCGGGAAGCCCGGGCAGCAGGACGGTGGCGTTGCGCTTGTCGTCAATGGGGCGCGTCGAGGGGTATGCGGCGAGCGCGGGGTCCGGGGTGAGGGAGTAACCGACGCCGTTGGGACTCGACACACTCCCTCCAAAGAGGGGGCTGGTGGTGGTGAGCTGGTACTGAGCCGGACAGTTGGTCGGGAGCGCCCCGACGCTGGAGGGATTCTTGGGCCTGTGGTAGAGCGGGGCGTAGCACAGCGTGGGTCGGAAGTACAGCTGTGCCGTCTGACCTACCGCCTTCAACACGGCGTTCGCGTTCTTCACCCCCGGAACCTGGACGACGATCTGGTCGCCTTGGGTGTTGACCTGCGCACCGGAAACGCCGAGCCCGTTGACACGGTCGCTCAGGATGGTGACGGTCTCGTTCAGATCCGCGTTCGACACGTGGTGCTCGGGAACGTAGACGACCGAGAAGCCCCCTGCCAGGTCAAGCCCGAGCCGAGGTGACCAGCGCGCGGCCAGGGTCCCGGCCAACGACCCAAGCGTCAGGACGAGGACCACCCCTAGGCTGATCAAGAGTCCGCGTTGCCGTCGGGCTTGGGCGCGCGACGGCGCCTTCATGTACCGGTTTCCTCCTCGGCGTCCGGCTCCTCGGTCTCCTCACCGTCGGGCTCCTCAGCGTCCTGTTCGGCCGCCGCGGCCGACGGTGACGGTTCGAGCCGGCGCGCGATCGACGAGCGGAGCACGACCATCCGAGCACCTCGCAAGCCGGTCGCGTCTCGCTCCTCCCCCCCGCTCACGATTTCGACCCGGTCGTCGAGGGCCCTCACGACCCGCCCGACCACCCCGCCAGCCGTCACGATCTCGTCCCCAACGCCGACCGCCTGGATCTGGGTTCGCTGCTGGCGTGCACGCTGCTGGGAGGGCCGGAGAAAGAGGAAGTACAGCGCTGCGCCAATGATGACGATGAAGATGAGGAAGGCCGCGCTCCCCGAGCTGGTGGACTTCTTGGCGGTCGTCGTGGTGGCCGCCAGAACGGCGAACACGGAGGGTAGGAAGTGGCTCATCGGAGAGCGCTCGGGGGTGCTCCCCTCAAGGAGGTTCTGTACACAGGGATGCCACGATATCGCAGGGTCCTCGCCGCCGGTTCGTCGGCAAGACCCCTCAAAACAACGCCGGGTCTTTGGGCACGAGCCCCAGGTGCATGAAGGCCCGGGGGGTGGGCACCCTTCCCCGTGGCGTCCGCTGGAGGAGACCCTGTTGGAGCAGGAAGGGCTCATAGGCGTCCTCGATCGTGTCCGGCTCCTCACCGACGCATTGGGCGAGCGTCGTCAGCCCGACTGGCTTCCCACTGAAACGCCGACACAGCGCGTCCAGGATTGCCCGGTCCACCTTGTCCAAACCCAGGTCGTCGATACCGAAGACCGCGAGGCCTTCGGCAGCGGCGGCCTCGGTGATGATGCCGTCGCCGCGTACCTCGACGAAATCCCTGACCCGCCGGAGCAACCGGTTCGCGATCCGAGGCGTTCCTCGGGAACGTTCGGCGATCCGCTCGGCGCCTGCGGGCTCCACCTGAACATCGAGGATCTTGGCGGAGCGCTCGATGATCGCTCGGAGCTCGACCGTGTCGTAGAGATCGAGGCGCCCGACGAAGCCGAACCGATCTCGCAGGGGGCTCGACACCAGTCCTGTCCTCGTCGTCGCACCCACCAACGTGAACCGTGGGAGGTCGAGCCGGATCGAGCGCGCCGTCGGGCCCTTGCCGATCATGATGTCGAGCTTGGCGTCCTCCATCGCGGGATACAGAATCTCTTCCACCTGGCGCGGGACCCGGTGAATCTCATCGATGAAAAGCACGTCTCCGGCTTGGAGGTCGGTCAGCAACGCGGCCAGATCCCCCGGTCGCGCCAAGACCGGGCCCGAGGTCACGCGGAGTCCGACACCAAGCTCGGCTGCAACGATCCCTGCGAGCGACGTCTTGCCGAGGCCAGGGGGCCCTGCGAACAACAGATGATCGACCGGCTGACGACGCTGCTTGGCGGCTTGGAGGACGATGCGCAGGTGCTCGACCAGCTGGGTCTGGCCGACGAACTCCTGCAAGGTCTTCGGTCGAAGACCCGCATCCTCCGGCTCCTCGGCAGGCCGCTGCACTCCGTCGAGCGGCTGCTGAGGGTGCGGAGCCGACGCAACCGCCTCGCCGTGCAAGAGCATCTCTCGCCGAAGTGCTGCACTCATCGTGGGGCCAACTCTCGGAGCGCTAGCCGCAGGATCGTCTCCACATCGAGCTCCACGGGGACCTCGGTCCCCGCATGGACGCCAGGATCTTCGTCTGCGTCGATCCTCGAGGACGCCCCCGACTCGCCTTGCCCTTCGCTAGTCGCCCCAGGGTCGCCAACCGCACGAGCCACCGCAGCCAATGCCCGCCGAATCTCTTCCGGCGCGTACCCGAGCGCCGCGAGGGCTGCCTGGACCTCTGCACGCACCGATGCCACGGCAGGCGGCGTTGCACCGCGCGCCCTCGCTGCCGCTCCCCCAAGGTCGGGAAGGTCGAGCCGGTTCTTCAGGTCGATCATCAGTCGCGCAGCGGTCTTTCGGCCGATTCCGGGGACTCGGCACAGCGTGGCGAGATCCTCTTCGATCAGCGCGGTCGACAGGGCGGCTGGCGAGAGCACGGAGAGCACCGCCATGGCGAGGGCGGGCCCGACTCCATGGGCGCCCAGCAGGGCTTCGAAGCAACGCCGCTCGTCGTCGTGGGCGAAGCCGTACAAGGTGATGGCATCTTCACGCACATGAGTGTGCACGTAAAGCACGACCTCGGAACCGACTGGGCCCATCGATGCCGCTGCGGGCGCGGTGACGGTCACCCGGTAGCCCACGCCCCCGACATCGACGACCACCTCCCCATCGCCGCTGCGGGTTGCGAGCGTTCCGCGCAGCATGCCGATCACCGGAGCCACCCCCGCTGCCTCAGAGCGATCCCCATGCCGTCAGGCCTGCTCGACTTGTGAGCCAGGTCCGTTCGGGCATCCACTACGTCGCACCCCCATCTGTGCGGTCTTTCCTCTGGCATTGCCGTGCACCGAACATCGCCGTGGATCCCTTCGGTCGCTGGCTCCGAGAGCCCTACCTTCACCGTTCGAGTCCACGCAGCACTCCAGCGCCTGTCAAGAGGCACGCCCCACGACGCCGCTGGCGGAGCGAATCGCCGCACGGACCGGCGCGATCGCGAGATGGCACATCGCGAGAGCGAGAGCGTCAGCGACATCCGGGGGTCGCGGGGCATCCGCCAGGCCCAGCACGGATGCGACCATCTGCTGGACCTGTCGCTTCGTGGCGCTTCCGTAACCGACGAGCGCCTGCTTCACTTCGTTGGCGCTGTACTCGGCGACCTCGCAGCCGTGCGCAGCGGCCGCGGCGAGTGCCAAGCCGCTCACCTGGCAGACCGAAACGGCGGTTCGCGCGTTGACCTGGAAGAACACTCGTTCAACCGCCGCGGCAGACGGCGAGAGCTCCTCGAAGAGGACGTCGAGGGCTCGCTGGGCTTGAAGCAGTCGCGTTGGCAGCGGATCGCGCGGATCGGTTTCGATGACGCCAGCGGCACAGGCTCGAAGTTCGCTGCTTCCGGGCATGCGCGCCACGAGGCCGTACCCACAGCGTGAGAGCCCGGGATCGATCCCGAGGACGAACATGCGTTCGAATGTAGCGCCCAAATGTGCTCGATCGTGGGATCCCACCCAGCCCGAGCCGCCACGAGCGTCCGAACCGTCGGCAAGTGTGCAGGGGACATCCGCGCCGTCGCCTCCTGGCAGGGGCACGGCGCCATAACCCTGCAACGGCATCGACGGGTGCGGATCAGCTAAGCAGGCCAGCCAGCATCGCGTCGGGAATGTCGTAATTCGCGTAGAGCGCCTGGACGTCGTCCTGCTCGTCCATCGCCTCGATCAGGCGTAACACCTTCCTGGCCTCGGCATCCTCGGTAATCGGAACCGTGGTCGAGGGCACGAGGGAGAGCTCTGCCGACTCGGGCGACATCCCGGCACCCTCGAGTGCAGCGCGAACCGCACCGAGATCGCTCGGCGCGGTCGTGACGACCCAGCGGTCCCCCTCGTCGGTGAGGTTCTCCGCACCGGCCTCCATGGCCACCTCCAGGATCCGATCTTCCTGGAAGCTCTTGGGGAGCGCGATGACCCCCTTGCGCTCGAACTGCCAAGCAACCGAGCCCGGCTCGGCCAGCGATCCCCCGTTCCGGCTGAAGAGGTTTCGAATGTCGGCACTGGTGCGGTTGCGATTGTCCGTGAGGACCTCGACGATGACGGCAACCCCGCCCGGTGCGTACCCCTCGTAGGTCACCGCTTCATAGCGTGTCCCCTCCAGCTCACCGGTGCCGCGTTTGATCGCGCGCTCAATGGTGTCTAGCGGAACCGAGGCATCCCGGGCCTTCTGGTACATGGTCCGCAGGGTGGCATTGGCGTTCAGGTCGCCGCCACCTTCGCGTGCGGCCACTTCGATCTGCCTGATCAGTTTGGCGAAGAGCTTGCTTCGTGCCTTGTCTTGGGCGCCCTTACGGTACTTCGTGGTTGCCCACTTCGAGTGACCTGACATCAGATCGCTTCTCCCACCTTCCTCAACGCCCCTGCTCCCTGTACCCCTGTGTCCGAGAGCCGACCAACGCCCACTTGCCCGATCGTGCCATGCGACGCCGCCATCGCCAAGAACACCCGATGCACCCGTCGATCGCTGGTCAGCTCTGGGTGGAATGCCGTCGCCAGCACGTTGGCCTGCCGGCACATGACCGGGACCGAGGCGCCGTCGTTGCGAAGGCTCGCCAGCACCTCAACCCCCGGCCCGACCGCCTCGATCGCCGGAGCCCGGATGAACACGGCGGGCAGCGGGTGGTCTCGTTCGCCCAGCTCTGCGTCGATCGTCGTGGCATCGAGCAATGCCTCGAACGAATCGGCCTGACGACCATAGGCGTTGCGCCGCACGACGCAGTCCAATGCCCCGAAGCTGCGTTGGTCCGGACGGCCGTCGAGAACCTCCCGGGCGAGCAACACCATGCCCGCGCAGGTCCCCAGTACCGGCGTCCCACCGGCAATGAGACCGGCCACCCCCTCGAACAATCCGGAAGACTCGAGCAGTACCGAAAGGGTCGTCGATTCCCCGCCGGGAAGGACCAGTCCGTCGAGATCGCGCAGCTCATCGGGCTTGCGCACGAGCCGGCAGGTTGCACCGAGCTCCTCGAGGACGAGGCGGTGCTCGCGGACGTCACCCTGCAGTGCGAGGATACCGATCGACAGCGAAGATTCCCTCACCACCCGCGAGTGGCGAGTCGCTCGTCGAGCTCAGCGAGCTCTTGCCCACGCATCGCCGCGCCGAGGCCCCGACTGACCTTGGCAACGAGCGCTGCATCGTCGTAGTGCGTCGTCGCTTCGACGATGGCACGCGCGCGCCGGGCAGGGTCCTCGCTCTTGAAGATGCCAGACCCAACGAACACCGCCTCGGCACCCAGCTGCATCACCAAGGCGGCGTCCGCCGGGGTGGCGATCCCACCCGCGCAGAACAGTGGGACCGGGAGACGACCGTTGTTGGCGACTTCCTCGACCAACCCAATGGGAGCCTGCAGGCGCTTTGCCCACCCGAAGCGTTCCGCACGATCCGCCTGGCTGAGCGCCCGGATGTCGGCGGTGATCGACCGGAGATGGCGAACCGCCTCGACGATGTTGCCGGTGCCGGCTTCCCCTTTCGAGCGGATGAGGGCTGCCCCTTCGGCGATGCGTCGCAGGGCCTCGCCGAGGTTCGTCGCCCCGCAGACGAAGGGGGTCGTGAACTGCCACTTGTCGATGTGGTAGGCCTCGTCGGCAGGCGTGAGCACCTCGCTTTCGTCGATGTAGTCGACGCCGATCGCCTCGAGGACCTGTGCCTCGGCAAAATGCCCGATCCGAGCCTTCGCCATCACCGGGATCGTCACGGCGGCTTTGATGCCTTCGATGAGTGCAGGGTCGCTCATCCGCGCCACGCCACCTTCCCTGCGAATGTCCGCGGGCACACGCTCGAGTGCCATGACTGCCACCGCACCGGCATCCTCCGCCACCTTGGCATGCTCCGCAGTGACCACGTCCATGATCACCCCGCCGCGCAGCATGTCGGCAAGGCCGCGTTTCACCGTGAATGTCCCGGTCACACGAGTCGCTTCGGTGGTCATCCCGTCATCCTACCGGCGTCGTTCGCCCTGCCCTCGGAGGAACGCGACCATCGCTTTCACCTTCAAGGCGATCCCCTGTCCCACGGCGCGCTCACCACTCGTCGAGCACGGCAATGCGCACGTCCGATGCGTCGAGATCGCCGAGGCGGTGCTGGTCTCGGCGGCCGATAGAGGGATCCACCCACAACCACCGGGTGATTGCGAGCGACCTTCCGGTGAAGACCGATCCTGGTGCGGGCACCGGACCGTTCTGCATGGCTGCCAACGCGTCGCGGAGCCCAGGCGGATAGCGCACGGCGGCAGCGGCGATCTCGTCGGCCCGGTACTCGCGCCCGCGACCCAGCGCGCGGTGCACCCAGTCGTCGCGGCCGGTCACCCAGACGATCGGAGCGAGCACGGCGACTGCGACCGCGGACACCACGGTGTCGTGCCGCTTGACGTGGGCAAGCTCGTGCCCGATCACACCCTCCAGCTCGATCACGCCCAAGCGATCGAGCAAGCCTGTCGTCACCACGAGCCGTACGTGGGACGAACCCCTCCCGAACGAGCAGGCGTTGGGGACGGCGTCGTCGATCACCATGAGCGAGGGAACTCGGACGCCGAAGGTCGGACACAGCCCGTCGACCATGTTGGTGAGCATCGGCGCGGTGCCCGGCGCGAGTGGGGTCGCGTGGATCAGGCGAACGACCAACCTGCTGGCTCCCTGCCAGATGCCAACTGCGACGCCCACGAACACGACCACGGCGATCACCACTGCTGCGATCGTCCCGAGGCCGATCCCGGCACCGATCCCGACGATCGCTGCCGGCCCGAGAGCCCCGGTGGCGCAGATCGCACGTGCCCGGCGGCGGTTCGCCGAGATCTCCCGGCTTCCAACCTCCAAGGAATAGGAAGCCGAGGTCACGAGGCTGCGGGAGCGCTGGGTCGAAGGCGCCGCTCGCAGCGGCACGCCAGGGAGGTTCGGGGTGCCCGTTCGCGCCTGCGGGTGTCGCCGAGCCCCGCCTCCACGCTTCACGCCATGTGAGCGCGTCGAGCCCTTGGTCTGCGAAGCCTTGGGCGCTTTCCTTCCCGAACCCGACCTCGAAGGAGGCATGTCAGCTGCGAGGTTATCGGAGGCTTGCCCGGGGGCCGCGGCTCGCGCCGTTCGCCAGACCGCCACGATTGCCCCACAGCGCGCGGGGCCAGCGGACAAACCCCTGGCCATCGCCGGTTTTCTCGCCCTGGCGGCCCCTCCGGCGCTCGCCACCGATCGCCTGCTCGTACACCTCGATGTAGCGCTCGGCGAGGCGCTCCATCGACCACTGCTCAGCATGGGCCCGAGCCGCTCGGCGCCAAGGATCGTTCTCTGCTCTTCGCGCGGCCGCCGGGAGCACCTCGGTGAGCGTTCGGCGCAGAGCCTCGACATCGCCCGGCGGCACGAAATGCGCATGCCCGCCTGCGGTCCTTCGATACGCGCTCAGATCCGACGCCACCACGACACATCCGGCGGCCATGCCTTCGAGCAGGACGACGCCGAAGGATTCGCCGCCGAGGGACGGCACACAGAGCACATGGGCCCCACGAAGGATCGAGGCAACCTCGTCGTCGCTGCGACGACCCAGCCATCGCAGGCGTGCGGAGGGTGGATACCGGCGCTGGAGCGACTCGGTCGCAGGGCCCTCCGAGACGATCCACAGCACGGCCGGGTCCGGGACGCCACTGAAGGCCTCCAGGAGCACCTCAAGCCCCTTGCGCTGTTCGTGGCGCCCGACGAACGCAATTGTGGGCCGATCGGTCGGCGCGGGGACCGCCGCGTCGAAGCGGGACAGATCAGTGCCGTTGAACAAGATCCGGTACGTTCCGCCGACGACCCCCGCGGCGGTGTCACGCGCCGCCTCAGACACGGCGCAGCGAACATCGAGACGCGAGGCCACCAGGCGCATGACAGGGCGAAGGGCCCGATAGAGCGCGTCGCGCCCGCAGCGGTGGAACGTCCCCACCACCGGCACATCTGCCCAGGCGAGCACCGCGTAGTTGATCGCCGGAGCGAGCGGCTCGTGCACGTGGTACACATCGATGCCTCCGCGGCGCACGAACGCACTGGTCCGAGCGATCGCTGCAGGTGACAAGGCCAGGGGGGCCACGGAGCCGTTCGCTCGCACCGAGACCGAGCTCCCGACGCCGAACACCCCTTCGAATTCGTGCACGCCGGCCCCATCAGGGTCCACCGGAGCGACCACAGTCGTCTCGTGCCCCGCAGCCCGCAGCGCTGCCGCCAGCCCGATGACCTGCCCTTGCACTCCACCGGGACGAGACAGGCTGTAGGGGCACACCAGCGCAATCCGCATGGCTAGCACGGCCTCACGCTGCGTTCGCTCGGCCAGTTGGCTTGGAACAGGTGCCACTGTTCGGGCGCACGCCGGATGTACCCCTCGAGATGGCGAGTGATCTCTTGGGTAATTCGGGCCACGTCAGCTCGGAACGAACCGGTCCGAGCGGTGTCGATGGGCTCGGAGACGACGCCTGTGTGCAGCTTTCCCGGCCCGCTGTACACAGCGGCGGTGAGCAGGACCGCCCCGGTGCGCAGCGCGAGCGTCGCAGGGCCAGCTGGCAGCGTCGTGCGTTCGCCGAAGAATTCGACCTCCACGCCGGTTCCGAGGAGGTCACGATCGCAGAGCAGGCCCACGAGGCCGCCGTTTCGCAAGGTGCGCAGCAACGCACCCCCGGAGCTCTCCGCGAGCGGCACGATCGTCAGCCCGAGGGCCTCGCGCTGCTCGATGAACCATTCGAACAACTCGGGCGGCTCGAGTTGCTCTGCCACGCTGGTCATGGGGTACCCGATCGCCGCCAAGAACGCACCACCCCAGTCCCAGCTCCCGAGATGGGGCAGCGCCATCACCACTCCTCGTCCCGAGGCCATGCCTGCTCGCAGGTGTTCCAACCCTCGCTCGACGACCATGCGCCTGCAGATCAGGTCCTGGTCGAGCGCCGGCAGACGAGCCCCCTCGACCCAGTAGCGCGTATAGGCACGAAACGCCCGGCGGGTGAGGTGCCGAACGACGCGAGGAGCCGGCTCAGCGCCTGGCGCACCCTGGGCGAGGACCCGCCGGATGTGCGCCGCTGCGTACGCGCGCGCTGCCGATTTTCGAGTGGCAAGCACCTCTCCCACCGCCGTCGCCACCCCGACTGCCACGGGTTCGGGCAATCGCTGGAGCGCTGCGCCCAGGAGCGTATAGGTGTAGTAGTGCGTCTTGGCTCGCCAATCCCCCGACGGGCGCCGCCGTCGTTTGCTCATTGCGCGCGGCTCATCCCTCGCGGCGTTCCTCGGTGGCCACTGCTGCAGCGATCAGTCTCGTGTCCGAACACGACCTATGTGGCAACGAAGGGTACGTCTCAACGATCGAGCGCGTCGCGGTCGCGACCGACTCTCCCAGCAAACCCCTTGCCCGCAAGCCGGCGCCCGCGCTCGAGCAAGGGGCGACCCCCGCTTCGCACGAGGACCCCGCGTCGGCGCCCGCGCACCTTCGTCACCGGCCGGAACGGTCGCAGTGGTTCGAGCGAACGCGCCAGTGTCGGGGGGAACCCGGTCCCCTCGGGGCGGCTCAGGTGGCGCGAGGGATCCCACCCTTCGCGCCAACGGCCGACACGCGACCGCCGGGGCTCCCGCGTCCGCCGCCGATCGCGCGGACGCTCGGGTCCATCCAGAGCGCGCCACACTCGGACAAAACGTCCGCCCGCGGTCAAGGTCGTGAGCCCCAGCAGCGCCCAGAGGTCCGGAACGAGCAGCCAAGAAGCCAGAAAACCTGCGCCGAGCAGGACCATGCGCTCTGCCCGCTCCATGAGACCGCCTTTTGCGGCGACGCCGAGCGCCTCAGCCTTGGCACGTTGATAGGACACCAGGGCAGTCGCCGCGAGGACGGCAAGGGGCAAGAGGGCCAGGTGACCCTCATGGGCCGATACCAGATACCACGTCACCCCTCCCATCAGGATCGCATCAGCGACGCGGTCGCTGACCGAGTCGAAGAAGGCACCGCGCTGGGAGGCGGTCCCCGCTGCCTTGGCGACCGGCCCGTCAAGAAGGTCATGGAACCCGGTGAGCGCGAGCAACCCGATCGCGAGGTGGAGGTGACCCGTGCCCACGGTCACCGCCGTGGCGACCGCAGAGAGGAGGCCAGTGGCGGTGAGGACATCTGCAGTAAGGCCCCGCCGGTGCAGGGCGCGCCCAACAGGTGCCGTACGGCGGTCCACCGCTTCGCGCCAGCGACCGTCGAGCATCGTCCTCACGGTATCACCAGGTCGATCACGCCGAGCCGGGACGCCAGGCGGCGCCTTGGCCGGGATCGCCGGATGAACCCTAAGCTCGCGCCAGGTCGAGCTCGGCACCGAGCTCGCCGGTGGGGCGCTTCCGAGCGAGAGGAGGGGCGAATCGTGACGAACGTGTCCACCTCGATGATCCGCAACGTGGCCCTCGTTGGCCACCACGCGGCCGGCAAGACCACCCTGGCCGAGGCATTGCTCGTCGCGACGGGTGCGATCTCGCGCCTCGGATCGATCGAGAAGGGCACGACCGTCTGCGATTTCGAGCCCGAGGAGGTTCAGCGGCACCTCTCTGTGTCCCTGGCCTCGGCCCCGTTCTTCCTCGACGGGACCAAGGTCAACCTGCTCGACGCGCCCGGTTACGCGGACTTCGCAGGAGAGTCCGCCATCGCGCTCGCTGTCACTGACCTGGCGGTGATCGTCGTCAGCGCCACCGACGGGGTTCAAGCGCAGACCGAGGATGCATGGCGCATGGCGGCAGCACACGGCATGCCTCGTTTGATCGTCGTGACCAAGCTGGATCGGGAACGGGCGAACTTCCACCAAACGCTCGCCGACATCCGCTCGGCTTTCGGTTCCGGTGTCACTGCCATCGAGATGCCGATCGGGGCTGAGAGCGCCTTTCATGGGATCCTCGACCTCCTCGATGGCACTGCGACCTTCTATGAGCGCGGCGCGACGCCGCCGGTTCGGGGAACCGCTGGCCCGGTCCCCGAGGACCTCGCCGCTGCCGAACACGACAGTGGCGAGGCACTGGTCGAAGGCATCGTCGTCGGCGACGACGCGCTCATGGCCCGATACCTCGATGGCGAGACGATCGAACGCCGGGAGTTGCAAGCGGCACTGGCAAGTGGCGTGGCCTCGGGATCGGTTTTCCCGGTCGTCTGCTGCTCTGGCACCACTGGCGTCGGTGTGGACCGGCTGGCCCGCCACCTGGCCGAGCTTGCGCCTCCCCCGGATCACGCGAAGCCAATGACCGTGCTCGCCGGCGAGACAACGACCGAGGTGCGCGCCGATCCCGCGGGGGAACCGCTCGCGGTCGTCTTCAAGACGATGTCGGATGCCCATGCGGGCAAGGTTTCCCTGTGCAAGGTCGTCTCGGGCACCCTCCGGCCCGACATGGTGCTCGTGAACTCACGGACACGTGCCGAAGAGCGCCTGCACGTGCTCGAGCTCCTCCGCGGCCATCACAGCTCACCGGTCGACGAGGCCGTCGCCGGCGACTTCGTCGGCGTCCCGCGACTGGGAGGAACCCGAACCGGCGACACGCTCGCTCCCAAAGGCAAGCCCGTCGTCGTCGTGCTCCCCGAGCCGGAGCCGGCAGGCTTGTCAATGGCCGTGAGACCGGTCTCAAGAACAGACGAGGACAAGCTCATGTCCGCACTCAACCGGCTCCGGGAGGAAGACCCTGCGCTGTCGGTCACCCGGGTCGACGAGACGCACCAGACGGTCCTTCAGGTCACCGGCGAAGTCCACCTCGCGGTCACCTGCGACCGCCTGGCTCGAAAGTTCGGGGTTGCGGTTGAGCGCGAGGAGGTGATCGTCCCCTATCGCGAGACCATCACCCAGCCCGCGGAAGCCGAGGGGCGTTACAAGAAGCAGACCGGTGGGCACGGCCAGTTCGGAGTCGTCCATCTCCGGATCCAACCATTGGAGCGAGGCAAGGGGTTCGAGTTCCACGATGAGGTCGTCGGTGGCGCGATCCCGCGGCAATACATCCCCGCAGTCGAGAAGGGCGTCCTCGAAGCGATGGAGCAAGGTGGGGTCTCCGGTTACCCCGTCGTCGACGTCTCGGTGACCTGCGATGATGGCAAGTACCACCCAGTGGACTCCTCAGAGTTGAGCTTCAAGATGGCAGGAGCGCTCGCGTTCCGAGCCGCCTTGGAGAAAGCAGGCCCGGTTGTCCTTGAACCGATCTCCCGTCTCGAAGTCACGATCCCTGGTGATTTCCAAGGCGACGTCCTCGGCGACCTCCACGCGCGACGCGGCCGGGTCTTGGGAACCGACCCCGGTGAGGACGGGTTCCAGACGATCACCGCGATGGTGCCGACCGCGAGCCTCGCCCGGTATGCAGTCGATCTCCGCGCGCTGACCGGGGGCCGAGGCCGGTTCCGGGCTGTGCATGACCACTACGACTTCAAGTAGGGATCTGCCCGGAACCAAACGGTCCCTTCCCAGCAACGAGCCCTCGCGCCAGGACCTCAGTGGGAGGAAGGCCAGGCTGCCGTCAATGTCTTCCACGCACCCTCGAGCGTCTCAGGGATGACGCGCACTCCGGCAACGGTCGTCATGAAGTTCGTGTCGCCCAGCCAGCGCGGAAGCACGTGAAGGTGCACGTGCTCGGGGATCCCCGCTCCTGCGGCCTTGCCGAGATTGGCTCCTAGGTTCACCCCGTCGGGGCGGTACCCCGCGATGATGGCATCGACCGCCGACCGGGTCGTCTCCCAAAGTTCTGCGGACTCTGCAGGCGACAGGTCGTGCAGGGGGCCGACGTGCCGCACCGGCATGACGAGGAGATGGCCGCTCGCGTAAGGGTACGCATTCAAGACCGCGACCGAGCGCTCGCCGCGCCACACGATCCCATTGTCCACAGATGGGGGGCCACTCGCCACGATCCGGCAGAACACGCACTCCGCCGTCGGCAGTGCTTCGTGCGAGGAACGGCTGCCAGCCTCAGCCTCCTTGGCGGGGGCGGTCACGGCCGCGACGTACTCCTTCCGCCAGCCCGCCCACAGTTGGCGCAATCCCTCACTCATCGAAGCACCCTCGCCTGCTCCGGACTTCCCCGAGCCTCGATCTCGGCCTGGATCATCGCCACCACCGCGTCGAGTGGAACCCCGCGCTCGGGTCGCTCCGAGCCTCGCCGGTTCAGCCCGACAGTGCCCGCTTCCACGTCGGAGCCGCCCACCACGAGGATGTAGGGGAGCTTCGCCAGCTTGGCGCGCCGCACACGGGCATTCAGTGGCTCGTCCGCACCCTCGACGGCCACCCTGATGCCGGCGCCCCGCAGCGCCTGCGCGACCAGGTCCGCATATGCCTGATGATCACCCGCCACCGGAAGCACACGCACCTGCTCGGGCATGAGCCATGTGGGAAGTGCCCCCGCGTAATGCTCGAGCAGGATCGCCATGAAGCGCTCCACCGATCCGAACAGCGCCCGATGCAACATGGCCGGCCGGCGCCGCGTGTTGTCCGGTGCCACGTAGGAGAGGTCAAAGCGTCGCGGAAGCTGGTAGTCGAGTTGCACGGTCGAGATCTGGTGATGCCTCCCGATGGCGTCCCGTGCCTGCACCGAGATCTTCGGGCCGTAGAAGGCACCACCCCCTTCGTCGGGCACGAGCGCAAGCCCCATCTCGGCAGCAACCGAGCGCAACAGCTCGGTGGCTTCTTCCCACTCTTCATCGGCCCCAACCGCCTTTTCCCCCGGCCGGGTCGAGAGCTCAAGATAGGTGTCGCTCAGACCGAACTGCTCGAGGACGTCGAGGACGAACTCGAGCACGGAGCGGATCTCAGCGGGAAGTTGCTCACGCGCGCAGAAGATGTGCGAGTCATCCATCGTCATCCCACGGACGCGGGTGAGCCCGTGCACCACCCCTGACTTTTCGTGGCGGTAGACCGTACCGAGCTCGAAGAGACGCAGTGGGAGCTCCCGGTACGAACGCTGACGGCTCTTGTACACGAGGATGTGGAATGGGCAGTTCATCGGCTTGAGGTAGTACTGCTGGCCGCCCTCGAGGTCCATCGGCGGGTACATGCCCTCGGCAAAGGACTGCAGGTGTCCGGAGGTCTCGAAGAGCTCCTTGTGGGCGATGTGCGGGGTGTAGACGAACTCGTAACCAGCAGCCGCATGACGAGCTCTGGAGTAGTCCTCCATGACCCGGCGAAGCAGACCACCGCGCGGATGGAACACCGGCAGCCCGGAACCGATCTCGTCGGGGAACGAGAACAAGTCCAGCTCGATGCCCAGCTTGCGATGGTCGCGCCGCTCGGCCTCTTCGAGGCGGTACAGGTATTCCGACAGCGCTGCTTCCGACGGCCAGGCCGTCCCGTAGATCCGTTGCAGCTGCGGTCGCCGTTCGTCGCCTCGCCAGTACGCGCCGGCTACGCGCATCAACTTGAAGTGTCCGAGGTGACCGGTGGAGGGGACATGGGGGCCACGGCACAGATCGACAAAGGCGCCGTCTGAGGGTGTCCTGGCGCCACTGCCGGCTTCGTTGCGGTAGACCGAGACCCCCCCGGCGGCAGCCTCCTTCGACGACGCGTCGAGCTCGTCGGCTCCGGCCCGTACCGCCTCGATGATCTCTTGCTTGTAGGGCTGTCCTGCAAAGAGCGCCAACGCCGCGTCAAAGGAGAGCTCTTGTCGCACGAAGGATTGGTCCTCGGCGACGATCGCCCGCATGGCCTCTTCGATCCGGGCGAGATCTTCTTCGCTGAAATGCTCTCCCCGGGGCAGCTCGAAGTCGTAGTAGAAGCCGTCGTCGATGACCGGTCCGATCGCGTAACGGGCGCCCGGCCACAGCCGGAGCACTGCCTGGGCCAGCACGTGTGCCGTCGAGTGCCGAAGGATCGCGAGCCCCTCGGCCGAAGATGCGCTCACCAACGCGACCTCGGCGCCGTCTTCGAGCGCCGTGGCGAGATCGACCACTCGACCGTCGACCACTGCTGCGATGGCCTCGCCGGAACGGTTCCGACCGTTCCTTGCGACGAGGTCCGCAGCGGTCGCTCCCCGAGACAGCGTGACGGTCGAACCGTCGGCGAGCCGAACCTCGATCGTCGCCCCGACATCCCTCTTGCCAGCCTCGCTGAGGGATGCCCCCGTCGGCGATTCCATCCCCTCGGTCACTTCTCGAGCCTCACTCCGAGCAATCGAGCCCCCGCGGCAACGGACCGGCCGCTCGCTGCAAGCTCGTCGAGCTCCTCGAGCGCCCCGACGGTATCGAGGTCGTCGTCGAGGCGTTCCCGGACAACCTGCAGTGCACGGCCGTCGTCGATCCGACTCTGCACCCTCCGCCATCGATCAAGTCGCTCGGCGGCGACCGACAGGTCGTCGGAGTCCCACTCCCAGTCGCCGCGGTAGTGGTGGCCGAGCAGCGCCAGGCGGATCGCCATCGGCTCCCAGTCCTTCAGCAGATCACCCACAAACACCAGGTTCCCAAGCGATTTGGACATCTTCTCCCCGCCGAGCTCGACCAGTCCCACGTGCAACCAGTGCCGGACGAACGGCTTGCCTGTCACCGCCTCGGATTGCGCAGTCTCACACTCGTGATGGGGGAACACGAGGTCCCTGCCTCCTCCGTGGAGATCGACCGTCTCGCCCAGCTCCCGCATCGCCAGCGCCGAGCACTCGATGTGCCATCCCGGGCGGCCTGGCCCCCAGCGCGAGTCCCAGGACGGCTCGTCAGGGAGCGATCGCTGCCACAGCACGAAGTCAAGCGGATCGCGTTTGTTCGGGTCGTCGGGGTTGCCGCCGTGCTCCGCAGCCAACGCGAGCATCGAGTCGCGGTCGAGCCTGCTCAGCTTCCCGAACCCGGCGAACGTCGAGACGTCGAAATAGACCTGGTCGCCGGCCTGGTAGGCATGACCGCGCTCGAGGGCCGCACCGATCAAGGACAAGATCTTGGGGATCGCCGAGGTCGCCCGCGGCTCTGACCACACCGGGAGCAGACCCAGCGCGCTCATGTCGGCATCAAAGCGAGCCATCTCTTCGGCGGCCAGGTCGAGATAGTGCACGCCGAGCTCACGCGCCTTGCGCAGGATGTCGTCGTCGACATCGGTGACGTTACGAACGCATCGAGTCTCGACCCCGAGGTCCGCAAGCCGGCGCTGGAGGATGTCGAAGGTGAGGAACACTGCGGCATGCCCCATGTGGGCCGCGTCGTACGGCGTGATCCCGCAGGTGTAGATCGTGGTGCTCTGACCGGGGTCAAAGGGAACGACCTCCCGGCGGGCAGTGTCGTAAAGGCGCATCAGAGGCCTCCCAGCCGCAGCGTGCTGCGAACCTTGTAGCGGATGTTGATGCCGATGCACACCGCAGTAAACGCCTCGACGGGCCCGGCGTTGGCCAACGTGCCCGCATCCAGGGCGCGAAGACCCTCCACCGAGTCGACCAACGCCATGGTGGCGTCCTTGGCCCCGCGGTGGTCTGCACACACCAGCACGTCAGCCAAGAGGGCCTCGTCCAGGTCCGCAAGGTCCTCTGCCGCCAGATGGTGGAAGCTTGCGGCGACGTGGGAAGCCGGGAGCGCCGCCTGAAGCTCGCCGGCAACCGAGCCGCGCGGAGGGACGACGGCCCGTACGCTGCGGCCGATCTTGACCAGTGGTGCAGCAATGCAGACAACGACCTTGTCGGCCAGCTGCTCGGCGAGGGCCTGGGCGGTGGTCGTGACCGCGTCCCATGGTGTCGCCACCACCACGAGGTCCGCCCCCGCGGCAACTGCATTGTCCCCCCCGCGGACGTCGAGGCGAAGATCGGGCCACGAGTCGCGGATGGTCGCGGCCGCCGCCTCGGCACGCCCGGCGTCGCGGGAGCCCAGGGTCACCGCCATCCCAGCCGCGGCCAACCGGGCCCCAAGACCACGACCCTCAGGACCGGTCCCGCCGAGGATGCCAACGTGCACAGTCACTACCTTTCCACAGTCGTGGTCCTGCAGCTGGCGTCGTCGCTGCACACGGATGGCACTGCCAGCGCACTGAGCCGCGGACCTGCGTTCGTTTTCAAGCGTTCGGCGGCGAGAGTATTAGCCTTCCGGCACTGTGGGCGTCGTGGAAGGCAAACGGATCCTCGTCACCGGTGTGCTGACCGAGGCATCGCTGGCCTTCGGCGTGGCGGCGCTGGCGCAGCGTGAGGGTGCCGAAGTCGTCCTCTCGGGAGCTGGCCGGGGGCTCTCGCTTACCCGACGCATGGCCCGCAAACTGCCCGACCCAGCGGAGGTCCTCGAGATCGACGTCACTCAGCCCGACCAGCTTGCAGCCGCGGCTGAGCACCTGGCCAACAAATGGGGTCGCCTCGACGGCATCTTGCACGCCATCGGTTTCGCACCCCCGTCGTGCCTTGCCAAGGGGATGCTCGAAGCGAGCTGGGACGACGTCGCCGTCGCGCTCGAGGTTTCCGCGTATTCGCTCAAGGCTCTCGCCGCGCACTTCGCTCCGCTGCTGGAGATCGCCGGGTCCGAAGGTGGGGCGTCCGTCGTGGGTCTCGATTTCGACGCCTCGTTGGCCTGGCCCTTCTACGACTGGATGGGGGTGGCGAAGGCCGCGCTCGAGTCGTTGACCCGCTATCTCGCGCGCGATCTCGGCCCGAAGGGCATCCGTGTCAACCTCGTGGCCGCCGGCCCCGTGCGCACGATGGCAGGACGTTCGATCCCCGGGTTCGAGCGCTTCGAGGAGACTTGGGCCGCGCGCGCACCGCTGGGCTGGGACGCCACCGACTCCAATGCGGTGGCCCGGGCCTGCGTCGCACTGTTCTCGGACTGGTTCCCCATGACCACCGGTGAGATCCTCCATGTCGACGGCGGTGCCCACGCAGTCGGTGCACCTTGAGCGCTGAGCGGTGACCAAGCGCGATCGGCAACGACGCCGTCGCAAGTCCCACCGGCCGCGCTCACGGGTCGCCATCGATGCCATCAACGCCATCGACGGTCTCGATCCCCTCGTCACGGCGCTCGTCGCTGCGGCCCGAGATCCCTTGGTCACCCTCACCGAGGTCGCCGACCGCCTCGGGGCCGTCATCGCCGACCCGCACGCAGGCCAGGTCCTCGAATGGCCCAGCACTGCGATGGCCCGAGGCCGCGCCCTCGCCGCCGAACTCGACGACGAACGGGCACGAGCGCTGAGCGCGGTGCTCGGCGCACGCATTGGCCTCGACGTGCGCTACGCCTGGCTCGCGGCAGGGATGTCGCCGGACGCCAGCGGTGCCGAGGAATTCCTCGCACTGGGGCTCTCTGCGCTTCGCCGTCCGTCGACCGAGCGCCTGGGGGCCGGCGCAGGCAAGGCGACGACCAAGGACATCGAAGCGACGAAGGACATCGAAACGCTCTGGCACGACGCGACCCTCCTCATCGGGGAGCTCCAGGTGGCCAACGGCCGGATTGCTCCTGCCCTCGAGCGCCTCTCCCAGCTCTGCGAACGCGACCCCGATGACCATGGCGCACAGCATCTCCGAGCCCGTGCCCTCGAAGAGGCTGCACGCCGGACCCGGAGCTTCCCTGCCAGACAAGAACCGTGCCCGTGTGGCTCCGAGCTGGCATGGAACGCCTGCTGCCGGGCGGTCGAGCACGATCTGCTGGCGCGCTTCTCCGATCGGTCCACCCTTGCGCAGTTGCGCTCCAGCCTTCAGAACTTCGTCAGCTCGGATCCTGCTTTGACCGTCTGGCAGCAGCGTCACGTCAACCAATGGTTGACGCACTCCGGCATGAGCAGCGCTGGCCAGGGGGGCTTCGATTCGCTCTTTGCGGAAGAGGAGATCGATCCCCCCTCGAACGCGACGGCTGGAGCTCCGGCGTCAAGGCGCGCCATGCCGCTCGCCGTCGAACACTCCTGGTTCCTTGGACCTGATGGGTTCGCGCCCGACGATGTCCCTCGTCGCGACCAGCCCAGCCTGCTCCAGCGATTCGCCGACCACGCTTGCACTCCACCTGCACTCGCGGCCATCGCCCGAGACTGGTTGCGCTCTGCGCGCTTCGGGCTCTGGCAGGTCCCGGACCCGCACCCCGGGCCCGGTGTGTGGTTGACGGACCTCGTGACCCACACCAAGCTCTACGCCGCCCTCCCGAGCGAGCTCACACGCGCGCTTGCGCGCTGGAGCGTGCTGGTGGGCGGGCTGTTCCCCGTCAACGGCGCTTGGTACTGCGGTTCGGGTATGTTCGTCGTCGAACCGCCGGTCGCCGACCGCCTCACGGCCGAGGTGCTCGAGGCAGCGCGCGCCGTTCTCGTCGCCTTGGCGCACGAACGCGGGCTCAGAATCCCCCCGGGAGCGAGCCACGCCGGGCACCCGACGGACGCCCCATACGGGGTGCTGGCGACCGTGACCGAACCGATGGTGCCCGACGTCGCTCGCCTCTACCATCGGGTCGTCGGCGCATCGTTGGCGGGCCTCCTACGCAGTGCCGAGCGCCATCGGCGCCTGCTACCTCGGGCGGTGAACGCCGACGGGGATCCCCTTGAGCTCGTCACCCTCACGGTGACCCTTGCGTCCGCGCCAGCACTGCGCCGTGCAATCGCAGCCACGACCCACTCCGCGACGGGTCCCGGCCGCCCCACCCTGGTCCGGCGTCCTCGAGCGATGACGCCGCCCGAAACCTCACAACCGCGCGCAGCCGCCTCAGCCCCGCGTGCTCCGCGGGCACTCGCACCGACCCATGCGCGCGAGGACGGTTTTCACGAGTGGGTGCTTGGGACGGTGCGGTTCGAGCCGGAATCATCCGTGATCGAGGTGAACTCCAGGCAGCGACTCGAAGCTGCGATCGCTGTCGTGCGCGAGTGCGGGGCGGTCGGCGATCCGATCGTCCGCCGCAGGATCAACCCGTCGCCTCGCCTCGCGACGCCCTCCGGAACGCCCGTACTGCCACGAAGTACCTCGCCGGAAGCCGACGCCGAGTGGTGCGCGCACTGGCTGGAAGAGGAGACGTTGGCACTCGACGGTGCGACGCCGCGCCAAGCTGCCCAGACCCCCGCGGGCCGCCTCGTCCTCGAGCGCGTGCTGCGGCACTTCGAACACGACGCCGACTGTGCGACCTTGGCGGGTGAAGCGCTCATCGACGTCGCCGGGCTCCGCCATGAGCTCCAGCTGGAAGGCCCCCTTTGGGTCGAGCCGGCGTGATGGGCGGAGTCTGCCACCGCCGCACCCGTTGACCTCCGGACTCGCGCCGGTCTCGGCAGGGGGGGCCTGGAGGATCCGACGTCCCTGCAGCACCCTCACGGGCGGTTTTCGTCGTCCTCGAGGGAGGCTTGGATCAGACGCGTCACGAGGTCGCCGCTGAGCGTTGCGACCGGGAGGTGTCGAGCGCCGAGCGCCTCGGCCAGCTGAGCGGCGAGTCCCAGCGGCTGGCTTCCCTGCTCGCAGTCGAGCACGAGCGCCTCGATGCCCGCACGGCGCACCAAATCGGCCGAGGAGAGCGCGGTGCGGAGGGGATCGAGACCCTCGGGTGCCCACGTCGCCCGTCCATCGGAGATGACGACCAGCAGCGGCCGATATCCACGCGTCCGACCCGAACGCGCCAGTTCGAGACCGGCCTTGATCCCTTCACCCAGCGGCGTGGTCCCACCGATGGGGACCGACCCCAGTCGGGCGACGGCGACTTCGGTGCTCCCGGTCGGACGGAGCACAACCTCGGCACCATGACCCCTGAAGGTCACCACCGCCACCCGGTCACGCCGTTGATAGGCGTCCGCCAGCAACGCCAGGGTGGCAACCCTGGCAGCCTCCACGCGCTCGGGGGCCCCCATCGATCCGGAGGCATCCACCACCATCACCACCAGCCGGCCCACCCGCTCCTCGCGAACGCCAATGCGCAGATCATCGACTTCCACCCGCACCGGATGCACGATCGGTTTGCCCTCGAGCGCGCGGCGCGCCAGCGCAGCGGTGACCGTCGCAGCCGGATCGACCGTGCCCATCGACGAGGCGCCAGGGTGCCCCTCAGGGACCGCGACCGCGCGGACCTGGCGACCCCATCCTTTCGGCGTCGCCCCACCGTGCTGGGTTCCGCTCGCCCTACTGCCGGCACGCCGGTCCCCGGCGGTCGATCTCGAGGCGAAGAGGCTCGGTGGAATCCCTGGGAGCTCCTTCGGCCCGTTGGCCCTCGAGGGCCCCGGTTGCGACGATTCCCACGGGTCCGCCCCCCTGGGGGGCTGCACGGCCTCGTCGGGTCCGGCTCGGGCCGGCAGCGACTCGGAATGCCCGGCGCGCGATCTCCCGGGGGAGGACTTCGAATACGCCGACCCCGGTCCCTGGGGCTTCGTCAGCGACTGCCCAGCGCTCGCTAGCTCCTCGGACCTGGGTCCCTCGCCACTCGAGTCGTGGTCGCCGGCCCCGCCGCCGCCTCCCGGAGGCTCTGCGAACACTTCGTCCATCAGCGCCTCGAGCTCGTTCCGGTCCACTCCAACCCCGTCCCAGGGTCCCGAGCGCCGATGGCCCAGCGCCAACGGCGCCACCGCCCGCACCTGTGCAGACCCTGCGCGGGGCAAGCCCTCCCAGCCCGCGAGGGCACACGCTGCGCGGCAGATCACCAGATCGGCTCGCAGGCCCTGGACGCCGGCACGTGCGCACAGCTCGGAAACCTGCACATCGACGCCCGGCTCGAGCGGAACCGGCTCGCTCCTGGCAAACCGCTGCCGCATGGCCTCCTCTGCCGCTGCCCACGACGCCCGAAAGCGTTCTGGTTCCGCGTCGAAGGCAAGCCGGCGACGAACCGCCTCGGCCCTCGTTGCTGGATCCGCCGGCGCGCGCACCTCGACGGAGAGTCCGAAGCGGTCCAGGAGCTGGGGACGAAGCTCACCTTCCTCGGGATTCATCGAACCCACGAGCACGAACCGGCTCGAATGCTCGTGAGAGATGCCCTCTCGCTCAACACGGTTGACCCCGCTGACCGCGACGTCGAGCAATAGGTCGACGAGGTGATCAGGGAGGAGGTTGATCTCGTCGACGTAGAGAACTCCTCCGTGCGCCTGCGCGAGCAGCCCAGGGAGGAACCGGTGCTCACCGTCGTGCAGGACGGCCCGCAAGTCCAGCGCCCCGACCACGCGGTCCTCCGTCGCGCCGAGGGGGAGTTCGACGAAGGGAGCCGCTGACCCCAGAAGCGCCGAGAGCCCGCGCGCCGCGGTTGTTTTGGCGCTCCCTTTCTCCCCGCGCAAAAGCACCCCGCCGATGCGAGGATCGACGGCGGCGAGCACGAGGCCGAGCACCATCTCCTCGGCACCGACGAGCGCGGGAAGTGGAAAGACATCCCGCCGGTCTGCTGCCATCGTGCTCATCGCGACTCCTCCCACCCCTCAGCCTCCAACACGGCAGCCCGCAAGGTCTCGAGGGCCGCCGGCGAGGCACGCCAAAGCCCGCGGTCTGCTGCTTCGAGGAGGCGTTCGGCGATCGCCCGCAGCGCCCAAGGATTCGACCTGGCGAAGAACTTCCGGCGTTCGGGATCGCCGACGTAGGTCTGCGTCACGCGTTCGTACATCCAGTCCTCGAGGATCCCTGCGGTGGCGTCGTAACCGAAGAGGTAGTCCACGGTTGCCGCCATCTCGAACGCACCTTTGTAGCCATGGCGCTCCATCGCCATCAGCCACTTGGGGTTGAGGACTCGGCTCCGCACCACCCGAGCCGCCTCCTCCGCGAGCGAGCGGACCTTCGGCCGCTGAGGGTCGGCGGAGTCCCCGAACCACGCCTTGGGCGCACGTCCTCGCAAGGACCGAATCGCAGCGACCATGCCGCCGTGATCCTGGAGATAGTCGTCCGAGTCGAAGATGTCATGCTCCCGGTTGTCCTGGTTCTTGACCGCCACCTCGACGGCAGCCAGCCTGCGCGCCAGCGCCTCCGAGGCCGGCACCCCGACACCATCCGCTCCGTATGCCCAGGCGCTCCGGGCGAGGTACAGCGCGCCGAGGTCGGCATCGTCGTCCCAGGCCCCCGAGGAGATGACCTCGAGAATGCCGGACCCGTAGGCGCCTGGTTTCGGACCGAAGACCCTGGGCTCCTCCGGACCAGCGGCGGCGAGCGGATTGAGCTCCGGCGGCTCGTCAGCAGCACTGGCAGCCAATCGCACGGCCTCGTCGAGGAGGCGCAAGACGTGGGGAAAGGCGTCCCGGAAGAACCCCGACATCCTCAGGGTCACCTCCACCCGAGGACGGCCCAGCTCCTCGAGGTCGATCAGTTCGACCCCCTCGACCCGCTGATTCTTCGACCACACCGGCCGGACACCGATCAGCGCGAGCATCTCGGCGACATCGTCGCCACCGGTTCGCATCGCACTCGTGCCCCAGGCCACCAGGCCGACCGAGGTCGGATATCGCCCCTCTTCCGCCAAATGGCGCTCGAGCATGCGGGCCGCAAGCGCTTGTCCCACCTCCCAGGCAAGCGGAGAAGGGATGGACCGCGGATCGATCGAATAGAAGTTGCGGCCCGTCGGGAGCACATGGGCCATGCCGCGTGTCGGCGCCCCGCTGGGTCCTGGGGGAACGAAGCGACCGTCAAGCGCACGGAGCACCGAATCGATCTCCCCGGTGGTCGCCCGGAGCGCAGGCACGAGCCGCTCGCACACCCATCGCATGGCGGGGGTCAACGGAACCCCACCAGATCCTGCCGCTTCCAGGTCCCAGCCGACACGCTGGCAACGTGCGAGGCGCTGCCTCAGCTCGGCCTCCACGCGGTCGAGCTCGGCGCGACGCAAACGAGCCGTCGGTTCCAAGCCGAGCGCCCCCGCGACCTCTTCTCGGAGCGAGGGAACCGCCCCCTGAGGGCTTCGCATGATGGCGGCAACCAAGTCAAGCTCGGCCTCCTCGGTCGGGGCACGGCCCAGCACGTGGAGCCCACCGCGAATCTGCGCGTCTTTGAGCTCGCAGAGATATCCGTCGACCTCGACCAGGAGGTCGTCAAAGGTCGGGTCGTCGAAGTGCTGCGGTGGCTCGTCCGTCACGCCGGCCCACCCCAGGTCCCGGTGGATCTCGGCAGCCACGAGGGTCTCCCAGACCCGCTGACGGATCGCTGGGAGCTTCGCCGGGTCCAGTGAAGCGACCTGGGCGTGCTGGTCCAGGAGCTCCTCGAGCCGGGCGAGGGCGTCGTAGGTCTCGGCTCGGGTGAGGGGTGGTACGAGATGGTCGACGATCACCGCGTGCGCGCGCCGCTTCGCCTGCGTGCCCTCGCCGGGATCGTTCACCACGAAGGGGTACACGAGCGGCAGGTTGCCCAGCGCCATGTCCGGGGCGCACGAGGCCGAGAGCCCGACGCTCTTGCCGGGCAGCCACTCGAGCGTCCCATGCTTCCCCATGTGCACGATCGCGTGCGCACCCCAGGACTCCTCGAGCCAGCGATAGAAGGCCAGGTACTGGTGGGTCGGCGGGAGATCGGGCGAGTGATAGACGGCGACCGGGTTGTCCCCGAACCCCCGGGGGGGTTGGATCGCGACGAGCACCCCGCCCAGATCCATCCCCGGGAACACCAGCTCTTCGGTCGGTGGCGGGCCCCAAGCCTCGGCGATCTCGGAGCGGGCCCGGTCCGGGAGGCTCTGGAACCACTCGGCGTAGCGGGCAGCGCTCCAGCGGCCGGCCTCGCTCCCGCCCGCAGCAAGCGTGCCGGTGTCGTAGGAAAATCCGTCGGCCAAGGTAGCCATCAGTGCGTCCGCACTGTCAGGGATGCCTTCGACGCGGTAGCCCTGTGCCCGCATGGCGTGCAGTAGCTCGATCACCGATGCGGGGGTGTCGAGACCAACCGCGTTCCCGAGCCGGCTTCGGCGGGTCGGGTAGGCAGACAGGACCAGCGCCACCCGGCGTTCGGCTGGCCGGAGGTCACGCAGCTTCGCCATCGCCGCGGCCGTCTTGGCCACGCGCTGGGTTCGGTCGACGGCCGTTCGGTATGCGCTGACCGCGACCCCGAGGTCATCGCCGTCGTCGACCTGCTCCTTGAACGAAAACGGCACCGAGATGATGCGACCGTCGAACTCGGGGATGGCGACTGCCATGGCCACATCGATGGGCGCCATCCCCTGCGCGCTCGCAGCCCAGCGCTCTTGGGGCCCCGTCGAGCAGACGGCCTGGATCACGGGGACATCGAGCGAGGCGAGCTCGCCGGGTTCCCAGGCCTCCGCGACGCCGTCGAACCCACCGGCAGCCAGCACCGTGGTGATCACGACGCTGACCTCCAGCTCGCGAAGCAGTTCGACAACCGGCGGACGGGCACCACGGACGGCGGGCCGGAGCGAGTAGCAGTACACGCCGATCGCCTCGACCCCTGCGTCAGCGAGCGCACGGCACAGCTCCTCCACGAAGCGCGTGTTCCCCGCCACCAGGTGTGCCCGATAGAAGAGGACGGCGACCCTGGGTGCCTTCGTTGAGCCAGGCGAAGGAGGAACCTGGCAGAACACCCCATGGTCGGGCACCGGGACCGCCGGTTGATACCCGAAGTGCTGACCGCATACCTCGTCGGCTATGAAGCGCAACAGCTGTTCGATGTTCGCGGGCCCCCCGTGCACCAGGTATTCGAACGCCTTGGAGACACGGTCCACTCCCACACTGGAAGCTGCGGCAAGCTCGGCGTCGAGGTGGGCCTCGCCACCGAACGCCAGTAGGGGGACCCTCGCGGCCCGGCATGCATCGCGCAAGCGACCGAAGCCCTCCCAGGCGTTGCGACCGCCGAGGAGCCGGATGAGGACCGCGTCGACCCCTTCGAGAGACGGTGCGGCACTGGAGAGCCCGACGCGCCGGGCCCCAATTCGGGGAAAGCCTGGCGGTAGGGCCTCCAAGGCCGTGCGCAGCGCCAGCAACTCCGTGTCGGCATTCGTGAGAAAGAGGATCAACTCCGACCTTCCTCTATCAGCGCCCACAGCGCGCGCAGGTCGAGGTGGCGTTCGCAAGCATCGGCGATCAGGTCTGCGCGCGTCCTGCGCGTCGTCGCGACGTCAACGCCACTCGGAGCGAACTGCTTGCCGCGGCGACGGGCGACGAACTCGAGCATCGAGGAACGGAAGCCCGTGCATTCGAACAGGCCATGCAGGCTGGTTCCGTACACTCGACCGGCGGGGTCGACTGCTCCCTCACGTTCGTTCGCCCCACGGGCCTGCAGACAGAACCACGGCGACGTCCCCGGTATCAGGGTCACCCGGCCGTGGTGCATCTGATAGGCCTCGACCCGATGGCCAGAGAACAGGTCGACCCCCTGGCGGAGCGCAGTGTGCTTGGTCGCCTCGAAGGTCGTGGTGACACCGAGGAGCTGGAGTCCTTCGAGCGCGCTGTGCGGTGGTGCCTCGACGCCATCGGTATCGACGATGTGCGAACCGAGCATCTGGTAGCCCCCGCAGATCCCCAGCACCGTCGGACCGTCGCTGGCGCGACTAGCTCGGATGATCGCCCCGGCCAGACCCGAGTCCCGCAGCCATCCAAGGTCCGCGATCGTGGCCTTCGTGCCCGGGAGGATGATGAGGTCGGGCCGACCGAGCTCGGCGGGGTGCTCGATCCAGCGCACCTGCACCCCCGACTCGAACGCAAGGGGTTCGAGATCGGTGAAGTTCGACACCCGCGGAAAGCGAATCACCGCAACGTCGACGAGGTCGTCGGAGGCCTCGAGCGGCAGACCCTGCGCGCGCTGACCTCGACGTTGGGTTCGTGCTCGCGGTTCGCGTGCCCGGTCCAAGGTGAGCCGGTCCAAGGTGAGAGAGTCCTCGACATCGAGTACCCCGTGGTCGAGCCAGGGGAGGATCCCCAGCGTGGGAATTCCCAGACGCCGGTCGAGCTCTTCAGTCGCCGAACCGACCAGGGCTGGGTCCCCTCGAAACTTGTTGATCACAAAACCGCGAACGTTGCGCCGAAGCGCTGGCGGAAGCAGCTCGACGGTCCCAAAAAGGTGTGCGAACACCCCCCCACGATCGATGTCGCCGACGAGGATGGCCGGAATCCCCATCCGTGAGGCAAGACCGAGGTTCACGAGATCGTTCTCCAACAGGTTGATCTCCGCAGGGCTGCCCGCACCCTCGCAGAGCACCACGTCGAATCGACGACGAAGGTCCTCGAGCGCCTCGAGCACCACGTCGACCAGCTCCGCCTTGGCGGCGTGGTACTCGGCCGCCTCGAGGGTCTTCCACGGCCGACCCATCACCACCACCTGGCTCCGCGCCTCACCGGTCGGCTTGAGCAGTACCGGGTTCATCGCCGGCTCCGGCTCGACTCCCGCGGCGACTGCTTGGGCCCATTGCGCACGGCCGATCTCCGCACCCTGGCGGGTCACAGCGGCGTTGAGGGCCATGTTCTGCCCCTTGAAGGGCGCCACCCGTACCCCATGGCGGCTGAGCACGCGGCACAGGCCCAACACGACAAGGCTCTTGCCCACGTCCGAGGCCGTGCCGCACACCATCAATGCCCCACGCATCTCAGAGCCCTTCGCGCGCCAACGAACGCCAGGTGCCGGCCCTGCTTCGGTCCAGCACCGCCTCGAGGGCCTGCTCGAGCCGGGCCAGCCCGGCACCGTCGGGCACGGCGATCCGGACCGCCGAGGGCAAGCCGAAGGAAGAACAGTCGCGCACGACCACCCCTTGTGCAGCGAGTGCAGCAGCGAGCCCTGGTACGTCGTCGACGAGGACGAAGTTGGCGTCAGAAGGCCGAGCGCGGAGGCCGTAGCGAGCGAGCAACGCGACCAGATCGGCTCGTGCCGCCCGGATGGCCTCTGCCCACCTCGTGAGGTCCGCGCCCTCGAGCAAATCGCACAGCGACGCCAAGGCGAGCGTCGAGACCGCCCATCGAGCCTGCGCTCGCTTCAAGTGCCCCATAAGGTCCCCCACCCCGAGCGCCTCCCCGTCATCCCCTGGTACGACCACGTACCCGAGACGGAGCCCGGGACAGGCGAACACCTTCGTCAAGGACCCCAGGATCAACGGATCAGGTTGTCGAGCCCCGCTGTCAGCGCGCCTCGACAACCTGCTCCACCGGCCGGTTGCGAGTGGGTAGAAGGCCTCATCCCATACGTCGGCACGCTCCCCGGGACTCGCCAACGCGCCGCTCGGGTTGTGGGGGTCGGAACGAAAGCGCGGTCCAGCCGGGTCAAGGCGGCGGAGATGCCGACGGTACAGCGAGAAGTCTGGATCCTCGACCCACCCGCGACCGAGCACCGTGGCGACGAGGGCGATCGCCTCCGCACCACCATTGGTGATCAGGACGCGACGGGCATCGACACCGATCGCAGTTGCCAACGCGCGTGTCGCTCGGTCGACATCGAGGGCATCGGGGTATCGCCGAAGGACGCCACGTGCGAGGTGGGCCGTGACGATCGGAGTCGGATCGGGCGCGAACGGGTTCGCACTAAAGGAAAGGTCGAGCACCTGCGAGGGGTCCATCCCAAACGCCCGCGCAACGACCCTGCCGTTCCCGCCATGGACCTGGCGACCCACGGTGCCGCTGCTCCGACTGAGCCCGCTCATCGACGCGTTCGCACCTGGATGCCTGTGGATCGGGGACTTCCCACACGACCTCCCTCGATCGTCCTTTTCATGGCCCGGATCCCCCCCGCGAGCCCAGGAACCGCCAGCACGCCGATCAGGATCCCCACCACCGTGTTCCCCAACTCCACTGCCTCCCCGATGTCAGTGATCTGCGGTGGTCGTCCGAACCCGCAGATCGGACGCACTTCGAGGCGCCCTCGGTAGCGGCTCGACCCACCGAGCCGAACCCCAAGCGCCGCCGCGAACGCGGCCTCGACGACGCCAGCGTTCGGTGAGGGGTGACCGCGTGCTTGCCGGGTGACCGCGTGCAGGATCGCGCGAGCGCGCCAGGGCCTCGCCATCGCGACCGCCAATACAGTCAAGCGCGCCGCTGGCCACGCCATCAGGTCGTCCAGGCGCGCCGCTGCCCATCCGAATCGCCCGTACCGCCCGTCGGGATAACCCACCATGGCATCCAACGTGTTCACGCCACGATGGGCGAGGGCCCCGGACGCACCACCCACTAGACCCCACCACGCGCTCGCAACCACGGCATCGGACAGATTCTCCGCGAGCGACTCGACCACCGCTCTGGCAATGTCTGCTTCGCCGAGCTCGTCGACGTCACGACCGACGAGCGCACGGACTCGGCAGCGGGCTCGCGGGAGATCGCCCGCCTCGAGCGCACCCGCGACGTCGGTCGCGGTTTGAAAGAGCGAACGGCTCGCGCTGCAGAGCGCGACTGCCACCCCCGTCGCCCCGAGCACGCCGAGAAGGCACTCGAGTAGCTCGCCGGCTGCAGCGGCACCGACCACGCCCAAGGCGGCGTAGAGCACCCCTGCGCGGCGCTCGTCGCGCCAACAGTACCCCTCGAGCCACTCCATGGCTTGACCGAAGCGCGCCACCGGGTGCAGGGTCCGCGGGGGCTCGCCGAGCCACCGGTCGACGACCAGACCAGCTGCGACGGCCAGGGCTCGCCTGGCGACGCCGTTCACCATCGTGCGGCCGCCACGACGAGGGCGACGGTCTCGAAGACCATGCCTGCGGCGCCGAGGACGTCACCGGTGAAGCCCCCGAGACGCCGAAGCCCCAGTATCAGCACCGCGCCCCCACCCACCAGCCCTCCGATGACCGCCACCGCACCAGCCAACGGATGCCACCCGAGCATGCAGGCGAGGGCCCCAACGATGCCGATGCCACCTGCATACAGGGGCATCCGTCCACCGCTCGGGACGAAGGCGGTCGCGAGCCCCCCCCGTTCGCGATGCACGTAGCGCAGCGTCCCCAACGGGACCGCCATCAACGCCCGAGCGCCGCACCAGATGCCCGTCAGGAGCAGCACCGACGGGTGCAGGGACCCCAGCGCCGACCAGCGCAGCACCAAGGCACCCGCACCGGCACCGAGGCCGAAGGCCCCGGTGCCAGGCGACCGCATGACCTCCAGCCTGCGCTCCCTCGTCAGGTGTGCAAGCAGCCCGTCCGCTGCGTCGACCAAGCCGTCGAAGTGAAGGAGTCCCGTCAGGGCAAGGTCGGCGACCACCACGATCGCCGCAGCGATCACTGGGTCCCACGCCTGCCTGACCCCCCACCACAGCGATCCAAGCACCGCGCCGATCCCTGCGCCGACCGCGGGGAACCACAGGACATCCCCGGGCGTCGGCAGCGACGGACGTCCAAGCGGCGTGAGGAACGCCAGAGCCGCCCCAGGACCCCTGACGGCGCTGATGGCTCTACCTTCCTTTCTCAACGGGAGCTCCGGTGGGAATCACTCGCGGCGCTTGTCCTTCGAGGACTGAGAGGAGACGGCGACCTCGACGGAGCGTCCGGGAGGCCTGACGCCCACAACGGTGTCGTCCCATGGGGACTGCTCCATCAGCACGGCGCCGTGCCTGTCGCAACCTGGTCGGAGGATCGAAGGAGGTTCGGTGCTCGGAGTTGGGATCGATCTCGCCTCCGAGTTCCACCTGGTGGCACCCGGAGGGCCCGGCGAGGGGGTGATCGAGCTCCGCCGGGTCGAGCACGCCCCCGAGGACCGGCGCCGGCTCGTCGACGCCGACTCCACGGTCGTGGCGGTGAACCCCGACCTCGTCGCACGCCGCAGGGGTCCGGCGAAGAAGAAGGACGATGCCGGGAACGCCCGCATCGCCTGTGTGATCGCCCACGACGACGAACGAGCGGCACGCGACGAACGACGGCTCTTGAACCGGCTGCGCGCCGAGCTCACCGCGCCCTTTGCTGCGCTCGAGATCGGCGGCGAGGTGCTCGGAGCACCGACGTTTCGCAAGCTCCTCGAGGCATGGCCGACCGCTGAGGCGCTCGGCGCAGCCTCGCGAGACGAGCTCGTCGCCTTTGCTCGACAGGGCCACCACGGCTGGCCTGAGCGCTTCGCCGACGAGGTGGAGGGGGCGCTTCGAGCCGACGGGTTCGTCGCCCGAGCGCACCTCGGGTGCGCCAAGGCGGCCACGATCCGTCTCAGCGCCGTCCAGCTCCTCTTCGGCGCGCAGCGCAGAACCGGGGAGCGACGGATGGGCGAGCTGCTGCTCGGGGACCCTCGCCGCGGCCGCAGCGCGAAGGCGCTCCCTGGCGGCGAGATCTCCCTGAGCGTTCCCGGCCTTGGTGAGCGTCTCGCCGCCAGGGTTGCCGCTGAGATCGGCGACCACATCGAGCAGTTCGACCCGCCGGCCTCGCCGCAACGCGACGCCGCCAACGCACCGGTCACTCGACGCTCGGGCACACGCGCGCTCGTCGTCTGCTTTCGCCTCGCCTCCAAGCGCGACCTGCGCGATGGCCTGCAGCAGTGGGCGTTGTGCAGCCTCAGCCGCTCCGAGTGGGCCACCGAGTCCTCCGACGCCAAGCGCGCCCGTGGCCAGAGCCACCACGCCGTTGTGCGAGCGCTCGGCAACCGCTGGCTCGAGGTCCTGTGGCACTGGGTGACCAAGGGCGTCGCCTCCGAGGAGGAGATCCACGCGGCCAACCGCAGACGCTTCATCAACGCAGCGTGCGGGGGTGGTTGACAAACGGTGTCTCATCGGCGGAGCCCGGATCTCTTGGTCGTGGGAGGGAAGCGGTCGGCAGGGCCCAATCCGAGATCATCGAGGCCCTGAAGCCGGAGTGGACGACCCGCAACGACGAGCACGACCTCGTCCGCCAGATCCGCCACCGCGTGGTTGATCACCCCGAGGCGATCCCGGAACTGGCGTCCGATTTCAGTGACGGGGTGGACCCCCATGCCCACCTCGTCGCTCACCACCACCGTCGCAGCTCCGCGGACCCGCCGCTGTTCGAGGGCCTCGCAGAGCCCCGCGACGATCTCCTCGTCGAAGGGACCCTCCATCAGCCCTGCGGCCCAAGGGCCGAGGGCATCGAGGAGAACGTGACCGGGCTCCGAGCGCAGCGGTCCTGCAAGGTCCTCCCCTGGCCCCACTTCGATCGTGCGCCAGCCGAACGGACGCCGGCTGCGATGTCGGGCGATGCGCTCGGCCCATGCGGGATCCAGCTCGCCAGAAGGGCCGGCCGCCAGATAGGTGACCGCTTCGTCCCATCCCAGGGCGATCCGCTCGGCCAGCACCGACTTGCCCGAGCGGGCTCCGCCCAAGACCAGCGTGACACCCGACCAGTTCTCCACGACGTCCTCGCGCCTTCTCGTCCTCGGCGACCTCGTGTGCCAAGGCGTGCCGCAGGGTTCCTGACTTCGGGACCGGCGTCGGCCTTCCCGATCGATGCCTCAGGAAGTGCACCTTCAGGCGCCGCCGACGAGCACCGGACCCCTCACAGTTGCGGGACAGTCCCGGACTCCCACCGGGTTCCCCTGCTGGCACCCTCACCCTACAGTGGTCACGTGGCGCGCGCCGAGTCGATCGTCCTTCTGCACACTGGCGACGGAAAGGGGAAATCCTCCGCTGCCTTCGGGGTGATGGCGCGAGGCTGGGCGCGGGGGTGGCGCGTCGGCGTCGTCCAGTTCATCAAGGGCGGGCGCTGGCGCACGGGCGAACGCAAGCTCGCAGACCACCTCGGAATCGAGTGGCAGACGCTCGGCGACGGCTTCACCTGGGAGTCGACCGACATGGACGAGACCATCGCCCGGGGTCGTCACGCCTGGAGGGTGGCCGCCGACAAGCTCGCCTCGGGCGACTACGACCTGCTCATCCTCGACGAGCTCACCTATGCGGTCCACTATGGGTGGGTCCCGGTGGACGAGGTCGTGACGCGGATCCGAAGTCGAGCCCCCCATACCAACGTCGTCATCACCGGGCGCAACGCCCCGCCAGAGCTGGTGGACGTCGCCGACACAGTGACCGAGATGCGCAAGGTGAAACACGTCTACGACCGTGGCGTGAAGGCGAAGAAGGGCATCGAGTACTGACGCCGCAGCTCCTCGGACCCCGACTCGTCATTGCCGGAACCCACTCAGGCGCCGGGAAGACCACCGTCGCCACGGGCCTCATGTCCGCGCTTGCGCAGCGCGGCCTCGTCGTGGCCCCGGCGAAAGTCGGGCCAGATTTCATCGACCCTGGCTATCACTCGCTGGCGACCGGCCGGCCTGGACGAAACCTCGACGCGTTCTTGTGCGGGTCACACGCCATCGGCCCGCTTGCGGCTCGGGCCAGCCGTGGAGCCGACGTCATGGTGATCGAAGGCGTCATGGGCCTCTTCGATGGGGTCGGCGCGAGCAGCCTTGCCAGCACAGCGCACGTCGCCGGGCTCCTCCAGGCGCCGGTCGTGCTCGTGGTTGACGCCGCATCGCTCAGCGCCTCGATCGCGGCGCTCGTCCATGGCTATGACGACCACCTGCGCCGTCTCCTCGGCACCGGGGTCGCCGGCCTCGTGCTCAACCGTGTCGGCAGCCCCACCCACGAGGCGCTCCTGCGGGAAGCCCTCGAACCGCTCGAGATTCCGGTGCTCGGGGCGCTCTGGCGCGACCCCGCCCTCACGATCCGACAACGACACCTGGGCCTCGTCCCGGTCGCAGAAGAGCCAGTCGCGCTCGCACGATCCATCACGATGCTCGGATCGGCCATCGCCCGAGCGCTGGACCTCGACGCGGTCGTCCGGATCGCCCGCCAGGCACCCCGCGTTCGGACGGGAGAGCTCCCACGAGCGGCTCGGGTCAGCGCGGAGCGCGTCCGGATCGGGGTCCTCGGAGGGCCGGCGTTCAGCTTCTGCTACCCCGAGAACCTGGAACGACTCGAAGAGGCCGGTGCGGAACTCGTCGTCGTGGACCCGACCGCATCGAAGCGCCTCCCCCAGGAGATCCACGGCCTCTATGCGTGCGGGGGCTTCCCGGAGCTCTTCGCAGAACGCCTTGCGGACAACGTCCCGTTCCTTCGCGACCTGCGTGCACGCCTCGCCGCGGGCTTGCCGTGCTGGGCGGAGTGCGGGGGGATGCTGCTCCTCGTGCGCTCGCTCGACGGGCGCCGCCTGTGCGGCGCGCTGCCTGCCGACGCCACGTTGGGCGACCGCGTGACCGTCGGCTATCGCAGCGCGCTGGTCAAGGAGGCAAACCCCGTCGCGCCAGCTGGCAGCCAGCTTCGCGGCCACGAGCATCATTACTCGAAGATCGAGCCCGCCGGTGACGCCCTCACCCTCGAGGGTCGCTCAGGGACCACCTCAGGCGGTTGGGCCTCCCCGACGATGCTTGCCAGTTATCTCCACCTTCATCTCGGTGCGGACCCCACTCCTGCCGAACGCTTCGTCGCAACCGCAGCCACCCGCTGCAGTCGAGCGCTGCTGCAAGCGGGGCAGCCATAGGCTCGGGCCATGCCGCCGGGCGGGTTCGCTGGAACCAAGGGGATGCGGTCCTTCAGAGCGGATCGCTCGATCCTCCAACATCGGGTGAAGAAAGGGACGACGAGGCGGATGCTGCGCTTTGCCATCCCCTACCGACGCACCTTGGCCGTCTTCGTCCCCGTCATCGTCCTCGATGCCGTGGTCGGCGCCGTCAACCCGCTGATCCTGCGGGCGATCATCGATCGGGGAATCCTCGCTCATCGCAGCACAGTGGTCATCGCGCTCGCGCTCGTCGCGGCCGGGCTCGCACTCGTCGATGCCACGCTGTCGTTGCTGCAGCGCCGCATCTCGGCGGTGGTCGGGGAAGGCTTGATCTTCGACATGCGCGCCAAGGTGTTTCGCCACGTTCAGCGGATGCCACTCGCCTTCTTCACCCGAACCCAGACCGGTGCGCTGATCAGTCGACTGAACAACGACGTCATCGGCGCACAACAAGCCTTCACCGACCTGCTCTCCAACGTCGTTGGCAACCTCGTCACGGTGATCTTCATCATCGGCGCCATGGCGGTCCTTTCCTGGCAGATCACCCTGGTCGCCTTGGTGCTGCTCCCGCTCTTCCTGATCCCTGCGCGCCTTGTCGGTCGTCGCCTGGGATCGTTGACACGAGAGTCCTACAACCTCAACGCCGAGATGAACATGGTGATGAACGAGCGCTTCAACGTCGCCGGCGCCATGCTCGTCAAGCTCTTCGGACGTCCTGAGGACGAGGCCGCCCACTTCGAAGAACGCGCCGGACGCGTGCGAGACATCGGCGTCGCCCAAGCCCTCTACGCCCGCCTGTTCATGGTGGCCCTGACCCTCACTGCCGCGCTCGCAACGGCCTTCGCCTACGGATTCGGCGGCGTCGCTGCGGTCCACGGCACCCTTGCCGTCGGCACCGTCGTCGCGCTCACCGCGTACCTGGCGCGCCTGTACGCCCCCCTCACCCAGCTGTCCAACGTGAACCTCGACGTCATGACCACCCTCGTCTCCTTCGAACGGGTCTTCGAAGTGCTGGACCTCGTCCCTACCATCTCGGACCGCCCTGGCGCGGTCGCCATTGCGCGTGGGCCGGCGACCATCGAGTTCGACCACGTGGACTTCTCGTACCCGGCGGCCGCCGACGTCTCGCTCGCCTCGCTCGAGGCCGTTGCCGCGCTCGAGGCGACGCCTCGGGTTCCGGTGCTCCATGACGTCTCGTTCCGCATCGAACCGGGCCAGATGGTCGCGCTCGTCGGCCCTTCCGGGGCCGGGAAGACGACGATCTCCGCGCTGGTCCCACGGTTGTACGACGTCACGGGCGGCGCGGTCCGCATCAACGGCATCGACGTGCGTGACGCGACCAGCGAATCGCTGCGCGAGGTGATCGGCGTGGTCACCCAGGATCCCCACCTGTTCCACGACACCCTGCGCGCCAATCTGGTGTACGCGCAGCCTCGAGCTTCCGAGGCGCAAATCATCGAGGCCCTCGAGCAGGCCCAGATCCTCGCGCTGGTCGAGTCCTTGCCTGATGGGCTCGACACCGTCGTCGGCGAGCGCGGATATCGCCTCTCCGGCGGCGAGAAGCAGCGCGTGGCCCTGGCACGATTGATCCTGAAGGCGCCAGACATCGTGGTGCTCGACGAGGCGACCGCCCATCTCGACTCCGAATCCGAGCTCGCAGTGCAACGGGCGCTCCGAGTCGCCCTGGCGGGGAGGACCGCCTTGGTCATCGCCCATCGCCTTTCCACCGTGCGAAGCGCTGACGCCTTGCTCGTCGTCGACGGCGGTCGGATCGTCGAGCGCGGCACCCACGAAGAGTTGCTCGCCGCCGGGGGCCTCTACGCCGAGCTATACCGGACCCAATTCGCCGATGAAGCACTGGAGGCCGCGCGGTGATCGTCGAACACCCAGCATCGGACCACGAACGTTTCGGGGGGACCCGATGACGGACGACCGGACGAGCCCTGGCCACGGCGGCACGCTCGTGGGGGTCGGAGTCGGCCCGGGGGACCCCGAGCTCCTCACCCGCCGGGCGCTGCGCGTGCTCGCCTCGGCGGACCGAGTCGTCGCTCCGACGCTCAGCCCGCACGAGGTCGGGCGGGCTGAGTCGATCGTTCGGGCCGCCATGCCGCAGCTCCCCGTGCACCGGGTCGTCTTCGACATGACCCCCGACGGGGAAGCGCAACGCAAGGCCTCTCACCGCAAGGCGGCACGAGCCCTTTTGCCATGGCTCGGAGCAGGAGCGCAGGTCGCCTTCGTCACTCTCGGGGATCCGAACATCTACAGCACGTTCTCCGCTCTCGTCACGGCCCTGCGTGAACTGGGGTGGCGAGGAACCACCTCGACCGTGCCGGGCATCACCGCGTTCCAAGCCCTCGCCTCACAAGCGGGAACCGTCCTCCTCGACGGTGCGGAGTCCCTCTCCTTGGTAACTGCGGTCGACGGGACCGCCACGCTCGAACGCGCCCTCGAGGACCCCGAGCGTGCGATCGTGGTGTACAAAGGGGGGAGGCACCTTCCGGCAATCGCTCGGTTGCTCGAGGCCCATGGTCGCCTCGAGGGTGCCGTCCTCGGGGAGCGTCTCGGCCTTGCTGGGGAGCACGTCGAGATGATCGGGACCTCGAGCGTCGGCGAAGCGTCATACCTGGCAACGGTGATCGTCCCGTGCCGTCGGGATGCCCGAGCCACCGCTGACCCCGAACCGGACGAAAGGACCCAATGATCAGCTTCGTCGGTGCAGGCCCCGGCGCCCCGGATCTGCTGACGCTCCGCGGCGCCACGCGCCTCGCCGGTGCGGACATCGTGGTGTGGGCCTCCTCGTTGGTTCCCGCCGCGGTCCTCGACCATGCACGCCCCGACGCGATCGTCTACGACTCCGCGGGCATGACCCTCGAGGACGTGCTCGCCGTGTACGCCGCCAACCCTCAGGCATCGATCGTCCGCCTCCACTCGGGGGACCCGACCCTCTACGGCGCCATTCAAGAGCAGATCGACTGGTGCACCGCCAACGGCGTGGCCTTCGAGATCGTGCCAGGGGTCTCCTCGTTCACCGCAGCTGCAGCGGCTTTCGGCCGCGAGCTCACTCTCCCCCAGGTCGCCCAGAGCGTGGTCCTCACCCGGCTCCCCAAGCGGACCCAACGCTCGATGCCCGGAGCTGAATCCCTCGCCGCCTTCGCCGCGACCGGGTGCACCCTCGCCATCTTCCTCTCCGCAGCCCGACCCGAGGCCCTCCAAGCCGAGCTCCTAGCACCCCCCAGTCGATTCCGACCCGAGACCCCTGCGGCAATCGCTGCCCGTGTGAGCCGGCCCGACGAAGCGCTCATTTTCACCACTGTGGGCCGGCTCGCGCAGGACCTGCGCGCGAATGGCATCACGACGACCGCACTCGTCTTGGTCGGAGAGGCCCTCGGTGGCGAGGGTGCTCGCAGCCAGCTGTACTCGCCGGAGTTCGCCCACGCCCACCGACGCCGCTCCGCACCGGGGAGCACCGTCGGCCGTCCCGTCGCTCGCCGTCGCGGCGAGCCTCGCCACTCCGCGTCGTGACCTCGCCCCGCCGTCGAGGCCTCCGGACAGGGTTCACCACTGGCACCTGCGCTGCTGCCGCCGCCAAGGCGGCGGCCATCGGACTGGTGACCGGAACCGTCCCCGGCGAGGTCGAGGTCGCCCTTCCCAAGGGCGCACGGGTCCGGTTCCCGGTCCAGGGCGCGGGCCCGACAACGCCGGGGGCGCCGGTCGTCGCCGTCGTCGTCAAAGACGCTGGCGACGATCCGGACTGCACCGACGGCGCTCGGATGACCGCGACGGTTTCCTGGCTCGACGCTGATGCCAAAGAGACGCTCCTTGAAGCGGGCGACGGCGTGGGGACGGTCACGAAGCCAGGGCTCGGATTGCCCATTGGCGGGCCTTCGATCACCCCCGTGCCGCGGCGCATGATCCTCGCCGCCCTCGACGAGGTCCCAGGGGTAGCCGGAACCGCCACCCGCCAAGCGAGTGGCGCCGGGCACCCGGTTCGTGTGGTCTTCTCGGTGCCCGGTGGCGAGCAGATGGCGACCAAGACGACCAACGCCAGGCTTGGCATCCTCGGGGGCATCTCGATCCTGGGCACGACCGGGATCGTTCGTCCGTTCTCCACGGCCTCCTACCGGGCGAGCGTGGTCCAGCAGATCGACGTCGCCGCAGCACAAGGCGCTCGGGAGGTTGCCCTGTGCACGGGGACGCGTTCAGAGGCGGCGGCGGCTCGGCTGTTCCCCGGACTCGACCCGGTTTGCGTCGTCGAGGTCGGCGACTTTAGCGGCATTGCCCTTCGGCACTGCGTGCTGAAGGGGATCGAGGTCGTGCACATGGTGGCGATGGTGGGAAAGATCACGAAGCTGGCGGCTGGCGTGATGATGACGCATTTCCACCGCTCCAAGGTCGACACCGCACTCCTGGCCAACGTCGCGCGCGAGGTCGGGGCGCCGCCAGAGGCCATCGCCGCCACCGAACAGAGCGCGGCCGCGCGCCATTTTTACGAGCAGTGCCTGGCACAGGGAGCGACCGCTCCGTTGACCCGGCTCTGCGAGCTCGCCGCGGAGTCCTGCCGCGTGCACGTCAATCATCGGCTCTCCGTCGACGTCACAATGGTGGACTTCGACGGAAGGGATGTGATCGCTCGTGGATGAGGCGACCGTGACGGTCATCGGCGTCGCCGACGAGCGCGTCGAGCTGCTCCCCCCCGAAGCGAGGGACGCGCTGGGCAACGCCGAGGTCGTGGTGGGCGGTTCCCGACACCTCTCGCTGTGGCAACGCTGGGGAGCAACGGGTGCCTTCGGGCCCGCGGCGCCGGAACTCATCACGGTCGGAGTCGATGCCGACGAGATCGCCCGCGCGGTTCACCGGCTGGCCTTCGACGCCCGCCGAGCCGTCTGCGTGCTCGCTTCGGGGGATCCGGGGTTCTTCGGGATCACCAGAGCGCTCAACCGCTCCATCGACCGGCGTCGCCTGCGGATCATCCCTGCGCCCTCCGCAGTGTCCGTCGCCTTCGGACGACTCGGCCTTCCCTGGGACGATGCAACGGTGGTCTCCGCACACGGGCGGCACCTCCCCGACGCCGTTGCCGCCATCCGAGCAGCTTCCAAGGTCGGCGTCCTCACCTCGCCCGAGTGCCCGCCGGAAGCTATCGCCAAGGCGCTGCTCGATGCCGGCTGCACTGCGGATCTGGTCGCAGTGTGCAGTCGGCTCGGCACCGCCACCGAACGGGTCGAAGAGCTCTCCCTCCCCCAGGTCGCCTCGACGCACCACGATCCGCTCTCGGTCCTGGTGCTCGTCGGGCCGGGGGGGCTGCCACTCTGCGGTTGGTCCCCTGCCGCCCTGCAGGGCCATGGCCTGCGGGCACCGCAATCCTCCCCGATCGAGCCAGGCACCCGCCAGGACGCTGGCCGCATGCTCGCCTGGACCGCTCGAGGGCCCATCGAAGAACGCCGTGAGCCCGCCTTGGACCCCCAGCGCGTCGGGCGCTCCGACGCCGCCTACGCCCATCGCGGCGGGATGATCACCAAGCCTGAAGTCCGAGCCGTCGTCGTCGCGAAGCTCGACCTGCCTGCCACCGGGGTGCTCTGGGACGTCGGAGCAGGGAGTGGCAGCGTGGCGATCGAATGCGCGCTCGCACAACCGGGACTGTGCGTCCTGGCCATCGAGCAGCATGCAGACGACATCGCCCGCCTCGCCCAAAATGCTCGCAGCGCTGGCGTTCGCATCCACGCCATCACCGGTCACGCCCCCGAAGTGCTCGCCGATCTGCCCACCCCCGACCGGGTGTTCGTCGGCGGTGGAGGACTCGGGGTCCTCGACGCGGTGCTGGAGCGGGTGCAGGAAGGAGGGCGGGTCGCTGCCACCTTCGCCGCGATCGACCGGGCGCTCGCCGCCGCTGATCGCCTCGGAAACCTCGTGCAGCTGAGCGTCGACCATGGGCGGCGACTCCCCGACGGATCGTGGCGTCTCGAAGCCGCCAACCCCGTCTTCCTCGCGTGGGGGTCGAGATGATGGTTGCCGTGGCGAGCGCGGCCCACCGTGGGGTGACCGCCACGGAGCGCAGCACGCCAGGACGACGGGTTCCAATGGTGACCGGCTCGACGAAGCCGACGACGCGGACGACCCCCCGATGAACGTGCTCGCCGTGTCGGTGACCGAGCCCGGTCGGCAACTTCTCGAGCGCCTGCCCTACCCCAGAGTGCACGGCAACCCTCGTCAAACGCTCGAGGCGAACTGGGACCGGGTCGACGGATTCGTGGTCGCGCTCGCGCTCGGAGCGACCGTTCGCTTGATCGCCCCGTTGCTCTCGACCAAGCGGTGTGATCCTGCTGTGGTGTGCGTCGACGACGGAGGAAGCTTCGCGATCGCGCTCTGCGGCGGGCATGCGGCGGGTGGCAACGACCTCGCCAACGAGGTCGCTCAGCTGCTCGGCGCCACCCCCGTTGTCACGACCGCGAGCGACCGCTTCGGCATCCCTGCACTCGACCAGCTGCCGGGCTTCGTCGCCGAAGGAGCAGTCGCGTCCGTGAGCGCATGGATGCTCGCCGGTCGGCCTGTGCGCATCGAGAACCCCCTCGGCTGGCCACTTCCCAAGGCCCTCGAGGGGCGGCTGTCGGAAGTACTGGGCCCATCAGACCTCGTCGAAACCGTCCCCGAGCCCGGCACGGCCTCCGCCCCTGGCGGTGCCGGGCGCCCCGGCCCCACCGCAACGAGCCCGGCCTCGACGCCCCTGCCCACCATCTTGGTGTCCGACACCGCCTCCGCACCGCCAGAAGCGCGCGCCAGCGATGGTCGCAGCACCGTCGTCCTGCACCCGGCGTCACTCGTCGTCGGCGTCGGAACCAGTAGCGACGCAACTCCAGACGAGCTCGAGGCCTGGGTGTCACTCGCCCTGGAGGAAGCGGGGCTGTCCCGGCATTCCGTCGGGACGCTCGCGACGATCGACCGCCGGGCTCGTCACCCGGCGATCCGCCACCTCGCCGACGCGTGGGGAGTCCGGGTCGAGACGTTCTCTGCAGCACAGCTCGCCGCGGTCGACGTCGCGGCCCCGAGTCCGGCCGTTGATCGAGCGGTCGGAACCCCCTCGGTGGCCGAGGCGGCTGCGTTGCTCGGGGCGGGCCGGGACGCCCAGCTCGTCGTGGGCAAGCGCGCGTCGGCGCGGACGACGGTCGCGATCGCCCGCCGGGCACGCCCGCCCGGGAGGCTCTCGGTCGTCGGGCTCGGTCCGGGTGCCGCCGAGCACCGAACGCCGGCGGCCGAGCGAGCGATCCGCAACGCCCAGGTCGTGATCGGCTACGCCCCGTACGTCGAGCAATGTCGGGACCTGTTGCGCCCCGACCACGACGTCAGGAGCTATCCGATCGGAACGGAGCTCGACCGCGCCAGAACCGCCCTGGAGCTCGCGGCCGAGGGCTTCTCCGTGGCAGTGGTGTGCTCTGGCGATGCCGGCATCTACGCCATGGCAGGCCCGGTCTTCGAGGTCCTCGGGGACCTCTCGGTCCCCAGCGCGCGACACACCGGCCTGGCGATCGAGGTTGTCCCCGGCATCACGGCGGGGTCCGCTTCCGCGGCGCTGCTCGGAGCCCCCCTCGCGCACGACCACGTGGTACTGAGCCTGTCCGACCTGCTCACCCCTTGGCAACAGATCGAGGAACGTCTGCGGGCTGCTGCGGCCACCGACCTGGTCGTCGTCTTGTACAACCCACGCTCGCAACGCCGCACGGAGCAACTCGAGAAAGCCAAAGCGATCCTGCTGGAGCATCGCAGTGCGCACACGCCCGTCGGGATGGTGAAGAACGCGAACCGGCCCGGCCAGGACGTGCTGGTCACCACGCTTGGCGAGCTCGCTTGCAACGCGGCCACGATGGTGACGTGCATCGTGGTGGGTTCCTCGAGGACGACGACGGTCTGCGGAAGGATGGTGACCCCTCGCGGCTATTCACTCCCAGCTCCCCGATGAACCTTCGGCCTTCAAACGTTGCGTCGCACGTCGCCCACACCGCTGCGCCGGAGTTCCTGGGTTCCCGAATGGGCGCGGTCAGCGTCAGCGGTTCGTGCACTGCGTGCGGGATGTGCCTCGTCACCTGCCCGACTGGTGCCTTGCGCCCGGCAGCAAAACGCCCGATCGTGATCGCCTCGCGCTGTACGAGCTGTCTGGCCTGCGTCGAGATCTGTCCCGTCGACGCGATCAGTGAGTCCCGATGAGCGGCGACGATCGTTTGGTCCGCTCCGAGCATGTGGAGGACCCCGTGCACGACGACCGTGCGGGCGCCCAGCGCCTTCGCATAGCGGTCCACCCGATCGAGGCAGAGAGCTACCGGCGTCTCTCGGAGCGCCTCGATCTGGGGAAGTGGAGCCCTGGACCCCGAGCCGTGGTCAGCCGCGTCGTCCACGCGACCGCGGACCCGACACTGGCAGAACAGCTTGTGGTTCCCGATCATGCCGTGACTGCTGGCGTGGCCGCGCTCGCTGCCGGTCAGCCCGTCCTCTGCGACGTGCACATGGTCCAGGCCGGCATCTCCGCCGCCACCACGGTGTGCATGATTCCTCCGGCCAGCGATCCTCATTCGCTCGGCGCGCCCGAAGCAGATCCCTTCGGCGATCCCAGCGTGCCCGATCACATCGATCGGCCCTCGGGACCGGCCCCGGGGGGACCCACTGCGACGCCAACTCGCAGCGCCGCTGGTCTCATCCGTGCGGCAGCAGTGCATCGCGACGGCGCCGTCGTCGCCGTCGGCTGCGCGCCGACCGCCCTGTTCGCCGTGGCCGCGCTCATCGCGGAGGGTCGCCTCCATCCTGCCCTGGTCATCGGGGTACCGGTGGGGTTCGTGGGCGCGGCCGAGTCCAAGGAGGAGCTCCTTGCGGTGTGCAGCCGCCATCGCGTTCCCGTCATCACGCTCCCCGGGGAACGCGGGGGCGCCGCGGTCGCAGTGGCGATCGTGAACGCGCTCGTTCGCCTGGCGAAGGCCGCGCACCCTCCCACGGCTGCTCCGGGCCCCGACCGCGCCGGCGAAGCGCCCTCCGACGGGACTGCCGCAACCACCACAACCACAGTGGCGCCCCGAGCTGCTGGGGAAGGCAACCCTGAGACGACGGATCGACGAGGTGACGGCCCCCCGGCCACCGACACCGGCACTGGTGACCGAGGCAGCGTCGCGCCGGAGGCTTCCATCGAGCCAAGCCCGTCGCCGACGCGGCGGCTCTATCGCGACCATCGCCCGGCAATGCTGCTCATCGGACACGGGACACGTTCGGAGATCGGCGTCTTTGAACTGCGACGCTTCGCCGAGCTGACCGCCCGTGCACGACCGGAGGTGGCGCTGGCCACCGGCTACATCGAGTTCGTCGATCCGTCCATCGACGAGGCCGTCGACGAGCTCGTCGACGCCGGAGCCACCGAGGTCATCGCGGTTCCTCTCGTGCTCCTCGCTGCCGGTCATCTCAAAGATGACGGACCCGCGGCCTTGGCGCGCGCCCGCAGACGCCACCCCGGCGTCACCTTCTCCTACGCGCGCGACCTCGGAGTCCATCCGCTCGTGCTCGACGCGGTGACCGACCGGATCCGCTCGACGACGCCGGTGCCCGCCGGGGGAGGTCCGACTCGTGACCCATGCGCCAATCCGTCGGGCCCCCACTGGGATCCAAACACCGGCGCCCGACCACGACGGCCCGATGCGGTCGTGGTGGTCGGGCGCGGCTCGACCGATCCGGACGCCAACGCGGACCTGATGAAAGCAGCACGCTTGCTTGCAGACGGCCGCCAGCTCACCAACGACGCCGGAACGGCGCACGCGAGGAAGCACCCGGCACCGGACGCGCCACCGCTCGGCATGGTCGAAGGAGCGTTCGTGTCGCTCGCGCGCCCCGACGTCGTCACCACGCTGGATCGCTGCTACCGGCTGGGCGCGCGCCGGATCGTCGTCGCCCCCTATTTCCTCTTCCATGGCCTCCTCGTGGAGCGGATCGTCCACCAGGCACGCGAATGGGCCGCTCGACATCCCGATACCACCGTGGCCTGTGCTCGCCAGATCGGTGTCGACCAGCGAATCGTCGACCTGGTGTGGTCTCGCTACGACCAGCTCCTCGGAGGAACGGTCGTCATGAACTGCGACGGATGTCTCTATCGGACGCCGCTCCCCGGTTACAGCCACCGCGTGGGCGCACCCTTGCCCATCGATCCGTAGGCTGCTCGTGGCGAAGGGCCGGCTCGTCCATCCCCGAGAAGCCCGCTGCTGAGCGCTTCGAAGTGGGCCACCGGGAGCTGCACGCTGGGCGTCCCGCCTCTTTGCGCTTCGGTTTCCACCTCGGCATCTGCCTTCGGCCGTTCACTGCTTCGCGGCGGCCCCCGTCCGGGCTTCTCTCACCAGATCCTTAGGAAGGCTTCACTCAGCCTTCAGGTGCCACGGGCACCATGGGACCATGGCAGCACAGCACGATCGTCGTGGCGACGAACCGACCTTGCGATGCGGCCACCACGGAGCTGGCCTGCCCACACCCAACCGGGCGTCGTGGCGTTCGGGGTCCGCTGAGCCTCCGGAATACGGCACAAGGCTCGCGGCCGACGCCGAGCGTGCGATCGCGCCAGTCGCAGACAGCTACGCGCGGGTCGCGCGCGTCTCGCGCCTGGTGGCAGGCGCGGGGGTCGCCGCCACCGTCGCGATCGCCGTGGCCGTCGCGCACGCGCTGCCCGGACGTTCGACCGCCGCTCCCCCCGGCGCTTCGACTCCGGCGTCCGCGAACCCAACCGCCCCTGCCAACGCGTCGAGCGGCTCTGGCTCGAGCTCCTCCGGCGGCGCAGCGACGACACCGCCATCGAAGAGCCCCTCGTCTTCGACCGGCAGCACGGGGTCCACGACGGCTCCGGCTCCGAGCTCACGTGGCGCCAGTGTGGTGACCGGCGGGAGCTGATGCGCACGCGGGGAATGACGCGAGAAGGGGCTTCAGCACTCCCCTCGCGGGTCCAGATCGCCGCCGAGCCCCTCCACGGGGCCACCGCCATCCGATTTCGCGCCATGGGGACCAATGTGATCGCGTTGGTGACGGCGGCCGACTTCGCCCCCACCGCCGTCCAGCTCCTGCACCAGGAGCTCCAAGCCGTCGAGATGGCCTGCAGCCGCTTCCGCGCGGATTCGGAGTTGGCGGGCCTTCATCGAGCGCAGGGTCGGCCGGTCCAAGTCAGCGACCTGCTCTTTGAGATCGTCTCGGCAGGAAGCGCCGCGGCCGAACTCACCGGGGGGGCCGTGGACCCGACGGTCTGCCGAGCGCTCGAAGCGCTCGGCTACGACCGCGACTTCGATTTGCTCCAGCACCAGTCCCGACCGGTCGTGCCGCCACAGCGTTCGCCCGGGACCCCCGCGTCCGGGGATGCCCGACGAGGCGTGGGGGATCCAGCGCAGGGCATCAGCGCATCGGCTCCATCCGCCAAGACGCCCTCCGAGCACCCAGCGGGCTGGTGGGTCATCGAGCTCGACGCCGCGACCAGGACGGTGCGGGTGCCTGCCGGCGTCCGTCTCGACTTCGGCGCGACCGCGAAGGCGCTCGCAGCCGACCGAGCCGCCACCGCGCTCGCAGCCGCTGGCGACTGCGGTGTCCTGGTGAGCCTCGGCGGCGACATCGCCGTCGCAGGGGACGCCCCGGCAGGCGGTTGGCCGATCGGCGTCGCTGCTGATGCCGCCACCCCGGTCGAATGCGTCGACGAGGTCGTGGCGATCTCCGCGGGGGGACTCGCCACCTCGAGTACGACCGTACGCGTCTGGCACAACGGGGACCGTCGTGTCCATCACATCATCGATCCCTTCCGCGGGGACTGCGCGAGCGAGCACTGGCAGCTCGTCACCGTCGCAGCTCCCACCTGCCTGCTCGCCAACGCTGCGTCGACCGCAGCGATCGTCTGGGGCCCGGAGGCGCTCGACCGCCTGGCGGGCCTTGGGTTCCCGACCCGACTCGTGCGCGCGGATGGCACCGTCGTCACGGCGTGCGGTTGGCCCGCACCGGCGCAGGTCGCCATCGGACCGACAGGGTCGCCGCTTCGCGAAGCCCGTGAGCCGATGGTGCGCCAATGAACCCGACGCCCACGATCGCGGCTACTTCGAGCCAAGCGCTTTGGTACCTGACGCGTGCAAGCGGCATCGTGGCGCTGCTGTTGCTCACCGGGACCGTCGTCCTGGGCATCGTGACCGCAGGACGCTTTCGGAGCGCGAACTGGCCAGGCTTCGCCTTGCAGGCCCTCCACCGGCGCCTCGCAGGCATCGCCATCGCCTTCGTCGGCCTCCACGTCTTGACGACGCTCATGGACCGCTACGTGTCGATCCGTTGGATCGCAGCGGTCGTTCCGTTCACCTCCTCCTACCGAACCTTCTGGGTGGGGATCGGCACGGTCGCACTCGACCTGTGGATCGCGGTGGCCATTTCGAGCGTACTGCGCCGCTGGATCAATCCCCGCCACTGGCGCGCTCTGCACTGGCTTGCCTACGGCTCCTGGCCGATCGCCCTCGCCCACGCACTCGGAATGGGAACCGACGCCCGGTTGTCGTGGGTGCAGGGACTGGTGGGGATCTCGGTCGCTTCCGTCGTCTTAGCGTTGGGCTGGCGCCTTCACCGGCGGTGGTCTGACCGACCCCCACGCCAGGACCCGCTGGCTGCCCGTCGTACGCGCGGCGACGTGCTGGGGGCGAACCGGTGACCGCGCTCGTCGACCAACGGGTCGTGACCCCTCGGCTGTTGGCGTGCGTCCAGCGCACCGGGGCCTTTGACCTGGCGAGCCACGTGGCGGTCCATGGATGGCCCAAAGCCCTCGATCTCCCGCCCTCTCGGCGCTCCCGCCTCGCGCCCTGGGCCGAGGAGCTCCTTACAGACATCGAGGACGCAGGCTTGACTGGGCGCGGCGGGGCCGCCTTCCCGACCGCACGCAAGCTCCGTGCGGTGCTTTCGACCCGGAGACGCCCCGTCGTCGTGGTCAACGCGATGGAGGGGGAGCCAGCGAGCATGAAGGACCAAGTGCTCCTGTCCTTCGCCCCCCACCTGGTGATCGACGGTGCAGAGCTCCTCGCAGCGGCCATCGGCGCGAAGGAGGTCCTCATCTGTCTCCCTGACGATCGGATCGAGGTCGGCTCCGTGCTCCGAGCGACGCTCGCCGAGCGTGACCGTGCCGGCTTGTTGCGCTCACCAGTCCACGTCGCCACCCCGCCCGGCCGCTACCTCGTCGGCGAGGAGTCCGCTCTCGTCGACTGGATCCGTGGGGGTCCCGGGCTTCCTGTCTTCCGCCCGAGCAAGGGGGCGCCGCTCACCCTCGGCCCGTGCGTCGCCCTCGTCCACAACGCCGAGACGCTGGCGCACGTTGCACTGATCGCACGCCATGGTCCCGAGTGGTTTCGTTCGGCGGGCGTGCCCGGCGCCCCGGGTACCTGCCTCGTCACCCTTTCTGGAGCCGTCGCCCGCCCTGGGGTCTACGAGATCGAGATGGGGACCCCGGTTGCCGACATCATCGACCTCGGCGATCCCACCGCCACGCCGGCTGCGGCACTGGTCGGCGGCTACGGGGGCGGATGGATCCCCTCCAGCGCCTTCAAGGCGCCCTACACGCCGTCAGCCATGCGCGAGCTGGGAGCCGCCACCGGACCAGGAATCCTCGTCGCGCTGGGCTCGGCGAGCTGTCTGATCGCCGAGACGGCCAGGATCCTTGGCTGGCTTGCCGCCGAGCGCGCGGGTCAGTGCGGCCCCTGCACCTACGGGTTGCCCGCCATCGCAGAGGATCTCGCACAGCTCGCGCGCGGGACGGGAGACCGGGGCCTGCTCCGGCGCTTGGAGCGTCGCACCGGTCAGATCGCCGGTCGGGGAGCCTGCCGCCACCCTGACGGCGCGGTTCGTCTGGTGCAAAGCGTGCTGCGCAATTTCCCCTCCGAGGTCTCGGAGCACGCGCAGGGACGTCCCTGCGCCAGTGCCCTCGGGGAGACGCCGCTCCCGCTCGGGGTCCCCCATTGGCCATGAACGCGCTGCGTCGCCTCGGGACTCCAGCCCAGCGCATCGTGATCGATCCGATCGCCTGCGACGGCTTCGGCTACTGCGCGGAACTTCTGCCGGGACTGATCACCCTCGACGAGTGGGGATACCCGATCATCGAATCCTCGCTCGTCCCCGCGAGGCTCCTCGCGCTGGCGCGGCTGGCGGTCAAGGAGTGCCCCCGACGGGCCATCGGGCTCGCGACCTGCGAACAGCCGTCCGATGGGTACTCGGGCCAGCAACAGCCCTAGAGTCCTGCCCATCATGTCCGGGGTTCAACTGCCCGCTCGACCTGCTGGCGCGCCGGCCACAGATTGCCGGTTCTGGATGACGCCAGCCGAGTGCAGGAGCGAGCCGATCCACTCGCACACCGACGAACGCGCCGACGATGCTGGTCTCCGCTGACCTCGTTGCCGCGCTGGTGTGCCCGACCGATCACTGCGCTCTCGCACCAACCGATGACGGTGCCCGCTGCGCGCACGGCCACCACTATGCGGTCGGGGCGCACGGGTACCTCGAGGTGGCGCCCCTGCACAGCCCGGTGCTGGCGATCGCCTCCGTCCAGGACGCCTACGTTGAGCGCCAGCGTGGCAGCGCCCCACGAACTTATAAGGAATACCTCCGCCCATGGCTGCGCCACCGACGCGCCCAGCGCGTCCTCGACGTCGGATGCGGCACCGGTGCCGTCGTCGCGGCGCTGCGAACCGATGGCGTCGAGGCATACGGGATCGACATCCGAGCCGTCGCGACGTGCTGGCAGCAAGAGGGTCGCGACCCCTCGGCGTTCGTCGTCGGTGACTGCCTGTCGATTCCGTTCCCCGACAACTGCTTCGACGCCGTGTTGGCTCTGGGCATCGTCGAGCACGTCGGGACCGTGACGGGCCACCTCACCCTCGCTCCGGACTGGAGACGCCAGCGTGCACGCTTCGCTTGCGAGCTCCAACGTGTCACCCGTCCGGGAGGGCGCATTCTCCTCGCGGGCCCGAACAAGTGGTTTCCCGTCGACTTCCAGCACGGACCCACCGACGAGCAGACCAACCCCCCCATCCGCCGATGGCTCTTCGAGCGAACCGGGCTGAACCTCCATCCCACGTGGGGTGCCTACCACCTCGCGTCCTATGGCGACCTGTGGCACTGGTTCGGTCGTGAACGCGTCCGCGCGCTCCCCCTGCAGGGCTACTTCGGCTTCTCCGCGCTCGAGCGAGCACCGCTGCCCCCACTGTTTCGCCGATTCGCCACGACGCTCGGAAGGCAATGGCTCGCATCGATTCCGGTCGCGCTCCGGTCGAGCCCACTGAACCCCTATGTCCTCGCGGAGATCGCGGTCTGACCAACGCAGGTTCAGCTCCTCCCCTCGCCGCACCCGTCGCCGACTCGCGCGCACTCGCTGAATGGCGGCTGAAATGAGTACCATTCGCCCAGCACATCGATCCGTCCTCCGGCAAGGCCGGCATCGGAGACGCAGAGAAGAACTGGAGGCGGCCCGTGAGCCGAGGAGTTCCCCGTCAGGTCATCGACATGTTGCGGGCGGTGCCGTTGTTCTCGGCCTGCACATTGGCAGAGCTGAGGATGATCGCCAACCTCGGCACCCAGATCACGGTCCCCGCGGGCACTCAGCTCACGGTTCAGGGGAAACCGGGTTCTGAGTTCTTCCTCGTGATCGACGGCAAGGCGATCTGCGTGATCGACGGACGCAAGGTCGCCGACTTCGGTCCGGGGGATTTCTTCGGCGAGATGGCACTGCTGACCAAAGGTCCGCGCAGCGCAACCATCACGGCAATGAGCGACATGGAGCTCCTCGTCTTGAGCCCTGCCGAATTCGTGAGCCTCCTCGACGACAGCCCCCGCGTCGCGGTCAAGATGCTGGGGAGGTTGGCAGATCGGATCCGCGCGCTGGAGTCGGCGCCGACGCACTGACGCGCCGAGCCTGCTGCGGGCTCACGGCGCGGGCACCTCCATCGTGGGGCGTCTTCGCATCTCGAGCGCGACCGTACTGACGTCGTCCCGCGCGAGGCCCGCATCGTCCATCGCACAGTCCTCGGCCGCCACAGCAGGCGCCTGGGGCGCAGCGATGCAAACCACAGCCCTCACGTCGCAGAGCTCACTCCCTCGTTTGATGAGACGCTGGACGTCGGAGCGAGTGAGTCCGAACTCGCGCTCGGTCTCCGCGAGGGAGTGCGGGCGGTCGCAGCCGACGCCGGTGTGGAACAGCATCGCGCCCCACTGCTTCTCGCTGAGCTCGTGCGCGAGCCTCCAGAGCCGTCGCACGAGGCGCCGGTGCTCCCACCCGCGTGCACGCTGGGCATCCTGGCACTCGTCCGCATCCGCCTGCCGGCGTCCAGCCCACCGTTTCGCCTCGGTGCTCGAATTGTCACGGCTCGACGGCAGGGCCACCGTGGCGTCCTTGCGCTGGCCAACCGTGGGCGCCAAGAACGGGACGTTCCCCGCCTGCAGCTTCAGGGCAATCTGGTCAATGGCGCGGCAGGCGAGCACTTCGAGCGCGAGGCGGGCACAGTCACGACAGATCGACGCGCCAGCGGCGCTGAACACCTCGGGCTCGAGGCCTTGAGCTCCGCAGAACGAACAACTGATGCACGCCAATCTCCCAACGGTACCGTTCTAGGTGGCGCAGCTGTTGGACCCATCCAATCGGCCGAGCCAAGGCGAGGAACGCAAGGCTTCGAGATCCTCGGGGGAGTCGATGTCCCTGGGGTCGCCGACATCGTCACAGTCCACAAGGGTCACCACTTCCGGATGGCTTCGAAGATAGCCGCGGGCCCCGACGTCGCTTACTGCCGCCTCGATCACGGGCTCGAAGACCGAGGCATCCAGCAGGACCGGCGTGCGAGGCTCACCCCCGTAGGAGGAAACCGCTGCGATCGCTCCGTTGTGCCAGGCAGCGATGAGCCGCGCGACGAGTGCGGGCGTGACGAAGGGCTGGTCGACTTGCATGACGACCGCGGCTCCCGCGTTGCGCCGACGTGCCTCGGCCAAGCCCGCCTCCAGCGAGCTCGCCATTCCCCGCTGCCATTGGTAGTTCGTCACGATGTCCACTGCCCCAACGGGGAACACCTGCCGAACCGCCCCCGCTCGTGCTCCGACGACTGCAAGGACGGGATGGCAGCCTCCGGCGGACAAGGCACACGCCGCTCGTTCGCCGAGCGAACGCCCACCGAGCTCGATGAGCGCCTTGGGCATCCCGAAGCGCCGTCCTTGCCCCCCGGCGAGCACGATGCCAGCGACGGAGGCCTTCGGGTCGGCCGAAACCTCGCGCTGGGTCACGAGCGCCGGTCGGAGTGGATCGGCCCCTGCCCTGCGCGCAGCGACGGAACCCCGGTGGTCCCAGCACGCAATGCCACGATCTCGGCGCAGATGGAGACCGCGGTCTCCTCAGGCGTGCGGGCCCCGATGTCCAACCCGATCGGAGCCATGATCCGGGCCAAGCCAGCATCGTCGACTCCTGCCTCGCGCAGTCGCCGCTCACGATCGAGCGTCGTGCGCCGCGACCCCATCGCGCCGATGTAGCCCGCCTTGGTCTTGAGGGCGGCCACCAACGCCGGGACGTCGAACTTCGCGTCGTGGGTGAGCACGCAGATGGCATCTCTGCCAGTGAGCTCCGGGCCCACCTTGGCAAGGTGGCGGTGTGGCCAATCGACGATCACCTCGTCGGCCATCGGGAAGCGTTCGGGCGTCGCGAAGACCGGTCGAGCATCGCAGACCGTGACGCGGTAGCCGAGGAACTTCGCGAGCTGCGCAAGCGCCGCCGAGAAATCGACGGCACCGAAGATGAGCATGCGGGGCGGCGGAGCGAAGCTCTCGATGAACACGCCGACATCGACCTGCCTCGCCTCCCCGTTGGGTCCGTAGTGGCGGACCATGGTCGTTCCGGCATCGAGCTGGCCGAGCGCGTCGCGACGGACGACGTTGTCGAGCGCCGAGTTGCCCAGCGAACCCACTGGCGGACCTTCTGTGGTGACGAGCATTGCCGCACCGATGCGAACCTCCGTAGTCGATTCGACCACGGTCGCCAACGCGACAGGTTGCTCCCGCTCGAGACAGCGCTGGAGGGCCTCGAAGACGTCGCCGATCATCGCGCCCTCAACGCTCCAGCGGCTCGACGAAGACCCGGATCGTTCCGCCGCACGTGAGGCCGACCGCGAACGCTTCGTCGTCGGAGTAGCCGAACGTGCACAGCTTCGGTTGCCCCGATGCGAGCACCTCGAGTGCCTCGGTCACCACCGCGCCCTCGACGCATCCACCCGACACCGAGCCTGCGACCTCACCATCTTCGTTCACAGCCATGGTCGCGCCAGGGTCCCGTGGCGCCGAGCCTTCCACGCCGACCACCCGTGCGATCGCCACCCGACGGCCCTTGGACCGCCATCGCTCGACCTGATCGAGGATCTCCTTCATGGTCCCAGGGTAGCCCCCCGACCGCAGCGCCCTCCGGCGCCATCGATTGCTCGGCGGCGCTTGCGCAGCTCGCGAAGTTCCTCGGCTACCGCGTCACGGACGCACGTCCGTGACGAAGCGGTGCTGACGCGCGGCGCCGTAGGCTTTGCCCGTCATGAGCCGCGACGCCAAGATCCTGACGGTGTCGGACTCGGTCGCCGCCGGCCTCGCCGACGACCGATCCGGTGCCGCTCTCGCCCAGCTCCTCGAAGCACAGGGTTTCCGCATCGCCGACCGAGCGGTGGTCGCCGACGGCACCCAAGCAGTGGCCTCGGCGTTGCGCCGCCTCACCGAGGGCTTCTCAGGATTGGTGGTGACCACGGGGGGAACGGGGTTCGGCCCCCGCGATGTCACGCCGGAAGGCACGCGTCTGGTGATCCAGCGAGAAGCGCCAGGGATCGCTGAGGCCATGCGCCTGGCCAACCCGCTCGGACGGCTCTCCCGGGCGATCGCGGGAACCGTCGACCAGTGCCTCGTGGTCAACACCCCGGGATCGCCGGCCGGCGCCGTCGAGGCGATCCAGGCTGTCATCGACGTGGTGCCGCACGCACTCGAGCTGCTTGCTGGCCGCAACCCACACCCCCACGGGGGCCGCTCCTCAGCGGAGCCGTCGACGCAGCACCACCACGGCGATCACCACCACTGACGCCACGGCGATCACCGGCAGGAGCCGGCGCGCCACTGGCATACCGGCGACCTGGAGGAGGTCCACTGGCTCGGCACGGGTCACCGACGCCACGCCCGGACCGACGGCGCCGTCCGCCCCCCGTGCCGCTCCTGAGGGGACCGCGGTGCCGGCCACGCCGCCATGTTCCCCAGGCTGCGGACCAGACGGTCCGTCCTGGGAGCCCGGGGCGCCGCCAGGCGCAGCCTGACCCGCGAGCACGGTCGTCTCCAGGTTGCCGACGAACTGGCCCAGCAGCTTGTTGGAGACGTCGGCGAGGACGCCCCGACCGAACTGGGCGACCTTGCCGGTGATCTGCAGGTCGGTCTCGACAGTCACCTTCGTGCGCTCACCGGCGGGCACGAGCGTGGCAGTGATCGTCGCGTTCGCGTTGCCTTGGCCACGCGCCTCGCGACCTTCGGCCCGCAGCACCGCACGATGGGCTGCCTCGTCTTTCTCGAGGAAACGCGCCACTCCCCGGTACTCCGCGGTGATCGGACCGACCTTCACCTTCACCACGCCCCGGTACTCGTCCCCCTCGACTTCGCGCAGCTCTGCACCGGGCATGCACGGTGCGATGCGCTGCACGTCGGTCAGGACGTTCCACGCTTCCCCGACAGGGACCCCGACTTCGAACTCGTTGCTCAGCTCCATCCCGCACCTCTGGTCCACGACTTGCCCGTCGTCACTTCGCCATCACCTCCACCAACGTGTCGAGCGCCTCCAGCGAATGACCGTCGAGGAACTCGTCGACGTGTGGCAATGCTGCAGCCATTCCTCTCGCGAGCGGCGCGTAACCAGGCGTCGCCTTGATCGGGTTGACCCAGATCACACGGTACGCAACACGACGCAAACGCGCCATCTCCTGATCCACCTTCTCCGGATCGCCACGGTCCCAGCCATCCGAGAGGATCACCACGACCGCTCCTCTGGCGAACCCCGCGACCCCGAAACGATCGTTGAAGGTGCGCAAGCCATCCCCGAGTCGCGTCCCCCCGGCCAAGTCGGGCACCATCGCGATCGCTCGAGCCACGGCGGTATCGGGATCGCGCCACGACAGCTGCCGCGTGATGCGTGTGAGCTGTGTGCCGAGCGCAAATGCCTCGACCCGCTGACGACCCACGACCGCAGCGTGCACGAAGTGCAGCAGCGCACGCGCGTAGGGCTCCATCGATCCGCTCACGTCGACGAGCAAGACCAGCGCGCGGTCACGTTCTGCTCGACCGAACCGACGGAGCCGGGCTGGCTCACCGGCGGTCCGCAGCGACGAGCGGACGGTTCGGCGCAGGTCCAGAGCTCCACGCGACCGGGCGTCGGGCACCCGCCGGCGCGTTCGCCTCCTTGCCGCCCGCCGGCGCATGAGCCCCATCAGGCGGTAGAGCTCCGCCAGCTCCTCCGCGCTGCACGTCGCGAAGTCCTTGCGCCGGAGCACTTCGACCGGGCTGTAGAGCAGGGCTTGGGCGACCGTGCTCGGCTCTGGGTCCCCGGGATCGTCCGCCGCCTCGCCGCCGGCATCCACGTCGATGAGCAGCTCGCGCACGGTGGCGCCATCGGGTGCGGACTCGGGCGCCTCGCTCTCCGCCTGCCCCTGCGACGAAGCGGCCTCGTTCCTCTCCCATGGTCGGGCACCGAAGAACTGCGCGAAGGACTCGGAATAGGCCGACAGATCCTCCGGCCGGTTGACCAAGCACGCTCTTCCCGCCCAGAAGACGGCTCCCGGATCGGCGACGTCGATCACGCAGAGTGCTTCTGCGAAGCAGCTGATCGCACTCAACGGAACCTCGACCCCACGCGAGCGAAGTGCCTGGCCGAATCCGGCGGCAACCTCCGCGAGGGTCCTCACCTGACGTCGGGAGCCCTCGCGCCGACCAGCGCCTCGACTCCCATCTGCCGGACTCGCTGCGCGTCCTCTTGGTACTTGAGGACGCTCCCCAACGTCGCCGAGGCGACGCTGGCGTTCAACTCACGCGCCCCGAGCGCGGTCAGCGCCTGCGCCCAATCAATCGTCTCGGCAACGCCGGGAACCTTGTAGAGGTTCATGCCTCGCAGCGCCGACGTGGCCGCGGCGACCTGCCGTGCCAGCTCGTGATCGACGCCGGGAACTCGCAGCTCCACGATGGCGATCTCCCGCTCGAGGCTCGGATGCTCCACCCAGTGGTACAGGCAGCGGCGCTTGAGGGCGTCGTGGACGTCGCGGGTCCGGTTCGAGGTGATCACCACAACCGGCGGACGGCTGGCCACGAAGGTCCCGAGCTCGGGAACCGTGACCGCATAATCCGACAGGATCTCGAGGAGGTATGCCTCGAACTCATCGTCGGCCCGGTCGATCTCGTCGATGAGCAGCACCGGCACCGGCTTCGAGGGATCGCCTCGAGCATCCTCGATCGCACGCAAGAGCGGGCGGCGAACCAGGAAGCGCTCGGAGAACAGCTCGTCTTCGAGCGCCTCCCCCGTGCTGGCCCGGCCGGCTGCCTCGGCTGCCCGGAGGTGAAGCAGCTGGCGTGAGTAGTCCCATTCGTAGACGGCCTGGGAGACGTCGATCCCGTCGTAGCACTGCAATCGAAGCAGCTCCCCGCCGGTCCAGCGCGCGAGCACCTTGGCGACCTCGGTCTTCCCGACACCGGCTTCGCCCTCGAGGAACAGTGGCCGGCCCATCTTGAGCGCCAGGAAGATCACGGTGGCGAGCGCTTCGTCGGCCAGGTACCCGTGCTCCTCGAGCGCACGAGCAACCTGCTCGGGAGTCTCGAGGTCTTCCGTTCGGACCGGTGTGCTGTGTGGTTCTTTCGTCTCCGCCACCATCTTCACCGTGGCCCTGGCTCCTGTGCTCTCGTCCCGATCGTGCCGTCGCCCAGTCGCGCGGTACTGGCTCGCTTCGTCCGGGCGATCCTGCCCAAGAAGGTTAGGAGAACGACGGGCCGACAGCGCCGGAACCTTATCGCCCGCGCGCGACACGAGGTCACCAGGGCAAGCGAGTAGGGTCGGCACCAGGGTAAGGAGGATCGATGGGACTGTTCCAGCGAGCGCACGACATCATCGAGGCGAAGGCCAACAGGGCCCTCGACGCAGCGGAGCGGCCCGATGAGATGCTCGACCTCTCCTATCAGCGCATGCTCGAGCAGATCACCCAGGTGCGGCGCTCCCTCGTGGACATCGCGGCGTCGCGCAAGCAGCTCGAGCTCCAAGAGCAGCAGCTGCGCCACTCCATCGACCACCTTCAGGACCAGGCCAAGCAGGCGCTCGGCCAGGGCCGAGAGGACCTTGCCCGAGAGGCGCTCGCCCGAAAGGCCGCCGCGCAGCGCCAACTCGACCAGATGGACCCGCAACACGAGCAGCTCGTCGAGGAAGAGGACAAGCTGACCCAGACGCTCCAGTCCCTCCAGGAACGGGTCAACCAGTTCCGCAGCCAGAAAGAGGTCCTCAAAGCCCAGTACAGCGCGTCGAGGGCAGTGACCGCCGTCGACGAGAGCGTGGCAGGCATCTCCAAGTCGATCAACGACTCGGGGGCCGCGCTCCAGCGGGCACAGGACAAGATCGCCAACATGCAGGCGCGCTCGGGGGCGCTGGACGAGCTGCTCGAATCCGGTGTCCTCGAGGACGTCGGTGGCGGGACCGACGACATTCAAAAGGAGCTTGACGACGTCGCCTCCAAGTCCCAGGTCGACGACGAGCTCGCAGCGCTCAAGGCCCAGATCTCGCCCCCGGCCATTGCTGCCCCGGCCCCTGAGTCGGCGCCCCGAGGGGACTCCTGAGCAAGCAAGCACGCCGATCCAGGAAACGAGCGATAGCCAGACGATCCGCTGCGGCGCTCCCCATGCGGGTCTCCCCACGAGCGCAACGGGGGTTCGCCCGCTCGTCGCAGCGGGGCTCAGGAGCCGGCCGTCGCCTCGATGCCGAGGTAGCGCTCGAAAATCTCCTCTCCTTCGAGCTCGGACGGAGGCCCACAGAAGACGATCCGGCCGTGGTTGAGCAAATAGACACGGTCGGACATGGCGAGCGCACGGTGGATGTACTGCTCGACCAGCAGCAGTGACGACCCCTCGCGGGCGACACGCCCGAGGAACTCGAAGATCTGATCGACCACCAAGGGCGCGAGCCCCATCGACGCCTCGTCGACGAGGACGAGTCGAGGATTGGTCAGGTATGCCCGGACAATGGCCAGCATCTGCTGCTCGCCACCGGAAAGGCTCCCGGCGGTCTGGTTGAGCCGTGCACCGAGGATGGGGAACGCGGCAGCCGCCCGCTCGAGGCACTCTCGTTCCTTGTGCTTAGGGGAGAACAGGATGAGGTTCTCCTTCACGCTGAGCGAGGGCAGCACGCCCCGCCCTTCCGGGATGTGGCAGACACCGAGGCGCGCCATGCGGTACATGGGGAGCCCGGTCACGTCGGTCCCTTCGAGCAGCACGCGCCCCTTGGCCACTGGAATGAGCCCGGAGGCCGCACGCAGCAATGTGGTCTTTCCTGCGCCGTTGGGTCCGAGCAAGGCAACGACCGAAGCCGGAGGCACCTCAAGGTTGACGTCCCACAGCACGGTCGTCATCCCGTAACGCGCTTCGACCGATCGCAGCTCGAGGATGGGGGGAGGGTGCTCGCCGTTGAGGGTCATGCACCACCACCAGGGGTCAAGGTCTCGGTGGCCTGCACTGCGGCGCCCGGCGAGCTCCCCACGACCGGTGGTGCGTCGACAGCAAGCACTGCTTCGGCACTCGACCCCAGGTATGCGGCCTTCACGACCTCGCTGGTCAGCATCTCGGCACTGGTTCCGTCGAAGATGAGCCGGCCGAAGTCCAGCACCCACACTCGGTCGCAGACCTGGCGAACCAGCGCCATGTCGTGCTCCACCAGCAACATCCCCACCCCCCAATCGGTCACCACCCCGCGCAGCACAGAGCCGAAATGTTCCGTCTCGGCCGCGTCCAACCCTGAGGACGGCTCGTCGAGGAGGATCATGTCGAAGGGTCCGGCCAGCACGCGAGCCAGCTCGACGAGCCGGCGCTGACCGGTGGTAATAACACCGACCTTCTGGTCCAAGATGCCACCGATCCCGGTTCGCTCGATGGCCTCTTCGCTGGCGGCGGTCAAGATCGCCTTCTCACGGCCCCGGGCCGCCAGCTGGGTCAATGGATTCCCCCCGGCCATCAGCGCTTCTCGACCCAGGGCCACGTTCTCGCGGACGGTGAGCGAGTTGAAGAGCTCCACCCGTTGGAAGGTGCGACCGAGCCCACGACGAGCACGCGCCGCAGGACCAAGCTTCGAAACGTCCTCGCCGTGGAGGAGGATCCGTCCGTGACGCGGGCGCAGCAAACCGCAGACCGCGTTGAAGGTCGTGGTCTTTCCGGCGCCGTTGGGCCCGATGAGGCCGGTGATCGCTCCGGTGGGCGCCGTCATCGTCAGCTCCGACACCGCGACGACGCCTCCGAAGGCAACGGTCAGGTCGTGGATCTCGAGCCCATTACCGCGAACCGTCCGATCGATGGAAGGCAGCACGACGCGCTTGGGCTCCCGCTTCGGCAGGGCGGCGTCGATGGCCTCCAGGCCCCGGCGGAGCGGCTTGGGCATCCCCGGGTGCCGTGACAACGACATCGGTGCCGTCGCCGCACCCAACCCGAAGAGCAGGTTCAAGATGTCGGTGATGTTCGACGCATTGATATAGGCCGGGATGATGCTCAAGCCCGCCGCTGCGAGCACGGCGAACCACGGCGCGCCAACAGGGATGATGACGATGAGCGCCACCAGCGTCAGCGACCCGAAGGATGAGAAGTCCGCTCCGACCGCGAAGTTGAACAGACTCGCCGTCAGCGCGCCCGAGATGGCAGCCATGAAAGCCGAGAGACAGAAGAGCAGGACCAGGCTGACGTTGACCGTCGTGCCCAGCGTCTCGAGGGCGAGTGGCGAGTCGGACAGCCCGCGCAGGATCCGACCCAGCCGGCCGCGCATGATCGCCACCATGGCCACCGCGGCCAGCACCGCGAAGAACAGGACGACGTAGTAATAGCCTCGGTCCGACGCCATGTGCAGCGGGCCGATGCTGATGTCCGGGCGCGGCGCAGGGACCCCGGCGGTCGTCGGGCCGAACATGAAGCCCATTGGGTAGAACATCTGCTCCAGCAGGATCCCGAAGCCGAAGGTCGCCAAGGCCAAGAACACGCCGGAGAGCCGGATGGCGGGAATGGCGATGAGTGCGCCGATCGGGATGGCCGTCAACCCGGCAAGGACCAGCGCGGCGAACCACGGGATGCCGTATCCGCTGGTGTAGTGCGCCATCGCTGCGGCACCGACCGCGGCGAACGCGTACTGGCACAGCGACACCTGCCCGGAGAGCCGCACGAGCAAGCCGAGGGAGATGAACAGGATGACCGCGCTGAGTGCTGCGGTGTAGACGACGAGCTTGGTGCCGACGAGCTCGGGGATCACGCACAAGAACGCCACGACGAGGATCGACCAGCCGATCCGGATCCGTGCCGGCGCGTAGTAGGGATCGGCGAGCTGGAGCGGGGGGACGTAGCGGCGCGCCGCCAGCAACGCCTTGGGGGTCAGGATGAGGACCAGGAACAAGATGATGAACGGCAGGCCCGGAGGGAGGCCGGCGAGGGAGGGAACCTGGGCGACGTACTTGGTCGTGAGCGAACCAGCGATGCCAATGACCAGGCCTCCGACAAAGGTCAAAGGGAGGTTCGAGAAGTAGCCGATCGCGGCGGCGCCGAACGCCTGGATCACCAATTCGACGAGGATCAAGGCGCTCAGATTGAGGCTCGGAGCCAGGAGGACGCCCGAGAGCGCCGCGAAGCTCGCGCCGATGACCCATGCCCAGCGCCGGACGCTCAACGGGTTCTGGCCGGTCATGGCGATCAAAGAGGGGTCGTCGACCACGCCTCTCATCGCCGCGCCGAGGCGGACGAACCGGAAGAAGTAGTAGAGCGCGGCCGTGGCGACGACGGCCACAAGGAACTCGATCAGCTGGTCCCAGCCCACGTTCGTGCCGGCGAGCCGGAACGTCGAGGTCGGCAGGAACGTGGGGAACTGGATGGCGACGGTCCCGAACCACAGGTCCCCGATTGCGACCACCATGAGCACCAGGCCGACGGTTGCGGTGATCTTGAGGACATGGCTCGCGTCGGTCAGCAGCGCCGCCATTCGCTCGAGCCCGATCCCCATGATCGGGCCCAGGATCAGGATCGAGACGACGGCCGCGACCGGCCACGGCCAGCCGTGCTGGGTGTGAAGGAAGTAGAAGAAGAAAGCAGCCAGCGCGGCCACCGCGCCATGGGCGAAATTGAAGATGCCCGAGGTCTTGTAGGTGAGCACCAGCCCGACGGCCGCCAAGCCGTAGACGGCACCGGTCGTCAGGCCGATGACGATGAAGGGCAGAAATTCGTTCATCGTGCGATCGGCGCGCCCTCAGTGCTCGGCGTGCGGGCGGCAGCCGCGACAAGCCTCAGCCCACTGGCTGTCTGGGCCGCCGTCCGACCGGTGGGCAACACGGCCCACCCCCCCACTCCGTAGTGAGCAAGCATTCGCTGTCAACGTAACATCGCCGGCGCGGTCCGTGCGAGCGCTCCAAGGCGACGGGTGGGCGACGGCTCACCCCCGCGATCTCCGGCAGGTCATCGTCGCAAGGGGTCGCCGCTTGGCTCGGCCGGCCAGGCGACCACCGCACCGGTTACTTGCAGGGCGACCGCATCGCCGACCTCGACCGGTGCCTGTCCGGGGCAGCGGACCCGAACCGCAGGCTCCGCGCCATCGAGGCTGACCAGGACGACGCAGTCGTGGCCGTAGTACTCCCGGTGAATGACCCGTCCGGTCGCTCCCTCGCCAGCTCCGGGTCCCACCGGCACCCTCCCGCTGCGTTGAATGCTGATCTGTTCGGGGCGCACGAGCACGAGCACCGGCCCGACGAGGGAGGAACGGTTCCCATCGCCCAGGGGCAAGGTGCCCAGGGCGGTCTCGACGGCGCCGCGAGCAGCCCGGCCCCGAAGGAGGTTGGCCTCGCCGAGGAACTGGGCGACGGTCGGGTCGATCGGACGGGAATAGAGCTCCTCAGGAGGCGCGAACTGCCGGATCCGACCACCGCTCATGATCCCGACAAGGTCGGCAACCGAGAGGGCCTCCGCTTGATCGTGGGTGACGAAGACGGTGGTCGCGCGCTGCTCGCGCAGAATCCTCATCACGTCGAAGCGCAGCGACGCGCGCAGGCTGGCGTCCAGCGAGGAAAACGGCTCGTCGAGCAGGACGACGCGGGGGTGCGGCGCAAGTGCCCGCGCGAGCGCGACTCGCTGCTGCTGCCCGCCGGAGAGCTCGTGGGGGTAGCGACCACCGAGCCCCTTGAGGCCGACCAGCTCCAGGAGCTCCTCGATCCTTCCCGACGTGCGCTCCCGACGCGCGAGGCCGAAGCCGATGTTCCTTGCGACCGTGAGGTGCGGGAACAGGTCGCCCTCCTGGGCGACATAGCCGATGCGACGGCGCTCGGGAGCGACGAAGTGGCGAGCAGAGTCCACCACCTCGTCGTCGATCAAGATCGTGCCGCTGTCGGGCCGCTCGAACCCGGCGATCAAGCGCAAGAGGGTGGTCTTGCCGCTTCCAGACGCTCCGAGCACCGTAACGACTGCGCCGTCGGGGACCTCGAGGTCAAGACCCTCGAGGACCCGGGTGTTCCCGAAGGACTTCCAGATCCCCTTGCACGCGATCCGGCTCATCGCTCCCCCAGGCTCGTCGCGCTCGACTCCGGCCTCATGTCAGCACCTCGAGCACCGACCGCTCCCCCGGCTGCGCGAGGAAACGACGGTCGAACCACCGGCCGAGGAGATACACCGGGATGACCGACATCACCATCATCGTCGCGGCATACGGGGCCGCTGCACCGAAGGACACCCCTTGCTCCGCGTAGGCCCAGAACTGGGTCGCCAGCGTCTGGACCCCGGTGGGCACGAGCAGCAGCGTTGCCGTGAGCTCCGTCACTGCGGAGAGGAAGACGAAGCAGTACGCCGCCAAGAGCCCCGGGGCCAGCAGGGGCAACGTCACGCTCACCCGGACGCTCCAGGGTCCTTTGCCCAGCGATCGAGCGATCTCCTCCAGGCGCGGGGACGCACGGGCCACCGATGAGGACACCGCCACCAACCCGAGGGGGAAGAACATGAGCACGTAGGCCGCAACGAGCAGCTCCGGGCTCTGGTAGAGGAAGCCGAGGGAGCGGCTGGCGACATAGACGAGGGCGAGCCCGATGACGACGCCGGGGATGGCCTGGACGATAAAGGTGGAGCGCTCCAGCGCCGCGGACCAACGCCGCGGATGACGCGTGGCAAGCATGGCGATCGGCAGCGCAAGGGCCGTGGCCACCAACGCCCCGAGGGCGCTGTAGAGGGCGGTGTACCCAGCCGCCGCTCCGAGGGAAACGGCAGCGGGCAGTGCCGAGGAGCCTCCGGCGACCATCCAGTACAACACGACCGCCACGGGAAAGCCCAGTGCGAACCCCACGAGCGTCGCCACAGCGACCAGCGCGGGCACGCCCAGGCGGCCCAGGGAGATCGGCGTCTGGGCTCGCTGGGCCATGGGCCCGGAGCGCTGCAGGCGGCCACGCTCACGGAAGACGGCTTCGCCACCGAGCACGATCACCGAGAGCGCCACGAGCACGAGCGAGAGCGAGGACGCAACCGCCGGTGCGAACTGCGTCTGGAGCTCCCCGAAGATCGCCGTGGTGAACGTCTGGTACCGAAGGTCCTCGAAGCCGCCGTAGTAGGCCAGCAGGGCCAGGCACACGAGTAGACACCCGCCGAGCAGCGTGGACCGAGCCTGGCGGACGCTGATCCGCAGCCATGCGGCCCACCTCGACAGACCGAGCCCGCGCGCCGCCTCTTCTTGGCCAGGATCCGCTGCCCGGAACGCCGCAGCCATCGGGAGGTAAACGAGGGGATACAGGTGAAGCGTCATCACGAGGACCGCGCCCCAGTACCCGTGCACCGCCGGGAAGACCGACGACCACGTCCACGCCAAGACGAAGTCGGGGACGACGAAGGGGACGATCAAAAGGACTGCCCACACCCGCCGTCCAAACAGCACCGTGCGCTCGGTGAGCCACGCAGCCCCCGTACCAACCACCGCGGCAAGCAACGTGACGACGAGCGCGAGGCGCACCGTGTTCCACAACAAAGTGGCCACGAACGGGCGATCGATGACGGACCACAGCTGGCCCCATCCTGCCTGCGCAGCCTGTGCGACGATCAGCCCGAGCGGTGACAGCAGGACGAGTGCGATCACGATGCTCACCGACGCCAGGAGCCAAGGAGCGTGGCGGCGGCGTCCCGAGACGAACGCGCGAAGCGACCCCCGAACGCCATCATGCCCGGTGTCTCGCCCGGTCCCCCCGTTCGCCGCAACGGCACGCACGCTCATCTCGGTGGCACGTGCATCTCAGTGAGCTGCCGACACGACCAGCACGATGACCGCCGCGCCGAAATCAGCGTGCGCGCGTTCTCCAAAGCGTCGCATATCACTCATGTGAGCCCCGCCTCCTGGAGCGCGGCCGCTGCCGGACGGTCATTGCCGAGGCGGACGACGTCGATCATCGCCGGATTCACCTGAGACAGCGGCGGCAACGCCGGGTTGGGAGCGATTCCCGGCCGTGCCGGATACTCGTAGTCATCTCCCGAGGCGAGGATCCGCTGCGCTTCCGCGGAGACAAGGAACGCCACGAAGCGCTCGGCGTCAGCTTTACGACGCGACGAGGACAGTACTGCGGCACCAGAGATGTTCTCGATCGCGCCCACGTCACGATTCGGGAAGAAATACAGCTTCGAGTGCATCGCGCCTGCGCCCACCTCGAGGCGAAGTCGGTACCAGTAGTACTGGTTGATGATCCCGATTGCGACCTGCCCGCGGTTGACCGCGGCGACAACCGATTCGTCGTCTTGATAGAGGGCGGCGTTCGCCTTGAGTCCCCGAAGCCACTGCAGGGCGGTTTGCTTGCCGTAAGTGGCGATCACCGCTCCGACCAGCGGAACGAAGTCCGAATCGGTCGGGGCGATCGCGACCTTCCCCTTCCACTGCGGTTGTGCCAGATCGAGCAGATGGCGCGGGAGCGCTGAGCGGGGGACAAGCGAGGGATCGTAGGCAAGGGCGCTCACCCGGAGCGCGACCCCGACCCAGTCGTCCGTCGGCGAGTCGTAGCGCCGAGGAATCTGGTTGACGATCGACGCCGGGAGCTTGGCCAGGAGGTGGTGCTCGGTCAGCATCATCAGCTCAGGCGAGTTCTCCGTGAAATAGACGTCCGCAGGCGAGCTCGAGCCCTCCTGGAGGATCTCGTCCGCGAGCACGATCCCGTCATCGGTTCGGATCTGCACCCGGATCCCCGTCTGCTTCTCGAAGGCCGCGACGAGTGCATCGGTGAGCTGCGGATGCTGCCCGTTGTACAGCGTGATGGTGTTGGCCGATCCGCCGCCACAGCTGGCGAGGGTCACGGTGACGAGCGCGAGCGTCGTGGGGACTACGAGCCAACGCAGAACCGACTGCCATGCCCAACGTCGCAGCGCGTGCCACGCTGGCTCTCCTCGTTCCGGGCCTTTGCGCCTCATCTGAGCCTCGCCCCTCGGCTCGAGAGCGACGCTGCGCGCCGCCCTGCGGTCTGCCATCTCTTAGGTGAGCCTAATATTAGGAATTCCTAATCCTGTCCACAAGGCCGGGCAAAGCGATATGGGACGGCAGCTACGCTGCTCGGTGGTGGCTGAAGGTTTTCACCCTCCTGTCGAGGAGTACCTGAAGACCGTGTACGAGTTGCAGGAGGCTGGGCTCCCCCCTATTCGAGCCCGCTTGGCAGAGCGGCTCCACCACACTCCGCCCACCGTGACTGAGATGGTTCGCCGGCTCATCGACGAGGGATACCTCGAAGCCGGAGACCGGTCACTTCGGATGACTGATCAGGGACGACGGCGCGCCGAGAGCGTGGTTCGCAAGCACCGCCTCGCCGAGCGCCTGCTCACCGACGTCATCGGCCTCAAGTGGTACGAGACCCACCGTGAGGCTGCTCGATGGGAGCACGTCATCTCGGACGAGGTTGAACAACGCCTGGTCGTGGTCCTGGGAAACCCTGGAGCGTGCCCCCACGGCAACCCCATTCCCGGATCGGGCGCCCCGATGCTGGCACTGTCCGCGTTGACGAGCGCACAGCCCGGCCAGCTGCTCAGACTCGAGCGGGTCTCAGAGACCCTCGAGACCGACCTCGACACGCTGTGCTACCTCGACGCCCATGCGCTTCGACCAGGCGCCGCGGCTGCGGTGACCGAGCGCGCCCCAGATGGCACGCTCACCCTCGAGGTCGATGGCGACACCGTCGCGATCGGTCCGAGCCTCGCGGCCCAGCTCTACGTCGCAACCGCCTGACTGCCGTCCCCACGAGCAGCCACCACGGCGTCACCACCCCACTCGGCCGGCTTTCTGAGCCGTGCGTGATCGCCTTCGTAGCGCTCGAGCAGGCGCGAAATCAAGGACTCGGGATCGTCGTCGTAGAGCACGACCGCGCCGGTGTCCTTGTCGATCTTCTCGACCAGCTCCGCGACGATGTCTGCGATACCGCCCGTTTTCGTGAGCACGCCGATGAGCCGACCCTCGTCGTAGGCGATGGAGAACTCCCCGAGCGTGCCCGAATGCCCACCGGCGACCACGACGATGTCGGAGGAGCGGATGTTGATCACCTCTCGGCCCATCAGCCCCGAGCCCGTGTAGATCATCACGTCGAACCCCTCCAGCGGAGACGCGAACCGCTCGACGTGCTCGGCTTCCGAGAGCGCCGGTGAGATCCCGACCACGAGGCCGCCCTCGGCAGCAGCGCCGAGCACGGCGGCTTGCGGGACCCCCGGACACGCCCCGGTGACAAGGGTGCACCCCGCCCGGGCAACCGCGGCCCCGAGACGCCGGCTCTTGTCGAGGACGGATTCGTCGATGTCCCCTGTGGCCGGGCCCATGACCCCGACAACCAGCCGCACCGAAGCCTCAACCTCTCTCGGCGGCTCGGCGCCCGTCACGGACCACGAGCACCGGGCAATGCGCGTGGGCAATGCAGTGCTCGCTTACCGACCCAAGCAGCATTCCGGCGAACTCGCCGTGGCCACGACTCCCGACAACCAACAAGTCTGCCCCCTTGGAGGCAGACACCAGCACTGGCGCAGCATGGCCTTCGACCACCCTGGTCACGACCGTGATGGAGGGATGCGTTCGACGCAGCGTGCCCACGGCCTCGTCGAGGATCTTCTGCGCGTCCGCCGCGGGGTCCCATCCTTCGGGGACCGGCAGCATCCACCCGTAACTGCTCGGCCACTCCCAGGCGGCGATCGCCTCCAGGGTCGCCCCGGTGAGCTCCGCCTGGCGCGCGGCCAACTCCAGCGCCTCGATCGACGACCGTGATCCGTCGACTCCGACCACAATGCGATGTTCACTGCTCTCGTGCATCACCCGCTCCACCTCGAAACAGCTTCGGCACCGCCGAGTGAGGTCACTCGAGGTCCGTGCTGGCAGTTGCGTACGCGCCGAGGAGGTCGCGAGCCGAGACGATCCCTACGAACCTGCCACCATCCTCGACGAGAACGTGACGAACGTAGTGCTCCATCATCTCGACCGCCACCTCGGCGATCGTCGCCGTGATGTCACACCAGACAAGACGAGACTTCGCGATGTCGATCGCTCGAGTTGACTTGAGGTCCTTTCGCTGGGCGACCGCGTGCACCAGGTCTCGTTCGGACACGATGCCAGCCACCTCGTTGTCGTCCCCGACGATTAGTGCGCCGATCTCGCCAGCAGCAAGCAGGTCCGCAACGCCTTCGAGGCTTGTTTCTGGTAGGACCCGCAGTACCGTGTCTTCGACAAGTTCTGAGATGGGCGTCGCCCCGACCGCCAACGGTTTCGCCATATGTCCACGATGCGCCGGTGCCCTCGCGCCGACAAGGGCCAAAAGTCATTCGCGCAGCAGCAAAGGTAGGGTCTTTCTGCACAGACCTGCACACGCAGAGCGCACCGAGCCCGAGGAGGGAAAGATGGTTTTCGAGGAATCTGTTGCCTTGTCACAACCCTTCGAGGAGGTCGTGGCAAAGGTGAAACAATCCTTCGCTGCGTCGGGATTCGGGATCCTGACCGAGATCGACGTCCAGGCGACGCTCAGGGAAAAACTCGGAAAGCAGATGGACCGTTATCTCATCTTGGGCGCCTGCAATCCCACCCTGGCCAGTCGGGCGCTCGACATCGAGCCCGAGATCGGAGTCCTGCTTCCGTGCAACGTCGTCGTGCGCGACAACCACGACAGTGTGCTCGTCGAGGCCATGGACCCAGGGGTCATGACGACACTGGTCAGCCGCGACGAGCTCCGGCCAGTCGCCGACGAAGCACGCCGCCTCATTGGCGAAGCTCTGAACCGACTCGCACAGTCGGCCTGATACTGGGCAACGAACGCGCGGCCCCACCATTCGGGCGCTATTCCTGAGCCGCTCCGCGGATCTCCTCGAGCTCCGCTCTGACGGCGGCGACCTCTTCCTCCAGATCGCTGAGGTACTCCTCGAGTTCCGAGGCCCGAGCCCGCCGGTGCCGCCTCCCGCGGCCGGCGAACGGTCCATACCCATACCTCGGTCCATAGCCGTAGCCATACCCCGGGCCGTAGCCATACCCCGGGCCGTAGCCGCGCCAGGGCGCCCAGTGATGCCACGGGCCGTGACCACACCAACAAGCCATTGCACTCCTCCTTCCCCATCCGGGAGCCTCCTCGATCACGATGAGAGACTGCCCGGATCGTGCTCCGACCCTTCGGACCATTCTCTGGTACTCGGCGCACGCGAGCTAGGGTCATTGGTCCCGCGACGACCATCGGCCTCCGGTGGCAGCAGTGCCGCCTCGCCCAGCAGGTGCGAGTGGATGACAATGGGTCCTCTGGCCCTACGAGAACGACCGCCACTCGGGTACCCTCGGATCGTGCGCCTGCCAGCCCGCAGGAAGAAGTGCGCTCAGCGCCGAAACAGCCAACCCGGCCACAGGACCCAAGGGGTGCGTCTCTTCGCACGGCCGGTCGGGCAATGCACCAGGCGAGAAGGTTGAACACATGCAAGAGCACAAGAATGCGCTGTCATGGCGCGCCATGGCTGAAGAGGCCGGAACTCGACCCCACCCGCCGACTGACGTCGGCACACGGATCCGCGCACTGGTTGCGCATGCGCCACTCAGCCACCCACCCGTTCTTCGCGTCGGGGATGTTCGGGTGCCTGTGCTCGGTCGGGCTCGCATCTACGTGTGCGGCATCACCCCCTACGACACTACGCACCTCGGACACGCGGCCACCTTCGTATGGGCCGATCTGGCCGCACGCGTCTTCCAGCTGACCGGTGCCGATGTCGAGGTGTGCAGGAACATCACCGACGTCGATGAGCACCTCCTTGCCCAGGCTCGCAGCGCCGGGGTGGGTTGGCGCGCCCTCGCCACCGAACAGACCTACCGGTTCGAGAACGACATGGCCGAGCTCGGTGTCGTGCATCCGACATACGAACCTCGCAGCTTCGACCACGTCGACGACGTGGTGAGCCTGACCGCGGAGCTCCTTGCTCGCGAGAAGGCCTACCTGAGAGATGGCAACGTGTACTTCCGTGCGCATGCGATCCACGCGGCGGCCGGTCTGACGCGTCAAGAGGCCCTTGAACTCGCCCGCGAGCGCGGCGAGCACCCCGACGATCCGAGGAAAGACGACCCCCTCGACACCGTCATCTGGCAGCGATCGGCAGCTGGAGAACCGGCGTGGCCCAGTCCATGGGGTGAGGGTCGCCCTGGTTGGCACGCCGAATGCAGCGCCATGGCCCTCTCGACCTTCGGATCAAGTCTCGACCTTCACATCGGTGGGGCAGACCTGGTCTTTCCCCACCACGCGTACGAATCGGCGCTCGCACAGAGCTATTCCGGTGTCGCGCCGTTCGCTCGCGCCTGGATGCACGTTGGAACCGTGATGATCGACGGCAAGAAGATGGCCAAGTCCTCCGGCAACCTCGTGTTCGTCCATGACCTGATCGACCGCTACGGGCCGGGACCGCTGCGCCTGCTCTTGCTCAACAGGCCCTGGCAGGAACCATGGGAGTTCGAGGACGCCGCGCTCGACAACGCCGCAGCGCAACTCGAGGAACTGCTCAGGGCCAGCACGACTCCCGAACGCGCCAAGCCCGTTGGCGCTGAGGTCGTCACGGCGTTGCTCGACAACCTCGACGTCCCACGGGCACTGGCCATTGCCGCTGAGGCCGGCGGCGAGTCGCTATGGGACCTCCTCGGGTTCCTCGGCCTGAGGTGAGCTCGCCAGCTCGCCTCTGACAGCTCGCCCTTAAGAGAGTCAAGCACCCTCGCTCCCGACCACCCGGAGTCCTCCGAGGGGTGGCGTCAGATCCCCGGTGTCAACGCGCAACGGGCGTAGGTCCTTCAAGAGCTACGAACTCACGAACGAGGACCGACACCCGTAGCACCACGAGTATCGCCCACCGAGACCATCCACGCCGAGATCCACGAGCTGTTCGCGGGCGACGGCGACCTGATGAGCACGCTCGAGCAGCTCGCACGCCTGTCCGTGCGCCTCACGTTCCAGAGCGTCCTCGAGGAGATCGTCTGCGAGGAGCTCGGCCGCGACCGCAACGAGCGGCGCAGCGAGACGAGCCCGGCCGGCTCACGTAATGGTTGGGCAGAAGCCGCGCACGCTTCTGCCCTCGCTCGGCCCGGTCGCCCTCCAGCGCCCGAAGCTCCCGCACGCGCACTCGGCACTGTGCGACCAGCTCTAAGGCGTGGGCGTGACGAGGACGAACGCGCTCAAGACGCTCGTCATCTCGTGCTGGGTCCGAGGGCTCTCGGACCCAGACATCGAGGCGATGCTCGCGGAGACCTTCGGCAACGACGCGACGATCAGCCGCCCGCTCGCGAGCCGCATCTGCCAGCGCCTTCGTGCTGAGTTCGACACCTGGAAGCGTCGTGACTCGAAGGTGAAGATCGATTTCGCTACTTCGACGGAAGCTACTTCAAGATCCACGACAAGGCGAAGGCCGAGCCGATCCTCGCCGCGTGGGGCATCACGACCGACGGCGCGGGGGTCTTCCTCGGCCTCGCGCCCGGCGCCTCGGAGTCGACTGACGCGTGGCAAGCCTTCCTCCGCGATCTGAAGGACCGAGGGATCGCCCAGCCCCTCCTCGTCTCCCACAGCGGCAAGGGCCTGCTCGCGGCCGTCGAACTCGAGTTCATTCAGAGCCTCGTCCAGCGCTGTCTTGTGCACGTGGCCCGCCTCGACCGAAAGCCCACCCGTGACTGACTTCTCGTCCCCGACCCCCTCGGCCGGTCAATCTCCGTTAACCGGCCGAGGGCCGGTTAACGGAGAACCTTCTCGCCAAGGTCCCCAAGCACGCGAACGACGACGGGAACCGGGACGACTGTGCGATCTTCGACAACATCGAGGATGAGCGGGCCGTCGCTGAAGCGAAGCGTTTCGTCGCGAAGTGGAAGCCGCTACCGCCAGCCGTCGGCTGCATCGAGGACAACCGCGACGAGCTCGTCACCCACCTCCGCTTCCCCCGCGAGCACCACAAGCGCATCCGGCACTCAAACCGGATTCGAACGAACCTTCGGTGAGACGAGGCGCCGGGTGAAGGTGATGGGCCGGCTGCCCGGCGAGCAGAGCTGACTCAGCCTCATCCGGGCGGTGTTGGACCGGGCGTCGAGAGGTTTGGGGGGTGTTCTCTAGTGCCTGGAGCACTGGCTGGCACAGATCGCCCGAGAACCCACTGAACGCGAACGCACGGCGCTCAACGCGCCGTGCCCTTCGCTTGCGTCGCCTTCGACGGTGCGCTCATGCCGCCGCACTCGTTGCCGCAATCGCCTCCTTCCGATCAGCGGCATGAACCTCGATACGCCGAGCTTTCGCTTCTTCGGCCACCGGGATCGTCAGATGAAGGACCCCGTTCTCATACGACGCAGACACCTTCTCGGTGTCCAGGCTCTCGCCCAAGAAGAGCTCTCGGGTGAAAGTTCCCTGAGGCCGCTCGCACACCACCGTGTCGATTCCCTCGCGCTCCCAGTGACGCTCCGCCTTGACTGTGAGCACGTTCTTCTCAACGGTCACTTCGATCGACTCGGGCTTCACACCAGGAAGGTCGAGATCGACATGGAACACATCCCCGATACGGTAAGCGTCAAGCGGCATTGCCCGAGTTCGCCTGCCGTCGAAGAGCTGAGCCGCAAGCTCGTCAAACTCACGGAAGGGATCGAATCTCATCAGCATGGCGCACCACCTCCTTCCACTCGACATCTCCTTTTCGTTTTCACCTCTCCTCAACACCGAAGTGGTCAGCTTGATTTCCGCAGAACGACACTGATGACCCACGGCCCGCGAAGTCCATCTCCGAGACCGCCGCAACATTTCCTCGGCCCCGGCAGGGCTCCATGCACGGACCTCCCAGGAGGGCCCGATCTGGGCCAATCGTCTCCCGTCGCAGACCGTCTCCCGTCGCAGACCCCATCCACATTCCAGCCCGCCGAGCACCCCGTAGCGGGCGCCCTGCCCTCGCGGACCTGCCCTGGGCATGCACTCCACTCAGACAAGGACCTCGCGCGCTGCCTTCGCAATGCCCTCCGAGACCATCGGGTGCGGGAAGGCGACCTCGGCCAGTGCTCTGGCGCTCAGTCGCTCCCGGACCGCGATTGCCAGTGGTGCGATGAGCTGGGCGGCATCGATGCCTGCGACCTGGGCCCCGAGAAGGCATGCGCTATGGGCGTCGAACACGAGCTTCATCCATCCTTCGGTTTCACCGAAGATTTGCGCTCGCGCATCGACTGCGTAGTCATAGGTACCGACAACGACCGCGGACCCGTCCCCGTAACGCTCACGTGCCTGAACCTCGGTGAGGCCGACACCGGCAAGCTCGGGATCGGTGAACACCGTGAACGGGACAGTGGAAAAGTCCATGCGATCGGCGATGGCTCCACCAGCCAGGACGTTGTGTGCAACGACGGTGCTCTGCCGAACAGCCGAGTGGAACAGCATGCTCCGACCATTGACGTCACCGGGAGCCCACACTCGGGGGTTCGTGGTCCGCAAGCCCGCATCGACGACCGGACCATGACGGTCCAGGTCGATTCCCAGGTGCTCGACCCCCTCGGGGACGACCGAAATCCTTCCGGTCGCCATGATCACGAGATCGCCGGCCACCGACCCCTCCTGGAGACCGGTATCGGTGCTCGTGGCAGCCTGCTGCCGATAGCGCACGACGAACTCACCACCTCGGCGCTCGATCGCCGTCACAGCACTCCCGAGCTCGAGCTGGACACGACCCTTGAGCGAGCGCTCCAAGAACCTCGCGAGGTCCTCGTCGAACCCCGGGAGCACCTGGTCGGTGGCCTCGAGCACGACCGGGGCGGCACCGAGATGCTCCAAGATCGTGGCCGTCTCCATCCCGATGTACCCGCCACCGACGATGACCGGTCGAGCGGGAAGCTCGAGATCGGCACCAAGCCGGAACAGGTCATGAGAGGTGACGGCAAGCTCTGCGCCGGGGATCGGAAGGCGGCTCGGTGCTGACCCGGTCGCAAGGATCAAGTGCTCGAAACGGTAGCGCTCGATTGCACCTGACGCCGTGGTGACCTCGATCTCGCTCTCGGAGATCACGTGCGCCGAGCCGGCGACGAAACGAACCGTCGAGGCATCGATCTCACGACGGTGCTGGTCGTAGCGCAATCGCTGCACGCGATCTTTGTGCTCGAGGATCGCACGCCAGACCGAGCTCGCTGGGCGGTCACCGCCGTCGACCTCGCTTCGACGGGCCCCCGACAGCACGCCCGTGCGAGCACGCTGGTAGGCCAGCGCAGCCTCACGCACCGCCTTGGAGGGGATGCAGCCCTCGGCAAGACAGTCCCCGCCGAGGTTTCCGATGGGATCGGCCATCACGACCTGCCGACCGGCACGGTCGAGCAAGAACGCAGCCGGGTACCCCGCACCCCCCGCTCCGATGACCACGACATCGACGTGCTCCGTCATTGCCTCCTCCTTTCATCAGCGCGCCTCGGTGCACTGCGCCACACCCCTGGCGCCCGGACGCCTGGCCGTTGGCGGCCTGTCCGGGAGCCCAGCCAGAGCTGCACCTTGACGACGTGCCGAGTAGCGGGTCGCCGACCCGCGAAACCTCCGAGATCGCCTCCTCGTTCCCAAAGCGCTCCCCTCGCCCCTGATGGCACCACGGCCCACCAAAAGGGACGATGCGTCACAAGGCTGGTCCGTCGTCGAGTCTCATGCCATGCCCTGGGGAACCGACACGGCCACGGCGAAGTCAACTGACCCATGGGCCTCATGCCTGCCCCCGCCAGGCCTCGCCTATGACCGAGCCCGGCTGCCCGGTGTGGCCGTCGCGCGCGGACGCCTCCCCGAACTCGCTCGCTTGCCAGCGAGGGTCGGTTTTGCCCCGTTGGACCCACGAGCTGGCGCGCGCACGGTCGCCGTCTTGGGATGGGCTCGATCTGCAGCTGGGGCGCCCCGATCAGCCAAGTAGCGATCGGCAGCCAAGGCAGCGCTCGCCCCGGCGCCTGCGGCGACAACGATCTGCTTCTCGGGCTCATCGGTCACGTCGCCGGCCGCGAAGAACCCTGCCACCGTGGTTGATTGATCTCGGCCAACGGGGATCTCGCCCTGGGCGTTGAGCTCCAAGAGCCCCGCGACCGGCTCGGTGTTCGGCACGAGACCGATCTCTAAGAACACGCCGTCGACTGCGAGGTCGACTCGCTCGCGGCCATCGGTCCCTTGGAGGCGGACTCCGGTCAACTCATCCTTGCCCAGGAACTCACGGACCTCTGTCGCCGGGTGCAGCGTCACCCGATCGGAGGCGGTGACGCGCTCCACGAGGAGCGGGTCCGCCTGCCAGTCCGGGAGGATGTTGATCAAATGGATCTCCCGAGCGAATGAGAGAAGGTCGCGGGCCGCCGTGAAGGCGGAGTTCCCGCCGCCGATGATTGCCACACGCTTGTCGTGGTACAGGGGGGCGTCACAGGTGGCGCAGAAACCGATGCCTCTGCCGATGAACCGTGCCTCACCGGGCACCCCTAGTCGACGGTAGGTTTTCCCGGCGGCGTAGATGACGCTTCGTGCCTGGTACCGGGAACCGTCGCTCGTGTGCACGACGAACCCTGCATCGCTGGCCTCAACGGCCTTCACCGTCGCGTCGAGGCGCTCGGCGACGTCGTAGCGCTCGACGTGGCTCCGGAACGCTGCTGCGAGGTCCATCCCGGAGATCTCAGGGATCCCGAGATAGTTCTCGACGAGGGCGGTGTCGGTCACCTGTCCCCCGGGGTGGTCGCCGACCACAGCGACGTCGCGTGCCTTTCGAGCGGCGTAGATCGCCGCAGAGAACGCGGCCGGACCGGCACCGACGATCACGACGTCGTAGAGGTGATCGGCGTCGGCAGCATGAACGGCGCGCTCGCCGCGTTGCTGGCGAATCAAGGAATCAATCTGCTCGTAGGCCGCCGGGCTTGCGAGCTTGAGGATCTCGAGGATCGCCGCGGCTTCCGGGAGCGCGCCCTCGAAAGCCGGCCGCTCGTTGACGACCGTCCGGGGGACGCCACCCACCTCGTAGCGCTGAACGAGGTCCGGAAACTCCGCGGCGTCGACCATGTCGGAGCGGATCTGGTCGTTGGCAATTGCCATCTGATGTGCCAGGCGCACCATCTTCGGGCAATACGGACACGTCAAGGTGACCATGATCTCGAGGTGGGTTGGTTCGTCGATCATGCGCACCAGCTGCTCGAGCCCAGGTGGGAGCCCGGAGCGCCCGTCCGAAACGTTGCGGATCGCTTCAACAAGCGACGAAAACTCGTAGCCAGCGGTGACCCCGATGAAGCGTACGCCGTAGTCGCGAGCACCGACGACCGCTGTGGTCGGTACCCGGCTGACCCCGAAGGCCCGAACCTCCTCGGCATCTTCAATCAGGTCGCGCACTTCGAGCGAGAGCTTGCCGGAGAGCGCCACCAACTCCTCGAGGAGCTGACGTTGCTCCCGGCAGGCAGCACAAGCCTGTTCCTGGGTGAAGAACACCAGCCGCACTGGCTCGCGGAGCGCTTCCAGCATCGGCTGGAGTTGTCGCCGGGTCTCTTCGTCGATGAGCTCGGCCGGAGCACGCTGCCTGGAAGTGGCCGTTGCCCTTGCCTCCTTTCTCCGCAACTTGGTCATGGCTTCGTCACGAACCGCTCACATGCTCCCCCACGACGCTGCACGGCGCCAGGGCCGAATGTCCCTTCGCCAGCGATTCCCGTCAGACAATGGCTCCCGGCGACGCCGCAAGGCAACGCAACGACCGAGCCGCTGGCCGGTGCCAAAGGCCCTGTGGACCTCCGCCCATCGAAGCGGCTCAGCCGACGACCGGCACGGAACCCGTGCGCCATCATGTGCACACGCGGAGTTCACGGGGCTCCCGAACTCGTCTCCACCGGGTAGGTCGAGATCATGAATCAGGTTCCACCGGCGATTGCCGCCAACGACCAGGAGGTGGTCGACCGAGCCTTGACGCTCGCCGATCGACTCCTCGAGGCAACGCAGGCGGCGCCGACCCCGATCGGTCGGCGCCGCGAGGAGCGGTTGCGACGCATCCTTGCGAGCGAACAGGGACCGCGCCTGATCTTCGCGCTGGCCGATCGTGGGCTGCGGCCACCGGAGGCGAGGGCAGGGCTCCGCCAGCTGGCCCGACTGGCCTCGGGCGACCTCACCGCCCTAGAACCCGTCGATCGGCTCCTCGTGCGGGCGGCCACCGTCATCGGGCGCGTGCTGCCAACACCGGTCATGGCGGCCGTGCGCGCGAGGGTCCGCTACGAGACCCTCCCCCTCATCTTTCCTGCCGAACCCGGCCGCCTCAGTCGTGCGTTGCGGCGCGTGCGGGCCGCGGGCAGCCGGCCGAACCTGAACCTCCTCGGCGAGGCCATCCTGGGCGAGTCCGAGGCGCAGCGGCGCACCGATGCGATCGCGGCCCTGCTGTCCCGCCCCGACGTTGACTGCGTCTCGGTGAAGGTGTCGTCGTTGGCCTCCGGGCTGAGCTTGCTGGACACCGCCGGCTCTGTCGCTCGGATCAGCGAGCGCTTGGGACAGCTGTACCGGCTGGCACTTCAGACGAAGCCGACATCCCTGGTCGTCCTCGACATGGAGGCACACCCAGATCTCCATCTCACCCTCGAGGCGCTCCGCTTGGCCCTCGAGGATCCGGGCTTCGATGCGCTCGAGCTCGGTATCGCACTGCAGGCATACCTCCCCGACACCCACGCAGTGCTCGAGGACCTCCTGTCGTGGGGTCATGCGCGCTTCGATCGCGCAGGCCGCGGCATCTACGTTCGACTCGTCAAGGGTGCCAACCTCGCAATGGAACGCGTCGAGGCAGAACTTCACGGGTGGCCCGCCGCACCGTATGCCACCAAGGCCGAGACCGACGCCTCGTACCTCCGGTTGCTCGACCGTTTGGTCCGGCCCGAGCACAGCCCGTGGCTACGGGTGGGGCTCGGCACCCACAACCTTTTCTTCCTTTCCTACGGCGTGGCGCTGGCCGAGGCGCGCGGCATGGCCGGACGCGTCGGTCCGGAGATGCTCGCCGGTATGGCGGGGCGCCAAGCCGTCGCCACAGCCCGTTTGGTGGGCCAGGTGCTGCTGTACGTGCCCATCGCCGCCGATCGAGATCTCCACACCTCTATCGCCTACCTCGCCCGGCGCCTCGACGAGAACGCAACCCCCGAAGGGTTCCTGCGCCATTCCCTCGAGTTCACCCCCCGGAGCAACGCCTGGCGGGAGCAGCGCACTCGCTTCTTGGCCGCGCTCCGCAGCGTGGAAACGGTCTCCACGACGCCGCGTCAAACCCAGGATCGCACTCGCCTTCCCGCTGCCGCCGCGCCCGGACCGACAACGGACCTCGCCGAAGACACCGTGCCCGCCGAGGAGCGTCCGCCGGAGTTCCGCAACGAGCCGGACACGGACCTCTCGGTCGGCGCGAACCGACGATGGGCTCGCCAGGCACTTGCACGCGCGGGGCACCGCTCGGTTCCCGATGCCGACATCACCGCCGTCGAGCGCGCGCTGGACCGGGCAGGGGCAACGAGCTGGACGGCCACCACCACCGAGGATCGTCGCCACATTCTCCGCTCGGCTGCAGCGGTGATGGCCCGGGGCCGTCAGGAGGCGATCGCGGTCATGGCGAGCGAGACCGGGAAGACCTTCGAGGAGGCAGATCACGAAGTCTCGGAGGCCATCGACTATGCACGCTGGTACGCCGCCCAGACGCACCTCCTCGATGACCTTGCCTCCGAGGCGATCATGGAACCACTGGGCACCGTTGCCGTCGTGCCGCCATGGAACTTCCCCTACGCCATTCCGGCCAGCGGTGTACTTGCAGCGTTGGCGGCAGGCAACTCGGTCCTTCTCAAGCCCTCGCCTCAAGCGCGAGCTGTGAGCAGCCTTCTCGTCGACCAGCTGCAGCGCGCTGGCGTTCCCCACGATGCGGTCCAGCTCGTGGCCGCGCCCGACGGCGAGATCGGACGAAAGCTCGTCACCCACGAGGGAATCGCCGCGGTCGTGATGACGGGCTCGTGGGAGACGGCACGGCGCTTCGCGCGGTGGCGCCCGGATCTGCGCCTCCTCGCAGAGACGAGCGGGAAAAACGCCATCGTCGTCTCCGCAACCGCCGACGTGGACCAAGCCGTCCGTGACATCGTCCACTCGGCCTTCTCCCACGCCGGACAGAAGTGCTCCGCAGCCAGCCTCGCCATCGTCGACGCCTCCGTCTACGACCGTTCGCCGTTCCTTCGCCAGCTCCAGGACGCGGTCGAAAGCCTCCGGGTCGGTGCTGCGAACGAACCGCGCACCCAGATCGGCCCGATCGTGGGCCCGTTCACCGATCGCCTCGAGCGAGCGCTCACGACGCTCGATCCTGGAGAATCCTGGCTCGTCGAGCCACGCTGCATCGACCACGATGCAGCGCTGTGGTCTCCGGGCGTCCGACTCGGCGTACAACCGGGCAGCTGGGCACATACCACCGAGTGGTTCGGCCCCGTGCTCGGGGTGATGCGTGCATCGGACCTGCGAACTGCCATCGCCTGGCAGAACGCGGTGCCCTACGGCCTCACCGGGGGCCTGGAGTCCTTGGACCGGGATGAACAGCAGGCCTGGATCGACACAGTGGAGGTCGGAAATGCCTACATCAACCGTCCGACCACCGGGGCAATCGTCGGGCGACAACCCTTCGGGGGCTGGAAGCGTTCAGCGTTCGGCCCGACGGCCAAGACCGGTGGTCCGAACTACCTCTTGAACCTCGGGCGTTGGCGGGACACCGACCTGCGCAGCGTCTCGGAGGTCGAACGCTCCTACCGAGCGGCATGGGAGACGCACTTCTCGCTTCGACACGACCTGGCGGGGCTGCGATCCGAGGAGAACGTCCTCATCTACCGGCCGCTGCCCGGCGTCACGCTGCGGGTCAACGACGATGTCGATCCCGGCCAGATCGCCCAGGCGATCCTTGCGGCCCGGCTCGCTGGAACGCCCTTGGAAATTTCCTCGCCGACCCCGGTTGCGAGCACCGGCGAAGCGGTGGTCGTCGAAACAAGCGAGAGCCTCGTAGCCCGCCTCGACGAGCACCGGCGCCTTCGCATCCTCGGTCCGCCAGAACCGCCCCTTCTCAGCGCCGCAGCAGCCAGAGGGATCACTGTCTCGATGGATCCGCTCAGCGCGTCTGGCAGAGTGGAGCTTCCGAGATGGCTGCGAGAACAACTGGTGAGCCGCACTCGTCACCGCTACGGCAACCTGATGGAATGAACGCTGCATCCCGGTCGACCCGCGACCTGAACCCATGACCGCCCTTCCAGCACAGCCCGAGCGAGAACTGATCGAGCTCACGGGCCACATCATCGACTCCCTGACGCTGGCCAAGATCCTCGACCTCATCCTCGAGGCCGGTGCCGACTACCGGATCATCGACGTCGACATCGGCCGCACCAACCTCGATCCCAGCACCGTGCACCTCGAAGTCACGGCCTCGGACCATGACCTGCTCGCCGCGCTGGTCGAACGATTGCAGATCCACGGGGCCAACAGGGTCGCTCGGCAAGAAGCGGTCCTTGAACCTGCCGATCGCGATGGTGTCCTCCCGGTCGGTTTCTATGCGACGACCAACCTCCCCACTCGTGTGCTCATCAACGGGCGATGGCTCACCGTCGACAATCCCGAGATGGACTGCGGCCTTGTCGTCGACCAATCCACGATGACCGCACGGACCGTCCCGATGCATCGAATCAGAGCCGGTGATCTCGTTGTCGTCGGCATGAGCGGTGTGGAGGTCGATGCACCCGAGCGGCCCCGTGGCGCCAGCCCCTTCGAATTCATGACCTCCGAGGTGTCGCCCGAGAAGCCGAAAGCATTGTTGGTTGCCGAGGTCGCCCGCCGGATCGGCGACGCCAAGCGCCATGGTGGGCGGGTTCTCGCCGTCTGCGGCCCGGCGGTGGTCCACACCGGAGCCGCCTCTGAAGTTGCGCGCCTCGTGCACGACGGCTGGATCGACGTCCTGTTCGCCGGGAACGGCTTCGCCGCCCACGACATCGAGGCAAACGTGCTGGGAACGTCGCTCGGCGTCTCCGTGGGGGAAGGTCGACCAGTCGAGCACGGCCATGCCAACCACCTGCGAGTGATCAACGAGATCCGACGCCGGGGATCGATCGCGGCCGCAGTCGATGACGGGTTCATCACCGGAGGCGTGATGTTCGAATGCGTCAAGCGAGGGGTCCCGTTCGTTCTCGCCGGTTCCATCCGCGATGACGGTCCGCTCCCCGAGGTGCAAACCGATGTGGTGGCGGCCGTCGATGCGATGCGCTCGCACCTTCACCGGGTGACCATCGCACTCATGCTGGCCTCGACGTTGCATTCGATCGCAACGGGCAACATCTTGCCTGCCGGCGTCGAAACCTACTGCGTCGACATCAATCCCGCCGTCGTCACCAAGCTCGGTGACCGTGGCAGTCACCAGGCCCTCGGAGTGGTCACAGACGTCGGGCTCTTCCTCCGTGACCTCGTCTCCTGCCTGCGCGACCGAGCTCATGGGTGAGCACCGGCCCGGGCCCGGCAGAACCATGTGTTTGAACTGAGGCGAGATGGCCGAGCTGACCTGGGGTCGCCGCTATCTCATGTGCCCGCCCCGCTACTTCGAAATCGCCTACGAGATCAATCCGTGGATGCACCGCGACGTCACAGTCGATCCTGACCGCGCACTCGCGCAGTGGGAAGGTTTGCGCAGAACCCTCGAGGAAGCCGGGGCCGACGTCGAGCTCCTCGATCCGGTTCCGGGGGCGCCCGATCTCGTGTTCACCGCGAACGCCGGCTTCGTGAACGCCGGTCGATTCGTACCCAGCAACTTCGCGCATCCCGAACGCCAGGTGGAGACGCCCCACGATCTGGCATGGTTCATTCAGCACGACTACCGCATCGATCGCCTCCCGGCGAACGTCCATTACGAAGGAGCGGGCGATTCACTCCCCTTCGGGAAAGTGCTCCTCGCTGGCTACCGCACACGATCCGACGCGGCCAGCCATGTCCATCTCTCCGCACTCTTGCACGTTGCAGTCCGGTCCATCGAGTTACTCGACGATCGTCTCTACCACCTCGACCTCACCTTCTGTCCGCTGGACGAGCGTCGGGCGATCATTGCGCCGACCGCCTGGGATGCATACGGACGGCGAGTCGTCGCTTCGGTCGTCGCGGAGCCGCTCGTGCTGAGCGCCGACGAGGCTCTGTCCTTCTGTGCCAACTCGATCGTCGTCGGCAAGACCGTCATCATGCCCTGCTGCCCACCGCCAGTCGGGCGACAGCTGGAGCGCTGGGGTTTTGACGTCGCGATCTGCGCGGTGGATGAGTTCCTCAAAGCTGGCGGCGGATGCCGGTGCTTGACCCTCCCTCTCGACATCGACCTCACGACCTCGGTGTCGCCAGGGTGACCACGGTCGTGACCTTCGGCCCTAGGCCGAAGTCGGGACCTTTGCGAGGCTGGTCTTGGAGCGCAGACCGTCGGTCCGAGAGGAGCGAATGCCGTGATGCACCGAGGACAGAACTGGGTGATCCGGATCGCCTGCCGTTGCCGGGCAGTACTGACCGGCCGGGCCCCCGGCGCCAGCTGCGCGCCTGAGCTTGCCGTCAACGTGGACGGCAAGCCTCCTTGCGACCCTGCCGGACGAAAGACCCGCCGCCGATGGACCGTCGTGCCGTGACCGCCACGCCTGGCGCCCTTTCGCCGGGCGAGCTGGACACATCGAAGCCGCTGACCGCGGTGCCACAGCGCTCCCTCGCCATCGAGGTCTCAGCGCTCTCCAAGCGCTACGGAGAGGTACAAGCGGTGCACAGTGTCTCCTTCTCGGTCGAGCGCGGTGAGGTCTTCGCCTTTCTCGGCCCCAACGGGGCTGGGAAATCCACGACCATCAAGATGCTGTGCACCTTGGCTCGGCCCTCGGCCGGCCGCGCGAGGGTGGCTGGCTTCGACGTGGTCCGCCAGCCCAAGGCCGTGCGGCGGCACATCGGCCTGGTCTTCCAGGACCAGACCCTCGACGACCAGCTGACCGCGGAGGAAAACCTGCGCTTCCACGCCGTCCTCTACCGGGTGCCACACGACCAGGTGGCGCGGCGCATCGACCGAGTCCTTCGGCTGGTAGCGCTCGAGGACCGTCGCCGTGACCTCGTCGGGACCTTCTCGGGCGGCATGGCTCGGCGACTGGAGATCGCCCGGGGAATGCTCCATACCCCCTCAGTGCTGTTCCTGGACGAGCCCACCGTCGGTCTCGACCCGCAAACCCGGGCGCTGATGTGGGAAGACGTGCTGCGGATGCGCCGGGAGGAAGGGGTGACGATCTTTCTCACCACCCACTACATGGACGAGGCCGAATACGCAGATCGGATCGCCATCATCGATCACGGGCAGATCGTGGCCCTCGACACCCCCGATCAACTCAAGCACCAGGTCGCTGCGGATGCGGTGGAGCTCGTCACCGCAGACGACGTCGTCGCCGAGCAGCGCCTGGCCGCGGCCGGATTCCAGGTGCGCCGAGACCCGGAGCGTCTCGTGATCTTCACCGCCAACGGCGAGGCCCAGGTCGCCAGGATCGTCGAGTCGGCCGGCGTCGCTGTGAGGAACGTCCACGTCCACCGGCCGACCCTCGACGACGTGTTCTTGCACTACACCGGGCGCCAGATCCGAGAGGGTCCCGCCGAACGTTCCGTTGCGATGCCTCTTCGAGCACGCATGACCCGCCGCCGCTAGGAGCCCCGTGACTGCCTTGGACCTTCCCTACCCGCCCGCCGTCCTCGCCGACGAGCGCCAGGATCTCCTCTCCGAGCTGCGCACCGTCGGCATGGTGTGGGAGCGCGAGCTCATCCGGTTCGCGCGCACCCGGACCCGGATCCTCTCGGGCTTCACCCAGCCCATCTTGTTCCTCTTCGTGCTCGGTTATGGAATGACCACCCTCGTCGGCACAACCGGGGGCTTTGACTTCAAGAAGTTCGTGTTCCCCGGCATCGTGGCCATGACGGTGGTGAGCACGGCCATCTTCTCGGCCATCTCGATCGTCTGGGATCGCGAGTTCGGCTTCCTACGCGAGATGCTCGTGGCCCCGGTCAGCCGCGCGGCGCTCGTCGTCGGGAAGACCCTCGGCGGAGCGAGCGTGGCCACCGTCCAGGGCACGATCATGCTCGTGCTCGCCCCGCTCATCGGCGTGCATCTCACTGCCTTGCTCGTCGTCGAAGTGATCGCCACCGAGCTGCTCATGGCCGTGGCGCTCACCACCTTCGGGGTGTTCGTGGCGAGCCGCATCCAGAAGATGGAGGGCTTCCAGGTGGTCATGCAGCTCCTTTTGTTCCCGATGCTCTTCCTCTCCGGGGCCCTGTTCCCGCTCAAGGGACTGCCGACCTGGCTGGCGGTGATCACCAGGATCAACCCCCTCACCTATGCCGTCGACCCGTTGCGCCACGTCGTCTTCGCGGTCCAGCACATGCCGCCAGCAGCTGCGGCGCGCTTCTCCACTGGGGTCAGCCTCTTTGGCTACACGTTGCCCATCGGTGTGGAGCTCGGGATCGTCTGCACGTTCGCGGTGGTGTTCCTGAGCCTTGCGATCGCCGGGTTCGGACGACCTGAGTAGCGCTGGGTCCCCGAACGCAACCAACTGAGGAGGCACAACGAGAAAGGAGGCAGCCATGCCATCTGTCGAAGGAAAGGTCGCCGTCGTCACCGGCGGCGGGGCAGGGATCGGTCGTGCAACTGCAGCGCTGTTCGCCAAGAGCGGCGCGAAGGTGGCGGTCACCGATATCAACGAGGCCCAAGGACGTGAAACCGTCGCCAAGATCACCGTCGACGGCGGTGACGCCATCTTCCTCCCCCATGACGTGGCCTCCGAGGAACAATGGGAGCGTGTCCTCGCCGAAGCCAAGGAGCACTTCGGGGGCGTCGACGTTCTCGTCAACAACGCCGGGATCTACATCATCGCCCCACTGGCTGAGACCACGCTGGAGCAGTGGAACAGGTTGTTCTCGATCAACGTCACCGGGGTGTTCCTCGGCTCCAAGCACGTCGTCCCCTATCTCGCCGAGCGTGGTGGCGGATCGATCATCAACCTGTCGTCGGTCGCGGGCTTGCTCGGCGCAGCCGGCCATGCCTGCTACGGTGCGAGCAAGGGCGCGGTGCGCATCTTGACCAAGGACCTGGCCGCGGAGCTTGGCGCGCAGAACATTCGGGTCAACTCGATTCACCCGACCTACGTCAGAACCGCGATGGCCGACTACGGCGCAGCGATGGCCGGCAAGACCATTGAGGAGCTTGGGCGCAACATGTCCGTGCTCGGCCGGATCGCTGAACCCGAGGACGTGGCCAACGTGATCGTGTTCCTCGCTGCTGAGGAGTCCCGATACCTGACGGGTGCAGAGTTCGTCGTCGATGGAGGGGGTGGCACCTCGATCCTGTCCGTCTGAGGCCCCTCCGAGACGCCAGGGTGACCGGCGCACACGCGCGTACTGCGCACCTCGAGCGTCGACGCCAACGCCCGAGGTGCGAGGACCATTTCACGACCGGCCCTGCGTCCTGGCGTCTCGAACCCAGCACAGCAATGACGTTTCTGGGCTTGCCAACGGAGCACTCACCTCGCCTCGGCGGCGAGCAACCCTCTGAGCTCCTCGAGGCGGCTGAAGCCCTTGCTTGCCATCCAGGCGCAGAGCCCGCCGAGCAAGACCTGTGCGTACTCGGGGCCGTGACGAAGGAGCGCCGAGGCGGTCATGACGACGTCCGAGCCAGCGAGCAGATGCTTGGCAACGTCATCTGGACCCTCGACGCCGCTCGAGGCTGCCAGGCTGATGGTGAGGCGTCGGCGCAGCAGCGCGATCCATGCTCGAGGCAGGCGGCCGTCGGCCGGGCTCGACAACCCACCGCTGGGAACCACTGCCAGGGCCTGCGGATCGATGTCAGGGCAGAGAAAACGGTTGAAGAGCACCAGCCCGTCGGCGCCGGCCGCGGCGAAGCGGCGGGCCATCTCCCCGGCTGCGCTGTAGCAAGGGTTCATCTTGACTGCCACCGGAACGCTGACGACTGCCTTGACCAGCCGGAGGGCCTCGAGCTGTCGCTCCTCGATCACCCGGCCGGAGACCTCGTCCTCCACCGGCAACGAAGGGAGGAAATTGAGCTCGATGGCGACCGCGCCGGCGTCTTGCATTTGGCGGGCGTAGGTCGTCCAGCCCGCCGGGGTAACCGCGTTGAGCGAGGCGATCACAGGAATGGCGACGGCGGAACTCGCCCGCTCGATCAGGCTGAGGTAGCGCCGAGGCGCGGCGTCTGCCAGGGCCGCCTCGGGAAAGTACGTGAGCGATTCGGCAAAGCGCTCACTCCCGGCTTCGACGAGTGCTCCGTGGCGTCTCGCCTCCGCCTCCAGTACCTCCTCGAACAACGAGGAGAGCACGACTGCCCCCACCCCGGCGTCGGCCAGTTGCCGTACCCCTTCGACGGTGCGCGACAACGGCGAGGCCGAGGCGACCACAGGGTTCTTGAGCCTGAAGCCCAGGTACGAGGTGGAAAGGTCCATCAGCGCTCCTTGCGAGCGTCGGCGGGAAATCGATGAGCTGGCCGAGTGGCCATCTCCTCGTAGGTCTCCCAGCGCAGCCGCACGGCGTCCCGGGCCAGGGCCGCGAGTCGTTCGGCCTCGGCCGGGTCCGAGGTCGCGAGCATGGAGTAGCGGAGCTCTCGGCTGGTGTAGTCCTCCAAGGGGATCCGTGGCCTCGGCGAGTCCAACAGGAACGGGTTCTCTCCGTTGGCCCGAAGGAGCGGGTCGTAGCGCAGCAGGGGCCAGGATCCGCTCGCGACGGCTCGGTGCTGCTGGTCCAAGCCGTCGCGCATGTCGATGCCATGGGCGATGCAGTGGCTGTAGGCGATGATGAGCGAGGGGCCGTCGAAGCTCTCTGCTTCTCGGAAGGCACGCAAGGTCTGCTGGGGATCGGCCCCCATGGCGACCCGGGCCACGTACACGCTCCCGTACGCGATGGCCTGGAGGGCCAAATCCTTCTTCTCGACCGCCTTGCCGGCGGCGGCGAACTTGGCGACCGCACCCAGTGGCGTGGCCTTGGAAGCCTGGCCCCCCGTGTTCGAGTACACCTCGGTGTCGAGCACGAGCACGTTGACGTCGCGGCCGCTCGCGAGCACGTGGTCCAGACCGCCGGAGCCGATGTCGTAGGCCCAGCCATCTCCACCCACGATCCAGATGCTTCGGCGGAGCAGGTACTCGAGAAGGCTTTGGAGCTCGATGGCTGCCGGAATGCTGAGCGCAAGGAGACGCTGCCGCACCTCGGCCAGCCGCTCGCGCTGGGCGGCAAGCTCCGACTCGCTGCGCTGGGGTGCCTCGAGAATGGCAGAGACGAGCTCAGGGCCCAGCTGGTCCTTGAGCTCCGCCAGACGCGCTCGCGCACGCGCGCCGTGATGGTCGGCGGCCAGGCGCAGACCCAGCCCGAACTCGGCATTGTCTTCGAACAGCGAGTTCGACCACGCAGGCCCTCGTCCTGCGGCGTCGGTGGTCCAGGGCGTGGTCGGGAGATTGCCCCCGTAGATCGACGAGCACCCCGTGGCGTTGGCGATCACGGCCCGGTCGCCAAAGAGCTGCGACACCAGCTTGAGGTAGGGGGTCTCGCCACAGCCCGCACAGGCCCCGGAGAACTCGAACAGCGGGGTGAGAAACTGGGTACCGCGCACCGTGCCGAAGTCCACCCGAGGGCGCTCGGCATCGGGGAGGGTCTCGAAGAAGGCGGCGTTCCGGCGCTCGGCCGCCACGACGTCATCGCGCCAGGTGAGGTTGATCGCTCGACGGGTTGGGTCCTTCGGGGCGGTGACGGGGCAGGCCTCGACGCACAGCGCGCACCCAGTGCAGTCTTCGACGGAGACCTGCAGGGTGTAGCGAGTGTCGGGCAGGCCTCGAGCGTTCAGGGGAGCCGAGCGAAACCCAGGCGGTGCATCGGCGAGACGCCGGCGATCGTAGAATTTGGCGCGAAGCACGCTGTGGGGGCAGACGAAGCTGCAGTTGCCGCACTGGATACAGGCCTGTGCATCCCAGTCGGCGACGAGATCGGAGATGTTGCGCTTCTCGTAGGCAGCGGTCCCGCTCGGCCAGCTGCCATCCGGGGGCAGCGCGCTGACCGGGAGCTCATCCCCGCGTCCGGCCATCATCACCGCCGTCACGGCCTTGACGAACTGCGGAGCGCTGTCAGGCACAAGTGGCGGCAGCTCGAAGGTCGACGTCGCCTCGTCGGGGATCTCGACCCTCGCCAGCTGCTCAACCGCTCGGTCGACCGCCGACAGGTTGGCCTCGACGACCTTCGTGCCACGGCGCCCGTAGGTCTTGCGGATGGCCTCCTTCATGCGGTCGAGCGCCTCGCCTGCTTCGAGGACCCCGGAGATGCTGAAGAAGCAGGCCTGCAGGATCGTGTTGATCCGCTCGCCGAGTCCGAGCTCTCGGGCGATGCGATTGGCATCGATGACCCATAGCGAGAGCCCCTTTTCGAGGATCCGCTCCTGGATCGAGCGTGCGAGGGTCTCCCACACTCGTTCAGGGGGCTGGGAGCAGTTGAGCAAGACCGCGGCCCCTGGGGCGGCACGGGCGAGCACCTCCTGGCGTCCGAGGAGCCCGAAGTGGTGGCAGCCCACGAAGCCCGCTTTCTCCACGAGGTACGGGGCCTTGATGGGCCGGGGTCCGAAGCGCAGATGTGAGACCGTCTCGGAGCCGGACTTCTTCGAGTCGTACACGAAGTACCCCTGGGCATAGCGCCGCGTGCCGAGGATCTTGATGGTGTTCTTGTTGGCCCCGACCGTCCCGTCGGCGCCTCGGCCGAAGAAGACCGCCCGCAGGGTCTCCGCCGGCTCGATGTCCAAGGCGCCATAGGGGATGGAGGTCCCCGAGACGTCGTCGGTGATGCCGACGGTGAAACGCCGGCGCGGACGTGCTGTGGCGAGTTCGGCGAAGATCCCCGCAGCCATCGCGGGGGTGAACTCCTTGGAGGAAAGCCCGTAACGACCGCCGATCACCTCCGGCATCGCGACCCGCTCGTTTCGGGTGGAGGCCTCTGCCACCACCCCCAGCACATCGAGGAACAACGGCTCCCCGAACGATCCAGGCTCCTTCGTGCGATCGAGCACCGCGATCCGCCGAACCGTCTGCGGGAGCACGCCGAGGAGGGCCTCGCCCGGGAATGGCCGGTAGAGCCGAACGGTCACCGCCCCCACGCGCTCGCCGCGAGCGGCAAGGTAGGCGACGGTCTCGCGAAGCGTCTCGGCACCCGAGCCCATGGCGATGGCCACCCGCTCCGCCTCGGGATGCCCTGCGTAGTCCACGATGTGGTAACGACGCCCGCAACGCTCGGCGAGGGCTTCCATGGACTGCTCGACGAGGGCCGGGACCTGGGCATAGAACGGGTTCACGGTCTCGCGGGCCTGGAAGTAGACGTCAGGGTTCTGGGAGGTGCCGCGGATCAGCGCGTGCTCGGGGGACAACGCCCGGGCGCGATGAGCCCGTACCAGCTCCTCGGGCACCAGTGTCAAGAGATCGTCTTCGGAGAGCAGCTCGATCGTGTTGAGCTCGTGGGAGGTACGGAACCCGTCGAAGAAGTGCACGAAGGGCACCCGGGCCCGAAGGGTTGCAGCCTGGGCAACGGCAGCCAGGTCGTGGGCCTCCTGCACCGAGGACGAGCCGAGCAGCGCGAAGCCGGTCTGGCGTACTGCCATCACGTCCTGGTGGTCCCCGAAGATCGACAGCCCCTGGGCAGCCAGCGACCGAGCCGCCACGTGGAAGACCGTCGGGGTGAGCTCGCCAGCGATCTTGTACATGTCGGGGATCATGAGCAACAGGCCTTGGGAGGCGGTGAAGGTCGTCGACAGCGCCCCGCCTTGCAGGGCCCCGTGCAGGGCACCTGCCGCGCCGCCCTCGCTTTGCATCTCGACCACCGTTGGGACGCTGCCGTAGATGTTGGGGCGTCCGCTCGCGGACCACGTGTCGGCGAGTTCGGCCATCGGTGAGGCTGGGGTGATGGGGAAGATCGCGCAGATCTCGTTCGTGTGGTACGCGACCGTCACCGCCGCTTCGTTGCCGTCGACGGTTGCTCGCATCAGCGGGCCTGCAGACCAGCCCCCGGTTCGGGGACCATCTCGATGGCGTGCACCGGGCACTGCTCGAAGCAGGCGGCGCAACCGGTACAACGCTGGTAGTCGAACCGGTAGCGGTTGCCCGGGCCGAGCTTGATCACCGCATCCTCCGGGCACGCCCCGAGGCATCCGTCGCACTCGAAGCAGTTTCCGCACGACAGACAGCGCGTCGCTTCGTACACCGCCGCCCCCGGGGACAGTCCCCCCTTGACCTCGGAGAAATCCGAGACTCGCTCGGTCGGCGCCAATTCGGGCTGCTCGGGTCGGGGGAAGTCCCCGAAGTACCACAGGTGCAAGCCATCGAAGCTTGCCAAGGGGTGCTTGGGCGGCGTCGACGCCGGGCGCCCCGACAGCCACGCATCGATGTGCCGGGCGGCCTTCTTGCCATGCCCAACCCCGACGGTCACCGTGCGCTCGGTGGGCACCATGTCGCCACCGGCGAAGATCCCCGGCGCGCCGGTCATCATCGATCGGGACACCACGACGGTGCCCTCCGGCGAGAAGCGCACCCCTGGGACCGAACGAAGGAACGCGGTGTCGGTCTCTTGGCCGAGGGCCAAGATCAGGCTGTCGGCCGGGAGCGCTTCGAACTGCCCAGTCGGATGGGGCACGCCGGCCTCGTCGAGCTCCATCGCCTCTACCACCAGCTTGGGTCCTTCGAAGGCGCTGATCGTGCGCAGCCAGTGGATTCGGACCCCTTCGGCCTCGGCATCGGCGGCTTCTTCTTCGTGGGCGGGCATCTGGGCGCGCGTGCGGCGATAGATCACGAGGGCATCCTCGGCACCAAGGCGCCGGGCCGTGCGGGCGGCGTCCATGGCCGTATTGCCTCCGCCGTAGACCGCAACGCGCCGGCCCAGCGCCGGCCGCTCCCCTTTGGCGACGTCCCTGAGGAACGACACCGCGTCGAGGATCCGGGCCGCATCCCGGGCGGGGATGTCCACCCGCCTGGAGAGCTGGGCGCCGACCGCGACGAACACGGCATCGAAGGCCCCCTCCCCTCGCTCGGCCTCCAAATCCTCGACCCGGTGCCCGCAGACGATGCGCGGCCCCAGTGCCCAGATCCGTTCGAGCTCTGCCTTCAGGACGTCCCGAGGCAGGCGGTAGGCGGGAATGCCGTAACGCATCATCCCGCCCGGTTCGGGTCCAGCGTCGCGCACCTCGACCTCGTGTCCTCGGCGAGCCAGGTGATACGCGGCCGACAGCCCACTTGGACCCGCCCCGATCACCAGGACCCGCTTGCCGCTCCTGGCCGGCGCCATTGGCAACGTCCATCCTTGTTCCAGCGCCAAGTCACCTAGGAAGCGCTCCACTGCGTGGATGGAGACTGCCTCGTCCAATTTGCCCCGGTTGCAGGCGCCCTCGCAGGGGTGGTAGCAGACCCGTCCCTCGATGGCTGGGAACGGGTTGTCCATGACGAGTGAACGCCATGCCTGCTCGTAACGGCCGGCCTCGACGTCGGCGAGCCACGCTTGGACGTTCTCTCCCGCCTGGCACTGCGCGTTGCAGGGGGGGAGCAGGTCGACATACACGGGCCGTTGGGTACGGAACGGCCCGCCACGGCCATGTTCGTGCAACAGGTCCGGAACTGCAGTGAGGTCACGCTGCGCCCATGACAGCGGCTTGCGTTCCACGGACATCTCCAATGCCCCCACTTTCACCCAGATCTTGCGAACCAATGGCCCTTGAGGTTTCCGCTCAAGACCAGACGGCGTTGGTTCACCGCAGTCTCGCAGTCGAAAAAGCAGGCGCCTAGGGGCAAAGGTCCCGGATGGCCATGCCGGCCAATAGCCGCTACCTGCAGGCAGCCGGGCGGAGCGAACGACCCTCAACGAGGCCAGTGCCTTTCCGGGGACAACGACCGCAGGTCGAGCCGATCGCTCCTTGCGTTCCGACTCGACCGGCCAGATCGCGCGTGGCCGTCGGGATCTCGCTGGCAGCTTGCCGACCAGGGGTCCCATCCCGCCGGGGGTGATCGGCGCGATGGAGGCCGTGCACATCCGATGAGTCCGCGTGGTCCAGCGGCTCCCTGCTCGACGGTCTAGGGAACCAACTCACGGTCGCTCGAGTGGAGGCGAGCGGACCGGCGGTGAGCGACGCCAGTCCCCTCGATGCCGTCGCATCGGCGCGTACCTGAGCGAGCCCGTCCGGTCCATCCAATGCCGGCTCAGCGCCGCTCCCCGACCGCACGCAGCGGACCTTCACGGCGAAACGGCCATGGGCCCGATCGACCAGGTCCGCGCTCCCACCGAGCTCAGGAGCCAGCCGCAGGGCAACGCAGTAACAGCACTGAACGACCCTCCAAGAGGACCTGGCTTCTCGCTCGCCACGTGCGCGGAGGTCCCTTGGGATCCGGATGACTCGGATCCCCCACGAACCCGCTGGCGGTATCGAGTTCTTCGATCCATTGCTCGCCTTGGAGCACCCGGGGGAGCGTGAAGGAGACGGCTGCTGCGGCGGCATTGCACAGCAGGTAGAAGGAGTCGTCGCGGATGCGCTCTCCCCGAGGACCCGGGTCTGGGATGGCGTCCCCGTTGAGGAACATGCCAAGTGATCGAGCCTCGTGGTCCGACCAATCCTCCTCGCTCATCTCACTCCCGTCGGGCCGGAACCAGCCGATGTCGGACAGCTGACTCCCATGGATCGGACGGCCATGGAAGAAACGCCGACGGCGAAAGACTGGGTGCCGTTTGCGCAGAGCGATGAGTCGCGTCGTAAAAACGAGCAGCTCGGTATCGACGTGGTCCCAATCGAACCACGACAGGGCGTTGTCCTGGCAGTAGGCATTGTTGTTCCCGCGCTGGGTCCTGCCGATCTCGTCGCCGCCGCAGACCATGGGGACCCCTTGGGACAGCAGCAGCGTCGCCAGGAAGTTGCGCTGCTGGCGATGGCGAAGTCCCTGGATCTCCTCGTCGTCGGTGGGGCCCTCCGTGCCGCAGTTCCACGAGCGATTGTCGTCGGCGCCACCCTCGTTGCCGGCGCCGTTGGCCTCGTTGTGTTTGCGGTCGTAGCTGACCAGGTCGACCAGTGTGAACCCGTCGTGCGCGGTAACGAAATTGATGCTGGCATAGGGACGCCGACTTGATGCTTCGTAGAGATCTGAGCTTCCGGTAAGGCGGTAACCGAGATCGCCCAGCACAGCAGGCTTTCCTCGCCAGTAGTCGCGTACGGTGTCACGGAAGCGACCGTTCCATTCCGACCACAGCGGCGGAAAGTTCCCGATCTGGTACCCACCGGCCCCGAGGTCCCACGGCTCAGCGATGAGCTTGAGCTGGCTGACGACGGGGTCGCACTGGATCAGGTCGAAGAAGGCAGAGAGCCGGTCGACCTCGTGGAACTGGCGAGCGAGGCTGGCGGCGAGGTCGAAGCGGAAGCCGTCGACGTGCATATCGGTGGCCCAGTAGCGAAGAGAGTCCAAGATGAGCTGCAAAACGTGCGGGTGGCGCATGTTGAGCGTGTTGCCGGTCCCGGTGGTGTCGACGTAGTACCCGCGGTCGTTCTCCGCCAACCGGTAGTAGGCCGCGTTGTCGATTCCTTTGAAGCACAACATCGGACCGAGATGGTTGCCCTCAGCCGTGTGGTTGTAGACGACGTCGAGGATCACTTCGATGCCGGCCTCATGCAAGGCCTTCACCATCGCCTTGAACTCCTGGACGACCTCGGCAGGTTGGCCCCAGGAGCGGTACCCGTTGTGCGGCGCCAGGAAGCCAATCGAGTTGTACCCCCAGTAATTGCGCAGCCCTCGCTCCACGAGCGCGTGGTCATGGACGAACTGATGCACCGGGAGCAGCTCGATCGCCGTCACCCCGAGCTTCTCGAGGTACTCGAGTGCGACCGGATGGGCGAGTCCCGAATAGCTTCCGCGGAGCTCCTCGGGAACCCCGGGATGGGTAGCCGTGAACCCCTTCACGTGGACCTCGTAGAGCACGGTCTCGTGCCAGGGGCGTCGGAGCGGATAATCGTGTCCCCAGTCGAAGTATGGGTTGATGACGAGGGCGCGCGGCATGAACGGGGCTGAGTCGGCGTCGTTGCGGGCAAGGACGTCGCCGCCCAGCGGGTACGGATAGAGGGCCTCCGTCCAGCGCACCTCCCCTTCGACGGCCTTTGCGTAGGGATCGAGGAGCAGCTTCGCGGGATTGCAGCGCAGCCCTGCTGGCGCCTCGTACCGCCCGTACACCCGGTACCCGTAGCGCTGCCCGGGACCGACCCCCGGGAGATAGCCATGCCAGCAATATGCCGTGCTCTCCGGAAGACGGACCCGGGTCTCGTTGCCCTGCGCGTCGAACAGGCACAGCTCGACCTGCTCGGCGACCTCGGTGAACACAGAGAAGTTGGTGCCCGCGCCGTCATAGGTCGCCCCCAGCGGGAACGGCTGACCGGGCCAGACCTCCACCGTCATCGACGCTAATCCGCTTCTCCGACCCTTGAGCCGTTTCGCTGCCAGCACCGCTTGAACGCACCGCTGGCTCTGGCACAGCTCAGATCCGTGCAGGTGCTGATGCGGTTTCGTCCCTCGAGGAGATCGGCGCGGTTCCGAGAAGAAAGGACCATGGCCTCTGTTCGAACCGCGACACCTCGACGAGGATCCCTCGTGGTGCTCTCCTTCTTCGGGCTCGCTCGGGCGCGACCTCGTGATTCGTGTCATGGATCACGAGGTGGCATTCGTGCCCATCGGCACGAGCCGGCGTGACACCGATGGGCTCGTGGCACCCGCTCGCAGGCGAAGCTGGGCGACGCCACGCGATCGACGCCCCAGGGGGCGCGCGGTGTTCGTGGTAATGGTGGCGTCCGAGTGCGCGCCCGTCGCCCAAGCCGGAGGCTTGGGCGAGGTGGTGTTCGGCCTCAGCGGGGAACTGGAGCGACGAGGCCACGCTGTCGATGTCATCGTGCCCAAGTACGACTGCATGCGTTACGACCAGATCTTCAACCTCACGGTTGCGTACCACGACCTCGTCGTCCCTTGGTACGGCGGGGCGATTCCGTGCACGGTATGGTTCGGCTCGGTCTACGGGCGGCGCTGCTACTTCATCGATCCCCACTCGCCTGACGGCTATTTCAACCGCGGCCACCTGTACGGCTCCGACGACGACCCGATGCGTTTCGCCTTCTTCTCCAAAGCAGCCATGGAGTTCATGCTGAAGACCAACCGGCGGCCCGAGGTCATCCATTGCCACGACTGGCACACCGCCCTGATCCCGGTCTTGCTCTACGAGATCTACCAGTACGCCGGGATGCCGGACCAGCGGGTCTGCTTCACGATCCACAACTTCGCGCACCAGGGCATCACCGACGAGGCGGTGCTCCGGGCAGCCGGGCTCGAACCCGAGCGAGTCCTCACCGAGGATCGGTTGGCGGACCCCAGTGGCGGGTCGGTGAACCTCACGAAGGGCGGCATCGTCTACGCGAACTTCGTGACCACGGTCTCGCCCCACTACGCGTGGGAGGCGAGGTACAGCGATCAAGGCATGGGGCTCAATCACACGCTCTCTCTTCACCAAGCCAAATTCGGCGGCGTCCTCAACGGGATCGACTACGACGTGTGGAACCCCGAGGTCGACCGCTTCATCCCGCAGCGCTACGGGGCGTCGACCCTGGAGAACAAATACGTGGACAAAGAAGCACTCCGTGATCGCCTCTTGCTCGAGCACACGTACGAGCCGCTCATCGCCTATGTGGGTCGGCTGGATCGCCAGAAAGGTGTCGAGCTCCTCCAGCACGCCTTGTTCTTCGCACGTGCGCGCGGTGCGCAATTCGTGGTGATGGGCAACTGCTGGGACCCCGGGGTCGACGGCGATTTCTGGCACCTCAAGCACTTCTTAAACGACGACCCGAGCTGCCATCTCGAGCTCGGCTACGACGACGACCTCGCACACCTCATCTACGCGGGTGCCGATATGGTGCTCATGCCGAGCTTGTTCGAGCCTTGCGGACTCCCCCAGATGATCGCTGCACGGTATGGCACCGTCCCGATCGTCCGGGCAACCGGCGGGCTGGTCGATTCGGTCTTCGACCGTGACTACTCCACGCGCCCTCCCGAGGATCGCAACGGATATACCTTCGACGGGGTAGACCCCCCTGCCGTCGAGTCGGCCCTACACCGGGCAATCGGCCTGTGGTACGGCTACCCAACCGAGTTCCGGCGCCTGATGCTCAACGGCATCTCCCAGGACCACTCCTGGGCCGAACCGGCCCAGCACTACCTCGACATCTACGAGTACATCCGCCACAAATGACGACTCCTTCGAACTGCATCGCTGCTCGGTCCAAGCGCTCGCCCATGAGGGACGCTTGCTGCAGATGACCGGGCCAGGAGGCCTGCCCCGCCTCCCTGAACAGATCGACGGGCTCCCCAACATCTGCGGATCCGATCCCCTTGTCAGCGAAGCCCTTCGGAATGCCCGCGAGGAGCCTGCCGAGACGGGCTTTGGGGGGATCGACAGCAGCTTCGGGATCGCTCTGCACATGCACCAGCCACTCATCCCTGCAGGGGGACCGGAGCTCCGCACAGCAGCGCTCATCAGCAACCTGGAGTGGATGCTGGCCAACCCTCACATCGCAGACAACCACAACGCAGCAGTCTTCCTGTCGTGCTACAAGCGTATGGGGGTGTTCATCCCGCAGCTGCTCGACGAGGGCACCCAGCCCCGGGTCATGCTCGACTACTCGGGGACGCTGCTGTATGGGCTGCGCCAGATGGGGGCGGGTGACGTCCTCGACGCACTCGCGCGGATTACCACCGACGAGCGCGACCGGCGAGCAGTGGAGTGGCTGGGCTGCGCCTGGGGACATCCCGTCGCTCCATCCACCCCGGTCCAGGATTACCGGCTGCACGTCCGCGCCTGGCAGCACCACTTCGCCGCGCTCTTCGGGCTCGAGGCACTCGGTCGAGTGGGGGGCTTCTCCCCCGCGGAGATGGCGCTGCCGAACCACCCCGACGTCGCCTATGCCTTCGTGAAGACCCTGACCGACTGCGGCTATCACTACGTGGTGGTCCAGGAGGACACCGTCGAGGAGCCTGACGGGAGCCGGCTGCGCCAGCCGCACCTCCCGCATCTCCTCGCCTGCTCGAGCTCAAGCGGCGAGACGGCGAGCATCGTTGCGATCGTCAAGACCCAGGGAAGCGATGCCAAGCTCGTGGGACAGATGCAGCCCTACTTCGAGGCGAAGGGTCTTTCGCCCCAGGCGCTTGGTACCCACCGTGTACCACCGCTGGTCTTCCAGATCGCCGACGGGGAGAACGGTGGGGTGATGATGAACGAGTTCCCACCGAAGTACTTCGAAGTCGTCCGGGAATGCTCAGGATCCCCGACGCCGATGCTGAACATCGGTGAGTACCTCCAGCGCCTCTGGTCCCTGGGCGTCGCACCAGAGGACCTCCCTTGGGTCCAACCGCGCTTGCAGGCACGCATCTGGAGCGCCATGGATCCCGGCGAGGGGCCGAGCCGGCTCGCCGAGGTGATCGAAGGGCTGCGGCGCCAGGATCCTCGCTTCCATATGGAGGGAGGGAGCTGGACCAACGACGTGTCCTGGGTCCGGGGCTACGAAGCGGTACTGGCTCCCATGGAGACAGCGAGCGCCCTGTTCCACGAACGGGTGACCCGCCGCGACATCCCTCCCGAGGACCCCCGTTACCGCAGGGCGCTCTTCTCCCTCCTCGTGGCGGAGACGAGCTGCTACCGCTACTGGGGCGAGGGGCGTTGGACCGACTACGGAAAAGAGGTCGCACGGCGTGCGATCGAGGCAGTGGCAGCCCTCGATGGAAGCTGACCGGTTCGTCGCGGTGGCTGGCCACCGACGACCCGTCACAGCCGACGTGGATCAGGGATCCGGCATCGCCAACGCGAAGACGATCGAGCGGATCTCGGCGATAGCGAGGTCCAGCTGCTCGACCATCTCGGCGATTAGGCCGGTCATCTCCGAGTCGTGCAGGCGGGATCTGAGCGAGTGCATTGCCAAGCTCGTCGCAAAGAGGTGCTGGATCACCCGGTCCTGAAGATCACGACCGATCCGCTCCCGCTCCTCGACGAGGCACAGGTCGTGGTCGCTGCGAATGCCGGCGACCTCGGGCCTCGGGGGCTCGCTGAGATCGCGCAGCGTCGCGACCACCAGTGCGCCCTGGGGACCGTAGAGGGGGCCGAGGCCGACCTCGAGCGGAAATTCGGTGCCGTCGCTTCTCCGACCCTGTAGGCCCATGTCCGCGCCAAGGACCCTCGGCCGGAGCTCGGCCCAGTAGCGCTGGCGAAGCGCCCGGTAGAACGTATGGAGCCGTGGGGGGAGGAGCTGCTCTGCCAATCCCCCCAACAGCTCGGTCCGCTCGTAACCGAACAGCGCTTCGACCTGGCGGTTCGCCAGCAGAATTCGCCCGCCCTCGTCGATCAGGACGATGCCGTCGGGGACGGCATCGAGCACTTGCCAGAGCAGCTCGCCATCCAGGCCTTCTGCACCCAGCGCACGCCAGCGTGGGCGGACGCCGAGGTCATGCACCGGATTCGTGCAGGTGCACCATCGCGATCTTCGGTGCTCCTGCATCCACGGTCGACAACGCCGACACTGATGACCGCGCCATGCCCTCAACCTAAGCACACGAAGCGAAGCGAGGGAACCCCCATATCTTCAGCGGCTCACCGTGAGGTCCCTTTCGAATTCGCCCCTCAATCAGGGGGATGATCGGGAGGCGCGTCCTCCAACAGCCCCCGGCGGCGGGCGACGGCGAGCGCTTCGATCTGGCTGTGCACGCCGAGCTTGTTATAGAGGTCCTTCATGTACCCGCGGTAGGTGTTCACGGTGATGCCCAGACGCTTGGCGGCGGTCTGTACATCGATCCCCCTCGCCAGCAGGTCCAGGATCTGATACTCACGTCCCGTCAACAACCCACCGGCCCTGCGCCCCGGAGTGGCTCCCTGGTCGGCCTGGGCTCCGCAGGCCGAGAGGAACATCGCTCGATCGACGGCAAAGGTGTGGGCCCGCAGCGCGGGGATCATGTCCACGACCACCCCGAGGCTCGTGGCCTTCTCCAAGAACGCCGACGCTCCCGCGTCCGCTGCTGCCAGCATCAACGACAGGCTGGGCCGTTGACCGGTCAGGATGAGCACCCGGATCTCCGGATGGCGCTCACGCAGCAGCCGGGTGCCAGTGATCCCGTCGTCGTGCCCGAGCGTGACGTCCATCACGGCGACGTCGGGCGACTCCTTGTCGGCGAGCACGAGGGCTCTTTCGAGGTCAACGGCCGTCCCGATGCACGACAGCTGCACGGTCGTGTCGATCGCCAATGCGAGCGCCTCGGCGAAGACCGCGTGATCGTCGACCACGAGGACCCGCAACACGTCCTCAGGGGTCATGGCATCCTCACCGGCCCGCGCTGGGGTCCCGAGCACCGCCCGAGGGCCGATTGAACCTGCGGACGTGAACGATCTGTGACAAGACTGTACTCACTATTCCCACAATGGCCCCGAAGCACTCGGGTGGGGCTGCCCGAACGATAACTCGAAAGGAGCACAGTGGCCGGGCTCGGAGCCCGCCTCGACCCCTTCCGGGAGCCGAACCCGGAGCGAGGCAACGACGTCGTGGCGTTCGGGGCATCGATCGGTAGCCCTGCCGTTCGGCGCGCCCTTTGCGAGACCGGCGCCCACGCGAGCCGGTCTCGAGCGAGGACCCCGCACCCCACGTCGTGGAACCACTGATCAGCACATCGGGGGTGCACGCCACGGACGACGGACTCCCCGCCAGCGTCCAGACGCCAGTGGTGCACTTCGAAGGCCCGACCCCTCCGGTAACGGGCCGTCACCAGCGCTCGAGCGACCGATCGACACCCTCCTCGCCGCTGGGTATCGCGAATGTGGCCGAGGATGCCACCCCGTGACGTCGCCAGAGGAGCACGAAGACCGAGGGAGCTTCGAAGGCCACCTCGACGCGCTCCGCACACGGCTCGTTTCGCTCTCCGACCACGTGCTCGCCGCCGGTGAACCGACACCCTCGGTCACCGAGCTCCTCGGGGAACTCTCCGCTGCCCTCCAAGCCCTCGAAGCGAGCGCGGCGCAGTCCCGTGCCCGTCACGAAGCACTCGTCGAAGCCCACCAGCACCTCGACGTGGAGATGGCCCGCTATCGCGAGCTCTTCGACCTGGCGCCCGACGGCTACCTGCTCACCGACATGAACGGCCTTATCGTCGAGGCGAACCGGGCCGCCTGCGCGCTACTGGGAACTCCAGAGCCCCTGCTTCGCAGCCGGGCACTCGTCGCCTTCGTCTCGGTCCCGGACCGCCGACGGGTACACGACCATCTCCGCATGGCGATCACCCGGAGCGATGAGGGTTCGTTCGCGCTCGAAGCCCGCATCACTCCCCCCGATGCCCGCCCGTTTCCGGCGCGGCTGCATCTCAGCGCAAGCACCCCCTCGAGCGGCGAGCCGGGCCACATCCGGTGCCTCATCGCCGACATCAGCGCCCTGGCTGAGGCACGAGGTGCCCTGGAAGCCGCACTGTCGCGTGCGCACCAGGCGACCGAGGCACTGCGCGAGGCAGACCGCACAAAAGACGTCCTCTTGCTCGCGGCATTGCACGACCTCAACACCCCGGTGGCCGCCGTAGCCGGCCTTGCCGAGATCCTCTTCGAACACCCCGACCTCCCTCAAGGAGAGATCCGGCGAATCGCTGAGCGCATCAGCTCGACGAGCGCGCAGCTCCGGAGCATCCTGACGAACCTGCTCGACGCTGAGCGAATCCTCGGCGGGCATGCCGCCGTGCAGCGACAACCGACGGATCTCACGGCGATCGTGACCACAGCGGCACGGGATCTCGAGCTGACCGGGGCATCCGTGGCCCTCCCCACCGAGCCGGTGGTTGCGGTCGTGGACCCGGTGCTCACCACGCGCATCGTCGAGAACCTCCTGAGCAACGCCGTCCGACACACCCCGAGCGGCACGGCGATCAGCGTCGGCCTGCACCGACGTGAAGAGGGCGTCGTCGTCGTCGTCGACGACTCCGGCCCCGGTATTCCAGACGAGGCCAAAGAGGCGATCTTCGAGGCGTTCGAGCGTCAAGAGCGCCGCGAACCCGCGGGACTCGGCTTGGGGCTCTTCATCGTGCGGCGCTTCGCGGAGCTCCAAGGCGGACGAGCGTGGGTCGAGGACGCTCCGAGCGGCGGTGCCTCGTTCCGGGTCCTGCTCCCGGAAAGCCCCCCTGACGAGGCATCTCGCGCCCACTGACCCAGCGCCCCTACCTGGCGCTCGACTCCTTCGGGGAATGTGGGTCGAGTCCGCTCACGCCACCCCTCGCAGCTCCTCTTGGCGATGCCTCCAGACGAGCACCATGCCGAGTACGACCGCGTAGCCAGCCAGGACCAGCCAGTGCTGAGCCGAGAGCCCCTGCCCGGCCAACAGCGCGAGACCCAGCGAGGCGTGGTGGAAGCTCGGAAGGATCCGAGCGGTTGTCTGAAGCGCGCCCGGCATGTTGCGGACGGGGGTGAACAACCCTCCGAAGTAACCGAGGACGAACATGAGCACCGTCACCACCGGGTACGCCGTCTCCGCGTTGACCACGAACCCGACGAAGACCCCGAGGACGGCAAATGGAACCGAACCCACCCAGAGCAACAACGCCAGCGCGACCCAGGAACCGGCTGCGAGACGAACCTGGCCGAACCCCGCCCCCACCGCCTCGACCAGGACCAGCACGGGCAAGACGACGAGCATGCTGACCGTCACCTTGGTTCCGACGTAGGACCACGGTGGCAGCGGGGTCACTCGGAGCTGACGTGCCCAACCCGTCGCGCGTTCGGTGGACAGTCGGGTGCCTCCGGCGTTCAACGCTGCCACGAGCGCACCGAACGAGCACATCGACACCATGAGGTACTCGCGCCAGGGAAGCATCCCGTCGACGAGTGCCCCCGAACGGTGGTTGTTCAAGAAGAGCATGTAGAACACGACCGGAAAGCCCACGGTGACTGCAAGGAACCGCCAACTGCGCAGCAAGCGTGTGAGCTCGAAGCGCCCGAACGCGATCAGCCCCTTCACGGCGAGCCTGCCGAGCGGATCGAACCCTTCGTCGTGAGGGCCACGAACGCTTCCTCGAGGCGGGCGCCGGTCACTTCGAGATCGCGGAAGGCCACTGCCCTTCGGACCAGGTCCCGAACGGTGGCATCCGCGTCCAGGGAGACCAGCGTGACCCCGCGACCGCGCACTTCGACGTCGGTGACGCCCTCCAAGGTGTCCAGCACATGGTCGTCAGGGCGGTCACAGACGAATCGAAGCCGCCGCGTGCTCACCGCAGCCTTCAAGGTCGCCCCAGGGCCGTCGGCCACGACCCGGCCGTGGTTGATCACCACCACCCGGCCTGCATGCTCAGCCTCATCGAAATGATGGGTCGCGAAGACCAGCGTGCGACCCTGTTGGCCCAGTTGAGCAACGGTCCGCCAAAGGGACTGCCGGGCGGCGAAGTCCATCGCCGCAGTTGGTTCATCGAGGAAGACGAGCTCCGGATCGCCAGCGATCGCCATGGCGAAGCGCACCCGCTGTGCCTCGCCTCCCGAGAGCCGATGGGTCTGACGACCCAGATACGGCGCGATCCCGCTGCGCTCGATCGTGAGCTCCATCGGCACTCGGTCCCCGTAGAGCCGGTGCACGAGCCGAAGCGCGGTGGACACCCGGACGCCTGGCGGCAGCCCGTTCCCCGATCCCTGGAGCATTGCCCCCACCCGACCCTCTGCCATCGCTCGACGCGGGCTCATCCCCAGCACCTCGACGCTGCCGGCCTGCGGGTGCAGAAGACCGAGGAGCAGCGCGATCGTGGTCGACTTTCCCGCACCGTTCGGACCGAGCAAGGCGACCGTTTCACCACGCTGGACCTCGAGGTCCAGGTGATCGACGGCGATGTGACGTCCGTAGCGACGAACGACACGCTCGAAACGGAACGCCGGTGGTGACGAACGTGATTTCGGGGTGCGCGGGCGGCCGGGGCGCGCGAGCCAGCGATCTGCCCCCTGCCCGACATTGCTCTGGCGACTGCGCATTCAGAGTCCTTTGGTGAGGCGGGCGTTCCCGCATCACTCCGGCACGTTGCATGTGATGATCGATCCGAAGACCGCTGTCGTGGAAGAGCCCAAGGTCACAACCGGAGCGGACGGCACCGCAGGAACGTGCCAAATCCGGAGGCGATGGGAACTCCGGGACACCTGGTCCACATCGGGATCATCCAGTGGCGACTGGGACCTTCGGCCCTAACACTTTAGGAGCGACAAGGCCAAGCTGGGCGCGTCGCACTGGACCATGTGCGCGAGACCAGAAAGGAGGGCACGTTGAGCAGCAGATATGTCACCAATGCGGTCCTTGCGCTCTTCGGCGGCTTCGTCGTGGTCGCCAGCCGAACCTGGCACCCAAAGGTCGTCGGCTGGATCGGCTTCGCGTTCGGGATCGGCGTCATCGTGATCACGCTCCTCGCCCAGCTCGACCGCGCTCGCGGAGTGATCCAACGCGTGATGGACGCGGGGATGCTGGTCCTCGGAGGCCTCACCATGGCCTTTGGCGTCGGCGCCTCGGGATCCGCACAACGCTGGACCGTGTTCGCTTTCGCCCTCGGATGGGTGGGGATGAGCTTCGCCGGGCTCACACTGCACGAGATCGCCCAATGGCGATCTCGTCACCAACTCGGCCAACTTCACTGGTTTCCCACCCTGGGACGAGAGACCGCTTCGGAACGCCCTGATCGAGGCATGGAGCGCATCGTCGGCTAAGACGATCCACGCCTTCCGAGGTCTTCGCCGCGAAGCCCATCAACAGCTGCGCCCGGGCGAAGACCTCGCTGAATGACACGACGAGACGCTGGCCCGAGGCGGTCCCTCCGGATCGCTGGTCGGGCCAAGCGTTTTGTCGTCCCGTGGTCCGTTCGTACTCCTGCGCGTCCCTCACGTGGTGGGTTCGGGGAGCCCGGGATCCACCCGTCGGCGGTCGCCGGGGGATCCTCAGCGTGTTCCGAATGGGAGCGGAACGGCCTCCGGTGAGAGGCTGGTCTCCGAGCCACCTGGCGGCGAGCACTGTGCGTTCCCGAGCTTCGAGCTCTACGGCGAGAGCGTGCCCCGCCAGGCGGTGAGGAGTTGGACGGCTGGTGGGGTGTCGTGCCTCGAGCACTGATCCATTCAGGTGCCGAATCACTCCTTGAAGCTCCGGCGACGCTCACCATGACCTACGGCACGATCGCCCGCTCGGCCGTCGCCTCCATCGGGGCCTCCAACACCGAGATCTCCGCGTTGGAACAGGCGCCGGTCATCACCGAACTCGGTTCGCCAGCGCCAAGTCTCGCAAGAACGACGCCGCCACGTCGCCGACCACCAAGGCATCTGGTCGCAACTTCTCGTCCCCGCCGCGCCATGCAAGGAACCGACACCTCACCAACGCGTGCGACCAGTGAACGTCCTGCGCCCGCACCCACTCGCCCGGAGCCCGCGCCGACTACGACAAGCTCCGCAGCCGCGGCAAGAGCCATCGCCAGGCCGTCCGCCAGCTTGGCAATCGCCTCGTCGGCATCTTGCACCACTGTCTCGAGCACGGTGAGCTCTACGACGACACCGTGCGTGGCCACCCTCGATCGCGGCGGCCACTTGACGGCCCGCCTTCCCCCTCCCGTCACGGTCGCCGTCGTGGCACCGTCTCTGCATCGAGGCATGGAGGACTTGTGACGTTCGACCCTTCAACACCGTGTTGTGCGCGCTCCAACATGAGGAGAAAGAACGCCGAGGAGGGTCTTCGATGTGGTGGCATCATGCAAGCAACCGGCCATCCAAGCACGATGAGCTGAACACGGAATTGGTCAAGGAGTGCGAGGCGTTCCTGTCGGGTCACCTGCCAGAACGTTGGACGCGGGCCCATCGGCCGGTACCAGACTGGGCCTGGCTCAGCATCATCGCCCATGGTTCAGAGGCACAGCTGGCGTTCTTGGAGGAAGACGAGGTGGACGGGCTCGTCTCGATGGAGCAGGCGTGGCGCTACGCATTGAAGCTCGTTGCGGGAGCCGTCCTGGCTGCAGCCGAGATGAGCGGGAGGACGCTCGAGGACATCCAACGTGAGGTCCTCGTCCCCTTGGAGCTCCAATTGTCGACGCGCTCGTTCGTTCCTGACGAGCTCGTCAGCTTTGTCGTCGGCGCCTTGAACGATTACCGAACCAGCTGAACGCTTGTCCCCGACCGCCAGCTGAGCGTCGCGATCGAGTACACCAGCTCGGCGAGGCGGGTCACGGCGTCACGATGACCCAAGTGATGGCTGAGCTCACGAGCCGCCTACGCCATGGCCTCCAACTGCGACGGGTTGCCGAGGAGTTCGCGAGCACAGACTCGATGCGTGTTGGTTCGCACTCGGGGTCAGGGACCACCACCGCCGCGCCTGCGTCAGCGCAGCATGAGCGCGTTGTGGGTCTGCTGGTTGCGAAGCGAACCGCCAGAGGCACCAGGATCGAGGGCACGCCTGCGGCGGCCAGCTCCGCCACGGTCATCGCCCCGGGCGGCACACCATCACGTCAGCAGCTTCATAGAGCAGCTCCATGCGATCCTGGAAGGGCACCATCCGATGCCACAGCGAGCACGCCTCTATCGCGTCATCACCCTCGGCTCTATCGCGTCATCACCCTCGGCCGCCATGGTCTCTTCCGCCGCATGCTGCGCAGTCGTGCTTGAAGTCCATGATCCGGCTGCCGCGGCTGCGGCCATCTCCTCGTAATCACGGCGACCCGTCACGTGGTACATCGCGACGTCCTCGCGCAACGACCAACGCTGCAGCAGTGACAAGGCAACCTGATTGTTGCGGAGCGCTCCCAGAGATCCTCCGGCGAAGCGGTGTGCGGCGTACCGCCAGGACCTCCTGGCGCACCGGAGTGCCGGCCACCACTGCCCGGGGGAGCCGGGTCCTCGGATTCGCAACAGCGCACACCGTGGCCACCCGAGCGAGCATCCGATTGGCCAGACCCGGAACAACGTCGAGGTTGACCACGACCAGCGGGATCCTCAGGGCGATGCTCGCGACGCCCGCCGGCACGCTCGCGAACCCGCCAACGCCCACCACCACTCGAGGGCGGCACCAGAGGAACCCCACCAGCGCCACGAATGAAGCCCATACCAAGCCGGCCACAGCCCCGACGTTGTGCATCAGGTGCGCCAAGGAGCATGACCGGAGCAGACCTCGACCGCTCAGTCTCACCACCGAAAAGCCCTGCACGTCCAAAGCGCGCTCTTCACGACCTCGTTTGGATCCGATCAGAAGCGCTCACGATGGGTCCCGCCGAGAGGCTTCCCGATCGCAGCGGCTCCCTGCAGAGCTTGAGAATCTCTTCGACCTCGTCATCGAACAGCTGAACGGAACTGCCTCTGACCAAAGGCCATAACCGGGACCGACTTCATGCCGTGACCCCTTCCCCTGAGCCCCCCTGCATCAGCTCCACGCGAGTTATTCCTGAACGCAACTGCGCTGTCAAGCCCGGGAGCGCTCCTGCATTCGGAGCCTCGCGGTCTCCAGGAGCCAATGGAAGCCCCAGAAGGGCGTTCAAATGAGGACTGCGAATTCAGCTGGGAGTACCGAGACAAGGTGGTCCATCGTCCCCTGCCCCAGCTCGTCCCAGCACACCTCGATCACGGCGCGCGAGGCGGCTTCGGCGCTCACCCCCGTACCGGACAGGAGGGCATCACGCTCCACCCGGGCCAGGAACTCCTCCAAGGAGATCCGTTCCGGCGTCTTCGCGGGGTGCCAACCCTCGTAGTAGAGGCCGCGCACGAGCAACGGCAGCTGAGCGGCGACATGCGCAGCCACGTTCGGCTCGAGCCGGTCACGAAGGGCGTGCAGCACGGCTCGGAGCACGTGGTAGGCGCGATGGACGTCGTCGATGCCAGCCCGGCGCTGGACCGCGTGCAACCCTCATAGGTCTTGGCGACCGTCCGGTCGATGACGTCGAGGCGATGGTCCATTTCTCCAGTCAACGCTCGAGAGCGCTTCCCGACAAGGGGAGAAGGTCCCATCCCGGGCAGGACCGCCAAGACCCGACATCCCCCAGCGGGCTCCACGGCCGTCGCTCCGGCGCACTGCGCATGCCCGACGCCGCGGCGAGGACCTTCGCCCCTAGCACAGCTCTTGCTCCGGGGTCATGCTGTGCCTTGAGGGGAGAAACGGCACGCAATACGCAGGGAGATACGGAGGGATTCGTGCGGGCGAGCGTCGGCGACCACATCGTGATCAAGAGTCGTCGTGTCGGGCAAGCCGACCGGGACTGTGAGGTGCTGGAGGTCCATGGGGCTGACGGGCAACCTCCCTACCTGGTGCGCTGGGGAGACAGCGGGCACGAGACGCTTTTGTTCCCTGGGTCGGATGCGACCGTCAGACGCTCCGAGCACGCCGAGCGATAAGGAGGAACCATGCGGACCATCGATGCGGTCAGGCGCTCGGGCATTGGCATTCGCCCAGAGCAGACGATCCGAGAAGCAGCCGAGATCATGGAGGAAACCGGCCTAGGGTCGCTGGCGGTTCTCGACGACTCCAAACTGATCGGGATCGTCACCGACCGCGATCTGGTGCGGCGCGCTCTGGCACGCGCGATGCCCCTGGACGGTCGGGTGGACGCGGTCATGTCGTCGCCGGTCGTCACGATCCACGCCGACACGGACCTCCACGAGGCATTTGCCATGTTCCGAACCCATGATTTCCGGCGGCTGGCCGTCGTTCGCGACGACCAGTTCGTTGGGATGCTCACGGTCGATGACCTGCTCGTGGATCTCGCCAGTGATCTGGTCGACCTCAGCCGGCCGATCTCCACTGAGATCCACCACGCGCACCACGACAGCACGTACCCCGATATGCCATGAGCCGACAGGCCGGCCAGCACCACAAGAACCAGAGCGAAAGGAGTCCCCATGGCAGCGGCAGATCGATGGTTGGCGAACCTTCCCGATGTGCTTTCCGCGTTCGAACGCGACCTCCTGGGGCCCGTTTCCTCGCCCGAGGCGCCCGGGCGGTCGCTCACGGGTTGGCCGATGATCGGCTGGGGCCGCGCCGGCGAAGGCCTGCTGCTGGTGGACGAATTCGAGCAAGACGGCACACTCGTCATCCAGGCGGACGCGCCCGGAATCGATCCGGAGAGGGACCTCGAGGTGACCACTTCCGAAGGGATGCTCCGCATCCGCGTGCACGCCCACGCAGATGAGGGCGCCGAGCGTCGCAACTATCTCAGGCACGAACTCGCACACGATGAACAACTGCTCCGAGAGCTCGCACTCCCCGAAGGCGTCGACAGCTCGGAACTGCGCGCGACCTACCACAACGGGGTCCTCGAGATCCGCATCCCGCTGCACGCTCGGGACGAGGCGGTCATGAAGAAGGTCCCGATCATGCGGGCATAACGGACCATCGCGGCAATGGTGGTCAACCAACAGCGCGACTACTACGAGATCCTCGGCGTCGCTCACGACGCGGACGAAAAGACGATCAGAGACGCCTTCCGACGCCTTGCGTTCGCATACCACCCCGACCGCAACAAAGAGCCCGATGCCGAGGAGCGCTTCAAGGAGATCGCTGAGGCGTACGCGGTGTTATCCGATCCGGTCAAGCGAGCGGAATACGACCGGGGCAGCCTGGCAAGCGTCGAGGGATTCTCCGTCAGGGACCTCTTCGGAGGGCTCGAGTGGTCGGACCTGTTCGGTCCTTCCGGCGGGAGCGACCTCTTCGATCGCCTCTTCGGTCGAGGGACCACCCGCCGCCATCCCGCTCGCGGCGCCGACATCGAGGTGCCCTTGGTCGTTCCCCTCTCCATGGTCCTTTCCGGAGGCCACGAAGAGGTCACCATCCAACGACCCCGGCCGTGCCCAGCCTGTGGTGCCACCGGCGCAAAGGGGGGAACCGCGTGGCACACCTGTCCGGACTGCGGCGGGAGCGGACAGCAGCGGATGACGACAAGCCGAGGAAACGTGGTCGTGCGCCAAGTCGTCACCTGCTCGACCTGCGGCGGACGGGGCAGGATCATCGACGACCCCTGCCCACGATGCGAGGGCACCGGGAACGCAGTAGAAGAGAGCCGTTTGCACGTGGTCATCCCCCCGGGCATCGAGGAGGGGGCCGCCCTGCGCATCCCTGGACGCGGGATGCCCTCTCCGGATCCCACTGGGGCTCCCGGCGACGCGTACGTGGTCGTCACCTCTGCACCTGACCCGCGCTTCGATCGACGGGGCGCCGACTTGTGGCACCGCCAGGAAATCGACGTGACGGACGCCGTCCTGGGGACGACTCTGCGCGTTCCCACGCTCGGCAGACCGCGCAGCGTCACCGTCGAACCCGGGACGCAGCCCGGAACGACGCTGCGACTTGCCGGCGAGGGTCTTCCGCGTTCGGGGAGCCACGACCGCGGTGACCTCTACGTCACCTTCGCACTCACGGTCGCCCAAGCGCGTACCGACCGCGAGCGAGCGCTCTGGGAGGCCCTCCGTGCCGTGCGCCAGGAAACTGCAGCCGCTGCGGCCACACAGAGCAGCCATGGCAGACCACAGCGCCCGACCTCTCGTCAGCGGCGCCTTCGCCGGAAACGTCCCCGTAGCGACAGAGGCAGCGAGGAACCACCTGAGCCCTCCGTGTCCGACGGGGGCCAGAGGCCGAACCCGGGCTCGCCATGAACGCGAACCCCTGGCCCCGGGAGGTCCGACGACGTGATGGCAGGCTCGTTCCCTTCGATCCCATGCGCATCGAGCGCGCCGTCGCACGAGCAGCGCGAGAGATCGGCAATCACGATCCATCGCTCCCGAAGGCCATCGCGAAGGCCGTCGCCACGGAGCTCTCCCAGTGGTCCCAACCGCCGGGCGTCGAGGCGATCCAGGACCTCGTCGAGCATCATCTCGTCGTCGCAGGCTTCGACGACCTCGCCCGTCACTACAGTGCCTATCGGCGTACCCGGGCCGATCTGCGCAAGAGCAAGGCGCGCCTCGCCGTCGAGGACGACCTCAAGCTCTCCCTCCCGGCGGTCACCGTCCTCAGGGAGCGCTACCTACGCAAGGACGACGCTGGGCATCCCATCGAGTCGACCGGCGCCATGATGGATCGGGTCGCAACCTTCGTCGCCGCGGCCGAGGAGCACTACCAGTCGGGCGCCTCCGGTCGCTGGGCGGAGGAATTCTCCAGGCTGCTGCGGAGCTTGGACTTCCTTCCCAACTCGCCGACCCTGATGAACGCCGGAACGACGCTCGGGCTGCTCTCCGGTTGCGTCGTCTTGCCCATCGAGGACTCGTTGCAATCGATCTTCACCACCCTCGGGCAAGCAGCGCTGATCCACCAGGCGGGAGGCGGGACGGGCTTCTCCTTCTCCCACCTCCGCCCTCGCGGTGACCGGGTAGGCAGCACTGGCGGGAATGCGAGCGGACCGGTCTCGTTCCTACACGTCTTCGACGCCGCAGCAGGCGTCATCAGTCAGGGCGGGCGCCGGCGCGGTGCGAGCATGGCCGTGCTCGACGTCTCGCACCCTGACATCGTTGAATTCATCGAGGCCAAGGCCGGTGCTGGCGAGCTGTCCCACTTCAACCTGTCCGTCGGTGCCCCTGACGCGTTCTTTCGCGCGGTGGAACGACGAACGACCCATCGGCTCGTCAACCCACGAACGAAGAAGCTCGTCAAGCGGCTCCCGGCATCCGAGCTGTTCGAGCACCTCTGCGTACTCGCGCACCGTAGCGGAGACCCCGGCCTGCTCTTCCTCGATCCGATCAATCGCGCCAACCCCCTTCCCCAGGAAGGAAGGATCGAGGCCACCAACCCCTGCGGCGAGGTCCCCTTGCTCCCCTACGAGTCCTGCAACCTCGGCTCGATCAACCTCTCGCACTTCGTCCAGGACGGCGCGCTGGACTGGGAGCGCCTCGGTACCGTCGTCGGTATCGCGGTCCGCTTCCTCGACGACGTGATCGACGTCAGCACCTATCCCTTCTCCGAGCTCGAAGAGGCAGCGCTGCGGTCCCGCAAAGTGGGGTTGGGGATGATGGGTCTTGCCGAACTGCTGGCGGCGCTTCGGATTCCCTACGACAGCGATGCCGCCGTCTCGCTCGCTGGTCGCATCGCCAGGACGATCCGCACCGAGGCTCGGCGCGCGTCCGCCGAGCTGGCACGAGAGCGAGGACCGTTCCCGCGCTTCGACACCTCGAGGTTCGCCAAAGGCGGGGTCCCGCCGTTGCGCAATGCCCAGCTCACCTCCGTTGCTCCGACCGGCACCATCTCGATGATCGCCGGAACGACCGCGGGGATCGAGCCCATCTTCGCCATTTCCTATGTGCGCAACGTGCTCGATCGCCAGCTCGTCGAGACGAATCCCCTCTTTGAACGGACGGCTCGTGATCGAGGGTTCTACTCAGCTCAGCTCATGGAGGACATCGCCGCCACCGGGAGCGTCCGAGACAGTCGATCCGTGCCGAGTGACGTCCGTGCTGCGTTCCCGACGGCCCTCGATATCGAGCCGAAGTGGCACCTGCGCATGCAAGCCGCGGTCCAACGCTTCGTCGATGCCGCGGTCTCCAAGACCGTCAACCTCCCAGCACACGCAACGGTCGAGGACGTCAGGGACCTCTTCCTGTCGGCCTGGCGGGCGCGCGTCAAAGGCATCACCGTCTATCGCTACGGGAGCAAACCCGACCAGGCACTCTCCATCCTCGCTCCACACGAAGCACCCCTTTCGAGCCCCGTTCGGGTCCACACGGAGTTCAGTGGCGGCTGCGCAGCCCACACCTGCGAGTTCTGATCCTGTGAAGCGGTCACAAAGTCCGCAATCGTCCTTGGACGCGAGAACACGCCCGTCCTGAGCTTCCCTAGGAAGCGGGCGCATTCTCCCAACTGTCCCCGAAGCGCCGGGCTGTCGCCGGGAAAACTCTCGGAGCCTTGCGAGCCCCTTGCCGCTGCAACGTCTCACAGTGGTGAGAACCTTCCTTGCCGCCAAGGAAACGAGTTTTCCAGGGCCAACCCTGTACCCCTTGCAACCCGACCCCTCGGGCAGACCCTGCGCTCAGGTTCCTCTCGGTCAACCTAAAGGCCTATCGGAGCCCTTCGGTTCTTCCCTTAGAACCTGATCCTCGGGTCCATCTCTTTCAACCACGAAGGAGGCGACATTGTTCCGGTGACCACCCCTCGATCGCCACGCTCTTGACGACGGTCTCGTAACGTTCGCTCCCCGAGCGAACGTTATCCTGGTCGCGAGCGTGACGCCATGCTCCTTCCATGACCGGTGTCGACGGCAACAACAGGTGTCCGGGAGCACGACGGCGTCGCGGGTCTGCCAACCGTGGCCCTGTATCGAAGCGCGATGCCCAGTTCCACAAGGACCCGCTCGCATCGTAAGGGGGGCTCCTCGTCGACGATGCCCTGCGGCCCTCGATGGTCCTTCCAGGTGCCCGTCGCAGCGAGGACGACCCGGAGCCCTAAGGTCAACGGGGATGTGCCTGCTCGTCGTCATCTCGCGGCTTTCGCCCGAATTCCCCCTCGTCGTCGCGGCCAACCGTGACGAACGATTCGACCGTCCCGCGATCGCCATGACCCTGCTCTCGAAGGACAACCCACGGATCCTCGGCGGACGCGACGAGCAGGCCGGTGGAACCTGGTTGGCCGTCAACGAGCGCGGCGTCACCGCTGGGCTCACCAACCGTCGGGACCCTTCGGGCCGTGACCCGTCCAAGCGCTCCCGCGGCGAGCTGCCGTTGGCGCTGACCCGCTGCTCCTCGGCCAGACATGCGGTCGACGAGTTCGTCCCTCGATTCCGGCCGATCGATTACAACCCCGCGTGGTTGCTGGTCGGCGACAGGGATTCGCTGTTCGCCGTCGACATGAGCCAGGGTCGTACGCCCAGCGTCAAGGAGCTGGGCCCAGGGGCGTACGTGCTCGAGAACCGTCCATTCGGTGCACCGTCGGTGAAGGTCGACGCCGTGCACGCGCACCTGAAGGGGATCAAGACGCTCACCGGTACCGAACTCGTCGAAGGGCTGTTCGCGATCCTCGCCGACCACGAGATCCCTGGGAACGACGCTGACGTTCCCGCAGGCGCTCACTGCTCGCTGGAACCCGACGCGAGCGAGCCCAGAGGCAGCGAAGACCGTGGGGCCAACGCGAGCAATCTCGCCGCCCTCAACGCCGCATGCGTCCACACCGAGCACTACGGCACTCGGTGGTCGGCCGTCATCCTGACGCCTCGAGATCCCTCCTCGCCGCCGGCGTTCTGGTACACCGACGGTCCTTCCTGCTGCTCGGAGCGTCACCTCGCGCCCTGGGACTGAGCTGACCGCGCCGTCCCAGCGCTCGAAATGGGACTTTTGGCCCTAGGAGCGTAGTGGTCTTGCGCTCTAGGCTGAAAAAGCCTACGAGATGGGAGAGGGAGCCGAAAGGCTGAGAGGCTGGAGCACAGCGACCTCGAGTACCTGATCCGGACAATGCCGGCGGAGGGAGACCGTCCCGTAGGCGCTTCCGCGCTCGGGCACTGCCCACGGTCACTACCGAAGCGCGCCGATTAGGACGGAAGCCTCTAGCGAATCGCAGCGGCGTCCACCATCATCAAAGCGTGCTGGACGAAACGACCGTGCGCAAGGTTGCCCGATGGCAGGGTCGCCCCGTGGTGACCAGCTTCTATCTTGACGTCGACGGCCGTCGGTACCCGCGCCCCTCTGACTATGCGCCCCATGTCGACGAGCTCTTCCGTGTCGCCCGCAAGCGCGCGGAAATGTTGGGCAAAGCTGTTGCCGATGCCGTCGACGCGGATCTGTCCAAGATCGCCGACTGGCTCGGACGGGGTCTCGATCGCAGGAGGACACACGGCCTGGCCGTGCTGTCAACCCAGGGGGCCTTCGAAGCCTTCGAGCTCCCGGTGAGCGTTCCCGATCAGGTTGCCGTCGAGCCGTTCCCTGACGTCGCCCCGCTCTGCGCGATCCTCGCGGAGGACGCCCCGACGCTCGCCGTCGCCGTGGATGGCCAACAGGCTCGAATGCTTCGGCTCGATCTCCACGGGACCGAGGAGCTCGCAGGCCCCACCGATGCGCTGGAACGCCAGGCCGACACGACGGTCGAGCTCGGGAGCTTCGAGCACCGCCACGAAGAGCAGCAGCGTCAGCACTTCCGACGAGTCGCGCGAAGCATTGCCGACGCGCTCGCTCAACGACCGGTTCGCTATCTCGTTCTGCTCGGCTCAACAGAGGCGACGGCCAGCCTGGAGTCCGATCTCCCCGCGCACCTCCAGAGCCTTGTCGCGGGACGCGTACCGCACTCGGTGCACGATGACTCGACGGAGCTCGAGCAGGCTGCCAGGCGTGCCGTCGACCACGCCCAAAGCGCGCGCCGGCTGCAGCTCGCACACGAACTGCGCGAGCGCTCGTTCGAAGGCGCAGCCGCGGTCTGCGGTCTCGACGCCACGCTGGACGCGCTCGGCGCACAGCTCGTGGACACGCTGCTCGTCGAGCGTGGGTTCCGGGCTCCCGGAGGACGCTGCCTTGCGTGTGGTCTGCTCGTTCGCGGCCAGAACGTAGGGGCAGAGCGAATCTGCCGGCGCTGCGGAGGAAACGTTGTCGAGGTGGACAACGTCGTCGACGCAGCGGTCACCGAGGCTTTCGTCCACCACGTCGCGCTCGCGTTCTATGAGGAGGGCTCATTGATCGACGTCGGACGGATCGGTGCGCTCCTCCGACACTGACGACCCGACCGATCGGAGGACGACATGCCTGATGGAGTACTCAAGTGGTTTGACGCCAAGACCGGCACCGCTGAAGTCATCCGCGCAGGCCGAACCTTCCCGGCCCGCGCGAGCGACATCGAGACAGCCGCACGCCGGCCAGGGGCGCGTGTGCACTTCGACATACGCCGAGAGCACGGGGTTGAGTACGCAGTCGATGTCCGCCTGCGCGTCGGCACCCGGGTCTCACGTCACCAACACCGTTTCGGCACGCTCGCCGGTGCTCACCGCGGTGATGCCAAAGGGACCCCGCACTACGCGCGACTTCATCCCGAGCTGCACGCTGCGGCTCGACATCCCCTGGAAATCGCGCGCGCCTGGGCCACCAGCCTGGTCCAAGCAGACCTCGACGGCGCCCTCGCGCTGTACGCGCCCGATGCAACGGTCCACGTCGGCACTCGCACGCTCTCCGGTCGCGACGCACTGGCTGCATGGCTCGCCGACACTGCGGTCTTCGACTCCCAACGCCACCCTCGAATCCGCGGCGATGACGGCATGGCCACCGTCTCGTGGTCCGGGGCTGCTGGAAGCGAGCCTGGGATGCTCGTTCGTTGCCGGATCGAGCACGGCGAGATCACCGAGCAATGGGTGTCGGAGCACGAAGCGCCGACGCAACGCCTGGTCGCCGACCACGCCAGGCCGCTGGCATTCGAGCTTTCCACGAGCGGGGAGATCGACGATGCGACGAAGCGCAGCGCCGAGGAGAGCATCCTGCGTGAGCTCCGGAAGCGAAGCGAACCGGTTCTCTTCGTCCGCGTCAAGCTCGCATGGGAACCGGATCCCGCCCGGATTGCCCCGGCGACCGCGCAGGTCAGCGTCGACGTCAATGGAGACTTGGTGCGTGCGCAGGTGGCGGCCCCCACGATGCCAGAAGCGATCGATCGGCTCGGCCATCGGCTACGCGACCGACTCGAACACCGGGCGAGGCACCGCGAGCGACTTCACCGCTCCAGTGCCCTCGCAGCACCAGGTGAGTGGCGCCATGGCGATCTGCCCACGCACCGACGCCCTTTCTTCGATCGGCCGGTCGAGGAGCGCCAGTTGGTACGGCACAAGACCTTCGCGCTCGGCGAGCTCACCCCGGATGAGGCCGTCTTCGACATGGACCAGCTCGATTACGACTTCTACCTGTTCACCGATCTCGCCAGCGGATCTGACAGCCTCGTCGAACGCCTTGAAGATGGCACCTACCGTCTCACGCGTATCGAGTCATTGGAGGCCGATCTCGGCCCGACAGCCACCGAGATCGAGGTATCCAAAACCCCGGTGCCCGTTCTGGACCTCGCGGCGGCGATCGAGCGTCTCAACGCTGGCGAGGAGCCTCATGTCTTCTTCAAGAACGCGACAACCGGCCGCGCCAACGTGCTCTATCGGCGCTATGACGGTCATTACGGCCTGATCACCCCGGAGTGAACCCTCGGGGACGCCAGGGCGTCACGACGCGCGCGGCATGGCACGCTTGGCGCCCTGTTCCCCTCGTTCGGCACGCGTCCTGCGAGCATCGATCGGTTCTCGTCGCCACCCGCCGGGACGCACGTGCACATCGTGGTGCGACTGCCCGGCGCTGCAGTGGACTCGGAGGTCGACCTCGCTGGACTGCGCACGCTCGTCGCCAGAAGGGAACTTCGGTCGCAGGTGGTCGGCGGCATGTTCGAGTCGCCTCCCGAGGATCGCCCGCCGTGCGAGCTCGGTACCTCCCACTCCCAAGACGGCGACCACGCCAATCATCACGACGAACATTGGAGCCACCGGTTCCTCCTCCCCTTCCGGGCTCCCATGAGCCTTGCTGCGAGACCTCCCCATCCTTCCGGCCGAGGCGCGCGTCGCGACAGGGTCCAAGGTCCCAACGCGTCGTTCCGCCGCCGGCAGGGCCCTTGGAGCACGACCCGCAGGCGCGGCGCTCAGGCCCGGTGATGCGGGGGCCCGGTCTGGGCGAACGTGCTCGCCGACGACGGGAGATGCCGGAGGAACCAGTCAGCCGCCAGACGCGCAACCTCGCCAAGGGTCCCCGGCTCCTCGAACAGGTGGGTCGCACCGGCGACGATGGCGAGCTCGTTCTCGCATCGCAGCTGCGCCTGCGCCTGGCGGTTGAGCTCGAGGACAACCTCATCACGGTCACCGACGATGAGCAACGTCGGTGCTTGTACCGCCGGAAGTCTCGGGCCCGCCAGATCGGGACGGCCGCCCCGGGAGACCACCGCAGCGATCTCTGCCCCGGGCTCTGCCGCTGCCCAGAGCGCCGCGCCCGCCCCCGTACTCGCGCCGAAGTAGCCGACGCAGATCCCTTCGGCCTCCGGCCGTGCCATCAGCCAGCGGGTGACGATGCCCAGCCGGCGGGCGAGCAGCCCGATGTCGAACACGGCTGCCCGATCGAGCTCCTCGTCGGGGGTAAGCAGATCGAAGAGCAACGTGCCCAACCCACGCTCGTTCAGCACTCCAGCGACGAAGCGGTTCCGGGGACTGTGCCGGCTGCTGCCGCTGCCGTGCGCGAAGACGACGAGCCCGCGAGGAGCCACAGGCACCGTCAGCTGCCCCAGGAGACGGAGGGTGCCGGAGCGCACCTCGACCGGCTCGTTACGGACCGGTCGGGCTTCCATCGAGGGAACACCTGGGCGCTGTCCAGTCCCGGGCACGCGTTCGCTCTCATGGGCGTTGCCCGGCGGGTCACCGGCTCCAGCCGCCATCGCAGGGGCAACGGCCACTGCGGATTCCGCCGCCCGAAGCTCTGCAGCCTTCTCCAGGAGCTCGACGACTTCACCATCGGAGGTCTGGGAGAAGTCGCGGTAGAACTGCCCCACCGCGAAGAACTGCTCCGGCGTGGCCAGGCAGAGGACTTCGTCGGCTGCATCCGCGAGCGAGGTGACCGAAGAAGGAGGCGCCACCGGCACCGCAAGGACCACGCGGCTCGCACCATGTGCACGAGCGACACGACAAGCCGCCCGAGCGGTAGAGCCCGTGGCAATGCCGTCATCGACGACAATTGCCGTTCGCCCCTTCAAGTCGACCCTTGGCCGCCCTCGGCGGAACCGATTGGCACGAGCTTCGAGCTCGGTGCGCTCCCGACGCTCGACCGCACCGATCTCGGCATCGCTGACACCAGCGAGCGCCACGACTTCGTCGTTGAGGATCCGGACGCCATCTTCGCCGATGGCGCCCATCCCAAGCTCGGGTTGGAACGGCACACCGAGCTTGCGAACCAAGATGACGTCGAGCGGCGCTCCCAGCACGCGAGCCACTTCGAAGGCCACCGGCACCCCTCCCCTGGGCAACCCCAGGACCACAACGTCGCCGGTGCCCAGACGTTGCTTCAGGGCCTCTGCCAGTTGGCGGCCCGCCTCTGCTCGGTTTGCGAACACGACCCTCCGCTGCACTGTGCCCAGTCTCGTTCTGCGCTGATCGGATTGCTAGGGCCGATCGTCCCCTCCAGCGACCCGATCCCTGATGTCGAAGCGCGCGACGACCGAGGTCTCCGAAGGGCTCCTCAGCCTTTGACGACGCCGATAGGTCGCAACCGAGCGACCCGTCGGGCAAGCCCTGCACGTTCGCAGGTCGCCACCACCTCGTCGACATCCTTATAGGCGACCGGTGCCTCCTCGGCCAGCCCGCGAACGGAACGAGCGCGAACCATGATCCCTGAGGCTTCGAGTTGACGGCGCAGCCCAGCACCCTGTACCTGTCGAACGGCAGCGTGGCGACTCATGGTCCGCCCCGCGCCGTGGCAGGTCGAGGAGAACGCCCCTCCCGGGTCCACCCCGACGAGCACATGCGAAGCCGTACCCATCGAACCGGGCACCAGCACGGGCTGCCCCACCGAGCGGAGGTCTTCGGGAAGCTCGGGGTGGCCGGGCGGCAGCGCACGCGTGGCGCCCTTGCGATGCACGCAGAGCAGACGCCACTCGCCGTCGACGCGGTGGTGCTCCAATTTGGCGAGGTTGTGGGAGACGTCGTAGAGCAACGCAAGCGCCGCGGTCCCCACTGTCGTCTGGAACGCCCGTCGTACCGCGACGGAGAGCGCCTGGCGGTTCGCCCTTCCGTAATTCGCTGCTGCCGACATCGCCCCTAGGTATGCCTCGCCCTCGGTCGAGCGCACCGGTGCGCAAGCAAGCTGGGGATCGGGCACCGTGATCCGATAACGGGGCATGGCGGCACGCATGACCCGAACGTGGTCCGAGCAGATCTGGTGCCCGAGGCCACGGGAACCGCAGTGGATCATGACGCACACCTGGGAAGGGAACAGTCCGAACGCTTCAGCCGTTTCGGGGTCGTAGACCTCGTCGACGACCTGGACCTCCAAGAAGTGGTTCCCGGATCCCAGGCTTCCCACCTGGTGCAGCCCCCTCGTCACGGCGCGCTCGCTCACCTGGGACGGGTCAGCGCCGGGGAGCATTCCCGAGTCCTCGCAGCGCTCCAGGTCGCTCTCGGTGCCCAGGCCCGCCCGGACCGCCGCTCGGGCACCTTCCCGGAGCACCGCCTCGAGCCCATGGTCGCCTTCGAGGCGCCAGACGCCCCCGCCGCCGAGTCCTCGGGGGATCGTCGCCCCGAGCTCGTCCATCAGATCCGCGCGCTTGGGCTCAAGCTCTCGGGCCGAGAGCGGCGAGACGAGCAGGCGAACGCCGCAGGAGATGTCAAAACCCACGCCTCCGGGCGAGATCACTCCTCCTGCGTCGACATCGGTTGCCGCAACGCCACCGATGGGGAATCCATACCCCCAGTGAACGTCGGGCATGGCGTAGGAAGCCGTCACGATCCCTGGGAGCGTCGCCACGTTCGCCACCTGGCGCAACGCCTCGTCCTCTGCAACCTGAGGAAGCAAGGTCTCGGACGCGTAGACGATGCCGGGGACAGCCATCGCCCCGACTGGGTCGATGCGCCACTGGTCGGCCGCTCCGGGAACCTTTGCGAGCTCGATCACAGCTCCCTACCCCACAACGTCGGCGGCCTCGAGGCGGGCGCCGTAGTAGGTGTGCAGGTACTCCAGGGCGCGAGCCTGGCGAGCCGACACCGGCTCAGGCGACCCCGGCTCGAAGACCGTCGTGGCGTCGGGGCACACCACGAGCTCGTATCCCCGGGCGAAGGCGTCATAGCTCGTATGCCGAACACAGCAATCGGTGTGCTGGCCCACCAGCACCAGCCGACCAACATCGTAGGAGCGCAGTTTCGCCTCGAGATCGGTATGGGTGAATGCCGAGTAGAAGCGCTTAGGGACCACGAGATCTCCCAGCTGTGGCCGGAGGTCGTCGATCACCGCTGCCCCCTCGGTCCCGGCCATGGCGTGAGGGGGGAACACCCGCAGCTCCACGTCGGTCAGCTCGTGGGCGTCGTTGGCATAGATCACCACCCATTCGTCGTCCCCACGGGCTCGCTCGGCCAGCGAGAAGATCGGGGCCACAATCGCCTTCGCTGCAGGATTGGCGAGCACCCCGTCCATGAAATCCTTGAGCATGTCGACGACTACCAGGGCACTGCGCATCACTCTCCTCCTCGCCGTCCCACGCTGTCTCTACCCCTACCGACACACGACGTCGCGCGTGTGCTCGAGCTGTACGCCCTTCGAATCCCTCGGATGGCGTCGTTTCGACGGAGCCATACCCACCGCGCGTCGAGCCGACCTCGACGCGTGAACCCCCTCTTTCCCCGCGACCCGAGATCAGCCACGATCGGGCTCCCCGCTGAGCTCGGCAACCGCACGCCGGGCACGATCCCTGAGCTCGACCTGGGCACGGAAGTCGTTTCCCGCCGGGAAGATGGCTTCGCCGATACGGACACGGATCGCACCACGGCGAGGGAGTAGCGTCCCTGGTCTGAGCACGTCGCGTGTCCCGTGAATGCCGAAGGGGATCACGGGACATCCGGCGCCAGCTGCCGCAGCAAACGCGCCCAGGTGAAACGGGCGCAATCCCGGAGCGCGGGTGATCGAGCCCTCCGGGAAGACGACCAGGCGCTGGCCACCCCGAAGGACGGCCACGATTTGCGCAACCGCGCCTGCGGTCCGATCTGCCTGGTCGCGGGTCACGAAGGTGCACCCCAGGCGGCGAAGGAAGCTCCCGGCGATCGGCTGGCGCTCCAAGTCGGTGCTCGCCACAAAGACCGCCGGTGTAGCCAAGACGAGAAGGAGGACCAGACCGTCGATGAAACTCGGGTGGTTGGACACGATCACGGCCGGCCCATCGGAGGGGAGCTCCCCTTCGACCTCCAGTTCGATCCCAGTAGCCGCGCGAAGCATCCGAGCGGCGCCGCGGGTCAACCACCAACGCACACCGAGCGGCAGGGGAAGGGCCATCACGACCCAAAGCGGCGCTCCGATGAGGCCGACCGCCATCCACGCATAGAGGGCGAAGGACCACATGGCCAACGCGTCGAGGACCCGGCGTCCCGCCGGTCGAGCACCCAACCAGGCGAATCGAACGAGCTGGAGGGGCAACGACCTCGGAGCGCGGCCAAGGGTTCCAGCCTCGAACGCTTCAGCGGTCGCCCTCCGCCGGATCTTCCCGCTGGCGGTTCGCAGGAGAGCGCCGGGGCGCAGCAGCACGATCTCGTCGGGGGGAGCACCGAGGAGCTCGACGGCCTGCCGTCCGATCGTGGCACTGAGCTCCTCGCGCGCCGCAGGTGCCTCCAGCTCGGTCTCGACAGCGACGACGAGGCGCTCGGTGCCCAAACGCGGGTCGGAGCTTGCAAAGACCGCCGCCCCGCCGCGACGAACGCCATGGAGCTCCCCGAGCGCTGTCTCCAGCTCCTCTGGGTGGAGGTTCCGTCCGGCGCGAATGACGACATCCTTCGAGCGGCCCGTCAGGAACAGCTCGCCGTCGGCGATGTAGCCCCGATCGCCGGTATCGAGCCAACCGTGGTGCCACAAAGCGGCGGTGGCTGCTTCGTTGGCGAAGTAGCCCGCGGTCGCAGACGGGCTGCGACACTCGACTTCACCCTCACGGCGTTCGGGGAGCTCGCGCCCGTGCTCGTCGACGATGCGCAGTTCGAACCCGGGAAGCGGCACCCCGCAGCTCACGACGGTCATGGCGTCCGGTTCTGTGGCAGCCACGGGAACGGCCCGCCCGGAGCGGGCCAACACCCCACGCGACACCGTGTCGATCCGAGGCCCCCGGCCCAGCGGCGTGAATGTCGCACCGACCCCGACTTCGGCGAGCCCGTACGCGGGACACATTGCCTCACGCCGAAAACCGCAGCACCCGAAGCGCTCGATGAAACGCTCGATCACGGCTGCACTGACCGGCTCGGATCCATTGAAGGCGACGCGCCAGGACGACAGGTCCAGGGTCGCCAACTCTGCATCGGTGACGCGCTCAACGCAACTGGCGTACGCGAAGTTCGGTGCCGCCGACAGGGTTCCCCCAAAGCGCGAGATGGCTTCGAGCCAGCTCGCTGGCCGAGCCAGAAACGTGAGCGGGGAGCTGATCACGAGCGGTAATCCGAAGAACAACGGGGCGTGCCACGCCGCGATCAGACCCATGTCGTGGTAGAGGGGCAACCACGAGACGAAGACGTCCGACGTCGTCACGTCGACGGCTTCACCCATCGCGGCGATGTTGGCGAGCAACTGGGCGTGCGTCAGCACGACGCCCTTCGGGTCTCCCGTCGACCCTGAGGTGTACTGGATCAGCGCGAGGTCCTCGCCGGCGATCGCCGGCATGCGCTGGGGCTGGCCCTGGTTCCTTGCGAGGGCCTCAGGGGTGTGCACGCCTCGGAGCGTGGGGACCTGGGCACGCATCAGGCGCGCCGCCAGCGCAGCCTCCGGAACCGTGACCAGCGCGACGGCACCGGCATTTCGCAACAGGCGCGCCTGTTTGCCGAGGTGCTCTTCGAGCATGGCTGGCTGGGCAGGCGGGTACAGCGGGACCGGCACGCCGCCAGCCAGGAGCACCCCGAGGAAGACGGCAAAGTACGCTCGCCCCGTTGGCAACATGATCGCCACCCGTTCCGCGCGATCCAGACCACGAGCGAGCAGCCCCTGCGCGACGGCACGGGCTTCGGCAGCCAGCTTGGCGTAGGTGATCTCCTCGGCCGATCCCCGACCGTCGACGACGCGGATGGTCACCAGGTCCGGGTGGATCTCTTCGTGCCAGTCGAGCGCTTCGGTCAGCGTGGTCGCCGACGCGGGCCACGGCTCGCCAGCGGCGCGCGGGGTCGACGAGGCAGCTGGCGCCGGAGTCAGCGCCGGCGCGGGGGCACCACGGGCGCGCTGAATCGCCGCCAGCCAGTCGGCCGGTGTGCTGGCAGTGGCCAGGACCTCTTCGGGAAGGCGCACCCCGAAGGCCTGTTCCAGGCGCCCGTGGAGCTCGACCATCGCCAGGCTGTCGAGCCCGAGATCGGCGGTCAAGTTGCTGTGCAGCCCGACGCTCCGGCGCGCCCTGGCATGCAGGTCCGCGAGCAACGACTCCACTTCGGCGAGCACTCGGGCCCCTTGGGGATCGGGAGCACCGGGGTCGGCTGCCCGCGCTGGCGGACCCGGAGATGCCGGCGCACCGGAGGTGCCCTGGTTCGGCTCGTTGGCTGGATCCCTCATCGGTGTCGCCCCTTGGCCAAAAAGCGCCGCAGTCGGGCGAGCGGCCAGGTGTTGATCACGGACTCAGGACGGATCCAGCCCCGCTGAGCGGTGGCGACCCCGTAGCGAAGGTGGTCGAGATGGCGCGTAGCGTGCGCGTCGGTGGAGATGGCGAGCTTCACCCCGCGGTCCTGTGCCAAGCGCGCCAGCTCGTCGTCGAGATCGAGGCGGTCGGGGAACGAGTTGATCTCGAGGGCGGTTCCCGCTCGGGCCGCGGCATCGAACACCGCCTTGGCATCGAACACGATTGGTGGCCGATGCCCGATGCTGCGCGCCGTTGGATGGCCGATGATGTTCACGGCCGGATGCTCAATCGCCTTGATGAGCCGCGCGGTCATCTCGTCACGGCTCATCGAGAACGCCGAGTGGATCGACGCGACGAGGAGGTCGAAGCCGGCAAGGAAGTCATCGTCCCAGTCCAAGGAGCCATCCGCCTGGATATTGAGCTCTGAGCCGTGCAGGAGGCGCAACCCTCCGGCACCATCGAGCGCTCGAAGGGCTGCACGCTGAGCGAGTGCCTTCTCTGTCGTCATGCGTTGCATCGCCATCAACGGCGCGTGATCGGTGACCGCCAGATAGCGGTACCGGTGGCGACGAGCTGCAGCCACCATCTCTTCCAATGACGCCATGCCGTCGGTCAGGTTCGTGTGGGTGTGGAGGTCGCCGCGGATGTCCCCGAGGTCGACCAGCCTCGGAAGGCTCCCCTCGAGGGCAGCCTCGATCTCCCCCCGGTCCTCTCGGAGGGTCGGGGGCACGAACGCCAGCCCCAGCGCCCCGTAGACCTGTTCTTCGGTTGCCGAAGCGAGCATCTTGCCGTCGTCGATGCGCTCCAGCCCGTACTCGCTCAGCTTCAATCCCGCGCGCTGGGCCATGCGCCGCAAATGGATGTTGTGAGCCTTAGAACCGGTGAAGTACACCAGCGCGGCACCCCAGGACGATGGCGGAACCACCCGCACGTCGACGTGGATCCCCGTCACGGTGATCCCGGTCGCCTTGGTCGGACCACGAGCGGGAACCTCGGCGAGCTGTGGCAGACGGGAGAACGCCTCCATCACCGCCGCGGGGTTGCTCGACGCCGCCAGAAGGTCGATGTCGCCCACGGTCTCGCGCATGCGCCGCAACGACCCCGCGTAGGTCACCTCGTTCACCGCCGGAACCGAGGCCAGTCCGCCCACGAGCTCCTCGGCGAGCGCGAGCGCGACGCCAAGCTGCATCCTCCCACCGGCCTGCTGGTACTGCTCGATAGCCGCCGCGAGGCGGGCCTCGCTCGTCGGCCCCCAGCCGTGGAGCTCGCGCAGGCGCTGGTGCTCGAGGGCTTCGAGCAAGTCGGGGATCGACGCGACGCGCAGCTCCTCGTAGACCTGATGGGCACGCTTGGGCCCGAGGCCCGGAACCGATAGCAGCGACCGCAAGCCGGCGGGCACCTGGGCACGCAGCTCATCGAGCTCCTCGAGATGCCCGCCGTCTCGCAACTGGATGATCTTCTTCGAAATGCGCGGGCCCACTGCCGGGATGGCGTCGAGTGCCTTGGCATCGAGCTCGTCGATGTCGATCGGGTACAGCGCCACTGACCGGGCCGCCTTCTCGTAGGCTCGGACCCGATACGGGTCCCCACCAGTGATGGCGAGCAGGTCGGCCAGCTCGCTCAGACCTTCAGCCACGCGATCGTTCGACCGGGGCATCGGCGCGCCGGCTCAGTGCCGACTGATGGGAATCTTGGTCGAGGCCTTCTCCGGCTGCTTGGGCCAGGGGATGCGCACTTCCAAGATGCCGTCGCGATAACTGGCCTTTACCGCGTCGGTGTCCACGCCGGAGGGCAGTGCCAGATCCCGCGAGAACTCGCCATAGCGGAACTCCGAGCGGTATGTCGCCTTGTCCTTGCGTTCGGTGCGCTCCTCGCGCTTCGCCGAGATGTGGAGCATGCCGTCGCTGACCGACACGTCGATGTCCTTTTCCGGGTCGACCCCAGGCACCTCCGCACGGATGACGTAACTGTCGTCCTCGTGGATCTCTTCGACCCGTAGCCACCCTTGGCGCTCGAGGTCGAGATCCAACCACCGTCGCCACCGTTCGGGCCACCAGTCCAGTCCGAAGGGCTCCCATCGAGTCAACGCCATCGTCATGACCTCCCAGGCTCGTGTGTCCACATGGGACCGCTCCCCATGATTTGTGAGCGGACCTCCTGCACGGATCGCTCACCGAGATCCGCAACCTCCATGGTCAGGCACCCCTCCCAGGGTGACCAGAGGCCAAGGTCCTTATCGATCCCCATCCATCGATCCCGTCATCGATCCCCATCCATCGATCCCGTCCTGTTTCCACGCCAGCGGCCGACGCGCGAAATGGCATGCAGGGCAGCGGTCACCCGAGCGCCTCGGCAACTGGCTGCGAAGATGCACGCTGGAGGACCGAGGCCGACTCGTCCAGCAAGGCATCGATGGCCGCGATACGCACGTCGAGCTCGCGGAGCAGCCGGTCCTGGCGCTCTCGTGGTGTCTCCTGCGTGTCACGCGACGACTTCAGTCGTGGCCCCATCGACGCCGTTCCCCGATCACCCGAGGGGTACCGCTTCGTTGCTGGCATCCGCGGGCGGGTTGATCAACGCCGAATAACGCTCAGAACGCCGACGAAGGCGATCGGCGACCTGCTGCTCGTACTCGGCTGCGCGCCGGAGCGCCTCTGTCAACTCCTCGTGGTCTCGCAGCAAGCGAAAGACCGAGGAGTGCGAAGGCGCCTCGGGCGGTGCTGATGCCTGGCCCTGTCGATCACGAGACCTTGCGGAGCGCCACATGTTGGTTCCCTCCTGCATCCGACGTCCGTCGCCTGCGTCCCGAGGAGTGTCGTGCACCGTCCCGCAGGCAAAGGGCTTGGTGCGAGGGATGGCGAGCCCAGCTGCGAACGAACTCCTCCGCCCTGCGGCACGCCTCGCCGACGGAAGCACCCCGCACGTACGCGTCCCCGGCGACGTACGCCGCGAGCTCCGCGGCATCGGCATCCCCTGGCAACGCGGCCCCGACCCAGGAGCGGACCACCTCTGCCAACACCAGATCGTTGGTCACCGTCGATCACCTCCAATGGGACCATAGGCTTGATACCCCACGCTGGGATAGGGTCCAACGTCCCAAGCTCGGAGGCGAGCTCGTGATCACCGGCTCTGCGACGAAGGGACGCACCCTTGGGAGGTCGAGCGAGGAAACGGCGGAGCACGGAGGCACGAGCATGGCGCAACACCGAACCATGAGCGTGGGAGCGGCGCCTCCTTTGACCCTCGATGAGACCTTCGAGGCGCTGCTCGTCGACTGGGAAGCGGTGGCGCTCGGAGGAGGTGACCACCGCCAGCTCGCCGCTCGCCTCGAGGCTTTGTGCGCGGCGGGATGCCACGTGTTCCTCATCAGCGCCGACAACCTCGAGGCCCTCGACGGACAGCTCGGGGCACGCCCGTCAGGTCAGGGACGCCTGCACCTGTGCTGCGAGCATGGCTCGTCGGTCTTCATGGTCACCGAGCGCGGGCCTTCGCTCGTTGCGCGTCGATCAGTCGAAGGAAAGGCCGATGCTGCGCGCTTCGCAGCGCAGTGGCTCGCCGAGCGAGGCATCACCGGACGGCTGATCCTGGTCGTCGGGGAGGAACCGATGGCGATCGAAGCGCAGCGACATCACGATCTCGATCCCGCACGCTCGTTGATGATCGAAGCCCTCGCGCGTGCGGCCCCGTTCTCGCTCGGACCAAGAGCACCTGGCTCTGAGGAGGGGGACGCCTCGGTTGGGGCCCGGCTCGATGCTCTGTTGGCGCTGCTCGACAACCAGCTCGCTCGCCGCGCAAACCGTCGCGTGCCCCAGATCGATCCGGATCCCGAGTGGGTTCTCCCCCTTCCCACGACCCAGACGACTGAACGGGTCGTGGAGACGTTGGGGACGTTGGCCAACGGCTGGGCGGGCACTCGGGGCTCGCGCGAGGAGAACGGCCACGCCGCGTTCCCCCTCTTCGCCGTATCCGGTGCCTACGACGACAGGAATCATCTCCTCGAGGGCCCCCTTTGGACGGAACTCGATTTCACCCCGAATCGGCGTCACCACGACCGGCGCGTGCTCGACCTGCGGACGGCGACGCTGGCCCGATTCCCGGCCACCGACTCAGGACTGCGATCGCTGCGCTTCGTCTCGGCCGCCTCCCCCCACGTCATGGGGCTGCGAGCCGAGGCCAGCGTGGCACAGCTCGAGCCGGGCGAGCCGTTGCGCGCACCGGCGCACGGCGCGCGCTTCGACCGCCGCGTCGAGGCCGGGGACTGGCTCGCCCAGACGAGCGACGGCGACGAGCAGATCGCGGTCGCCGCTGGCGACCGGCTGACCCGCCTGCGGGAGCTGGCGGTCGTGGAGCGACTGGCCACCTGGAGCCGGGGTCGCCGCGGCGAGCCGAACGGCGCCGTCGCGCAGCGGCGCCTGCTCGACGCGAGGACCGCCGGGTTCGACGCCCTCCTCGCGGCCCATCGGGCGACCTGGGCGAGTTGGTGGAGGGACGCAGAAGTCTCGATCGAAGGAGGCGACGACGCCAGGGCGGACCAGCTCGCTGCGCGCTTTTGCATCTTCCACCTCCTCTCGGCCGCTGCCGAGGAAGGAGAGGCTGCCGTGGGTGCCCGCGGGCTCACCGGTGATGCATATGCCGGTCACGTCTTCTGGGACGCCGATGTCTTCGTCCTTCCGGCCCTGGCGGCGATCCGCCCTCGAGCCGCGCGGGCGATGCTCGAGTACCGGGTCCGACGCCTGCCCGCTGCCCGCGCGATTGCCCGGGCACGCGGGCTGTCCGGTGCTCGATTTCCCTGGGAGTCCGCCCGCGATGGGACCGACGTGACGCCACGGGTGGTCCGAGGACCCCATGGCGAGCAAATCGCCATTGCCACCGGGGGCCACGAGGAGCATATCGTCGCCGATGTCGCCTGGGCCGCGCACTGCTACGCGACCTGGTCGGGTGACGATGCCTTCCTCCTCGAAGGTGGCGGGCGCGACCTCGTCGTCGAGACGGCTCGCTACTGGGCGAGCCGGATCCGTCTGGATCGAGCCGGATCCGGGCATCTCTACGGCGTGATGGGACCCGACGAGTACCACGAGGTCGTTGACGATAACGCGTACACGAACGTGATGGCCCGTTGGAACCTCCGCCAGGGCGCCGCGTTGCTCACTGGGAGCACCGATGCCGATGAGGTCGCCGAAGCCGAGCGGTGGCGCGAGCTGTCGGAGCGCCTCGTCGACGGATGGCACCCCGATCGGCAGCTCTACGAACAGTTCAGCGGCTACTTCGACCTCGAGCCGCTCATCGTCTCCCAGATCGCTCGTCCGCCAGTGGCCATCGACGTGCTGCTCGGGCACCGCCGCGTGGCCGCGTCTCAGCTCATCAAGCAGGCCGACGTGCTGATGCTGCACCATCTCGTTCCCCAAGAGGTGGTCGAAGGCTCGCTCCAGCCCTGCCTGGCGTTCTACGAGCCTCGGACCGCGCACGGCAGCTCACTGTCGCCGGCGATCTCTGCCTCCCTCCAGGCGCGCGCTGGCGACACGGAAGCGGCGCTCGAGCTCTTCCGGGTGGCTTCGCGTCTGGACCTCGACGACGTGACCGGCACCACTGCGGGGGGGATTCACCTCGCGGCGATGGGTGGCGTGTGGCAGGCCCTCGCCTACGGGTTCCTCGGACTGGCGGCGCAGCCCGACGCGCTCGCCGTCGATCCGCACCTTCCCCAGGCCTGGTCGGCAGTCACGCTTCGCTTCCGTTTCCGGGGGCGACGGATCGGCATTCGGGCGACCCATCACGAGGTCACCGTCTGCTGCGACGCTCCCCTCACCGTGGCGCTCGGCGGGCGGGCACCACAGCGCTGCGTGCCCCCGAGCACGACCTTGCCGTTGGGGCTCGATGCAGCCACCAGAGCGAGGAAGGAGGCAGGCCATGAGCGACGAGCTGGCTCACGCTGACCAGCGATCAGGGCCAGCACCCGGATCGGAGGCCTCCGAGCTGACGCAGCGAACCGGCTACGTCCTTGCCGCCCTCGACACCACGGCCGCGGCACGCCCGGTGCTCGAGACCGCCCTGCGGGTCGGGGAGATGACCAAGGCCGAGGTCAAGGCGGTTCACGTGGTCGACGGGGCGACCGAGCACCTCGAGACGCTCGTGGAACGGGCCGGCGTCCCGCTGCGCCTGCTCACCGGGCCGGTCGAGGGCACCCTGCTCGAGGCAATGGAAGCCCCCGAGGTGCTCGCAACCGTCGTCGGCGCGCGCGCCACGCCCGGTGGAAAGCGGCCCGTCGGGCGTATCGCCCGTCACCTGCTTGAGCGCACCAGCAAGCCCGTCGTCGTCGTACCCCCTGAGGCACTCGCTCCCGGCACGTTTCTGCGCCTGCTGGTCCCGCTCGAAGGAACCGAGTCCTCCTCGCGCCCGGTGCTCCAGGCCCTCTATCCCTTGCTCGCCGTCGACGTCGAGATCATCGTCCTGCACGTCTTCACCGACAAGACGCTCCCGCGCATGCTTGACCGTCCACAGCGCGACCTCGAGCTGCTCGGGCGCGAATTCCTTGCCACCCATTGCCCCTTGGCCACCGGGATCGAGCTGCGGAGCGGTCCGGTCGGCGCCCGAGTGTCGGAGGTCTCCCGGCAGCACCGCGCCGACCTGGTCGTCTTGAGCTGGTCCCAGGACAGCTCCGCCGGTCGCGCCAATGTCGTACGCGAAGTCCTCGGCACCTCTGTGCTCCCGGTGCTGCTCCTTCCGGTCGCCTCGGCCTCGGCTGCCTCGGATGTGCCACGTGGGCTCGCCGCAGGCGAGCACCCCGCGACACCAGAGCCACGCAAGGCCAGCGCGCCGTGAGGGACCTGGCATTCGACTCCCCGTACCGGCACGGCTTCGCACGGGTCGCGGTCGCCGTCCCGAGGGTCCGAGTCGCAGACCCCGAGGCAAACCTCGGGGCGATCCTCGACCTCGCCGCAGCTGCGAACGACGCCCGCGCCGCCGTGGTGGTCTTCCCTGAGCTCTGCCTGTCGAGCTACGCACTCGAGGACCTGTTCCACCAGGAGGTGCTCGTCGACCGCACCGCCGAGATGCTCGGCCGGCTCGTCGACGCCAGCAGCCGACTCGGCAGTGCGCTCGTCGTCGGCGTGCCGCTTGGCGTCGAAGGCCACCTCTTCAACTGCGCCGCGGTCGTCCATCAGGGCCGGATCGCCGGGATCGTCCCCAAGAGCTACCTCCCCAACTACCGGGAGTTCTACGAGAAGCGCCACTTCGTGGCCGCCCGTGACGCCATGGTCGACGAGGTCACGGTGCATGGCCAGAAGGTGCCCTTCGGCACCAGCCTCCTCTTCTCCGCCACAGGGATCAAGCACCTAGTGATGCACGTGGAGATCTGCGAGGACTTGTGGGTGCCCATCCCCCCGAGCAGTGGAGCGGCCCTCGCCGGGGCCACGGTGCTCGTGAACCTCTCGGCTTCGAATGCCCTTGTCGGCAAGGCCGAATACCGCCGACTCCTCTGCGCCTCCCAATCCGCGCGCTGCATCAGCGCCTACCTCTACGCCGCTGCTGGGCCCGGAGAGTCGACGACCGACCTTGCCTGGGACGGCCAAGCGCTCATCTACGAGAACGGCGAACGGCTAGCCGAAGCACGCCGGTTCCGCGACGGGCAGCTCATCGTCGCAGACGTGGACCTCGAGCGGCTGGTCGCCGACCGCATGCGCATGACCAGCTTTGCCGACGCCGCCAGCGACCTCCGATCTCGCCAACCGCCGTGGCGACGGATCACCCTCGAGCTCGAGCCCCCTGCCGAAGCACTCGCTCTCCGCCGAACCCTGGAGCGCTTCCCCTACGTCCCCGCAGACCCCGTCCGCCGGAACGAGCGCTGCGAGGAGGTGCACCAGATCCAGGTGCAAGGCCTGCGTAGCCGCCTGGTTGCCACCGGGATCGAGAAGGTGGTCCTCGGCGTGTCCGGGGGGCTCGACTCGACCGAGGCGCTGCTGGTCGCTGCGAAGACCATGGATGCCCTGGGCCTTCCTCGGACCAATGTGTTGGGCGTGACCATGCCCGGGTTCGCCACCTCTGCCCGCACGCTCAAGAACGCCACCCGCCTCGTCGACGCGCTCGGAGCGACGCTCCTCGAGATCGACATCCGTCCCTCTGCGATGCAGATGCTCGCCGACCTCGGCCACCCTGCGGCTGCGGGTGCCGCGCACTACGACGTCACGTACGAAAATGTCCAAGCAGGCGAGCGAACGTCACACCTGTTCCGCTTGGCCAACCATCACCACGCGCTGGTCGTGGGCACCGGCGACCTCAGTGAGCTTGCCCTTGGCTGGTGCACCTACGGGGTCGGCGACCAGATGGCCCACTACAGCGTCAATGCCTCGGTTCCTAAGACCCTGATCCGCTCTCTCATCGCGTGGATCGCTGCCACCGGCGAGCTCGGGCCCGCGACCGAAGCCGTCCTGGCCGACATCTTGGCCACCGAGATCTCTCCGGAGCTCGTCCCCGAGCAGCGCTCCGAGTCCACCGTGGGCCCCTTCGAGCTCGTCGACTTCTTCCTCTACCACCTCGTGCGATTCGGCTCCCGGCCGAGCCGCATCGCCTACCTCGCCCACCAAGCATGGCGCGACCCCTCGGCCCCGCCTTGGCCGGAGTTCCTCCCGGTCGAAGACCGGCACGCCTACAACCTGGCAGAGATCAAGCGATGGCTACGCGTCTTCCTCCAACGCTTCTTCGACAACCAGTTCAAGCGCTCCAGCTTGCCCAATGCCCCCAAGGTCGGCTCCGGTGGCTCGCTGTCTCCTCGTGGCGACTGGCGCGCCCCGAGCGATGCCCCCGCACGCATCTGGTTGGAGGAGCTCGAGCGCAACGTTCCCTGACCAGGGACCAACGGCCCTAGCGCGATGACGACCCGTCAGCCATCGTGGGCACATGGTCGCTGCCCCTCGACGCCATCGCGTCCGCTCGCTCCGGGTGGGCATCATCGCGCCGCCCTTCCTTCCGGTCCCCCCAGCCGGGTACGGGGGTATCGAGCGCGTCGTTGCGACGCTCGCCGAAGGGCTCCTCGAACGTGGTCACGAGGTCACGGTGTTCGCCGCCCCTCCCTCGACCACGCGGGCGCACGTGGTCACTCCTCTGGCCGTCCCCGCTCAGCTCGGTGACCCAGCAGCGGTCGACGACGAGCTGTTCCACGTCGCCTCCGCCTATCTTGAGGCACCGGCGTTCGACCTCATCCACGACCACACCGCAATGGGCCCGCCGCTCGGGGCACTCGTCGGCTCGCGGACGCCGGTCGTCCACACGCTGCACGGACCGTGGACGGCGAGCAACCGGCGACTCTTCGGATTGCTTCACCGCCAGATCCATCTCGTTGCCATCAGCCACGCGCAGCGTGCCGGCAACCCCAGGATCCGCTACGCCGGTGTCGTCCACAACGGGATCGACCTCTCGATCCATCCGTTCAATCCGACGAAGGAGGACTTCTTGGTGTTCGTGGGGCGGGTCAGCCCCGAGAAGCGCCCTGAGGTCGCCGTCGAGGTCGCCCGCCGAGCGAAGCGCCCGCTGGTCATGATCATCAAGCGCAAAGAACCGCCGGAACACGCGTACTGGGAGCAGGTCGTGGCCCCGCGGCTGACAGGAGACGTGGAAGTCCTCGACCAGCCACCGCACGAGGTAAAGATCGCCCTGATGGGCCGGGCACGCGCCTTGCTCTTCCCCATCGACTGGCCCGAACCCTTTGGCCTCGTCATGACCGAGGCGATGGCGTGCGGGACGCCGGTGATCGCCCGGCCACTGGGCAGCGCCCCGGAGATCGTCGCCCATGGCGTCACCGGCTTCCTGTGCTCGACGGTCGGGCAGATGGTCGACGCGGTCGGGGCGGTGGGCGCACTCTGCCCTGCGGCCTGTCGAGTCCGCGTCGAGCAGCACTTCTCGGCCGAGGCGATGGTCGCCGGCTACGAACGCCTCTACGAGGCGGCGACGACCTGGCCACTACGAGAGGACCGCGTCTTCGACCCGCACGCCGGGCCCCCCACGATTGCCTCGGAATCCGCGTGAGGCCGTGGCGTCGAGCTCGACGTTCGGCACGCCGAGGGAGTAAGACTCCACCGTGGGGCGCGCGCTGGTCACCGACCTCTACCAGCTCAACATGGCCGCCAGCTATCTGCACCGCGGCATGAACGAACCGGCAACGTTCAGCTTGTTCGTCCGGCGCCTGCCCAGAACCAGAGGATTCCTCGTCAGCGCCGGGCTCGAGGATTGTCTCTCCTACCTCGAGTCGTTTGCCTTCACCGAAGAGGATCTCGCGTGGCTCCGCGAAGCCGGCTTCCCCGATTCGACGGTCCGGAACCTCGCCGACCTGCGATTCACCGGCGACGTCGAGGCGGTGCCCGAGGGTCGGGTCGTCCTGGCCGGCGAGCCCCTGCTCGAGGTGACCGCACCGATCGCGCAGGCCCAACTGGTCGAGACCTTCCTGCTCAATCAGCTCACCTACCAGTGCGCGCTCGCCACCAAGGCCACGCGATGTCGCGTGGCGGCAGGCGACATCGAGCTCGTCGACTTCGCCCTGCGACGAACCCATGGCGCCGAGGCGGGAATGGCCGTCGCGCGCGCGTCGGCCATTGCCGGGTTCGTTGCGACGAGCAACGTCGAAGCGGCCCGACGCTACGGGCTTATGCCCGCTGGCACGATGGCGCACTCCTACATCGAGGCATTCCCGAGCGAGGAGGAAGCCTTCACTGCCTTCGCCGAGGATCTCCCCAACCGGACCACGTTCCTCGTGGACACCTATGACACCTTGGCCGGCGTGGACACCGCGATCAGCGTCATCCGTCGACTCGGCCTCGCCGAAGGGCTCGGAGTCCGCCTCGACAGCGGCGATCTGCTCCAGCTCGCGCGCGAGACCCGGCGCCGGCTCGACGCGGCCGGCTTGCACCAGGTGCGCATCTTCGTGAGCGGGGGGCTCGACGAATACGACCTCGAGCGCCTCCGGTTGGCCGGCGCACCGATCGACGCGGCGGGCGTCGGCACGAAGATGGGCACCTCCGCGGACGCCCCCTTCCTCGACAGCGCTTACAAGCTGGTCGCCTATGCGGGCCGCCCGGTGCTCAAGCTCTCCACGGGCAAGGTCACGCTCCCAGGGGCCAAACAGGTATGGCGCCGCCGTCCCATCGAGGCCGACCTGCTCGCCTTGCGCGAGGAACCCGGCCCGCACGATCGCGAGCCGTTGCTCGTCCCGGTCATGCGGGCGGGCACACGCGTTGCACCCCCAGAGCCCCTGGAGGCCGCCCGGCAGCGGCTGGCGACAGACCTCGCAGCGCTCCCCCCGGCGGCCCTCGACCTCCACGAGCCAACGGCTCCCGAGGTCGTCCTCTCCGATCGCCTGCTCCGTCTCGCCGAAACGGTTCGTGCCGGGCTGGTCCACGGTGAAGGGATCCACGACGGTCTTGACGACCACCGCGCACGGAAGGATCGCCAGGCGTCGGCCTAGTCCTCACGCTCGGGACGTAGCCCCCAGGCGGGCATCACCCCGGTGCTGGCGGCATCGCCTCCACTCAGAGCTTGTAGCCCAGTTGCCGCAAGAGCGCCTTGCGGTCTGCCTCGTCGCTTGCGGTCTCGACCCCGATGGGCGACGAACCGTCGATGACACCGAGGATCCCGCGGCCAGTTTGGCCTTGCGCAACGATCACTTCGACCGCATTGGCGGTCGCGCAGAACAGCGAGCAGACCTCCGGCACCGCCTTGATGGCATTCAGCACGTTCACCGGGTAGCCATCGCGCAGCAAGATGACGAAGGAGTGCCCGGCACCGATCGCAGCCGCATTGCGCGCGGCGAGATCGACGAGCTCGTCGTCGTTCCCGGACCGACGGACCAGACGCGCGCCGGAGGCCTCGACGAAGCCCACGCCGAACCGCAGCCGCGGCCCGGAGGAGGCCAAGGCCTCGTGGAGGTCTTCGACAGCCTTGATGAAGTGCGCCTGCCCGATGATCACGTTCAGCTCGGCAGGCTTTTCGATGGCGATGACATGCAGTTCCATCTTTCTCCCCCTGCTCGGCACCGCTGTGCGCTCGACGATGCCGCTCGCTGCCGGCACCCCTCGGACCGGGGCGCTCCGGGACTCGGTCCGACCAGCCCCTACACCGCTGCTCGTGCCATTCGCGGCACTCGTCGGAGACGCACCCCTGGTGGCAATCCTCTGACGACGACCTCACGCCCGGAGGCCTCGATGCTGAGACGGTCGTCACCGAGGGGGATGTTCTCGATTCGCAACACGCCGAGCTCGCTCGGCAGGTTCGGTGCGATCGACAGTTCGCGGTGGGGCATCTCGGGCTCGAAGCCGAGCAGTGCTCGGAGGACCAAGAAGATGCCAGCCGCGGCCCAGGCCTGTGGCGAGCACGAGGTCGGGTAGGCAACCGGCACCTCGAACTCGGATCGATCGAAGCCACAGAACAGCTCGGGGAGCCGTCCCCCGAAGCGCTCCGCCGCGCTGATGAGACCCATCGTGACAGCTTGGGCCTCCTCGACGAATCCGTAACGGATGAGCCCGGCCACCGCGATGGCGGTGTCGTGGGGCCACACCGACCCGTTGTGATAGCCCAACGGGTTGAAGGCGCCCATCGAGGAGGCCAAGGTCCGGATCCCCCAGCCGCTGAACATGGCTGGCGACAGCAAGTGGCGAACGACCTGGGGTGCCTTGTCGGCGTCGATGATGCCGGTCCACAGGCAATGCCCCATGTTCGAGGCAAGGGCGTCGATCTGCTGCTTGTCCGCATCCAACCCCAGAGCGAACCAGCCGCGCTCGCCGACCCAGAAGGCTTCGTTGAACGCCCGCTTCAAGTGCTCCGCTTTCTGCGCGAAGCGCCGGGCCCCCTCTCCGTCGCCGAGCTCCTCGGCGAGCCGGGAACGCGCCCGGTATGCGGCGTAGACGTAGCCCTGTACCTCGCACAGCGCGATCGGCGGATCGGCGAGGCGGCCCGAGGCGAAGCTGATCGCGTCCGAGGAATCCTTCCATCCCTGGTGCAACAGGCCTCGATCCGTCATCCGCTTGTACTCCACGAAGCCGTCACCGTCCCGATCCCCGTAGTCCTCGATCCACTGCAGTGCGCGGTCGACATGAGGGATCAGCTCCTTGACGATGTCGCCGCCGAATCCCCAGCGCTGCACCTCGCCGACGAGCATGACGAACAGCGGCGTCGCGTCGACCGTCCCGTAGTAGACGTCGCCGAGACCCTGGAGCAACGGCGTGCCCCAGCGGACCTCGTGCAGGATCCGTCCGGGTTGCTCCTCGGTGATGGGGTCTTCTTTGTGACCCTGGAGCCGGGCGAGGGTCTGCAGCGTTCCGATCGCCAGCGATGGATCCACGAGCAAGGTCATCCACGACGTGAGGAGCGAATCGCGACCGAAGAGCGTCATGAACCACGGAGAGCCCGCGGCCACGACGGCACGATCGGGAACCTCGGGGTCGAAGATGCGAAGGGATCCCAGGTCTTCGAAGGCGGTCGCTGCAGCGGTTGCGAGGCCCTCGTGCTCGCTGACGATCGACGGAGCACGCCTGCGCCACGACTGGAGACGAACCGCCGGCTCCGACGCTGCCAGCGGTGGCAAGGAGGACGCGAACTGTGGGGCAGCACGGAAGCCATCGGTCGAGAGCTCGAGGTGGACGGACATGGTCCACTCCCCCCGCGCCGGAACCACCGCCTGGGCCACGAGGTGCCCTGGGCTGGCGAGCACGGGCTCTGAGGCCCAAAGGTGCAGGCCTCGCTCATGGTCCTGCCACACGCTGGAGTACTCGAGCCCGTTGTCCGCTCGCTCGACGACAGGGGGCAGCCGGAGCGTCGTCCTCCCCTCTTTCACGTCGAAGAGATGGGCGAAGTCCACGTCCAGATCGATGACGAGGCTGCAAGCGCTCGCCTCGCCTGCCAAATTGCGCAGCACGAGGTCCTCCCTCATGCCGTTGCCGACGAAGCGTCGACGAATGACAAGGATCGTGCTGTCTGGGTGACCGCGAGGTGGACGCACCGCGGTGACAAAGGTCGCGGCGAACGGCTCGGGTACCTCCAGCGCCAGCGGTTCGAGACCCGAACCGTTGACCTGAACCTGCCACCGAGACAAAAACCGCGTGTCGCGGAAGAACAACCCCTGCGGTGAACCCGCCGCGATGTCGCCGTTCGCCTCGGAGAGACAGAAGCATCCCCCCTCGACGAGCGTCACCGCGGCCCCTGGCCAACCCACGACCGGGGGCCTCCCTTCAAACGTCCAACCCGTCATCACGTTCACTTCTTCATCAAACCGTAATAGAGAATGTGCGACGGCGCGCGGACGGGGCGCTGGGGAGGTTGCGGCGCCCTTCCGGATCATCCGCGCGATCCGGGACCAGCACTCACCAGCGGGCGGGGATCGTCCACATGCGGCCGAATGCGACGTACGTCGCTGCACCACAGCGCTCGCAGCGAAAGTGCACGCCACCGCCATCGACAACTGCAGCGGGGAGCGGGCTCCCGCAATCCGGACAGCGCTTGGGACGGCCGGGAAAGATGCTGCCTTCCGCGAAGATCCCAACGGGGTCCTCCGCTTCGTGCTCGGGGGCGCCGCCGACGGCCGGGTCGCGACGCTTTGACGCCGGTGCACGCGGCCCAAGGGACGCCTCGACCACCTCCTTGCCCTCCACTGCGATCACCTCCTGGCGGAGGCTACGCCCGAGCCAGCGTCGCGACCAGAGCCGAAGGTCCCGTGCACCATGAGGTGCTCGGACGGCACGCCTCGACCACGGCTGGTCCGCTGGCAATCACCGGGAAATAAGCGACGGCGGCCGCGGCAGCGTCGGGACGTTTGGCCCTATCGCGCCTTGTTCGTGGTCGGCAGAATCATCAAGCGATCATCAAGCGGTTCGGGCACGGGAGGCTCGGTGCCGCCTTCGCAGGATCGGCGTTGCACCAGCGCCAGCAGTGGGAGGAGGGAGCCCATGGGCACGATCAGATGGCGTCGGGGAGTTCGAGGTCGAGTCGCACGTGAGCTCGCTTCCCTGGGGAACGATGCTGCCGAAGTTGCTCAGCGCCTCCAGAGCGCCGGGGTGGCGGGAACGCCTAGCGACGCAGAGGATTGTGCGATCGCGATGTACCTGTCAGCGATCGTCGCGGCGGACCCCGCCATCCGCACCCTGCGGGTGTCGACCACCCGCGTCGTCGTCTTCCCTGCCCGGAGGTGGCAGCCGGCCTTCACGGTGGCCCTTCCTGACGCGGTCCGGGCGTTCATCGCGGGGTTCGACGCCAGGAAGTACCCGAGGCTCATCAGGGAGCGCTCACCGATCACCGGCCAACCCAAGTACTCCACGTCCCACAGCGCCACCTGAGCACGGCGATCATCGTGAGGCTCCGCTCGTGGCGGCGTCCTCTGGAACAACCCAGCCACGACAGGCTGAGCACCACGCGCCTCTTGCCCCAGGCAATCCATCGGCCGGCTGCCACGCTGCCACCCGTTCGCCGCGACCGCTACACGTGGATCGCCCTGTCGAACACGACACTCGGGGTCCTCATGGCCACGATCGACTCGTCGATCATGCTGATCGCGTTGCCGGACATCTTCAGGGGTATCGGGATCGACCCACTCCGTCCGGAAACAGTTTTTACCTGCTCTGGATGATCCTGAGCTTCCTGGTCGTCACGAGCGTGCTGGTCGTCAGCCTCGGCCGCCTCGGGGACCTCTACGGCCGAGTCCGGATGTACAACCTCGGGTTCGCCATCTACACGGTCTTTTCGTTGCTCCTTCTTTTCGTTGCTCCCTTCGGTCACGTGGATGAGCGGTGCCGCCGCAGCCATGTGGCTCGTGGTGATGCGTATCTTCCAGGGTGTCGGAGCGGCGTTTCTTACCGCCAATTCGGCGGCGATCCTCACCGACGCCTTCCCGGAGCACCAACGCGGCCTGGCGCTCGGCCTCAACCAGGTCGCCGGGATCAGTGGATCGTTCGTCGGGTTGGTCCTCGGTGGTGTGCTCGCCCCTATCGAGTGGCGTCTCATCTTCCTCATTTCGGTACCGATCGGGATCTTCGGGACGGTGTGGGCATACCTGCGACTGGTGGAGGTCGGCCACCGATACCGAGCGCCGATCGACTGGCCCGGCAACATCACCTTTGCCACGGGCCTTGTCGCCGTGTTGATCGGGATCACCTACGGGATCCAGCCCTACGAGGGCATGACCATGGGATGGGAGAGCCCGCTCGTCATCACCACCCTCGCCACGGGTGTGGGCCTGCTCGGTGCCTTCGTCGCGATCGAGGCACACGTGCCGGACCCCATGTTCCGCCTCCCGCTGTTCAAGATCCGAGCCTTTACGGCGGGCAGTTTGTCGAGTCTGCTCGCCTCGATCGGGCGGGGAGGGCTCATGTTCATGCTGATCATCTGGCTCCAGGGAATCTGACTCCCGATCCACGGATACGACTTCGCTCGCACTCCGCTGTGGGCCGGCATCTACATGCTCCCGTTGACCGCCGGATTCCTGCTGGCAGGCCCGCTCTCGGGCATTCTGTCCGACCGCTTCGGCTCGCGTCCGTTCGCCACTGGCGGCATGCTCGTCGCGGCGCTCTCCTTCGGGCTGCTCGAGCTGCTCCCCATCAACTTCGGCTATCCCGCCTTCGCGTTGCTCTTGCTGTTGAACGGGCTGTCGATGGGCGCATTCGGTGCACCGAACCGCGCTGGCGTGATGAACAGCCTGCCCGAACAGCACCGCGGGGCCGGTGCAGGGATGAACTCGACCTTTCAGAACACCGCGCAGGTGCTCTCCATCGGCATCTTCTTCACGTTGATGATCCTGGGCCTCGCGTCGCGCCTCCCCGCGACCATGGCCCATGGCCTCGTGGCCAGCGGTGTGCCAGTCGCTGCGGCGGAGCGAGTGGCACACCTGCCCCCTGTGTCCACGCTGTTTGCCGCCTTCCTCGGCGAGAACCCGATCCGGCATCTCCTCGGGGCACGCCTGCTTGCCCACCTCCCCAGGGAGCGGCAGCTCGCCTCACGAGCCGAAGCTTCTTCCCTGCGCTCATCTCGGCACCGTTTTGCACCGGGTTGCACGAGGCCTTCGACTTCGCCATCGCGGCCTGTCTGGTGGCTGCGGCAACCTCATGGCTGCGCGGCAGTAAGTTCGTCTACACCGAACCCGGTGAGCCCCATCCCATCGCCTGAACCACCGGCCAAGCCCCTCCCAACACCACGGTCCGGCGACACACCACCTCGCCGTCGTCGACGCGCTTGGGGACTCGCCCGTGCTGCGGGCGAGTGACCCCGAGGCAACGGCCGTCCTGAGCGGTTCGGGACCTTGGACCCTTTCGTGCGCCGGTTCGGGGCGCAACGCTGGAGTGGTGGTGCCAGTCGGCAGCGAACTCCCTGCCCCACCTCCTGGGAAAGAACCGGGTCCGCAAGTGGAACCCCCGTCCCCGCAGCTGCACGTCCAGGAACCAGCGCGCGGACGGGGTCGCGCTCGGCGCAGGGGAACGAGGCTGCTCGTCGTGCTGGCGATGATCGTGATCGCAGCGGTCGGCGCAGCCCTCGGTAGCTTGGCTTCGACGCCGTCGTCCCCACCGGCTACCACTCTGCCGCCGGCATCGTCGGCGCCGGTGATCGCTCCAGGCCAAGGGTCTTCGGCCCCTGGAGCCCCCCCAAATGCGCTGGCGCTTGCGCGAAGCATCGATCCGGCCCTGGTCGACATCGACACGCTCCTTTCCTACGAAGGCGTCCAAGGGGCAGGAACGGGCATCGTCTTGCGGCAGAACGGTGAGGTGCTCACGAACAATCACGTGATCGAGGGAGCCACCTCCATCAGCGTCACCGACGTCGGGAACCACAAGACCTACGACGCGACCGTCGTTGGTTACGACCACACCGATGACGTCGCAGTCCTCCAGTTGAGCGGTGCCTCACACCTGCGAACCGCGAGCATCGGTGATTCCGCGACGGTCAAGCCCGGCGACGGCGTCGTGGCCGTGGGCAACGCGGAGGGCGTCGGCGGCACACCCAGCTTCGCGGCGGGCTCCGTCACCGCAACCAACCAGACGATCACCGCGCAGGACCCCTTCAACGGATCCTCTGAACAACTCTTCGGGCTCATCGAGGCCAATACCGCCATCGTGCCCGGGTACTCCGGCGGTGCGATGGTCAACCGCGCGGGGCGCGTCATCGGCATGGTCACCGCAGGATCGGAAGGCTCCTCGATCCAGGGCGCTGGCACCACGGGCTACGCGATCCCCATCGATGCGGCGCTGGCCATCGCAGCCAGGATCGAAGCTGACGCACCGTCGGCCACCGTCCACGTCGGTCCAACCCCGTTCTTAGGGGTGCTGGTCTCGACACCGAGCACCGGCGGACCCGGCGCACAGATCGTCGAGGTCTTCCCCGGTGGTCCCGCGGCGACCGCCGGCCTCGTCTCCGGGGAGATCATCACCGGCCTCGATGCCCACACGATCACCACCCCAGGCGCGCTCACCGATGCCCTGCTGGAGGAGTCCCCTGGCACCACCGTCACCGTGGATTTCCTCGACCCTTCGGGTACAACGCACGCCGTCAAGGTCCTGCTCGGGAGCGGACCTCCGCAATGATCCTTCGTGCGCGCGACCACCGCCGCCTGCTCGCCTGCCTGAGCCTCCTCGTCGCGCTGGCAGTCCTCGCCAGCTTCAAGGGACAGGCGACGGCTGGCGCGGTGACCGAGCGTACGCCGCAGCATGCGGCGGCCCTTCGCCGTGCCAAGGCCAGTCGCCACGCCAACCCCAAGCCGAGTCCCCATGGCAAACCCAAGGCTCGACCCAAGAAACGGGCGAAAGCGCTCGTCTGTCACCCAAGACCGGTCCAGGAGACCCAGGGCAGCATCCGGATCACCGTGTCCCCGGGGACCTGCCTGAGGGGTCGCGAGGTCGTCACGGTCACCGGATCGGGATTCCACCCCAACAGCCCGGGAGGGATCGCCGAGTGCAATAGCGCGAGCGCGCAGCCCACGGTCCCGGTCCAGGGCAGCGCGGTCCCGGTGAGCTGCACCAATCCCCTGGCGGCACCAGCCACGAGCGCTTCGAGCGGCACGCTGGAGACCACGTTCTCCGTCGTCACCGGGATCACAGGACCCCCGGCACGGGGAACCGACAGCGCCGGCGCCGCGGCGACGAAGGACGCGCCACGCTATCCTTGCCCCCCGACGGCGGCACAACGAGCGGCAGGAGCCACCTGCACCATCGCCTTCGGCGACGCCGCTGGTGACCAGGTGAGCGTGGCGATCAGCTTCGTGCCCGGCGTCAAGCGGAGCTCGACCAAGCCCGGGAGCACGCTCAGCCCTTCGATCCCCTTCGGATGACGAGCGAGGAGCGGTCGAGACGATGAACGCGCCACGACCGAACCAGCGGGCGCTCCAGGCAATGGCTGCAGCGGCCCGCAGAGCGCGCCAGGGCGCGCCTAGCGCGCCTGACGACCCGAGGCCGGTGGATCCCAAGCCCGTGGAGCAGACCCCCGAAGCCACGGTGCAGCTGGAGCCGAACGCGATCGCCGGACCGGGCGACGACAGTGCGCATGGCAAGACCCCATCGCGCCCGCGGGGCACCCAACGGCGGTTGCGCTCCGAGACGGTGCTGCGTCGTAGCGTCATCGTCGCCGCCGCGCTCGTCGCCGCCGCCAGCATCGCGGTCATCGTCGGCCGCCTCACCGGCACCACCTCGGCGACGCCTCCACCTGCCTCGGTTCCCGCTTCTCGGACCCCGACGCAGCCCACCACGACCCCGACCGCAGCCCCACCGACGACGACCTCCCCGATCGGGGTCTCGCCGATCGGAGCATCGCCCATCACGACCGCTCCCGCCGTGACCCCTCCGGGCAGTGCCTCCACGAAACCGACGACCTCCCCGACGACGCCAACGTCACCTCCGTCGACCAGCGCCCCGGTTCCCGCGCTCCCGAGCACGACGGTGCCCCCGGGCGTCGTCGCCTCCGGCGCGCCCGTCCTTCGCACCCTCGATCCTTCCTCGGGAACGGCCGGCCAGGTCGTGACGATCTCCGGTACCAACCTGTTCAGTGCGAACGGACAGGTCCAGGCCACCTTCGACGGCCAGCAAGCCCCGACGAGCTGCCCCACCGAAACCTCATGCTCGGTGATCGTTCCGGCGCTCCCGGGGGGACCGCATACGGTCGTCGTGACGGTATCCACCGAGTCTGGGACCTCTAATGCCCTCACCTTCTCCTACGGCGGCTCCTTGCCGTCGGGGCTCAACGGAGCCGATCTCGCCACCGGCGGGTGAGGACGATGAAGACGACGCTCCCCACTGCCGCCACTGCCCAGAAGGCGACGAACCGATAGACAAGGGTCGCTGCGAGTGCTGGAACGGCCCGAACACCCGTGAAGACCAATCCCCCCACCAGACCGCCCTCGACGGCACCCAGTCCCCCGGGCAGCAGGCTGAGACCCCGTGCGACCTGGGCAATGGCGTACGCGAACAACACGCCGTGCCAGGGAACGGCGAACCCCAGGATCACAAAGGCAAGGACGAGGACGCCCGCGTCGCAGAGCCAGTTGAGCACGGAGGCCACGAAGACCACGCTCCCACCCCGCACCGACACCCGGTAGCGCGTCGCATGCTCGATCGCCGCCGCGACCGCTTGCGTCAGGCGGCCGCGAAATCGCGCGGCCAGCCACCGGTCCCAGCGCACCAGCCGATGGGCGACGACCACGACCCCGACGGCGCCCACGGCGAGGACAGCGCCTGCCGCAACCAGGCCAACCGGCGTCCAGATCCCCGCAAGTCCTGCCCCGAGGAGCACGAGGCCGAGCACGGTGGTCGTCGCGGCGAAGCCGGCTGCGAGAACGGTCCAGGTCGCCAGCGCCACCGGGACGCCGCGGGCGTGGTACTGGCCGAGCAACCAGCCACTCGCCGGAGCGACGCCGAGCGGTACGAGGTCCGCGATGGCCGTCGAGGCCACCGTGAACCCCAACAGGCTCACCAGGGCGACCCGGTGGCCTCCTGCGGATAGCAACTGGCGCTGGGCAACCGCCATTGCCAGCAGTGAGGTCGTCTCGAGGACGGCTGCCGGCACGAGCCACGGGAGCCGATCGGCCCGGAAGTGCCGGAAGGCGGCGGTGAAATCGCTCACCGCCGACGGCGCCCGGAGCACGAGCGCGATGACGACCCCCAGGACCGCCAGCCCGATCACCACGCGCACCACCCGATGGGATCTACGCCCCGGCGATCGACCAGTGACTGGGGACTGCTCCGGCCGCAACGACGCCCCGAGGTGAACCCAGTCGAGGTCACCCGGGTCGCCTCCGGGCTCGCGCTCGCTCACCGCCAGCCTCGAGCCGCTCGTGCGTCGCCAGTGCGCTCGCCGCCAGCCTCCGACGCTCGATGACGGCGCTGCCGGTTCCGGGTCGCCGATAACAGTGCAGCGGGCGTCATGAAGCAGATCGACGCGAGGAACGCCGCGTGCAAACCGGCCGTGAACGCGACCCCAACCCGATGCGAGCGGGTCGCGGTCCCGAGGAAGATGGCGAATGGCAGTCGCCGCGAGATCGAGCGAGCGGCCACGAGAACCGCCACGGCGAACGAGAAGACCATCCCGATGTTGGCAAAGGTGCGCAGCATTTCCGAAGCGATGCCGAAGTCCTCCCCTGGCGCGACCTTCATGACCGCCGAGTTGTTCGCGGGCATGAACGCTCCGGCTCCCATGCCGTTGAGGATCGAGCCGACGATGACGAAGACCAAGGACGCGGTCACCTGGAACTGCACAGAGACGGCGAGCGCTGCGATCTGGATGCCGAGGCCCAGCGTTGCAGGCCACACTGCCCCGAGCCGGTCGGCCAGGCGACCGCAGGAGGGACCGGCGATCCCCGCGACGAGATCGCCGGGCACGAGCAGGAGCGAGGCGTGGGGCGGACTGAGGCCGTAAACCCCCTGGAGATGCGTGAGCACGCGGAACACGGCAGCGAAGTTGGCGACCGCCTGGAACAACGAAGCCAGCAGCGTAGGGGTGAGCGTCGGGAAGCGGAACAACGACGGCTCGACCAACGGTGCTCGCCGACTTCGCTCCACCGTCACGAAGGCGACCAGCGCCACCATGCCTCCGATAAGGAGCCGAGGACGGCGGCCGAGAGGCTCTCGGTCGCCAGCTTGGTCATCGCCCACAGGACACCGAACCGTCCCGCGCCGAGCGCCACCATGCCGACAAGGTCGAGGCGCTGGCGCTGCACCGGGTGGACGTCGCGCAGGACCACGACAGCCACAGCGAGCGCAACAAGGCCGGTGGGGACGTTGATCCAGAAGCTCCAGCGCCACGACGCGAAGGTGATGCGCACGCCGCCGAGCAGGATGCCCAGGATGACGCCGACGTTCCGCCCCATGGAGTTGTAGCCGAACGCCAGGCCTCGCTCCGCCGGAGCGAGTGCGGCGGCGAGCACCGCACCGCTTTCGCGGTGAGGAACGCAACCCCGAAGCCCTGGACCACGCGGAAGGCGATGATCGTTGCCGCACTCGTCGCCGCCGCACACAAGGCCGACCCCACCACGAACACGAAAGAAGCCGAGCTCATACCTGCGTGATCGGCCGAAGAGACCGCCCCAGCCTCCCGACCTGGGTCGCCAGGACCGTGACGACGAGGATGTACGCGATGATCACCCAGATCACCGCCGACAGTGGGATGCGCAGTGATCGCTCCATGGCCGGAAGCCCCAGGACGACGATCGTCGTGTCGACGACCGTCATGAGCACACCCATCATCACGACGAAGACGACCAAGCGCCGCCGATGGTCACGCACTGCAGGCGTACCGAGCGGGTGGAGACGGCTCGAAGCGTCCATCGCCACGCCATGCTGCCCGGCGAACGAGCCTCGGTGTAGAGCCGTTGGTCCCGCTCCCCGACAGAGCTCGACGCAACGACGAAGCTGCCGGTGCAGCTGTGGCGAGGAACCGGTTCGGCACCGCGCTGGGGTCTCGCCTCAGGATTCGGACCACTCGAAGCTGACGATGATCCGTGCTCTCCCTCGATCGCACTGGCGTGTCCGTTTCGTCCCCGCCCGAGCGGGTACTGATCCGCGATGTGAAGGGGAACGGTTGGCATCTGCTCAGAGCCCTCGGGGCTCGGCCCTGGCACCTCGAGGGCCGGCTCCTGGTGGCACAATGCAGGCCTGTGCACGGAACGGCTGAGGGATGCTCGGTATCGTCCACCGCCTGGGGCTGATCGCCACAGGTTCAGGAGGCCCCTTCGACGGCAATCACTGGCACCCCTATTGGTTCATGGGTCCTTCCGTCCTTGGCCTGTTCCTGTCGCTTCTCGTCGTCGTGGCCGCTGCCCAGCACTGGCGGCGCCGCTATGGCGATGTCGCCTCCGAGCCCGACGAGCCCACCGACCCGAGCGATGGCGACGTGCGACCGCACGGACTCCAACGGCCGGGCCTTCCCGGCGTTGCCGAACAACCGAGCGCTGCGCCAGTATTGGCCTCCGACGTCGAGCGCGAGGAGGCGGCCCGTCGCCTCTCCGTCGCCGTGGGCGAGGGCCGACTCGGCGTCGAAGAAGGCACCCATCGCATCGATCGCGCACTGCGTGCTCGTTATCGCCACGAGCTCGTCGTGCTGGTCGCCGACCTGCCGGCGGACTCCCCGCCTCCAGACCGACGCGCCGCCTCGGGGCTCTTCCTGCGGACCGCTGTGGCGGCGCCGGTCGTCCTCGCAGCGCTCGTCGTCCAGTTGCTCGCCGGTCTGTGGGAGTTGTGGCCCGTCGCCGTCGCCCTTCTTGCATGCTTCCCCGTGCGCTCAAGATGAACGCCGCCGAGATCCGGCGCCCGTTCGATGTACCGCTCCTCGAAGATCTGCCCGACCCGGCTGGAAGACGCGTCCTGGTACGCGCCGACCTCGACATCCCGCCCACCGAGGACGACGACCTCTGCCATGTTCGCCACGTCGAGCAACTGGGCCCGACGCTGGAGTGGCTCTTTCAAAGAGGAGCCGAGGTGACCGTCTCCGGGCATCAGGGACCGCTGGGTTCGACCGGGGATCCTGATCGCTTTGCCCGCACAGCCAAGGCGCTGACCTCGCACTACCCGAAGCTCCGCGTCCTGCCCAACCTCGCCGAAGGAGAACGACCATTCTCCGCCGCACACGAAACGACCGATGGGCACCGAGCCGATGGCGCGGACCTGCTCGATTGGCTCCTCGAAGGGCAGGAGCTCTTCGTCAATGACGATTTCCAATGGTGCGCGACCCCGCTGGTCTCGGTGGTCGGCCCGCCCACCGTGCTCCCCAGCGCGGCCGGGCGCAGGCTCCAAGCCGACCTGGAACTCTTGGCGCCGATGCTGGCGCCCGAGCGCCCCTTCGTCGTGGTCATCGGCAGCCGATCCGTGCTCGATCGTCTCCGTGACCTGCAAGCCCTGGTGCTGCGCGCTGACGCGGTCCTCGTCGGCGCGCAGATGTCACACCCGTTCTTCGTCGCCCTCGGTAAGCAACCGCCAGGTGACGAACCGCCGGACTTCATCGAGGAATGCCGCCGAGCCTACGGGGTCGCCCACGAGATCCTCCACGACGTCGTGCTCCCCTTGGACCTCGTGTGGGAGCGCGACGACGGCACAATGGTCGTCGCCAAGCCCGAGAGCGTCATCGCCGGCTCCATCGCCGACATCGGGCCACGGACCGCCGTCCGCTATGCTGAGGTGCTTCGCGGCGCACGTCGCATCCTGTGGATGGGGGCCCTCGGCAAGCTCGAGGATGCCCGCTTCGCCGAGGGCACCCTCGCCGTGGCACGGTCCCTCTCGAAGCTCTCGGCAGGCGTCGTGGTCGGCGGCGACGCGTTGGTGCGAGCACTCCGAGAGCACCGGCTCCTGCCGGAATCAGCCGGCGTCGTGAGCGCGACCGGGAGCACGATCGCATTGCTCAAAGACGGGGATCTCCCGGGACTCGCCGCCCTGCGAAGAGCTCCGCGAGCCGGCTGGTGACCGCCAGCCCACCCCGGCACACGTCCTCGGCCTCCCTCAGGCGCCCGCTGCCTGGCCCAAGGACTCGGCACCACAGACGCGAACGCGTGCTTGTGACGTTCGCCTCTGCATCATCGCCCGCAGTAGTGCAACGATGGGTTCGGCCTGCGATGTCGTGGTAATGATCAGGCGATGATCCTTCGAACGCGAAAGGGGACGAACGGGACATGGTCCTGGTTGCGACGGGCCTCACGACCTGGGCACGCCGGCGGCTCGGCGGCGTGCTGAACGACGAGGCGACGAGCTGAGCTCGTGCCCTACCCACTGTTCGCCCTCACGAACCTCCTGGCGAAGAAGGGACGCTCGCTGGGACTCGCCGCGGCGGTGGCGTTCGCCGTCATGATCGTCGTCACCCTCGCGGTCACCAGCAGCGGTTTGGAGCAATCTGCCACCGCGATCATCTCCATCGCGAAGGCGAACTTCGCCGTCGCGCAAAAAGGGGTCTCCGACCTGCTCTCCAGTACCATCGACGCGTCTGAACGCGCCCGCATCGCCAAGGTCCCCGGCGTGGCGCGAGCGGTGGGGGTCCTGGTGGCAACGGAGAAGATCAACGCAGAGAACCCGGTCTTCATCGAGATCGGGATCAACCCCAGCGATCTCGGCCCCTTCGGCGTCACCATCCTCGCGGGGCACGCTTTCGCTGCCGACGCGACCAATCAGTGCATGCTGGGGTGGCGTGCCGCCGCCAACCTCGGGCTGCACGTCGGCTCGAAGTTCGCAGCAGACGGAACCGTCAACACCGTGACGGGCATCTATTCGACGGGGAACAGCTTCGGGGACTCCGCAGCCATGTTCCCCCTGACCGCAGAGCAGGCCTACAACCGCCTGCCCGGGATCGTCACCTTGGTCTTCGTAAAGGTCGCTCACGGGTACTCGGTCAGCGCCGTCGAACGAGCGATCGACTACCGGCTTCCCGAGCTCACGACCATTCGCACTGCCTCGCAGTTCGGGCGGGCGGACCGAACCCTCGTCTACCTCAAGGCTGCAGTCACGGGATCGACCATCTTGGCTGTCCTCATCGGAGCCATCATCGTGGGGAACACGATGCTGCTCTCGGTGTTCGAGCGAACCCGGGAGCTCGGCTTGCTGCGGGCGGTCGGCTGGACCCGGCGACGCATCGTCGGCCTGATCCTGACCGAGAGCCTGGTCCTGGCCGTCGTCGGTGCCGGTATCGGCGTCGGGCTGTCGTTCGCGGTGAGCGCGATCCTCGAAAACGTGCCTGCTCTCGTGGGGATCCTGCACGCCCACTTCACCCAGGGCGCCTTCTGGCGGGCCCTGCTCACCGCCCTCGGGATGACCATCATCGGTGGCCTCTACCCGGCGACTCGCGCGGCGCTGCTCGCCCCACTGAAGGCACTCAGCTATGAGTGATCCCTCGTCGTCTCCCGTCACCGCACCGCCGTCTCGGCAGGCCCAATCTGGTGCCCGATTCGCGGTGGAACTCTGCGACGTCGTCAAGCGCTATCCCGGTGGCGTCGTGGCGCTCGACCACATCGACCTCGCCATTGCCGAGCACGAGTTCGTGGCCGTTACCGGGCCGTCGGGCTGTGGGAAGTCGACCCTGCTCCACCTGGTGGCTGCGCTCGACCACCCGACGTCGGGCACGGTCCGGGTGAACGGCCAGGACCTCACGACGATGCGAGACCTCAGCAGCTTCCGCCGCCACGAGGTCGGTCTCGTCTTTCAACTGCACAACCTGTTGCCCCGGCTCTCCGTGCTCGCGAACATCGAGGTCGTCATGTACGGCACCCACCGAAGCAGTCGTGCACGGCGGGAGCGGGCCCTCGAGCTGCTTTCCGAGGTCGAGCTGTCGGGCCTCGAGTACCGCCTGCCCACGCAGCTCTCCGGCGGGGAGCGCCAGCGCGTTGCCATCGCGCGCGCCCTGGCGAACGAGCCTCGCCTGCTCCTCGCCGACGAACCGACCGGGAACCTCGATCCCGATGCCGCGCAACGCATCATGGACCTCTTCGAGAAGGTGAACGCGGACGGCATGACCGTCCTGCTCGTGACCCACGACGAGAAGCTCGCAACCCGAGCAGACCGCATCGTCAAGATGAAGGCCGGCCGTCTCGCTGGCTGATCGTCGGGCTGCTCGGCAGCGATGACCTTGGGCCCTGGTCAACGCCGACAGGATCGCTCAGGCTGGGGAGGTCCGGACTTGAAGGAGCCTGCGGTGGCAGATGGGACGGTGCACGGCCAACCAGCGCACAGGCACAGGGGCTCGCTGCGGATCGCGCGCATCGCGGGAATCGACATCTTGGTGCACTGGAGCTTCCTGATCCTTCCGGCATTGATCGCGCTCGGAGGAACGAGCGCCTCCGCCGTCGGATGGGGGATGGTGTGGATCGGGGCCATCTTCGGATCGGTCGTCGCCCACGAACTCGCCCACTCACTCGTCGCACGCCGCCACGGCGTCGTCGTGCTCGACATCCTGCTCTTGCCGATCGGCGGGCTCTCCCAGATGAGCGAGATCCCAGAGGACCCCGGCACCGAGCTCGCGATCGCTGCGGCAGGACCCCTCGCCAGCCTCGGGATCGCCACCGCCTTCGTCGTCGCCGGCTTGGCTTTCCATGTGCAACTGTGGCCACCGACCCTGTTCGCACGGGCGTGGGTCGCGCGCCTTGCGTGGTTGAACGTCCTCCTCGGGTCCTTCAACCTCCTTCCCGCCCTCCCGATGGACGGTGGTCGTGTCCTGCGCGCGGGGCTCGCCAGGCACCGGAGTCGCCAGGAGGCGACTCGCATCGCGGCCTCGATCGCGCGGGCAGTCGCCGTCATCATGATCCTCGGGGGGATCTTCTACGACCTCTGGCTGGTGCTCATCGGTCTCTTCGTCCTCCTCGGGGCCAACGCCGAGGAGTCCATCGCAAAGCGCCCTCCAAGGCGTCCACCCGGACCCCCACCACCCCTCGGACCACCGCCGTTGCCGCCATGGCCCGACACATGGTCCACAACGCCCTGGGAGAGCGATCGACGCTGAACGCGCGATCACCAGCCGCTTGCACCAGGCTGCAGCGGACAGACACCCCCGGGCACCTCTCGCGTGCCCGCAGGCCACGAACAGGCCAGCTCAGGCGAGCGCCCGCTCCTCAGGCACCCTTTCGGTGCCACGGGGGATTCCGAAGCGGCCTCGGTGGGACCTCGCGGCGACGGGCCTCGGACTCCGAGGGCTGCAGCCTCTGGCGTTCGTCGAGCACGAGGCGGCGGCAGCGCCGGCACAGCCCACGATGCACATGCGCAGTAGCCCCGCAGCGCTCGCACACCCCAGCACGAGCCAGCTGGCGCAGGCGAGGACGCCAACCGCCGCGCGCGGCGCGCTCAGCCCGCCCTTGCCCGGGATCCGGCGCGTGGGCGCCACGCCCGCTCGCGGACCGCTCCTCGTTCCCTCGATCGCTGCTGTCCATCATCACCACCCTCGGATGCTCCAACGCCGAGATCGCTCGCCAGCTCCCTGATCTCGGGGAGCGCGCGCCGCAGGCCGGCAGGAAAACCGTCCGCTGAATGGAGCCTGGTCCTCAGCGCTGCACATTGGTCAATGATCTGCGCGTCGGTCAGCCCGTCAGCAACGAGGACCGCCGCGAGATGGACGAGCCAGGGAACGGTTCCTGAGGCTCGCGCGATCTCAGCCAGCTGCTTCTCGTTGGTTTCGAGCCAGGTTCGGGTCTGGTTCATCTCTCGACCCCTTTCCGCGTCTTTCGTCCCATGGTGTGCCCTGTTCGCCTCCTTCGCTAGGGCCGAACGCCCCGAATTCCGCTCGGGTGGGGCGGGCGCGATTGGGAAGCAACCCGATCACCACGAATGCCGCTCCTGCCACCACCCCGGCTCCCACGCTGACCGCCACGTCCATGCCGCTCACGAAGGCCTGGCGCGCGACGGTCGCGAGGGCGTCGCCCAGCGCACCACCCAGATGGCCGGCGACCGCGAGCGCCCCGCCCAACGAGCCCGTGACGAGGTGGGCAACCGAAGGCCCAACGCCCCGGCGGGCGAGGAGCGGGGCCAGCCGATCCTGGTAGCGGGTATTGAGGATGCTCCCCAGTACCGCGACGCCCAGAGCACCGCCGATCTGGATGGCGGTGCTGTTCGTGGCCGATCCCACGCCGGCATCCTCGAGCGGCAACGAACCCATCACGGATTCCGTCGAAGGGGCGAACGCCAGGCCCGTCCCGACGCCGAGGAAGAAGAGCGCAGGGAGCACGTCGTTGTAGGTGCCCGACACGCTGACGCGCGACAGCAGGACCGAGCCCACCACGACAAGCCCCATCCCAGCGAACACGACGACCTTGGTTCCCAGGACGCGCGCCGCGGCAGCCGACAGCGGGGCGACGATCAAGAAGACGACGGCGACCGGGGCCACGCGCAGCCCGGTTTGGAACGCGCTATAGCCCAGCGAGAACTGCAGGTACTGGGTCAGGAGGAACAGGAACCCCATCAACGCGAACATCACCATGGCCATCGCGGCGATGGCTGCCGAAAACCGCGCGGAGCGGAAGAACGCCAGCTCGAGCATGGGGTGCACCGAGCGACGCTCCCAGATCACGAACGCACCCAGCACGACGAGCGCCCCCGTCAGGGCGCCGAGGATCAGCGGGGAGCTCCACGTGCGCGTCGGGGCTTCGATGATGCCCCACAACAGCAGCCCCATCCCGACCATGGAGAGCCCGGCGCCTGTCGGATCGGAAGGCTTGGCAGCCGTGTTCTTGGAGTTGGGCACCAGCCATGGCGTCGCGACCAGCCCCACCAATGCGACCGGCACGTTCACCAAGAACACCGATCCCCACCAGTAATGGGCCAACAGGAAGCCACCGGCCATCGGACCGAGGGCGACGCCGAGCCCCGTCGTCCCCGACCAGATCCCGATGGCCCGAGCTCGCTCCTGGGCCTCGGTGTAGACGTTGGTGAGGATGGACAAGGTCGTGGGCATGATGGCTGCGCCACCGATCCCCATGAAGGCCCGCGCCGCGATGAGCCGGTCCGGCGTCCCGGAGAACGCGGACGCCGCGGATCCCGCTGCGAACGCCGCCAACCCCACCATGAACACCCACTTGCGCCCCAGGCGATCGCCCAGGCTGCCGGCGACCAGGAGCAACCCGGCGAAGACGACCACGTAGGCATCGACGAACCACGCCAGTTCGCTCGAGGACGCATGCATCGACCGAGCGATGACGGGGAGCGCGACGTTGAGGATCATCATGTCGAGGCTGACCAACAGCAGGCTCACCGAGAGCACGGCGAGCGTGAGCCCTCGGTGCCCGAACACTCGCCGCGACGTCGACCGACCAGCGGGCACGGCTGCCCCGTTACGACCCGTCGGGCTCGCCACGGACCACGACGACGGGACACGGCGCATGCGACACGCAGTGGAAGCTCACCGACCCCAGCAGAACGCCGACGAAGCCGCCCCTCCCGCGGTTGCCGACCACGAGGAGGTCTGCACCCTTCGCTGCACCCACGAGCATCCGGGCCGGAGCGCCCTCGGCAACCAGCGGTTCGATCGGGACATCGGGGTGGGGGCCGAGGACCTCTTCGACCAGGAGATCGAGCCGTTGCCGGACGAGGGCGAGCGGGTCGCCTCGGGGCTCGACGTGGGGGAGCCACATCTCGCGGTAGGGGTTCTCCCAGACCATCATGGGCTCCACCACAGCCCCGGTGTGCGCGGCCTCCGAAACCGCCCACAACAGCGCCTCCCTCGACGGCATCGAGCCGTCGACTCCGACCACGATCCGTCCCATCTGGCCAGGATCGCGCTGCGTGGGGGCAGCGAATAGGGCTGAAGGTCCTCTGGCCGGGCCTCCGCAGAGACGGTGACCCGGGAAGCGGCTGCCTACCCTGGCCGGCAACCGGCCGCAAATGGGTACTTTCGCCCCTAGCGCGCGCCCCGGCAACCCTCGATGCTGTGAAGATGAGCTCGCCGCGCTACATCCGCTTCTTCGACGAGATCGGCATGGAGGATCTCGCCCTCGTTGGCGGGAAGAATGCCTCCCTGGGGGAAATGCTTCGCCACCTCGCCAGCGCAGGGGTACGAGTGCCCGAGGGGTTCGCGGTCACCACCGCCGCCTACCGCGCCATGCTCGATGAGGCCGGGGCATGGGAGCCGCTGCGCGCGGCCCTGGATGGTCTGGACACCGCCGACGTCGACGACCTGGCGCGACGAGGACAGCGGGCCCGCGAAATTGTCTACGGCGCTGGCCTCCCAGAGGCACTGCGCTCCGAGATCCTTGCAGGCTATCGGGAGCTCCAAGCCCGCTATGGGCCCGAGGTCAGCCTCGCCGTCCGCAGCTCGGCCACCTCCGAGGACCTCCCTAGTGCCAGTTTCGCCGGGCAGCACGAGAGCTACCTCAACGTCCGCGGAGACGCCAACCTCCTCGAGGCCTGCCGGCGGTGCTTCGCGAGCTTGTTCTTGGACCGCGCGATCCACTACCGCGTCGACCAAGGCTTCGACCACTTCAAGACGCTGCTGTCGATCGGGATCATGAAGATGGTGCGCTCGGACCTGGCATCCGCGGGGGTGATGTTCTCCCTCGACACCGAGTCAGGCTTCCGTGACGTGGTCTTCATCACCGGCTCCTATGGCCTCGGCGAGAACGTGGTGCAGGGGGCGGTCGACCCCGACGAGTTCACCGTCTTCAAACCGACCTTCCTCGCCGGCCATCGAACGGTGCTGCGCCGAGTGCTCGGGGACAAGGCAGTGAAGATGGTCTTCTCCCAGGGGGGAGGCCGCCAGACGACGCGCAACGTCCCCACCCCCAGAGCCGATCGATCGCGCTTCTGCCTGAGCGACGACGAGGTGCTCGAGCTCGCCGACAATGCCTGCGCGATCGAGGCCCACTACGGGCGCCCCATGGACATGGAGTGGGCCAAGGACGGTCTGGACGGCCAGATCTACCTGGTCCAGGCCCGGCCGGAGACCAGTGTCTCCCAGCGTGCCCCTGCCGCCATCGAGCGCTACGTCGTCGAGGCCGGAGGAGAAGTCATCGCCCAAGGGCGCGCCGTCGGGGAGAAGGTCGCCGCCGGAACCGCTCGGCGCATCGACGACGTCACCCAGCTGAAAGCGTTCCAGGCCGGCGAGGTGCTCATCGCCGATACCACCACCCCCGACTGGGAGCCGGTGATGAAGACGGCCGCGGCCATCGTCACCAATCGAGGTGGCCGGACGTGCCACGCGGCGATCGTCGCCCGGGAGCTCGGGATCCCTGCCGTGGTCGGCACGAAGGACGCCACGAACCGAGTGCGAAGCGGCGAGGTGGTGACGGTCTCATGCGCCGAAGGCGAGACCGGCCGCGTCTACCGCGGGCTGGTGGGCTTTCGGATCGAGCGCACCAGTACCGAAGCGCTCGCGCGGCCGGCAACGAAGATCATGGTCAACCTCGGGAATCCCGACCTCGCCTTCGCCACCTCATTCCTCCCCAACGACGGGGTCGGCCTCGCCCGCATGGAGTTCATCGTGAGCGAGTCCATCAAGGCGCACCCCCTCGCTCTCGTGCACCCCGATCAGGTGACCGACCCTGGCGCGCGCGCCGAGATCGAGCGGCTCCTGCACGGGTACCGAGACGGGGCGCACTACTTCGTCGAGCGGTTGTCCGAGGGCATCGGTACCATCGCTGCCGCCTTCTGGCCAAAACCCGTCGTCGTCCGGATGTCGGACTTCAAGACGAACGAGTACGCAAGCTTGCTCGGTGGCGAGGACTTCGAGCCCAAGGAAGCCAACCCGATGCTTGGCTTCCGGGGTGCTTCGCGCTATGCGCACCCCGCCTACAGCGAGGGTTTCGCGCTGGAGTGCGAAGCGATGCGACGAGTTCGCCAGGACATGGGCCTCACCAACGTCGTGCTCATGATCCCCTTCGTCCGCCGGGTCGAGGAGGCGCGCCAGGTCCTGGCGCGCATGGCCGAACTGGGGCTCGTCCGTGGACACGACGGTCTGCAGATCTACGCGATGTGCGAGGTCCCCAATAACGTGATCCTGATCGATCGCTTCGCCGAACTCTTCGACGGGTTCTCCATCGGATCCAACGACCTCACCCAACTCACGCTCGGGGTCGATCGCGATAGCGAGGTCGTGGCCTTCGACTACGACGAACGCGACGAGGGTGTCAAGACCATGATCCGCTTGGCGGTGGAGGGCTGCAGACGCAACGGCATCCACTCCGGGCTCTGTGGCCAGGCACCGTCGGACTACCCCGACATCGCGCAGTTCCTGGTGGAGATCGGTATCGACTCGATGAGCCTGAACCCCGACACCGTGGTGCCCACGACGCGCGCGGTACTCGAGGTCGAACGTCGGCTCGGCCGACAGACCCGTGAGGGATCCGGCCGCCAACCGATCGGTAGCACCGCGTCCGGTGCACGACCATCGGCCGCTTCGAGGGGCGTGGCACCACAACCTGAAGCGATCGTTCGGGAGCTCGCACACCCCGGCGGCTGAAGCCCTGGTCCGCCGCGCCCGGTAGGAGGCTCACCCAGAGGAGGCCGGGAGCGGGACCCGCCATTCCACGCGGGTCCCCCGCTCGCCGTTGGCGGACACCTCGAAACGTCCGCCGAGCATCTTCGCTCGACGCTCTAGGTTCGCCAGCCCGCTCCGGTGGGTGACCGAGCCCATCCCCCGACCGTCGTCGGTGACCTCGAGCACGATCTCGCTCCCAGCCTGGACAGTGACCTCGACCGTCGAAGCGCCAGCGTGGCGCGCGACGTTCGAGAGCGCCTCGCGAGCGGTGGCGAGCAGATGGTCCGCAACGTCGTCGGGAATCGCGGTGTCGACCGGGCCGCTGAACTCCAGTCGCGGCTGGAAGCCGAGCAGCTCGGCGGCCTTGGAGGCGACCGCGAGCATCTCAGCGCGAAGCCCGCCGCCTTTCGCGGGCTTGGGGCCGTGCCCCAGGGCGAAGATCGTCGAGCGGATCTCGGCGATGGTGGCATCGAGATCGTCGATGACGTTCTCCATGCGGCTCCGCACCTGAGGGTGCTCGGCGAGGCTGAGCACGCCCTGCAACGCCATGCCGCTCGCGAAGAGTCGTTGCACCACCAGGTCGTGGAGATCACGGGCGATACGGTCCCGATCCGCAAGCACTTCGTGCGCGGCCCAGGCTTCCGCCAACGCCTGTTCGGCTTGCCGGCGACTCGTGAGGTCTCGGACCACCGCGGAGTAGCCGACAAGGCGGTCTGTCGCGTCGCGGATCGCCGACAGCGTGACCGACACCTCGACCAAGGAGCCATCCTTGCGCCGACGCCACGTGTCGTAACGCACCGCGTGCTCGCCGCCCGAGAGCTGCTCGAGGGCCGCGGTGAAGGCGCTGCGCTCCTCCTCGGGGACCAGGATCGATGCGGGACGGCCGAGGATCTCCTCTTGCCGGTAGCCGAGGAGCTGCTCAGCGCCAGCGTTCCAGGTGCCAATCGTCAGCTCGGGGGTCAACGACCACATGGCGTCGTCAGACGAGCGGACGATCGCCGCAAGGTGCGCCTCCGCCTCCCGGGCATCCTCGAGCTCGACGTGGAGCGCCACGAGTCCGCGATTGGTCTCTTCGAGCTCTTCCACCAGCTCAGCGATCTCCGATTGGCTTCGTTGGAGCTCCGAGTCCTTGCTGCCAAGGAGGGTGACGACCTGCTCCAACACCAGGTCCTCCCGGCGGAGGAGGTCAGCGAGCGCTCCCATCCCGCCGTCGGGAGGGCCCCCGAGGGTGGGATGGCGCTGCGCCTCCGGGGGGAGGGTCCACGACAGCCTGACCGTCGTGCCTCCCCCGGCTGGGTGCTCGATCGCCAGCTGCTCTGCGTTGCGGCGCGCACATGCCAGCCCGGCCTCGGGGCTCGCCGCCTCCAGGGCACCGAGCTCGCCGGTGCCGGATCCCGAGTCGGCAACGACTTCGAGGCGAGCATCGTCGTCACCGACGACCCTGAAGGTGACGGTTCCCCCACCGCCGCGGCGCAGGGCGTGGAGCGCGACCTCGGTGGCCGCGATGACCAGCTGCACCTGGGTCTGCAGCGCCAGTCCCGAACCGGCCGCGATCTGCTGGGCCAGCCTGCGCAGCTCGATCAAGTCGCGTTCGGTCTCGATCCCCACCGTGGAGACGACATTCGCACGGGCGCTCATCGGCGTGGCGATGCGAGCCGGCCCTCCTCGGCTCCCGAGGACCCGGAGCGGAGGTCCTCGATGACCAGGACCGTCGCGTCGTCACTGGTTCGCCCGAAGTCACGGTGCAAGACCGCAGCCACGACCGAGGGGTCACGACCGAGAAGGCCGGGGTACGCCAACGGGTCCCAGCGAGTCCGCAGGCCATCGGAGGCCAGGATGACGGTCGCACCCGGCGGCCATTGGTACGTCGCAACCGGCGCGCGACGCACGCCCAGTGGGGTCCCCAGCGTGCCCTCGCGGCCGACGAGGCCCTGACTCTTCCCCTGAGAGAAGAGCCGGCCGACGACATTGCCGACGCCGACGTAGCGCAATCCGGCCCCGAAGGACGCGCCGGGAGATCCGGGATCGATGGAGCAGGCGCCCAACGCACCGCCACGCGTCGAGCGCATCGCCTGGTCGGCGCGATCCATGAGGTCTGCCAGCTCCGCGCCTGGTTGGGCCGCAAAGACCGAAATGGCCGCTCGTGCCGCACGGGCAGCCGCTTCCCCGTGGCCGAGCCCGTCGACGACGAGCGCGGTGAGCGTTCCGTTCACGCTCACCATCCACCCATCCCCCGAATCCCCGACGTGGTCGCGCGGGACGTTGACCGCGCCCCAGCGACACCACGTCCTTTGCCGCGGATGCGACAGCAGGCGTGCCAGCACCACCGTCCCGCCGGGCCGGGAGGAATAAAGGTCGAACTCGGTGGCGGTCCGAGCGACGACGCCGAGCCCGATTCCCAGCCCCCGCCGGCGAGCCGGCGGATCGGGCGACGCGTGCGCAGCTCCTCGGAGCGCGAGCTGCCCCTGATGCGCCAAACCGGGTCCACGGTCCACCGCCAGCAACTCGATCCCCTCGCGATCTGCTCGGTACAGCACATAGCCACCTGGGGTGGCATGCCGGACCAGGTTCGTGCCGAGCTCGGTGGCGACGAGCGCTGCATCGGCGGCCCGGAGCCCGAGGCAGCGCGACGCGAGCTCGACCACCGCACGCCGCAGCGCACCGACGTCTTCCTCGGCACGCACGAAGTGGCAGCGATGCGCGGACTCGATGATCGCAGTGCTCGCCTTCAGCGTCGCCACTTTACGATGACCACCGTGGTGCCGGCTCCCTTCGCGGAACGAATGGAGAGGTCGTCGACGAGGCGTCTGGATCCGGGCAAGCCGAGCCCGAGGCTCCCGTTCGTGGAGAACCCGTCGGTGAGGGCGGCCTCGACGTCCTCGATCCCGGGTCCGTTGTCGGAGAACGTGGCCCGTACCCCTTGACGATCGCCGGAACGGACCTGCTCGACCCGGAGCTCCCCCCCAGCGTCGCCGGCATAGATCAAGATGTTGCGGGCGAGCTCGCTCCCGGCGGTGACGAGCTTGGTCTGATCGACGAGGCTCAGCCCCGCGCGGACGGCCTCGGTGCGCAGGACCCGGCGAACTTGGATGAGGTCGGCCTCCGAATCGATCGGGACAACGACCTCGGTCGGTTCAACGAGCTCGGTTGCCATCGACACGCAGTCGGCGCAACAGCGCCATGCCTTGCTCGGCGTCGAGCGCAGTGTCGAGATGCCCCATCGGCACGCCGAGCTCGACCAAGGTGATCGCGATCGCCGGCTGGATGCCGACCACCACGGCTTCGGAGCCGAGCAAGCGCACCATCCCAACCACCCTGGCGATGACGCGAGCGATGAAGGAGTCGACGACGCTGAGGCCGCTCACGTCGATCAGGGTGCCAGTGGCATGGGTGCGCGCGACCTCCTTGGTGAGCCGGTCCTCGATGCGGACCACGGTGGCGTCGTCGAGCTCGCCTTGGAGGGCCACGAGCAACGTGTCGCCGATCCGCATGATCGGGCAGACGTCGTCGCGCGCGGGCACACCCTCGCTCATCTGAGCTCCTCGACCTCGATGCTCCGGGTCGCTCGGTCAGCCAGTTCGCTGCGTTCCCGAACCACGCGCAGCGCGAGCTGCAAGGCATCGCGCAACGTGTTGCGGCTCCGGAGCTGGCCCATGTCGATCCCCAGGTGCACCATTGCCTGAGCCGTCTCAGGCCGCACGCCGCTCATGATGCTCGTCGCGCCCATGAGGGTCGCGGCCTGGACCGTCTTGAGCAAGTGCTGGGCAACCAAAGTGTCGATCGTCGGCACGCCGGAGATGTCCAAGATGACGACCTCTGCCTGCTGCTCGCTGATCTTCTCCAGCAGGCTCTCGGTGAGCCGTGAGGCGCGATCGGAGTCCAGGGTGCCGATGATCGGAAGCGCCAGGACCTTGTCCCACACCTGGATCACTGGGGTGGAGAGCTCCAGGATCTCGTCGCGCTGGCGGCGCAACTGCTCGAGCTGTCGGTGCCGCTCGGTCACGTCCCGGATCGCGGCCGAGACCAGCACCCCTTCGTTGGTCTCGAGCGGGCTCAGACTGATCTCGACGGGGACCTCGCTGCCGTCCCGTCGCATGGCGTACAGCTCGAGCCCGATGCCCATCGGGCGCGCCCTGGGAGCGGCGAGGAACCCGCCGCGCAGCGCTGGGTGGCTCTGCCGGAAGCGCTGAGGTACGAGGATCTCGACCTCTTGGCCCACGAGCTCGTCACGACGGTACCCGAAGAGCTCCTCGGCTTGGCGGTTGACCCGGGCGATGCGCCCGTCGGGCCCGACGATGACGGTGGCGTCGGGCGCCGTCTCGAAGAGGTCCTGGAAGAGCCGCTCCACCTTCTTGCGTTCCGTGACGTCTTGGGCCACCGCGACGAAGCCGGTGAGCGCATTGTGGTCGTCTCGGATGGGACTCAGGGTCATGTTCGCCCAATAGCGCTCGCCACCCTTTTTGACCTGCCACCCCTCGAGCTGGAAGCGTCCGAAGTCACGTGCGCCCCGGAGCCCCTGCTCGACGAGGCCGTTCTTGCGGTCTTCGTCGGCGTAGAGGATCGAAACCGGCTGCCCCAGCACCTCGGTCGCAAGGAAACCGGTCATGGCCTCGGCTCCACGACTCCACCGGGTCACCGTGCCGCTGGGGTCGAGCGTGATGATCGCGTAGTCGGTGATCGCCCCGAGCATCGCGTCGAGTTCGCCCGGCCAGCCGCCGGGACCGCGATCTTCGACGCCTCGCGTCGCCATCGGCCACCTCCTCGCTTCAGTGCCCTCGAACCGTCGCCGTCGCCGATCGTACCCGAGGCCTCTTCGGCCACCGCTTGCCCAGGAACCACGAGCGGCGCTTTTCCTCAGTGGGGGCTCGGCATTGAAGCATTGAAATCGGCTCGCAATGTGACCTTGGCCCCTAGGGCACGGGGCAGCGATCCGTCATGGTGGAGCCGATGGAGCTCGCCGACACGGTCGTCATCCTCACCGGCGCTTCGTCGGGAATCGGCGAGGCGGCTGCCCGGTGGCTCGCTGCCCAGGGCGCGCACACCGTCCTGGCCGCCCGTCGCAGCGAGCGACTGAGCGCGCTCGCAGGCGAACTCGACGGCGCCATGGCCGTCCCCACCGATGTCACGGTGCCCTGGCAGGTGCAGCGGCTGGTGGCAAAGACCCTGGAGGCATTCGGCCGCGTCGACGTACTGGTGAACGCCGCGGCCCGCCAACTGCGGGTTCCGATCGCCGAGGTCGCGCCGAGCGACGTCCGGGCGGTGCTCGAGCTCGAGGTCGTCGCCTCGCTCGTGGCGATGCAGGCGGTGCTCCCGCCGATGCGGCGCCAGCGAACCGGCTCGATCGTCAACGTCAGTTCCGCGGCCTCGTTGCAGGGCGCGTTCGACCTCGGAAGCTGGGCCGCCGCGAAAGCTGCGCTCAACGCCGTCTCCGAAGTCGCTCGTCAGGAGCTCTCCCCGTATGGGATCAATGTCTCGGTCGTCTACCCGCCGCTGGACCCATCGGCCGACCCCGCTGCGGCGACGATTGGCCTTGCCATCCGCACCGGTGCGCCTCACCTCCTCGTCGCCGATCCGCCCCGCCCGATCACGATCCCCTCCGATGGGCGCTCCCCTCCGACGGACGTACCCCTCGAGGCGACCACCGGATAGGCCCTTCGAACGCGCGACCGCCTCGACCGGTGACCGGGTCCGCTGTTCTCACTTCCTCCGCCGTGACGAGGACCCCCGACCGGTCGGCGAGGGTAGGCGATCGGGAGGCGAGGACCCGAGGATCATCACAGCGAGCGATCGAACCAAGGCCCCATGCGCCCGTCGGGTCGCCCCTCCCAGCCACCGCGCGCCATGGCGACCGTGTGCCCGGCCGACCCAGACCACGTTTGCCCATCGAGCCCGCCGTTGGACCAAGGGGGTTCCCCCGTCCCCGCGGCCCTCCGGCGCCCCGAATCACGGCGACGCGCCGGTCGTCCGGGCGGGATCAGAGCTCGTCGATCACCTTGGTCATCGTCCGCAGCACCGAGAGCGCAGCCATGAGCTCATGGTCGGAGAACTGTCCCAGGCGCTGCTCCCACATCGCGTGCCATGCCGCACGTCGCTCCTTGACCACCTCGCGCCCGGCCGGGGTGAGCGAGACCATGCAGACCCGGCGGTCGTCGTGTGCCCGCTGACGCTCGATGATGCCTCTCGATTCGAGCTGATCGAGCATGGCCGTCACGCTCGCCGGGTTGAGGTCGGCGCTTTTGGCCAGCTCCCCGGCCGTCACCTCGTCGTGTTGATCGAGGATCAAAAGGGCCCGCAGCTGCGCGTTGGTGAGGCCGCCGTGCGCTTGGTCCCGGGCGCGCAGGCGCCGCTCGGCGCCGAAGAGCTCGACCATCGCCGAGCGAACGGCCTCGAGCGCCTGTGCGCGGTCGGTCTGGTCCTTCACGACCGTCATGCCGCAACCTCGATCAGCGCCTCATGAGGGATGGCCGATGGTCCGCCGTCGGCTCGAACCTTGCGCTCGACCCGCCACATGATCACGGCCGGCACCAACGCGACCACGCTCATGGCCATCACCCACCAGTACGTCCCGTCGAAGGCCGCCGCCGCGCGCGACGCGCCATCCACGGCGCCCGCGACGCCAGCATGGGTGAGCTTGGACTGCAAGACCACGGCCACTACTGCCGTGCCGAAGGACGCGCCGATGCGCTGGATGACGTTCAGCTGGGGACTGGCGTCGGTGACCTGGTCGTCGTCGAGGGTCGCGAATGCCGCGGTGAACGCAGGCATGATCGCCAGGCCGATGCCCACCCCTCGAACGACCATCGGCACGGCGAGGTCGAGATAAGGGGTCGTGGCACCCATGAAAGCGAAGGGAACGGTCGCCGCCGTCATGACCAATCCCCCGTAGAGGGAAGTGAGGCCAGCCCCCAGACGCCGTGTCGCCATGGCCGATCGGTTCATCCCGACTGCCGCCCCAACCCCCTGGGGAATGAGCAACAGTCCGGTGCGAATGGCATCCTGACCCTGTGCCACCTGGAAGTACAGGGGCAACAGGATCATCGCTCCGAACATGGCAGCACCCAGGCAGAACATGACCGCCGAGGCCGATCCGTATGCCTTGATCCGGTAGAGCTTCATGTCCAGGAGCGGGTGCTCGGCTCGCAGGGCACGAACGACGAACACCACGAGCAGCGCAAGGCCCACCACCACCGGCACCACCACCGAGCTGGCGGTGAGGCTCCCCGCGGTGGCGCTCTTGGAGAGCCCGTAAATGATGCCGACCGTTCCTGCGCCCGACAGCACCAAACCCTGCCAGTCGAGTCGGCGAACCCCGACACCGTCGGGGGGTTGACGCGGGAGCAGGCGCGTGGCGACGACGGCGGTCACGACCCCGACAGGGATGTTGATCATGAAGATGGCATGCCAGCTCACGCTCTGGAGGAGGAACCCCCCCAAGGTCGGGCCCACGACGGGGGCGAGCACCATCGGAACGCCGATCGCGGCCATGACCTTGGGCAAATGGACCGGACCTGCGGCCTGGACGAGGAGGACCATGCCTGTGGGCACGAGCATCCCACCCCCGACCCCTTGGAACGCTCGGAACGCGATGAGCTCGCTCGTCGACGTCGACAGCGCACAGAGCGCCGAGCCCAGGGTGAACATCACGAGCGCCTGCATGTAGACCGCGAACGCGCCGAAACGGCGCACCGCCCATCCGGTGAGCGGGATCACCGCGCCGAGCGCCAATAGGTACGCCGAGACCACCCACTGGATCGTGCTCAACGAGCTGTGCAGATCTTTCGACAGCGTGTCCAGGGCAATGTTGACGATGGTCGTGTCGAGCACGGACATGATCGACCCCAGCACGATCACGGTGGCGACCCGCTTGACGTGAGGGTCCATGCGGTTGGCGTCAGAGCCCCGCCAGAACGTGACCATGTCAGCGCGCCGGTGCGATCCGGGCAGGGATCGAGCGGTTCAGCAGCGACAGGATTGCGATCGCCTCAACCTAGGTGCCAAACCTTTTGACGTCAAATTACCTGGTCGCCCGACGTTACCTCATGCCCTCGTCGAGGGAGCCTGCCGGCGCCTGCGGTCTGCATGCTCCCGTAACGATCAGCCTCGGTTCGAGTCGCTCACGCGTTCGAGCGTGCTGCGGATGCGCTCCGCTGCTTCGGTGCTGCGGGCCCAGTCGAAGGCTCCACCCACGCGTTGAGCCTCCTGGGCAACGGTGGCGACGACCGCCCTGCGGACCCGCACCAGCTCGCGTACGGCCTCCTGGGGATGCTCGAGGATGGCCCTGGCCAGTTCCTCGGCCCCCGTCAGGTGCGCGCCCTCCTCGACGAGCCGGGTCACCAGTCCCGCGCGAGCGGCTTCTTCCCCACTGAAGTACCTGGCCGTCATCGTGACGTCATTGGCGAACGTGTTGGCGCCGAGTCGGAACCACAGGCCAGGCAAGGGAATCCCCAGCGCCGTTTCAGGCACCCGGAACTTCGCGCTGCGCTCGGCCACGAGGTGATCGCACAACAGCGCGGTTCCCAACGCGTGGCCCAGGCAATACCCGTGGACCGCGGCGATCAGGGGCTTGTTGCTCGCGCTCTTCAAGATGGCATCGGCCTCGCTCGTTCGGTTGGCGGCGTCCTGCTCGTCGATCGAACGCTGGAGGCGAGCCCCGACGTCGGCACCGCTCGAGAACGAACGCCCCTGTCCATGGATGATCCCGATGTCCGCTGCCTCGTCGTGGTCGAGGCGGCTCAGCGCACCGATCAGGTCCGCGATGTCCTCGTCCCGCAGCGCATTGTGCTTCTCGGGCCTGCAGAACGCGATGTAGGCGATCCGATCCTTGACGTCGTAGTCGATGGCCATGTCGATCAGCGCTTCTCCTCTTGTGTTCCTTGTGCGTGCTCCCGTCGATCCAGTCTGGTCCCCGGCCACCCTCCAGCCCTGCTGCCGGTCTCCACGGGGGCGGGCGAGTCGAACGCTCGCAGCAGCGCGCCGAGGCTGTGCGACGTATCGCCCACTGGGCATTCATGTCTCGGTGACCCCCGGCAGCTCCACGGAACGGGGATTAGCCGGATCGAGATACGGAACCGGCAGCACGCCATAGAGCACCCGCAACGCGTCGTCGAGCTCGTCTGCCTCGAGCACCTCGCCCCGTCCCTGGTACGCCCTTGGACCCACTTTCCATCCCTCGTAACGGCGAACGACGTTGCCGTCGACGCGAAGGACTTGTCCAGTCAGCCACGAAGCGGCATCCGAGAGCAGGTAGGCGACGAGCGCTGAGGCGTGGTCGGGCGCGAGTGGGTCGACCCCAGGGGCGTGCGCGTCGGATGCCGGAGCAAAGGCGCCCGGGTTCATCCGGGTCCGGGCAACCGGGGAGATGGCGTTGACGGTGACGCCATAGGGACGCAACTGCATCGCTGCAGAAATGGTCAACGCGGCGATGCCGGCCTTGGCCGTCGAGTACGACAGGGCCGGCGAGCCGCGCAAACCGGCTCCCGAGGTCGTGTTAACGACACGCCCGCCACTGCGGTCGCCCTCGTTCCATCGTCTTTGAAAGTACAGAGCTGCATGCGCCAGCACGTTGAACGTTCCTTTGACGTGCACAGCGAGCACGGCGTCGAAGTCCCTCTCGGTCATCGCGGTCAGCAACTCATTGGGCCGCACGATCCCGGCATTGTTGACCACGCCGTCGATTCGCCCGAACTGCTCGATCGTGCGTCGGAACAGTCGACCAACGCCCTGGTGATCGGTAACCGAAGTGGAATCACTCGTGGCGCTGCCCCCGCCAACCCTGATCTGCTCAGCGACCGCTTCGGCAACCGTTGCGTCGGTGCCCTCGCCATGAACGGAGCAGCCGACGTCGTTCACCACGACGACCGCTCCCTGGCGAGCCAGGGTCAGCGCATGACTTCTCCCCAGGCCCCGCCCTCCACCGGTGACGATCACGACCTTGTTGTCCAGCAGCCCCATCGGTCGCTCCCGTTGTCAGTGGAGGTCGCGATCATTCGCTCGTTCCGAAGCGTGGGGATGTGATCATCGACCCGACGGAATCCACGTGACACCTGCGTCACGCTTCTCCAGTTGCAACGAAGTCTCCTGCGGCGCTCCGAAGCCTCGTGAGCAACGTCGTGATGGCGCGAACGTCTGCACCGCTCATTCCTTCCAAGCCATAGCGAATCGCCGCGAGCGCACGGGTGGCTTGCTCGACCAGCGCCCGACCGGCGTCGGTGATCTCGGCCAGGATCGTCCGACGATCAGTGGGATGGGGGTAGCGAACGACGAGCCCATCTGCTTCGAGGCGGTCGATCGCGTTGGTCACGCTGGCGGGATGCACCATCAACCGATCGCCCATCTTTCCCAACGGCAGCGAGCCCTTTCGAGAGAACGAGAGCAGGACCAGTGCTTCATAGCGGGCGAACGTCAGGCCCAAGGGACGCAGGGCCGTGTCGATCCGGCGAAGGATGATCTGCTGCGCCCGCGTGATCGAGGTCGTCGCGGCCATCCAATCCGGAACCGCCCAGCCATGTGCGATCCACTGCCGGCGTGCCTCCATGATCGGATCGAAGCGAAGCGGTCGCGCCATTCGCTCACGATATCCATCCATCGCCGACACGCCTGGGACTGCTTCGTCGGCCGGCGGATCACCGACGGGCACCTCGGTCCGCCTGCCAGGGCCCCTTCGAGCCCGGCGCACGGTCTCCGCTGGCGCACGCATACTTGGACCTCCAATAGTTGGACGTACAACCGGATGGCTATACTGAGCCGGTGACCGGGCGAGCGGACTGGCGCCGAGCGTATGAGGCGGCTCCCCTGCGTGACCACGACGCGGTCACCATTTCGGGGATTCCGCTCGAGCCCGCCTACGGCGCCGAGGACGACCTGTACCCAGGGCAGTGGCCCTACACCCGTGGGCCGTACGCCTCCATGTACCGATCGAAGCTCTGGACGATGCGCATGTTCGCAGGCTTCGGTACCCCCGAGGACACCAACGCCAGGTTCAAAGAGCTCCTGTGCTCGGGGGGGACGGGGCTGTCCACGGCATTCGACCTCCCCACCCTCATGGGCCGGGACTCCGATGACCCCTTGGCCTTGGGCGAGGTCGGAAAGGGCGGGGTGGCCGTGGACACCCTTGCCGACATGGAGGACCTCTTTTCTGGGATCGACCTTTCGAAGGTCACGACCTCGATGACCATCAACTCTCCCGCCATCGCCTTGTTGGCGATGTACGTGGCGGTGGCCGAGAAGGCGGGCATCGAACGCCGTGTCCTCGGAGGGACCATCCAGAACGACATCTTGAAGGAATACCAGGCCCAGAAGGAGTACGTCTTCCCACCGCGCCCATCGATGCGACTGGTCACCGACGTCGTCTCGTTCTGCGCGGCCGAGATGCCCAAATGGCATCCCATCTCCATCTCGGGCTACCACATCCGTGAGGCGGGTTCCACGGCGGTCCAGGAGCTGGCCTTCACCTTGGCCAACGGCTTTGCCTATGTCGAAGCAGCCAGGGCGGCGGGCATGGAGGTGGACGCCTTCGCGCCGCGCCTTTCCTTCTTCTTCAACGCGCACATCGATTTCTTCGAAGAGATTGCCAAGTACCGCGCGGCGCGCCGCATCTGGGCCCGATGGATGAAGCAACGCTATGGCGCCACCAACGAGCGCTCGATGCAGCTTCGCTTCCACACCCAGACTGCCGGGGTTTCCCTCACCGCTCAGCAGCCCGAGGTCAACATTGCCAGGGTGGCGATCGAGGCACTCGCCGCCGTGCTCGGGGGTACCCAGAGCCTGCACACCGACGCATTCGACGAGGCGCTCGCGCTCCCGACCGACAAGGCCGCGCGCATCGCGCTACGCACCCAGCAGGTGATCGCCCACGAGACCGGGGTCGCCCACGTCGCCGATCCGCTGGGGGGAGCACCGTTCGTCGAGTGGCTGACCGACGAGGTCGAGCGTCAAGCTGAAGCCCTCTTCGCAGAGCTCGAGCAGCTCGGCAACGGGTCGATGCTCGAGGGCGTCTACCGCGGGATCGAAGAGAACTGGTTCCAAACCCGCATCGCCGAGGCATCCGCCGACTTCGAACGGCGCCTGAACGACGGTCGGCGGATCCTGGTGGGGGTCAACGCCTTCACCGAAGGGGACGAGCACGAACCAGAACTGTTGGCGATCGAGGCCCAGACCGAGGAGCTCCAGCTCAAACGCCTGGCCACGGTCAAGGCGACCCGCAACAGCGACGCGGTCAGCGAGAGCCTGGCTGCGCTCCGCAGCGATGCCGCCGACCCGACCGTCAATCTCTTCCCCGCCGTCCTCGAGGCCGTGCGTGCGTATGCGACCGTCGGAGAGATCATGGCCACCTTGGCCGAGGTCTTCGGGACCTGGGACGAACGCTCCGTCGTCTGAGCATGGTGCACCGAGTGCTCGTGACCAAAGTCGGCCTCGACGGCCATGACCGCGGCCTCAAGGTCGTGGCGCGTTGCCTACGCGACGCCGGCTTCGAGGTCATCTACGGCGGGCTCCGCCAGACCCCGGAGATGATCGCTGCCACCGCCGCGCAGGAAGACGTCGACGCGGTGGGCCTCTCGATGCATTCCGGTGGCCACCTCGCCTTGGTCCCTGCCGTTCTCCAAGCGCTTCGAGCAAGGGGCCTCAACCTCCCGGTCGTGGTGGGCGGCATCATCCCCACGAGGGATTTCGACACGCTGCGGAGGATGGGGGTCTCCCGCATCCTGCTCCCAGGTGCCTCCGCCAAAGAGGTTGTCGAGGCTGTCTCGGAAGCGATCGCCCAGGCGCGCGAGCACGATGGATCCCAGGACCCAGGGCATCCTCGCCCCACGATCTCCTACGAACGGGCCGGCTCGCCATGATCACCGAAGAACACCGCCAACTCCGTGCTGCGATCCGACGTTGGGCCGAGGAAGAGCTTGCGCCCCATGCTGCCGGTGTCGACCGTGAGCAGCGCTTTCCCGTCGAATCGTTCAAGTCCTACGTCGCCCATGGCTGGGTGCGCATGCAGTTCCCCGAGGAATACGGTGGCGATGGGGCAGATGCCATCTCCTGCGGGATCCTCATCGAGGAGATGGCCCGGGTCTGTGCCTCTTCCTCGCTCACTGCGCTCATCTCGCGGCTGGGTACGACTCCGCTCATCAACTGGGGTTCCCCCGAGCAGAAACAGCGCTACCTCCCCCGCGTCGCCTCGGGTGAATGGCAGGCGAGCTATTGCCTTTCTGAGCCTGATGCCGGGTCCGATGTCGCTGCGATGAGGACTACCGCCCGGCGTGAGGGCGACCACTACGTCCTGAACGGCACCAAATACTGGATCACCAATGCCGGGATGAGCGACCTCTATACCGTCTTCGCCAAGACCGACCCCGACGCTGGCCGTCGGGGGATCAGCTGTTTTCTGGTCGAACGCGACTGGGGGGTCCAGATCGGCAAGTTGGAGTCCAAGCTCGGGGTCCGCGGCAGCCCGACCGGCGAGGTGATCCTCCAAGACGTCCGAGTCCCTGCGGAGAACCGCATCGGCGCCGAAGGGCAAGGCTTCAACATCGCCATGGCCACCTTGGACTCCTCACGACCGGTGATCGGTGCCCAAGCCGTCGGCATCGCGCAGGGGGCCCTTGACTACGCGGCACGCTACATGGGCCAACGCCACCAGTTCGGAAAGCCCATTGCCGAGTTCCAGGGGCTTCGGTTCCTGCTTGCCGACATGGCCATGAAAACCGAGGCTGCCCGTGCGCTGGTCTATGAAGCCCTCGCCCACATCGATGCCCACAACCCCTACGGGGAGTCGACGGCGCTCAGCGCCATGGCGAAGTGCTTCGCGTCCGACGTGGCCATGGAGGTCACGACCAACGCTGTCCAGCTGCTCGGCGGCTACGGCTACACCACGGCGCATCCGGTCGAACGGTTCCTCCGCGATGCCAAGATCACACAGATCTACGAGGGAACGAACCAGATCCAGCGCGTCGTGATCGCCCGTGAGGTACTGAGCCGGCTGGCCTCGTAGCGGTATCGCCCCGCGCGCACCGTGGCGGCATCCCGGTGCCGAACCCTCAGGACGTCGGGGCCTCCCGCAGGCCGAGCTTTGTGAAGTCCCAGCTCACGATCTTTTGCGGAACAACCCTGAGCCAGGCGTGGCGGCCGTCATGGCGCACGATGCCGTCGGCGTACTTGAGGGCATTCAGGCGTTCGGGCTCGTCGAGCACGGGGTTCTCCAATCCGGTCCGCGGCACTTCTCCGACGACCTCAGCGCGGCCGATGATCTCCACTCCTCGGAGCTCCCCGTAATCGTGACCGCCGTCGATCACCACGGCGACGCGCGGATCGCGCATGATGTTCGTCCAGCGCTGACTCTTGACGAGCGAGTTGAGCCAAACCGCGTCCTGATACCAGACGAACCACAGCGGCGAGATGTGCGGAGAGCCGTCGCCATTGATGGTGGCGACCCGGCACGTACGCTCTGCAGCCAAGAAGGCGTCCCGCTCCTCGGACGACATGGCGATGCGGCGACCCCGCCGCTGCTCCCGAGCAGACAATGTGCTCACCTCCAGTATCGGTCCTGTCGCCCTGCATCCTGCCAGAGGTCAGAAACCACTTCGTCGGTTCCTGCCGGCGAGCTGGTATCCAGACCGCTGTACCGACACCTCGGGGGAATGGATGCAGCGGCACCGGTATCGGCAAGCTGCCTGCTCGTTCCCGTGCGCTCAGCTGCCGTAGGGCCGGGTCAGCACCTCCATGTTGTGACCCGAGGGGTCCTCGAAGTAGAAGCCTCGCCCGTGGTCGTTGATGACGTTCTCTCGCTGATGGCCCGGATCCGCCCAGTACCGGAGACCTCGGGCCTGCACCCTGGCGAAGATGGCGTCGAACTCCTCCTCGGTGACCAAGAACGCGTAGTGATGACGCGTCACCGCTCGGCGATCGTCGTAGTCCAAGCTCACCCCGTTGGCCGTCTCGACGCACAGAAACGGCCCGAAGCGCTTCGGGGGATCCAGACCGAGGATCTCGGCCAAGAACGTCGCCGAGGCGTTCTTGTCGTGGGCCGGAACGATCGTGTGGTTCAACTGGACCGCCATGGAGCCTCCTTCGGTCGAAGGCACCGCGCTGGCGCGCTCAGTGCCTGGTAACCCAATACCAGCCAGCGGTCGATCGCCGTGCACCCATGCCCCCGCCGGGCTGAGGCGACGGTGGCTTCGACCGCCCGGCAGGGTGCCCTCCGGCGGTCCGGAATCCGGCGCCGCCGCCAGGCCAAGCTCATCGTCGGAGACCGCGGCGCTCAACCAGCGCCCAACAGCCGCAGGAGGTCACCCCGAGCCACGATGCCCACGAGGATGCCGTCCCGAACGACGGGTAGCCGGGACGCGTCGTGATCGAGCATGCGGGTGGCAACGTCCTCTGCGGTCTCCTCCTCGGTGCAGGTCGGGGGGTTCGGGTCCATGACCTCGCCGACGGTGGTTCCCAGGGCCTTGTGCAGTGCGGTGACGAAGGCCTCGAGCGACGGCGGCGGGAAGCCACGACCGTGCTCGGAGAAAATGGTGAAGATCGTCGGCACGTGGATGCGACCCTGGCGCACAAGAAGGTCGCGATCCGAGAGCAGGCCAACGAGACGACCTTGGGCGTCAACGACCGGCGCTCCGCCCACCTGGTGCTCGAGCAAGGTGGCCACCGCCCTTTCGATCCGGTCCTCAGGAAAGAGCGTCACCACTGCGGTCACCATGAAGTCCTTGACGAGCCGTTGTCCCATCGATCCCGCCCTGCTCGAGCCGATTCCACTGCATCGATCCAACCCCTGGTCCGGTCCTGGACCAAGGATTGGATCGATGCGAGGTTGGAGCACTCAGGCTGCACTCAAGCTGCGCTCCCGCGCCGCCGCCAGCAGCTCCGCATCGGCAGGGGTGCGCCGTGCGTGCCAGAAGCCCAACGACACCAACACCGCCATGACGAACGCAAGGGAGAACGCCGCGATCCCGGCCCAGAAGGCAATCTCGCCGAAGGTCGAGAAGCCGTACGCCTCGAGCAACAGCCCTCGCAGCGTGGTCCCTTGGAAGGACGTCTGCTCGAGTGCCGTCAGCTTCGCCGCCTGGGGCGTCCCGGGCTTTGCCGCTCGTGCCGCTGCGCTGATCTTTGCGTAGACGCCGTGGTAGGGCATCTCGTAGAGGTGCACCGCGATGAAGTCGTCCGCGTACACCTCCGCTTGGCGGCCGGTGAGGACCTGTTGGCCCGCGTACTGGGAGACGGTGGGGATCATCGACGGGGTGATCTCCGTGCCGGGCTTGGCGTGCGCGAAGGCTGCCTTGGGCGGGAAGAAGATCTCCTGCTGGGCAAGCTGGTTGTGCACGTTCGAGTTGGCGTAGCTGGAGCCCCACATCAAAAGGCCACCGGCGACCAGGAGCACGACCACCATCACCAGACCTCCCATGCTGGCGATGAGGTCGAAGACCCGACGTCGCATGTCGCACCTCCTTCCCCTTGGGTTTCGTTCGCGTTGCAGCGCTTCGATCCTCTTCGACCTGCCCTCGCTCCGGTAGGGGCCAAGGTCACACTCCGCGATGGCCGGAAGTCACGAACGCGTTCGAAGAAGCCCCCGTGCAGCGACCGTCTGAGGTGTACCGGAGCGATCCGGGAGCTGGGAATTCACCATCGCGAGCGCCTTCGGGGCAGGCCCTCCGCGCCGCCTTTGGCACCCTGCGACGACACGCGCCCAAAGAGCGGGAACCAGGGTGCTCTCGACCAGCGAATCAGGTGCCACTCCAGCGGATCCCATTGGCCCCTCGAGCCAGGCTTCCGTCACCGGACGAGGAACACCCGATCACTCACGGCGACGCCTGCGGTCGAGCGCGAGGATGGAGCGTGCTCAGTGATCGAGGACCGCGTGGCTGGTCGACTGCTCGCCGATGACCAGCCCCCCGCAGAGGTGTCTGGGACAACACCCGATCGCGATGAGCCCTCCGACCTCCACCGTTGGCGCAGTCATCGTCGGGCGACCACAAGGCCGAGAGGGCCGGCCAGTTGCGCCACTGAGATGGGCCATGGAGGCGACCTTTGGGAGGATCGGGGCGAGACCGTGTCGCATCCGGCCCTCTCGATCGGCGTCCTCGAAGTCGGCCCGCGCTCCGATGAGCACGTGGCGCTCTTCGATCACCAACGAGTTGCTACAGGCGGTGGACGGCTCGCCGTGACGGAGCACCGACCGCGACACCGTGCGCCCTGCAGGCCCGGCTGGGGAATCCCCTGGGCACCGCACCGACACTGCTCGTTAAAGTGGCGTGGAGAGCGACTGCACATGGCACGGGAGGGGCAGCCGTGGCACAGACCCGAGAGGGATCGATCCGACGGCAAGTGGTCGCTCGGGTCAGCATTCGCCCGCCTGCAACGAATTGGCACCCCGCTCGGCAAGGACAACGCGGTGGAAACCTGACCGAAAGGGAGCGGCTGACCACGTCTCCGAGCAGGACGCGATGAGCTTTCCGACCGACATCGGGATCATTGACACGATGATCGGGTTCCCCCACCCGGGGAAGATGAAGGAGACCTATGCCTTCATCACGAGGCAGACCAAGGACCGCGAATCGAAGGAAGCGTTCTCCTTCCCCGTGGAGTACATGTACAAGCAGGTTCCCGAAAAGGACCTCGTCACCGACGACCCGGTGGGACTGACCCTTTCAGAAATGGATCGTTGGGGTATCGAGCGAGGCCTCGTCAACGTGGGCGGCGGCGGTGCCGGGGAGGAGGCGCTCAAGCGCTATCCCGATCGCTTCATTGCATCTGCCGAGTGTGATCCCAACGAGGGCATGGAAGGTGTCCGCAAGCTCACAAGGCTCTACGAGACCCACGGAATCAGGGCGGTGACCGCGTTCCCTGCTGGCACCTTCCCCCAAGTCGCCATCAATGACAAGAAGATGTACCCCATCTATGCAAAGTGCGTCGAGCTGGGCATCCCGATCTTCTGTACTGCGGGCATCCCCGGCCCCCGTCTGAAATTCGCCGTACAGCACGTCGAGCTGATCGACGAGGTCATGTACGACTTCCCCGAGCTCGTCTTCGTCACGAGGCACGGCTGCGAACCCTGGGCCGACCTCGCCGTCAAGCTCATGCTCAAATGGCCCGGCCTGCACTTCTCGACCAGTGCGTTCGCTCCCCGCTACTACCCCAAGGCGGTCATCGACTATGCCAATACACGCGGAGCGGACAAGTTGATCTACGGTGGCTATTTCCCCATGGGTCTCTCCCTCGAGCGGATCATGACCGAGATGCATGATCTCGCCTTGAAGGACGAGGTGTGGCCGAAGTTCCTGCGCGAAAACGCGTTGCGAGTCCTGGGCCTCGACCGGTGAGCAGGTGTCAACGACCCAGATGACCACCCTCACGTGGCCTGACGCGAGCCTCAGTGAGACCCTCAGGCGAAGCCTCGTCGGACCAGGGGCACCGTTCGAGACGACGGTGGAGGACGTCCTCGGTGCCCCGATGGAGGTCTTCGCCAACCGGCCCAGAACGATTCTCGAGATCCTCCGCTCCGGTGCGGAGCGCTTCCCGGGACGCCCCTACACGATCTTTCCCGACCGTACGCTTACCTTCGATTCGATCATCGAACCCGTGACCGCGATCGCCCAAGCAATGTCGGAGGTCTACGGGATCGAAAAGGGCGACCGCGTCGCCATCGCCTCGGCGAACAGGGTCGAGTACGTGTTGGCGTTCTGGGCGGTCACCGCACTGGGGGCCCTGACGGTTGCCCTCAACGGTTGGTGGACCGGGCCTGAGATGGCCTACGCGCTCGAGCTCACCGAGCCCAAGCTGCTGTTGGGGGACTCCGCTCGCCTCGCGCGCCTGAGGAGCTCCGATCTCGCAGGGTTGCCGGTCCTGTGCTTCGATTCGGACTTTGCCGCCCTCGAAGCCCATTCAGGCGCAGGCTGCCTCCCGTCGACGACAATCGACGAGGACGACGCGTTTGTCATCCTGTTCACCAGCGGCACGACCGGCCGACCCAAAGGGGCAGCGATCTCGCATCGAAGCACGATCCATTTCGGGCTCGCCATGCAGCTGCGAGCAGCCGAGGAGCTTGCCAAGCAGAAAAATGCGGGCGTCGAGGTCGTCCCCATCGAGCACCCCGTCACGATTGGGGCGTCGCCGATGTTCCATATCTCGGGTCTGACCTGCTCGCTGGTCATTGCGCCCATGAACGGTCAGACCATTGTGTATCCCGTGCCGGGACGTTGGCAGGAAGCGACGCACCTCGAGCTCACGCAACGTCATCGGGCGACGGCATGGACGCTGGTGCCCGCCCAGCTCTGGCGCATCCTCGAATGGCCCGAGCTCAAGCGCTACGACCTCTCCTCCCTGCGCTTCATCGGTGGCGGAAGCGCAGTGTGGCCGCCCGAGCTGCTCAAGCAATTGGCGGCAAAGCTTCCCAACGTCCGCCCGCGCTTGGCACTCGGCTACGGGTTGACCGAGACGAACGGGCTGGGAACTTCCCTACGTGGGGAGGCAACGTACCAGCACCCTGACTCGATTGGTTCGGCTTCCCCCACGGTCGAAGTCCAGATCCGCGATCCACTCACCAAGGAACCCTTACCCGAAGGGGAGGTGGGAGAGATCACCTTGCGGACAGCGACCACCTTTGTCGGCTATTGGGCCGATCCCGATGCGACGAGGAAGGCTATCGACGACGATCGCTGGTTCCACACCGGGGATTTCGGTCGGATCCGTGACGGCCTCGTCTACCTCGAGGGCCGTCGATCGGACTTGATCATCCGGGGTGGGGAGAACGTCTACCCCGTCGAGATCGAGAACCGGCTCGTTGAACACCCCGGGGTCGCCGAGGCCGCGGTGGTCGGAATCCCTCACCCGACCCTCGGCCAGGAGGTCAAGGCGTACGTCGTTGCGCACGGGCCGGGCACCCTGACGGCTCCCGAGATCCAGCGATGGTGTGCCGAAGCGCTCGCGTCCTTCAAAGTTCCTGCAAGCGTCGAGTTCGTCAGCGAGCTTCCCCGCAACGCCAGTGGCAAGGTCCTCAAGCACCTCATCGGCAACCCTGCTGCCGACAGTGGCTTCATCGAGGACTAGCGCGCACCGAGAGACGGTCCAGCGACAAGACCTTATGCCCCCCCATGTCCTCAAGCCGCGCGCGAACGCGAGCTCGGCGCAACGGCGCTGGCTCAGAGCGGTCGCCGCTGGGACAGCGACAGGCCGTTGTCGCGCATGACCAGGCGGCAATCCGCATCCGAGTAGTCGCTGTTACGGAGATCTTTGATGTAACTCGCCGGATCCGCCAAACCCTCAGCATGAGGGAAGTCCGACCCCATGAGGATGTGGCCTACCCCCAGCAGGTCCTTCAACTTGGCGAGCGGATCCTCATAGAACGGGGAGACCCACACATGGCGCTTGAAGGTCTCCCTCGGGTCTTCGGGATACGCGTGCGGTGTCTGCCCGAAGGACTTCTTGAGCCTTGCCATCAAGTGGAACACCCACTCGGAGCCGGTCTCGATGGCGGCCACCCGAAGGTTGGGGAACCGCTGGAACAGACCGTGAGCCAGCAGGTTCGCAATGGTGTCCTGGATCGGGCTCGGTGACGTCAGTGCCCGAAACGGGTTCTGACGGAAGGCCTCCATCTCGGTATCCTCGCCCCAGTCCTTCAGGTATGAGGAGTAGGCGCTATCACCTCCGTGGTAACAGATCGTGATGCCTGCCTCGTTGGCCAGACCCCAGAACGGATCGAAACGCTCGTCAGCAGGCGAGACACCGATGCCATGATGGATGATCGGGCCTCCCACCATCACCACGAATCGCGCGTCGTGTTCGAGGGCCCACTGCAGCTCCTCCACTGCGCTCGTCGCGTCGGCAAGAGTGATGTAGGGCGCCGCGAAGATTCGCTCCTGGTATGCGAACCCCCAATCTTCTTCAAGCCAGCGATTGAACGCGCGGAACGAAGCGACGAGCGCGGGTACATCTGATCGCAGCGCCTGCTCCATGCCCACCGCCAAGGTGGGCAACAGGATCGCTCCCGCCATCTTCTGGCGATCCATCACGGCCAAGCGGGCGTCACGATCCTGGTACTCGGGATGGTCGGCAAGGCGGTCGAGATCGCCGAAGAGCTCAGGGGTGTCCTTTCCCTTCGGGTTGCGACCCCGGAAATACTCATCGAGCGCCCCCGGCTTGGAGATCGGATCCCAGGTGGGGTTCGGAATGAACCGGTTGATCCGTCCGCCCACGAGCAGGCGTTTGCGGCCGTCGATGGTCGCCCACTGCACGCCGCGTTTACGAAATGTCGGATCCAGGTACCTCGTAAAGGCGTCCTCGGCCTCGTAGTAATGGTTATCGCAGTCGAAGAGCTGGAACCCGAGATCCTCCATGACCACCACACCTCCTGCCCTGGTTCCCATCCGGATACTACGGCTGTCTCCTGCGAGGAGACGATCGCACGATCATCGCGTCGCCATCACCGGATCATCGGGGTCGAGATCATCGCTTTTGATCATCGACACCCTGCCGGACGAGCTCTCCAGATCACGCCCAGCTGATCATGAGGTCCTTCACGTGGCGCAGGCCCGGAGGGAACTCGAGCCGTTCGTGCCCAGGGGTCAACCAGTAATCCGGAATCCGTCGGTGCCACTCACGAAGCGTCACTCGCAGTTCTCGGCGCGCGAGATGACTCCCAAGGCAGCGGTGCACGCCGGCGCCGAACGCAACATGGCGGTTCACCTTCCGATCGAAGCGGACCTCGAAACCGTCGGGATGGGCCGACGGGTCAACGTTGGCAGCTCCGTAGCTGACGATCACCGCCGTCCCAGCCGCCACCTCGGTGCCGTCAGGCATGGTGACACCTCTCGTCGCCACCCGAGGGGCACCGCTTGGCACAGGGCTTTCCCAGCGCAGCAGCTCTTCGACCGCCGCCGGGATGATGGTGGGGTCCTCGACAATCTGGTTCCGGTGGTCAGGGTGCGTTGCGAGGAAAGCAAAGAAACAGGTGAGCGAATCGCTCACCGTATCGAGCCCTGCGATCACGAACAGGAACATGATGTCGAGAATCTCGTCGGTTCCGAGCTGCCCGCCGTCAATCTCGGCGCGAACCAACCGAGAGACGATGTCATTTCCGGGCTGTCTCTTGCGGTCCTTGATCAGCGCAGTGAAATACGAATAGATCTCCTCCCCCGCCCGATTCATCACGGCTGTGCGTCTTTGCACGTCGACGAGGGCCTCGGGATCGATCTTCTCCGGATGCAAGATTCCGTCTCGCATGTGCAGGAACGTCCGAAGGTCTGCCTCCGGAAGGCCGATCAGCCCGAGGAAGACCGATGACGGGAACACCTCGGCGAACTCCTCGGTGAAGTTGCAGGTGCCTCGATCGATGAACAGATCGATGAATTGGTTCGCACGGCGGCTGATGTCCGCCTCCTGGCGATCCATCTGCCTCGGGGAAAAGATCGGATCAAGGAGCCTGCGATACTGAGCGTGTTGCGGCGGGTCAACGTTGAGCGGTATCAGCGGGCGGACATTGCCGAGGTGCATCTGAACTCTCGAGGAGAACAGCTCGTGGTGCTTGAGCACGAACTCAGACAACGGTGCCGCGAAGGCGAACGCACACCCCGGCATAACCTCGACCAACCCGCCTCGCTCGACGAGCTCCCGGTACCTGGGTTGCGGAGCGCTCATATCGAACAGCGCATCGACGTCTTCGTTGCCGAAGGGCATCGTCACGCTGTGAGCACCTCTGTCCTGGGATTCCTCGGCCTTCGACGGTTCTGTCGTTGCGTTCTTCATGGCGCCACCGATGCTTCCCCACCCTCTGCGTCACTCCTCGCCCGGGTGCATGTCGACGTTGAGCCACCGCCCCAGGCGCTGAGTAGCAATCGAACGTTTGTCCGGTACCCTATCAAACGTTCGTACGGGATGAGTGTCCAGGGGCTTTGAGCCGGCCGCCACGCACGGCACTCCATCGCCGCCGGTCGGCTGGTCCCGAACAAGCCCTCACGTCCGACTGCGCGCTGGACGTTCAGGCACCTCGACACCCATGCCTCAGGGACCGGGTTCGAAGCCGGTTGTCCCGGCGACCGACGTCGAACGCTCAGCATGCGACAGCGCCCGCACGCCTTCAGGACAGCCCCTCTGCTTCGATCATCGGCCTTCCCACGCCGCGTATCCCTCGGCGCCAACGCTGGTCAGCGTTGTGATGGCGTAACCTGACCGCAGCGCGTTGGGAGCCGACAGAGCATGGGTGAAAGTCGCGATGAGCATCGATGGCCCGCATCGCAGACCAGGCGAGGACCTCGACTATCCTGGCCGCGCAACGACGTCGCTGATCGCCCGACCGTGCGGGACTGAGGCTCTCGTCGACGGCGAGTCAGCGAATTCGATTCTCGGCGCCACGACGCTCTGAGTGGCTCGAGTTCTCGTCACGCGACAGCTTCCCGCGGGCGGTCTCGACCCGCTGGTGAGTGCCGGCCACGAGATCGTCCAGCACGTCCCAGACCTCGCGATGACCACCGACGAGCTCGCCGACGCCGCAGGATTGTTCGATGCCATCGTCTGCGTTCTGACGGACCGCATCAGCGAGCCGGTCCTGGCGGCTGGTGCCGCCGGACGGTTGAAAGTGGTCGGCAACATTGCGGTGGGTTACGACAACATCGACACCGCTGCTGCCCGCCGCTACGGGATCGCGATCTGCAACACGCCGGGTGTCCTGGACCAATCGACTGCAGACCTCGCCTTCCTGCTCATCCTGGCGGCCTGTCGGCGCACCTCGGACGCAGAGGCCGACCTCCGTGCCGGACGCTGGACGGGCTGGAGCATCACCGATCACCTCGGGCGAGACGTCCACGGCGCGGTGCTCGGTCTCGTGGGCTACGGGCGCATCGCTCGCGAAGTCGCACGGCGCGCCGCCGCGTTCGAGATGGAAGTCCTCCATCACGCTCGCCACGACACTGGCCTTCCTGGCTACGTCGCCCGGCTCGAAGACCTCCTTCCCGCCGTCGACGTGCTCAGCCTGCACGTCCCGCTCAACGAGACCACCTACCACCTCATCGGCCGCGCCGAGCTCGAGCGCATGCGTCGCGGCAGCGTCCTCGTCAACACCTCGAGGGGGGCGGTCGTCGACGAGACTGCCCTCATCGAGGCCATCGAGCACGGCACCATCTTCGGGGCGGGCCTTGACGTCTACGAGGACGAGCCCGCCATCAACCCGGCCCTGCTCGCCACACCGCACACGGTGCTGCTTCCCCACGTCGGGAGCGCAACCATCGAGACGCGCACCCAGATGGCGCGACTGTGCTGCGAAGGGGTCAACGCCGTGTTGTCCGGGCGAGTACCGGAGAACCTCGTCACATGACGAGCGACATTGTCGGTACGCGGCGCCCCGCCCTCATGCCTCGCCAGGCGATGCATCGACGACGGCGGCGCATCGCATCCAGCCGCGCGCGTACCGTTTCGAGGTGCCAGGAGAGGAAAGAGCATCCGCTTGCCATGCCGAGATTCTTTGACGATCAGCAGTACGCGATTATCCAGGCCGCCTGTGCCCGGCTGATCCCCACAGACGATGACCCCGGAGCGACCGAGGCCGGAGTGGTCGACTACATCGACGGGCTTCTCGGCGCGTTCGCGAGCGACCCGCCGCTCATTTGGGCAGGCGGACCGTTCTCAGGTCGCTTCGGCGGCGAACCCCGTTTCTCGAACTTCCACCGGCTGAGCCGCCACGACGAACTCGCCTGGCGAACCCGGATTGAAGGCTCCAGGGGCATCGAGGAGCGAGAGCGGCTCGGACCGGTCATCGGATGGCAGGAGCACTACCGTGCGGGGATCCTGGCATTAGGAGCCGACTTCTGCGACGTCTCCCCAGAGGAGCAGGATCGACGGCTGCGCGCCAACGAATCATTCGTCGACCTCCTCTACGAGCACGCGTGCGAAGGGATGTACGGCGCGCCCGAGTACCTCGGCAATCGAGACCACCTCGGCTGGCGTTACATCGGCTTTCCGGGGGACGTGCAACCGCGCGGCTACCCCGATGACGAGGTCAGCGAGCCGTGAGTCGCGACTTCGATGCCATCATCATCGGTTCGGGCCCCGGTGGATCGACTGCAGCTGACGTCTTGACCGCAGCTGGATGGTCGGTGCTCGTCTTCGAGCGAGGGAAGAACTACTTGATCAACCTCGAGCGGCCATCGGAGCTGCTCGCCGAGTTCTCCAACGACGAGATCAAGTACCTGAGCCGGCACTTCCTCGGTCCGGATCCATGGCTCGAACCGCGGACGTTTCGGGTAAGCCCGGCTGAGGGTGAACACCGCTTCATCGGCGACGTCAACAACCTCCCGGCGACCGTTGGTGGCGGAGGAGTCCACGCGGACGGCAAGGTGCCGCGCTTTCGTGAGGAGGACTTCTCCCTCCTGAGTCATCTCGGGCCCTTGGAGGGTGCCAGCGTGGCGGACTGGCCGATCAGCTACGACGATCTGGAGCCCTTCTACACCGAGGCCGAGCGCCTGATCGGGGTCGCCGGCGAAGCAGGTGCAAACCCCTTCGCACCGTGGCGCTCGGACCCCTACCCCATGCCACCAGGCCCTCCCATGTACAGCGCCCTGGTCACCGCGAGCGCGGCAAGCCGACTCGGCTATCATCCCTACCCCGCGCCGACCGCAGTGAACTCGGTCCCCTATGACGACCGCCCCGCGTGCAACAACTGTGGCTTCTGCGCGTCATTCGGCTGCCCCATCCACGCCAAGGGTGACCCAGTGGCATCCTTGCGCCGGGCACTGCTCACCGGAAGGGCTGAGCTGCGACCCGAGGCGACGGTGTCGAAGATCCTCGTGAGGAATGGACAGGCGACCGGCGTCGAGTGGATCGACGGCGAAGGCAATCACCGCGTCGAGAATGCCGACCACGTCGTCTTGGCGGCCGGAGCGACAGAGACCCCGCGTCTGCTGCTGTTGTCGGGGATCGAGCACCCCGAGATCGGTCGCAACCTCATGTTCCACTTCCAGACGTTGACCTTCGGTCAGCTTCCTCAACGGGTTCATGGCTACAAGGGCCGTGCGGTGACCCATCTCCACGACGACTTCATCCCGGTGGATGCCGAGGCACGGGAAGCCGCCCGCGCCGCAGGCCTTCCCTGGCTCAGGGGAGGAATGGTCGAGCACGGCGCGGCCGCCTACCCGGTGACCGAGGCGAAGTACTACCCGTGGGGTCCCCGCCACAAGGACCTGATGCGCGCATCACCCATGCGCGAGCACCTCGTCGTGCTCACCATGCAGGGCGAGGACGTGCCGCAACGGACCAACCAGATCGACCTCGACCCCAAGATCCGGGACATTCACGGGCTGCCGGTGGCTCGGATCACCTATCAGCCGCACCGCCACGAAGTCGTCGCTTCCGCCCATTACGCCCCCAAGCTGGAGGCAATCCTGAAGGAGGCCGGTGCGCTGCGCACGGGCACGATCACCTCACCGGGCTTCGGGGCCCCATTCGCCCGGCACCGAGGGATCCCCGCAGCAGTACCGACTTCGCGTCACGTCATGGGCACGGCGCGTATGGGATGCGATCCCAAGACCTCGGTCTGCGATGCATGGGGACGGCTCCACGCCATCCCCAACCTGATCATCTGTGACTCGTCGTTGTTCCCTACCGCGTCGGGGTACGGTCCAACCTTGACGCTGGTCGCGCTTGCGATCCGCGCCACGCGTGCCTTGGCGAGCTGAACTGCCGCCCACTGCACGTTCGGTCACCGCTGCGATGCAGCTCCGTGAGCCGATTGGTCAGCGCAAATCGAAGGCAACCTTGATCGCTCCGCTGTCGGCCTGCGTGGCCAGTGCCAGAAAGGCGTCGCGCCAGTCCTGCAACCTGAAGGTGTGAGTGAGCAACCCCGCCACGTCGACGCGACCCTGCTCGACGAGCCGAAGAAAGTGCGCGATGCCGTGCATCCGGATCCCATCCACCTCCTCGACGCCGAACGCGTTCGACCCGACCCAGGAGATCTCCTTGAAGTACAGCGGCGACCACTCCCAACGCTCGGTCGCATGCACCCCGCTTTTGACCATCGTGCCTCGAGCGCGCAGGACCCTGACGCCGACCTCAGCGGTTTGCGCGGTGCCGATGGTGTCGTAGACGACGTCGATCGTCCCGGGATGTGCCATTGGCAGACCCCCGCCCGGGCTCTTCAAAAGCACGCCACCCGACCACCTCACCGCCTCTTCGATCACCTGCTCGCGTGGTTCCGGGCTCACGACCACAGCACCGAGCCGCTCCGCGACCGCCGCCTGGGCGGGAAACCGGGCAACGACCATCACCTCGACATCTGGGTACAACGCCGCCAAGATGGCCGTCGCGGTCGCACCGAGCGCCCCGGCGCCGTAGATGAGGGCCCGCCCACCGGGAGGTGGCGGGTGGCGAGTCACCGAGTGCAACGAAACCGCGAACGGGTCGGCCAACACGGCCAGCTCGTCGGGAACCGAGTCCGGCACTGGGATCAGCATCGAATCATGGGCCGGCAAGTACTCGGCCCACCCCCCTGGCGCGTCGGCCGAGGTGCCAGTGTGGATGCCCGGAGCCAGCGCGCCGTCGGCGAAGTGCCAGCACAGGCTGAAGTCGCCCGCCTGGCACGCAGCACAGGGAGGATCGATGCCCCTCGGAGCGCACGACAGCCACGGGTTGAGCACGACCCGCTGCCCTGTCTCGGGGCCCCGGGCACCAACGCCCAGTTCGACCACCTCGCCCACGACCTCGTGGCCCAAGACAGTCGGGAAGCTGAAGAAATTGTTGAGCGGGGAGTCCTCCATGTCCCCGAAGTCCATGAAGACTTGCTTGGCGTCCGAGCCACAGATGCCAGCCAGACGCGTCTTGACCACTACCCATCGAGGGCGAAGCGGCCGTGGGATCTCGCGATCGTTCACAAGGCGCATCGGTGCCCGGGAGAGACCGACCTCCAGTCGGTTGGAGGGATCAGGGGGCTCCCAGGGGTCAGGGGCAACCCCGTACAGCAATGCCTTCATCTCCCCTCCCGTCGGGCCTTTGCATGCCCAAAAGCCCTGTCCTTCAAACGTTCACCGGGTCTCCCAGGGTGCCGTCGAACAGTTGCGTGCCAAAACCTCGCGCTCAACGACGGGGATCCTCCAGCGCATTGGCACCGAGACGCCTACGCTTGCGCGGTGCGCGCCATCCAGTTCGACCTGCGCGATCCAGATTTTCCCGCGTCACTCGTGGATCTGGCGCCCCCGCGCTTGCCCGGAACGGCCTGGGCTCGAATTGCGGTCACCGCGGGCGGCATCTGCGGCAGCGACCTCCACCTGTTCGGTCACAACTCGACACCGTCCCCCACGCTGCTCTCGATGGGCTCCATCCCTTTCGTCCTGGGCCACGAGATCATCGGTCGCGTGACCGAGGCAGGAATGGACTGCCCGTACCCCGTGGGGACGCGAGTCGCGATCGATCCGTGCATCCCGTGCCTTCCGCGAGGAATCGCTCCGTTGTGCACGAACTGCGCGCGGGGATGGACATCGTTGTGCCTCAATCTCGACAGCGGGGTCGTCAGCACTGGGCGAACACTTGGATTCACGGCAAACCTCGGTGGAGGATGGTGCGAGCAGGTGCTCGCACACGCTTCGATGCTGCATCTCATCCCGGACGCGTTACCCGATCGCCACGCATGTCTTCACGAACCAGTATCGATCGCATGCCACGGCCTCGTCCGCACCCCACCCAATGATGGTGACTCCGTGCTCGTGGTCGGTGCAGGGATCATCGGCCTCGCTGCAGTCGCGGCACTCAAGGGTCTGTTCCCAAGCTGTCCGGTCACGGTGCTCGCTCGGCACCCCCATCAAGCCGCGGCCGCGGAGGCCTGCGGTGCAGACCATGTCGTGAGGACCGACGACGCCAGTGCCCACTTCGAGGAGCTCGCTCGCATCGCCGGCGCGAGGCCCATCGGAGCCGGAACCGACGTCATGCTGTTAGGTGGGTTCTCCCTCGTCGTCGAAGCCGTCGGCACTGCCCGCGCCGTCACCGAGGCGCTACGCGCCGTCGCCCACAGGGGGACCGTCCTCCTCCTCGGGGTTGCCGGGATCAGCGAGGTCGACCTGACCCCCCTGTGGTACAAGGAGGCCGCCTTGACCGGGTCGATCGATCATGCGGTCGATCCGCTTTCGGCGCCTGGTCTCGCCAGTAGCCCCGACCGCCACTCCGTCGATCGGGCGCTCGACATCCTCAAGGCAGGTCTGCTTCCTCCTGAGGTGGTCGTCACGCACGAGTTCCCACTCGAGGCCTACCGTGAGGCGCTCGACACCGCGATCGACAAAGGCACATCACATGCCATCAAAGTGGTCTTCCGCCCTCAGCAATAGCCGCAGCAGCCGATCGACACGCAGGGCGAACGTCGACGCTTGCATTATCGAGTGGTAGCTCCGGGCATGGGAGGAAGCTGCGCACGCCAGCTCGCATCGAGCAGCTCGATGACCTGACCGTCGGGATCTTTGACCATGACCGCACTCGCACTCACCGTGTCCTCGATCACTGCCCCCCCGAACTCCTTCGTGCGATCCATCGCAAGGGCGAGGTCCGCGACGGAGAACGACATATGGGTCAAGCCAGGCTCGGCCATGCTTCGCGCACGCCATGGGCGAAGCTCGAGCGCCGAATAATCGAGAAGCTCGAGCACGAACCCGTCTCGGACAAGGTAGGTGGCATGCAGGCCAACCGGACGTGGGAGCTGCAGCAACGGGCTCACGCTGTCGTCAGGAGGGTCCAACTCCCACCAGAACTCGAACTGCAGGACGTTTTCGTAGAACGCCCGGGAACGATCACGGTCGCTGACACAAAGCCCTACGTGGTTGAAGCTCGTACCTTGGTTCTCCATTGCCCGGCCCCCTCCCGATCACCTCTTCGATCATGCCTGCCGAACCCGATGGACAGTGGCGCCAGCTCCGTTGCTCGCACACCGCGGGCCCACAACGATACGGTCGTGGTCGTCAACCCGCGCCGCCAAGCTGACCGGGGTGCCACGGTCGGCCGGAAAAAGCCTCCTCGTGGTACCGGCCGTGCGGATAGGTCACCAACTCGAAGTACAGGCCGAAATCTGCGAGGCAATGAACCGTGTACGCCGCCTCTCCCGCCTCGTAGAGGTACGCCGGCTTCTTCCCCCCGAGCACACGCACATCCCGTCGCTCGAGGTCGTCGAGTGCGGCATCGAGGTCTTCGACGTAAAAGGCCAGGTGCCAACCGCCGACGTCCAGCATGCCTGGCCACTCCCGGTTCTGTCCGGGGTAGCGAGGGCACTCGACCAGCTCGATGTTCAAGTACGGCGAACGGAGCAGACGCGCGCTGGAGGGTTCGGCGCGTGCGTCCACGTTCATGCCGGCACCGAACTCGCTGCTGTGGCGGTCAGACCCCATCACGAGGTCGTAGAAGGGTTCGCACCCGAGCACGTCGGTGAAGAGCGCAGCGGCTTCCTCGAGCGCAGCAACGGTGATGCTGATGCGCTCGAATCCCCGAAAACCCGGGAGCGATCCTGCAACGGGCAGGAAGCTCGGAACTGCGCCGCGGTCCGGTTGCGACGGGTTCCACAGACACTGGTCGGAGGACGCCTCATCGGCCCCGCCGTTGGGGTAGGTCACCAGCTCAAAGCACAAGCCAAACGAGGCCATGCAGTGGCACGCGTACGAGCCCTCGCCTGCCTCCGGTCCACCCGTCGGCTCCTTCCCGTTCCCGAGGATGAACACGTCCTTTCGCTCCAGGTACTCGATCGCGGCATCGATGTCGTCCACGTACCCGGTGAGACGCCAACCCCCGATGTCAAACGCATCCGGCCAGCGTGATCGCTGACCGGGGTAGGAGGCATCGAACAGCTCGATATTGAGGAACGGGCTTCGGAGCACCCGAACATGGTGCACCACCGCCCGCACGTCGGCATTGGCGTACCTCCGCATGAAGGACCCCTTCGATCCCGTGAATGGTCCCATGGTGTACAGGCACTGACATCCGAAAACCCCCGTAAAGAACTCGGTGACTTCGTCAAGGTCCGCAACAGTCATCGAGAGGTGCTCGATCCCTCGCAGCGTGGGTATCGGCTGACTCCCAGGGGTGAAGGTTCGGCGTCTTTGGCTCACGGTCTTGGTCACCGTTCACTCGAGGTGGCCAAAGGCTCTGATCTCCTCGGCCTCTTCAGCGGTGAGCGAACGCGGCAACTCGCCCCTTGCCATCTTCGCGGCCTGCACCTGCTGACGGATGTCGTCGACGATCTCGGGGTTGGCCAGAGTCGACACATCACCGACATCGGAAAAGTTCGAGATCGCCGCAATCACCCGCCGCATGATCTTGCCCGATCGCGTCTTTGGCATGTCGGGCACGATCCAGACGTTCTTCGGCCGGGCGATCTTCCCGATCTCGGTCTCGATCACCTTGGCCACTTTGTCCTCGATCTCGGGACTCGTCCGCACTCCGGGTTTGAGCGAGACGTACATCTCTACTGCCCGGCCTCGAAGCTCGTCGATCACCGGCACCGCAGCCGCTTCGGCGATCTCGTCAACCGTAAGGCTCGCCGATTCGAGCTCTTTCGTACCGAGCCGGTGCCCTGCGACGTTGATCACGTCGTCGACTCGGCCCAGGATACGAAAGTACCCGTCGGCCGCCTGTACCGCACCGTCGCCAGCGAAATAGGGCCAATCCCGCCAATCCGTACTCGACCGGTCGCGGCAGTACTTGGCGTAGTAGGTGTCGACATAGCGCTCGGGCTGACCCCAGATGGTCTGGAAGATTCCCGGCCACGGGTTCCGTATGCAGATGTTGCCCGCCCGTCCAGCGCCGGCCTCGACGATTCCTCCGTCCTCGTCGTAAATCACCGGGTAGATGCCCAAAGCCCCGGGTCCGCAGCTACCGGGCTTCATCGGGTGCAGGGCGGGGAGCGTGGCACCCAAGAACCCACCGTTCTCTGTCTGCCACCACGTATCGACGACGACCGCCTCCCCTTTGCCCACGACGTCGTGGTACCAACGCCACACGTCAGGCTCGATGGGCTCGCCGACCGTGGTCATGTGCTTGAAGTGATAGTCGTACTTTTTGGGCTCTTCGGGTCCCAACTTGCGCAACATCCTGATCGTGGTTGGCGCAGTGTGGAAGATGTTCACGCCCAACCGTTCGGCGATCCGCCACGGGCGGCCCGCATCGGGGTAGGTGGGAACCCCTTCGTAGATCACGCTCGTGGTCCCCAGGGCGAGCGGGCCATACACGATGTAGGAGTGGCCAGTGATCCAACCGATGTCCGCCGCGCACCAGTACGTGTCTTCTGGGTGGATGTCCTGGTAGTACTTGGAGGTACCGGCCACGTAGGCAAGGTAACCCCCCGTGGAGTGCTGGGCGCCTTTCGGGCGGCCAGTGGTACCGCTCGTGTACATGAGGAACAGCGGTGCCTCTGCAGGCATGGAGACCGGCTCGACCAACTGATCGCGAAAGTCGCGCAGCACGTCGTCGACGAAGAAGTCGCGTCCTTCGACCATCGGCGTCTTTGAGCAGTACTCGCCACGGTGCCGTCGCCAGACCAGGACCTTGTCCACCTCTACGCCCAGCTCTCGCGCTCGCGCCAGCGCCTGGTCGGCCTTGAGCTTGTGATCGATCAACTCGCCGTTGCGGTAATAAGCGTCCGTGGTGACCAGGATGCGACTGCCCGAGTCGGCGATCCGCTCGCCGCACGCAGCTCCGCTGAACCCGCCGAACACCTCGGAATGGATGGCGCCAATCCGCGCGCAGGCAAGCATGGAGACCGGAAGATCGGGAACCATCGGGAGGTGGAACGTCACCCGGTCACCGACCTCGACACCACCGAAGTGACGAAGCAGCGCGGCGAATTCGTTCACCCGCCGGTAGAGCTCCTGGTAGGTGATCACCTGCATCGGCTCGTCCTCGGGTTCGGGAACCCAGATCAGCGCTGCCCGGTTGCGACCGGCTGCGAGGTGCCGGTCGACGCAGTTGACCGACGCGTTCAGCCGACCGCCAACGAACCACTTCCAAAACGGCGCGTTCGTCGTGTCCAGCGTCGTGTGCCAGTACTGGTCCCAAGCGAGCAGATCTGCATACTCCTTGAAGCACTCTGGAAAGTGCTCCTCGCTGAAACGCTCAAATATGGCAGGGTCTGCCGCATTGGCTTGACCGATGAATTTCGCCGGTGGGTAGTAGTACCCCTCTTCCCGCCAATGCACGGCGATATGCGCCTCGGACAACGCTGCTCGCTCCTCGGTGCTCATGCCTGATCTCCTCTCGAGCTCGTCTTCCACGGCGACCTTCCTGAAACGATAGGAGACAAGCCGTTCAGACCACAGGCTCGTCCTGTTCGACACACCCGCCCGACCCCTCGAGCGCCATTGAGCGCTGGCTGATCCCTCCCAGCCACCAGGCCGACTACCCGAACGACCACGCAGCCGTGCCGTGGCCACCGAAGCGGGACGGGATCCAAAGCACGCCGGTCCATCGGAAAGAAAGGTCCATCCGCGATGACGGTGCCAGTGTCGACGGAACATGCCCGGGAAGCAACGACCGAGCACCTGCAGACCCATTGGCGGGCTTCGCCTTCGCCAGTTCCCTCGTCGGACGCGACATGCATGAACTGGCGGCTCGCGGCGACGCAGACCCTGGGTCTTCGTAATGCCCGTCGCGACCGGCCAGGTGGCCATCGACCTGGTGCGGGAGCGGCCTCACTGATAGGCCTCTCGTATAGGCCTCTCGGCCGAGCTGGGTGGATGCTGGGGCCACCGTCGCCGATCTCGTCGTGGTCCCTCGGCGCTCGAAGAAGCCTGATGGCGTCGCGTGGTCAACGTCGTCGACCTCATGGTCCTCCAGCTCATGGTCCTCCAGCTCCTCGGCGAGCACCCCCACGCGCTCAGCGACCAGGATGTCGACGACCTCTTCACGAAGGGCAAGCCCGTCATCTTCGCCTACCACGGCTATCCGTGGCTGATCCATCGTCCCACCTACCGTCGCACCAACCACGGCAACATCCACGTCCGCGGCGACAACGAGGAGGGCGGCGTTATGACCCCGTTCGACACGGCGGTCGCCAACAACCTCGGCTTCCACCTCGTCGCCGACATCGTCGAGTGGGTACCGAAACCGGCGCCGCACGCGGCGTCAACCAGGCAATAGCGCCGCGACAAGCTCGCCGAGCACGAGCGCTACATCGTCGCCACCGGAGAAAACCTGCCTGAGGTGCGCAACTGGCGCTGGGGGCGTCGGAGTAATGCCGCCGATGGACTGGACCTCGTGGTGAGGCGCTGAGTCCCGCCCGAGCACCCCTGAGCCGCGTCATGGCATGCTCGCGACGCGAGAACCTCGACGGCGAGCCGACCGCGACCGTCGACTGCGCTCGGAGGCCTGATGATCCTGTCCGCAATTGGCGTGGCCGGCGCCCTGGCCCTGGCCGCGCTTCTCGGCGTCAGCGACGCCCCGAACGCCACGGCTACGCTGCTTGCCGCACGCGCCGGCTCCTATCCCGCCATGGCAGCCTGGTCGCTTGCCTGGCACGTCGCCGGGGGGCTCCTCGCCGGGGTCCGGTGGCGCGCACGATCGTGGGGATCCTCCACGTCGGAGCGGCGTCCACCGTCGCGGTCCTGGCGGCAGCCAGCCCTGCGGCCGTCGGCTTCACGTGGGCGACCACCCGCAGAGGACTACCGACGAGCGCGAGCGTGGGGCTCGTGGGAGGGCTCGCGGGTGCCGGGGTGGCCGCTGGCGGCGCTAGGGACGTCCACTGGGGTGGGCTGGCGGGCGTACGGCCCGTTGGCGTGCTTGGAGTCCTGATCGGCATCCTGCTCGCGCCCTTCCTCGCCGCCACCTCGGCCGGGATCGTCGACCAGCTCGCCCGGCGGGCTGCCTACCACCTGCCCGAGCGGCCAGGCCGGAGCTGCACGCAGGCCTGTGACTCGCCTCGGCCGCCGTCGCGCTCGCCGACGGAACCAACGACGGGCAAAAGGCGATGGGCCTGCTCGCGGTCATGGGCTCCGCGGCCGGATCGCTCGACGGTCCCGGTGGCATCACGTCGTGGGAACGCGTGGCCTGCGCGCTCATCCCTGGCGCTTTCACGGTGATCGGCGGCCGCAGGGTGGTGGCACGGGTCTCGCACGGGCTCGCCCGAGGAGGAGCGGTCGACGACCTCGCGGCGCAGTGCGCCTCGGCGGGCGTGATCCTGGCCTGCGCGACCGTAGGACTGCCGCTCTCCACCTCCACGTGGTCACCTCGTCGATGGTGGGAGCCGGGGTAGCCGCCCGTCGGCGACACGTGCGCTGGACAGGCGTGCTCCCCATCTTCGTCGTCTGGGTACCGACGTGCCGGCCTGCGGCGTGGCCGCAGCCGGCGTGTTTGAGCTCCTGCGGAGGATCCCGTGAGCGCGCAGCGGCGCTGGCAGCACCATGGGTTCCGGCGGTTCTTCCAAGGCGCGGCGCCGGACGTCGTCGGCCTGCTCGTGGCGCGGGGCGACATCAGCGTCTTGGCCACCGCCGCCTTCCTCGAGTGGTCCAGAGGCAGCGGCAGCGCCGAAGCGCTCACGGCACTCGAGAGTCAGACGGACCAGGCGCGGCCGAAGCTCTTGGCCGCCCTGCGATCGGCGCTGGTGACCCCGATCGACCAGGAGGACGTCTACGTCCTCTCGGAGCGCTGCGACCGGGTCGTGAACGTCGTCAGGGACATCACCGTCGAGGCCGAAGCACTGGCATGGAGGCCTGACCGACATGCGGCCCTCATGGCCGGGCATCTCCACGATGGTATGCCCGCGCTCGTGGATGGGTTCGCGAAGCTCCGCCACGACTTCGACCAGGCAGGGGTGGCTGCCGACCAGGCCAGGGCGCAGGCCCGGTCGGTAGTGGGGCGGTACTGGGACGCCATCGCAGCGATCTACCGCTCAGACGACCTCCAGGCCGCCGTGATCGGTCGCGAGCTCTACCGTCCCTGCACCTCCGCACGGGCGGCGGACCGGCTCGAGGCCGTCGCAGACCGCCTGTGGTACGTGGTGCTCGCCGACGTCTGAGGCCCCCTTCGCTGGCTCCTCTGTTCGCTCCCTCGTCGGGCTTTCGGGCCGTTCGCGGACTTTCGGGTCTGGCCGGACGACCATTTTGCGGTCCGCACCGCGGTGTGAGGATCGCGGCCGACATCCAACCCGGCACCGTTGCCGGCCGGGGGCCGGGCAATCGAGCTCGGATCGAGGTCGACGCGTTCGAAATGCACCAGCCGACGAGAAGCGACGAGTGGTCGCGCGCCTCGCACCACAGCCCCGGCGCCGACGCGCCGGACCATCGGCGACCTCGCCGCGGCATCGGCCCCAGGACAACGCAGTAGTCGGGGCCTTTCCTCGGAAGCCCCTGGCCCAGATGCCTGGGAGTATTGGCTCATCCGGACCATCCGGACCTGAGCGCCTGGAGGGACAACGCGCAACAGCGACGTCATAGCCCTGTGCGACGATGACGCCAGCCCGAAACATGAAGTGGGACCCCCAGGCACTTGGTGGTCTTACCTTGTCACAGTACACGACCACCTTCTACGGCCCGGAGCAGCACGTTTGCGCAGGTAGACGGGCCGGTGCTCCAGCTGCCGCCGCTGGGGACCGCGCTACGGCCGAGCCCAGGCGAACCGCCTGTCCACCCGACCGCCCCTCTCGTTGCCACTCTCCCGATCCAGCGACGCCTCGGACCCGACGAAGTGACCGAGCTGGTCGCGGCCTACGGCCAGGGTATCCCCGTGGAGGAGTTGGCCGCATCGTTCCAAATCAACCGGACGACCGTCCTCGGGCACGTCAGGCGCCATGGGGTCCCCAAGCGGGACCGCCGGGCGCTCCGACAGGACGACGTCGAAAGGGCCGTGAAGCTCTACGCCGAAGGGCGATCTGCGGACTGGGTAGCTGCCGAGCTGTGGGTGGCGCCGAGCACGGTGCGGCGTGCCTTGAAGGACGCCGGCGTCACCCTGCGACCAAGGGGACGGCAACCTATCGCCGGCCGATAGGACCTGCTACGAAGTCCTCAGGGCAAGCGGTGGCTATGGCTTCTCGGACGGCGAAGCCGGCCGAACGGGCGGCTTCTGGCCCTTCTCGATATAGCCGATGAGATCCTTGTTCGGCCGAAGGGGAGGCGGCTCAGGCCGGCTCTTCGCCGGTTGCGGGACTGATGCGCTTTGAGGCGCCTTGTCGTCAGGCATGCAAGCGACCTCCCATTGAAGTGGGTATACCGGCGACGACCAAGGCGGCAGCGGTGGCCAACGAGACGACGGCGGCACGAACCCGCAATCCCTTCTGCCTGACCAACGTAGCAGCCTCCTTGACCATCACAATCTGGGTGTCCAGCAACTCCAGGCGCGTCTCCGCCTGCGACGCGGTGAGGTTGGCCTGCCGGAGTCGCTCCACCTCCAGCACTGGGAAGCGACGAGGGAGGAACGCCCACGCCGCGAGAAGGGCGGCAACGACGGCAACCGCGAGTCCTATCTGGAAGACGATCCGATCCGAGCCAGCGGCCTGTGCGGTGGCGCCGAGTCCCACCAGCACACCAGCAAAACCCAAGACGACGCCAGCCTTGCCGTCGAGACTCTCTGCATGCGCGCTCATCGTCTCTCGCTCTGCCGCGACCTGCGCGAGCACGATCGCCAGCGACGGAAGCTCCTGATCCTCCTCCACTCCGCCGAGGGTACGAGGTAGGTGTGTCAGCGAGCCGGACTCCACCCCAGCCTTCCCCGGCGGTAGGACACGCCGTCAGACATGATCTCGCGCCGTGACAAGAAAGTGGGCGCTAGAGGACTTGAACCTCCGACCTCAGCCGTGTGAAGGCTGCGCTCTAACCAACTGAGCTAAGCGCCCGGGGATCGTGGTTGCCCCACCGCGACCGCGCGATACGAGGAACCGACGATAGCGCAGCAGCGATGAACCGGTAACCTGGCGGGTCTGTGGCGAGCGATCTCGAGCCTGTTCCTGCTGGCGGCAGCTGGGGCCGCCTCCGGATGCAGGCTGCCTCGCTGCTCAAGCCACCGCCACGTGCTTCGGGCCAGGCCGACGAGGCGCCCCTGTCCGACGAAGAACGCGCCCGGCGAATCAAGACCCTCGACCCCACCGAACGCAAGGTCGGCACGATCGGGGCGATCGTCGCTGCCGTCGCGGCGGTGGCGACCACGCTCCCTTATGTCGCGAATCCCAACACCCCGATCCGGCATGCAGCGGGGAAGAACCACTCCTGTACGGCGCCATTCAAGTACGTGGCGTCGATCCACGAGTGCTCAGTCGTCTACCCCCGCAGCCATTGGGTCGAAGTCCTGCTTCTCATGCTCGTCTTCGCCCTGGCGATCTTCGTCAGCGTCCGCATTGGCCGGCGCTCGGCTCTCGGTTTCACTGCCCTCCTCACCGGACTTGCATACGAAACCCAGGTCGGCATCCTCGGACTGCCCTTCCTGGCCGGAGGTGGTTGGCTCCTCATCCGCTCCTGGCGCGTGCAGCGATACGGGACTCCGACCGCAAAGGGGGCTGCTCGAGCCTCCCGCACTGCCGGATCGAGCACGGCAGCCAGCACCCAGAAGGCGGGATCCGCGACACGCGCCAGTGGCCAAGCCGCAACGACCGGACCGCGCCGAGCACCGGGCCCCAACAAGCGCTACACGCCAAAGGCCGCACCGAAAAAGCGCGCTCAGCCCACGCGTTCCTCACGCTGAGCACGAGCTTCCTCGTCCGGCACCAAGAGCGCCGAGCGAAGCAAGGCGAGGACATCGGCGCGGCGCCGGACGAGGGATCGAGGCGTCGGTTCTTCCCCCAACGCCCGAAGCACTTCGACTTCTGTGACCATTCCGATGACGGTCGAATAGATCGCGAGCAGCAGCAAGCGCGGGTCGTGACGTCGCATCCGACCAGCGTCCATCTCGGCGCGGAGGAACTCCGAAGCTCGTTCCACCAACGGGCCCATGGCGCTGATCAGCTGGCTAGTGGCCTGCGGCCCACGACGGGTGACCTCGCGGACGAGGCCGAGCAGCTCAGGGCGCCTGGAGGCCAGGCGAAACACCGACTTCACCACGGCTTCCACCCGGGCCCAACCCACTCCGGCACCGTCGAGGGCAGCTTGCATTGTCGTCGACAGCTCCAGCGCCGCTCGGGCGATGACCGCTTCGAGCAGGACCTCTTTGCTCGGGAACCAGTAGAGGATCGTCTGCTTGCGGATCTGGAGAGACGCCGCCAGGGCATCGAGCGAGGTGGCGTCGTACCCCCGACTACCAAATGACGTCGTTGCCGCCTCGAGGATCCGCTCCCGGGTGTCGGTCGCCACCTACCAAATGGTAGACAGCGTCTCTACCGAATGGTAGACATTGTCGGCGTGGCTGAACGCCGGCTGTCGATCCGCGAGAGGCTGCGCGCGAAGCGATTCTTCGTCACCGGGGGAACAGGCTTCTTGGGGACCGCGCTCATCGAACGGCTCCTCCGCTCGATCCCCGACGCAGAGGTCGTCGCGCTGGTGCGCCCCGGCCGTCGGGCGAGTGCACACGAGCGAGCGCTGCGCGAGATCGTCCGCAACGACTGCTTCGACCCGTTGCGGCGCCTCCTTGGGGACTCCTTCGAGGAGACCATCGCCAGCCGTCTGACCACGGTCGCCGGTGACGTCAGCGAGGACGCGCTCGGCCTGAACGAGGCTGGGCTGCAGACCCTACGGAGCTGCGACGTGGTCGTCCATTCGGCCGCCACCGTGAGCTTCGATGCGCCTCTCGACCAAGCAGTCGAGGTCAACCTGCTGGGGCCGTCTCGTGTTGCCGACGCCATTCAGCGGGCATGGACCACCGATGGGCCAGGGTCTCGACGGCCGCACCTCATCGCCGTCTCGACCGCCTACGTCGCCGGCACGCACCAAGGGGAAGCGAACGAGCAGCTCCTCACCGAGAACCCGCTGGTCCCCCCGGTCGACTGGCAAGGAGAGGTGGACTTCGCCCGAAAGCTGCGCGCCGAACTCGAGCTCGAGTCACGCCAGCCGCAGCGGCTCAGGGAGCTCATCGAACGCGCTCGGGCCGAGCAGGGCGCGGCTGGCAGCCATCTCCTCGCGACGAGGGCAGAACGCCTCCGAGAAGACTGGGTCAGCCAGTCGCTCGTCGAAGCCGGGCTCACCCGCGCCAAGGCCCTCGGGTGGCCCGACACCTACGCCTACACCAAGGCACTGGGCGAGATTGCCCTGGTCGCCCAGTTCGGGCACTCAGCCCCCTCTGCTGGAGCTTCGGCCCACGGCCGAAACCGCTTGCATGGAGGGCGATCTGCCAACGCGGCCAACACAACGGAGGGCGATGCAGGGAACCAGATCCCTATCACCATCGTCCGTCCCTCCATCATCGAATCGGCCCTCGCAGAACCGTTCCCGGGTTGGATCCGCGGGTTCCGCATGGCTGAGCCCATCATCATCTCCTACGCACGGGGCTTGCTCCGGGAGTTCCCCGGCGTCCCCGAGGGGGTGATCGACGTCATCCCTGTGGACCTCGTGGTCTCTGCGATCCTTGCGATCGCCGCAGCCGGAGCGACCAGCCCGCCCGCCGTCTACCACGTCGCGTCGAGTGTCCGCAGGCCGCTGCGGTACGGGCAGATGCACGAGCTGGTCTACGACTGGTTCTCACGCCATCCCCTCTACGACGACCGGGGGCAACCGATCAGCGTGCCGAAGTGGTCGCTGCCCGGACGCGGGCGCGTCCAACAGCAGCTCCAACGGGCCACTCAGCTCATGCGTGCCGGAGAGCGGCTGCTTGCGGCCTTCCCCGGCCGCGCCAAGCGCGTCGCGAACTGGGCCGCCACGCTCGAGGACCGCCAAGGGCTCGCTCAGCGTGCCTTGAGCTACGTCGAGCTCTACGGTGCGTACACCGAGACCGAGGCGCGATATCGGGTCGACCGCTTGCTCGAGCTCTGGCAGCGGATGTCGTCGGAAGAACAGGAACGGTTCTGCTTCGATCCAGCGGCCATCGATTGGGAGCGCTACGTGTCGGAGATCCATCTGCCCTCGGTCGTCGCGCGCGCCCGAGTGAAGACGACGCCGGGTCGCCCAGCCGGGATCAGCCGAGCCGAGCGAGCGCGCCGGGCAATTCTCTCGCCCGATCGCCACCTGGCGGTCTTCGACCTCGAGCACACCCTTTTGTCCTCGAACGTCGTCGACTCCTACTCATGGCTCGCCAGCCGCCATCTCCCCTTCGACCGGCGCATCCGATTCGTCGGGCAGCTGCTGGCGGGGGCGCCGCGATGGCTGGCACTGGACCGCCGAGATCGCGGCGACTTCCTCCGGAGCTTCTACCGGCGTTACGAGGGGGCGCCAGTCGCAACGGTCGAAGCCGATGCCTGGGAGCTGTTCCACCGCTTCCTGATCACTCGGATGTTCCCCGAAGGGCTTGCCCGCGTCCGCCGTCATCGCAGCCTTGGCCACCGAACCCTGCTCATCACCGGTGCACTCGACGTGATCGTCGCCCCCCTGGTGCCGCTGTTCGACGACGTGGTGAGTGCTCGCCTCGGGCGCCACAACGGGTACTTCACCGGACAGCTCGAGGAGCTCCCCCCGACCGGCGAAGCCCGCGCCGCGATGCTACAACGCTACGCGCGCGATCACGGGCTGTCCTTGGCCGAATCCGTCGCCTACGGCGACTCCACGAGCGATCTCGCCATGCTCGAAGCCGTGGGCTACCCGGTCGCCGTGAACCCCGATTCCCGTCTGGCGGCACTCGCCCGTCGGCGCGGCTGGCACGTCGAGTACTGGTCGAAGGCGCCTGGTGGCGCTGACCGGCCGCTCCCCCTCGGTCCCTTCGACCCACGCCCGGTTCGCAGCGAGGTCCGGCAATGAAGGCCCTCGTCTTCGAGCGCAACGTTGCGCGCTTCTTGGCGGCGCGAGCGGTCTCGAGGCTGGGATCCGGCCGCGCTGCGGGAATCGGCCCACTCAGACTGGCCGACGTCGAACCGCCGGAGCTGCCCGGAGAAGGATGGGTGCACGTCCGACCACTCTTGTCGGGGATCTGCGGCTCCGACCTGGCGACGATCGACGGGCAGAGCTCCCGCTACTTCGAGGAGCTGGTGAGCTTTCCCTTCGTACCTGGTCACGAGGTGGTCGGCACGCTCGAGGGTCCCGCACGCTCCGCTATGGGCTCCTCGCTGGAGGCCGGCACGCGTGTCGTGCTCGAGCCAGTGCTCGCCTGTGCCGCGCGAGGGATCGATCCCCCCTGCAGCGCCTGCGCGCAGGGCAATACCGGAGCCTGCGAGCGCGTCGCCTTCGGTCATCTCCGTCCCGGACTGCAAACGGGGTACTGCGCAGATGTCGGCGGCGGTTGGTCGACAGCGGGGATCGCGGCACACAGCAGCCAACTCCATGCGGTCCCCGATCACCTGAGCGACAACGACGCGGTCACCGTGGAGCCGCTCGCCTGTGCCATTCACGCCGTCATGTCGGCGGGTCTCCGCGAGGACGATCTGGTGGGCATCGTCGGTGCAGGCACCCTTGGTCTTGCCACCGTCGCTGCGATCAGCACCCTGAGCGCCGATGGCTACATCCCCGCTCCGCGCGCCACGCTCGTTGGTGGACGCTACGCCCACCAACGCCACTTCGCCGAGGAGCTCGGTGCCACCGCGGTCTTTCCCGAGGATCAACTCGCCCGTGCGATTCGGCGTCACTGTGGCTCGAAGGTGATCGGGGGCCCATCGCTTCGAGGATCCGTTGGTTCGCGCTTGAGTAGCGGCGCCGACATCGTGTTCGACTGCGTCGGCTCCGCCGGATCGATCGAAGCCTCCCTGGCGATGACCCGTCCGCGCGGGCGGCTCGTCCTCGTGGGGATGCCGGGGCGGGTGCACTTGGACCTAGCCCCTCTGTGGCACCGCGAGATCGCTCTGGTCGGGTCCTATGCCTATGGCATCGAACCCGGCGGGCGTCACGCGTTCGACCTGGCCTTCGAGGTGGCGGCACGGTGCCGGGCAGGGCGCCTGGTCTCCGCCACATACCCGATCGACCGCTTCGAGGAGGCGATCGCCCACGCCGGGGCTGCAGGACGCCGCGGGGCGATCAAGATCACCTTCGACCTCCGAGGAGCCCCGAACCGGCAAGGAGGAAGGCAATGACCCCGCGACCCGGCCTCGTCATGGAGGTCGACGGCTCGACACCACCCCTGTTGTTCTGGAACGGAGAGGGATTCCGACTCGAGCGCCTCCCCGAGGGGACGCGCGTGGTCTACGCGCCGGAACCGCTGGCCCCGCTCGCTGATCCGATCGCTGCGATCCGGCACGCCCTCGAGCACCCCGTCGGCGACATGGAGCCGCTCTCGGCGCTGCTGCGGCCTGGCATGCGCCTCACCATTTGCTTCGACGATGTCTCGCTGCCGCTGCCCCCGATGCGATCGCCCGATGTCCGCCAGCTCGTGATCGAGCAGGTGCTTGAGTTGGCTGCCGAGGCCGGGGTTGACGACGTCGTGCTCATTGCAGCGCTCGCGCTCCATCGGCGGATGACCGAGCCGGAGCTCCGACACGCGCTTGGTGACCGCATCTACGATGCCTTCGCCCCGCACGGATTGCTGACCCAGCACGATGCCGAGGATCCCGAAGGCCTCGTCCACCTCGGTCGGACCGAACAAGGGGAGGACGTCGAGATCAATCGGCGCGCGGCCGAGAGCGACCTGGTGGTCTACGTCAACATCACGCTCGTGACCATGGATGGCGGTCACAAGAGCATCGCCACTGGTCTCGCCAGCTACCGGAGCCTTCGCCACCACCACAATCCGCACACGATGCGCCACAGCCGATCGTTCATGGATGCGCCCGCGTCGGAACTGCACTCCTCGAACTGGCGAATGGGTCGGTTGATCGCTGAGAGCGGGATTCGCGTCTTTCAGATCGAGACCACGCTCAATACCGACACCTTCCCCGCGCAGTTCGGTTTCCTGCAGCGACGAGAGTGGGAATGGACCCTTCGCGACCGCGCGACCTATGCCGCAACTGCTGCCGCGCTCGACCGGATGCCAGCGCGTCTAGCGCGCCAGATCTTCCACGCAATCCGTGCACCTCAAGCGATGCTGTCCGTCCAGGCGGGCGAGGTCGAGGCCGTCCACGAGCGAGCGATCGCCAGCGTCTGGCGCCAGCAGGGCGTCGCCGTCGAGGGACAAACCGATGTCCTCACCATGGGCTTGCCCTACATCTGCCCCTACAACGTCAACTCGATCATGAACCCGATCCTGGTCGCCTGCCTCGGTCTGGGGTACTTCTTCAACCTCTACCGAGGGAAACCACTGGTGCGCGAGGGTGGCGTCCTCATCCTTCGCCATCCCACGCGACCCGAGTTCCACCCAGGACATCACCCGAGCTACATCGACTTCTACGAGCAGGTGCTCACGCAGACCACGGACCCGATCGAGATGCACAAGGTCTACGAGGAGTCATTTGCCACCGACCCCTGGTACGTCCATCTCTATCGCACTGGGCACGCCTACCACGGCGTGCACCCCTTCTACATGTGGTACTGGTGCGCGCATGCACTCGAGCACCTCGGGCGCGTGATCGTGCTCGGTGGTAACCCGAGCGCCGTCCGTCGCATGGGCTTCTCCCCGGCGTCCACGCTCCAGGACGCGCTCGAGATGGCGACCGATGTCGTCGGCCCGTCTCCCACCATCACCCACCTGCACGCACCGCCGCTCCTCATGGCCGATGTCAGCTGAGCTGCTCCGAACGATGGGCCGACGTGAGGGAAGGCGCACGTGATGAAGCGCGGCCTCGACTTTCCCTTGGCGCGGCCGACATGGCCGGCGAACGTCGAGCGCCCGGCTCCAAAGCGCCGGGTCGGGCTCGCGTTCGATCACGGCTGGTCCCGTCGCTACCCGGCGCGCCTGGCCCGTGCGCTGCTCCTCGACAACGTGACGCGCCCGGCGATCAGGCTCGTCACTGCGACGACGACAAGGGGAGTCGAGTATCTCGAGCACCTCGAGGCACCGGTGATCTTCGCTGCCAATCACGCCAGTCACCTCGACACGCCCCTGCTGCTCCATGCCCTTCCCGCTCGATTTCGCCACAAAAGCGTCGTGGGCGCGGCGTCGGACTATTTCTTCGATCGCACCTGGAAGGCACTGTGGTGGTCGCTCACCCTCGCGGCGATCCCCATCGACCGGAACCGAGTGAACCGCCGATCCGGCGACGACGCGGCGCGCATCATCGAGGAGGGCTGGAACCTCATCATCTTCCCCGAGGGCGGGCGCACTGCCGATGGTTGGGCGCAGCCGTTCCGCGGCGGGGCCGCATACCTCGCCCACCGAACCAAGCGCCCCGTTGTCCCTGTCTACATCCACGGCATGTTCCGCGTGCTCCCCAAGAGCCTCCGTGACGACCGCCCCGCCGGTGGTTCGGGCAGCGAAATGCGCCATCGCGGCCTTCGGCGCTCCCCGACGAGCGTGCTCTTCGGGCCTCCACTGCGCCTCGAGGAGGGCGAGGACGCGCGACACTTCGCGGCACGGATCGAACGTGCAGTCGCACAGCTCGCCGAAGAAGTCCGATCCGACTGGTGGGGGGCCCGACGAGCGGGTGCTGATGCGGCCATGACCGCCCTGCGTGGACCTGACGTCTCCCCGTGGCGAAGAGCCTGGGCACGGGATGCGACACCACGGCGCTCGCCATCCCGGGGGGGCAACTGGCCCGTGTCGTGACTCTTTACGGCGTGCCGGCTGCTTGGCGCCGAAGAACGGTGGTGTCCTGACCCGAGTCGACCGCCAGCAGTCTTCCTTACGGTACTCAGTGCGAGCGGAATCGCCAGGAACGGAACCGGGATGCCGCTCGGAGGCGCTCGGCGCGCAGGAGCTCCTCGCGATGATCCCCGAGTGGCGCCAGGGGCGTGTCGACCCCCAACGCCCATCCGAGCAAAAGATCCGCAAGCGCCGGATTGCGCGCCAGCACAGGACCGTGGCAGTACGTGCCGACGACTCGCCCCGACCACGCGCCTTCGGTTCCATCCCCGTTGCCGACGCCGACTCGCACGCGCCCCAGCGGTTGCGCGCCGTGACCCACGACGCTCAGGCCAGCATGGTTCTCGAATCCGCTGAGCGTGGGGATGTCGAGGCCCGCCCCGATCGGCTCGGCGACCAACTCGCCAACAGCCCTGCGCCCTGCGCCCCTTTTGGTCTCGACGTCGAGCAGCCCAAGGCCGGGGTGGGCAACGCCGTGAGCATCGGTGAAGGTCCTGCCGATGATCTGGTACCCCGCGCAGACCGCCAGCACGACCGCACCATTGGCAACCGATCGTCCGAGCATGCCGTCGCTCGCCAGGATCTCAGCCGCCTCGGTCTGAGGGGCATCCTCACCTCCGCCCAAGCAGTAGAGGTCGCCTTCAGGAAGACGCTGGTCGGCCGTCGCTTCGATCAAGGTCGTGTCGATCCCGCGCCATGACGCGCGCTTCGCCAGCACCACGCCGTTCCCGCCGTCGCCGTAGGTTCCGAGCAACTCGGGATAGACCACGATCACCCTGAGCGGCGCCACGTCAACGTCCCAGAAGATCGTGAAAGGCCGTGTAGTTCCCGATGAACTCGACCTTTGCGTTCACCTCGACGGCGCCAACATCCGTCGCGCCATCTGCGCCCCGGTTCAACGCCACCGACGGATCGGCTACCCCGGTGAAGCCGGCAGCCCGTGCGATCGCGTGCCGGGGATCCCGAACGATGTCATGATCCACCTCGGCATAACGCAGCCGAACCGACAGATCGAGGCAGCGCTCGCCGGTGGCGACGACTCGGCGCCCTCGCAGTGCTTCGAAGGGGACGTCCCAGAGCCAAGACGGATCCCTTCCGTCGGCGACGCGGGCGTTGATCCCCACGACCACCGGTTGTCGGCTGGGACCCACGATGTCGAGGAGCTCCGCCCACCCGGCAGGGTTCTTCGCAAGCAAAAGCCTCGCCTGCGCCCCAGCAATCGAGTGGACGGCGAACCTGCCGGCGATCGCATCGACCGATTGCATCGCTCGAAGGCCCACTGCCGCTCTGACGCCCAACGCCTCGGCCGCGACCGCCGCCAGCACGGCGTTGGCTTGATTGAAGCGGCCGGGGATCCGGAGCTCCACTGGAAGGCGACGCCCGTCTGCAAAGGCAGCGACGACGCCCCCACCGCTGTCCTCAACGGCGACGGCGGGCTCCGGGCGCCGGTACCCGCAGTCGCATCCCCAACCATCGCAGAAGCGAATTCGGCCCTCGCAGGCGGGGCATCCGACGGCATCGAAGCGCCAACGAAGCCCTGCTGCGACCCAGACGCACCGCTGAGCACCCCCGGCGGCCCAGACCACGAGGGGATCGTCGGCATTGGCCACTACCGTCGCCGGCGATCCCGCGAGCGCTGCCCTCCATCGGTTCGCGGTCATCCGCACCTCGTTCGTGCGGTCGAGCTGGTCCCGTGACAAATTGAGCAGCACGACGACCGCCGGCCGCGCCGTTGCCACCAGCTCGGGCAGATACCCCTCATCCACCTCGAGCACGGCCATGGCCCCGGGCGCGGCGTCGGCAAGCGCGGCAACGTGACCAGCGGGCATGTTCGATCCGGTCGCGTTCGTCACCACCGCGGTCGCTCCGGGTCCAGCGACCTCCGTCGAGCCAGCTCCCGACCCCGCCCCCAGCGCGACGGCGAGCAAGCGAGTCGTCGTGGTCTTCCCGTTCGTCCCGCTGACCAGGGCAGTCGTCCGTCCGGCCAACAAGCTCCTAAGCAGGCCTGGGGCGATGGCCAGCCCGACTCGTCCTCCAGCGACCGTTCCGCTCCCCAACCGCAGGAGGCGAACTCCGCGGTTGATCACGCGCACGGCCCGTACGGCGAGCCCCAGGCGCCACGACGCAGCAGGTGAAGGCGCTCCGAGACCCTCCGGTGAGGACATCGGCCTCCGGGCGAATCGAAATCCCCAGCCCGCGCCGGCGCGCAGGCCCCGCGGACCCTGTTGCGTTCGCTTCGAACCGGCCATCTCAGGGCCGAGGATACGAGCCCGGAACAGGACGGGTGCCGGACTAGGTCTCGGCCACCAAGTGGCAGACTTCCACGGGCCCGAACGCGAGTGAAGGGATCGCCGGGGGGGCTAGCGATCCCTTCACTAATGCCGCTTCGGAATGGGAGGGGGGGTTCCTCATCCCTGCGGTCTGCATCCATTCTGGAGGACGCCGCATCTATCTGTCAAACAGCTTTGAGAGATAGCTAATATCGTTTATTGCGATGGAGCTCCGCCACCTGCAAGCACTCGTCGGCATCGCGGACCACGGCGGGTTCTCTGCCGCGGCCGACGCGCTGGGGACCGTCCAGTCGAATGTCTCTGCTCATGTGGCCAGGCTCGAGCGCGAGCTCGGCGCAGTGCTCGTCGACCGCTCGTCGGGACGGCTCACCGAAGAAGGGATCGTCGTCGTGGAGCGCTCGCGTCGAATGATGGCCGAACTCGACGCGATGGTCGCCGACGTTGCGGCCATGCGCCGGGAGATCACAGGGCTGGTCCGCATGGGTGTCATCGGCACCACCGGCCGATGGCTCGTGCCCCGCCTCTTCGAGCAGCTGCGGGCCCGTCATCCCGGTGTGCAGGTCTGTGCCATCGACGGCATCAACTCGACGCTGGAACCGCGGCTGCTCTCCGGCGAGCTCGATGTCGCGGTCGTCGCTCTGCCGGTCCTGCTCGACGAGCTCGCGGTGACACCGCTCTTCGAAGAGGACCTCATGCTCGTCGTGCCCGTCGACCATCCCCTCGCCAGCAAGCAGACCCCGTTGCCGATCTCGCTCCTTACCGACCTGGAGCTCATCTTGCCGATGCCCCACACGGCGCTGCGCGCCAATATCGACGCCGCGTGCCGCCGTGCCGGGGTGAAGCTCCGCTCGGCAATGGAGGTCGACGGCGTTCGGCTCATTGCCTCGCTCACCTTCGACGGGTACGGCCCTGCGATCCTGCCGGCAACGGCGGTGCCGAACCACCTGCGTGACCAGTTCTGCCTTCTCTCCGTGGAGGACCTCCCGGCCCGGCGCGTCGGTGTCACCCTGCGCCAGCGCGGACTGCCCTCGGCTCCGACCCGCGCGGTCATCGACCTGCTGTACGAGGTCGTCGACGACGCCTGCGCGCGACCTGAAGGCCTCCGAGCGCTCCGTCGCGAGTGATGTCGCGACCTGGATGACGGCGCGGGGCGACGCGTCATGCGCGGCGCCTGGTCACTGCCGGTAGCGTGCTCGAGGTGGACAACCTCGATCCTTTGGACTCGAGCACGGTCGAGGCGATCCGGGTTCGGGCGCTCGAAGGCGCAGCCGCTCGGGGCTGCACGAACGCCGAGGTCCGCATCGAACGGATCCGATCCCAGTTCGTCCGGCTGCGTGATGGTGCACTCGAGACCGCCGTCGACGACATCGAGTTTGGCATTGGGCTCCGCGTGGTCCATAGCGGTGCCATCGGATTCGCCGCAACGGTCGCGGCCACGCCTCGGGTCACAGACGAGCTCGTGACCCAAGCCATCGAGAGCGCACAGGTGAGCAGGATCGGGCTCGCTCACCCACTGGAGCTGGCCCCTGAGCCCTCCCACGGCACGATCGAGTGGATCTCCCCCTACCGCACGGACCCGACGCAGGTCGCGCTCGCGAGCAAAGACGCCGTGCTGCGCGACTGGAGCAAACGCTTGCTGGCATCCCCCTCGATCGAACACGTCACCGCAGAGGTCATGGCCGTCGCCGAGGACAAGTACTACGCCGACCTCGCCGGCACCGTTGCTCGCCAACAACGGGTACGGATCGCGCCCACCGTCGAGGTGCTCTCGGTCGCCGAAGATGGCGACTTCGAAACCCAACGCAGCCTGGCACCACCGGTCGGCCGGGGCTGGGAGTACCTGGAAGGTGAGGGCTGGGATTGGGAGGCCGAGCTCGATCTCCTCCCGACCCTCGTCGCCGACAAGCTCGGCGCACCATCGGTCGAACCCGGGCGTTACGACCTCGTGATCGACCCAACCAATCTGTGGCTGACCATTCACGAGTCCATCGGCCATGCCACCGAGCTCGACCGCGCCCTGGGGTTCGAGGCTGCCTACGCCGGTACGTCGTTCGCCACTCCCGACCAGCTCGGCACGCTTCGGTACGGCTCTCCGCTGCTCCAGGTCACCGGCGATCGGACCGCGCCCCATGGCCTGGCCACGGTCGCCGTCGACGACGAAGGAGTGCTGACCCAGCAGTTCGACCTCATCAAAGACGGCGTCCTCGTCGGCTACCAGCTCGACCGCTCGATCGCGGCGATCAGCGGGTTCGGGCGCTCCAACGGGTGCGCCTTCGCCGACTCACCGTTGCACATCCCAATGCAGCGGATGGCAAACGTCTCCCTCGCTCCTGCGCCAGACGAAGGACCCCCCACCGAGGAGCTCATTGCCCGCGTCTCGGACGGGATCTTCATCGTGGGCGACAAGAGCTGGTCGATCGACATGCAGCGCCACAACTTCCAGTTCACCGGCCAGCGCTTCTTCCGGATCCGGGACGGCCAGCTCGCCGGACAGCTTCGCGACGTCGCGTACCAGGCGAACACCACCGAGTTCTGGGGCTCCCTCGAGGCCTTGGGGGGCCGATCGACCTACCTTCTCGGTGGGGCGTTCAACTGCGGGAAGGGCCAGCCCGGTCAGGTCGCGCCCGTCAGCCACGGCTGTCCGTCAGTGCTCGTCCGAGACGTCCGGGTGCTCAACACCAAGCAGGAGGCCGGTCGGTGAGCACCGCCTCCGAAGACCGAGGGCTACCTGCCGCCCACCTCGTCGTCGAGCAGCTCTTGGCGGCGGTCCCCGAGGGGATTGCCATCGTCGAAGAATCCAGCGAGGTCGAAGTCCGTTTCGCCAACAACACCACGACCACCAACGGAAGACGTCGCAGCCGACGGGTGACCCTGATCTGCCTGCTCCCCAGCTCCGACGGAACCGGCACGAGCGTGGGGAGTGCCAGCCGCAGTGGTGCAGCCGACCTCGACGACCTGGTTGCCGCCGCCCAGGCTGATGCACAGAGCACCCCGGCTGCCAACGATGCCAGCCCGCTAGCGACCGGAGCCGCGGACCCGTTCTTCGAGGAGCCCGCACCCCAGACCGAACCCTCAGTACTGCGCCCGGTCGTCGAAGGCCTGGCGGCGGCGTTTCACCGGGCGTCGAGCGCAGGCAACGTGCTGGCCGGATTCGCCGAGCACCATCTCGACACGGTCTACCTGGGCACCTCAGCGGGCGTCCGCAGGCGCCATGTCCAGGCAACCGGCGCGATCAATCTCGTCGGTCGAAGTAGTGATGGTCGGCGGTCGGCATGGGTCGGGCATGCCGGGCCCGAGCTCGACGCGGTCTCGATCGAGTCGCTCGAGGCTCACCTCGCGCAACGGCTGGAATGGGCGCGTCGCACCGTCACCCTCGAACCGGGCCGCTACGAGGTCGTGCTCCCACCGGCGGCCGTGGCCGACCTCATGGTGGCCCTGGTCGACGCGGCGAGCGGGCCGGAGGCCGAGGAAGGTCGCACGGTGTTCTCCGCGGGTCACGGCGCCACGAGGGTCGGTGAACAGCTCGCGACCTCCCCGTTCGAGCTGCGCAGCGACCCCTTCGAGCCTGGCCTCGAATGCTTGCCGTTCCTCGTCGCCGAGGCCTCGGGCCCCGACGTTTCCGTCTTTGACAACGGACTCCCCCTCGCTCGGACCACCTGGATCACGGGCGGAAGACTGGAGCGCCTCCGCTACCACCGCGCCGGGGCACGCCGCTCCGGCGTCGCGTTCACCCCGCCCATCGACAACCTTGTGCTCGAGCTCGACGGCGCTCGAGGCACCTCGGAGGATCTCGTTGCCTCGACCGACCGAGGCCTCCTGCTCACCTGCCTCTGGTACATCCGGGAGGCAGACCCGGCCACGCTCCTGCTCACTGGGCTCACCCGTGACGGCGTCTACCTGATCGAGCGCGGCGAGGTTGTCGCTGCGGTCAACAACTTTCGCTTCAACGAGAGCCCGGTGGACCTCCTCGCGCGAGCCACCGAGGCGGGGTCACCCGTGCGGACCCTTGGGCGGGAGTTCGGGGAATGGATGAACCGAACGGCAATGCCCGCGTTGCGGATTCCCGACTTCAACATGAGCTCCACGAGCGCCGCCTCCTGAGCGAGTACCCCTCGGGCCGGAAGCTGTTCGGGCTGGCGAGTTGCAGTTGCCAGACGAGCGGGCGACACTGGAGCCGTGCCCACGAGCGCGGAGATCGTCATCGACACCGATGACGGGCCCATGCCGGTGTTCGAGGCACTCCCTGATGGCGAGCCCAAGGGTGCCGTCGTGGTCATCCAGGAGGCGTTCGGTCTCACCGCGCACATCCAGGACATCGCCAGACGCCTTGCAGACGACGGCTGGCGCGCGGTTGCGCCTGCGCTGTTCCATCGCCAGGGCTCACCAGTCCTCGCCTACGACGACATGGAGAAGGTCATGGAGCTGATGAGCCAGATCGATGCCGCAGGGATCACCGCGGACCTCGAGGCCTCCTTCGACTTCCTCGAAGCCGCAGGTTTTTCGCTCGCACGGATGGGGATCGTCGGCTTCTGCATGGGCGGAACCGTCGCGTTCGTCGGAGCGACGCTGCGTCCACTGGGCGCGGCCGTCACCTTCTACGGCGGGGGCGTGGGTGAAGGGCGTTTCGGGTTCCCCCCGCTGATCGACCTGGCCCCGGCGCTGCAGTCGCCCTGGCTCGGCCTCTACGGGGATCTCGACCAATCGATCCCGGTCGACCAGGTCGAGGCGCTACGAGCTGCGACCGCGAAGCTCGCCGTGCCGACCGAGATCGTGCGGTATCCCGATGCCCAGCACGGCTTCAACTGCAATGATCGTCCGGCGGTCTACCACCCGACGGCTGCGCATGATGCGTGGCAGCGCACACTCGAGTGGTTCGATCAGCACCTCGGCCCCTAACCGCGGTGGCCAGAGGGGTCGCAGCGGCCCCGCCGGTGGTCGGGGCGACTCCGCGGCCGGGCCAGGGAAGCCGTCACGCGTCTGGAGTCGAGTGCTGGGGATCACCGCCGCCTGCGGGGCCGGGGCCCTCGTGTGGTGGGAAGGGGACCAGCGCTACCCCACGACGGGCGCACACGCCAGCATCGCAGCCGTCATCGTCGTCACCGCGATCGCCATGGTGGCGCTGGGCAGGGCCCGCCAAAAGGAGCGCACGAGCACATGGATCGGATGTTCCGTGCAAACGCTCCTCCGATGGCGCGAGCGACCGGCCGCGATCGCCGCGGCCGCGGTCTGGGCCGTGCTCTTTGCTGCAGTGGTCGGATGGGACCTCAACAGCTTCGTCCATCAAGCCCATGACCTGCCCACGCTCAGCCGGATCATCGGTGCCGTCACCCATGCCTCGTGGGGACGAAGCCTCGTCTTTGCGCTCTGGTGCGCACTCGGCGGCACCATCGCCGGAGCGAATCGACGACCGGCACGATGACGATCGGTGGTGTCGTCTGGATGGTGATCGCCACCGCGGTCGCAATTTGGACCGCCATCACGTTTGCCAGCCCGCGCCTGACCAGCATCGTCGACGTCCTCGCGTGGTTCTTGCGCAGTTGGCTGGGCCGGACCCTGTTGCTATGTGGATGGCTGGCAGCGGGCTGGCACCTGTTCTGTCAGCGGCCGTGACCCACAGGTGCCCTGGTTGGCCGAGATCGGTTGCTCCTGGCGCCGACGTTGCCGCCAACGCGAACCTTCCGGCCGCTCGTGTCTCCTGCGGCCGGCGCCTCCAAGGTCAGCATGCGCCGGTGCCCCCTACACTCCCAAGGACGATCACCGGGCGCTCCGGAGAAAGGCGGTGCGGTGTCCGACGGACTGCACACCAGTGACCTCGGTCGACGACTAGCGTTTCGTCGCCAGGAGCTCGGCCTGACCGGCGAGGAGCTCGCGCGCCGTGCCGGCATGGACCCGCGCTACCTCGAGTACATCGAGCAAAACCCGACCGCGGTGGTCACCCATAGCGCGCTGGTGCGCCTCGCCGTTGGTCTCGAGACCACACCGTCCGCTCTGATCGGGGGAGAGATCGAGCGGCCACCGGGAATCGGCCGCCCTGGTCCACGCCCTGTGCTCGAGGAACTCGAGGAGCGCCAGTGCCGCGAACATCTCCACCCCGGCGGAGTCGGACGGCTGGTCTTCGTCCTCGACGGCGATCCGGCTGCCCTCCCGGTGAACTTTCGGCTCGTCGGAAACGAGGTCGTGTTTCGAACCAAACCCGACAGCACCTTGGGAGCGACGATCGGGCAGCGCGTTGGCTTCGAGGTCGACCATATCGACGAAGCCACGAGCGAGGGGTGGTCGGTCTTGCTCCATGGCACGGCGAGAAGCATTGACGATCCCGCCGAACTCGCTCGAGTCAGCGCGGCAGGCGTCGAACCATGGGCCGGAAGTGAGGGGCGAACGCTGTTCGTCGCCATCCCGATCGAAGAGATCACCGGTCGCCGGATCCGCCAGCAGTAATCAATCCGAGGCGACAGGCTGATCATCGGGACGACGTGGCGCCCATGCATCGGGATTCGCAGTCATCCGGGCAACCGGCGCGGGAAACCGCCCCCCGAGCACATGAGCGAGACTGACCTCTTCGAGCACTGACCGCAACGCCGCTCGCAACGCGACCCACAGTTCCTGGAGGTGCTCGGCTGCCCCTTCGTAGTGCGCCAACTCCGGACGCAGCCCACGGACCTCGGCGAGCGGACCCTCGAGCGCACGCATGACGTCAGCCACGCTGATCCGAGAAGCGGGACGAGCGAGCTGGAAGCCACCGTCGGTTCCTCGCCGGCTCAGGACGAGGCCGGCACGCCGGAGATCACCGAGGATCGCGCCTAGGAACTTCGCCGGCAAGCCCTGCGCACGAGCCAGTGCCTCGCCGGTCATCGGTTCGCCACGCTCGGCAAGGGCGAGGAGCGCGCGCATCGCGTAATCCACCCTGGCGGAGATCTGCACGCAGGTATCTTTCCAGCAAGCGCGGTCGCTGACGTGCATCCGAGGTCCTTGGCGACGACGCGTTTTGAGCTCTGCGGGCGCGGTCACAAGGACCGTCAGCCGAGACCCTCCTCGGACCCGGTCCCAAGCTTTGAGGCTTCCAGCAATGCGACGCACTCAGGGGAACGCGGACGCCAGCGTGGATGGTCGACGTGACCCCCGTTGGCGAGATCCCGAATCACCTCGTACACGGTCTCGAGCTCGTCGTCGTTGTCGCGTGAGTGGAAGAACTCTTGGATGTGAAAGCCACCGAAGTACGAGACGATCTCGGGGTAGTCGTCGACGACGAACTCGGGCACAGGGGAGACCCGAAATCGACGGAGGCCGTTGGCGAAGTCCCCCAGCGGCTTTGCGAAGACACCGCTCACGTAGGGCTCGAGACCGAACCCGCGCACGACCCCCCACCGCACGCCTTCTCCGGACCACACATAGACCTGATGGCCCTCATCGACCAAGCGCGCGAAGACCTCGACCGTCCCACGTCGGAGAATTTGGTCGAACGAAAGGATGGTGTAATCGACGTCGAAGAAGATGTGCACGGTGTCTCGAAGGTTAGGCGAGGCCTGCAGCACGCGGCCAAGTCGGACCGGCGCTGTTCCCGCATCGCCCACGATCAGCGCCCGGCAGGCGCCGACTGCGTCTGCCGCGAACCCCTACGATGGTGCGCTCATGGTCGAAGCAGATGGCGATGGCGGCGCGGCCGACAGGGAGGGGTGACCCAGTGATGGGCGGCGAAGATGACCAGCTCGACGTGCTGGACGTTCTCTCGCCCATCACTGGCCTCCACCACGTCCGTGTTCCGGTCCAGGACGCCTGGGTGAGCCGCGACTGGTACATGACCGCGCTGCGGTTCTCCCCTGTCCTGGACTTGGAGGAGGAGAACGGATTGGTAGGGGTGGTGCTTCGCCACGCCTGCGGGCTCGTGGTCGGCCTGCACCAAGACCCCGAGCGCGCACGAGCGCTCCGCGGTTTCGCGCTGATGGGTTTGGCCGTCGCCAATGTTGAAGGCCTGGAACGGTGGGCCAACGCCCTCGACCGACTGGGCATTGCCCATGGACCGTTGACGCAAGGTCATATCGGTCCCTTCATCGACGTAGAAGACCCCGACGGCATCCTCATCCGGATCCACAGTGGAGCGACCCCGTTTGCCGAGGAGGCATGAGGACACCGCTCGCCGAAGGCGGTGCACGATCTACCACGAGCCGGGTTCGACCATGGCGCGCCGCCACCGAGGCGTCGAGCAAGCGCGGCGCTCGACGGGCATTCCCTAGACATCGATGACCACATGGGATCGCCAAAGGCCACTCTCGAGCCTGACAAAGAGCTCGTGGTACGAGACGCCTTTGGGCGCTGGTCCCACGATGGTGACCCGATCGAGCGGTACGACCTCCATGTCGCCGGCAACCTCGCCGGTGTCGGTTTCGGCGAGGTGGAAGCGGAGGGGGACGACGGAGGCGACGTCGAGGTTGTAGATCACCTCCTCAAGCAAGGAGACCAGCGCCTCCTCGCTGCCGGCCGAGCTCGCCGCGAGGGGAAGGACCTCGGTGGCCGGTGCGTCACCAACCTCGGCGAATTCCTCGACCAGCGCGTAGAGCGCCTCCGTGAAGCACGTGGGCCGGTCCGGTCCCCAGGACTCGATGATGCAATCCGCCGTGTGGGGAACCAGACGATGGCCCGCGCCCTGCCGGGAAAGCTCGCCGGGCACCGGGATCATCTCGGAAGCAGGTGGGATCGATCCGAGCTTCGCACGTTGGCTCGGCCAATCTTCGGTGGTCACGGTTTTTGGGCCACGACACAGAGGATGTAGCAGTCTTCGATCTCGTCGAAGAGCCCACAGTGCCCTGCGACCTCATCGGGATCGAAGACTCCGGTGGCGACGGAACGCTGGGCAAGGTTGAGCCCATGGGCTCTGACCACTGCGAAGCCCGCCTCCTCCAGCGCATCGCGAAGCTCTGGATAGGTGTACTCGACCTTGTGGTCGGGGTCGATAAACGCTTCCTGCTGGATCCGCGTCACCCGGCGGTTCGGCGTGTCGATGGCCAAATGGCCTCCCCTGCGCAGGATGCGAAACGCTTCCTTCAGTACGACGTGAGCATCTTCCCGGGTGACGTGCTCGATCGACTCCCCAGCGAAGACAAGGTCCACGCTTGCGTCCTCGAACGACGAAAGGTCGGTCATCGAGTGATAGCGGTATCGAACGGGCCCAAGGTCCGTCTGGACCTGGCCGGGATTGAGCCCAGCGCGATACAACGCGTGACGCTCGTCGGGATGCAGATCGATGATCGTGAGCTCATCGAAGGCATAGGGGTAACCGAGGCGGTACAGGGCACCTTCGGCGCAGTGCAGATGCGTGCCCCCGAGGTCGACGATTCGTGAAGCCCGCGGAAGGCTCTTGACGAACTGCGATCGGCCGGCATGGATCGAGAACCCCAGCATCGACCCCCGGAACCGCACGAAGTTCTGGAACTCTTCGGAGCCGCGAATCGCTTGTGGAATGTCGGCGATCGTGAAGGCACCCGATGCCAGGTGGTCGAGCAGGGAACGCATTCCCTCCGGATCGGGGTCCCGATTCAAAAGAACCTGGTAGGCGAGCTGAATGGCAACCTCTGCGGGGAGCGATCGATACGAGATCCGTGACGCCAGCCGGCTGAGGACCGTGCGTCCGGCGCTGCGCACGCTCCGTCGCGCCCGGCAGGCGAAGGCCCCGAGGACAGCGTCCCAAGGCACCACGGCGCGCTTCGAGCGCCGCCGCTCGGGAGGCTCTCCGCTGCTGGTCGCTCGAAGGAGCCCTGGCACTCCGCCCCACCCTATCGCTCCTTCGCCCTCCGCTCCTCGGGACAGGAGGCTGGCTCCCGAGCGCGAATCGTGGGAAGACGCCGGGTGCAGATGTACCGACGATGCCGGGCGCTGCAGTCAAGTTCCCACTTCCGCCACGACCCCTGCGAGATCACAACACAAGCGCCGCCATGGCTTCTGCAGGACCTCGGCGACGACCTGAAGCAGGACACCTCTCGTCGCGACGTTCAGTGTCCCCTCGCAGCGAACGACGACGTCGTCGTTCCCCTCGTCGACCCAGATCTGAAGCACCGGGTCCATCGCGTCGCCAACGTTCACCATGGGTCTCCTCTCGCCGATGTGCGCGACGTCACCCAACGCCGCAACGATTCCTCGCGAACAGCGCAAAGTGTGATGGGTGCCGGGAAGGCTGCCTAGGGTCCAAGGTCCCGATGGACCCGGCAGGCGGACGACCGGTCTGGAATACTGCCGCCATGCAGGGAGGCAGCGAATGAACGGAGCCGACATCCCTCAGCCCGAACGGGAGCACTATGACGACGTGACGCCTTCGACGGTGACGTTGCTCGTCGAGGGTGAACGAACGCCCGCCATGGTCTTCCATCCCTCATCCCCAGGACCCGTTCCGGGGATCGCCATCGGCCAGGAAGCAACCGGACCCAACACGTTCATCCGATCGGTCGCTGCCACGCTCGCGCACCTCGGTTACGCCACGGTGGTCCCGGACTACTACCACGGCGGCGGACCGTCCGATCCCGAGAACTACGAGGACCTCGACGGGATCGTAGAGCACATGGCAGACCTCGACTTTCGACGCGGCGCTGACGACATGATCGCGGGGATCGACTACCTCAAGAGCCTTGCGAGCGTCGATCCCCAACGTCTCGGTGTATGGGGATACTGCACAGGCGCCACGATGGCGCTCCTGGCGGCCGCTCTCGACCGCACCGTCCGCGCCTCCATCCTTTTCTACCCAAGTCAACCCCGCTTCACGGCGCTGGGCGTGAAGACCCCGATTCATCCGATCGACCTGATCTGGAACATTCGCTCCCCAGTGCTGTGGATCACCGGGGAAGCTGACCCGGTCTGGCCGAGCGATCTCCTCGCCGAGGTCCGACAACGCTTGACGCGGTGGCACATTGCTCACCGAATTCGGACGTATCCGAACGCGGGCCACGCATTCTGCTCGCCAGCTCCGACATTGCACCATGCCGACGCTGCACGCGCCGCCTGGGTTGACGCGGTGGCGTTCGTCGCTACTCACCTCGGCGCGACAGCGCCGTCAGCTGGTGCGTGAACGAGCAAACCCCTTCAAGCGCTGCACAAGGTTCTCGCCCTTTCGGGCACCCCACAAGGCAGTCAACAGGGGTCATTCCCACCGAAACGTACCTGCCGCGATCACCGAGGCGCCCAACGCCCAGCACGCGAGTACCGCCCACGACTCGGCCGGCACGCTGCCGACGGTCAGGGACCCATGGAGCGCGTCGGACAGTGCTGCAGCGGGGAGTACGCGGGCTACGGACGCAAGAGCGCGCGGGAGCTTGGCAAGCGGCACGATCATCCCACCGAGGAGGAGCAGCACGAGGTACAGCCCGTTGGTGGCCGCGAGGTTGACCTCGGCGCGCAGAACCCCCGCGAGCAGGAGCCCCAGGCTGCCAAAGGCCACGGTCGCCAGCAGCACCGCGCCGAGCGCCGCTCCTGCACCGCTGCCCGGTGGCGACCAACCGAGCCCGTATCCGACCGGAACGAGTACCGCCGCTTGAACCGCCTCGACGAGAAACACGGTCGCGACCTTTGCCGCGAGGAGTCGCGACCGCCCGAGCGGCGTCGACCCCAAGCGTTTCAAGACCCCATAGCCTCGCTCGAAGCCTGTGGCGATCCCCAGGGACACCATTGCGGTCGACATGACGGCGAGGGAGAGGATCCCAGGAGCGAAGAAGGACACCGAAGGTCCTGGCCCTGTCGAGACGACGTGCGACGTCGAGAAGAAGACGAGGAAAGCAACCGGGATCCCCACCGTGAGCAGCAGCGTCTCCCCCCGTCGCAGGGTCATGTAGGTCTCCGCCTCCACTTGGGCCACAAGCGGCCGCAGTGCAGCGATGGCGCGCATCACGACCGTCCCGCACGGGTGCCGCGCCGACGCGGACCCCAGCGGCTCCGAAGACCCGGCGCTCTCCACCCCCTCGAGCGTCTCCCTCGATGCTGCGCGAACGTCGAGGACTCCGCCTCGCTCGTACCGACGATCGTGAGGTAGGCCTCCTCCAGCGACTGCCCGATCCGCAGGTCGCGCAGTGCAAGGCCCTTCTCCGCAAGCCAGGCGCCGACAGCAGCGGACACTGCGGTGGCGCTGACTTCTGATGGGGGCGTGACGCGGTACCGGCCTGGGGACTCCTCTACGACGACGGCGCCGACTGCAGACCCGAGCGCTGCGACGTCGAGGTCAGGGGCGGCGCCGAAGACGATCTCTTCACCGGTGCCCGCACTCCCCGCCGGCTCGACTGCGTGGGACGCGAGGCTCGCCGGTGGGCCCTCTGCGACCACGCTCCCGCGATGAAGGATCACAATTTGATCGGCGAGCCGTTCTGCCTCGGCAAGCTCGTGGGTCGTGAGGACCACGGACACGGCCCGCTCGCGCAGCCCTGCGACGACGTCGCGCACCGCGAGACGCCCCTCCGGATCCACGCCGGCTGTCGGCTCGTCGAGGAACACGACTTCGGGCCGACCGACGAGCGCCAGCGCCAGCGATAGACGGGCTTGCTCTCCCCCAGAGAGATGCCGCCACGGCGTCGTAGCGACCTCTCGGAGACGGAGGAGATCCAAGAGCGCGTCAGGGTCCTCCGGGTGCTCGTAATAGGAAGCGAAGAGCGAAAGCGCCCGGCGCGGTCCGAGCATCGGGTAGACACCACCGCGTTGGAGCATGACGCCAATCCGGTGCACGAGGACCCGGTGCTCCTTCCAGGGATCGAGTCCAAGGACGAGCGCCGAGCCAGAAACCGGACGCCGGTACCCCTCGAGGCATTCGACCGTCGACGTCTTGCCCGCGCCGTTGGGTCCAAGGATGCACAGCACCTCGCCGCGCTCGGCCGTCAAGGAGACACGGTCAACCGCGGTGCGATCCCCGTAGCGCACCACGAGGTCGTGACAGACGACGGCCGCGAAGCGGTCCGTGCCTCGGTTCATATCACCGGCCGGCATTCTCCGAGCCAACCTACTGTCGCCGGAACGTCGTCAGCACCCCATCTCGGTGACCGACGAACGGTTGCCTTCGCAGAGGAGCGCCCCGTCCGCGTGTTTGTCGGACCCCCACTCACGGACCCAGGTCGGTCACGGCATGGCCTGGGCAGAAGCCCCGAGCCGGCCCTCGTGCCCAGGGCAGCCATCACCACGTCCTCGGCGAGCGGGGTCGTTCACTTCACCCCGAAGGCAGGCCCTTGTGCACGTCCGGGACGCTTCGCACGAGCCGGTCGGCCACCAGGCAGCCTGTGTCCATCGGAGCACGCCGCCACTAAGACGCCATCGAAGGGATCCCTTGCGTCAGGGGCCCTCCCAGGCCTCTCATCGCCGAGACGCCTGAACGTGACCGAGGCCCTCTCTGACCGATCTAGCGACGCTGATGGACCTGACGAGTTCCCGAGTCGTCGGATGGGGACTGGCCGACATGCACACCGAACCGAACCAGGACGCCCTGACCACAACCTTTCTCGCCCGCGGGCGACGAAGGGGGTGATCTTCCTTCCGTTCGCGACAGACCTGGCCTGCGACGCGCTGCCCCCAAGTGACCCCCCAAGTGAACGAGGTCGTCCTTTCGGTCGGAATGACCAGTGGATGCTGGGCAACGCCAAGTCGTTTTCCCCACCACCAAACCGAACCTGGTCAGCCCGGTCCGAGCCGGTGCCAAGGGGCGGTCCCCGACCTTGACAAACCCCCGCACTATCGTCCCAGCCGGAACGGGCCGAGAGGGTGATGACCGTGCTTGACCTCACCGGAAGCAGTGGTGATTACGTGGTGCTCGGGGACAACGCCGCCGTGCTCCCGAAGTTGCCGGACCAGTCGTTCCAGCTCATCTACATCGACCCGCCGTTCAACACCGGGAAGGTTCAGCAACGCCTGATGCTCCAGACCCGCCGATCTCAGCGTGGGGACCGCACGGGTTTCGGTGGGCGACGTTACGTGACCGTCGAGACCGGACGTCAGTCTTACGGGGACGAATTCGACGACTACCTCGGCTTCATCGGACCACGGCTCGAAGAAGCTCGCCGCCTGCTCACCGACGATGGAACCCTGTACTTCCACATCGACTACCGGGAGGCTCACTACTGCAAGATCCTCCTGGACCAGATCTTCGGTCGTGAGTGCTTTCTTAACGAGGTGATCTGGGCCTACGACTACGGGGGTCGATCGAGGAACCGATGGCCGGCCAAGCACGACACGATCCTGGTTTACGTCCGCGACCCGGGCCGCTACTACTTCGACCAAGATGCCGTCGAACGGATCCCCTACATGGCGCCCGGTCTGGTCACCGACGAGAAGGCACAGCGTGGCAAGGTGCCCACGGACGTGTGGTGGCACACCATCGTGCCGACCAACGGCCAGGAGAAGACAGGGTACCCGAACCAGAAACCTGAAGGGATCCTTCGCCGCGTCGTGCAGGCGTCCTCTTCGCCAGGAGCCTGGGTTCTGGACTTCTTTGCGGGGAGCGGAACGACTGGTGCGGTCGCTCGCCAACTCGGTCGGAGAACGGTCCTGATCGACAACAATCCCGAAGCGCTCGCAGTCATCCGGCGACGCCTCGGCACGAGCGGAGTCACCTACCTCGATACCCAAGGCGAACATCTCCCCGGCCCCGGCAAGGCACCGGCTGGGCCCTTGTGAGGCGAACGTATCCCCGACACCAGTCCCGCGTCAGCTCGCACGCTTGCCGTAGAGGCGCCTGTGTCACGTTTGCCCACGGACATGACACAGCACGAGCGCTATGCGAAGCCTTCGGCTCGATCTGGACTTGACGAGAAGGTCCGCCGTGCGGCAGCCATGAAGGGCGAGTCCGTGCCTGAATTCCTCCGCCGAGCCGCGGCAGCACGAGCCGAGGAGACCCTCGCCAGTGACCTGAGCGAGTGCTTTGCGGACGTGGCTGGGGTGATCCCACGGCGGTGGCTGCCGAGCTCGCCGGACCGGTGCCGCCTTCAGCGCGAGGCTGGCGGAGGACCGAGCGCGCCGGTGACGCTCACCGACGCCGGTCCCTCATCGCGATCATCGAGGTCGACGAACCTGATCGTGCTGCGTGCATGGATGCGATCGATCGGCTGACCCTCCCACTGTCACGACGGGCCAGGATGTACCGAAGCGATGTACCTGCTCGCTCACGCCCGAGGGATCCGAGCTCAACAGGCACGCTGGCGCCTCGTGCCGACTGACCGCCTCGTCGTCGCAGACCTCTCGTTTTCGGCCGTCGACCGGAGCGTTCGGTTGATGGAACGGTACGCGGATCGACCGATGGAGCTGGCGAACGCCAGCCTCGTGGCACTGGCGAAAGCGCGCGGCGATGGTTCATCTCCAACCTCGAAGCCGATCTCCAGATCTAGCAGTTCCGAGGGCGCCAGCATTTCAAGACGATCCTGGCGCCGTAACCGCACAAGGCAGTTCGTAGAGCGACACAGGGTCTCTCGGCGGATGAAGCGAAGAAGAATAAAAACAAAAAAGGAACGGAGCCCGAGGCGGTGGAAACGCACCTTCGTGTCTCAAGTGAACCGGGTCAGGAGTAGCAGAGTCCGATGAGCCGCTCTTCTTGCTGCGGTCTCCCGGCAGGTGGCTTTCGTTGGCACAGTACGAGACAACCTCCGACGGCGTGTTCCTCCAGGTAGATGGCCCTTTACTCTGGTTGTCACCGCGCAAGCCCCACCAAGGCGCCAGCGAAACCGAGAACGACGCCAGCCTTGCCGTCAAGACCCTCGGCGTGCGCAGGCATCGTCTCTCGTTCTGCGGCAACCTGTGTGAGAGCACGATGGCCAGCGAAGGGAGCTGCGGAGCCTCGTCCACCCGACGAGGGTACGAGACGGGTGTGTCAGTGCGTCGAGCTTGAGCCACGCCCCACGCGGAACCATCGACACGCCGCGCAAACACGTTCTCGTGCCGTGACAAAGAAGTGGGCCGTAGAGGACTCGAACCTCTGACCCCTTGCGCGTCATGCAAGTGCGCTACCAACTGCGCCAACGGCCCTCAGCGATGCACCCTACCATCACCGCCCGGAAGCCCCCGAACCTGGAGCCCTCAACGAAATTGTCCATCAGCCGCACCTGCAACGAATCGGCTCAGCGTCCAGCGACGATCTTCTGGTCGAACAGCCACCCAATCTCTGCCTCGGTTTTCCCCAGTTCACGGAGGACGGCGGTCGTGTGCTCGCCGAGCAACGGCGGTGGTGCGACTGGCCCGAGCTTGCCGTCGAAGCGCAGCGGGCCCCGCAGGAGGCGCATCCGTTGAGCGACCGTTGCATCGTCCCCCGAGCCTTCGGCGGGAAGCGTGCATTCTCTTGTGACCTCGAGAGCCTCGACCTGCGGATCCGTGAGCATCTCCTCGATGGTGTAGATCGGCCCACTCGGAACCCCCGCAGCGCGCAAGCGCGCGACCCACTCCGCCGCGGTGCAGCGTGCGAGACAAGCCTCGATGCGTTCTCGGAGCGCCTCGCGGTTTGCCGCCCGAGCCGTCCAATCGGCGAACATCGGCTCGTCGAGGAGACCCCGATCCCCCAGGACTTCGGAGAAGATCCTCCACTGTTCGTCGGTGGCGACCGCAATGTTGATCGGCCGATCGGACGCCTGGAACACGCCGTAAGGGGTGATGATCGGATGGTCGTTGCCATTCCTCCCGGGGACCTCACCAAGGCTCAGGTAACGCTGCGCTTGGAACGCCAGGGCAGCGATCCCGCTCTCAAGGAGCGAGGTCTCCACGAGCGAACCAGGGCGGTCAGTCCCTCGCCGAGCGAGCGCCGCTACGGTCCCCAGCGCGGCGAAGAGCCCAGCGAACAGGTCCGCCACAGGGACGCCCATCCGCAAGGGTTGACCTCCGGACAAGCCGTTGACCGACATAAGGCCGGACATGCCCTGTGCAACCTGATCGACGGCCCCCTCGTTCGCATATGGGCCCACAGGTCCGAACCCAGAAATGCTGGTGATGATCAGCTCCGGACGCCGCTTCCGGAGCTCCTGGGGGTCCAGGCCAAGCTGCGCCATGATCCCTGGCCGGAAGTTCTCGACGATCACGTCGCAAGCGTCCGCGAGCTCGGCGAGCAACCGCTTCCCGGCCGGAGCTCTGAAATCGATGGCGATAGAACGCTTGTTGCGGTTCGTGCTGAGGAAGTACACGCTGTGCTCACCGGCAAATGGCCCCCACGATCGCGTGTGGTCCCCGTTGGGAAGGGACTCCACCTTCACGACCTCGGCACCGAGGTCACCGAGGAGCGACGTACAAAAGGGACCCGCAAGAACGCGCGACAGATCGAGAATTCTGATACCGCGCAATGGTTGCTCCATGCGCACGGTCTACTGCATGGGGGCGCCCGGAGTCGAAGGCCTGCTCACTCAGCCAGGAGGACCGCCGCCCCCACCAGTCGGTCATGGGCCAACTCAGAGAGCGCCTTGTCCGCGTTGCGGAGCGAGAACGGGGTCGTCGTCGCCCTCACCCCGAGCCTCGGAGCCAGCCGTAACAGCTCCTCACCGTCGGCTCTCGTATTCGCGGTCACGCTACGCAGTACCCGTTCCTCAAAGAGATGACGGGCATAGTCGAGCGCCGGGATGTCACTCAGGTGGATCCCGGCGACGGCAAGGACACCCCCGCGATCGAGGGCAGCGAGTGCGGGCAACACGAGATCACCGGCGGGAGCGAACAGGATGGCAGCATCAAGTGGCTCGGGTGGTGGTTCCGCCGCGTCACCGACCCATACCGCACCGAGGTCGCTTGCGAGGCGGCGGGCTTCTGGCGACCTGGTGGCGACGAAGACCTCTGCACCCTCGGCGATTGCCACCTGCGCAGTCAGATGGGCAGAACCCCCGAAGCCATACAGGCCAAGGCGACCACCAGGACGAAGACTGCTGAGGCGCAGCGCCCGGTAGCCAATGATGCCGGCACAGAGCAACGGGGCCGCTTGCTCGTCGGAGAGCTCATCGGGAAGCCGGTATGCAAAGCGTTCATCAACCAAAGTGGCCTCGGCATAACCACCGTCGTGGTCCCAGCCGGTGAACGTCGCGTTCAGACAGAGGTTCTCGCGGCCGCTCCGGCAGAAGCGGCAGGTTCCGCACGTGGAGGCAAGCCAGGCAGCCCCGACGCGATCGCCGACGGCGAACCTCGTGGCGAGAGGACCCAACGCGTCGACCCGACCAACGATCTCGTGGCCGGGCACGACCCGCGGACGATGGACCGCAAGGTCCCCCTCGGCGACATGGAGGTCCGTTCGGCATACCCCACAGGCAGCAATCCGTAGGCGTACTTGGTGACCCTGAGGAACTGGGAGCGGAAGCTCCACCAAGCGGAGCGGCCCATCGTCAATAGGACGAGGCTCCACCACCTGCCATGCGAGCATGGTTCATCCTCGCACGGCCGGCATAGCACCCATCACCGCGGCCCCACCGCTGTGCAGCAGCTCCAGTGACGGTCAGCTTCGATCGGCAAGGCCCGGGATCTGCGGTGCTGGCGACGGGTCGCCGGGTCGCCGGACCAACCTCGGGTACTTCCCCGCGTCGAACTCGGCCACGAATCGTCGCACCGATTCAGGGAGCGCAACCGTGACGGGAGGCCGCCAGCGCTTCATCGGCGAGATCAGGACGCGTTCAGCGAGGACGGCGACCGAACGCACCTGCGGATCGCTTCCGACAACGGCATTCAGGTAGGTGGCTACCGCGCATCCACGGCTGTCGGCAACGAAGCCACGTACGCCGAACTCCTCCAATCTCGACGCCACCTCGTCGCTCGTCGCTCCCAACGCCTCCAACAACGTGGCCGTGGACCGCCGCAGTTCACGCCTTCCTCGGGTAACCTGTGCCAGGTCTTTCATCGCACCCTCCAGCCGCTGTTCTCACGCCTCCCCTTCTGCTGTACCCCTTTGCAACGCTTTTCGCAAGGGGTTTGACCGCCAACACGAAAATGGGTCTCTGATCTGGGGGTTTCTAGGTCAGGCCGGGCTCTTGCCCACCCCATGGAGCCCGATGTGATCCCAGCGGGGTCACGACGATCCTCGTCGAAGTGTCGATTGCGTCGCCGATCCCGATCGGCCACGAGCCCCGACGCTCCTCGCCCTATCGCATCCCAGCCGCAGAAGCGGCGGGCACGAACAGAACCGAGGAGCCCACGTTGGCCGGCCGCCGAGGCGGGTCAGCCGACCCAGCTCCCCGGAAAAGACGCGCTCGAAACCCCTGGGTATAGTGGCCTCGCTTCGTCAAAAGTAGGAAAGTCAAAGAATGATTTATACGAAACGATGACGCGCTTGGAGTTGTCAGGAGGTGAGCCACGATTCCCCGTCATCACCGATGCGGGGCTTGACGCCTTGCGGCGGACGATCGGCACGAAGATCGAGGAGGTCGTCGAACCCTGGTGCTACGAGGTGAGTCGGGACAACATCCGCCATTACGCACACGGGATCGGCGACGACAACCCCCTGTGGTGCGACCCCGAGTACGCCACGCGGAGCCGATATGGACGTCTCGTCGCCCCTCCGTCATTCGTGTTCGCGCTCAACCGGATCCTCTCCGGTTCTGTCAGTGGCCTTCCTGGAGTCCACGCCATGTGGTCCGGCTCCGACATCACGTGGCATCGACCGCTCGTGGTTGGCGATGTCATCCACAGCGAGGCCTACTTGAAGGACCTCGTGGAGCACCAAACCCGTTTTGCGGGCCGGGCAATCCAACAGATCTACCACGTCGACTTCTACGACCAGACCGGTGCTCTCGTAGTCAGCGCCGACTCTTGGTGCTTCCGTACCGAACGTGATCGGGCCCGCGAGGTCGGAACGAAGTACGACGCGGTCAACGAACAGCCGGCGCCGTATACGAACGAGGAGCTCGAACGCGTGTGGGCCCACTACGAGAGCGAGAAGCCCCGTGGAGCGAAGACGCTCTACATCGAGGACGTCGCGGTCGGCCAAGCGCTACCGACGATGCTCAAGGGACCGATGACCGTCACGGGCTTCATCAGCTTCGCCCAGGGCTGGGGCGGCCTCTATCTCCGCGCCAACCGGCTCGCATGGAAGCAGCTCCGCAAGCATCCGGGCCTGGGCATCCCTGATCGCTTCGGAATTCCCGATGTGCCCGAACGCGTCCACTGGGATGATCGCCTGGCCCGCCTGGTGGGGATCCCGCGCGCGTACGACTACGGTCCGGAGCGCTGCTCCTGGCTGATCCATCATTTGACTGACTGGATGGGCGACGACGGTTTCATTGTCAACCATCGCTGCGAGATTCGCCGTCACAACCTGGTCGGGGACCTCATCACGATCGAGGGACGGGTCCGAGCCATCACCGGCGACGATGCAGGCCAGCGCTGTGTCGAGATCGAACAGCGGGCCCTCAACCAAGACGGCGAGCTGTCGGCAACAGGCATGGGCATGGTCCGGCTGCCCTCCCGCACCGAGGAGGCCACGGTCCTCGGATGAACTCGAAGGAACCTCGATGGGGCGACAGCGTCGTTCGCTCGACAGTCCGGGGTCACCCATGCCTGGTCTACGACCACCGGGTTCACTCACTCGGCGCCGTGCTGCGCGAGTCGCGACGTTGGCGTGACCGGACGTTCGTCGTCCACGGATCTCGCCATCTGAACTTCGGAACGCATGAGGCAGCAGTTCGAAGAGCCGCTGATCTCATGGCTTCCCGCGGAGTCGGCCGGCGAACCAGAGTCGCCCTGCTGAGCGCGAATTGCCCTGAGTGGTCCGTGGCGTTCTTCGCCACGTTGGAACTCAACGGGATCGTCGTACCTTTGAACACTTGGTGGTCAAAGCGTGAAGTCGAGCACGCCTGCCAGCTGGTCGAGCCAGCACTGGTCGTCGCTGATGCGCACCATGGCGCTCGGCTCCCATCGGGGCTCGAAGTCGTCTCGATCGACGAGCTACGCGAACTAGTGGACCGTATCCCCCAGGACCGTCACGAACTCGCCGAAGCCCCTGACGACGCCCATGAAGACGATCCCGCGATCATCCTGTTCACGTCCGGTACCACGGGATTCCCCAAGGGCGCAACGCTTTCGCACCGCTCGCTGATCGCCAATCTCCAGAGCCTGCTCGTCATCTCCCACCGTCTTCCCCACCAACTCACCGACGACCATCGGCCAAGCGTGACGCTGACCAACCTCCCCCTCTTCCACATCGGAGCGATCCAGCTCTTGCTGCTCCCCTTCGTCGTGGGGGCGCAGCTCGTGTTCCCCGAGGGAAAGTTCGACCCGGGCGAGGTGCTGCGGCTCATCGAGGCCGAGCGAGTCACGACCTGGTCGGCCGTTCCCACCATGGTCGAGCGAGTCCTGGCTCATCCCGACCTCCACACGCGGGACCTGAGCTCCCTGCGCACGGTGGTCATGGGCGGAGCCTCTGTGCCCCACGGGCTCCTTGAACGAGTGGCACGGGCCTTTCCGAGCGCCTCGGCCCGCGTGGGACAGTCGTACGGCCTCTCAGAAGCCGGGGGCGTGCTGTCCACTGGGGTCGGGGACGACCTCTACCGCCGGCCTGGCTGCGTCGGCCGGGTCGTCCCTGTTGCAGAGATCCGCATCGACCAGCCCGACGAGACCGGCATCGGCGAGATCTGGGCGCGCTCGCCTGCCGTCATGGAAGGTTACTGGGGCTCACCCGACGATCCCATCCTTGATGCGGACGGATGGCTGCGCACCGGAGATCTCGGATGGATCGATGACCACGGGTTTCTGTACGTGACGGGCCGCGCCAAGGACCTGATCATCCGCGGAGGAGAGAACATCGCCCCTGCCCATGTGGAGGCAAACCTGTTGGAGCACCCAGACGTCGACGAGGTCGCGGTCGTCGGCCTGCCGCATGCCGACCTCGGAGAGGAAGTGGGGGCCATCGTCTGCCTGCACCCGGCTGCCAAGGCGACCGCCGAAGACCTCGAGGCTTTCCTGCGTCCTCGTTTGGCCCACTTCGAATTGCCGACGCAGTGGTGGATACGCTTCGAGGAGTTGCCGAAAACCCCCACTGGAAAGGTCGTCAAGCACCAGTTGCGCACCGAGTGGATAGCGCACCGGACGCCGGAGGGGGCGACAGCACTCTGATGAGCCAGAGACCTGCGCGCACAACCCGGGAGGCGGCCTCGAAGCCGGTAGGCGACGGCCGGCCGGTGACGGGGCGATGGTTCGAAGAGCTCAGCCCCGGGCTCGTCATCGACCATGCCATCCGAAAAACAGTGACCGAAGCCGACAACACCTTGTTCTCGCTTCTCACCATGAATCCGCAGCCGCTCCATCTCGACGAGTCCTTCGCGGCAGCGAGTGAGTTCGGCACTCGCCTCGTCAACAGCATGCTCACGCTGTCGCTCCTCGTCGGTCTCACCGTGCTCGAGACCACGTTGGGAACCACCGTGGCGAACCTAGGATTCTCCGACATCGAGTTTCCGGTTCCGGTCTTTCACGGAGACACCATTCGAGCGCAGACTGAGGTCGTGTCGACCCGTCCCTCGAGTTCCCGGCCACGACAGGGAATCGTGGTCTTCGAACACCGCGCGTACAACCAGCGCGACGAGCTCGTGGCCCGCTGTCGCCGCACCGCCTTGATGCACTGTCGGCCCCAATGATCTCCCCCAGATGACGATCAGACATTGGCGGAGTCTGCTGTTCGTCCCCGGAAACCGCGCTGACCTGGCAACCAAGACGCCCAGGTACGGCGCTGACCTAGTCGTGTTGGACCTTGAAGATGCCGTTCCCCCGGCGGCAAAGGAATCAGCACGCCACATCGCCGCCGAGGCGGCTCACCTGTTGACGACCCAGGTCCCCACGTGCATCAGGGTGAACCCCCCGGGGACTCCCTGGTTCGACGACGACGTCGCTGGACTCCCTGGCGACCTCGCTGCCGTCGTGGTCCCGAAGCTCGAGTCCCGGGGACAGCTTGCCCAGGTTGCCCAGGCCCTCGAGGATCGCCCGGTCGTCGCTGGAATCGAGACCGTCCGCGGGGTGCTCGAGGCTCGTGAGCTGCTCCGAGCACCGGTCGTCGCCTGTTACTTCGGTGCAGAGGACTACGTCGCCGACCTCGGCGGCAGACGAACCGAGAGCAACCTCGAGCTTCTGACCGCGAGGGCGCTCGTGGGGATGGCGGCGCGACTCGCTCGCATCCCGGCACTCGACATGGTCACGCTCGACCTCCACGACGAGGAGCGATTCCTCCGTGAGGCAAAGGAGGCGTGCGCAATGGGGTATGCAGGAAAGGTCTGCATCCACCCGCGACAGGTCTCGCTCGCCCGCCAGGCGTTCGCCCCCTCGCCCGGGGAAATCGATCGGGCACGCCGTCTGCTGGCCGCGTTCGAGGAGGCAGGCGGCGCCGTCGTCGCCTTCGAAGGCCAGATGGTCGACGAGGTCGTCGCTGCCCAGGCTCGTTCGGTGCTCGCCGCTGCCCAGAACAGTGATGCCTGACCCCAAGCCCCTGTGGGACCCCCCCAAGGATGCCCGCGCCACGACCGTGATCGGCCGGTACCTGTCATGGCTCGAAACCGAGCGCGGACTGCGATTCGCTGATTACGACCAGCTGTGGCAGTGGTCCGTTGCCGACCTCGAATCCTTCTGGTCCTCGATCTGGGCCTTTTTCAACGTGGCAGCGTCGGCACCCTATGAGACTGTCCTCCGACGTCGAGAGATGCCCGGTGCCGAGTGGTTCCCCGGGGCTCGCCTCAACTATGCGCAGCACGCACTGTCGACAAGCGGGAGCAGCACCGCCGTGGTCGCGTATTCCCAATCACGACCGCCAGTCGAGCTCTCGTGGGACGCGCTTGCCGACCTGGTCCGGCGTTGCCGTCAAGGGCTCCGGGCACTCGGAGTTCGTCGGGGCGACCGCGTGGTCGCCTACCTCCCCAACGGCGTCGAAGCGTTGGTGGCGTTCCTGGCGACCGCCAGCCTCGGAGCCATCTGGGCTTCCTGCCCACCGGAATTCGGGGTTCGCAGCGTGCTCGATCGGCTCGGGCAACTCGAGCCGGCCGTCCTCCTCACGGTGCGCCGATACCGATACGGGAGCAAGGAGATCGACCGCGCCACAGAAGTCGACGCCGTCGTCAGGGAGCTCCCATCGCTCCACGCAGTGATCGACGTCGACGCCGACTGGGCGGCCCTTCTCGCGGAGCCCGGTCCCCTCGTCTTCGAGCAACTTCCCTTCGATCACCCGTTGTACGTGCTGTTCTCGTCGGGGACCACCGGTCTGCCGAAACCGATCGTCCATGGCCATGGCGGCATCCTTCTCGAGCACCTCAAGGCCCTGGCCTTGCACCAGGACCTCGGGCCTGGCGACCGGTTCTTTTGGTTCTCCACCACCGGATGGATGATGTGGAACCTGCTCGTTTCCGGACTCTGTGTCGGTGCGACCATCGTGCTGTTCGATGGCGACCCGACCTGGCCCGATCTCAGTGCCCTCTGGCGGATGGCTTCTTCGGCTCGAGTCACCACGTTTGGCGTCAGTGCCCCGTTCCTCACCTCGTGTCGGACCGCATCGCTTCACCCTCGCGCTTGTGGCGATCTCACGCGCCTTCGCTCCGTCGGATCGACGGGAGCGCCGCTTTCTCCCGCCGGCTTCGAGTGGGTCTACGAAGAGCTTCCTCACGTCTGGCTCACTTCCGTCAGTGGCGGCACCGACGTCTGCACTGCCTTCGTCGGTGGGTGCCCGCTCGTCCCTGTCGTTGCCGGCGAGATCAGCTGCCGTTATCTCGGCGCCGCGGTCGAGGCCTTCGACGAAGATGGTCGGTCGATCGTCGGCCGACAAGGTGAGCTCGTGATCACGGCACCACTCCCGTCGATGCCGGTTGGCTTCTGGGGTGACAAGGACGGCACCCGCTACAAGGACGCCTATTTCTCCCGCTTCCCCGGTGTCTGGTGCCATGGGGACTGGATCACGATCACCGAACGCGGGTCGTGTGTCATCACGGGTCGCTCCGACGCCACGCTCAACCGCGGCGGCGTGAGACTGGGGACTGCCGAGTTCTATGCAGTGCTCGAGGACCTACCCGAGATCGACGACAGCCTTGTCGTGCACCTCGAGGATCCCGCCGGAGGTCCCGGGCAACTCCTCCTGTTCGTCAAGCTGCAATCGACGACGGTCCTGAGCGAACCGCTCAAGGAGAAGATCGTCCGCGCGCTGCGATCCGGGCTCTCTCCTCGCCACGCACCTGACGAAATCTACGCCGTTCCGGCGATCCCGCGAACGCATTCGGGCAAGAAGCTCGAGGTCCCGATCAAACAGATCCTTGGTGGTGCATCTCCGAGCAGCGTGGTGAGCGCCGGCTCTCTCGCCGACCCGCGTGCCCTCGAAGCCTTCATCGCGCTCGCTCACGAACGCGGTCGGAAGCGATAGAGCGTGAGCTCCGGTGTCACGTCGTCGAACACGATTTCGACCGGCATTCCGATAAAGACATCCGACGGGTCGCAACCGACCACGTTGCTGATCATGCGCGGCCCCTCGTCCATCGTCACGTGCGCGATGACATAAGGCGCGTCTTGTTGGTATGCAGGCGTCGGTGCCCGGTGCACGATCGTGTAGGTATACACCTCGCCGGTTCCGGCGATCGGCGCCCACGAATACTCCGGGGAGCCGCACGGGCAGAGTTCACTGGGAACGAAGCGGAACTGCCCACATCGGCGACACTGCTGGAGCTCGACGCGGTGCTGGCGAAGGGCTGCCCAGAATGGTTCGTGCAGGGGCGGGATCTCCGGGACGAACTTTTCGTACGCTGCCATGACCTTCAGGCCCTCCCCAAGACCGCGCCGTACTGCACTTGAGAGACCCCACCGACGCCATGGGCGTATGCGAGCGAGGCCTGCTCGACCTGGCGTGGGCCAGCTTCGTGGCGCAGCTGACGGACCAACTCGATAACGGTGAACACGCCGCAGCTTCCCGCGTGGCTGTTGGACAGGAACCCGCCGTCGGTATTCACGGGGAGGCGGCCGCCGATCCGCGTCGCCTGCCCCTCCACGAACGAGCCACCCTCGCCTGTGGCGCAGAACCCGGCGGCCTCCAACTCGACAATGACCCCGATCGTGAAATGATCCGAGATCCCTGCCACATCGATCTCGTCCCGGCCGACGCCGGCGAGACCGAATGCGGTGTCAGCTGCCAGGCGCCCACCTTCGAAGCTCGCCAAGCTCGGTGCCTTACAAGGGTCGAGATAGCTCTGGCCCTCGCCCCAACCGAGGAGCAGGACCGGATGATGCCGGCCCTGGGCCGCTGCATCGGTGGCCGAGGTCATCACGATGCATCCCGCGCCCTGGTTGACGAGGCAGCAATCGAGCAACTTCAACGGTTCGGCGATGGGCCGGGAAGCCATGACGTCGTCGATGGTGATCTCGCCGCGCTTGCCGTTGACCGAGAGCGGGTTCAGCGTCGCACCGTAACGCTGTGCCACAGCGATCTCGGCGAGCTGCTCTTCTGTGGTGCCGTACTCGTACATGTGGCGACGTGCGATCACGGCATAGTCGGCGACGCGAGTGGTCCCCCAGACGTACTCATAGGGGCTACCGAGCCGCGCCATGTGCGCCACGGCGGCGTTGCGGTCTGCGCCGAGGTATCCGCTCCCCCCTCCAGCAGCGACGGTCGGGATCACGACAACGGACGCCAGGCCGTGCGCGATGGCCAGCGCAGCGAGGCCGATCCCCGCGGACTGGCCTGCGGCGCCGATGCTCGTCGAGGCCTGGAAACGCAACGGATGACCAACCAGGTCGGCCATGGCGCCTCCGGGGAGGGCGGAACGAATGCCGACGCCGGGCGGAGCGTCACCGATGAGCCCGTCGACATCAGCCAGGGTGAGGCCTGCATCGGCAAGGGCTTCCTGGACGACTTCCCAGTACACATCGGCCGGGTCCCGATCGCTCAGGTCGCCTTGCGGCGTCATGGCGATCCCGGCAAAGGCCGCGTCAGCAAACTGGGGCATGCCCGGAACGCTATGGTGCGACGCCACCTCGTGCAAAGGACACCGCGGTCACCCCTGGAATGCAACGCCTCCTTCAATGAGCGCGTCGATCTCGTCGGGGTCCATGCCCAGCCACTCCCGGAGCACCTTCTTTGTATGCCCACCGAGCCGTGCGCCTGCTGATGAGGGTCCCGGTGCCGTGACGCTGAACCGATAGGGGTTGGCCCAGTAGTCGTAGGGACCGAGATCAGGCTGGTCCAGTTCGACAACGGATCCGCGGCTGCGCAGCTGCGGATCGCGCCAAACGTCCTCTGCGGTCTGCACCACGCCGGCCGCGATGCCGGCCCGTTGCAGATGGTGGACGGCGGTGTGGCTCGTCCATCGCGCGCACCACGTTTCGATCGCGGCGTCGAGCGCGACCCGCCGTCGGTGTGCGTCGGCCTCGGCCCGAGCCAACAGATCTTCGCGTCCGGTCACCGAGCAGATGCGATTCCAGTCGTCGAGGTCCTCGAGCTCGATCGCCAACCATGCGTCATGACCCACCGCCCGGTAAACACCCGACAGCAGTGATCCAGCCACGGCATTGCCCCGTGCAGGCGGGTCACGGCCGTTCACGAGCGCCTCGAGGAGGATCTCTGGCATCACGGCTGCGAGCGCCTCCGTCTGTGCGACGTCGACGTGAACCCCTTGGCCCGTTGCCTGTGCCCAGCGAAGCGCGGCGAGGGTGGCGAGCGCCGCGTGCTCGCCACCCAAGTAGTCGCTGTGGGTGGCATGCGAATGGCCCCAGCAATGGGTCAGCGCTGTGAAGCTGGCGATGTTCGTGCCGTAGGCGAGGTAGCGGGCGCGCGGACCCGTCCGCCCGTACCCGGACACCGAAGTGAGCACGAGAGACGGATTGACCTGCATCAGCGCGTCGAACCCGCACCCCCAGCGCGCCAACACACCTGCCCTGAAGTTCTCGATCACGATGTCGGCGTGCGCGACCAGTCGCCGGAACAGGTCACGACCCGCTTCGGAGCCCATTTCGATGGAGATGTTCCGCACACTGCGGTTCAGCGAGGCATACATGAGGTTGTTCGGCACACCGCTGGGCTCGGTACAAGGGGGGCCGAGCGCATAGACTGGCATGCGGACCACCTCCGGGTGGCTCCGCGCTTCGATCTTGACGACATCGGCACCGAGCTCCGCCAGAAGGCAACCTACGAACGTCCCAGCGACGAAGGCGCCGAAGGTGAGGACCCGGACGCCCGCCAGCGGCCCACCAGCAACGGCGCCCGATCGCTGTGAGGAAGCGCTGACACGAGGAATCCAGCCTGGATCGGCAGCCTCGCCGGCCGCCGGGGCCCCCTGACGTCTCCATCGGTCAACCGTGAGTGGTGGCTGCGCACGGAATCCCGGGCCCGGGGCTCTCATGGCGCCGCCTCCAGGAAGCGGGGTCAAGACGAAGGCGTTTCGAGCCGCGGGTTGGGGATCGGAAACGAACGCGGTGGGGGTGTGCTGCAAGGAGCACGGAAGGCCGGCTCTTTGCCCACGCTCGACGAGCTCTTGGCGGGACCGAGTAACGACGAGGCGGTCGATCACCTCGAGCAGTCCATCGAAGACGTGGCGCCGGATCATCGGGTCCGCGAGCGAAGGCTCGCTCAGTTCGTCGGGATTGCCCAGCATCTCTAAGAACGCGTCCCAGTGCCGGAGTTGGTGCGCGGCCACATCGAAGGGCCCGTCCGCACACTGATAGGTCCCCGAGGGAGGAATGCCGATGGAGACCGCGCGTCCCGCCGGATCCATTCCGGTGGCGGAATAGCGCTCGATGACGAAGTCGCGCATCACGGCGAGTTCGTGGACGGCAAGGTCGATCAGCTGCCCGCCCGCCCGCGGACGAGCATGCAGCGCCGCCAGGATCGCAAGCGCAGCGTGGACGCCTGCCTCGTCCCACTGCTGACGGCCCGGGATGGTGACCGGTGGGCCATCGGGCGGCCCGGCCCGGATCATGCTCCCGCCCATGGCGAAAGAGGTGAATGCGGTCGCCCGCCAATCACGGAAGGGCCCCGTCAGGCCGAACGGCGTCAACGCACACACCACGGCCTCCTCCGCCGCCCACAAGAGCCTCTTCGATGCTCGATCCCAACCAGGGAGGGGCTGGCGCGCCGATGGCGAGATGAGGACGACGTCAGCAGCGGCACCAAGGATCTCGAGCCGACGACGCCCGTCGTCGGAGTCCATGTCGATCGTCACGGCCTGCTGGCCGGCGTGGTAGTAGCAGAACAGGAGGCTGTCACCACCGACCTCGGCGCCATCGGCAAACGGGGGGACCCTGCGCAACCGGTCGCCGCCTGGGGGCTCGATCAATACGACGTCAGCACCGAGGTCGGCGAGGATCCTGGTGCAGTACGCCGCGATCGGGCCAGCGACGTCGAGGACTCGCACCCCCTCCAGGGCCCCCTGGGTCACGCTCGACCTCCTTGCTCCGAAGCTGAAAGCATTACCGGCGATGTCCGACGAAGAACCGATCCAGCTCGAAGTGCGCGACCGGGTCCTTTTGATCACCTTGGACCGGCCTCACGCCCTCAATGCCCACAATCAGGCGATGCGGGATCGCCTGGTCGACGCGCTCGAGCGCCTCGATCGCGACGATGCGTTGCGGGTTGGGATCATTCGAGGTGCCGGCAGGGCCTTCTCGGCCGGCGCCGATCTCAAGGAGGGCGTCGCCCAGCCCACCAGCGATCACCGCGATCTTCACCGGGCAGCAGTCCTCCGCCACTTCGTGCGGCTCGATGCCACCCGCAAGCCTCTCATCGCGGTGGTCCATGGGTGGACGGTCGGCGGTGGACTCGAGCTGGCGCTGTGCTGCGACCTGCGCGTCGCGGCAGCCGATGCGCGCTTCGCTCTCCCCGAGCCACGTACGATCGGAGCCATGGCCGGCATCGCTGTGCACCGCCTGGCCCGCATGATCCCCATGGGTGAGGCGCTGCGGCTCCTTTTGACCTCCCAACCGATCGATGCCGCACGCGCACATGCTGTGGGCCTCGTCCAAGAGGTTGCTCCCGACGCCGACGGCGCGCTGGAGGTCGCCCTGCAGCTCGCGGCACAGATCGCCGAATGCGATCCAAGCGCCGTCGCCAACGCCAAGCAGGTGGCACGCTGGCAACTGACCGCCGACACCGCGGTGTCGAACCGCTTCGCCGAGGCGTTGGGTGCGGCCGGCGCCAGGCGGTTCGGCACTGCACCGGCCTGAGGTGCCAACCCCATGGACGATCGCTTCGATGCCGAAAGGGGCATGCCGCACGGGCGTGATCTTTGCAACCACAGCTTGGGAGATCCAATGATTTCGGTGGTGCAGCCCGAGAACCCGATGAGAGAGGTTGGGCCCGACGAGTGACGAACGACCCGGTGGAACACGTGCGCGCTGACCCGGTGCAGGAGGTGACGGCGTGGCTGCAGGAACACTGGGACCCCGATCTCACGGTTGGTGAGTGGTGGGAGCGGCTCGGGAAGGCCGGATGGTCTGCGCCGACCCTCCCCACCGAGTGGTATGGCCGAGGCCTCTCCACCGCCGACAGCGCCCGGGTTCACAGGGCGATCCGTGACTTCGGTGCTCTCGGGCCTCCCGGTGGTCTTGGGCTCCTCCTCGCCGCGCCAACGATCGTCGCCCATGGAACCGACGAGCAGAAACGGCGCTACATCGAAGACATCGTGTGCGGCCGGGAAGGCTGGTGCCAGCTGTTCAGCGAACCGGCTGCAGGCTCCGACTTGGCCGGCCTGCAGACCCGCGCCGTGCGCGACGGCGCGGAGTGGGTGATCAACGGCCAGAAGGTGTGGACATCGAACGCGCAGATCGCCGATCGGGGGATGCTGCTCGCTCGGACGAATCCCGATGTCCCCAAGCACCGCGGCCTGACCTACTTCCTTCTCGACATGCACCAACCCGGTGTCGACGTCCGCCCGCTGCGAGAGCTCACCGGCCGTTCGCTGTTCAACGAGGTGTTCCTCACCGACGTTCGCGTCCGTGACGACGACATCCTCGGCGGTCTCGATGCCGGCTGGGCGGTCGCGAACACAACCCTCGCCTTCGAGCGAACCGGTACGGGCGCCGGTGCCGACGGCACTGCCAACTCATCGGCGGCGCCGGGCACGATCGCAGGTCACCTCACGCAGCGAGCGGGGGACTTCGTGCGCGGTCGTCAGGAGCGCATGAGCCTCACGGTGAGGCCGGAGCTCTACATCGAAGCAGCCCGCCGCCATGCCAAGGTCGACGACCCGCTCACCCGGCAACATCTCGTTGCGCTGTACATCGAGAACGAGGTCGGTCGCTACCTCACGCTGCGCTTACGGGCCCTTCGCGCCAGCGGTAGCGACATCCCCGGCGCTCCCAATATCGCCAAGTTGCGGATGAGCGAGCTCTTCCGGCTCGGCAGGGAGGTGGGACTCGGCATCCTCGGTGCCAGGGGCATGCTCCACGACTACCGCGGGCACGACCGCTCGAATGTCAACCCCGATCGTGCAGTGCTCGAAATTGCGCTCTGGTCACCGGCCCCATCAATCTACGGGGGGTCTGACCAGATCCAGCGCAACATCCTCGCGGAACGAGTCCTGGGGCTCCCCCGGGAGCCCGGCGACGAACGATCGACACCATTCAGGGACCTTCGGAAGAACGTCTGATCCGACGAGCCTCAGTAGGCCGCATCATTGCGTGTGGTTCGCATGCTGACCAGGTGAGTGGCGGTCCAAGAACGCGTAGACATCGGTGAGGTCAACCCCTGGATACGCGCTGAACACCACGGTGTCGGTGGGCAAGCCCGAGACAAAATGACTGTGATCCCGCGCGGAGGGCCAAGCCCAACCCTCCCAGCGATCGACGACCTCGGCGGGCGGCTGCCGGCAGCATTCCGGATCGGGGCAGCGAGACACCATTCGGCGACCGGTCTCACTCCCCCGGAACCAATGGGCCTCCTTTTCCACCGTCCCGATGGTGATCGCCTCACCCCGCTCTCGCTCCACACCGATGTGCGTAGCACACCAGAAGGTACCGGTGACCGTCTCTGTGTACTGGTAGTGCAAGGCATAGGAGTCCTCGGACTCGAATGCCTGCCGGCCGGACCACCAACGACACAGACGTTGACCTTCGATCGTGCCATCCGCGTCCGCAGGCAACAGGACGCCATCGTTCTCGTAGGCCTTCCAGAGCAGTCCCTCGGGGTCGGAACGCTGGAAGTGCACCGGGATCCCGAAGTGACGTGTGATGAGATTGGTCAACCGGTGTGCTGCCATCTCGTAAGAGATGTAGAACATCTCCTTGAGGTCCTCGACCGAGATGTCCTCCCGAGCCTTGGCTTCCCGGAGCGCCTTCACGACCGCTCGTTCTGGGGCGAGCAGCGCACCGGCGAAGTAATTCGCCTCGACGCGCTGGCGCACGTAACTCTCGAAGTCGGTCGGATCGCGATGTCCGAGGGCAAATCTCCCCAGCGTCTGTGCGATCACTGAGCGCGCCGAGCGCATGCCCCCCGTGAAATTGCGTTGGGGGACGAACACGATCCGGTGGCGCAAGTCGCTGATCGAGCGAGTGGAGGGCGGCAAGTCCTGCACCCTGGCAATCGAAAAGCCGAAATAGGCGGCGAGGTCGGTGAGGTTGCGTTCAGACACCACCCCCTGACTCCCGTACCCGACGGCGGCGAGCGCGGCTCCGGCAACCTTCTCGATTTCTGGGAAATAGTTGTCTCGTTTGCGCATCTCTTTGCGCATCGCCGCATTGGCCGCCCGAGCACCGACCGAGCTGACAGCATCGGATCGCTCACCGGAGACACCGTTCGTTGCGGCCTGGACCGACAGCTCTCGAACCCGCTCGAACAACGCGACCACGTGCTCGAGGGCCGTGTCGTCCAGGCGACTACTCGGTCGCAGGTATGGGAGCCGCAGGGCTTGGTACCGGGGGTCCTCTTGAATCCGCTCCAGGGCCACCTCGAGTTCGGCACGCCGACTGGGTGGCCTCGGAGCGAGCAAGTCGCTCGGGCGGCAACCGAGGGCAGCCGCCAACTGATTGACCGTCGACAGCCGTGGTTCGCGATGACCGTTCTCAAGCTGGGAGAGGTACGACGGCGCCCGTCCGACCGCAGTACTCAAGGCCTCGAGCGTCATGCCAGCCTTCCGCCTGAAGTGTCTCAACCGTTGCCCGAAAATCAGGAGGTCGAGGACGTCTTCCCCAACCCCTGCACCTCCTTCGACCGATTCGCCCAGCTGCTTGCCCTGAGCTGGCCGCTCGCGCTCCGCCACGGATCGACCGAGACCGTCCTCGGTCGCTCTCCCGCGCTCCGGCACCATGAAAGTAAAGTTTTTCACTTCTTTCTATAAAACGCAACTCCATCGGAGTTTCTGCTCGACAAGTATTCGATTCTTTTTCATAATCCCTGATGTGACCCCGCAATTCAGCCACACACCGCACCCCCTTACCGAGCGGGTCCTCACCCCGGAGGCCATCGAGTTCCTCGTCGAGCTCCACGACCGCTTCGACGACCGTCGTCGCCAGCTCCTCGCCCTTCGCGCCGACCGTCAAGCGCGCTTTGACCGCGGCGAACGACCGGACTTCTTGGAAGAGACCAGGGCCATCCGGCTCGGCAGCTGGAGCGTCCCGGAGGCACCAAAACCCCTCGCAGACCGCCGTGTCGAGATCACTGGGCCGGTCGATCGCAAGATGATGATCAACGCCCTCAACTCCGGGGCCAAGGTCTTCATGGCGGACTTCGAGGATGCCAACTCCCCTACCTGGGACAACATCATGGCTGGCCAGGTCAACTTGCAAGACGCGGTTCGAGAGACGATCTCGCTCTCCACAAGCGAGAAGACCTACCGCTTGCAGGAGGACATCGCCACGCTGATGGTGCGACCCCGCGGCTGGCACCTCGCGGAAAAGCACGTCCGCATCGATGGGCGGCCAATGTCGGCCAGCCTCTTTGACTTCGGGCTCTATGTCTTGCACAACGCGAGCGAAAGTCTTGCTCGCGGTTTCGGCCCCTACTTCTACCTCCCCAAGCTCGAGAGCCACCTCGAGGCCCGTCTGTGGAACGAGGTGTTCTGCACTGCAGAAGACCTCCTGGGGATCGGGCGAGGCTCCATCAAAGCAACCGTACTGATCGAGACGATCACTGCCGCATTCGAGATGGAGGAAATCCTCTACGAGCTTGCAGAGCACGTCTGCGGGCTGAATGCCGGGCGCTGGGACTACATCTTCTCCATCGCGAAGCGCTTCCATAGGGACCCCAACTTCGTGCTCCCCGACCGCTCCTTGGTCACCATGACCACGCCGTTCATGCGCGCTTACACCGAGCTTCTGGTCGCGACGTGCCACCGGCGGGGTGCCCATGCCATTGGCGGCATGGCGGCGTTCATCCCCAACCGCAAGAAACCCGAGGTGACCGAGGCAGCACTGACAAAGGTGGCCGAGGACAAGCGACGTGAAGCCGCGGACGGCTTCGATGGCACCTGGGTTGCCCATCCAGACCTCGTGCCCACCGCTATGGCCTGCTTCGACGCCATCCTGGGAGACCGACCCAACCAGCTCGATCGCCTCCGGCCTGACGTGGAAGTGACCAAGGACCAGCTCCTGGCCGTCGAGCGGCCTGCCGATGGCATCACGATGGCCGGCCTGCTCACCAACATCTCGGTCGGCATGCGCTATGTGGCCTCGTGGCTCTCGGGCACCGGGGCTGCCGCCATCGACGACCTGATGGAGGATGCCGCCACCGCCGAGATCAGCAGGGCCCAGGTCTGGCAATGGGTGCACCACGGGGTGCGCCTCGGGGGTCCGGAGGGGACTGTGGTCACCGCCGACCTGGTCCGCCAGCTTCTTGACCAAACCGAGCCTGATCTAGCCGATGCCGGATATCCACCGGAGATCATCCGTGGGGCGCGGCAAGTCTTCGAGCAGGTTGCCCTGGCAGAGGACTTCATGAGCTTCCTGACGCTCCCTGCCTACGAGCTCCTGGCTTGACGTCAAAGGATCGCAAGAGGATCACCGAAAGGAAATCACCGCGATGACCACTTCGTTCGACACCGCCGTGAGCGAGCTGGAGCACCAATGGGCAACCGATCCGCGTTGGCGAGGCATCGAGCGGCCCTACCGCGCCGCCGACGTCGTACGCCTACGCGGTTCCGTCACCGTCGAGTACAGCTTGGCTCGTCAGGGAGCTGAGCGACTTTGGTCCTTGCTGCAGAACAAGGACTACGTCAATGCCTTGGGAGCGATGACCGGCGGGCAGGCAGTGCAGATGGTCAAGGCCGGCCTTGAGGCAATCTACCTCTCCGGTTGGCAGGTGGCCGCCGACGCCAACCTGTCCGAACAGGTCTACCCCGACCAGAGCTTGTACGCCGCCAACAGTGTCCCTGCGGTGGTCCGCCGCATCAACAATGCCCTCCGCCGTGCCGACCAGATCGAGTGGGCGGAAGCAAGCGGGCGAACCGCCGAAGGGCACCGCCGCTGGATGGTCCCCATCGTCGCCGATGCCGAGGCGGGGTTTGGCGGGGCGCTCAACGCTTTTGAGCTCATGAAGGCCATGATCGAAGCCGGCGCCGCCGGCGTCCACTGGGAAGACCAGCTCTCATCGGAGAAGAAGTGCGGGCACATGGGTGGAAAGGTGCTCATCCCGACCGCTCAGCACATTCGAACCCTCAACGCTGCCCGTCTTGCCGCGGATTGCTGCGGAGTCCCAACGATCGTGATCGCACGCACCGACTCCCTAGGCGCAACCCTGCTCACCAGCGATATCGACGAACGGGACCGCCCGTTCCTCACGGGCGAACGTTCTGCCGAGGGCTTCTACTTCGTGCGTCCAGGAATGGACATTGCGATCGCTCGCGGGCGTGCGTATGCACCGTACGCGGACCTCATCTGGTGCGAGACGTCGACGCCAAACCTCGATGAGGCCCGCCGCTTCGCCGAGGGCATCAAGGCGCAGTTTCCGGACAAGCTTCTTGCCTACAACTGTTCTCCGTCGTTCAACTGGAAGAAGCATCTCGACGACGAGACCATTGCCCGATTCCAAAAGGAGCTCGGAGCGATGGGTTACGTGTTCCAGTTCGTGACGCTGGCGGGCTGGCACGCTCTCTGCGAGTCGACCTTCACGCTGGCCCGCGGCTATGCGAGACGGGGGATGTCTGCCTACGTCGAGCTCCAAGAGCGGGAGTTCGCCGCCGAAGCCGAGGGCTACACGGCGACCCGCCACCAGCGTGAGGTCGGTGCCGGTTACTTCGACGAGGTGGTGACGGCCCTCACCGCCGGAAATGCCTCTACCCTCGCACTCCAGGGATCGACCGAGGTTGCCCAGTTCGCGAACCCCTGAGGCCCGCCGCTCGGTCCGGCTCTGCCGAAGGAAAGTCCACCTGAGAGGTCGGGAACGAATGGTCAAGCTGGCGTTCACTACAACGCGCTGAACGCTTCGATGGTCGCGTCAATGCCCTGGGCGGACAGCGATACGGCCCGCACGGGATCAGCGCTGATGGACAACCACGATGAGGCCGCAACAGTGAGAAGCCCTCACGCGCTAGCTCGACACCCCCTCGACCACCGTCGGCAGCCAGTCGTCAACGACGCTGGGGACCCCTCGCTCGAGCACCTCCAGGCACTCGGAGATCTTCGTGGACAGGTCACCGCCGTGAAGGAACCATTGCGTATGGGCCGCTTGGAGGACACCGCCGGTCGCTGCGGCGAGCACGGTGGGGATGAGGTCATCGCTTGACGTTCCGAGCCTCGCCCCGAAGAACTCGGCGATCACGCGAAGAGTCTTGAGGTGGATCCCACCGATTACCGCTCGCAGGAGGCTCGGCGTGGTGGCCACGACGCTGATCCAGCGGCGAAGGAGCACGGCGTCTTCGGCTGAGACGACCTCGGCCAAGGCGGCACGAAGCGCATGCAGCGGGGTTTCTTCGACTGGCCGGTGCGCGAGTGCCGCACGGAGCGCATCACTGCGTTGGTCGAGCCTTCGTTGCAAAACGTCCTCTTTTGTTGGAAAGTAGCGATAGAAGGTTCGCACCGAGATTCTCGCCTCATCGGCAATTTCCTGGACCGTAACCTCACCGAAGCCGCGCTCTTCGAAGAGTCGGAGCGCGGTGGACTCCAGCTCCGAGATCACCGTCTCTGAACGCTTCTGCCGCAACTGCTCGGCGAGCGACGGGCGCTCCAACACCGTCCTCCTGCAACCCTCGTCCAGACGAGATTCACGACCAGGTCGCTCGTAGCTCTGGTCACGCTCCACTCAGTCCAGCCCCGAAAGCGGGCACCGTGATCTCCGCACGAACGCGCTGTGGGCAGATGGTAACCCCGTCGGAGGACTCGATGCGTGCGGCAGCGGTCGCCTTGGTCGGCACACAGCTTCCGAACGCAACGTGGCGAATCGGGGCGGGTTGAGCAGACAACTGGCGGCCGTCTGGCGTTGGTCGATGGCATGCTCGTCTCCTGATGCCCGTCGGCACCGAAGAACCCCGGACGCACAGCCCGATTCATGCGTCGAACGTGAGGGGCCACGGCGAGGTAGGTAGGACCCCTCGAAGAGACCTCATCCTGCCACCCGTCGAGCGCTCTAGAGCCAGTTGTCGGCGCACATTGTGACGAATTCCTCGACGCCTTGGGTGAGCCACTCGACATCGTCGCTGCGGATGGCAAGCCGGCAGCCGGCTCGTCCGGATCAACTCGGCCTCGGCGTCAAGCGGTGAGCCGAGATTGCCGCACTGCGTGCACAACACCGAACCGGCTCGTCACCGAAGCCGCGACCGGACCCAGACTGCGAGCGTTGCGTGCGGAGCGGCGGGCAGCCCCTCTGGACTTCTGGCCCCGAGCACATCGCCACGCTGATCCAACCAATGCTGCGTCCGAGCAGCCCGATCCGTAGATCCCAACAACGCCGCCAGACCGGCACCGCCCAGGGCTGCGAGCGATCTCCACCACGATGCCGGGGGCCCGTTGATCCCACTGGTGACGCCTCGTCATGTCACGACTCGCCACGAGCTACCAGGGGAACCTCCATGTGCGCCATCGGGCTCGAGCATCGAAGTTCGCTCTCGTCGCCCTTCGGGCACCGGCCCTTGGCGAGCTGGAAACATGCCCGCTCTGAGCTCCTGCCTCGGTGGGGAGCCTTGATCCGATCCAACGTTTGATAGATGACCCCGTTTTCCAGTGAATCTCATGAGCCAGATCCCCAATAACGTGTCCAATGGTCCCATCGCGCAGAGAAGCCTTGAGGATCCATAGAATCGGTTCAAGACCGAAAGGAAAGGAGGCGTCAATGCACTTTTTCGCAGTCTTCTTCTTCCTGGCCCTGTGTGTCATGGGTCTTACGATGCTCGCTGAGAGAGTCGCATGGCGGTTACCCGACGTACGGGCGTTTCTGGCCGGTGGTTGGGGAGTTGCCCTCGCATGGCTCGCGAATTTCAACATGTGGATCGGTTGGCACATCGGTCACCTGCGCTACGCATGGGTCGGAGTAACCCTCACTGGTGCCGCGCTCGGTGGCTCGGCGCTTCTCATGCACGCATTGGTGCGCTTCTTCAGCGGCCTCTACCGCAAGTTCGAAGACCAAGCCGTTCAGCTGGAACGCCAAGAGCTCACCAAGGTCGAGCCACTTTCGAGGGCTTCCTAACCGCAGCTCGCCGGCTCTCCGATCGCCGAATGAGGACCTCCTCTCGGCGTTGACCGCAGTCGTTTCTGCAGGCTCCGGTGGTGGTGCAGCATCGGCACCTGCCGGCGCTCCACCACCGGTCCTTGCTGTCCGCCACTATCCTGGCAAAGTCGCGTGGTGATGCGGAAGGGAGAACCGGAATGGAGGAGAATCCGGCAGCCGACGGACGGCTACATGCAGGCCAAGCCGAAGAACGCCAAACGTCGACAGTGCTTGAGTTTGGCGGACTGCGATTCGACGTATCCTTCCGAAATATCGGTGCCACCTTGCGAGTCCACGGACGCGTAAACGGCGAGTGGACGGAGATGCTTCGCTTCGACGACTTCGTCGACTCTCCCCACTTTCATGTCCCTGCAAGCGGCGATCAAATCCCCTTCGACCGTGCATCGTTCGGCGAGCCGCTGGCATGGTACGTCGATCAGGTGCGCAACCATCTCGCCGAATTGCTCAAGCGGGCCGGCTTTTCCCATGTAGTGCCTACCGTCGATTTCGATGAGATTGCGCGTCATGCGGACAAGCTGGGCAAGGCAATGGAAGCATGCGTGCCGGACGGATTTGTGCGGGTTCCCGGGGTTGGCCTCCAACGGGTACCCACGACCGTCTAGTTCCACGATGGAACCTCCCCGCGTAACGTCGGCCGATGGGCAATGACCGCGGCAGATCCGCGACCCGCCCAGGTCGCTCCAGAACTGGCGATCCCGGCCGACTGGCACGACGTCACGCCGGCATGGATGACGGCTGCCCTCTCTGGTCATTACCCGGGCATCAGCGTGAAGCACGTCACGCTCGTCAGTGAGGACAACGGGACCAACCGGCGAGCGCGCTTCCGCCTCGTCTACGACGAGCATCACGGTCCGGAGATCGTCTTCGTCAAGGCCGAAGGCAATTTCCGCGACACCCACGCCCGCAACGGGAACTTGTTCAACGAGCCAGACCTGATGGCCTCCGGAGCGCAACTGCCCGTCGACCATCCCCTGGTCTACAGGGTCCTCATCGACCGGCCCAGCCTCGATTACGTGATCGTCATGGAAGACGTCACCGAGCGGGGCGCGGATCCCAGAGATGCCACCCGACCGATGACGGTCGACCAGGTGACGAACGGATTGACCGGCCTGGCCCGCCTGCACAGCCAGTACTGGGGACTGTCCGAAGTGACGCATCCGGAACTCGCGTGGGTGCAGACGTGGAGACCGACCGAGGGATTCGCGGTCGGCCTGAGAACCCGAGTTCCGACCGGACTCGAACGCGCGGCGGACTGCCTTCCCCGCCAGATCGCTCGGATGCATCCAGACGCAATTGTGGACACCTGGGCCCGTTACGTGAGCTCAGTGGGTCAAGATCCCCTCACACTCCTTCATGCGGATGCTCATATCGGGAACACCTACGTCTTGCCAGACGACAACGTCGGGTTTCTCGACTGGCAGGTCACCCGTCGAGGCAACTGGTCTCAAGACGTCGGCTACTTCCTCATCAGCGCGCTCACGACGGAGGACCGGCGACATTACGAAGACGATCTCATCAAGGGATATTGCGAGGCGCTGGGCATTGCGCGTGAGCAACGACCCAGCGCCGAAGAAGCATGGCTTCGGTACCGCGCGTCACCAGCCTATGGATTGGCCGTCTGGCTCGCGACCCTCGCCTCCGAGACCGCCCAACGAAGAGAAGTCTGCCTGGCCCTGTGCGAACGATATGCAGTCGCGTTCGCCGAGCTCGGAACCCTCGAGGCTTTGGCCAGTCTCGGCGCTTGAACCAGCCTTATCGGGCACAGCGCCGGCGGTGGTCCGCTGGTCAAGCCGACAGCTCGGCTCGTCCGTGCTCGAGAACGGTTCTCGCATCCTGGGTCGCCTCAAACGCGAGGATTCGGCGCCCCTGTTCACCTTCGCTTGCATCGTAGGCGTGCACGACGATTGGACGACCCGGAAACACCGGAGCTGAGAACCGCCCGGCGAGCCGACGCAATCGGTTCGGATCTCCCCCAGCGCCGACCTTGACGATCGCTCCACCGCACATGGCGAACGTGCACATCCCTTGGAGGATCTTTCCCGGAAACCCTTCTCGGCGAGCGGCTTCATCGTCCATCGAATGCGGATTGTGGTCACCGGAAACTCCAGCGAAGCGGAAACCTTGGTCACGGGCCACTTCGATGGTGTGCGTCGCGACGATTCGTTCGCGGACCCCGGCTGGGAACCGGTGGTCGGCTAGATCAGGGCCTACGTCCTCGTCGATCTCACCACCGATCAGAAACGACCACCAGAAATGTTCGACCAGCGGTGCCCCCTCCCGATCGCTGACGACGATGCGCTGCGTCACCACCGCGCCTTTCGCCGTCTGCCTCGCGTTGTACGTCGTGGCCTGCCAGGACACCTCCATTCCTGCTCGGAGGGGATTGATGATGTGAACGTCATGACCGCCTGCCATCCCGCCGCGAACATTTCGAATGGCACCCGGATCCGCGGCCTTCTGTTGAGCCTCCATGTATGCAGGAAGGATCAGCGAGACTGTGTACAAAGGGGGCACAGCACGACCCTGTCTGCAAATCTCGTTCGGATCGTTGGTCGCAAGGGCGAACGCCACCGTGGCATCCTCATCGATACGACCCTCGTAGCGTTGGTAGGACCGCCCCACATGGATCGTCGGCTCTGCCATGCGAGGAATGTTGCCAGATCGCATCGATCGGACCCGGGTCATCGTGCATCGCTCGAAGGGGATCAGGCGCTTCGAGCAGGACATCGGTAATACTGTGCTCCTCGATGGGCGGGGCTCCGAACGCGAGCCGTCACTGGAATGCGATACGTGGCGTTGCGGAAGGAGGCAGGTGCATCTCAGGAAGGGAGATCGATGCCATTTGCACAGCAGGGTGATCTAGAGATCGCCTACGAGGTCATCGGTGAAGGTCAGCCATGGGTGCTGACCCCAGGGGGCCGCTTCAGCAAGGACTACGGCGGCGTCCGCCAGATGGCAGAGGCGCTTGCTGCTCACGGGAAGAAGGTCTTGATCTACGACCGCCTCAACTGCGGTGCATCGGCGATCAGCTTCTCGGGCCCATCGGAGTCGGTGATCCAGGCCGACTCCCTCGCGCAGCTTCTGCAACAGCTCGACTTTGGCCCTACTGTCATCATCGGCGGTTCGGGCGGCGCTCGAGTCTCCCTCCTGACTGCAGCTCGGCACCCCGAGCTCGCCCGCGGACTCGCGATCTGGTGGATCAGTGGAGGGGTCTACGGGTTGATGAGCCTCGGGAACTATTACTGCGCCCCGTCGATCGCCGCGATCTGGAACGGGACCATGGAAGACGTCGCCAATCTCCCGCAGTGGGAAGAGGTCGTCCGGCGCAATCCTCGCAACCGAGAGCGCTTCTTGGCACTCGACCCAGCTGAATTCAAGGCGACCATGGAACGCTGGATGCACGCCTACTGTGCCTGTGGCGATCCACTCGTGCCAGGTCTCACCGACGAAGAGGCCGCCGCGGTGACGATACCGGTCCTGGTATTCCGCAGCGGTGCCGCTGACATGGCCCACCCCCGAGAAACCTCCGAACGCCTCGCGGCCAACCTTCCCACTGCCCGCCTGGTCGAACCACCCTGGGGCGACCGTGAATGGATCGAACGCCAAGATTCGGCCCAACGCGGTGGGACCTTGTTCGAGCGCTGGCCTCTCCTGGTGCCACAGCTGATCGAGTGGGCAGATGAGATGTTCCGTTGACCGTGGAGCGCCCCACTGACGAAATCCCCCACCGCTCGCCGAGCTCTTGAAGTACCCACGGAACAAGCGCCGATTTGCAAGATCTTCCTGCGAGACCAGGGACGCCTCGGCCCCCCGGGCCCTGATCCTCGATCACTCCACGCTGAACGGGCATCCCTGCCCAACCCTCGAGGCGGCGGGCGGAATCGAACCGCCGTACGGGGCTTTGCAGGCCCCTGCCTCAACCACTCGGCCACGCCGCCTAGCAGGGCGTTCTCAGCCCTGGAGGGCCCTAGCCTATCCGGTCCCCTCGAGGGAAAATCAGGTTCCGCGAACCAAAGCGGCGCACAATGGCTTGGTCGATGTCGGGAAGAACCGATGACCGATCAGCTGCTCGGTGTAGCCGCACTGCTCCGGGGGAGGCGACGTCCAACGCGCGAAGTTGGTCGGTGCCGCGAGCAACCCGTCATCGTTCCAGCTCGTCACCTTGCGCAGGTTGTCGATGAACGACGCCCTGGTGGGGTTCTTCCCCGCGACCTGGAGACCCTTGATCAGCAGTCCCGCAGACTCCCACCCCTCGGTCCAACCGAAGTCGGGAAGACCCGTGAAACCCGTGTACTTCTTGAAGGCTGCCTGCTCGGCAATGGTTGCCGGCGTGTGCAGCTCAACGGGCGTCTGGAGGACCCCGAAGTAAAGCCTCTGACTGCTGGCCACAGCCTGGGGGTTGTCGAGCCATGCCTGCCCGTAGCCGGTCGCGAGGACGACGTACCGCCATTTGATCCCGGTCTGCTCGCCGGCGGTGACCAGTGCGAGCTCGGTGTTCCCGTCGATCTCTGCCTCCATGCTGTCGACATTGGCAGCCTTCATCTGGAGTGCGACAGCAGTAACGTTGACGGTCCCGAACGGCAGCGACGTGTTGAGGTACGGGACTTGGAACCCTGCCTGCTTCAGCGAGATCGCAGCATTCGCCGCCGCCTGCGACGAGCTGGGAGAGATGCCATAGCCGATGACAGCGAAGCGCCGAGCGCCGGCCTTCTTCAGCAGCGTCGTGTTGGTCTTGTAGCGCGGCGGATTGGCAAAAACGGCAGGGACGGTTGAGAACATGTTCCGGTAGTTCGTCGATGTCCACTCGGGTCCGTCGTAGCCGCCACCGACGACAGGGACGCCCTGCTGCTGGAGGTACTGGGCCGCCCCGAATGCGAACGGGCTGTTGTAGTCGATGGCGAAGACGCCCTTTGTGACCTCCGCGGCAGCGGCCGTCTGGGCTTGACCAGGGCTCGACTGGTCGTCTTCAACGATGTATTCGATCTTGCGCCCGTAGACGCCGCCTTGGGCATTCTGGAGGTCGATGCGCGCTTTGAAGCCGTTGGGGATGCCAGGGTTCGAGTTCGACGCATCGGAGCCGGTGAGCGAGGTGATGAGACCAACCTTGATGGAATGAGGGGTCACCCCCGGAGCACTGGAATTATTCGCGGTCGATGCCCCCGAGGGGATCTGTGACACGAAAGTGATGATCGCGACGAGGAGGACCAAGGAACTTCCCCAGGCGATCGAACGAAGCGGACACAGGACACGCATCGCCTCCACCCCCTGACTCCGTGCCCCGTAGGGAACAGGACCGGAATGTTATGTGATAAGAACCCCCGCGACAACAGGTGCGCTGTCCGATGACCGAGGCGGCGCCATTCACCTCGAGCCGGCCATAGAAGGTGCGCCATGGAGTTGGTAGGCCCACACCGCGAACAACGGGTCGCCGTCATGGTCCGAAGGCGTCCGCCTTTCGCTGCAGACGTCACTCCAACCTTCGGCAAGCCAAAAATACTGTTCCACGATCGTCGGAAAGCAGCGGTTGGAGAAAGAACAAACGAAGGGACCGCCTGAAAGCACGATACGGGCCACCTCGGCGAGGATTTCGACCGGTCGTATCAGGTAGTCGACTGACGCGTAGCACACACGGCGTCAAAGGATTGATCGGCGAAGGGCAGGAACGGATTCGCATTGAGATCATAGACGACGGCTGCCGCCGCCATCGCGTTGGCGCGCAGCTCCACAGCGTTCATGCCGAGCAAGACGAGCCGAGTTGGCGGAGTACGGAAGTGTGAGGTCCACGAGCTCATCAGATCGAGCACATCACCACCCAGGAGGGGGCATCCGAAATAGCGTGCTCTTGAAGGAGATTTGGGCGCATCGCCGGAAACGGCCCTCGAGCTCCCATCTGACAGAACCAGACCGGTCGGCATGTAGGAAATCGGCGAATGGGCGCTTACAAGACCATCGGTCTCCGCAGACGCCACGTGCATCTCTTCCCGAGCGATCCCAACCCTCGTCCTGCCGGGGCGAACGGCAACGTTGCCTTCGTCCCGGACAGTCGCCATTGGCCCCGGCCGCGCAGGTCTGTCTCGGGTCACTCTTCGAAGCGCGCTGCCAACTCTCCGAGAAGCTCGATCGACTTGAAGTCGTGACGATCCGGGTGCTGCGAGTAGATCCTCTTGACCCCCGCGTCTTCGAGGTCACGCAGCGACGATTCGACCTCATCGAGCGATCCGCTCTGGCAACGTGCCCTTGGCACCCGAAAGACCGAAAGCATTCGGTCCAGCCGCGCCTCAGCGTCCGCCGTGTCCGTTCCAGGCGCCACCAACGTCATGAGGGAAAGAGCCACGGCACCGGGATCGCGTCCCTCGACACGGCAGGCCTCGTCCAGTCGCCGGCGCAGGTCAGCTGCCTCTTCTGGAGTCAAGAACGCTGCGTTGTACTCGTTCGCGAACCGCGCCGCGAGCCGCAACGACCTCGGGCCACCACTACCGCCAAAGATCAACGGAGGATGAGGACGTTGTACCGGAGCGGGTAGGGCACGTTGGCCCTCGATGGTGAAGTGCTTGCCACGAAAATCGAACTGGCTCGCGCGCCAGCTCCGAAGGAGAACCTCAACGTACTCTGCGAGCATCGAGAGTCGCTCGGCCGTGGGTGGGAAGGGAAACCCGTTCTGGCGATGCTCCTTCTCGAACCAGCCGGCACCGAGCCCGAGCGATACCCTGCCGCCCGAGATGTGGTCGGCGGTCACCACAACTCGAGCCAATTCGCTGGGCGGCCGAAACGTGGCGGGGGTCACCAGCGTCCCGAGCCTGATCCGACTGGTTGCTGCTGCGAGGCCGGCGATGGTTGCCCATGCGTCCATGGCTGGCCCGGGCGCAGCATGGAAGGAGGTGTAGTGATCCGAACGAAAGAGGCCTTCGAGTCCTACCGACTCGACGGCGCGAGCGAGCGCGAGCCATTCGTCCCAGAGGACGCCCTCTTGGCCCTCGATCATCAAGCAAAGGCGCAAGCTCCACCTCCTCTGCGCTGTCAAGACGACGCCAATCCAAGCAGCGTAATCCGCCCGATCGCTCCTGGTTCTGGGCGCGGCGCCGCTCACTCAGTTGGAGAGCGAAACGTAGGATCCTCATCGTCATGACACGACGTTGCATCCTGACCGTCCACGCCCACCCTGACGACGAGTCGTCGAAGGGCGCCGCGACGATCGCCCGCTACGCTGCAGAGGGAGTCCGGACCGTCCTCGTGTCCTGCACCGGCGGTGAAGCAGGGGAGATCCTCAACGAAGCAGCGGCGAGCGAAGAGGCTCGACGCGACCTCGCCGCGGTGCGGGCTCGTGAGCTCGACGCAGCCGCACGCATTATCGGCTACCACCGCGTCTACCGGCTCGGCTACCGAGACTCGGGCATGCCGGACACGGAGCCGAACAATCATCCCGACTGCTTTGCCCAGGCCGATCTCGACGAAGCCACGGGTCTTCTCGTGCGTATCATTCGAGCAGAACGCCCTCAGGTTCTGGTGTCCTATGATTGGGACTGGGGACGCGGTCATCCCGATCACATCCGTGTGCACCAGATCAGCCACCTCGCGTTCGACCGCGCCGCTGACCCCAGTTGGTACGTGGAGGCAGGTGCGCCATGGGCGCCTGCCAAGCTCTACTACACCATCGTGTTCACCCGGCCCCGGGTCAGAAGGCTGCATGCGTGGTTCGAAGCGAACCATCTGGAAAGCCCCTACCAGCAATGGATCCAGCGATGGGCCGAGGAGGACCGGAAGGCGGATCGACAACCTCCCAGGCCGGTTACCACGCAAATCGATGTCGGCGACTGGCTCCAGGTGGCCCGTGATGCCCTCGCTGCCCACGCCACGCAAATATCGCCGGATGCCCACTGGTTCCGCGTACCGGTCGAAGTCCAACGGGAGCTGTACCCCTGGGACGACTACACCTTGGCCGCCAGCAGGGTCGGTGGCCCGGTTCTCGCAGCAGTCGAGAACGTCGAACGCGATCTCTTCGAGGGCATCGCTGAATGAGCAAATGATCGGGCTTCGCGTGGCAACATGAGCCCTGCGAAGACGCTCACGGGCAACCGGTTCTCGCACCCCGCCACCTTCTCGGCATTGCCATCGAGGAACACCACTGCTTCGGGCTTCTTGCAGGAACAGCAGGCTCACGACCCCACGCGACGAGCCCATCTTGAGATGGCTGACTTCTCCGACCCTCAACACCGAGAATGCCATCGGCACCTCGGTGTTGAGGGCGCGCTACCCAGAACCGCAACATTGAGCGACACGGACATTGGAGCGAATCACTGCAGCTCGTCGGTACTCGGCGTTCCCTCCGCCAGCGACCCCTCACCGAGGAGCGAGCTCGAACAGCCCCAGGTGAAGGCCTCCTTTTGACCACCACTTGACTCCGGCGTTCCAGGGGGTCGCGCCAGCGGCTGGCACCTCTGGGGTCACAAGTCGACCGGACTCACAACAGCCGGGTCTGGTGACCTGTCCAATACCGATCGCGGAGGTGGCGCTTGTAGAGCTTCCCGTTCGGATCGCGTGGCAGCGTCTGTTCGAAGTCGATGCTGCGAGGGCACTTGTAGCCAGCGAGGTGGGACCTGCAGTAGTCGATCAGCTCAGCCTCCAGCGCTTCTCCGGCCTCTTCCCAGTCCTTCGGCTGGACCACCGCTTTGACCTCCTCGCCGAACTCCGCGTTCGGGACTCCGAAGACCGCTGCGTCCATCACCTTGGGATGGAGGATGAGCACGTTCTCGATTTCCTGCGGATAGATGTTGACCCCCCCAGACACGATCATGAACGTTGCCCTATCGGTCAAATAGAGGTAGCCATCGGCGTCGAGATAACCAACGTCGCCGAGGGTTCTCCATCCCATTTCATTGCTCACCGAGGCCGTCTTGATCGGGTCATTGTGGTACTCGAAGGCTGGACCACCCTCGAAATAGATCAACCCAGGCTTTCCGGGCGGAAGCTCGCCGTCTTCGCCCATGATGTGTACCGGATTCTGCGACCTTCCTACTGATCCGGGGTGTGCCAGCCACTCCTCTGGCCCGATGAACGTAGCCGCAAAACCTTCGGTTCCGGCGTAGTACTCGTAGATAATCGGACCCCACCACTCCATCATCTCCTTCTTCACGGCGACCGGGCAGGGGGCTGCTGCATGAATCACCGCTCGCAAACTCGAGACGTCGTAACGGTGACGAACCTCACTGGGGAGCTTCAGTAGGCGAACGAACATGGTAGGAACGAACTGGGCATGGGTGACGCGGTGGTGTTCAATCAGTGCCAGGCACTGCTCGGGGTCGAAACGTTCCATGACGACGACCGTGGCGCCCAGGCGCATCGTTGCCATGCAATAGGTGATTGGCGCGCTGTGGTAGAGCGGTGCTGGCGACAGATAGACGTCAGAGGGCGTCATGCCATAGAGCGCGCGGAGCCCCTCCTCTACCGTCCGCTGCGCCCACGACCCCTCCGGTCCCGGGAGCGGGCGGCGCACGGCCTTTGGTCTGCCCGTGGTCCCGGACGAGTACATCATCTCGCTTCCCTGCGAAGGTTCTGGTAGGGGCCCATCGGCTGACCGGGACAAAGCCTCCTCATATTCGACGTATCCTGCAATGAGGCCTCCGACCATCACACGCAGGTCGACGTTGCTAGCGGCTTGCTCGATCTGGCTCACAATCCCCGAGAATGCGGCATCGACGAAGAGCGCTTTTACCCCTGAGTCGGCAACGATGTAAGCGAGCTCGTCGGCGACAAGGTGGGTATTCACGGGTGTGTAATAGAGGCCGGAGCGCTGCGCAGCCCAGGCAATCTCGAAGAACTCAGGGCGGTTCGGGAGCATGATTGCCAGCCCGTCGCCGCGTCGTAGACCAGCCGCGTGCAGAAGGTTCGCAACGCGATTCGAGCGTCTGAGGAGCTCACCGTACGTACGCTGCGCACCAGATCCCATCACCAACGCGAGCTTGTTTGGGACGTGCTGTCCGTGAACTTCGATGTCCACCGCCATCACCTGATTCCTCCATGCGTGAAGACCCCTCTCAGGGGTGCGAACGAGCTTCTGTCGACTTCCTCCGTCCCTGTACTCGAAGCGAGTTGCTCGTTCACGATCCGCTCGCCGAGCGCGTCGGTTTCGGGAAATGGCCGCTGTATGACGATTGTCCAACGAACTGCATGCCTTTCGATTCCCGAAAGGCATGCCTTGCGCCAATCAGTGAGGGCATCAAGCTCAGGAGGACATTGCGACATTGCAGACTTGGATCGCCGACACGTTGGCCACCGACGTGCCTCGACCAGATCATGCCACCTCCGAAGTCCCGACAACCGCCAGCGCAGAGACACGATCTGAACGAAGTGGGCTTTCGCGCCGATGACCTCAGCTGCTCGGTCGGCATCGTTGCCGACGTTCATGGCGACGTCCTCCCAGGTGCTCATCTTTGAATAGGTACCTGTTTCCCTGAGTGGGTCCTCTGACCGAGATCCGAACTCGCTCCCTCATCTCCCTCAGCCGGACTGATGGATCGGATCGATTGCATTGGATCTGGATCGGATCGATTGCATTGGATCGATCTTCCTTGCGCACGCTCAAGGCTTGCGCAAGGAAGATCGATCGATTTAGGATCCTGAATCGAAAGGATCGGGGTACCCCACCGCAGCGAATGGGGAGGGCGAGGGAGAACCCAGGAGGACCGCCATGGCCACCTACCGTCTGATCTCGTCGGACTCGCACGTGACGATGCCCGACGAAGCCTGGCA